>VYLD01000023.1_pt1 | contig 115372 bp, 99 predicted proteins | sample 5114401 | NCBI WGS metagenome assembly VYLD01 (sample SAMN12291783, study PRJNA351875) | freshwater metagenome | isolation source: freshwater lake | place: USA: Michigan, Gull Lake | collected 2013-08-08 | reverse complement strand
TGGCAATGATGGGGCAATGGCACTGATGTAGAGGAGCGTTGCGTTGCGATAATATTTGACCACATTGGCCTCGACAGCAATTTTAAAGATGTCGTTGGTGGCATATGTTCCAAAGGCCCCGATGTCAACTCCGGATTGAAAAATTCTCACTGTTCCGTTATTGAGCAAATAAAAGGCATATTGAATGGTTGTATAATTGGCGTCCGTGTTGGTGGTGCTGAGCCCAGCCATGCGTAAGGTGTTTGTCTCGGTTGCTGTGAACTGAAAGTATCCGTTATCGGAGACCGTGTTCCACGAAGCGGCCCCTCCGTCCCATACGCCATTTGATTGTACTTTTACTAAATTGTTTCCAGTAGCCTGAGTGTTTACCAAGTCGGAATTTTTCCAGACTACTTGTTCATCAGTTGTGTTACAAGCAGAACTAGCGGGTGTACCCTGAATATAAAATTCTGTATTGGTCGCACCCATGGGTGAAACACCATAGTAGGCGCTCTGATTACATTCCAGTGTTATTCTATTTGCATTTGATAACGTAGATGGGAATAGTATGACTTCAGGAATATTGCCGGTAGTATATCTTGCGATCGAGCCATTGTTGTACCAAGCACCAATCACAAATCTGGGTTGATTAATGTAATTGGTGCTGGATATTGACGCAGTTGTTAGAGCGTTTCCATCCCTAAATCCAGAAACAGTAGTGTTGTTTGCTGTGAATGTAAGAATACGACTACTACCATTTCCCGTAAAGGTATTGTCCTGAACAAGGGCACCAGATGGCGTGGCTGCAATTCCGAAAGTGATGGGTCTGGCGGTTAGGTCTGGTCTGTCTTGGATGGCAAATCCCTGCGCCCCAGTATGATTGTTATCCAAAAGCGTTTGAATGTTGCCAATACCAGTTCCAACTGTAGTCCACTTTGCAACCACGTTTGCCGAGAACCCTGAAAAACCAGTTGTTGGAAAAGAATTGTGGGTGAGAAAGCTAGAGCCAGTGAAATATAAAGAGGGAACTCCATTTTGCCGCTCAATAACTCCAGCATTGATGAAACGTGGTTGAGAGCTAGACGTAGGTTGAGAAGCATCCCGGCCAAACCCACTTTGATCGTACCATATCGCCACCGTACCTGAATTTGCTCCGATCCATGTACCTAATGTGGTTGCAGTTGCAGACCCACCTCCGGCAAAACTTACTTGTGACGAAAGAGATATTGTACCCGATCCATCAAAATACACATCTCGGAGTTCACTGTCTGAGCTTCTACGTAGCCTAAAAGCCGGCCCTGCGTAGGAAGAACTTAGCTGACGCATACTAAACGCCACAGTAGAGGGTGTCGCAGCGGTTAAACCTAAGTTGTTGAGCGTATTTTGACCCGAGGAGCTAATTGACCCACACAAGATAGCCAAAAGAAATACTACTGATACCTGAACGGGTGGCGTGTACCTCATAATTTAAAGCAATTGAATTGTAAATGTAAATAAATCCCCAAATGTAACCCAAATGGCATATCTAGCTCATCTCAAGTTTAGCTTGATCGGCTACTTCTCTTAATACCTTTTCTCGCCTTGGAAATGAGTCGATGGTAAGGCAAAATAAATCATGGTCTTTAACCAACTATTCATCACAATCAAAAATTAATCTTTCTCCAAAAACGCATACCTATTAATCTGTAAGCGTTACAACTATTTCTTTGAAGGTTCGCATCAAAACCCAACGCAATAAAATTCACTTTTGTTCCCGCTTTATTTTTGGTGCTGCTGCCTCTCATTTTTAACCGAAATTTTGCAGCCAATTGCAAAATCTGGGCTTAACCGGAAGAAAGTTCAAAATTGAACAAAATTTGAGAGATGTACGAGGAGTAAGATAGGGATGTTGTAAGGTCAGATGAAATTGGGGCGATCTTATAGGAAAACTAAATGAGTGATTGTTGATCGGAGACCAACAATCACCGTTAGACTTGCACTAAGTTATTTTGACACCTAGTAACTACAATAGTAAGGTTTTCTTTTTTGCTTCTGTTTTCTTTTGTGAGTAATGTTGAAATATTGTTAACTACAATCACGAAGAGCACGTGCACTATAACAATAACCGTACTTTCAGGTACATCCTTAGATAGAGACGGGCACTTCGTTGATATGAGGTGCTTCAAATAGAAATTCAGGCTCGCTGCCTATTGTCAAGGTTTCAAAGAAGCTCATATCTATGATTGATTATACCAAATTTTATGAAAGAGTACAAACACTTTTACGGGCTGGACGTATCCAAAGGATTGCCTCACCAACGACAAAGATGAAAGATTGAGCGTGTATTAATTTTCTTTACCGTTAATTTCAACCTTATCCTATGCGCACACTACCCTGGTTCTTCGTTATTCTCGTGGTCATTACTGGCTGTAAAAAATCAGGTGAGTCTTCCTCCGCATTGGATGATGATACGCGCGCGTGGTGGCAGATCACCACCGAACTTTCAAGTGATGCCATGGAGGGTCGCGATACGGGTTCACCCGGCTATGTACGTGCAGCTGCCTTAGTAGCAGAGCGTTTCAAAGCTGCCGGTCTCGAACCGCTGGGCGATAACGGCACCTGGTTTCAGGATGTACCTATGGAGGAAACGGCCATCAACCAGGCCACGATTACGGTGGGTGGTCGGCCGCTCCAATTCCTGCATGATGTATATGCTTCGCCCAATGGTATTTCCGCATCAGTAGATGCACCGATTACCTACTGCGGCTATTGCGATTCTACCAGTACCCGTAATGTGAAGAATAAATTAGTGATCTGTCATGGTGCCAATCGCGAAGGGCTGCCCACGAATGCCGATCGGATGCGTGTACTTACTAACGCTGGCGCATTGGGTGTGATCGTCATCGCTGATCCGGGTTTTACTGTTGAACCTCCGCGGTGGCCATTTGCCTATAGCAGGAGATTTACGCTGGCCGGTGCGGCTGATGTTAAACCCACTCTGCTCAATTTCAGACTCAATGCTGATGCCTTAGGCAACCTAATTGAAGGCAGCGGACAAAACGCGAAGGAGCTTATTGCCTTAGGTAGCGCGGGTAAACCTTTGCCCTCTTTTGATGTACCCGATCACCTGCAGGCAAGCTTTTCTACAAAACACCAACTGGTAAACTCGCCAAACATCCTGGGGCGCCTGCCCGGGACGGGTCCTTCACTGGCGAATCAAGCGATCGTGCTCACCGCACACCTGGATGGGTACGGGTATGGTGAACCCGTTCAAGGCGACAGTCTTTATAATGGTACGCTCGATGACTCTGCCTATGTAGCGCTGCTCATTCAATTGGCAGAAAGACGAAAAGGAAAAGGATTTAACAGGCCGTTAATATTTGCTATCGTTACCGGTGAAGAGAAGGGACTACTTGGCTCGCGCTACCTGGTGCAACACTTGCCGATGCCAAAAAAAACCATCGCAGCAAACATCAATCTGGATCAACTGCGTCCACTTTTTCCGCTGGAGTTACTCACCGTGCATGCACTCGATGAGACTACACTCGGTGATGATGCAACCGCAGTGGCAGCGGGTTTACAGATTAAAGTTCAGAACGACCCGGAACCAGAACGTGGGCTATTGATGCGTTCTGATCACTGGAACTTTATGCAAGCAGGTATTCCTGCCATCAACTTTGTATTTGGTTTTCAGCCCGGCAGTGAAAGTGAGCGCATCTACCGGCAGTGGTATCGTGAAGGGTATCACACCCCAAAAGATGATCTGATGCAAAAGATAGACTGGAGTGCCGCGGCCAAGTTCAACGAATTTTTTTATGGCTTTGTAGAAAAAGTGGCCAATAGCGCTGCTGCGCCCGCCTGGAAACCAGGCAGCAAACTATGGCCGGTTAAGAAATAAGTAATTCGCAATTCGCGAACTGCGAGTTATTCTTACAATTCTAATCCCAGATTATGCAATAGAAATTCTATTGCATAATTGACGAATGAAAATCAACGATTTAGCCCCAAGTAAGAAAACCAAGTTGGTGATTTTCATTGTCAGGTCAGACGATAAATGTCTGACTCTGACCGAAAGCGTCACGAGGTTTAACCTTGACATCCGCCTCAGTCGGATCATCAACCCCCTGGGCAAACTATGCATTCCTAATGCATAGTTTGGGTTTAACTATTCCAAATGGATATTTAATATGAAATTTTAACCACAAATGTGCTAATTAATATAAAATATTACCCAAATTGAGTAAAAATAACTGACTTAATGGAAAAAAATACCCCCTCAAAAATCCAGGAGATCATATTCGCCTCTTCAGACAAGAATGAGTCAAGGCGAATCACTGCCCTCTTGAAAGAAAAATCGATTCGCAAAATGGCGCCTCGGGTCTACACATCAAATCTGGAGGAGGAACCTACTGCAATAATAAAGAGAAATTGGTATCGCATTTTAGCACGCTTGTTTCCAGATGCACAATTAAGCCATCGAAGCGCACTTGAATTTAAACCAACATCTGAAGGGCATATCTTTCTTACTTATTCTTATACTTCAAACGTATCGTTACCAGGTATAACGGTACATCTACTGAAAGGCCCCTCGCCAATAGAGGGTGATAATCCTTTTTTTGAAAATCTCTTTGCGTCACAGGAAGCAAGGGCGTTTCTGGAAAACCTACAGGAGACAAGAAAGAAAGGTCAGGAATCGAAAAACTTACCCATTTCTGAAATTGAAGAAAGACTCGAAGTTATTATAAGAGCAAGAGGTGAACAGGGCCTGAATACTTTACGTGACAAAGCGAACGAAATTTCCACACCTCTGAAAATGCAAAAAGAATTCAAAAAACTAAACCAGTTGATCAGTGACCTTTTGACTACAGGAAAAGCAAAGAACTTAACGTCTCCCGCCGGGATAGCCCGATCACTAGGTGAGCCATTTGATCCTGCAAGGATAAAATTATTTGAAGGCCTGTATGAAGAGCTGGCAGGTAAAGTATTTCCAGAACATAAAGTATCGAATTCGCTTAACCAGTTTAAAACATTTGCATTCTTTGAAGGCTACTTTTCAAACTACATTGAAGGAACCGAGTTTACCGTAAGTGAGGCCAAAGAAATAATACTGACAGAAACACCATTACCTGCGAGGGACGAAGATTCACATGATATACTAGGAACGTACCGCATTGTATCTAGCAAAAAGGAAATGTCTGTTTGTCCAGCCACGGCCACTGAGTTTCTTGACTTGATGCGAAACCGCCATGGCGTGCTTTTACATTCACGTACATCCAAAAAGCCTGGTGAGTTTAAAGACAGAAATAACCGAGCTGGTAATACAGAATTTGTGGATTGGACCTTGGTACATGGTACGTTGAAAAAAGGCTTTGACTGGTACACCCTATTGAAAGATCCTTTTGCAAAAGCAGTTTACATGATGTTTTTAGTTAGCGAAGTTCACCCATTTATGGATGGAAACGGCCGAATTGCGCGCGTGATGATGAATGCAGAGCTTTCCTCCAAAGGCCTGTCCAAAATTATTATTCCAACCGTGTACCGTGAAGATTACATGGGCGCTTTAAGAAAATTGACACGTCAACAGATTGCTGATCCCTATATCAGGATGATGGTAAGAGCACTCGAATTTAGTTCCACACTAAATCACGAAAGCATGGATGAAATGGAACAATATTTGAAGATGTGCGATGCATTTAAGGAACCAAAAGAAGGGAAATTAAAATTTTTGCATTAACGTGCATTGATCTCCTCCCCTTCGTTGGTATTCTTCACCATCGAGTGAGATGAAAGTTGCCTACAGGTAAGTATCGATTTTGTTACCTTCCAAAATGGTAGGTGACTAAGTGGGGGGGCTAGGAGGAGAATTTTTTTTCCGTTGGCCTGAAGGAAAAACCGTGCGGAACATTTTTTCCTGATTTCTGTTTCTAAAGCGTGCGAAAGAAAACAGAGTTCTTGATCAGTATCACCACCGGCCTTTTGTTGGTGTATACAGTGATGGCCGCCTTACCCATCGCGTTTGCCGTTGTGGTCTTTCTGTTTCTGGTCGTATCAGCTCTTACTATCTGGTTGGTGATTGCCATTCTAAAAGATACCTCGCACCTGAGCGACAAGAATTTTGATGATTATTTTTACGAGGATTCTTCGATCAAAAAAAGTCATTGAAGTGCTACTAAAAAAGCGACAACACCCAGTATTTTATTTGTTCGTAAAAATTTAGTAGTGATGCAGGATATACTGCCACACAAAAAAGAAATCCATACACAGCTCCATACAAATGTGCATCGTGGTTGATGTTGTCGTTTGCTTTTCTTCCCTGGTAATACGTGTAGATCAAGTATCCCACACCAAACACAAACCCGGGCATGCACAGTGCAAAGTATAAGCAAATTGACTGCAACGGTTGAAAAATGATAAACACAAAAATGACTGACCCCACTCCTCCCGAAGCACCCAACGAATTGTAATGTATGTTGTTTTTTTGTTTGAGGTAAGTAGGGATATCAGAGACAACAATAGCCGTGAGGTATAAGGCAATGAAGTAATACATGCCCGCTTCGCCAAACAAAGCCCCTAACACAGACTCTATCGCGGTACCAAAAAAGTAGAAGGAGAACATGTTCCACAACAGGTGAGTGTGGTCTTTATGAATGAATCCGGAGCTGATAAACCGATAGTACTGGCCGCGGGTATTGATTAAGTGCGGGTTCATCATGAGTCGCGCCAGCAATTCGGGCTTGTTGAACGAATAAAAACTTACGGCTACAGTAATGCAGATCAGGATAACAGTTACACTCACATGAAGGAGTTAAAAATAGGTTCAGTACAATGTTAGATAATTAAGTCGGAACAATTCTATACATGTTGGTCGGAGTCGACTAAACAGCCGCCACTGCGAAAAAAAAAGACAAGCTTCGAATAGAAACCCATATTGCGGCAGGGATAGAAGCGGCACCCCGAGGTGGAAAGGCACGAGCAGGGCACGAGGAGTAAAGCGAATGAGCCCGCCAGCCGCCCACAGAAACAAAGAATCAATTGAGTAATACCTGTATGAGATGGGCAGGACTTCTTTCACTTTGAATGGTGTCTGATTTTTTGATTGATCGAACGTTCATTTACTCTTCGTTTGATTCGGAGTGTGTTTGGAAAAGGTGAACATTTTTTTCTCGGAGTTGAAACTATTCCTTTCGATCCCCCATCTTTATAGTAACAACCAGTTGGAAATAACCTAAAACCTGGGATTTGTGGCCGAAACTCTACTCGACATAGCTATGATGCATTCCGATTCCCTCATCGCCAGGGCCCGCGAAGGAGATAAGAGTGCCCAAGGCAAGCTGGTGCAATTGTGGTATAAACGGATTTACAATTTCAGCTATAAGTTTTTCTTCGACCACGACCTGGCGATGGAAGTGTCGCAGAAGACATTTATCAGCATGCACAAAAATCTTGGAGGGTTACAGGAGATCGGGCGTTTTAAATCTTGGATTTATACAATAGCGGTCAACTACTGCAGAGAGGAAGCTCGCAAACGCAAAACAAACCGGGCGTTGTCACTGGATGACTTAAAGCCGGGTGAGGGCGAAGAAAGTTATCGATGGGAAGAAAGTCACCACAGAAGAGAAAATCCAGAACGGCAACTACGGCATGGAGAACTATCAGACCTGCTGCAGCAATGTTTGATGGAATTGAGTGTAGAGCAACGGGAAGTAGTGATTATGAAAGAATATGAAGGCTTGAAGTTCCGCGAAATTGCTGAAACACTGAACGTCTCAGAGAACACCGTAAAATCCAGAATGTATTACGGCCTGGACGGATTGAAAAAGATTTTAGAGAAAAGAAACATTACAAAAGAAACCATTGGCTATGAACTATAAACCAGATGAAGGCATGTTGATGGCTTACCTATACGGTGAGTTAACTGCCACAGAAGCTGAAAAAGTGCAACTCTATTTGCAACAACATCCCGAAGAACTAAAAAAACTACAAGGCTTGGGAGAATTGCGAACAGTGATTTCCCATATTCAAGATCAGGAAGTGATTGCTCCACCCCTATTCATGGATGATGCCAATGTAAAACCGCTCTGGCAGTCGAACTACTTCAAAACAGTGATGAGTATTGCAGCATCCCTCCTTTTCCTGATGGTGGCAGGTAAATTTTTGGGAACTGAAATTAGCTATTCAAATGGTGAGTTGGCGATCAACTTCAGTGGTAAGAAAGAACCAATAAAGGAAATCGTGCAGCCTTCACTTACCGAAGAGAAGGTAAAAGAAATGATTCAAAACTCGTTGGTCAGTAATAATGAAGTAATCACTGCTAACTGGACAGAAGATCAAAAAAGGTTAAGCCAATCAATACGCCAGAATTTAGATCAGAATTCAAAAAAGATTGATGCACTGATGAAAGGAGCTGCCGATGCCTCGCAAGCACAGGTGCGTGGTTTTGTAGCCAGCTTACAAAATGAAAATCTGAAATTGATGAAAGACTATTTCCAACTCTCTACGGCTGATCAAAAGAAATACACCGAGGGGTTATTAGTCGATTTCTCAGAATACCTGAAAGAGCAACGCAGACAAGATTTGATGATTCTACAAACACGGGTGAACAGCATTGAAAAGAACACCGATCAATTTAAACAAGAAACAGAACAGATATTGGCCAGTATAATTTCAACTCCGGTGGGAAAGACGAAGAATAGTTATTAGTAGCCATCTCAAATATAAGTCCGATGTCAGGTTGAGCCTGTCGAAACCTAATTGGCTAGTTGCAAATAGCCTTCGACAGGCTCAGGCTGACAGTAAAACTGGTTATTGAGATGTCTTTATAGGAATATGATGGTCGATGGTCAAAAAAATAAATGAACAATTAAAATAAAAGTATATGAAACGAGTAGAAAGAAAAGTGATGATGATGGCGGTAATGATGCTGATTTCTTTTGGAGGATTTGCCCAAAAATTAGACGAGCAGCGCATGGAGCGCGATATTGAAGTAGCAGAAAACATTTTGAGTACGCTGCTGAAACAACAATTCGACAAGCGTTCCTTTTTCCCGATTGAAGTAAGGGGAAATTACCGAGCAGGTTATGGCGTCACATTCACCATTCCCAATTTGCAAACCGGTGTTTGGATGCAAGGTTTTGATATGCCGGCCATGTCATGGTCTAATGGTGAGGGTAGTTTCTCTTATTCGTTCAGTGATGGACCCGAAGATGGAGTAACTATAATCGATCGGCAACAAGCTGAGAACCACAAAGAACAAGCGGAAAGAGATAGAGAAGTGGCTCGCCAACAAAAAAATAGAGCTACTACAATTGCAGGTTCGGTTGCCCGTGCCCCAAAAGCACCACGTGCAGCCGGTTTGAAAAGAACAAATTCAAGACTAGACCGCGATAGTCTGCGTGAGGAATCAAATAAAAAGGTGATCAATGCCATCAAAGAATTTGTGGCAGATTACAGTGACTTAATTGGTCAGCTTACTCCGACAGAAAGAGTTGTGGTTACCAACCGCGGGGAAAATGAACGCTTCTGGTTTGGCCAATTCGACAATCAACAAGGTAACACCTATCTGTCGCTAGAAGCTAACAAAAGCGACCTGACACAGTACAAGCAAAACAAAATGACGCGCGATCAGTTGATGACAAAAATAAAAGTGGTTAACAGCGAGTTGGACAATGAGCTGCAGCCCGATCTTGAATTACTGGCAAGCATCTTCAATCGGCTTTACCGGAGTGACCTTTCTAAAACCTATTTCACACAGGGCAACACGTACTACGAGAGACTCAAAGATTTTGGTGTCATCTATTACATGCAAGTGTACTCCAGCAATCAACAAGACGATGATTTTTGGGCGATGCCTACCATCAGCCTCAATGAGATAGATCAAAAAACAAGGGATGAAAAGGTAAAAGAACTGTATCCACTTTTTGCCAAGAGTATCAAAGAGGACATGCTCGAATACGGTCGAACACTGAAAAGCTTAAAAGATGATGAGAACCTTATCTTCAATATCAAATTGACAAGGTGTGTCGGCTGCGGAATTCCCTCTTCCCTTGAGTTAACTGTTAAAAACAGTGTTCTGAAAGACTATTCATCCGGCAAGCTGAGTAAAGAGGCAGCAATGCAAAAAATAACGGAAAAGAAAGGAGCTGAGCAATAAGGTTCTTCCCGGTGAATAGCCCACTGGTAGTTGATAAACTGCTAGCGGGCTTTTTTTTGTTGCTAAAAGCAAATTTTCCAATCTCACTGCTGGCATGCGTTTGAAAACGAGCGCTAACTTAGGGGACGCCAGCGTCAGCGAGGAGGGTTACCAACAATTAGAATTTTCCGCCAACAGCAATCAGAAGGGCCTTACCTAAAGAATTGCTACTTTTGTGCTTGTTCTGATAAAATAAACTTTGAAGTGAAGAGAATTGCCTGATCGAGAATGCCAAAATAGAGTAGTTAGATTGTAACAGAAAAAAAAACGTAATGAAAATTTTATTGGACATCCCCGACAGCAAGGCATCTTCTCTAATGGATGTGCTGAATAGCATTTCTTATGTGAAGGCTAAGCCACTCACCGATGCCAAGGCGTTGCTGATGGAAGAGATAAGGGAGGCGGTAGAAGAAATGAAATTGATCAGGGCCGGCAAAAAGAAAGCCCGCAGAGCTGAAGATTTTCTCAATGAGTTATGATGTAAAAACCATTGAAGTATTTGAGAGGCAAGCAAAAAGACTCATTAAAAAATATGCCTCTCTAAAGAAGGAGCTGTTGGAACTAGTGCTGGAACTCAAGGAAAACCCGGAACAGGGAACGGCCATTGGCAAAGGCTGTTTCAAAATCCGTATCTCCATCGCTTCCAAAGGAAAAGGCAAATCGGGTGGGGCAAGGATCATTACAAACTTTGTGGTGACAGATGCCACCGTCTACCTACTCTCCATTTACGACAAGTCCGAAAAGGAAAATCTATCCGACAAAGAACTCGACCAGCTCCTGAAATCGATACCCAACTAATTAGTTGGCATGGCTTGGGATTTGTAAGATTGTTGGTCGGAGACCAACGATAGAGAGATCAAACACCACTTTGACGCAGGTTTTGCCCAGACGAATGACAACTAATTATTTGTGTAAGCTTATACTTTGTCATCATTTTCAATTTTTCACAAACTTCAATTGGTAGATTTTGTTTTCCTGTTGCAAGCGTAACACATACATTCCTTTGCTTAGGTGCCTGACAGGAGCAACATATAGATTGTCACTTTTCTCAAAGGCCAGTGTGGCCGTGCGCCCGCTCATGTCGAAGAGAGCCCAGCCACTCAACTCGCCTTGTAGGCCATAGACTTCCACAAACCCTTCCACAGGGTTGGGGGAAATGCACACTTCTATGGACGAAGTTTGTGGGAGATCGCCCGTGATGATTATGGGGAAGTCGGCAGAAAAGGCGCTGGTGCAATTTTCGGCTGAGGCCTGCACTTTGTACACCCCTGCGGCAGTAACGATTAGGGTAACGCCCGTGCCATTACTTAGCGCTGCCCCATTCAAATACCATTGGTTGCCCGAAGTGGCGCTGCTGGCGAGCGTGGGGGCTTCGCTGTTCGCATTGCTAATGGTAACGGTTGGCTTAACAGGTTTAATGCAGAAGATTTGTTCCACCGGAGTGGCCGCACTAAAATTGGCATTGCCCGCCTGGTTGGCGATAATGGTAACACGGCCTGCTTTCAGCAAAGTAACCTGGTTGCCATTGATACTGACTTTATCAGAAGCGCTGGTGTAGGTAACGGGTAACGCTGAGTTTGCTGTGGCCGATAATGTAAAGGAGGCATCGCCAAGGGTTTTATCAGGGATGGCGGCAAAGGTGATGGTTTGATTTTGCTTTACAACCAATGCCTGAGAGACAGGGGGAGCCGGGTTATAGTATCCACTACCTCCCTGGCTGGCGGTGATATTGGCTGTGCCTGCGCCCACAATGGTAGCAGTGCTGCCGCTTATGGTAGCCACCAGCGGGTTATCACTTATGTAACTTACAGGCAAACCCGAACTGGCCGTAGCACTCAACGAAAAAGAGGCATCGCCAAGGGTTTTATCTGAAAGGGCAGGAAAGGTGATGGTTTGATTTTGCTTTACTACCAACAAACTTCCGGAGTCTCCAAAGTAAACATTGACTCCAGAGTAACTACTACTAGAGGAACCGTTGGAACCGATAAAATCTAATTTCTTAGCATAAGCTCCGGTTGCAGGATTGAACTCAAAAAGAACACCCGCATCATTTGACCCACCACTCGAGGTAATACCGTAGAGTTTACCATTGGGCGATTCGGTTAAACTGCCTCTTGGATAACTACCCTTTGATGCACCCCCAAAATCCAACTTTTTGGTGTAGGTATTGGTGGCGAGGTCGTATTCGAAGAGTATCCCATTGTAATTGGCTCCTCCGGCATAAGTCATACCATAGAGTTTGCCATTGGAGGCCTGTTTCAGGCTGCCAAGTGGCCTCTCAAAGCTAGCGAAATCTAATTTTTTGGTGTAGGTATTAGTGGTAGGGTCGTATTCGAAGAGTACCCCATTGTAATTGGCTCCTCCGGAATAAGTCATACCGTATAGTTTGCCATTCACGGCTTGGATGAGACTGCCAGTTGGCTCAGCCCCTTTATTTGTGCGATCGAAATCTAGTTTTTTGATGTAGGTGTTGGTTACAGGATCGTATTCATAGAGTACACCATCGCCACTAACCCCTCCTAACGAAGTCAAGCCGTAGAGTTTACCATTCGCAGCCAGGGTGAGACTTAAAGGATAGCTCCCCTTTGTTGCCCTATCAAAATCCAGTTTTTTAGTGTAAGTGTTTGTGGCTGGTTCGTATTCAAAGAGAACACCGAAGCCGCTGGCTCCACCTCCAGTAGTCGTGCCGTAAAGCTTTCCATTGAGAGCTTGCGCTAAGCTGCAACCAGGATGCCTCCCGTTGCCCGGACCATCAAAGTCAACCTTTTTGGAGTAAGTGTCGGAAGCAGGGTCGAATTCAAATAATACGCCTAAACCATTTAATCCACCCCGGTTAGAAAGACCATATAGCCTACCGTTACCTGCCATTGCCAACCCGGAAGGAGGAAGGTTCCCATTATCGGAACGATTGAAATCCAGTCTTTTGCTGTAAGTGCTGGTGGCTGGGTCGTATTCAAAGAGCACCCCATAATCATTAACTCCTCCACTATAGGTCATGCCATACAGTTTACCATTGGATGCCTGGATAAGACTGCCATTTGGATAACTCCCCTTCGAAGGACCATCAAAATCCAGTTTTTTGGTGTAGGCGTTTGTGGCGGGGTCGTACTCAAAGACTACGCCATCGGAAAACTCTCCACCAAGAGCCATGCCATAGAGTTTACCATTGCTCGCCTGCATTAGACTGCCAGCAGAATATCTCCCTTTTTCTGAACCATTGAAATCCAGTTTTTTAGTATAGGTACCGGTGGCCGGATCATATTCAAATAGTACACCTTTGTCAAATATTCCTCCGTAAGTGGTCATGCCATAGAGTTTGCCGTTTGTGGCTTGCGTCAGACTGCCCATGGGCTCGGTTCCCTTTTCTGCACCGTTGAAATCTATTTTTTTTGTGTATGTGTCGGTTACAGGGTCATACTCAAAGAGTACGCCATTGTTACTGACACCTCCATTAGAGGTCATGCCATAAAGCCTACCGTTTGCGGCCTGCATTAAACTGCCCTTTGGATAGCTCCCCTTCTCTGTACCATTGAAGTCCAGCTTTTTTGTATACGTACTGTTAATCGGGTCATATTGGAAGATTATGCCATAGGAACTGGCTCCTCCACCACTCATGCCATAGAGTTTCCCGTTTGTGGCTTGTATAAGACTACCAGACGGATAGAGCCCATTTGTTCCATTGAAATTCAGCTTTCTTGTATAACTGCTGGTAGTTGGGTCGTATTCAAAGATGACCCCTTGACCAAAAGCCCCTCCACCTAGTGTCATGCCATAAAGCCTTCCGTTTACTGCCTGCACTAAGCTGCCATACGGATAGCTCCCCTTTTCAGTGTCATTGAAATCCAATTTTCGGGAGTAGGTATTCGTGGCAAGGTCATACTCGAAGAGCACCCCCTTGTCAAACATTCCTCCGTAAGTGGTCATGCCATAAAGCTTACCATTTGTTAGGGTTGCCTGGCATAGGTCAGAATAAGGGTTTGCCCCCGGGGTAGGGCTGGTAAATGAATGCATCACCGCTTGCCCTGTGCCATCGTAATTGGTTTTAAAAATCACCCCTACGCCATCTGGCCCGCCAGAGGAAGTCATGCCCCAAAGGCCGCCCTGGCCTTGGAGTGGGCTGGTGGAAAGAAGCAATAAAATGAGGGGGAGAACTAAGTATTTCATAGTGGCACTGTTTGCGATTCTAATGTAGAAATTATCTTAACCTTCTCGCGATTGGTTGGTGTTATCAAAATGTTATCACCCTGCTACTGTTGGTCTCCGACCAACAATCCTAATATCAGAATGATGTGAAGGAAAATCAAATGCATCTTTACAATTGGTCTATTCTTTTAAATTGTTAAGAGCAAACTTCCCAATCTCATTAAAAAACCGGTCTTTGTCTTGCCAATAGTTGCGGCTGTACAATTGCAAAAATGGCCAACGTTTTGACTCAAGTACGCCTGGAACTAGTGCATGAATGGATTTAGCCGACAGACTTTCCACATAGTTATTGTCGTCTGTGAGCAACGCCCCGATCAATCGATTATTTTTTTTCATGGTCAAATCGCAGTAAGGAAGTTGATCGCAATCAACGGCATATTCCCTGGCCACAAACCAGTCTCTGATTTTATGCTTCAAATGCAAGCGACCATTCTCTTCGGCTATCACGCGTGGCTTGAATTCTCCCTGCGAAACATCTTGTGAAAATTGTAAATAAGCCTTTAGGAGTTTAGGCCCTTCGTTTTTTGTATCTGCCACCATTAGCTGTTCGGGCCATAGACTGGTTACCACGATCACTTTCTCGCGGGCACGGCTGACAGCAACGTTCAATCTGTTTTCACCTCCTTGTTGGCTTAAACTACCAAACTGAGTAGAAGCTATTCCCTTTTTGTTGGCAGCATAGCCTACTGAAAAAATAATAATGTCTCGCTCATCGCCCTGCACGTTCTCGATATTTTTCACAAAAAGAGTCAGGGGCATTTCTTTCCCCATCCGAGCAAAATTTGCTTCCAATAAATCCAGAATTAATGATTGCTGTGGTGCGTTGAAGGTAATCACTCCAATATTTTTTCCGGGACCTGTTGCAGATAACTCAACGATCAATTCAACTACTTTTAAAGCCTCTATCTCGTTGCAAAAATTTTCCCAAACTCCATCTACCTTTATATACTCAATCGCTGGCGCCCCGCTGTTGGCAATCGCTAGCTCAGGCAACATTTGCAGTTTGCCACCATAAAAATGTTTGTTCGAAAACTCGATCAATGCAAGTGATTTGCTGCGGTAATGTCCTTGCAATTGCACATTGGGCAAATAACGATCGCATAACTCTAACAGTGAATCTACTTCCGTATCTGGCTCCGCCTGTTCTTCTTCTTCCTCCCAGCGCGACTGGAAAAAGTCGCCCGGCTTCAATTGTTGCGAATCGCCCGCCACCACGGCTTGCTTGCCTCGAAAGAGTGCGGGTATGCCACGTTCTGCAAAGCATTGTGAGGCTTCATCGAAAATGACCAGGTCGAACGTTTCTTTCATTGGAAAAATAGCTGACACTGATTCGGGCGAAGCCAACCAACAAGGTAGCAACCGGAAAACATCGTCTTCAAAATCAGTCAACACTTTTCGCAGCGGCCAAATCTTTTTCTTTTTGGTAACCTGATGAAGTAAGTCGCGATAGGTCACGCGATTGTTTAACCGATTAAATGCCAACTCATCCGTCACTCGCTCACGCGAACGAAGCAGCAATATTTCGTTGCTGATCGACTGTTTGCTAACGATCAATTCTTTCAGTTCTTCTTCCAGCAAACCGATTTTCCCTGATGAAGCCATTCTCAACAATGGATGTTTTGCTTCAAGATTATCAATCCAGGCTAAGCAAATACTGTTTTTAAAGAGTTCGATCATCGATAATTCGTCCCAAGCCTGGCATTTTTCAAATAGTTTATTGAGTATAGCGCGGTCCTCCTCCGTCAACGATTCCTTTAATCTGTCAAACTCAACAAGCTGATCAAAATCCTCCAGCAGCACGCTTCGAAGTTTATCATGGTGGGTACCAGTTCGTGTAAGGGCACTAATCTGTGACGACAAGAAATAGCGCAACCACTCATCTTTTTTACCGGGTAGCTGAGCGATTACCTGAAAAAGTGTTTCCAAGCCTCCAATGAATTCCTTTTTTTCTGTTCCTATAGGCGAAATCAAATTGCCCATCCCTCGAATAGATTTGAAAATTGTTTTTGCTTTGATCGCACTTTGTTGATCGGCAAACCAAGTCGCCATCTCCACCTTTGATGTTCCCTCGGGAAATTCAATAAGCCAATTTTTTACTTTGAGCTTAGAAAGGTTGTGTTCCAGATTTAGCCGGTGATCGAGCTTTTGCTCCAGCAGCCTAAACCCCTCCTTGGTACTGTCAAGCTGATTGCCTACCAATGCCCGCTTAACTAAATATTTATCCTTTGAGAACAACTCCCATCGAATGAGTCCAATCAAACTTCTGCGCACTTTCATGCTGCGGTGCAGCGCAACTTGCAACTGGCCTAACTGAATAGCTGGCACCGATTTCTCAATTCCTATGCCTTCATAACACGCCATAATAACGCGTTCAATATTGGCCAGCCACAATGAGCTAGTCTCATCCTCCGACTCAGGCACCATCTTTTGAAAATAGCGATAGCGTTCTTCCTTCGCAATCAATACTTTAATCGTAATGGCATCCAGTCGTTTATCAATGAGCGCTTCGCATTGCTCCCAATCAAATTGTGTATTGAAGTGCTTTAAAAACTCACTTTTTACTTTACTAAAATAAACTGGTATTTCTTCCAGATAATCTGCCATCAACTGACGATCACTGGCCTGAAGTTGTGAAAATGATTTTCGTTCGCGCCATGGATACTCTTTTTGCTCTATTTTTTTTGCATAAAAACAATACACACCAATCTGTCGTATAAAATGATTGATTTCAAATACCTTATAATGATTGCACTCTTGCTTCAATGAAATAGAGGGATGAAGAGGATCGCAGGAAAGATAGAGTTGTTTAATGCTCATTCCGCAATCTGATTCGCTCAAGAGGGCTGTGCGAAACGATTCCAACTCTTCTGTGATCTGATCGATCCGTTTACCCAACTGAAAAAATTGCCGATCCAATTGAATGGCATCCAGACTTATATTTTTGGATTTGTATTCATCTACCTTCTCGATCTGGTGCGCCAACTTTTCAAATATCTCCTTGCGATCGTTTTTAAAATCGTGAACAAGCGCAACAAAATCGGCCAATCTTTTTTCAGCAAGTCGGGCATAAACCACATCCAGTGCAGCACGTTTCTGACAAACCACTAACACTTTTTTGCCCTGAGCAATAGTATCAGAAACCAGGTTACAAATCAGTTGCGATTTGCCCGTGCCGGGTGGACCTTGCACCACCAATGAATGACCCAGCTTGGAAGTTTTCAATGCGTGTTCCTGCCATGAGTCCATTGGAAGAATGGAATAGACTTTTTCTTCTTTAACTAAATGAAAAGCATCGCCTAAGGAAGTATCGTTTTTCTGGGGCGACCGCGCGTGAAAAAAATCTTCTAAGTCAACAAATGTTTCACTTGCCAAAAGTTGTTGATAGTCGGGCACCAAAAAAGAACCAGCCTGTGGAAACAATCCTAAAACCGCTTCTGGAAATAACTTTAGTTCACCGGTTTGATGCTGCTCTTCAAATTCATCTTTTTTGTAAGTAGTAAACAAAGTCAATTCATCTCGATAGTTATCAGGATTGAAATGAATGGCCATGTTTGCTTTCTGCAACAGCTGGTAAAGTTGAGTTCGGAAAACGGTGCTATCTACATCACTACCTTCAAATGTTTCTTCAAGCAACTGTTCGGGTATTTTTGTTTTGTTGTAGAAAGCATAGGCCAGCAAAAACGACTTGTTAAATGTCACTTCAGCTTGAGACCGCAGTGCGATTGACCAATTACCATCTTTTATCTTAAGCTCAACCGGGAAGTAGAGAAGTGGGCAATGGACGAACGTACCATCTGAAAATTTTCCACGCACAAATGGCCAACCTACATGGAGTTCTCTCGAGCCCGACTCTTCGAAAATAAAATGGTCAGCTCGTTGAATTTTTTTAAGCCTGGCACTTCCCAGGTTGGCTTCCTCGATGCGTGGGTCCAACACAGGGCAGATCAATTTTGATTTCCCGCTAATCAATGACTCAATAATCGAAAATGCTCTTTCACCATTGAGCTGACTAAGTGTTTGGATATCCAGAAAACGATCTGCATTCAGGCGTGGTAAAAAAATTGACTTATTCCTGGCAGAAAGATTGGTGAGCTTCCGCAAGTAGTTAGTCAGTATTTTTTTTGTTTTGTCCGAAGCCACGTTACGGGTTTATGGTAATATAAGGTTTAATCCTTTGGAAATCTCTCTCGGTCAGTAACTTCAAGTTAACAAGATCTTCAATCGATGTGAAGTTTCCATGTTGAAACCGATAGGCGACAACCGCAGCCGCCAGCTTGTAAGAAATGTAAGGATGAGCAGCTAGTTCCTTTTCTGTAACGCTGTTAAGTAGTATTTGTCGGGGGCGGTAATCTGGCAACACAAAGAATTTTTTCTTGAGGCGACCAACCGCTGTGGTGTCGAGTCGGTAAACCTCGTACAGTTGATCCATCGAAACAAATCCACCCAAACGCTCTCGGTATTCTACGATGCGCTTCGAGAACTTTGAACCTATACCGTAAACGGTAATTAATTGAGTAGTGTCGGCCACATTTAAATCCAGTTTTGTTATCGTAAAAGCTGGGCGTTTTGGAAAGGAATCCTTGGGGAATTCCCTTGTTTTCTTTTCAACGACAAGAGGCAAATCGATAAACAAGTAAAGCTTCCGGTAGAGCAGCGTATCGGCACCATACATTTTTAATAAATCGCTTTTGATTTTAAATACTCCACCCTTTGTGCGATAGTTGACTATTCTGCGGGCAAGCGATGGGGAGAAACCTAATTGTAGCAAGCTATCCCTCGAAGCAGTATTCGGGTTAAACCTAAAAAGCGGCCGATCAATTGATTCGGAAATACTGTCCAATTTTTCCCATTGCCATTTGGCAACCAAGCTATCAAGCCGCAGTGAGTCCTTTGAAAAACTCAACTCTTGATTCGTAAACCAGTAGCGATACGCAGGCTCTGAAAAAATCAATAAAACCATCAAGGGTAACAAAATGAGAAGTGCGTTCGTCTCCGATCTTGAGAACCCAAAAAAACTTCGAATCCAGGCCTTCAACCTATTCATGGATAAACGATATCTCTTTTAAACCAAAAAATCGATCCATGCCATTTGTATGGATCTTTAGTCTTCCACTTTCATCAACACCTTCAATGCGACCCTGGAGCTTTTGGCCGTTAGCTAGAAAAGAGTGCTCCTCACCCACTCTATACAGATTCCTTAAATAGGTATTCAATAGTTCCAATCGCCTCCCCGCACGAAGTTGCAAATACCTTCCTTCCAGTTTTTCAACTAGTGAATTGAGTTCATCGTTATTCACAAAATCAAGCCCGGTTTCTAATTTCAAGGACGTTGCCGTATCTTTTGAAAATGAAAACTGGTTAACATTTAATCCGATCCCGACTATACTTTGCTGGATTTGTTCGCCAGCCAGTCCGTTCTCAATCAAAATTCCGGTAATTTTTTTCTCACCAATAAGAAGGTCGTTGGGCCACTTGATTTTTACTCGTTCGGGGATTCGTGCCGAAAGAAAATCAAAAACACCCAGCGATATGGCTATGGTTAGATCAAATTGCTGTTGGGCCAACATAAAATGCGGCTTGAGCAGCAAAGAAAACGTCAAATTCTTGCCCGGTTCAGCCTCCCATCCATTGCCTCTTTGACCACGACCTCGGGTTTGAGAGTTGGTAATTACAATCGTGCCTTCTGGCTGATTCGTCTTTTGTGAGAGTTCTAACAAAAGCGTGTTGGTCGAGTGACATTCTGGCACGAAAACCACGTTTTTTCCGAAGAACAGCGTATTGGCAAGGATTTTATACAATGGAATTTGGTTAGATTTGTTGCTTTACTTTTTCCCAAAGATCCTAAGATAATTGAATGACCAAAAAAAAGAAGAAAGCAGACTCAGAAAAACTATGCAAAGCCATCGTACATGGGATGCAGGAAAAAAAAGCTTCTGAAATTGTTGTGATGGATTTGAGGGAAATCAAGAATGCAGTCGCAGATTTTTTTGTCATTTGCTCAGGGAGCTCAGATAAGCAGTTAGATGCCATTGCCGGCTCGGTAGATGACGAAGTCTACAAGAAAATAAAAGAAAACCCGTGGCAAATCGAAGGAAGAAGCAATAAAGAGTGGGTGATTCTCGACTATATCACTGTTGTCGTCCACATCTTCCGCAAAGACAAAAGAGGATTTTATGCCATCGAGCGTTTATGGGGCGATGCCCAGATAACAGAAATTGAGGACTAAGAACTTAAATCAGCAGCAGACGTTAGTAATTTGAACTTTAGATTTTATAAACAATGGCAGACAAAGAGAGAGATAAAAAGATAAATCCCCCAAAACTCCCTAAAACGAACTATCAGACCTGGCTTATTTTGGCATTGATCGTAGTGATTTTCGGCATTAGCCGCGTCATGAACAGTGGCGAATTGACCGAGATACTGGATAGTCGATTTGAGGAAATGGTGCGTTCCCGTGATATCAAAAAACTGGTTCTCATTAAGAATGAAGAAATGGTTGAGATAACCCTGAAGGCGGAAGCCCTTCAAAATGCCAAGTACAAGCAGGAAATTGAAAAAACAATTAGCCCTTTAGGCTTAAATGCCAATGGCCCCCATTATAAATTAAAAATCGGATCGGTCGAAAAATTTGAAGATCGCTATGAGGAGCTTACCAAAGGTTTCAGTGCCAATGACAAGGTAGATCTTAAAAAGGAAGATAGGGTAGACTACACCAATACGATTTTCAATATCGGATTTTTGTTCTTGCTGGTTTTCGGCTTTTGGATGTTAATGCGGAGAATGACTGGCGGGGCAGGTCCTGGCGGCCAAATCTTCAACATCGGCAAATCAAAAGCGGCTCTTTTTGATGCAGAGAGCAAAGTAAAAATCACGTTCGCGGATGTAGCGGGGTTGGAGGAAGCAAAGGAAGAAGTAAAAGAGATTGTTGACTTCTTAAAAACACCACAGAAGTTTACAAAGCTGGGCGGAAAAATTCCGAAAGGAGCGCTTTTAATTGGCCCTCCAGGAACAGGAAAAACCCTTTTGGCGAAAGCCGTAGCCGGTGAAGCAGGCGTGCCTTTCTTTTCCTTATCAGGTTCAGACTTCGTGGAAATGTTCGTGGGTGTTGGTGCTGCGCGTGTACGCGATCTGTTCAAGCAGGCAAAAGAAAAAGCTCCTTGTATTATTTTCATTGACGAGATTGACGCAATTGGTCGGTCACGTGGCAGAGGGCAAATGCCAGGGTCGAATGACGAACGGGAAAATACATTGAACTCGTTGCTCGTTGAAATGGATGGTTTTGCAACCGATAGTGGGGTAATCATTCTTGCCGCTACTAATAGACCAGATGTATTAGACTCTGCATTGATGCGCCCAGGTCGTTTTGATAGACAAATCAGTATCGACAAACCAGACATCGCGGGCCGAGAGCATATTTTCAAAGTGCACTTGAAACCTATTAAGCTTTCGAAAGATGTTGATGTAAAAAAACTAGCGGCACAGACACCCGGGTTTGCCGGTGCAGAAATCGCCAACGTGTGTAACGAAGCTGCGCTCATTGCGGCACGTAAAGACAAAACAGAAGTGGAGATGCAGGATTTCCATGACGCCATTGATCGGGTGATCGGAGGATTGGAAAAGAAAACGAAAATCATTTCACCCGAAGAGAAAAAAATTGTGGCTTATCACGAAGCTGGTCATGCCGTAGCAGGATGGTTTCTAGAGCATGCTGATCCGCTCGTAAAGGTGAGTATCGTGCCTCGCGGAGTTGCCGCGTTGGGATACGCACAGTATTTGCCAAAAGAACAGTTCCTGTATCAAACTGAACAATTGCTCGATGAGATGAGCATGACGTTTGGCGGTCGCGCGGCCGAAGAAATTATTTTCGAGAAGATTTCAACCGGTGCATTAAGTGATTTGGAGCGCATCACCAAAATGGCATATAGCATGGTGACCGTTTATGGTATGAATAAAGAGATCGGAAACATGTCTTTTTTTGATTCTAAACAATCTGACTACACCTTTAATAAACCTTATTCAGATGCCACCGCACAACGCATCGATGAAGAAGTAAAAAAGATCATTGACAAGGCGTATCAACGCACTAAAGATTTGTTGATTCACCACAGAGAACATCTGGATATTATCGCGAAAGAACTGTTAGAGAAAGAAATCTTGTTCCAGTCTGACTTGGAACGATTAATAGGAAAACGTCCGTTTGCCGGTCAAACCACCTATGAGAAGTTTACCAATGGAACAGACAAAGAAAAAGTAGAGCCGGCCGCAGAAACTATTGCGCCAAAAGAACCAGCAGCAGATTCAGTAAAGGAATAATCTCTATTGAAAACACTTAAAAGCCATTCAGCTATTCTGGATGGCTTTTTCTATTTTTGCAGAGACATAACCAATGGGAATTCGTCTTCCATCCGATAAAAAAATATACTTCGCCTCCGATTTTCATCTGGGAGTTCCGAACTATGCGTCCAGTTTGGCGCGCGAAAAAAGAATCATTGCCTGGCTGGATCAAATAAAACGAGACGCCCACAGCATCTATTTACTAGGTGATATTTTCGATTTCTGGTTTGAATACAAACATGCTATTCCAAAAGGGTTTATTCGCTTTCAGGGAAAGTTAGCCGAGTTAAGAGACGCAGGCATTCCTATTTACTTCTTTACCGGCAATCACGACATGTGGATGTTCGATTACTTTACCAAAGAACTTGACATTGTTATTTACCGCGAACCACAAATGCTGCATATCAACGGCAAGGTTTTTTTAATTGGCCATGGCGATGGGCTTGGCCCCGGTGATTCTATGTATAAAATTCAAAAAATGTTTTTTAACAGCAAGGTTTGTCAATGGCTGTTTGCACGCATCCATCCCAACCTAGGTATGGGCATTGCCCAACTTTGGAGCAAGCAAAGCAGATTGGCGAATACCAAAAGAGAAGAAAAATTCAATGGGGAAGAAAATGAATTCCTGCTCTCCTATTGCAAGACAATTGAAAAAGAGACGCACCACGATTTCTATGTTTTTGGGCATCGTCACTTACCACTTGACCTGGAAGTGGGCGTAAATAGTCGCTACATCAATTTAGGAGAGTGGGTTCATTTCAACACTTATGCAGAGTTTGACGGACAGGCAGTTGCTTTGAAGACCTATCGCCATGTCAATTAGTAAAATAATTTGCTTTTTCTTTTTCACGTTGTTTTCCTGTTGCTTCGTAAACGGCCAGCAGATCGGTAAAAAAATTAAAGAAATTAAGAGTGCTGAAGTTATCTGTGCAACGGTTGATCGGCTGGGCAATTTCTTTATCGTGTCAAAGAACAATGTGATCAAAAAATTTGACGCACAAGGGAAGTTAATGGCCACTTTAAAAGGTAAGAACACGACATTGCTAGAGCCCTGGTATCATCCTTCCATTTTTTTATATAGTCATGTAAACCAAAAATACTGGATCTACGGCCGTTATTTTGAGAATGGAAAAGAATACCTGTTAGAACCCTCGTGGGCTATTCAGCCGACTTTGGTCTGTCCAAGTAATGATAATAAGCTTTGGCTTTTTGATGCCGCAGATGCGTCTATCAAAAAAGTCAATCCAATCACAAAAGAAGTTGTTATTGAATTCTACACAGATACTTTAAAAGCTAAGGTTCCACCTGTTTACACTCACTTAAGGGAATACCAAAACATGATCTTTTTGCTAGATCAACAATCCGGGATTTCTGTGTATAGCCATATTGGAAAAAGGATCTACCAAATCGATAAAAAAGGCATCAACAATTTCAATTTCTTTGGTGAGGAGTTGTATTATTTAGATGGAACCAAAATGAAATTCTTTGACCTGGGCACAGGAACAACCAGAGAAATTGAGGTGGGCGTTGAGTATAAGTATGTGTTAGCCTCTGACGAATCCATCATTTTAGTAAATCAAAAGAATAGAATTTTGCTGTTCGAAAGTAAGCAAATCGAGTAGTTACAAATTAGGAATGCACTCTCTCAAACTGAAAAAGAAAATCAAAAAAGTTTCGTTATTACTGTTTGTCTCCGACCAACAATCCTTCATTTACTTCTACTCGGAAATCACCACAACCTAGTTCAAGCGTCACGCTTGGACTTTTGTCAGCCATCACAGAAGTAGAAGCACAAGCGAGACGCTTGCGCTAGAGAGGGTTAAGTTTGCTTGATTCGTGAAGATAAAAACCAGGTTGGCAGCCACAGATTCAAACTTAAAATCGGTGAACCGGTGGCTTCAACTATTCTTAATATTTCCAGCTTTTCACATCAGCGCCTTTAGGAGCACTCTCAGTGATACGCTTTAAGATTTTTGGTAAGTATTGTGTGTTGTATCTCAGTCTGGATACATAATTAGGATTGTTGTGGTCGCCATTCCAGCAATGTTCTGCTCGATCGCCATACTCTACTTCTCCTTTATAAAATGGCGACTCTGTTTTCTTTAAGAAATCTTCCATCAAATACACAGCATTGTTAAGATAGTAGTTATCCATATCACCACAGTAAATGTGGATTTTGCCCTCCAACTTTGGTCCCAGTGTTTTCCAGTCACGCTCTAAAATATAGCGCAGGTCAAAATGTTCTTTCCAATACTCAGCAACACTTTTATCTATTTCTCCCGTTTCTTTATTGAAGATTCGTTTCGGATAACCGTCTTCTCCTTGCGGAGAGTACACGGCCTCCCAAATATCCCATTGCTGCCCAGAGCGCGAGTGTGTGCCGAGTGCTAATTCATAATGGTTCGTTTCTTGCATGGTATTTTGAATCTGACCTAAATAGTTTCGGTGGGCAGGACGCGGGAGTTTTTTAAACTCGCTATCATACCAATATGCATTCTTGTCTTTATAAATATCCACTAGGCAAAAGGCACGAAAATCAATTGGATCAGGGCAAGCTGCGAAGCATCCATTGAACTCTTCGGGATAAAACATTTGCACGGCCAAAGCCTCCCAGCCTCCCGTAGAACCTCCATAGGTAAAACGAGCCCAACCTTGTCCTATACCGCGAAACTTAAATTCAATTTCAGGCAGTAATTCTTTCATGATCGCATCGCCCCACGGCCCCATGCTGGCCGAGTTAACAGCATACGAATCATCATAGTAGGGTGTGGCATGTTGGATTTCTACCACTAGAAAACGAGGGAAATTTTTGCTGGTCCACTGCTTATAAAAATTATAGGCTTCCTGTTTTTGCAATTTATTGTAGCCATAAATTCCAAAGCGAGCACTGTAGTCGCTAGTGTCCATTTTTGGATCTGGCGGTTCGGTGCTGAAGCCGCCAAAGTCTTTGGGGAAGTGGCCATGATAGATCATTAACGGATAATGCGCTTGTGGATGTTCATCAAAACCTTCGGGAATGAGCACGTGAGCTCCGACAAACATAGGTTTTCCGTAGAACTCACTCAGCAACTTGCTTTGCACTTTTATGTGCTTTACATATTTCGTATCTTCTGGTTTCTTTACGGGCACAATTTTTTGATCCATCACCACCTTTATCGTTTCATTTTTTGTAGGATCAATGTTGACCTTGGTGGGTTTGCTATAAAAGTTTCCCGGTTTTGAATTCCACTGCTGGCCTTCCCCTTGATCGGGAGGTAGTTTTACGGTATGGCCCGTCTTTAAGTTGAACGTTTCATATCGATTGATTAGTCCCTGAACAAAATAATCTCCGGCAGGAATATTTTTCAGATTTTGAATAGGAAAACCAAATGCAGATTCATCGATTTTAATTTCGTCCCCGGGTTTCATACCTTCTACGTCCACACCAAACACAAGTTGAGTTTCCAATCCATCGTTTATTTGAAAACGCGGCTCGGCTTTGTCGTTGGTGGATAGTAAAAGTAGGAGCCGTCCGTCCTGCGCCTGTTCACTCAGCTCTTTTGTAAACGAGATTGAAAACTTTAGTACACTTTTCGTATCTCCAGAGGGGGCACATTGCATGCTGAGTAAGAAAACGAAAGGGAGAAATCGCTCAAATTTCATAGGTAAGGGTTTTAAATTGAAATATACCTCGAATCCACGAGCCTTACAATATTGATTTTGTGAAAGTAAGCATGGGCATAAAATGGTGAAGAACCAACGGTGAAATTTTATCTAAGGTCGGTGATAACATCGGCTAGGGGCAAAAAATGGGATAGGCGGTTTTTTATTGCATTAAAAAATTGATTAGGTTACTATCATGCGGTTGATCGATGATAGCACTGAGCAAGGGCAATAAAACTAACTAGGTTAGAGCTGCCTCCCCAACCTAGTTCAAGCGTCACGCTTGGACTTTTGTCAGCCATCACAGAAGTAGAAGCACAAGCGAGACGCTTGCGCTAGAGAGGGTTAAGTTTGCTTGATTCGTGAAGACTCGAACCAAGACTGAGGGTCGCAGTTGTAAAATGGCCTCGCTCTTATTCTTCTTCTACAGTTTTGTTCTGTTGCCTTCTGTGTTAATTTTTATGCATATAACATCCGTCTCTAGTTGACCATCTTTACTAGGGTCATTTGAACGGAGTTGACGTGTACCTGTCATAATAAATTCGCCATTTGGCGTAACGAATACATCTTCAAAACGTGCAATCTCAGAATAAAAGTATTTATCCCAAATTAATTGGCCGTCTAACGAAAGTTTTACACAACGCATGTTGTCAAAAAAAACATAGATGAAGCCTATCAATTCTTTTACAGCAATGTGATTACTTTGAAACTGGTACCAGTAACTTTGGTAATTCAATTGAAAAGTTTGAGCCCATTTTACCACACTGGATTTATCTACTCCAAGCACAGTTAGTGGTTTTTCTAGCGAAACATAACTATTGATAACATATCCGCCAGAGATCAAAGGAGTTACATTTTCAATTAAAACCGGAGGTAGAAAATATTTGCTGAATTCCACCTTACTTCCAACATTGACACCGATTAATAGTGTCTTGGAGTTGTTGGGGCTTGTATAATAAATAGCGGTTCGGAATTCATCAATAAAAAAGTGATCATAAGCCGTCATACCGTCAACTCCAATAAATTGCGTTGGTCCCTTCACAATTTTTCCGGTGTTCAGGTCAACTTTTTTAAGACTAATATTAGCTAGCGAATCAAATAGCAAGACGGCACTGTTGTCCTTTATAAGAACCTTTTTTGGAAGGTTTCCATAATTAAAGAAAGTACGATTCGTTAAGGTTAGAGAAGCGTTATAGATAACGAGATTGTTATCGTAGATGAGTGCCAACTTTCCAGAAGGTGACACATTATGATCAATCATTTGTGGATACCAACCCAAATCTAACATTACCAGCGGTTCCTGCTGTTTGAGGGCTTCATCAATGGAAAGTACTTCATAGTCATAGACGCTTGAGCCATGATATGTACTCAATAGCATCTTGTAGCTCGCTCCGGCTTTCCAACCAAATAGAACTTTTTCTCCACGTTGGGGACTTCCGAATATTGGCGGTGCCGTAACAATATTTATTACGGTGTCAAGTTCGAACGTGTTATGGTTAACTGTTTTCACAACCGCCTTAATCTGGTAAGTGGCAGGTTCTGCAAAGGCGTATTTAGAAAATTCGGCTACAACCTTATCTCCATTAACATATAGTTCGGCCATTGAATAGGTGAACGGAGATCCACTTGTTGTATTTAGTAGTTGTACCCCAAACTGGACCGGAATGCCTGCGTAAAATTCGTTGTTGCTGCTGTGGGGTTTCATCTGCAACCTTACCGGGATGATCTGTTTAGTTTCTTCCTCATGGCATGAGAAAAAAAGGAATATTGCAGACACCGATAGTAAGCAAAGTAATCGTCTCTTCATTCGTGTTTATAAAATTTGATCGTATCGATCTTATTACCGATGATTAGCTGAAGAATATAGATTCCGTCAGGTAATCCGCTGATGTCGATAAATTCTTCTATCAAAAAATCGGACTTAATCTTAACCCCAGATGAGGAGAGGACCAAATATTTCATTCCCGGCATCACATTATCTAACATTAGAAATTTCTGTGCAGGAATCGGAAAGACATTCACCCTGGATCTTGGTGGATCATTTATCCTAACAACCACCGGTGTCACCGTGAGGTAATAATATTCCTCTAGCCATGCCCTGCTGACGTGATCTACCCGAACTTTGATTCGCAGGAGTGTCTCTGTCGTAAGCTCCTTTTTCAAAAGCAGCTTGTCGTCTTCGATCTGAAAGTATTCGTTATTCAAACCGTTGTCATTTGAAAGTGTGTATTTAATCGCATTGAGCGGAAATTGGTTGGTCGTTGTAAATCGGGCTGCTACCTGCCCCACAGCTATTCTGGCAACTACGGTGTCAGAGATAATGATGTCAGTTAATGGAACATAATTGTTTATCGATTCAACTGCACCGATATCAATCTGACCATTAAAACGAGGGTTTCCCAAGACGTCTGAGGATAAGAGGTAGTTGGAGTAGGTAGAAGTTCCTTTGTCGATGGCCGGACTGTTTGCTTCAGGTATGAATCCTTTCTGAGCATCGTTCAATCGTGGATTCCCACTGCGATTTCCTGTACCTGAAATGGGCTGCCCCGAAAAATTATATAGAATATTTCGACCATTCTTATTCAAGGATTCAGGATCGAGTCTTAAATCCACATCGACTGGATAATTATTGTGAAGAATGTTATTGACAATATCGAATTTAAGTACTGAGTACATCCTCAAAGCCGTAGAAAGATTATTTATGAAGCTGTTATTAACGATTACAGGCCCAGACAACTCTGTATTTTCTATCCGCACAATTCCTTCGTAATCATTTCCGAAGAAATCGTAGGGATCCGCATAATAGTTCCCTAGAAAAACATTGCCTGTTATGATGTTATTACCAAGCCAGAAATAAATTTGACCACCATTATTGGTGTAGATGTTGTTTCTAAAATAGATGGATGAGTAAACCCCTTGAAGCTGGATTGCGCCTAGGTTATTCGTGAAGGTATTTTGCTCAATCGAAGAACTTCCGTTAAAAGTAATTGCATACAGTAGGGCACGGACTTTATTGTTTTCAAAACGGCATGCCTGGATTTGGTAAGACACTACAGCATCAATCATGTACCCTCTTATATCGTTGTTGCTGAAAGTAGTATTCAAAATTTTTAAGGTAGCTGAGTTATTTACAGCTATCAGATTACCAGCCCCGACATTATTTTTGAAGACACAGTTCTTAATTACAACCATGCCTTTGTTACCTTCAATTCTACAACCGTCATAGGATTGTTGGGGGTCTCGTTTTAAATTAAACCTGCAGTGCTCGAATGTCATGGTTTTGCTGCCTTCATTGTGAAGTACACCTTCGGCCCAATTTTCTCCTTTATATTGAAGCAAGGAACCGAGCCGTTCAAAAACAGTATACTGCGCATTCACAATCCCATTTTCATATGCATATACACCGCCCCAGCCATAAAATTTCTTCTTAGAATCGACAATGATCCATGAAGTCTGAGGTGCGGTCATTATCACAGAATCTCCAACAGTACCTTTTATATCCAGTTGACCATAGACATCGATGAAATTCCCTTCAACAAATAGTACAACTGTTCCGGAATTAATGGTCAGTTTTGCGCCACTATCAATGATTATGTTCTGTGTTACACGAACGGTATCAGCCTGCCATACTTGATTCGTGCTGATGTGAATTTGACAAAGAGTTGAAAACCCCAAGTGAAAGAAAAGTCCGAAAGCCAAGGCCCTTCGTATGTTCCTTAGTAGCATAAATCAATTCAAAATAAACGGTCGCTTGTTTTCGTAAATATAGCCGAATGGTTTTAATGCTTTTACCTATTTCTTATCATTCCAGAATTCCTACCTGATTAAAAGTAGCTCAGACTTGGTTCGTGTTCCAACGAAACAAGCTAAACCCCTTTTCTCAAGTCTTTCCTGACATCGCTTCGCAACCCACGTGCCTTTAAATAGATAGCCCAACCCGGCCGCCTCGGCAAGGGGCACGCCCAATTGTTAATTTCCGGCTTGCGGACCATTCTTGCAAAAACCCTCCTTTTCAGAATAAAGTAGGGGTGGTTTTGCCTGCGGCAACAGATTAAGCGTTGGGGCTGCTGATTGAGCTAATAATATCACTTCCAATTAATTAGGTTACCTTTGCGGCTTAATTTTTACACATAAACAATTTTAATGAAATGGTTACACACTGCGCTCAGTGTTGAGGTGCAGCTTCGTGAGCCATTCCATGAGACCAAAAAAAAACAATTAGAAACGAATGAAATCATTTAGTGAACTGGGACTTTCGGAGCAAGTGGTGGAGGCAATCCGCCAAATGGGCTTTGAAACTCCAACGCCCATTCAAGAACAAGCCATCCCGGTTTTGTTGAAAGGAAACACCGACCTGGTCGGATTAGCCCAAACGGGCACTGGAAAAACTGCCGCGTTTGGCCTTCCGTTGATCGAGCTGATCGATGTGAAAGACCGCACCACGCAAGCATTGGTTCTGGCGCCTACACGCGAACTAAGCGTGCAAATTACTACTGACTTAGAAAACTTTTGCAAGTCGGTGAAGGACCTGAACATCGTAACCGTATATGGTGGTGCGAGTATATCAGATCAAATTAGAAAAATAAAAAGAGGCGCTCAGATTATTGTCGCTACGCCCGGCCGATTGATTGACTTGATCGAACGCAGGGTGGTGAGCCTGGGTACGATTAAATACGTGGTATTGGATGAAGCCGATGAGATGCTGAACATGGGCTTCAAAGATGCGATAGACGAAATTTTGTCGGGCACGCCTGATGAAAAAAATGTGTGGCTCTTCTCGGCTACGATGCCCCGCGAGGTGCGCGAGATATCGAAGAACTACATGAACAACCCGCAGGAGCTCACCATGGGCGAGCGCAACCAGGGCAACGAGAACATCGACCATCAATACATTGTAGTAGACGAGCGCGATAAGTATCAGGCGCTGAAAAGAATGGTAGACTACACCACCGATATTTTTGGGGTGATCTTCTGCCGTACTAAAATTGACACTCAGCGCGTAGCAGAAAGCCTTATGAAGGACGGCTACAATGCAGATGCCCTTCATGGGGATTTAACGCAGATGCAGCGCGACCGTGTGATGAAGAGTTTTAAAAATAAAACATTACAAATGTTGGTGGCTACGGATGTGGCTGCCCGCGGTATTGATGTAACGGGCATCACGCACGTGATTCACATGAACATGCCCGATGAGATGGAATACTACACGCACCGGAGCGGCCGTACGGCCCGTGCCGGTAAGAAGGGTATTTCGTTGGCCATCGTGTCGAAGAAGGAGATGGGCAAGATTAGCCAGATAGAAAAAGCATTGAAACGCAGGTTTACGAAAATCATGATCCCTACGGGTGATGAGGTGTGCCAGCGCAAGATCATGGAGCTGACGCGCAAGATGCGCAACGTAGAGGTGAACGAAGAGGAGATTGACAGCTTCTTGCCTGAAGTATATCATGAACTGATCGACTTATCGAAAGAGGATATCATCAAGCGTTTTGCTTCCATTGAGTTCAACCGTTTCTTAGCGTACTACCGCGATGCACGTGACCTGAATAAATCAGATCGCACCAAATCAATTGCGGGTGATGATCGGTACAGTCGCGATGACCGTGATAGGGACAGAGACAGTCGCCCGAGTGGTGACCGTGTGTTTATCAACATCGGCAGAATGGATGGATTGGAGACGGGCGATTTGCTTGGCTTAATCTGTGACTACGGTGAAATTGACAAAGGCAAGATTGGCAAGATTGACTTAAAGGGTGCATTCTCTTTCTTTGAATTAGAAAAAGATGTAACCGAGCAGGTGATGAAAGGCTTTGAAGGCGTGGAAGTACGCGGTCGTAAAGTGCGGCTAGAAATGACGGGCGAACGTAGAGAAGGTGGTGGCGAGAGACGCGAGCGCAGTGGCGGTGGTGAGAGAAGCGGTGGTGGCGAAGGTGGCGTGGGCTATCAACGCAAGAGACGTTCGTTTGATGGCGGCAGTGGTGAAGGAAAAGTAGGCAGCGAAGGTAAGCGCTCTTATGGTGGAGGTGGTGGTCGTTCGTATGGTGGAGGTGGTGGTCGCAGCAGCGGTGGCGCCAGTGGGGGGGAGAGGAAGAAGAGATGGTAAATCGTTGATGACTGATCGTTGACCGTTGTTGGTTGATCGTTAGTCGTTACTTGATAGATCGAGGTTGAAGGTGAAAGCTTTCGGCCTCGATTTTTTTTTGCGTTGTTACACCGTGTCAGACTGAGCCTAAACGTGACAGGGGGGTATCAAAAAGTCTCGAATATTTATTTGCCAGCTACCCCGCTAAACAATGGCTTCTTTTCAAGAGCTCCACTCTTGTCAACCTCCTTCAGCGAAGATTCATTCTTCTCGAGAAAGGCGTTAAACAGTAAGGCAATGCTGTCATAGCTAGATCGAAATAATGGCGTATGTTGTTCAGCAACTTTAATTTTCTCAATCAGTACCGAGAGGTTTTTGTTTTGCATCAACACAGAGTTAGATTCAGAAAGAGCAACTATTTCGGCCACCAATGAGCTGGTTGCGAAATCATACTCTTCTACCACATACGGGTTGGTCAATGTTTTTTGTGTGATGCGCAATTGCTTTAGTTGCTGCAGGCGACTTTTTAAAGTGACTAACTGAGATTTTTCTGGGACTGGCAATTGAATCAATTGATGCAACGCTTTTTCCATTGCGTCTACTTTTTCTTGTTCGTCCTTTACCAGTACATTCCAGGAATACAGCAAGGTATCTTGTAATGATAAATAGGTATCAGTCAGCGAATCAAGATGAGTAAAGGTGGTCGCTTCGTTGATCGTGGCAGATCGGCCACAACTCATCAATAACATCCCTCCAAAAAGAAAGGGTATTGCGGCAATTGGTCTTTTCAATAATCTCATGTGGTTCGCTAAACGAACCACAAGTTTAAAGGTTTTATGCCAAACTAAGATGTGCATCTATTTTTTACAATGGTTTGAACTGTTCGAAGGCCTCTTTGCAATCACGGCAGTAGTAGAGTGACCTGCAAAGGGTAGGGCCGAATGGGCTTTTCATTTCAGTATCGGTGCCATCACACCGAGGGCATATTGCGTTTTCCAGTATTTCCAGCTCTGTAAAAAGCTTGTTGGAAGGAGGGGGTGCAAATCCATATTGCTTGAGCGCTTTTTTTCCTTTTTCCGAAATAAATTCCGATGACCACGGCACCCGGAAAGAGATGGTTGCCTCTACTTTAGGTATTCCCTTGCTCTTTAACTTTTCGATGACTTCGTTTTTAATATACGCCATAGCCGGACAACCCGCAAAAGTAGGGGTGAGCTCGATACTCACTTTGTCTCCGTCAATTTCTACATTAGAGATCACGCCCAGGTCTACCAATGACAAAACAGGTATCTCCGGATCTTTGACATCCTCGAGCCACTCATAAATTTGTTTGACAGATGGAGTAGTGGTGATCATGGATAAATGATATCAAAAGAATTGGGAATGATTTGATTGAGGTGGTGTTTGAGGTGCTTCACATAATCGATGGCCAGCCATTCAATGGTAAGCAGGTTGGGGGCATCTTTGCCAGTGTCAACTAATTTTTTATAATTCTCAACGGGCATGTTATCAAGCACGCGGCAAATTTTCAGATTGATGAGTTTCCAACTTTCAAAAACTTCACTGGATGGCGCATTCAGGTAATCATTCGCATTCACCCAGAAATTTTGCTCGTACCGGATCTTTGGAGGAGCGTTTTCGTACTGACCACAAATAAATCGCCTCAAATTGTTTTCGGCCGAGTCGATCAAGTGCCCCATCACTTCTTTCTTGCTCCACTTGGCAGGGTTTGGCTTCGCAGAAAAATCAGATTCAGGAAGTTGCGCAATGTGCTGTGCGTAAGTGGAGGTTATAAAATGGAGTTCGGTGGTAATGTGTTTCATTCAATTTTTTTTAGGTCCGAAGAGGGTCCGAAAAGTCCGGAAGTCTGCAAGTCCGAGAGTTTGTATGCCCAAGTCAACTTTCTGACTTTCGGTCTTCCGGACTATTCTCTACCACTCCGCCCCCGGATCAATTCTAAATACTTCGCTCATTTCATCCAGCAAAGGCTGAAGGTGTTCTGTATGTTTTCCAATTCTTCCCCCTGTGATAGGTTGAACAATTTTCCAATCGGGCAAATGCAGACTCGTTTGGCTGATGGTCTCTTCTACTTTTGCCATCCAAAGCTCTTTCAACTTCTTCTCTCCTTCAAAAATACCTGCTTCAATAATTTCTTTTTCGTAAGGCGATTCTTCAAACATGGCTAATGCATAGGGCATGGCTTGCTCCAATGATTTTTGTAAACGACTCACACTTTCTTCAGTCGCGGAGCCCAGTTGTTTCATCCATGTTTTAGCATGTAGCGTATGGTAGCGAAGTTCGCCTCGCACTTTGCGCGCTACCTGTGCCAAAGGCTCGCACGTAGAGTTAGTTAGTAATTCGAAACGCAATGCCTCAGCTGTGTCGTATAGGAAATGACGCACAAGACTAAAGTCATATTCCTGATTGGGTAACTCGGTAAAAATGCTGTTGTGAAATTGGTTGGCGTTGCGGGTGAAGGCAACCGTATCAGGATCACTTTCACCTAGTTCATGCAGGATGGTATAAAGTGCCAGGCTATGCCCGATTTTATCCTGCGCCATAGAAGAGAAGGCAATGTCTTCTTCCAGCAGAGGGCCAAAGCCAGTCCATTCAGAATTACGATGCCCGATGATCAATTGGTCATCGGCCATTTTGTAGAGAAGTTCTTTAAGGGGTAGTTTTTCCATCTAACTATTCTTTAAGCCAGTTTTCGATTTTTAAACTCTCGACTCGTGAAAATTCTTTTTCATTGTTCGTGACGAGAGTAAGGTCAAGGCTTTTTGCAATGGCCGCAATTAACATGTCGTTTGCTCCAATGGGCATACCTCTTTGTTCAAGGGAAGCACGGATCAGGCCATATTGTTTAGCCGATTGTTTTGTAAAGTCTAAAATGGTTAATCGAGAAAGAAAGTTGCTAAGTCTTTTAGTGTTATGTTCAGCTAGCTTACTTTTTGAAACACCATACTCCAATTCGGCAACAGTTATTGATGAAATGAAAAGATGACTAGGATTTATTGAACCAAACTTTTGCTGGATTGCCTGCACTTTTTTCAAGATGAAAATACAGGTGTCGGTATCGAGTAGATAAGCCATCAATCAAACATTTTTACTCGATTCTCCAAAGGAGGTTGAATACGCTCGTTCATAAAATCAGGTGAAAATGTTGTTTCAGGATCGTCCCACCATTCTTTCCATTTTCTTCTGGCTTCGTCTTCTGAAAGGCTATTTTTATCTCTTACGCTTTTCAAATAGGAGTACACTTCATCCAAAAGATTAGCAGGCAATTTATCCACTTCTTTTTTTATCTCTTCTTTCGTAGCCATGTCCTTACTTTTTTATAAAGTTACTCTTTTCTAAAAAATTGCTCAATTTCTCGCCTCCCTTGTATTCCGCAGCATCTCTAAACTTTTTATCGGGCAGCGTCAGCCACAACTCTTGTTCTTCAGGTGAGGTGAATCTGATGTTATTGGCTTCGATCGCCCAGATATTAAAAACTATTTTTCCCTGATTAAATTTTTGTTTGGCCGCGCTCATCGCTTCTTCCGGTGAACTAGCTTCCACACTGCCGGCATGAATGTGTTGCTTGCCCCGCTTGGGCAAATGGTAAATTTCAAATTGTTTTTTTATTCCGGAAGTTGCTACCGAAGGCGTAATCTGATCGTAAGCATTTTTGTCTCCCTCTGTTAGGGGTGACACGAATACATCGCGTGTGTCTGTCACATACAATGATGTACAGGTAAATCTCCGTGTAAAGGTTTCCTTAGCGAGCACATATGCCAACTCTAAATTCGGTGCATGGACGATGCCTTCATGCTGAAATGGTTTCCCTTCCTTCGGCTGCACAAACACCTCGTACGTACCAAACTGATCCAGCGAAGCTTTCGGAACAATTTTTCCTTCTTCACCAATGTGAGGCAGCCGGGTTACGCGGGGATCTAAAGAGTTCATGGTCTTCGTAAATAACTTTGGGTTCAAGGTTTCCAGTTTCTAGTTACCTGTAACTGGAACCCGGAAACTATTCTTTCTAAGCGAGAGGAGTAACGTATTGTGTCTTCGGAGTTTTCAACGCCTCACGCACCCACTTTCCGCGTTCTTCTGCAATGCGTCTTACTTCTAGTCTTTCTTTATTGCAGGGGCCACCACCATTGATGACTCGCTTAAATTCTTCCCAGTCAGGTTCTGTATAATCCCATCTTCCGGTTTCCTCGTTTTTCTTCAGGTTAGCATCGGGAATAGTAAAACCTAGTTCCCAAATCTTGGGTACATACATATCCAAAAACTGATTGCGCATGTCATCATTGGTTCCCATTTTCACTTTCCATCTCATCAGCATTTCCGTGTGAACAGAAATTTTATCGGAAGGCCCGAAGAAGTGCATCATTGGAGGCCACCAGCGGTTCAAAGCTGCCTGAAACATGTCGCGTTGTTTTTGTGTGCCGCTCGCTAAATAAATGACGCAGTGATGTCCGTATTTTAAATGGAAAGATTCTTCTGCACAAATCCGATCGAGTGCGCGGCAATAAGGGCCATAGCTTCCTTTGGCATTCGCCAACTGGTTCACAATGGCTCCGGCATCAACTAACCAGGAGATGAAACAACAATCTGCCCAGGTGAAAGTAGGGTAGTTGAAGATGTTGGAGTATTTCGATTTGCCGGTAATCAAATCGTCAATCATTTGCTCGCGCGATTTGCCCAATGTTTCGGCAGCGCTGTAGAGTAGCTGCGCATGACCAACTTCGTCTTGTACTTTGGCCATTAATGCCATTTTTCTTTTGAAGCCCGGAGCGCGGGTTATCCAGGTTCCTTCAGGTAAGGCCCCAATAATTTCGCTATGCCCGTGCTGCTCAATCATTCTTATCAGCTGCTTGCGATAGAGTTGGGGCATCCAATCAGTCGGTTCTATCTTCTCACCGCGCCCAATGCGTGCTTCAAAGGCAGCCAACAAAATGGGATCTTCTTGCGCTACATCATCCGTTTTAATGCCCTCAAACGTGTTTCCTCCTCCGTACATAACATGAGAATTTAAGTGATTTAGACCGATTTAGGTGTGCCGCTAACAATCGTTTGCAATTTAACAAAGAAGTAGGGAAGATGTTAAATTTTTTGAAGTTATCCGTTTGGAGCAAAGGATATAGTACCGCCAGTATTAGCCGAGGTTCTTTTGACAAAAATGTGAGAGGGCAGAGAAAGGTTAGCTACTGGTTTTTCGTTAGCACAAACCGATAATAGGGCCTTGTACCATTTTTTAATGTTTCATAAAACCTTGACCCAACCACCCCAGCAAATTCATTGAATAGTTTTTGCCAACGTGCCGGAATCAATTTTTTGATACGCTCTTTTTTTGAATCGTCCTCTGCTTCAATGGATTCAACAACATTGGGAGTAATGTCCTCTTGCGACAATTGCTGTAGCCCTGAGTTTTTTATCTGGGCTTGGAAGATGGCCATGTTCTCCTGACTATTTCTAAAATCAACCATCAACAATTTTCCACCTGGTTTTAGCACACGCCTTACTTCACTCAAAAAGGTATCTACATTTCCATACCCGTGAGAAGACTCCACGTTGAGGACTACATCGATGCTGTTATCGCCCAAAGGAATTTTTTCGGCACTTCCTTGAATGAATGTAAGCCCCGGCACTTGATGAATTTTATTGGCCAGATCTACTGCGCTGGCGGCAATATCTAAACCAGTGTAGCTGGCAGGCTTGAAGTGTGATGCGACATGCTTTGCTCCACCACCACGTCCGCTGCCAATTTCCAATACTTGCTTGCCTGCCAGATCGGTTTTTGCAGCGAGGTAGTGATACATTTGAAGAGAGTATTTTTGAATTTTGGGATCATCGGCTACTTCTAAACTGGGTTCGCTGCTGGTAGGCGTGTAGCCATAATTCATAAAATGCCAGTCTTCGGCAGGAATATTTTTGGCCAGAAGTTCATAGGTCACTTTCGCATTGAAGCGCTTAAACCAGGCAAATCGTTTGAAGATTTGGATGATAAATTTGATCATAGGTGGTAGGTTTCGGCTCAAGGTAGCAAGAAAAAGGAGAATAGGTTATTCCTTTTTTTACAGTTCAAGCTCGGGTTAACTGGTAGGTTTTAGTTTTTTTTGAGCCCGTTGACGAGCATGTCTGACAATTGCTGTCCAAGTTCAGTCGGGTCTATGTCGCTTTTCGGGTCATACCACATAGGCATCCAGTTCAATGACGAGAAAAGTGTCATCACCGCTAACTTCTTATCAATTGATTCCTTAAACTGGCCCGTACGGATTCCATCTTCTATCATCGATTTGAAGCGGTTGATGTAGTTGATGCGAAGTAGTAAAAAATCACGGAGAAAGGGCTGGCTGAGGTGGCGGTGCTCATTCATAAAAACGGCTGAAGCGGTAAGATCTTTTGCCATCACTTGAATGTGTCCAATGATGCCTTTGCGAAGCCTCTCTGACGGTGACAGTTTTTGCTTTTCTACTTCCTCCAGTGATTTTCGAAACTCAGTGGCCATATCAAAGCATAAGCTCTGCAGGATTTCTTCTTTTGATTTGATGTGCGAATAAAGACTGGCCGCTTCAATGCCTAATTTCTGAGCCAGATCGCGCATGGATGAAGCCGCATACCCTTTCTCTCTGAACAGCTGAGCTGCACTGCGAATGACTTGTTCCTTTCTAGTTAAGTTAGCTACCGTCTCCATGAGATACTTAGTATAGGTGTTACAAAGGTAATTTATAATTAGCTTTGATTGTATAAAGTTACCCAAAATGAATTATAGCTCACTTCGCGAATTCTTCTACAAGCTGTATAATATTTGCTTACTGATGATGTTCATCCCCATCGGTACGTTCTTGGTGATCTATTACTTGCTCTTGACAAACCGGATTTTCCCCTCGATTCAAAGTGAACTGGTTGAGCGGATTATTTTGATCGCATTCCCTGTCCTGGCTATACTAGACCTAACGATTGTTCACTTGGTGGTGCGCAAGAAATTTTCGTTGCTCAACAAAGAAATCAGTTTGGGAGTGCGACTGGAAAAATATTTCTCAGTAGCTGTGATCCGACTTTCTGCTATCGTGGCGACTTCGCTGTTTATGGCGGCCGGTTTGTTTTTGACTGGCAGCGAATGGTTTGCCATCTACTTTTTAGGATTGGTTGTATGGCTGGTATTTCAATGGCCAAGCCCACGGAGGGTTAGTAAAGACCTAAAGTTGCGCGGTGATGAAAAGCAGATGGTATTGACGAAAGGGGAGGCGTTTAAGTAAAAAGTGATAAACAAGAATTACACCCCATGATTAAACTTGCCACGAATCACACAAACTAAACGAATGCATTCTTTGGTTTATTCGTGTTTATTTGTGCATTCGTGGCTCTGATTTAATCCGCGTAAGATATCAATGATGGATCTGTATTTGTAAGCGATTAATTACAACGTAACTCCAAAAGTAAATGCATTCAACTGAGGCGCTTTGTCTTTTACGAAAAGATCGTTGAGGTCGTAGTTGAAGAAGAGATCGGTTCCTCTAAATCCAAATTGCAGTCGCGCACCATACCGAATGTTGTTGAGATAGTAAGGGTCGTGATGACGTTCCACCTTATCATCACCGTTTTGTACATATACTTGTTTGGTGTAGCTGTCAATTCGGTAGCCGACATAAGGCCCTAGTCCCATCCGAAAGCCCCTTGACATTTGACCACTGAAGATACCTGGTTTTTTGCTATTGCCCCCAAAATCGATGACGGGTACCATTGAGAAATTCACATAGACCACAGTCAGCTTGCTCTTTTTAAAATCGAGATCGGTGCGGGTATCGAAACTAAAATAGGCCTGCGTATCATCTTTTGTCAAAAGCGTCTTGTCGTTTTGAAACTTAAAGTTATACCAACTGACCCCACCCCCCCATTCTAAAAAAAGTTTGTTGGAAATAGGTGTACGTTGAATGGAGTTTAGCCCGACATACCAACTTCCCCAAGGGCGTACCGTGTATATTGAATTTGCATCGGCTGGGAATTTTCCGGCTTCCAAAAAATTGTTGGTGCCCAGGTCGATGTTGAAAGAACTATAGGTTCTTCGTCCCGACCTGTTACGCGAACGGAAACTTACGTAGTTGTTGCTGCGATCACGATCGTTGTAGGAACGGCCTCTGCTGCTTTCACGATAACGTCTTCTATCTTCTTCGGAAGGCCATTCCTCTACCGATTCTATTTGACTTCCTGAAGTAGTTGTTTCTGCAACTGTGTCTTTAAGGTAAGCCGAAGAAGGTTGTGCCAATTGCGTTGAGTCTCGCTTCTCAAGTTTGGCAATCATATCGTTCATCAATGATTGAAAGTTGTAGTGTTTCAATGTCTCCAGGTCTTTCTTGTCTTGAATGGCAAAAATCACTTTGCTGGCTTCACCTACTTTGATCACCACGGTATCGGCCTTTTTTTGTGCTGTCGCCATGACACTACATGACACGATTAAGGCATTTATTATTAGTATTTTTCTCATGAAAGTCTTTTTTTAATTGAGATTATTTTTGTCTTGATCTTGTTTATGATTGGAAGCAAAAAGCCGGTTTGCAAAGTCGGCTAAGTTGATTCCGCTTTCTCCATTTTTTAGCTCTTTAGCTTTGATGAAGAATTTCTTTAGGCCGCTATTTTTTTCTTCTACCTGAGCGGCTACTACAGTTTCCATTGGTGCAAGCGTAATCTCTAAAACAATCGGTTTTTCTGTTTGAGCAGCCACCAGTCGAGCCGTTGTTGGAGAGACCGTCAGTTCGCTAGCAACAGGCAACACTTCCACCGGTGACTGATCTTCCAGGACAGTCACCTCCCTGTCTACTTGGGCGACCAGTTTGGCAATTCGCTTTGTTTGGGGTCGGGTGCTTGGCTGTTTTTCAACAGTGGCGGTTTGCTGTTCCGCTTTTGCTGCTGGCATAGCAATTTCTTTGGGTGCTAGTTCCCGTTCTATTTTTTCAACTATACTTGAGTTACTCCTCAAATCATTGTCGTTTTGCGTCCAATAAAGTGCAGTAAGCAAGCTGCCCATCAACAACAACGCAGCAGCTACACGCCAAACCACCAACGGATTATTTTTTTTTACCAAGCTGGCCTCAATTCGCGCCCAAGCGCCTTCAGGTGGAGAAGAAGCGTAGTGCTCCAGCTTATTTTTGAAAAGTTCGTCTACCCTGTTTTCCATATTAGCTCATTTTTTGTTCCAGCCGTTGGTCGGCTTGTACTAGTCTTTTTTGCAGAAGTGCCCTCGCTCGGCTCAATTGTGATTTGGAGGTATTTTCACTAATGCCTAGTTGTTCTGCAATTTCCTGATGCGAAAATCCATCCACTGCATACAAGTTGAACACGACTCGATACCCGGTGGGCAAATCGCCAATCATCTTTAGCAAATCCGCTGCCTCTAAATCGCTTTCTGCTCTGCTATAGTCAGGTTCACGATCTGCAGCGGCAATGTCCATTTCCAAATACATGTTTTTAGTCTTGCGCAAATAACTCAACGATTCATTTACCATAACCCTTCTGATCCAGCCTTCAAAGCTTCCCACATTTTTGTACTGATCGATCCGTTCAAAAATTTTGGTAAAGGCCATAACCAATACATCCTCCGCTTCCATTTTGTCTTTAATGTATCGGCAGCAAAGGGCATACATTTTACCGGAGAAAAAGGAGTAGAGGGCATGCTGTGCGTCCCGGTTTTGCCGTTTGCAGCCTTCTATCCAATCTTTTTCTTTCGCTCGGTAAATCTGTAAAGTCATTTAAGCAAATTCAATAACAAGATGCTTATACGCGCAAAGGGGTTGCATGGATTTATAAATAAATGCGCAATTGGCTGAAATTGACTTCTGAAAATTCTGCCTTAATCATTCGGAACAGCGATTTTTTGTGATCAAAGGTTGTCAGACTTTCACAAAAATCTTCCGTTGATACATTTGCCAAAGGATGACCAGAAAGAAGAGAATAAGGGTGAATGCAAAGCCCAAAGAGGCATTCATCGGAGTGAGCCAACTGGCATATAGATTTTCGTATAAGTAGGACCACAAGGATGGTTCGCTCTCACCTTCTCCCATTTTAATACGCGTTAACAGCTTCACCAAAAAGCCCGATGCTACAAAAACGAAAATCGCGTTCATGCCGTAGTAGATAAAAGGTGTAGACCATTTTTTAACCCCCTGCACATCAATGAGCCAGTAACAAGCAGCCAAGAATTGCATGGCGATTCCGCCCGTGTAAAGCACATAACTGCTTGTCCACAAGGCTTTATTAATTGGGAAGATAAGTCCCCAGGCTAACCCCGCCACAATTAAAAGAGCTCCTGTAAAAAGCAGCCAGGTTACTTTCTCAGCAGGTTGCTCAAACCTTGAAAAAAGTTGACCCGTTAACATTCCAATTAATCCTGTGGCTATTGCGGGGATCGTACTTACAATCCCTTCGGGGTCCCACGTTTTACTTTGCGACCATAGGTGGCCTTCCAGCAGCAACCGATCCAACCACGCACCAATGTTTGTTTCGGGTTCGAGGTTAGCCTCACCAACGCCCGGCACCGGTACCATGGTCATCAACACAAAATAACCTACCAATAAAACTAAGGCCACGCGAATCTGCGAAAGCCAATTGGTTTTGAAATAGATCAGTGAGCAAAATAAAAAAACTAAACTGATGCGCTGCAACACTCCTGGAATCCTTACCGAAGAGAAATTGAATGTTGGCACTAATGCCAACATAATGCCCAACAAGAAAATGATTACTGTTCTACGAAGAATTTTGGAAACATTCTTTTTTGTAAGCCCTTCGTTCAACTTGGGTTGATAGGCAAAGTGAATAGAGACGCCAACAATGAAAAGAAAGAATGGAAATATTAAATCTGTAGGTGTGCAGCCATGCCATTTGGCATGAAGCAGAGGAGGGTAAACACTATTCCAACTACCAGGGTTGTTGACGAGGATCATCGCGGCAACAGTGATCCCCCGAAAAACATCAAGCGAATACAATCTGTTTGTCATAGTTTTTGTTCTTAGTCCTATATGCCTTCAAAGAGTGTCATTGATTGAAGGTAATCAGGTATCATTGTTTTCCATTTAAGCTGGGTTTCGATAAGGGAAGAAAATGCTGTAGCACTTTCTAATTCGCCATGTGTAACAAATGTAAACTTGGGACTTTTTTTGATTGTACTGAGCCACCTGATCAATTCAGTCTGGTCTGCATGTGCCGACAGCCCATGTACCTCTCTAACGCGGCAGTTGACTGGAATCTCCTCTCCAAAAATGCGTAGCGTTTTTTCTCCTTCCAAAAGTCTGCGACCACGCGAGCCCTCCGCCTGGTAGCCTGCTAGTAAAACTGTATCAGACTGCCGAGGAAGGCGATGCGTCAAATGATGTAAAATCCGCCCGCCTGTTGCCATGCCACTGGCCGAAATGATGATCAATGGTTTCTTAATATCGTTCAATGCTTGTGAACTTTCTCGCGTGTGGCAAAAATGAATTTGTGGCGAATCAAAAATGCTCAATAATTGTGATCCTTGTTTTGTGATTTTTATTTTATGTAAGTCCCCGTGGCGCTCATACAAATCAGTTACGTTGATCGCCATCGGGCTATCGATATAAATGGGTAGGGTGGGGATGCTTCCTTGTTCCATCAATAGATGGAAATAGTAAATTAACGTTTGTGTGCGCCCCAACGCAAATGCCGGAACAACCAGTGCACCATTGGCATCGCATGCTTCTTGAACGATGGCCGTGAGCTGTCCTTCTACATCTACCTGAGGATTAACCCGATTCCCATAGGTGGATTCGATGAATACTACATCGGCATCAACTGCAGGTTCTGGAGCGTACATAACTGGATCTTCGTAACGTCCCAGATCTCCGGAGAATAACATTTTTTTGGTTTCGCGATCACCTTTCAATGTCATGACTACAAACGCAGAACCAAGAATGTGCCCCGAGTTAAAAAACTGAATCGAAAGAGTTGAGCTAAGTGAAACTTCTTGATTCAACGGGCGGCTTTCAACGAGCATCAGCACTGACTTAACATCTTCGGTCGAGAAGAGCGGCTGTGGTTTTTCATGTTTTGAATAGCCTTTTTTGAAGGCAAAGAGTGCTTCTTCTTCTTGCAATTTGGCTGCGTCCAACAACATGATTTTCATCAAATCTTCGGTGGCAGGCGTGCAAATTATTTTACCATTAAAGCCATCCTTAACAAGCCGCGGCAGGTAGCCGATATGATCAATATGGGCATGTGTAATCACCACTATCTCGATGTCAGCGGGATTGATCGGCAATGGATCCCAGTTGCGAAGTCGCAATTCTTTTTTCCCTTGGAACATTCCGCAGTCGACCAATATTTTTTGGTGACCGATTTCAAGAAAATACTTTGAACCTGTCACGCTGCGGGCTGCACCCAAAAATTTGATCTTTACATCCATACAGATTGGTTTCTGAAATGTAAAGAAAAAGCTTGATTTAGAGTAGGTGTTTACTCTAAATCAAGCTTATAGCCGATTCAACTCATCGCTTTGATTAACTAATCTCTTCTGGTTACCCTTGGTTCGCCAACATATTTGACGGAGCTGACCGCATCGGTATCAATGTCAACTGTCTGTGAAGCATTTACACGAGCACGCCCCATTCCCCTTGCTTCGACTACGGCATCCTCCACCTGATACTGTCCGGCCTTTAGTTGAGAGAGTTTTTTGACTTCGGCATTTAAAAAATGACCCTCTCCATCTAGTTGAAGCACCATTGGTCCAGCTAAGTCTAGAGTAAGATTACGCACGCGAAGATCCGCATCGCCAGTCATAGCGCCAAGTAACGTGATGTCCATTTCTTCTTCGTCAAATCCACGAATTCTGAATTGACCTGCTCCTTTGATTTTGAGTTTGGTTAAATGGGGTAACGTGATATTGATTTTAACGCGATCCTCCAGATCAAAACCCTTCTCCCAAAAAGTATTGCTGCGCGAGCGATACCGAATGTCCAGCGTTTCTCCCGTAGCGTCAACCTCGTACTTTCTTTTCTCCTTTTGCGGTCCATCCAGTTGTACAGAGAAGGCGTCCCCACGAGCGATGACAAGATCAAAAATTCCCGTCATCTCGATTTCGTTAAAATCTTTAAATCCATACTGATCGTTGAGTTGAAGTTGTTTGGTTTCGGTGGGTTCACTACAGTTGGTGCATTCAAAGCCATGGTCTGTCATTTTCCAAATCTTATTCATGTTTGAATCTCGGTAGCCATCGTAGTCGCGATAATCATTTTCAATAATCCGCCACAGATCTTCTTCAATCAAAAATGTTTGGCCGTAGGGAATAAATAAATCCATCTCCAAACGCTGCGCACGAAACTTCGCATCCTTCTTGAAAGCAATATTTGAGTCGAACACTAACGAACTATCTTGTTCTAACACCGAGTAAGTGACCATTTGTGCATTCTCCGCACCATTTTTTCGGGAGAAACCTTGTGACTTAAATCGCTGCACTAACTTTAATTCGGAACCTTCATAGCCCTTCAAGTTTAATTCTGTGACATTGTAGTTGTCCATTCCAACTTCCTTGAGTTTTAGAACGGGTGTTTTTCCATTGTGTGCAAAGGTTTTTTCTACTTTAAATTCTCCTTCTTCCTTAAACGAATAAACCATTTTTGGCACAGTGAAGCTCAATACGAGTACACTGGTGACAAAAAGGCCCAGCATGATCCAACTCACTGGCTGATTCACTATGGAGCGTTTGGCCAAAATGGAACTTCCTGAAAATAATATTGCTAAGCTTGGTACCAAGACAACTGTAAACGCAGCCACCATGCTCCAAACCGGAAACGTGTTTCTTATGGCTTCAGTGGGCAAGCTTAATCCTTGAACATCGCCACCCCAATAATCGGGTAGAATTGCGGTAGTGAAAAAGCCCAACAAAATTCCGCCCGTTATTACGATGATGATCAGCAGCGCTAGCCCTACGAAAAAGATGGCTAGTCCGAAGACGACACGAATAAATTCTACCAGTACGTTTACAAGCGGCCCTAAAATCTTGCCCAATGCAGTAATGAAAGTTGCTATCAACCGAAAGGGAAACAGAACGATCTTTGCAAGGGTGCTTTCTTCCTCCTCTTTTTCGTTTAAACTTTTCTTAACAGTTGATTCAATATTGGATAACGTCACGGGTTCCCCTTGCATTTCCATTTTTTCCGTAATGCTTTTTGCCTCAGGTAGCGCTATCCAAAGAATAATATAAAGAAGTAAACCGAGCCCTCCCAAAAAGACAAACACGATAAATAGCACACGAATTACAGTCACGTCAACTCCAAAAAAAGCTGCGACTCCGCTTGCGACTCCTCCCAACACTTTTTTCTCCGGGTCTCGATACATTTTTTTAATGCTTGCATCATCGGGAAGCTCGGTTGAATTCGGGATGACAATCCATAAAATGATATAGGCCAAAAACAAACCACCATAACTGCCTAAAACCAGCAAGGCAAACAGAACACGTGGCCACACTGGATCAACACTGAAATAATGACCCAGACCCGCACACACACCGCCTAAAATTTTTCGTTTTTCATCACGAAATAATTTCTTGTGAGCAGTATCAGAAGCAGACTGACGAGTTTTGGATTCCTGGCGGCTATGCTCGGCTTTGGGTGACTCGTTTCCGATCTCCTGTTCTTCAGCGGCCTTAAAATCGTTTACATTACCCATCGTTGCGATCAGGCCGTTTACATCTTCGAGTGTAATAACCTGCTTTCCTTCATTGAGACGCGAAAGGAAAATTTCAGCAATACGGCTTTCTATGTCCGACAAAATTTCGCTGCTGTCTTCAAACGAGCCAAAGTAGCGGTTGATGGAGTCCAAGTATTTTCGAAGCGATTCATACCCATCTTCTTCAATGTGAAAGATGATGCCGCTGATGTTGATGCTAATGTTCTTTTTCATACTGATTGATTTGAGGATCGAGTGTCTGAGTGTATTTGGGTTGTATTTTACGTCATTTAGCTATCATCAATTTCCAACTGCTTCTTGTCGATTTCGAACGGCTTCTGTCGAACGCACCAAATCGTCCCAAGTAGCTGTTAGCCCATCTAAAAATAGTGTTCCATCAGCCGTAAGTCTGTAATACTTGCGTGGTGGCCCCTCATTTGATTCAACCCATTTGTATTCTAACAGACCTGCATTTTTTAATCGCGTTAACAGCGGATAAAGAGTACCCTCCACGACAATCATTTTAGCCGAAGTTAGCTCATCCAACATATTGGAAGCATATACTTCACCCCGCGAAATAATGTGGAGGATACAGAACTCCAATATCCCTTTGCGCATTTGAATTTGTGTGTTCTCTAAGTTCATACAGCACTTTTTTCATCTACTAGGCAACTTATACGCCACAAGTACTGGGTATGGCCAAGTACCCCCATAAAAATCTAAAAATATTTTAAAAACCTTGAATTTGGGGTACATTAAAGGGTTGAATTAATTTTTTACAGTCATGAGATTCCTGCCAACATTAGCAATACTGTTCATTTTTGTACAATCTTTTTCGCAAGACACACATTATTGGACATATCGGTATGGAACGCGAGCGGTATTATTAGGAGGCCCAGCGGTGGGCGGACTTGAAGACAATAGCTCTGTCATTTACAATCCTGCGTTGCTTAGCCTCGTAAAGAAAACATCTATATCGCTCAACGCTAACGTTTACCAAGTGGTAAGTATTACCGCCAAGGATGGCGCAGGCACAGGCCAAAACGTAACGAGTAGTCAATTTTCCGCGGTACCCATTACGCTTTCGGGTCTGATAAAAAAGAAAAGACCGTCTAACTGGACGTTCGGGTATGCCGTGATCGTTCCGACCGAGTTTGTCTTTAAAGCTAATGTTCGAGAAAATGATTTTAAGAATATTGTAGCAGATACTGAAAGCCCGGGAGCGGAAGACTACGTAGGACAGTTTACCGTAAATACAAGGCTTTCCGAAAACCAACTTGCTTTTGCTATTGCGTATAAAATCAACGACCAGTTTTCGATCGGACTTTCTAACCAATTCGTGTACCGCTCTCATACTTACACCAAGTTCGAACTTAGTCGGATGATTTTGAATAATGCAGTGGGCAGCTTGGTAAGTACCAGTGAGGCGCAAAACATCGAATACACCAACTTGCGCTATGCGCCAAAAATTGGTTTTGCTTTTGCTTCAGGAAAATGGTCTGCAGGGGTTGCGGTCGTATTGCCAACTATCAACATTACAGGTAGTGGCACCATTGCACGCGACATTGTTGCAAATAATCTTCTGGTAAACATCGAATCCAACCCTACAAAGCCTCCTATCTTTGTACGTAGCAACTTTGCCGCCAATGACCGCCAAACGCAACTTGCCACAATTTACAAAAGCCCACTCGCCATTTCTGCGGGCCTAGTTTACAAAGGAGACCGAACGCTTATAGCGGCCTCAGCAGAATGGTTTGGATCGATTGACCTCTATAATATTATGTCGCCCGAAGATAATCTGTTCAAACGTCCCACTAATTTGGCATTGGACGGCAAGAAATTTTTGGAGTTAAATGCCTCTAATAAATCAGTTACGAATGTAGCTATCGGAATCGATCGGGCGATCAATGAAAAGCTAAATCTAAGTGCAGGGTTTCGAACCAATAATTCTTTTTATGACAAAGCTTTTGACGATCGGGTCGTTGATCGAAATAGAAGAAACGTTAACAACAATTCGCTAAACCTGGATATCTCGTCATGGAATACCTATCATGTCGTGCTTGGAGGCACTTTCAAGCAGGAACGCAGAGACTTAAGTATTGGAATCAATTTCAGTTGGGCCGACAAGGGGAACATCAGACAATTTGCCAATTTTGAACAACCCACCGAGAACACGTTTTTGCTCGGACAAAAGGCACAGACGACAGTCGACTTCTTTTCCTACGGTTTGTTATTGGGCTATACCTTGCGTCTGCGATCTTCTGACAATTAACTTGTTAGTATTGCAGGTGCTTCACCGTCAATCCCTTGTTGATCATTTGCTTCAGCGAGTCGATTCCAATTTTTAGGTGAAGGTCAACATAGCTGGTCGTGACAACTTTGTCGCTGGCTTCGGTTTTCACACCATCGGGTGTCATGGGCGAATCAGAAACTAATAGCAAAGCACCTGCGGGAATTTCATTGTAAAAAGCGGTTGAAAAAATAGTGGCTGTTTCCATATCAATTGCCATCGCCCGAATTTTAACCAAGTAGTTTTTAAAATCCTCATCCCATTCCCATACTCTTCGATTGGTGGTATAAACGGTTCCACTCCAATAATCTTGGTTGTAATCTCGTATGGTTGTAGAAATTGCTTTTTGCAAGGCAAACGCTGGCAGCGATGGAACCTCTGGTGGGAAATAATCATTAGAAGTACCCTCTCCGCGTATCGCAGCGATAGGCAAAATTAAGTCTCCAATTTCGTTCTTGGATTTCAAGCCACCACACTTTCCTAAAAAGAGTACGGCTTTTGGCATAATTGCTGTGAGGCAATCCATGATCGTAGCAGCGTTAGGGCTGCCCATTCCAAAATTGATAATGGTGATACCTTCTGCTGTAGCACTGCGCATCGCTCTGTCGGCACCGTGTACTTCCACGTTATGCCATTCGGCAAATTTTTTCACGTAATTATCAAAGTTGGTAAGCAGAATATAATGGCCGAAATCTTCTAACGTTAGGCCGGTGTATCGGGGAAGCCAATTATCAACTATGTCCTTTTTGTTTTTCATCTTTGACAAATTAAAGTTGTAGCGTTGTTTTCTTTTTGGTCATGCAAAAATTAAATCTTCCGGAAATTGATGCGAAGCTCAAAAAAGAGGAAGGCAAAGTATGGATTTTTGACATTATTCGGAAAAAGTATGTGGTTTTGACACCAGAAGAATGGGTGCGGCAACATTTTATTCACTTTCTGATCCATGAATTAAAATATCCTAAATCTCTTTTCCGAATAGAGAGCAGCCTTACTTACAACAAGCTTCAAAAGCGATCCGATATTCTGATTTTTGACAGAGACGGAAAACCGTGGATGTTGGTCGAATGTAAATCGGCTGATATCCGGTTGAGCCAAAACGCATTTAATCAAGTTGCTGTTTATAACATGACTGTGAACGCGAAATATATTGCCGTTTCCAATGGTAGAATACACTTCTGCTGCGAAGCAGCTAAGCACGGGGAGGCTTCAATTTTTTTGAATTCATTCCCCCAATTTAGCTAACAATTTTTTTCAGTCTAACATTGAAGGGAATTTATCTGCCCTAGTTTACACGGCTAAAAATCACCATTGGATATTTTATTTTAATTTGCCGACTATTCTAACCAATCACATTCATGAGCGAAAACTTTGGTAAAACTTGGTGGGGCCAGCAATGGCTCAATTCGTTGAGCAACATTGACTACGAAAATAGGTTGGCGCGGGGCAGCCGCTATGCCCGCAAAGGTGCGGTCACAAAAATTGATATCAAACAGAACCAGATTAAAGCAAAAGTAGCGGGCAGCCGGCCAAAACCTTACAATGTGGATATTGTACTGCCACCGTTTTTCGATCCTGAGCTAAGTGAGTTCATACAGGCATTGGCAAAAAGGCCGACCATCATCTCCAAATTATTAAACCGCGAGCTGGACCCCGAAGTGTTGACCATTGCCGAAGGAATGGGGCTGAAGGTATTCCCCAAACAATGGACAGACTTTAAGATGCAGTGCTCTTGCCCCGACTGGGCGGTGCCTTGCAAGCATCTCGCGGCAGTGGTGTATAAGGTAAGTGCCGAAATTGACAACAACCCATTCTTGATCTTTAGTTTGCACAACGTAAACCTGGTGGATGAACTCAGTCAATTGGGTGTAGTGGTACACACCTCTACGGTGGAAATCCCCAAACTGGCCGATTTGTATTTTGATGCAAAAAAGAAGTTGACACCATTTAATCCTGACGATGCGTATCAAAAACTGTCTTTCGCCAAACTCTCGCCACTACATGAACCGCTTACAGCGTTGCTCTCTGATTTTCCTGCCTTTTACCAGGGCACTGGAAACTTCAAAGAAAAATATGCCGGCAAAATAGCACGTGTAGTGAAGAACGCCCAAAAGGTAGTGCAGGGAAAAGTATCTCTCGAAAACCTTTTTATCAAGGCCACACAGCAAGGCCAAAACATTGAACATCGCACCAATAACAAAATCAGTATAGACGAGCAGTACCAATCCAAGGTGTGGGTAAATGAAACCGATTTTTCGTTTTTGGATTTCGCAAAACAAATGGCGCAAATTCATTCGTCAAAGATTGCAGATTACCAACCCTCGACCGCTTCGTTGCACACGGTCTTGCATTTTTCCATTCACCTATTAAGCAAGGGTGCCGTGGTGCCACAAATAGTGCAGTTGCCAAATAAAGATTTCACTATTCGCTGGCTGCCGGCCATGCTCAGCAAAGAGGTGCGCCACTTAGTAAATAAATTGGAGAGCATTCTACCTCCTAAGATTTTTCTTTGGGAAGAGAAGAAAAAGGAACGCGCCATCAATAAGAATCAGGCGTTTAATTTACTGTCGTTGTTTCTCACAGAGATGATTCATATCATGGAAGAACTACCCCTCCCCGATATGTTTCTGGATTTATTTTTTAGAAAAGGAAACTACGCATTTAAAAAACCGGGTGAAGAAGCGTTGAGCGGTGGCATAATGGCCTGGACGCAAAAATATTTTATCACGCAGGGCAATCACAAGCCACAGATTGTGGTAGAAGAGCTACCGAATAGTGATTTTAAAATCACTATCAATATACAAGACAACAAACCTACTACCGTAGCGGTGGGTGTTTCGCTAAAGGATATATTGACCCAGAAAAAATTTGATGATAGGCGTTATGAAATCTTGCAGAGCCTCACCCAGTTAAGCCCCTTTATAACGGGGCTGGATGGGCACATCAACTCACAGGGCGAGGAGGCGATTATTATGAAAAGCGATACGTTCGCACCGTTTTTGATGCAGATGATACCGACAATTCAATTATTGGATGTGGATATTCTCTTGCCGAAATCGCTGCAAGGGATTTTGAGGCCGAAGGCAAGTTTAAAAATCAAAAAGAAGGCGGGTGGCAAATCATTCATAAACCTTGGGCAGTTGTTCAGTTTTGATTGGCAGGTGGCCATAGGCGATACCGTGATGGATGAGGCCGAGTTCAAGAAACTGCTCAGCAAGTCGGAGGGGTTGATCAAATACAAAAGCCAGTACATCTACGTAGATCAACAGGACTTGCAAAAGATATACAGCCACTTTGCAAACACACAAGAGCTTTCGGCATTCCAAATGCTACGTGCGGCTCTCAGTGGAGAATACCTGGGGAGTGCCATCAGCCTTACCGATGAAGTTAAAGAACTGATCAAAGAGCTGACCAATTTCAATGAAGTGGCTCTGCCCAAAGGCATCCAGGCGCAACTTCGACCTTACCAGCACCGCGGCTTTTCGTGGATGTACCGCAATTCAAAAATTGGTTTTGGTTCAGTACTGGCCGATGACATGGGGCTTGGAAAAACACTTCAGGTGATTACCACGCTGCTCAAATATAAAGAAGATGGGTTGCTTGAACAGGAAAAAGTATTGGTGGTAGCCCCTACCGGGCTTTTGACCAACTGGCAAACTGAGATCGAGAAATTTGCGCCTACATTGAAGGCAAAAATATATCACGGCACAAAACGGAGAATAGAAAAGGAGGATGAATTTGATGTGTTGATTTCATCCTACGGAATCGTGCGCAGCGATGCCACCGAACTCAAAAAGAAAAAGTGGTACTCACTGGTTATAGATGAAGCACAAAATATAAAAAACAGCAACACCGATCAGGCCAAAGCCATAAAAACGATTAGTGCCAGCCATTTCATTGCCATGAGTGGCACGCCAGTAGAGAATAGGCTGAGTGAACTGTGGAGCATTATGGATTACAGCAACCGCGGGCTTATGGGCAACAGCAAAGAGTTTGACGAAATCTACGGCAATCCGATCCAGCAATACAATGATGTGGCTGTGGCCGAGTTGCTCAAGAAAGTAACCGCTCCGTTTATGATGCGTAGGCTGAAGTCAGATAAAAACATTATCTCAGATCTGCCCGATAAGATCGAAATGGATTGCTACTCTGTGTTGGCTAAAGAGCAGGCCAGCTTGTATGAGAAGACACTGCAAAAAGCCATGAGCGATATTGAAGCTATAACAGGCAGCGACAGCAAAGCCTTATTTGTGCGGCAAGGGTTGGTGCTGCAAATGATTTTGGCCTTAAAGCAAATCTGCAACCACCCCACGCAGTTCCTCAAAAACAAAATAATGGATGCCTCGCTCAGCGGCAAAATGGATTTACTCTTCGACAAGCTCGACAGCATTGTGGAAAGCGGTGAAAAAGTTTTGATTTTCAGCCAGTTTACTGAGATGGGCAACCTGCTCAAGCATTTTATTACTGAACGTTACAAAGAAGAACCCTTGTTTTATCACGGTGGCTGCAACCTAAAACAGCGCAAAGAAATGGTCACCAGTTTTCAAGAAAATAGGGCCGATAAAATATTTCTGCTCTCACTGAAAGCAGCCGGCACCGGACTTAACCTCACAGCCGCCAACCATGTGATACACTACGACCTTTGGTGGAACCCTGCCGTAGAAGCACAAGCCACCGACCGCGCTTATCGGTTAGGGCAGAAAAGTAACGTGATGGTGCACCGGTTTATCACCAAGAATACATTTGAAGAACGCATCAACGACATGATACAAGCCAAAAAAGCGCTGGCCGAAATGACAGTTTCTGCCGGAGAGAACTGGATCGGAAACCTGAGCAACAGAGAACTGAAGGAATTGTTTACGATGGGAGTTTAACTCAATGGTTGACTCGACAATCAACAAATAGATCAAGGTAGTTTTTTGTCAACTCAATCAAGTCTTTTTATTCTTCGCAACGTCTCTGCCTCGTACCGCGCCTTTTTTTGATGCGTTTGCAAAAAACCCGGTACCGGAATTCGCGAATAGATAGTTTCGGCTAACATTTCAATAAAGCTGTAGAAAAATCAATTTTCCGTTGGAAAGAAATACGAGAATACCTGATAGGGGTATTTTTCGTAGTATACATTATCTTCGTTGATCGTGTAACCTTGTTTAAAATGTGCAGCACTTTGTTTCAATAACTCAGTTGCCTCATCAAACTTGGCCAGTTTAGCTACTGAAAGGGCTTTGTAATACTCTGCATCAGAGAAATTGGTATAAACGGCCAGCGATTGATCAAAGAATTTTATCGCCTCTTGGTAATTTTCTAGTTCCATATAAGCAATTCCCAAATAGAACAAATCAAGGTAATGCACCCAGCTATTCCCGCTCGTCTTTTTCGTGTACTCAATACTTCGCGTTATGTGGTCAACTGCTTTTTTGAAATCGTTAAGCTGTAAATAACAAAGCCCGGTATAAAAATCATACGAATGATCCATCACATGGGCGTACTCACCTTTTATTCTTTTGGAGAGCTTGAAGTCGTTGATCGCGCCAGAATAATCTTTAGAGAAGATACATTTCATGAAGGCTTGGTAGTCGATGTACTGAAGCGAATCAAGTTGTACCGCTTTATTTAAAAATGGTATTCCTGTCTCATACTTTCTCTGTTTAAAAAGTGGCATCGCTTTTTGTTGATAGTAATAAGCGACTGTCGGGTTCATCTGAATGGCAGAATCCAAATATATTTGCCACTCGCGTGAGAAATAGTTGTATTTGTGAGCTCCATTGGTCAAGTACTTTTCAGTGACTAACTTTTCGTCAGGATAAATTTTTGTTTTGATTTCTTTCTTTTGCGCATGAGAAGAACAACTAATGCAAATGAATAAAAAGAGAAAGTGGGTTCTCATAATTAACAATAGAATTTGATTTTCCTCTGCGAATCTCAGCGTCCTCTGCATTGATAGTTTTAACCGCAAAGGACGCAAAGAAAATTCACACAAAGTTCGCTAAGTATCTACTTTAAGCCAAAAACTCCTTCACGTCCGAATAAGGCGTGTTGAATGCATCTGCAACCGCTTTGTACACCACCTTGCCATTGATTACGTTCAACCCTTTTTTCAAATCAAGATTTTCAGCACAAGCTTTTTTCCATCCTTGTGTCGCTAATTTTATAGCATAAGGCAGTGTTGCGTTGGTCAATGCCAGTGTTGAAGTATATGGCACTGCACCAGGCATGTTGGCCACGCAATAATGAACGACATCATCAATAATGTAAGTAGGATCTTCATGAGTAGTAGGTCTGCATGTTTCTATGCAGCCCCCTTGATCGACCGCCACATCTACCAGCACAGTTCCTGGGCGCATCGTCTTTAGCATGTCGCGGGTGATTAGTTTAGGAGCTTTTGCGCCCGGAACGAGCACTCCACCGATTATCAAATCGTGTGTCTTCACCAATTCACGTAGTACATATTCATTAGATACCATCGTATGTACATTTTTTGGCATCACGTCATCTAAATAACGCAAGCGATTGATGTTTACATCGGTGATAATCACATCGGCACCCATTCCTGCCGCCATCTTTGCTGCGTTCGTTCCCACTACGCCACCGCCTAAGATCAATACTTTAGCTGGCATCACTCCGGGTACACCACCTAATAAGATTCCTCTTCCTTTAAGAGGCTTCTCTAAGTATTTCGCACCTTCTTGAATAGACATTCTTCCTGCTACTTCACTCATCGGAATCAGCAAAGGCAAACTTCCATCTAGGCGTTCAACGGTTTCGTAAGCGAGGCAAACAGATTCTGTTTTCACCATCGCGTGGAGCAACGGCTCATAAGACGCAAAGTGGAAATAGGTAAACACTAGTTGATCCTTTCTAATCAAGCTGTATTCTTGCTCAATTGGTTCTTTTACTTTCATGATCATTTCGGCAATGGCAAAAACTTCTTGTGCAGTAGAAAGTATTTTTGCCCCCGCATTTTTATACTCTTCATCGCTAAATCCGCTGCCTTCTCCCGCTTTGGTTTGCATATTCACGGTGTGGCCACGCTTAGAAAGCTCGGCTGCTCCGGCAGGTGTCAGTGCTACGCGATTTTCATTGTTTTTGATTTCTTTGGGAACTCCGATGATCATATGAATGGGATTAAAGTGTCTATTTCCTGTTTTTCAAACGAGTGCGCAAATATACGTGCTATAATTGGGAGCATCAATAGGCTCCTACTCAGTTTGTAACCTTGCAAGAATTGCAGAACTTTCGAGATCGCCTAATTATAAATTCCAGCCCAGGATTTCTGTGGGCTGTTATAAGTTCTAAATGTGAATGAAAAACCTGTTTGCATTCTATGGATCGTTACGATTTGGCTTATCAAATCACACAGTATATGCTTCCTTCTTGAAGTATAGATTTACCGCCTGGATAAAAGGGTATGAGATGTATTCGCTTGGTGATTTTCCTTTTGCGATCAGAACGGATGAGTCAGCTGATAAAATGTTGGTGGAGGTTTTTGAAATTGAGAATGCAGAAGTACGAATGCAGATCGATCAGCTCGAACTTGGTTATGGTTACCACAAAGAAACAATTGTAATAGAAGGAATGTCAGTGACGATTTATCTGTTCAAGGAAAAAGCAAATTATCCTAAGGTGAATGAAGGTGACTGGGTGAAATTCTTTCGAGGATAGATTGATTGTCATTATTTTATTTGGTCAATTTTTGGTTCTTTGAACCCTCGTTGGTTTTTCTCTACTTTTGAAAAATAAATTGCACACGTTTGAGCTACACAAAAACTGATTTTCCTATGGTATCAGCTACAACAGCAGCTGAAGTGCTGGCCGACTACCAACTCGTGTGCGAAAGCCGTGAGGCCAGTTTGTTGGGGCGGAAGGAAGTCTTCATGGGTAAGGCCAAGTTTGGAATCTTTGGCGATGGAAAAGAAGTGGCTCAAATTGCGATGGCCAAAGTGTTTCGCAATGGAGATCATCGCGCTGGTTATTATCGCGACCAAACATTTATGCTGGCAATTGGTGAGATGACACTTCACCACTATTTCGCTCAGTTGTACGCACACACCGATGTTCATGCAGATCCGGCATCTGCAGGTAGGTTGATGAACGGTCACTTTGCCACACGTATGCTCGATGAGCGTGGCGAGCTAAAAGACATTTCGCAACTAAAAAATAGCAGCGCTGATATTTCTCCTACGGCCGCACAAATGCCAAGGTTGGTAGGTTTGGCGTATGCGTCCAAGTTATTCCGAAACAATGCCTCACTTTCTGCATTCACAAATCTTAGCACCAACGGAAACGAAATTGCGTTTGGCACGATTGGCAACGCATCTACCTCCGAGGGAATGTTTTTTGAAGCCATCAATGCAGCGGGCGTTTTGCAAGTTCCTATGTTGGTTTCTGTTTGGGACGATGAGTATGGGATTTCTGTTCCAAAAGAATACCAAACCACAAAAGGTAGTATTTCAAAAATTTTAGCTGGCTTTCAGCGCGACAAGAAAGATAAAGGGTACGAACTGTTTACGGCCAAAGGATGGGACTATGAAGAGCTTTGCAGAGTGTATGCAAAAGCAGAAAAGGTCTGCCGCGAAGAACACGTTCCTGTCATCGTGCATGTGGTGGAGATGACGCAGCCGCAAGGGCACTCCACATCAGGATCACACGAAAGATATAAATCCAAAGACCGGTTGAACTGGGAAACACAATTCGATTGCATTGCCAAAATGCGAGAATGGATTATTGAACAAGGAATTAGTAGCAGCTCTGAACTGGATGAGATTGAAAAAAAGGCAAAGGCCTACGCCAAAAAAATTAAAGACGAATCGTGGAAGGCTTTTAATGAAGGGATACAGGAAGATCAGACGAGACTAGTTCAATTGCTGGAGCAGGCTTCAACTGAACACGCACCTTTAACTGAGATAATGTCTGTTCTCACCAAGACAATCAATCCAGCCCGATATGATGCCATTAAGGCTGCAAAGGCAACCATGCGATTTCTGATCGGGAAGCAGTGCACCGTAAAAACTCAGCTGGCGGAATGGCTCGAAAAAGTAGCTACTGAAAATGAAGATCGGTATAATTCTCATTTGCATAGTACTTCCGAGTGGTCTGCGTTGAAAGTGGAAGGAATTGCGCCTACTTATTCTGAAAAATCTTCGCTGGTGGATGGCCGCGAAGTACTTCGTGCCTGTTTTGCAGAAGCGTTGGAACGGGATCCAAGAGTTTTGGCGTTTGGTGAAGACGTAGGAAAAATTGGTGATGTGAATCAAGGCTTTGCCGGATTGCAGGAAAAATTTGGTGAACTACGCGTAACGGACACGGGTATTCGTGAATGTACCATCGTTGGTCAGGGGATAGGTCTCGCTTTGCGCGGATTGCGGCCCATTGCAGAAATTCAATATTTAGATTATTTGCTTTACGCGATTCAAATACTGAGTGACGATCTGGCCAATTTACAATATCGGACAAAGGGAGGTCAGAAGGCTCCACTGATTGTTAGAACACGTGGTCATCGGTTGGAAGGCGTGTGGCATGCAGGATCGCCTATGGGAATGATTTTGAGTAGCCTGCGCGGAATGTATGTACTGGTGCCTCGCAACATGGTGCAGGCCGCTGGCTTTTATAATACACTTTTAAAATCCGATGATCCGGCACTGATTATCGAATGTCTAAACGGCTATCGATTAAAGGAGAAATTGCCTGATAATATTGGCGAGTTTACAGTGCCACTTGGTGTGCCTGAAGTATTGAAAGAGGGTACCGATGTAACGATTGTTACCTACGGATCGATGTGTCGAATCGTTTTAGAGGGCGTAGCCGAATTGGAAGAGAAAGGTATTTCGTGTGAAGTGATAGATGTGCAGACGTTATTGCCGTTTGATGTCAATCATACTATTTTTGAATCGGTGAAAAAAACCAACCGTGTGGTGTTTGCCGATGAAGATGTACCAGGCGGTGCAACCGCATTCATGATGCAACAGGTGCTAGAAGTTCAAAAGGCCTACCACTATTTGGATTCGGCTCCGTTAACTATTACTGCCAAGGAACACCGACCTGCTTATGGCTCGGATGGCGATTATTTTTCGAAACCCAATCCCGAAGAAATTTTTGATAGGGTGTACGAGTTAGTGAGCGAGGCGTTTCCCAATAAATTTCCTCCTGTTTATTAACCTGCCTATTAGCGTTATCGGATTGACTGTAGCGTAAACTCTTTTGACTCTACTTCATTGCTCTTGTTTCCAGCTCTGTCTACAATGTACACCTTTACCTTCAAGGTTTTTATTGTAAAAATAAAATCAATGCCAAATGAAACAATGTTAAATTTTATTTTTCCGTCCAGAGGAGAGTTTTTCCCAATTTCTTTTGAAAGATTGGGGATTATAGAACCGTTTAGTGAAAGGTCTGCTGTACAACTCGGAAAAGAATTGAATTCTTCTCTAACATCGAACCTTGCAAAGGTTCCATCATTGTTCTTGATGAAGTAATCAACGTAGATGTTATAATAGTTGGGATTCAGTTCATAGTAAACATACTCAGCTGGATTCACAGGCGTTTTGTTGTCACTTGCTAATTTCCGTGTCCACGAATTGCAATCCAGTGGAGGTAGAGGTCCAGCCGGTCGTTGAGTGCCGTTTAGAATAAAGTTTGGATTAAGCGTTTTGAAACTATACGTAAGATTACTTTGACTATTGGTAGTTAATCGAGTGTCGCCAGTTGAGTTAACGAAATAGAAAAATTCGGATTGATCTTCTAATGCTGTAGAATTTGTTTTAATTGTCCCGACATCACCATCACCATCGGTAAACTTTAAAACGATCCTTAACGTATCAAGTCCCTGAGGTGCAGTGTTTTTGACAAACTTCAATTCATTGTTAACAAATTCAATTTGAGGCGCGATTGGATAATTAGGTGGGGTAAAACAGGCATTCACGGCCACCATGAGCACCAATCCTATTCCAATATTTCTAATCCATCTCATTTTCTAAATTTGCCTAAAGTTTTTGCTTTGTCTTCTATTCAACAATTTACATCCTCTCTGTCATCTGTTAACGAACACAACTTTGCAGATATTGCTTTGTCTGTATTTCAATTTCAAGCCGAAAACAATAGGGTATACAACGCCTATCTGAAAAATCTACAGCTGGATTTCACAAAGATAACGTCAATTCAGCAAATACCGTTTTTGCCTATAGAATTTTTTAAAACACAGCGGGTGGTCTCTGGCGAATGGAAACCGGAAGCGGAATTTTCGAGCAGCGGCACAACAGGAGCAACTACAAGTCGGCATCTTGTTTGGAGCTTGCCATTCTACCTTGCCCACGCTGATTTGACCTTTGAGCGCTATTTCGGGCCGTTGAAGGACTGTACTATTTTAGCGTTACTGCCCTCTTATTTAGATCGCGAAGGTTCTTCGTTGATTGCGATGATCAGGCATTTTATTAGGCAAACCCACTCTGAGCATTCTGGCTTTTACCTACACAATCAAGAAGAGTTGCTGATCAAGTTAGAGGCACTTCGGGAGAGTAGAAAAAAAGTGATTTTATGGGGCGTTTCTTTTGCGCTGCTGGATTTGGCTGAAAAATTTGAGATCGACTTGAGCCACTGTATAGTGATTGAGACGGGAGGGATGAAGGGTAGGCGCAAAGAGTGGATTAGAGAGGAATTGCATGGCTTTTTGTGTCAACGCTTCAATGTGGCGCAAATTGGTTCTGAATATGGAATGACAGAGTTAATGTCGCAAGCCTATTCGATGGGGAACGGTGTCTATGCAACCCCTCCCTGGATGAAAATTGTTATCCGCGAGATCAATGACCCATTCTCCAATCTCCCTCCCGGCAAAGCAGGTGGAATAAATGTGATAGACTTGGCAAATGCCCATTCCTGCGCGTTTATTGAAACTCAGGATTTAGGTAAAAAAGCCCAAAGCGGTTACTTTGAGGTACTTGGAAGAATAGACAATAGCGATGTAAGAGGTTGTAATCTTTTAGTTGGATGAACATTACACTCGACAAACCGTGTTTTTATATAGTTTAGATTTGTTTCGAAAAAAAAGAGTCTTATTTTTGAAATGTCCAAAGCCACAACCATGAAAAAAATTTTAGCGTTTTTACTACTTGTTACTTTCTTGTCTGCTTGCAGCCAATACACTTGCCCTACTTACAGCAAGAAAGAGTTGAAGAAATCAGTTCCTCAGAACAGGATCTAGCCTGTTAAAGGTATTTTTTTGCATCTTTTAAGCTGATTATTGGGTCGCCCATAATCACTAGCCTCTCCGTTACATTTCTAAGTTCGCGGATATTTCCTGTCCACGGGTGCTTTTCAAGTTCATTGATGGCGTCTGCTTTTATTTCTTTTTTCTTGGCACCTGTTTCGGCAGCAATATCGCCCAAGAACTTCTCAACCAATAAGGGAATATCTTCTTTTCTTTCAGCGAGCGAAGGTACTTTGATCAATATCACCGATAATCGATGGTAAAGATCCTCCCTAAATCTGCCTTCCGCAATTTCTTTTTTGAGGTCTTTGTTGGTCGCAGCCAGTACGCGCACGTTGACCACCGTATCCCTTTCGCCACCCACACGCGTTATCTTGTTTTCTTGTAGCGCACGCAGAACTTTTGCTTGCGCTGAAAGCGTCATATCCCCAATTTCGTCTAAGAACAAAGTGCCACTCTCAGCCTGCTCAAATTTTCCAATTCGCTGTTTGATGGCCGATGTGAATGAACCTTTTTCATGTCCGAATAACTCGCTTTCAATTAGCTCAGATGGAATGGCGGCACAATTGACCTCTACAAACTCAAATTTTGACCGATTACTTTTTTCATGAATTTGTCGAGCCACCAATTCTTTTCCAGACCCATTTGGTCCGGTGATCAATACTCTTGCCTCCGTAGGCGCGACTTTTTCAATCATCGTCATCACCTCTTGTAGTGCTTCAGAGCGGCCAATCATTTCGTACTTGTGTGAGACTTTTCTCTTCAATGACTTTGCCTCTTTCACCAGTGTATTCTTGTCGAGTGCATTGCGTACTGTCAGAAGCAATCGATTTAGGTCAGGTGGCTTTTGCAGAAAATCATACGCACCCATTTTGGTAGCATCCACGGCAAGTTCAGTGCTTCCGTGAGCAGAGATCATTACAAACGTAGTATTAATTCCTTTTTCTTTTGCCTTTTGCAAAACTTCCATACCATCCATTTTTGGCATTTTGATGTCGCAAATGGTCAAGTCATAATTTTCACTTTCTAACTTCAGCAACCCCTCAGCACCGTCTTTGGCCTCATCAACAATTAGTCCCAACTCTTTTTGATCTTTGAGAATATCTTTGAGTACTGAGCGGATGCTGGCTTCGTCTTCGATCAATAGTATTTTAGGCATAAATGGATTTAAGATTTATGATTTGAAGATACAAGATGTAGATAAACGTTAGATTTTAAGTCATAGACAAGCAAAATCTAAAATCTTACTTCTTAAAATCTAAAATAAAAATAATGCAAGCCTGTAAGCCGGGTCCTGTCCCCGACAAGTCGGGGTCTTATCATTTATCTAGTCCTGACGTTGCCATCGGGATCTATCAGCCTACCCACCCCGATACCTGCTTTCGCAGATAAGAACGAGCCGCTCCGTTGATCGGGGCTTATTTGGCCTTTCAACCTGTAAGGTTTACCATGCGTTCGAAATCACTTTCGAGACCGGTGAGCTCTTACCCCACCTTTTCACTATCACCCTGACGACAAGCATCAGGGCTACTTATTTTCTGTGGCACTTTCTGTTCCACCTAGGCGGACCTTCCCGTTAGGAAGTACAGCACTCTATGTTGCCCGGACTTTCCTCCCCGACTAGTCGGGGCGATAAGACGGCTTGCATTACCGTAAAGGTACGAGGGTTTTTAGACTTTTATATAGAAGGCCTGCAGCCAACATGGCATAGCCGTAAAAAAGTTTTAATGAATGTCAGACCCTGTCAACTTCATTTCATACTGATCCCCCAGATTTGCAACTTCTTGTAGCATTTCTTTGATTGTTTCTTCCGTCAGGTTATCAAGAGAAGCCACCGCTTCTACTTGCAAATAGTTTTGATTGATCACAAATCGGCAATAGTTAAAAAAGGCCGTTTGTTCTAATAACATCTTGTAGTCAATCGTTAGCGAGGAGGAACAGACTTTGGAATTCAGTGAAATCAACTGCCGATTATACAGTTCATTTTTTTTTATCGTGCCTAACACCGTTTGAAATCGCCCACCCGAAACAGGCATGATAATAATAGACTGAAGACTGTCGTATTGGGTGAATTGTCCGCCAATTTGCTCAGCGTAGTTCTTCATAATTGCGGTTAAGTCCATGGTTCGGGTGTTTGGCGGGTAAGTTAGTAAACCCGATCAATATTTTCTAACGAAACCAGGTTCAACTAGTTTCCGCCATCTTTCTCAGGTACTGCGTCTTTTTGTTCCTCAGCCTTTGTCTCTCGCCTTTTGCGTTCCCGAGTGCGGGTGATGAGATCAAGCCAATTATTGAAGTTTTGCGTATGAGCCAAACTGACACCCGCACTAATTGTTGACTGGCTTCCTAGTGAACTTGTTAGCTGATTGATATTTGTTCGATTGAACATTTTTACTTTGAATTTTCCATCCGGGGTCAATAAATAATCTACCGTCCAATCCCCTAATAAATTGGACACCTCTGATCTGGCGTACTGATTCCCAAACGTTCCATCGCGCGTGACACGCAAGCGCCCGCCAAAAAAGGAATAGGACAAACGAAGTTGAAAGGTGTTAAAAGCCTCCTGGTCAAAACTGGGCAGGTCAAAGTCTATTTCCAGATTCTCGTCTACCTGGGTTAGCCAGTAACTGAGCTGATTGGAGAGTAGCTCACTGACACTCCGCGTTAGGTCGGCACCGCTGGCGGTGAACGCATCAAGAGATGAAAAACGCTTCAAAATAATCAAACTGAATACCTGTTTTTGTAATTCTTGTTCATCCAGCTTGGCCTTGAATTGCTGAAAGGACATTTTCAATTGCACCGGGGCGTCACCGTCCATTGGAACGGAGTTGGGGAGATCGTTTGCCACGATATCAAAATTTATTTGTGGCCCCAGCATTGGACCCTCCAGCTTTAGTAACACCTCAACAGGGTACTTCCTCCGCATTTGCGGTGAATTTTGTTGCGCTTCATTTAAACTTAAGATCGGGCTAAGTGAAGCAAGCTGCTTATAACTTGCATTAAGCGCCAGTTGCCCGGTATAAGGATCTCCCGTCCAGCTAATTCGACTGCCTTTGTTGATAGTAAATTCTTTATTGATAACATCATAAAGTGTGAAGTTGTAGTAACCTCTTTCAAATTCATACAATCCAAACATGGTGAATTCTCCCTTCGTATCGAGTTGCAGGCGAATATCGCCACGGCCATAACCCCTGATAATATCGCCCGACTTGGCATTAAAGATAATTTCAGTGTAGGCGTCTGGTGTAATGTCGAGATTCAAGTCCATTGTTATTCCGGTGGGTTGAGATTTGGCCTTTTTGGATATTGCATTTTTCTCTTTGCTTTCCTCGCTGAGGTTAACGAATGAAATAAACTCCTTTTTTTCGGCCGATTGTGTACTGTTCATTGGAATCAGAATTCGTGTTTTCTTATCTGATCGGGCCGTTGCAGATATCTTCATGTTCTCGAGCGGCCCGAGAATATTTAGGTCACCAGTGGCATACGCCTGCCCATAAAAAAGACTGTTGTCTTTTGCGGAAGTGTTTAGGAGTTGAAAGTTTGAAAACTCAGCATTTAGCACAATTCTAAATTTCGAATAATTTTTGTGGGTTAGAAACCCTCGTAACTTTGATTTGTTCTTGAAGGCATCTGCCAATTCGATATCGTCAAAAATAATCTGTGTAGAGTTCATGCCCAATTTGCCAGAAAAAGTATATAGAGTTCTCAAATAGTCTATCATAATTTGACCATCTTCAATTACGCCATCGCCATTCACGAGCGGCTTGCTGAAATCGCCTGTGATTAGGTATTCGCCAGATAATGTGCCGTCAATTTCTGAAAAAATCCCTCGGAGAAATGGCTCAATGATCTTTAAGTTGGTTTTTGCCAGGCTTGCCTTTACGAATAGTGGGCTTTCTTTTTTAGGATTGTAAAAACCAATCAACGAAACCGTTCTTTTACCCAATCGATCGATTGTAAAATCAATGTCGAATTGTTGCTCGTTACGGTTCCAATTATTTTTTCCATTTAAATCACCAATCAAAAAATTGTTCACCGTCAAGGCACTGATTGAAACATCGTTCTGAAGGAACGGGTTAGTATACACATCTCGTATTTTTACCTCGCCATTAACAATCCCGCTGAATTTTTCCGAACTAATGGCATCTAGAATGTTCAAATTGAGATTATTTACTTTTAGCATCAATTGGCGATCACTTTGGGCGGAAATCGCGCCATCCAACAAAACCGATTCATCCACGTTTTTTATAATGAGCCCATGAATAGACCATTCTTTTCCATTGTTGAGAATGTAATTATTTTGATCTACCGTCCACTCTTTATCCAGTGCCCTGATGCGGGTGGGTAAGATTTTTATTTTCACGCTATCCTTTAAAAAATCTATTTCAGATTTGAGCCGCAGAAAACTGGTGGTTTCCGTTTGATTTGCATCCAAACTGAAATCAATATGATCTTTACTCCAAACCACCTCCGAAAAAAGATCTTTGGTATTGAATGACTTTGCCAATTGCTGGTTCTTTGAAGTGACAGAAAGTACAGCAAGGACATTTACACTATCTCGAATTTTCGATCCTGAAAATTCAATTTCGTTTTTCAGAAAGAATCTGTTGCCGATACTAACCGTGTCTACAGTAGCGTACGCACTGATAAGTGAAGTCAGTCCATTGGTAAATTGCCCGTAAATTTTAGTATTCTGAGACACGGTTGCATTTATTCCCGCGAGAACCAGTATCGAGTTGATGTCGTTCAGTTTAACTTCAAAATTTGCCTGATACGATTGGGTACTTTTTGCTTTTTGCGAGTAATAAGATGCAATAGCTGCCTTGTCATTTTTAACGTTTAGTCTAAATTCATTGAACAATCTGGTTAAGTCACCGAACAAGGTTGAGTAATAGTATTTCCCGCTCAACGTGGCGTCAATGGATGAACTGCGTAGTCGCAGAATTCGACCTTCTTTTTCGCGCAAGGAGGTGACGTGAATCGAATCCAGTTTTAGCGATTGGTCTTTGTATGAAATGGAGGTGTTTCTAAACTTGGCTTCGCCAAAAATACTATCAATTTGTAAGCCTTTGGTGTCAATATCCAGATAGGTGCTGATGGCCAACTCATCATTTATGAATCCTAATTTGTCAAGTTGAGCTGTATCCAATTTTGCTTGAATTTTCACTCGATTTATTCCTTTGCGCAAATCGATAGAACCGTTTGCGTTAAACTGCAAATTAGGGTCATCGATGGTCATTTTTCCGCTAAACAATTGACTGGCAAATCGAGCATTTGTTGAGATGTTTGCATAGTTATATCCAAGTATTCCAATTGAACGGATTTTGCCGTTTAGGAAAAAGTCAGCTGATTGTTCGGTCAGACCTGTCCCTCGAATCTGGCCCGTTAGGTTTACCTTCTGGAAAGTCGTGGTGTCTTTAAAATACTGCCCCAAGCGAAATTCTTGTAAGGATAGATTGCCAGTGTAAGAAGACTTTTCAACAAATTCCTTATTGATTTTTAAATTAATGTCTGATCTTATGTTGCCAAGCGTTCCATCGAAATCTCCATTTGCTACAAAGTCATTCAAAAAGCCTGTGAATTTGCCTTTTAAAGCAAATCGATTTAGTGGCTTTATAGCGTTGAAAATATTTTCTGGAAACAGAAACGATAAATCATTAATGTTAACTGCACCTTGCTTCACATCTAGCTCAATAAATGTTTCGGCAATAGATGGAAGTCCGTCCATTTGTAGTTTACCCTCGATCAATGTAGAACCAAGTCTGGCGCGCATGTTTTGGTAATTGAAACGCGCTATTTTACCAGAAACATTTCCTTCCAATTTCAGGGGTATTGGTAACGGAGATTTTCCTCCGCTGAATAGCGCCAGATCTTCTGGATGAATAACTGTCTTCTTTAGCCTTGCGTCTACACCAACTTTTCGGTTAAAATCCGAAAAATCAGCTTGTGATTTGAACTTAAAAATGACAGTATCAGAAATAAAACTTTTCCCAATGTCCATTTGAAGGTTCAAAAACTCCATGGACGTTTGTGAAATTAAAAAGAATGTTTTTAGATTATTGACTTGAAGTCCTGTTTTTTCGTCTTTTGCCTGAAGTGAGTTTACATCAAATTGTATCGTGTCACCAATCACTTTGAAGGCTTGCAGGTCAGCCTCCAAACCCAATTTAAAGTGATAATAATCGAAGCCATTTTTTATAGAATCGCTCTCCGTTTCATTGTAGGCAAAATCGGCATCTGCGAGATTTATTTCTCCAATGTTTATTTTTGGAGGTTGACTCGTTGATGCTGAAGGCGGCCCATTTAAGCGGTCAATAAAAATATTGATATTCAAGTTTCTTGAGGTGTCGCTTTCTTGAATTGTTTTCAAATAAACATTTACGCCTTTTAGTTCGGCAGCATCGATATTAATGTTGTTGTGTTCTAAGATACTGGTGAACCGAAAATTAATGTCCAGCTTTTCAACAGCAATCATGGTATTTTCTTCGCTGTCTTTGATTTCAAGAAGCTCAATTTCCAACCGATCATACCAGCGCAGATAAAATTTCCCTACGGTGATCTTGAAACCGAGTACATTTGAAAATTTACGCGTATAACGATTGATAAGCCCCTCTTGAACGGCAGGTAGCTGAAGTAGAAAAAAACTTGTAACAGCCACCGTCAGCGCAAGGTATAGCACGTATAGAAGTCCCCTTCGGAGCCACCGATACACGCGGATTTTAATAACTTGCAACCTCATTGTCTAATTACATGTATCCAACTATCCTGGCAATTGAGTCTTCCTGTGATGAGACTTCTGCGTCCGTTATACAACAAGGCAAGGTAGTTAATAATGTAATTGCCTCACAAAACGTACACCAGAAATACGGGGGAGTAGTGCCCGAGCTTGCCTCCCGCGCTCACCAACAGAATATCTTGTATGTTGTAAACGAAGCGATCATCACATCTGGTATCCAAAAATCAGATTTGCATGCGATCGCTTTTACCAGGGGCCCTGGCCTTTTGGGATCTTTGTTAGTTGGAGTGTCATTTGCGAAGGGCATGGCATTGGCTCTCGGTATTCCGCTGATTGATGTAAACCACATGGAAGCGCATGTGCTGGCACATTTTATTGAACCACCTACACCCGTTTTTCCCTTTCTTTGTCTGACAGTTAGTGGTGGTCATACGCAGATTGTGCTAGCGGAGGATTACCTATGCATGCAGGTTTTGGGTGAAACACAGGATGATGCAGTGGGGGAGGCTTTTGATAAGGCCGCCAAAATGATGGGACTTCCCTATCCTGGTGGTCCGCTGATTGATAAGTATGCGCAGTTGGGTAACTCTAAAGCATATGCTTTCGCTGACACCAACATGCCCGGTTTGAGTTTTTCTTTCAGTGGCATTAAGACTTCTTTTTTGTATTTTTTGCGAGACAAAAAAAGAGAAGATCCCCATTTTGTAGAAAAAAACCTGAATGACATTTGTGCCAGCCTTCAGTATCAGTTAGTGAAAATGTTGATTCAAAAAGTAATAGCGGCTTCACGACAAACGGGTATCAAGCAGATAGCCATTGCCGGAGGCGTTGCTGCTAATTCAGGACTCAGAAACGAACTTAAAGCTAGTGCCCAAAAATTGGGTTGGACGATTTATGTTCCCGAGTTTCAATATTGCACAGACAATGCGGCCATGATTGCCATGGCTGCACATTTTAAATTTATAAAGGGCATTTTTTCAGAGATGGATGTTTCACCGATAGCCAACATGGCCATATAAAATAGATGAAATCAAATTTTAGATCAGGCGACCAAAAAGTGTATAAAAAGAAAGTGACGGAAAATGATTTAGCCGCTTTTCATGGAGAGTTGCTACATGCAGTCTGTTCTACTTTTTCGCTTGCCAGGGATTTTGAATGGGCCTCAAGGCTTTTCTTTATTGAAATGAAGGACGATGATGAAGAAGGCGTTGGTACTTTTCTGAGTATAGACCATAAAAGCCCTGCTTTTGTAGGGGAAGAGATTACCTTTATTGCAACGATTGTCAAAATAGAGAAAAATGAACTCACCTGCATGATTGAATCGAGCGTGAACGGACGACTCATTGCAGTAGGTACTACAGGGCAAAAAATGTTGAAAAAGGACAGATTAAAGCAATTGTTCACAAAGCCGATTTCATGAAGTCACGATTTACCAATGATATCAATATCAAGAATAGGCAAGCTTCTTTTCAATATGAATTGATAGAAAAATTTGTTGCCGGCATTGCACTGATGGGCACTGAAATAAAATCAATCAGAGAAGGTAAAGTGAACCTGCAGGATGGCTATTGTTTTTTTAATAATGGGCAAGTTTTTGCGAAGGGTATTAATATTACACCCTATGCCCAAGGCACACATTACAATCATGAAGCCGCAAGAGAAAGGAAGTTGTTGTTGAAAAAATCAGAGATTGGTAGGCTGGAGGGCAAAGTGGAGGAGAAGGGATTGACACTAGTGCCGATTCGTTTATTTATTAACGAGCGTGGTTTTGCCAAGCTGGAAATTGCTTTAGCAAGGGGTAAAAAAACGCATGATAAAAGAGAGAGCATCAAAGAGCGAGATATGAAACGGGAACTTAGTAAACTGAAAATAAGATAGCATGGAGATCAGTTATGGAGTTTGCCGATTGTCTGTGGTAGCTGTTCGAAAAGAACAGAGTCACTTGTCGCTACAAGTCACGCAGCTATTGTTTGGCGACCATTACTTAGTAGCTGAGGAGGCAGGCGATGGATTGTGGCTTCGAATTACTATTTGTTTTGATGGCAGCAAAGGGTGGATTGAACGGAAACAGCACCATGCGATCTCGCAAGAGTATTTTGAACAAATCAATACAACCGATTTTAAGATTACAACTGACATTTGCTCAACGATCTTATATAAGAAATCGCCCATCACTATTTTATTAGGTAGTATCGTTCCCATTTCACAATCGGAGTTGTTTAAAATGGATGAGCAATTTGCGTTTAATGGAGAATCTAAAAGCTTGGGACAAAAACGTGATTTCGAATTTTTGAAGACAATTTCCTTGAAATATTTGAATGTGCCTGAACAGGAGGGTGGTAAATCTCCATTTGGTGTTGACGGGGCTGGACTGGTTCAAATGGTCTATAGGGTGAGCGGTTATTCCATATCGCGTTCTCCTGAAAAACTTGTCAAACACCAAAAAACGGTGAAGAACATTGATCGTGCGAGGCCGGGGGACATTGCATTCTTTTTATCTCTCAAAGAAGGAAAAGAAAAAACCGGCTTATTGCTAGAAGAGAATAAAGTTCTACACGCAGATGGTCGAGTTAAGATCGACCATTTGTCAGAAGATGGTGTGTTGGATATTGAGACTAAAATTTTCACACACGAACTTAAAATGATTATTCGAATTTTAAACGATTAGACGCAGGCGTTGTTTACAACAGTAAAACGTTTTATCTTGATGCCGCGAAATGGGCATATGTGGCAAAGTGTCCTCCGGAGATATAGCTTACATAACACGTGTAGTAGATGAACACCAGAGTATTGGTTTTAAATCAAGACTTCAGTCCACTGATGGTTTGCTCGGTAGAGCGTGCTTTTATTTTGGTATACCTAAACAAAAGCGAACTGGTTAGACCCGCTAATGGATATCGTTTGAATACCGTTACCCGGAGCTTTCAAATGCCTTCCGTTATCCGGCTCAATAGATACGTTAACGCCCCCTACAAAGGGGTGAATCTAACCCGACAGAATATTTTTAAGCGAGATAACAACGAATGTCAGTACTGTGGTACAAGGCGTGACCTTACCCTTGATCACGTCATACCCAGTTCAAAAGGAGGGCAACACAGTTGGACTAATTTAGTTACAGCCTGCAAAAAGTGTAATGCCAGAAAAGGAGACAATACACCCGAAGCGGCTGGGATGCTTTTGAAACGCAAGCCCTACAAACCAAGCTATGCGCTGTTCTTACGCGATGTTTCCGGGTTCAGTCACAACGAATGGGATGAATTCTTAGAATCAAAGGCTTCCGCGTAATTGATTCCGCTGACGGTTAAAAGATCGCTCGGAAAAGTAAAAATAATCCCCCTGACATGATCACCACTACCGGCACAGTAAGCAGCCATGCAATTAAGATATTTCTTACGGTGTCGGCTTGGAGGTTTTTAATTCCCTTGCTTGCCACCATGCTTCCCGCAATGCCCGATGAAAGAACATGTGTAGTGCTAACAGGCATACCAAGATAACTTGAAAGGCCGATCGTGCTTGCCGCCACAAATTCAGCGCTTGCACCTTGGGCGTATGTCAAATGTTCTTTGCCTATTTTTTCCCCGATGGTTTTCACGATTCTTTTCCACCCAATCATTGTCCCGATTCCAAGTGAACACGAAATGAAGAGGAGCACCCAAGTTGGAGAGTAATCGGTCACTTTCCTCAAATCGACTAGTCCAGCTGTTAATTTTTCCTTGTCAACTTCACTCAAACGAACTTCTTCTTTTTTCATTAGTGCCCGGAGGTTGCGATCTAGCACCATGATGTCTTTTCTCACTTCAAACTTTTTTTCTTTATCGATCGATTCAGCCGTGGTAATCTGTGCAAAATGAGCTTTTAGGTCGTTGACGTAATAAAGCATCGTGTCCAATGTTTTTCGATCTGGCTTTGAAAGAGCAGTCGAATCAACGGTCACAAGCACATGCTCCATTTTCACAAGCGTGGCCGGTAGGGCAGTTACATTTTCAGCGCCATTAAGTGCAAAATAGCCGGGAACAATTCCAATTAGCACAAGCATAAAAAGACCAACACCTTTTTGCCCATCGTTTTGGCCATGAAAGAAACTAACCAACGTGCAGGTGATAAACAAAATACTCCGTATCCACCACGGTGGTGGCTGGTTCTTTTTTGGCTCTTTGAAAAGTGCATCGCCAGCCTCTGTTTTTTTAGTGGCCGTTCGTAAAATAAACATTAAGACGATAGTGACTGAAAATCCAAACAAAGGCGAGATCAAAAGAGAAAGGCCAGATTCTTCTACTTTCGCCCAATTTAATGCTTCACCGCTTGCTTCAGGCAGGAACGAAAAGGCTAGGCCTACTCCAAAAATAGAACCAATTAGCGTATGCGAGCTAGAGCAAGGTATGCCCAAGTACCAAGTAAGTAAATTCCAGAAAATGGCGGTAAGTAGCAAGGAAAGAACCATCGCGATGCTGTGGGAGATGTTTTGATCAACAAGGGTTTCCACTGGCAAGAGATTAACAATTCCCATCGCCACCGTAATGCCACCAAAAAAGACACCAAGAAAATTCCAAGTACCAGACCAGATTACTGCCACCCAAGGTTTCAGTGTATGGGTGTAAATAACCGTTGCCACGGCATTAGCCGTATCATGAAAGCCGTTGACAAATTCAAACGCACAAACTGCGAAGAGGCAAAGGACAAGAAGAATAGCGTGAGATGTCTCTAATTCAAACATGGATAATGGCTAAAGGTTTGCAATTTGGCGTCAAGATGCCTTTAAGAATTTGATTGTGCAATCAAAAGTTAAGGGTTGAATATTATGTAAATGTTAACCTTTCTTATTGACTTGCAATGCCAGACTGATCGTGTGTCGCTCCCTTGCAAAGGCTTTTTTTGGGTTAAAAATAGTTTATTTCGGTTGAAAAAATCTAACTATGAGAATTGAGATTTTCGGAGAGGAGATGGTGTTGTACCCAGAAAAAATCCTTTTTCTGCCTGATAGAAAAACATTACTGGTGGCTGATCTTCATTTCGGAAAAGTGAACCACTTCCGTAAATCCGGAATAGCTGTTCCGACAAAAGCGAATATGAAAAACGCCAGTCTTTTGATTGATGTCATCAATTTTCTCAAGCCCGACCGGGTGATTTTTTTGGGCGACTTGTTTCATAGTACCTATAACCAAGAATGGGAAACGGTTGCCCAGATTACCCATCACTTTTCTGCATGTTCATTTGAACTGGTTATTGGAAACCACGATATTCTCTCCCTCGAAAAGTATCATCAAATCTTTTTGAAAGTTTCACAGGAACTGACCGTTGAGTCATTCATTTTAACCCATGAGCCCAAGGAGGATGTGCCTGCCGGCATGTATAACATTGCTGGCCACTTACATCCTGGTGTGCGGCTGAAAGGAGGCGCTGGACAAGGGTTGATGCTGCCCTGTTTTTATTTCCGAAGTAATCAGGCCATTCTTCCAGCTTTTGGATCGTTCACCGGCATGGCAAAAATAAAACCTCTAAAAGGCGAAAGGGTTTTTGCAATCACAAAGGATAATGTGATCGATTTGAGTTTACCAGCGATGTCTCAAAACGATCAGAAGTGATTATCTCTTTCGGCCTCTTCCTCGAACTCCTTTTCCCCCTGCGCCATTGCCACCTGAGAAAATGAGTCCAATGGAAAACTCAAGCCCTGTGAAATCTACTTTTGCATCTTTAAAATCTACAGCAATTGTTTCGCTTGGGCTATTGAAATTTCCACCTGAATAATTCCCTTTAAGGGGAAGGGGAGCGGTTCCTACCAGGTAGTTAACTTCCAAAGATATTTTCAATTGATTGGAAAATGGTATTGTTAATTCTGTTCCAAAATGGTATCCAAATCCAGGATTGTTTTCATAGCTCAAATTTGCATTTGCGAGGTCCCAGTTCTTTAAACTTTTGATTGCCCGGTCAATGTTCCCATAGTTAAGTTGTTGATCAAATCCATAAAAAAAGAATCCCCCAGCTTTCAGATCTAGTTGAACTTGTTGGCCGGCCAGCTGAATGACCAAATCTGCGGGAACAAGAATGGTGAAGTTGGGCCCGAGCAATGAATGGTTAGATTCAAGGGGAGTGTCGATAATACTCAAACCTGCCATTCGATATAAAGAAGCTCCTGTTTGCAACGCGACAAATCGGTTGAGGTTGACCCCCAGCCCTCGGATTGAAAATGGGCTTATTGGAGTAGAAAAATCACCATTGCGGGGGATAAAATATGAAAACGAGAGACCCACGTCTTGCCCACTGGCTTTGGTAGCCATTACCCAGAACAGGCAAAAGGCGAACACGATTTTTTTCATGAGTGATTGCAAAATAAGTTTCGAATATAATCAACAAACCATTCATGGAACGGGAGCCACGAAAACCATCTGAACTTGTTACATTTAGGCCTCATTGTAAAAAAGAGATTATGAAAAAAGTACTCACTTTATTTTTGATAGCAACGGTTTTTGCTGGATGTGCCGGAAAGAAAACCCCCGCAGATCTGATCATTCGGGGTGGAAAGATTTATACAATGAATGCCCAACAACCCGAAGTTGAAGCTGTTGCCGTTGCAGGTGGAAAAATTGTTTATGCAGGTGATGCAAAGGGAGTGACCAAGTTCGAAGGCGAAAAGACGAAGTCGATCGACTTAAAAGGCCGAACAATGACCCCTGGTTTAATTGAAGGGCATGGGCATTTTATGGGTCTTGGCTTCAATGAATTAGATCTTGATTTGATGAATGTAAAAAGTTATGAAGAAATGGTTGAGACGGTGAAATTAGCGGTAGCAAAAGCAGAACCCGGTCAATGGATCATAGGTAGAGGATGGCACCAAGACAAATGGACCAAGAAGCCGGAAAGGATGATCAAAGGATTCCAAACTCATGAATTACTTAGTGCTGCCTCGCCCGACAATCCGGTATACTTAAAGCACGCCAGTGGCCATGCCGGTTTTGCCAATGCCAAGGCGATGCAGTTGGCAGGTGTCAATCAGCTATCAGTAGAAAAATTGAGCAAAGAAATGAACGAAGGGGGTGAGATCATTCGCGATGAACTTGGCAATCCCACCGGGATTTTTAATGAAAGAGCACAATCGCTTATTACAAACCAAATTCCTGATGAGACTGAGGAAAGAGATGCGCGAGCTATGGAATTGGCGATGGAGGCATGTCTGCGAAACGGTATTACCAGTTTTCACGATGCCGGAGCCTCTCGAAAAAGCATTGATCTATTTCATAAATTTAAAAAGGAAGGCAAGTTGAATACCCGGCTTTACGTCATGCTCACTGGTTTTGATCCGGCACTTGTGTACGAATACCTTAGGCGCGGTCCTGAAATTGACAAAGAGAATTTGTTGACGATTCGTTCTATCAAATTAAATTGTGATGGCGCATTAGGGTCAAGGGGAGCTTGGTTATTGGAGCCCTATTCGGACCGTCCGGATTTCAGTGGAATGGCTACCCTTTCCATGGACACAGTGCTTAAAATTTCTAAGGAAGGTTTGAAGGGAGGGTTTCAGGTTTGTTCTCACGCAATAGGCGATCGTGCAAACAGAGAAATTCTTGATAGATATGAGGCAGCCTTTAAAGAAAACCCGGAAAAGGCGCGGGATGCTCGTTTTCGTATTGAACATGCCCAGCACATTTCACCCGCTGACCTACCTCGTTTTGCAGAACTTGGAGTAATACCCGCTGTACAGGCCATTCATCTTTCGTCCGACAGACCTTGGGCGATTGATCGGCTAGGGGAGAAGAGAATCAAAGAAGGCGCATATATGTGGCAAACGTTGTTAAAATCTGGCGCAAAGCTTGTCAATGGAACGGATGTACCGGTTGAGCCGATCAATCCGATCGCCAGCTTCTATGCGTCAGTAACAAGAAAGACACTTCTTGGCCAGCCAGACGGGGGTTATGAACCAGCTGAGAAAATGACTCGTGAACAGGCGCTTCGATCCTATACCTTGGATGCAGCCTATGGGGCTTTTGAAGAAGGTGTGAAAGGCTCCGTTGAGGTTGGCAAACTGGCTGACTTTACCGTTTTTTCTCAAGATATTATGAGTGTTGAGGAAAACCTCTTGCTATCAACAGAGGTCGAGATGACCATCTTGGGGGGTAAGGTACTATTTGAACAAAAAAAGAGAGTCGACAGATAATGCCGACTCTGCTCTATTGAAAATTGTAAAGAGTACTATTTCAGAAACTTATGTGCGCGCTCCACTAGCATTTTGCGGTCAGCTGTAATAGAAGGGTCGCTGTAAATACGAGACGAAAGTTCGGCCACAACGCCTTTCTTATAGCCTAATTTTTCTGCGATTTGTTCACAGAAGTGAATTTCGCTCTTGAATACCTGCCCATCACTTTTCATGAGTTGAATTAGGTGATACAAGTTCTCGAACTTCTCGTCTTCCGTTAACGTTTCAAATGTACCAATGGGATGCGGGTCCTTTAACATTTCATCGACTGATTCCTTGGGGATTCCATTGGCCTTTGCCAGAGTGTAAATAACTTTGGCTTCTTTTTCGGCAACTGTATTGTCGCTAGCCGCGAGATTTATTAGAATATTTAACTGTTCTTTAATCATATTGATTTGATTTGGGCAAATTTAATATTACTATGTGTCGAAATTTAGGTAAAATTTGATTAATTCTTACACTCGTTTGACTTTTTTAATGAGCTTTCAACAGTAGATGCAACCCTTTCGTTTCCAACTGGTCTTTGTTTCAACGGAGACTGATATCAAATGAGTAAAGTTAGGCTACGAGTTTTTCTATTGACCCAAAAAATACATCCTATGAAGAAGTTATTTGTAGTTGTTTTAAACATAGTGTTTGTAAACGCAACGTTTTCTCAGCAAATCGAAACAAGGCAGGTCGGCTCTTTCCAGGGCATCAAGTCATCCCAAGCGATCGATGTCTATTTAAAAAAAGGTAGTAAAGAGGAGGTAAAAGTGGAGGTTACCAATGGACGCATGGCAGACGTTCTTACCGATGTTTCAGGTTCGGTGTTGAGAATCCGTATGCGCGATGGGAGTTATAGAAAGATAAATGTTAAAGTATATGTTACCTATTTGAAAATGGAAAAAATTGCGGCCAGCTCGGCTTCTAATGTCTTTTCGGAGGGGCAAATCATCACGCCTTCCATGTCTATTAGTGCTTCCAGTGCTGCATCAATCGAGGTAAGCCTTGATGCCGATATAACCCAAGTTGATGCTTCTAGTGCCGCCAACGTTCAGTTAGAAGGAAAATCAAAGCGATTAGAAGTAGAAGCCAGTAGCGCAGGAGATGTAGATGCGTATGAGCTAAGCAGCGAAATTGTGGATGCCAACGCGAGTAGCGGAGCTAGTGTTAAAGTGAATGTGTTGAAAGAGATTGACGGGCACGCCAGTAGCGGAGGAAGTATCAAATACAGAGGCACGCCCAGTCGCACAAACACGGGCTCTAGTAGCGGAGGCTCTGTAAAAAAATCAAATTAGGTAGGGAGAAAGCACTTCACTTCTTACTTCTTCGCCTTTGAAATTTTGTTCGCTCCGCCAATTGACTCAATTCCCAATTAATCCAAGCACGGGAAATATTCTTAGCATAAAATGAATCAATTTTAAAGGCATGTTCTGCTGGCTGTACTTTCCAGGTGTAGTTTGCCAAAATTGTAAATTTTTAGATTAGACGTTATTTGATTGCTTTTTGTTTAAACTGTTTCTTTTTTTTTAATCAATGACGTATGAGCGAATTATAAGAGGTTTCATCGAATGGCTTTTGGTTCATTTTTCTGCTTATTTTATTGCTTTATCTGGTTGTGGCCGCCACTGCTTTTGCGGCTTTCTGCTTTCTCTGGAAATTAAAATGGTCATTTGAAAAGATTCAAAAACAATTACCAAGGGGGAGTGGTTACCTTCGTAAGATAACCTATTCACTAGTAACAGTGGTGATTTTTGCAGCGGTAGGCTACACCATATTTTTTACGCCAATACGGAATGTCACACAGCTGTACACTTCCATCGATGAATTTGGTGTCGCCTATTTTTAGGCAAGTATTGTTTTAATGCTATTGATCCACGACACTTACTTTTATTGGACACATCGGGCTATGCATTCATCGGCACTTTATCAATGGGTGCATAAAATTCACCATCTGTCTATGAACCCGTCTCCCTGGGCTGCTTACGCCTTTCATCCACTAGAGGCGGTGGTAGAGGCAGGTATTGTGGTGGTCTTTGCGTTTGTTATTCCCGTCCATCCGCTACACATCAGTCTCTTTTTGTTGATCATGATGATCTACAATGTTTATGGACATTTAGGCTATGAACTTTATCCTAATCGATTTTCAAGAAGTAGAGTTGGTAAGTGGATCAACACGTCTGTTAACCACAATCAGCATCATCAGTTTTTTACTGGTAACTATGGACTTTATTTTCTCTGGTGGGATCGATGGATGGGTACTCTTCGTAAAGATTACGACAAGCAATTTGAAGAAGTGAAAATGCGGCTGCCTACCGGGAATTAAATATTTCTGTCTTTTTCTGGAAATAAGACTTCAAGGCAAATGAAGCCGTAATGCCAATTGCCATGCCACCGAGCACATCAAAAGGGTAGTGTACACCCAGGTAAATTCTTGAAAAGCCAACAAGACTTGCCCAACAGAAGAAGAGCAAAAAATACTTTGGTTTGGGCAGTAGAAATGAAAGAGCAGTAGCGGAAGCAAAGGCTTCCGTAGTGTGACCGCTGGGAAAGGAGAATCCACCACCCACGCTGAGCTTGATGATTCGGGCGTCTACTTCGAAAGGACGGGGAATCAATCCTATATTTTTGATGGCGTATGAGATTAATCCCGCTAGTCCCACACTCACTCCAACGTACACAAATGAGAGGCGTGAATTCTTTTTATTTTCATTTTTATCAAACTCCTTAACAAAGGCGATTGCCAGTGGCACACCAAGGCTGAAGAATGTAATCGAATCGGAGACGATTTGCAAAAACAAAGTTATTTTGCCTGTTCCTTCTGACTGGAGCCAAACAATGAAATCCAGTTGTGGAAGATGTTGCACCGAAAACATTAAGCACACAATGACGAGGAGAATTCCCGCTAACTTCCACATAGAGGAAGCATTATTCCTTTCTAGTCTAGACATTTTTCTTTGTTTTCAGCTTGGGTCAGCGTGTAAAAATAAGTGATAATAAGTGATATAGAAGACTTCGTGATAAACCAGGACAAATCATTTTGCCTTTTGAAAAAGCAATCCTGACTAGGTAATGTCATTTTTACCCATTTTGATGTCTTTCGGCACTATTTTTTTCTAAAATAGCCTAATATTTAATCCTACTATTCACAAATTTCGCCTAAATTTCGACCCAATTGATAAAAAAACAGCCACTATGTCTCAATTACGATTTGAAGCTCTAAAGAAACTAAATGACCGACCCAAGATTCTCGTTGACGCTATTACACCCAATATCTCCCAGTTTTTCGGGGAAAATGTTTTCGGGATGCAGCAGATGCGTGGAACATTGGCTCCGGCCGTGTTTAAGAAAGTAAGTCAAGCAATCAAAAACCATGAGAAAATTGACGAAGACACTGCCGATGCAGTTGCTTCCGCAGCAAAATCATGGGCGATTGCTAAAGGTGCCACGCACTTTACGCATTGGTTTCAACCCATGACGGGAGGTACTGCAGAAAAGCATGATTCGTTCTTTGATGCCCTGTCAGGTATTGAAAAGTTTAAAGGAAGCGAATTGGTGCAACAAGAGCCTGATGCCTCTTCCTTCCCAAGCGGTGGCATTCGCAGCACATTTGAGGCTCGTGGGTATACAGCCTGGGATCCAACTTCTCCCATGTTTTTGTATGGAAAGACGCTGAGTATTCCAACGATCTTTGTGTCTTACACCGGAGAAACACTCGATACTAAGTCACCTTTGCTGAAGGCATTGAAGGCCGTTGATTTGGCCGCTACAAAGGTGTGCCAGCTTTTTGATAAAGACATCAATCATGTGGTTGCTTCATTGGGAGCGGAACAAGAATATTTTGCTGTTGACAAAGCCTTGGCAAGCGCACGTCCCGACTTAGTGATGGCAGGTCGCACCGTGTTCGGACACTCGCCAGCGCGAGGTCAGCAATTGGAGGATCATTATTTCGGAACCATTCCTTCGCGTGTTTATGATTTTATGCGTGATTTTGAAATCGAGTCGTGGAAACTAGGAATTCCTGTTCGCACTCGTCACAATGAGGTGGCGCCTAGTCAATTTGAGGTGGCTCCCCTTTTTGAAGAAGTGAATGTGGCCAACGACCATAATCAATTGATGATGGACGTAATGAGCCGGGTGGGTGACAAACACAATCTAAAAATCCTTTTTCATGAGAAGCCTTTTGCTGGATTGAACGGAAGTGGCAAGCACAATAACTGGTCGTTGATCACCGACACTGGTGTAAACTTGTATGCACCATCAAGTTCAGCCCGCGACAACTTACTCTTTCTAACATTTTTCATCACAACCATCAAGGCTGTGCATGAACATGCCGATTTGTTGAGAGCAAGTATTGCCACTGCGGCCAACGATTTTCGTCTGGGAGCCAATGAGGCACCGCCTGCAATCATGTCTGTTTTTATTGGCGCTCAAATGACAGCCGTTTTGGATGAGCTAGAGAAGAAAGGAAACGTGAAAATTGAAAAAGGCGATAACATGTACATGAAGTTGGGGATCGATCAAATTCCCGAAATCATCTTAGATGCTACCGATAGAAACCGCACTTCTCCGTTTGCCTTTACAGGAAACAAGTTTGAGTTCCGCGCAGTAGGCAGTAGCGACAATTGCGGAACTCCGATGACCGCACTCAACTTGATAGTGGCCGACCAGCTTTCGAAATTCTATGACACAGTAAGTAAAGAAATTGAGAAGGGTGAAGAAAAGAGACTGGCGATTGTAAACGTGTTGCGGAAATATATCAAGGAATCAAAAGCGATTCGCTTCGAGGGTGATGGATATTCTGATGAGTGGGTGAAGGAAGCGGCTAAACGCGGCTTGAATAATATCAAGAACATGCCTCGCGCAATTGATGCTTACCTTTCCAAAAAATCGCTGGAGCTGTTTGAAATGCATGATGTGTTAAGTCACAAAGAAGTGGAAGCCCGCAATGAAATCAAGCTGGAGAGTTATATCAAGAAAGTGCAGATCGAGGCACGTGTGATTGGCGATTTAGCGATGAATCATATTATCCCTACCGCTATAGCGTATCAGAATAAATTGATTACAAACGCAAATGGTTTGAAAGGGCTTGGCGTGGATAACAAAGCAGTTGTTCAGACTATCAAAGAAATATCTGAGCATATTGAGGTGATCAAAAACGGAGTTCGCCAGATGATTGACGAGCGGAAGCGAATCAACAAGATAACAAACACACACAAACGCGCATACGGATATTGTGATGATATTAAAGAGAAATACTTTGATAAAATTCGTGATGCCGTTGACGAACTTGAGCTGCTAATCGATGATGAAGATTGGCCGTTGGTGAAATACCGTGAATTACTATTCTTGAGATAGAAATTAAATTCAGGTAAAAAAAGGGACTAATTTGATAGTCCCTTTTTTATTTTGGTGGTTTCTACTTCAATTCAGAAAAATCAAAGGAAGTCTCTAAAAATTTGGTTGTAAACTTTCCCGATCTAAACGTTGGATTGTCCATTAATTTTAAATGGAATGGGATGGTGGTCTTGATTCCTTCAATTACAAATTCACTCAAAGCTCGCTTCATACGAGTAATTACTTCCTCGCGCGACTGACCGCTTACGATCAGCTTGGCAATCATTGAATCGTAGTTAGGCGGAATCGTGTAGCCAGAATACACGTGACTATCAATGCGTATCCCATGGCCACCAGGCATATGGATATTTGTGATTTTACCGGGCGAAGGTCGGAATCCGTTGGCAGGATCTTCTGCATTGATCCGACATTCCATAGCAAAAAGATTGGGGTAATAATTGTTGCCTGATATGGGAACTCCAGCCGCTACTTTTATTTGTTCCTTGATCAAGTCGTAATCCGTCACCTCTTCTGTGATGGGGTGCTCTACCTGGATGCGTGTGTTCATCTCCATGAAATAGAAATCTCCATGCTTATCCACCAAAAACTCAATGGTGCCAACTCCTTCATAGTTGATGGCTTTGGCTCCTTTAATAGCAGCTTCACCCATGCGATCCCTTAACTCTTGGGTTACTACAGGCGAAGGTGTTTCCTCTACCAGTTTCTGATGTCTTCGTTGTATCGAACAGTCACGTTCCGACAGGTGACATACTTTGCCGTATTGATCTCCCACTACCTGAATTTCAATGTGACGAGGTTCTTCCACAAATTTTTCAAGATACAGGCCATCATTGCCAAAAGAAGCAGCCGCTTCGCGTTTTGCGTCATCCCAGGCTTTCGTAAACTCTTCTTCATTGTTGATGATCCGCATACCCTTTCCACCTCCGCCTGCCGTTGCCTTTACAATCACCGGATATTTAATTTTTTTCGCCAACTCCAAGCCTTGCTCTACTGATTCTAGCAATCCCTCCGATCCCGGAATACAAGGCACACCCGCCTTGATCATTGTCTCTTTGGCGGTTATTTTGTCCCCCATCGATCTGATCATGTCGGGCGTGGGGCCGATAAACTTGATGCCATACTCGTGGCAGACCGAGGAGAACTCGGCATTCTCAGACAAGAATCCATATCCTGGATGAATGGCATCCGCGTTCGTGATTTCCGCAGCCGAAATGATGCGTGGAATATTCAAATAAGAATCTTTGCTGGGGGCACTTCCGATACAAACAGCTTCATCAGCAAATCGAACATGTAGACTTTCGCGGTCTGCGGTTGAGTAAACAGCCACCGTTTTGATGTCCATTTCTTTGCACGTGCGAATGATGCGCAAGGCAATTTCACCACGATTCGCAATCAATATTTTTTTAAACATAGCTTTATTTCAAAATTCAAAAAGTAAGATTCAAGATTGAAATCATTCGAAGGTTGAACCTTGAATCTGGAATTTATAATTAATCAGGTTCCACTACAAAAAGCACTTGGTCGTACTCCACGGGCGATGCATTTTCAACCATCACTTTTACAATTGTTCCTGAAACCTCTGATTCGATTTCATTGAACAGTTTCATTGCCTCGATGATGCATACCGTTTGACCTTTGGTGATTTTATCTCCGACCGAAACAAACGGAGGTGAGTCTGGATTAGACGTGCGATAGAACGTTCCAATCATTGGAGACTTGATCTCCAGACCCTTTGCAGCTGCCACAACTGGTTTTTCAACCTTAACAGAAGCCTGTTGCTGAACAATTTGTTGTTGAGGCTGAGCCGTAATTGCTACGGGTGCTGTCATAACTGGCGCGCTAGACTTCATGACACGTTGATCGGGTTCACGTTTTACATGAAGTTTTAACTCTTTCGTTTCAATGTCTACTTCATTTAACCCGGATTGGGCAATGAAATCGATCAGATCTCGGATCTCTATTGTTTTCATTTCAGATTGGGTTTGGATGGTTGATTTATTGCTACCATTGCCTTTCGAGGTGACTTCTTTTTTTGCAGCCATACATTTGAATTATTTAACTCGTTCTACGTATTCTCCAGTACTTGTTTTGATTTTGATATTGTCGCCAGTATTGACAAACAGTGGAACACGAATTTCAGCTCCGGTTTCGATCGTTGCTGCTTTCAGTGTTCTTGTGGCAGTATCACCTTGAACGCCAGGTTCAGTATAGGTAACGTTCACAGTTACATGGGCGGGAGCCTCTGCGGTGATTGGTTCTTTACCATCTTCAAAGGCAATTAACAACGTTACACCCTCTTTGATATAGTTAACTGAATCGCCCAACAATACTCTGTCTAAATAGATTTGCTCAAAAGTTGTGTTATCCATGCACACAAGACTGTCACCATCCTGATAAAGGTATTGGTATTCCTTTGTTTCTACTCGCAGTTGTTCAATGGCATCGCCTGGGCGAAAACGATTTTCCACGATTTTTCCGGTGCGCAAACTCCGCATTTTTAGTTGATAAAAGGCGCGCAAATTACCGGGAGTTCGGTGTTGCATTTCTTCTACTTGCACCACTTCGCCATTGTATCGTACGTAACTTCCTTTATTGAGATCAGATACTGTTGCCATTTTTTATTTTAGATTTTTGACTTTTTGATTTTTTATTTTTGAATTAGTTTGCGTTGCAGATAGCCACTAGGAGTCATACGCCCACTTCACATAAACCGCCCCCCAAGTGAAGCCCCCTCCGAACGCTGCCATTAATAGATTGTCTCCCTTTTTTAGTTGGGTTTCGTAGTCCCATAAAAGCAGAGGTATCGTTCCGGCCGTTGTGTTTCCGTAACGCTCAATGTTCATCATTACGTGACCTTCGGAGATCCCCACGCGGCTTGCCGTGGCGTCAATAATCCGTTTGTTGGCCTGATGTGGAACAAGCCAAGAGATGTTTTCCTTTGTAAGACTATTTCTTTCGGCTACTTGGGCGGCTACGTCAGCCATATTTGTTACGGCAAATTTATAAACCGCTGAACCCTCTTGATAGACATAGTGCTGTTTATTGCTGACGGAGTCTATTGATGCTGGAATGCGGCTGCCACCAGCTTTTTGGTGAAGATAGGCTTCTCCACTTCCATCACTTTTCAAGATATAATCGATGACGCCTACTTCCTCGGTCGTGGGTTCTAAAAGAACACAGCCTGCTCCATCGCCAAATATAATGCAAGTGGTTCTGTCGGTGTAGTCCAAAATCGATGACATTTTATCGCCTCCAATAACAATAACTTTCTTGTATCGCCCTGATTCAATAAAACTCGCTCCTGTTGTTAACGCATAGAGAAAACCCGAGCAAGCTGCTCCCATGTCGTAACTGAACGAATTGGTAGCACCGACAGCGGTTGCAACGATATTGGCGGAAGCCGGAAACGTCATGTCGGCCGTAACCGTTGCGAAAATGATAAGATCAATTTCTTTCGGGTCGACTTTTGTTTTTGCTAATAGACTTTTTACAGCCTCTACAGCCATTACTGACACACCCTGGTGTTCACCTTTTAAAATTCTCCGTTCTTTGATCCCCGTTCGTGAAGTAATCCACTCATCAGAGGTTTCTACCATGGTCTCTAATTCTTTGTTCGTAAGAATATAGTCAGGTACATAGCCACCCACCCCAGTAATTGCTGCTCTTATTTTGTTCATATCTTTTTTACTCACAAAACCGTATCAAAATACAAATGCCCGGCTCGAAAACCAGGCATTTTTTAAACACACTTAGTACCTTTTGTTTGTTATTGCAAACTTAGTATTCTGTTGAAAACAAAAAATAGGGAGTACCATCTCGGCAGATTATGCCACTTCCTTCTCCATTACTACATTACCTTTGTAATACAACTTCCCTTCGTGCCAGTGGGCGCGATGAGGAAGGTGACTCTCTCCGGTAGTTGGGTCAATAGAGAATTGTTTGGCAACCGCTTTATAGTGAGTTCTTCTTTTATCTCTGCGGGTCTTCGAGGTTTTTCGTTTGGGATTTGGCATAACACTTAACTATTTAATTTACTTTATTTTAATTTTTTTAACACTTCCCATCGTGGATCAATCACGTATTCACTTTTTTCAGACTGATAGATCAACTTTCCTTCTTCGTTTTCATCTTCCTCATTATCGCTTTGATAACGGGGATGTATTTTTTTCATTGGTACTTCAAGTACAATGTACTCGTATATAAATTGCCCCACATCTAACTGCTGAAGATCTTGCGGGATGATCGTGATTTCATCACTGACTTCTTCCGCTGCTTCTCCAAATTTGAAGATCATCTTTCGATTGATCTTCATTGCATGTTCGAAAGGATCAAGGCTACGGTCGCACACCAAATTTGCCTTTCCTTCGATATCAAAATTTGCTTCAATGAGCTTTTCCCTTTTGTCAAGAACAACTTTTGCCAAAAACTGACCCTCACTTACGACTTCTGTGCCGTAGATTTTAAAAAAGGCATTCTCAATTTTGAAATCAAAAGAATGCGTTTTTTGGCTTAGGCCTAATATGTTGACAAAATAGTCACTCAACCCAAAGGGGTTTTAAAACGAGGGGCAAATCTATCAGGATTTCTTGAATTTTCGGCCTTTGAAGCCGCTTTTTTGACATTTTAGGTGTCGTGAGGAACTTAGCAATTGCTATAGGTATCCGTCAAAAACCGCTTTTTTAGTATCTTCAGTGAGCTTTTTGTCAAAGTTATCCACAAGAAAGTCAATTACATTTTTTTTGAATCCTAACTTGATGGCAATGCTTCTACAGAACGTAAGCTCGCTTTCAAATACTTTATTGTCTACATGAATCAATTCCAGGCAGGTATAGAGGTAGTTAAGTTTCTGCTCGTTGGATAGTGCTCCCAAGGTGTCGATTGGTTCGGGATTTCTTATCAAGGCATTAACTTCTTCATCAGAGAAATTCCTGTCTTTGGCGAGCCTGAAAATCATTTCTCGCTCCGCCTTGGCAAAATGTTTATCCGCTTGAGCGAGCTGAATGAGAATGTTGAGTTGCTTTTTTGTAACAATATCCATCAGCGCCAAAACTATAAAATCTTCATCAAATCAATTTTGCCTTGCCACTAATTGTCAAATTCAACGCTAAATGAATCCTATTTTTCTACCAATTGCTCTTGGTGACTCTTCGCAATATCATATGCCATATAGATGGCCTGCCGCATTGAGGATTCGTCAGCAAGATTTTTTCCGGCAATGGAATACGCGGTGCCGTGGTCGGGCGAAGTTCTAACAATTGGCAGTCCTGCGGTGAAATTAACACCATCATCAAATGCTAGCGTCTTGAACGCTACCAGTCCCTGATCATGATACATGGCCAATACTCCATCATATTTAAGGTGCTGACTTGAAGCAAAAAATCCATCCGCAGGGAAAGGCCCAAAAATCAACTTTCCCTTGTTCTTTAACTCGGCAATAACTGGACGAATAACTTCATTCTCTTCCGTTCCTAGTAAGCCTTCATCCCCGGCATGCGGATTTAGCCCCAAGACTGCGATTTTTGGCTTGTTGACGTGGAAATCTTTTTTTAGGGACATTTCCATGAGTCTGATTTTTAGTTCTACTCGTTCTTTGGTGATAGACAACGCCACGTCCTTAATGGGCAAGTGTTCGGTTACCAATCCCACTCTTAGCTGGTTGCCGATCATGAACATCAAACTTTGCCTCGCTCCAAAAGCCTCGGTCAGATACTCAGTATGACCTCTGAACGGAAATTCTTCTCCATAGATCGAATTCTTATCAATGGGTCCTGTCACAAAACCATCTAGCAATCCTTCTTTGGTTTCTTCCACCACTTTTTGAAGGCATAAGAATGCCGCATGGCCGGTTTGCTTGGACGGTACACCCGGATTAATTTCAATTACTTCCTCCCAACAATTAACTACGTTGATAGATTTGCTAAAAAATTGTCCTTTGCTTTTTACTTGACTGTAGTTAAACTCCTCCAGATTCATTAGTTTTCTATAGTAGGAGAGCGCTCTGGTAGAGCCATAGATTACGGGAGTCATCATGGCCAGCAATCGGTGATCTGCAAGCGCTTTAATAATTACTTCAGGTCCAATTCCGTTAATATCGCCAAGAGTGATGCCTATACGTGGTTTCTCTATCATTTTTGTTGACTATGATTAGTGGCTAAAAATCTAAAGTTAGTGAATTCAATATTCAAAACTCAATGTTCCCTATCTGGTAAATTAAAATCGACTTTTAGCCCCGTTAAAAATCGGCCCGTTTTAACCTTTGGTTATTATCAGTCGTTTTCTTAACTCGAGCAAATATCAACTTTCTAAACACTATCCGTTGACGTACGTTCGCCCAAAAAAATTTCTAGGTCAACATTTTCTAAACGATCAAAATATTGCTTTGAAAATAGTAGAAGCTATAAATCTCTCTCCCGGAAGAAATAGAATAATTGAGATTGGCCCTGGAACCGGTGTATTAACGAAGTTTCTTGCTACAAATAAAAGTGTAGACTTGCGGCTAGTAGAGATCGATAGCGAGTCAGTTTCCTTTCTAAAAAACCATTATCCGGAATTGCGCGATCAAATTGTGGAAGGCGACTTCCTAGCGCTTAATATCAGCGATCTTTTTAATGAGGATTTTATAATTGTTGGCAATTTCCCCTACAATATTTCATCCCAAATCTTTTTTAAGGTGCTGGAACTACGCAATCAAGTGACACAAGTAGTGTGTATGTTACAAAAAGAAGTGGCGGAGCGGATTGCTGAAAAGGAGGGAAGTAAAACGTACGGAATACTGAGTGTTTTGCTGCAGGCCTATTACGATATTGAATTTCTTTTTAAAGTTCCGCCAGGAGTATTTCACCCGCCTCCGAAAGTTATGTCCGCGGTAATACGCCTTACTAGAAACAAAACACAGCAACTTGCCTGTGACGAGAAATTGTTTAAGAAGGTCGTTAAGCAGGCGTTTCAAAATCGAAGGAAGACTTTGCGCAACGCACTCAAACCTCTAACTTTACACGCCTCTATTTATGCTCTTCCAGTAATGGATAAAAGGGCGGAGCAGCTACCGGTTGATCAGTTTATTACGCTAACCCAATTAATACAGGAAAGTGGTGAATGAATTTGTGGAGTTTGAACTGACGAAAGAATTTCGGGATCGCTTCCAACAGGCGTTGGATGAGCGTGATGGTCAGTTTATTCGCGAAACTTTAGCGGAGGTTAATCCTGCCGATATAACGGCACTCCTTTACGAGTTTGATAGCGTGGAATCAAAGTATGTGTTGGATCTTCTTTCGCTGGAAGTGCGGGCTAAAATTATTAATGACCTTGACTCGGATACCCGGAAAAAATTCCTGGCAATTTATGAACCCAGCGAATTGGTTGATGTCATAAATCAACTGGATTCCGATGATGCCGCTGATATTCTAAATGAACTTCCTATAAAAATTAGCGAGGGAGTTATTGCTGGATTGGATGTAGAGTCCCGGACGCAAGTTGTTGATCTGCTTCGCTATGATGAGAACTTGGCCGGTGGGTTGATGGCCAAAGAGTTGATTAAAGCACGCGACCACTGGACGGTGGTTCAATGCGTAGAGGAGATTCGTAAACAGGCCGAAAATGTAACGAAGTTTTACGCGGTGTATGTGGTGGATGACAAGGATAAGTTGCTGGGCAGAGTAGCGCTTCAAAAACTCATCCTCAGTGATCCAAAAACTATAGTGAAAGATATTTATGATGATGACGTAGTGGCGGTGGAAACGCATCAAGAGGACAGTGAAGTAGCCGAGATCATGAAAAAATATGATTTGGAATCGGTTCCTGTGGTAAATAGCAATGGGCAGTTGGTCGGCAGAATTACAATTGATGACGTAGTGGACGTGATTACCGAACAGGCAGAAGAGGAACGCCAAATTATGTCAGGTATCTCTGAAGACGTGGAAGAGGACGATACTGTCTGGAAAAATACGAGAGCTCGTTTGCCTTGGTTACTGATCGGCATTTTTGGCGGCATGCTTAGTGCGCGATTCATGGGCTTTTTTGGAGCCGAAATATCCAAGATTACCGCCATTGCTTTTTTCGTTCCATTAATTCAGGCAACTGGCGGAAATGTAGGTATTCAATCCTCTTCGCTAATAGTGCAAAGCTTGGTCAGCCCCGGTTTTGTTGACGAGGGGCTTTGGAAGCGACTCTCAAAAGCATTTAGCGTGGCGTTGTTAAATGGCTTCTTTCTTTCCTTAATTGTCTTGGCGGCTACCACCTTGTTCTTTGACAACCAACGATTGTCTTTTGTTGTTTCGCTTGCCTTGTTTGGAGTGGTGTTGTTTTCCTCCTTTGTTGGCACGGTGACACCACTCATCCTCAATCGGTTGGGATTTAATCCCGCGCTGGCGTCTGGCCCGTTTATTACAACCATGAGTGATCTGTTGGGTCTTACCACCTATTTTTTGACCATACACCTCATATTGTAACTTTTAAGGCTAAAAAGTGTAATATTCCAGATCAATTTGCTGGTTGCTGATAGGAACCGATGATTATATTTGTCTATTCGAAAAAAGTCACATGTCAGCTCTCAAGTCATTTAAGCAAAAAATCACTGCGAAGTTTGATGACGTTATAGAGAAGCCCATCTTGACAAGTGCGATAGTTTTGTTTGTAGTTGCGATCGTTGTGATTGCTTTTAGTTTGCCCTACTACATTTCTGATTTTACGAATTTCTGGCCGCAAATATTAGCGGAAGCACATGGAATGATTTTCGATATAGCGGTCATTGCCATACTCTTGGCTTGGCTTAACCAAAACGGTGACACCCGCCAGCGCATACGGACCTACAAAGATGAGATAGATGACTTTCGGTTGTGGGAATCGGACGAAGCTGCATTTCGTACAGTCGGTAATATCAAGCGCCTTAATCGACATAAAATAAATGAAATCAACCTGGTGAATTGTCATTTGGTTCGTACAAATCTCAACTATGTCAATTTAAAAGGCTCCAATCTCAATTCGACCAACCTATCTAATTCGTCATTGATTGAAACTAATTTGGAGAACACCCGGTTGAATCAGACCAATTTTGAAAACTCGAATTTAAACCAAGCGAACTTAATGGGGGCGTATGCCAGTGGAGCAAATTTCAAAGACGCATTCTTGATTAAGGCGCAATTTGAAAACGCATTCCTGATAAAGGCGAATTTTAAAAACGCCTTTTTGATGGAAGCTAATTTAAAAAATAGTTATCTCATGGGCGCTGATCTTGAAAACGCAAGTTTGTACAAAGCTGATTTACGAGGAGCAAAGGGTCTCTCGATCGAGCAATTGTCCAAAGTCAAAACACTTTACTTAGCTCAGTTCGATGAAGAAATATTTAGTCAGGTTAAATTGACTCTACCCGAACTGGTTGGTAGTTAGTTGCAATGGGTTTGGAATAAAGAGAATATCATTTACTTTTGTAACAACAACGGCCGCGCTCTTTGCGTGGCCGTTTTTTCTTTTTTATGTAAGCTAATGGAACGGAAATTTACTGTTGAAAGTATTAGTTGATTAGTTATGGCAAAGCAAATTTCATATTACACTAAGGAAGGTCTCGAGAAGCTCACCAGCGAGTTAGCTAACTTAAAAACAAAAGGCCGTTCGGATATTGCAAAGCAAATTGCTGAGGCGCGCGACAAGGGCGATTTGAGTGAAAATGCCGAATATGATGCCGCTAAAGATGCACAAGGTCATTTGGAGGCGAAGATTGCAAAATTGGAGGATTTGATGGGAAGTGCCAGATTGATAGACGAATCAAAAATTGATACCTCGGTGGTGTCAATTCTGTCTAAAGTCACAATTAAAAATAAAAAAAATGCGATGACGGTGACCTATATGTTGGTCTCTGAGGAGGAGGCAGATTTGAAAGCCGGAAAAATTTCAACACAATCCCCTATTGGCAAGGGATTACTGGGAAAGACGAAAGGTGACAGTGTAAAAATAAAAACCCCAGCCGGAGAAATGGAATTTGAGGTGATAAGTATCGGAGCATAAAACAACTCTACTTTCTCGATAGCATGGCATCCATTTTTTCCAAAATCATCAATCGGGAAATTCCTGCCTATATAGTTGCGGAAGACAATAACTTTATCGCGTTTTTGGATATCAATCCTCTGGCCGAGGGGCACACTTTAGTTGCCCCAAAAAAAGAGATCGACTATATTTTTGATTTGCCCGATCAAGATATTGCTCAATTATTCGTTTTCGCGAAACGAGTTGCACAAAGTATCCGAAAGGTAGTTCCCTGTAATCGAATCGGGCTTTCTGTGATTGGATTAGAAGTGCCTCATGCTCATGTTCATTTGGTGCCACTTAATACCACTAATGACATCAATTTTGCAAAACCGAAATTAACTTTTACAAAAGAACATTACGCAGAGCTGGCGCAGAGAATTTCTGCAACCTTCAAATAAAGTCGATGTCTGCACTTAGCGGGAAACGCATGAGAAATTCTAGCGCAGCCTCTACCGTCATTCCTTCAAAAAGTACTTTGTATAAGCGATCAGTGATCAACGCTCTAATTTTATAGTGGTTGGCACATTTTTTCGCGATTTGAATCGTGTTGACACCCTCTGCGATCTCGCCCATATCAGTCAGGATATGATGCAGTTTCTCTCCTTTCGCCAAACGATAACCAACTGTAAAATTTCGGCTTAAAGGACTATTGCAAGTAGTGACCAAATCACCAATCCCTGCCACACCCAGAAAGGCTTTGACATCTCCTCCTAAGGCTCGTCCCAGATAGATCATCTCAACAGCGCCTCTACTTACTAGTAATCCCTTTGCGTTCTCCCCATAGCCGAGCCCACTCAACGCGCCTGCCGCGATGGCAATTATATTTTTTAATACCCCCGCTATTTCAACCCCCACGATGTCATGATTTTCGTAAACTTGAAAACGATCATTTCTCAGCAACTTTTTCCCCGTTTGTATAACTTCATCAAAATGGCTCGCTATGACGGTGGCGGCTGGCTGTCGTTGTGCCAATTCTTTCGATAGGTTTGGACCCGCCAGACATCCAATACGAACTACTACACTCTCTTCTCGAATTACTTCACTCATCGTCTTTACACTGTTGCGATTGAGAACGGGCACTGAATCAATCGTTTTACCTTCCGGTAGTGTTACATCAAACCCTTTTGTGCCATGAATAAAGATATGGTAGGGCTGCAAATAGGGTGAAAGACTTTTCATCATCGCCCGAAAGTGCGCAGAAGGCACCATGGGGAAGATGACATCGCACTCATGGGCGATCTTTGCCAGATCGTTTACAGCTGTAATATTTGAATGGATAGCATGATGGCGATTTTCCCTTTTGTGATTGATGTGCTTCACTGTATGTCCATTTCTGGCATAAAGTAAAACTGGGCGATTGATAGCCAGAATATTTGCGATTACGGTACCAAAGTTTCCCGCACCGATTACACCAACCGGCTTGTCAGATAAACTGTTCGAGGTCATAACCCACCAATCGGTTGTGGTAATAGTAGAGAAGAGATAAGTCTTTTGTAATAATGTTTCCTTTCTTGTTTTTTATCAGTGGGCGATTGAGGTGAAAGACACCTACATTATCAAGACCTCGTTGAATGGCACCGTCCGATTTCCCTTTCAGGTGAGTGGCGTAGTTAATCTTTCCATTTTCTTTCATTAGATAGATTTGCTTGCGCACTTTCTTGAAAACAGTTTTGAATTCCTGATAGTCTAGTTCCAACTCTTCTTCTGGCAACCTTAATAAACTGAATAAATCTAATTTTGGATGTTTCTTTTGCCACATTTGAAAACCCACAAAGGCCACCAAGTGGCTTGCGAAAACACGGTTGATCTTGTGATATTCGGTTACAATTCGTTGACTCAACATCCGCGTGTACTCATCTTCCCGCTGGCGATCGATGGAAATATCCCCATTCGAAACAAAGTAGTCTCTGGTGGCGATAATCCGTCCTGTGTTATCGAGACTATTGCCTTTCTCGTCTACATAATTGCCCATCACATCCAAGCCGGGGCCGATAGAAACTGAAATGCTGGAAGGGTTAGAGAAAAATTTAAACAGAAATTTGATCAACCCAAAACTTCCGTACTTATCCTGCTCAGGAAAATACCGATCCTGGCCTTTTACCTGCAAATAATCTTCGATCATTTCAGGAGCCTCTAGTACACAGTGGTAGTTAAGCGTAACGGGTACAACAAATACTTTCTTGGGTTCGCCCTCAGCCATGTATAAACTGCGTTGAGCTTCAATGGCCGTACTTAGTAATCCCAATTTTAGCTGTTTCTCAATTTTTCCAGACCTTGATCTGGTTCCACCTGGAAAGAATAAGCTGTGCGCTCCTTTTTGTATGGCAAGGTTGGAATACATTTTTAACGTTTCCAGATAGGGTAAATTCTTTTTTCTGCGATCTACTTTGTAAGCGCCCAAACTATTCATGAAGTATGCGATGATCTTAATGTTGAATAGATTTAGACCAGCACCGTAAATAAAGGCAGGGAGACCCATAGAGTGAATTACCCAACCAATCAAGATCGAGTCGAGGTTGCTGAAATGTGTAGGCACCATCACCACCGTTCCCTGTCTGGCCAAGTTGCGGATCATTTTAACTTTTCCTACAATTTGAATTTTGTCTCTTAGCGTGTACCGGTTTCTAAAAAAGGCCCCGAATTTTTTGATTCGCGCGCCATTGAGCAAGCGCAAAAAGCCAAACTTGATAACGCTTCGCGCAAATCGATACGAGGTTTGTCTAAAATTCCCAGCAATTTCAGACGCATACCGATGGACAATTCTGGCAAGTATGGAATCTGTTAATTTTTCAGCTTCTTCCTGTGATTTATTTCCTAGTTCGACCAGTTCGCTTTTGATACCCGACCAGAATCGGGAGTCATCAGCAGGATCAGCACGCCATTTATTCCGTTTAATTCTGTTTTGTTCACGATAAACGGTGGCTTCCAAATCGTCCGTAAGTTGCTTTCGTTGCGGTTTAAGGGCTTTAATCCGTTCAATGGTGAGTTTTGTCACCTCTAGAATAAACTCCGCACGATTTTTACTCAACTGGTAAACAGGCCAATCGGGAATATCTTCAAGAATTGGCTTGTAGGGCTTATTTTTATTCTTCTTTTCTTCTAAAATCTCCATCAACTAACTAGGCAAGGGAGGTCAAAGTTAATGCACCACCTGTCATTACCAAAGATTCTATAAAAAATGGGTTGCCTGTGTCAAACTTTTGGCCATATCACTGAAACGAATGATGCTTTGTTGAATAAATTCTTCATTTACTATGCTTTTGATCTCTTCTTCGGACGACAGATCGTATTCCTCAATTTTAAAAGTTTGCTCAAACGGCCCAGCCTCCAGTTTAATCAAGTAACGATTATTCCAGTGGAAAATAGTAATTTTTAACTCCGGATGCGCGATTTCGCCAATTACTTTCATAGCCTGCAAGATAACCTTTCAGAGCTGCAGGAAAAAGTGTGTAATTGTTTTAATAAGTTGCTATTTGGTTCGTTTGTAGTTGAAAACGGTGTCGATCTGGCATCAATTTATTGATCTTATTTATTGTTGTATTTTTGTTTATCTGAAAATAATATGAAGCATTTGAAAACGGGTAGTTGGATTGTTTTCTTTTTTTTAGGCTTTGTGCATTTTTCCCAAGCGACTCATTTGCGTGCAGGAGAGATTACCGTTCAAAGGAATAGTTGTAATGGATTAACCTTTACGATTACAATTACGGCTTATACAAATTTAGGTTCGCCCGTTAAGTTTAGCGATGGCACGCTGAATTTTGGTGATGGCACCACGACTCAAACACCTACAATCGACAACATCATTCGCCCAGAGTTAGGTGCGGGTATAGGGTATGTCCAGTATATTGCTCCTCCACACACGTTTCCTGGGCCGGGCTATTACACTATCACTTATAAAGAGCGAAATAGAAATGCCGGCATTCTCAACATGGCTAATTCTGTGAATACTCAATTTTTTTTAGAGACAGTAATTATCATAGACCCGTTTATTGGTTGCGACAATAGTCCGCAGTTGCTGGTTCCCCCGATCGACAAGGGATGCACAGGAAAAGCGTGGTACCACAACCCCGGTGCGTTTGATCCCGATGGAGATTCTTTATCATATGAGTTTACAGTTCCTAAGCAGGACAAGAACGTTCCGGTCAACAACTATCGCGATCCGAATTTAAAAGAGTTTTATGATCGGATCGGCCTTAATTATTCAGCTTCCAACGAAAATCAAAATGGCCCGCCCACGTTTTCTATCAATCCCGTTACAGGTACCATTTTGTGGGATGCACCAGGTGCTCCAGGAGAGTACAATATCGCTTTCCGGATTATACAATGGCGAAAGATAGGCTCCGCGTGGCGGCAAATCGGATATGTAACGCGTGACATGCAGATCGTGATAGAAGATTGTAAAAATCAACGCCCCGAACTGACCGTGCCTCCAGATATTTGTGTGGAGGCCGGCACGTCCATCAATGAATTTGTATTTGGCAATGACCCTGATGCACTGGACAGCTTAAAAATTGAAGCGTTTTCAGAAGTATTCACCTTGAATTCATCGCGTGCTACGTACACTCCATTTCCTGCGCGTTTTCAGGGGGGTGGTAGGCCGGCCACGTTAAATTTTAAATGGAATACCACGTGTGCGCATGTGAAAGAACAACCGTACCAAGTGGTTTTCAAGATAAGCGACAAGAGCAAGACAGGCCCGTCCTTGGTTCAGTTTAAAACTTGGCGAATACGGGTGGTGGGGCCAAAGCCAGTTTGGAAACCGGCAGCCTTGGATTTGGCTACACGTTCGGCCAAATTGGAGTGGCAAAATTATACATGTGCAGCCAATGCGGCCACTATGGAAGTGTGGCGAAGGGTAGATAGTTTTCTTGGAACGGTTGGGCCATGTGTGACGGGGATTCCGGATTCATTTGGTTATACCAAAATAGCAACAGTTCCAATAGGCACGACCAAATACACCAACACGGGTTTGGCCTCGGGTGCTAAATACTGTTATCGGCTGGTGGCAGTATTTCCTCTGCCCAAGGGCGGAGAGAGTATAGTTTCAGATGAAATTTGTTTGCCACCTTTTAAGGCAGATAGAGCCGTGATTACCCATGTAACGGTAGACCGGACGGATGACAAGAACGGGCAGATCACAGTTCGCTGGCGTTCGCCATTTGATATTGACAAGATTAGTTTTCCGCCACCCTATTCTTACAAAGTATTTAGAGCAGAAGGCTTCAGCGGCAAAATCAAATTGGTGGAGGCTTTTCCGGGCACACGACCAGATTCGGTGTGGGTGGATACAGGCATCAATACCCGCGACATTATTTACAACTACCGCATTTTAGGATTTGATAAAAATGGGATCAAGATAGATTCTTCGGCTGTAGCTTCTTCGGTGCGTTTGGAGATCAAACCTAAATTCAAAGAACTGGAACTGCGCTGGGCAGCGAACGTACCCTGGTCGAATAACACCTTTGATTTCCCGACCCATACCATCTACCGTGGGTCACAGGGAGCGAGCGAATCGCAATTGGTGAAGATTGCCGATGTAAACGTAAACCAGAATGGGTTTGTATTCAAAGATCCGGATTTGAACGAATCACAAGTATATTGTTACCGAGTAGAAGCAAGGGGAAGCTACGGCAACCCAAAGATTCAAAAGCCACAGATAAATTTTTCACAGATCAGTTGTGCGCAGCCCAGTGATGACGAGCCTCCGTGCAGTGTGTCGCTGCTACCACCTAAACCGGAAAATGTTGATTGCCAGAAATATTTTGCAGAGACAGGTTGTAATATCTCGGAGGTGTTCAGCAACACATTAAATTGGAGAAGACCTGCAGATCCCGGTTGCCGGATAGACATAAATAGCTATGCAATCTATTATGCTGCCCGTGTGGGTGATGAATTCAAGAAATTGCCTGTGGTGGTAAGCGACACGTTTTTTGTACACACCAATTTACCTTCTTTCGCGGGCTGCTACAAAATTGCAGCTGTGGACAGAGCGGGCAACGAAAGTGAACTCAGCGAGTCACTTTGTTTTGACAACTGCCCCTATTATGAATTGCCCAATGTGTTTACACCTAATGGCGATAAGTGCAATGATGTTTTCAGTGCCTACAGTACACGGAATATTGGAGAGGGGGGAGTTTCGGAATGTCAGAAAACGAAATTGAGTGAAACCCAGATAGGGGAGTTGCAGAAGCGGTGTGCCCGGTTTGTACGGAAAGTAAACTTCACCGTATTAAACCGATGGGGAGGAGTGGTGTATAGTTTTGAATCGGGTGGAGAGCGGACTATTTACATTGATTGGGATGGTAAGGACAATGGAGGTAAGGAGTTACCCACCGGTACGTACTACTATGAAGCGCAAGTGACATTTGATGTGGTCGATCCTGCTAAGGCCTCCCAAGTATTCAAAGGATGGGTGCAGTTAGTGCGGTAAAACCGATTATTCTCTTTGACGGGGTTTGCAACTTCTGCAATGGAGCAGTTTTATTTGTTATTCGGCACGATAAGAGTGCCAGATTCACATTTGTTTCCTTACAATCTACTTTTGGCCAAGAAAAATTGAAACAATTTGGTTTATCTTCTGATCAATTGAATACCATCGTGCTGCTAAGTAAAGGACGGATTTTCACAAAGAGTTCGGCTGCTTTGGAAATAGCAAAAAACTTGGACGGACTTTGGCCTGCCTTTTATTTTTTTAAAGTCGTCCCCCAGTTTATTAGAAATTTCTTTTACGACTTTATTGCCCAAAACCGGTATCGGTGGTTTGGAAAGCAAGATGCTTGTATGATTCCTACGCCCGAACTCAAGGCAAGATTTATATAGATTTGAGATTCCAGATTTTAGTTTCTAGTTTCTAGGTTCTAGTTTTGACAGTATTCTATACGAAATAGGAGTTTAAAATCGTAAATCGACAATCGTAAATCATAAATTAGAAAGGATGAAAGCATTTATTTTTCCGGGCCAAGGCGCGCAATTCACAGGAATGGGCAAAGACATCTATGACACAAACCCAAAAGCGAAAGCTCTTTTTGATAACGCAGACCGGATCTTAGGGTTCGATATCTCGCGGATCATGTTTAGCGGTTCGGCTGACGAATTGAAGCAAACGAACGTGACACAACCCGCCATTTTTATCCACTCAGTTGCTATTGCCCTGTCACAGGAGGCTCAATCTCCGGAAATGGTGGCAGGCCACTCATTGGGCGAATTTTCTTCACTGGTTGTCAATAAAACACTTGCGTTCGAAGACGCGCTAAAACTCGTATCCAAACGTGCACAGGCCATGCAAAACGCGTGCGAGTTGAATCCCTCTACAATGGCAGCTATTTTGGGTCTTGAGGATAAGGTAGTGGAAGAGATTTGCGCGTCTATCGATGACGTAGTCGTTGCCGCCAACTATAACTGCCCCGGGCAATTGGTTATTTCTGGTACGTTGAAGGGGATTGAAATTGCCTGCGAAAAACTGAAAGCTGCCGGGGCAAAACGCACATTGCCTTTGCAAGTAGGTGGAGCTTTTCATTCACCACTCATGGAACCAGCAAGAGAAGAATTGGCCGCTGCAATTGATGCAACACATTTTGATTCACCCATTTGCCCGGTTTATCAAAACGTGAATGGTTTGCCATCCATTGATGTTGTTGAAATCAAGAGAAATCTGATTAGTCAGTTGACTGCACCTGTTCGATGGACGCAATCCGTTCAAAATATGACAAAAGATGGTGCAACTATTTTTATTGAAAGTGGACCTGGCAAAGTGCTACAAGGGTTGGTGAAGAAGATTTCACCACAGGCAGAGGTTGCTAGTTTATAAGTGTTGTTACGCACGAATTAGGCGTCAGACCGCTTCGAGCGGTCAGACGCCTTTGTATTCGAGAACGTTTTAAAATTTTACGTCACATCAGTTTATAAGTTGCACCACGGAAAGTTGATCTCGGCAATCTGCCAGCAATTGAGCATTTGTTTTGCCAAGAACAGGATGAACAAAGTCAGGCGCGATTTCGGTTAACGCAACGAGCGTAAATCTTCGGTGCTGAATTTCAGGGTGAGGAATTGTTAGTTCGTCTGTTTTGAGAATCAGGCCTTCGGCAAACAAGATATCTATGTCAATGGTGCGTTCACCCCATTTCTCGAGTCGTTGGCGTCCCATTTTCTTTTCTATCGCATGTATCTCCAGAAGAAGAGAAGTTGGATTCAGTGTAGAATTTATCAGTATTGCCTGATTTAGAAATGACGACTGGTCGGTTTTACCCCAGGCAGCGGTCTCGTAAATGGATGATTTTTTTTCAACTACTCCGACTGTTTGTTCGATAAAGGCAATAGCTGTTTGTAATTGATGTTGTCGGTTGCCCTGGTTGCCTCCGAGTAAGAGAAAATATAAGATGGATTCCACGCACATCAGGTAAATGCCAAAGATAACCTTGATGCTTTAATAACCGTTAACGTTTGAGTATTTTTGCTACTTATCCATTCTAATATGAATTTTTTCAAATCATTTCTTGCCTCATGCCTCGGCTCGTTGGTCGCATTCGTTGTTTTAATTTTTTTAGTATTTAGTTTTTTTGCAGCCGCTGTCTCCAGCCTCTCTTCGGGAGATTCAAAGGTGGTGGTGGAAGATAATTCAGTGTTACACCTAAAGTTGGATGCGGCTTTTAGTGAAATGGAGGCAGATAATCCCTTGGAAGGACTTCCTATCCCAGGCGCGACTGATAGTCCGATTGGACTTCTGAAACTAAAGAGTGTGATTCAACATGCGGCAGGTGACGCCAAGATAAAAGGAATATACTTAGACGTATCTGTTTTTATGGGTGGATATGCGATGGCAAAGGAAATACGGGATGCGTTGCTCGATTTTAGAAAGACCGGTAAATGGGTTGTCTCCTATAGTGAAGTGATGACTGAACAAGCGTACTATCTTGCTTCGGCAGCAGACAAGGTGTATCTCAACCCTGAGGGTGAAATGGAGTTCAACGGCATGGCTATCGAGGTTTCATTTTTCAAAAAAATGTTTGACAAGTTGGAGATCAAGCCCGAAATTTTTAGAGTAGGCGATTTTAAGAGTGCTGTAGAGCCCTTCATGTTGGATAAAATGAGTGAAGCGAATCGCCTTCAACTAAATGAATTGATTCAGAGTATCAACAACGAAGTAGTCAAAGAGATTGCGTTGAGTAGAAATATTGAATTGGTCAGACTAAAAGAGATCTCTGATCGAATGGCGGCCACCACTACACAAGAGGCGAGTACTCTCCATTTGATTGATTCATTGATGTATTACGATCAAGTTTTGGACGATTTGCGAAATCGTTTGGATCTTGGAAAAAGTGAAGATGTTACCTTCATCAAATACAACAAATATAAAAAGAGTGTGAGCGACTATAGTAGTTCCAAAAATGAAATAGCTGTGATTGTAGCAGATGGCGATATCATGCCCGGCAAAGCACAACAAGGATTGATTGGCTCAACAACGTTTGCCAATGAATTGAGGAGGGCTAGAGAAAGCAAAAAAGTAAAGGCCATTGTGTTGCGCATCAATTCACCCGGAGGAAGTGCGCTTGCTTCTGATGTCATGTGGCGCGAGGTAACACTTGCCTCTAAGGAGAAACCAATCATTGCTTCGATGGGAGACTATGCTGCATCGGGTGGCTACTATATCGCGATGGGGTGCGATACGATAGTGGCACAACCTAATACGATTACCGGATCCATCGGTGTGTTTAGTGTTCTCTTCGATTTGAGCAGCTTTTTGGATAACAAAATAGGAATCACGTTTGATGAAGTTAAAACGGGTGATATCGGAGAACTCGTCACCTTTACACGGCCACTTACTGAACCGGAGAAAGCCATTTGGCAGAAAAGCACCGATCGAATTTATGCTTCGTTTACCACTAAAGCAGCAGAAGGCAGAGGCATGCCTGTCGATCAACTAAGAAAGGTAGCCTCTGGTAGAGTTTGGACGGGCAGCCAGGCAAAGGAACGTGGGCTGGTTGATGTGATTGGTAGTTTCGATGATGCGGTGCGCATTGCTGCGGAGAAAGCTGGCGTTGCGAGCGACTACCGAGTAAAGTATTACCCAAAGCATAAATCATTTTTTGAGCAATGGATGGCTGATATGGAAGAAAACGCGAAAGTGAAAGCGCTAAAGCAAGAACTCGGCACACATTATAAAGTGTATGAACAAATACAGAAGTTGAAGAATTACCAAGGGGCGCAAGCGAGGATGCCGTTTGAGTTGCGGATCCGCTGATTTGCTAATTCGATGATTAGTTAATTCGATGATGAAACCGATGTCAGTGATTAAATTTTCAAATTAAGTTATGATTAGAACAGACTGGACCCGGGAAGAAATTTCAGACATCTACCACACGCCTGTATTGGAGTTGATTTATAAGGCGGCTACAGTGCACCGCGAATTTAATGATGCGCAAGAAGTACAAGTTTGTACATTACTTTCCGTTAAGACAGGTGGTTGCCCCGAAGACTGTGCGTATTGTCCACAGGCGGCTCGCTACCATACCGATGTGAAGGTTCACAAGTTAATGGATGTAGAAGAGGTAATCGGCAAGGCGTTGGAAGCCAAAGAGGCAGGAAGCACACGTTTTTGCATGGGCGCTGCCTGGCGCGAAGTGCGAGATAATCGAGATTTTGATAAGGTACTGGAAATGGTGAAGGGTGTTAGCTCGATGGGTATGGAAGTGTGTTGCACACTTGGCATGCTAACACACGAGCAAGCCAACAAACTAAAAGCAGCCGGCCTATACGCCTACAATCATAACCTCGATACCAGCGAAGAGTTTTATGGCGATGTCATTACGACACGCACCTACAAAGACCGATTGGAAACGCTAGAGAATGTACGTGGGGCCAAAATCTCCGTTTGCTCTGGTGGCATCATCGGCATGGGCGAGAAGGAAGGAGATAGGATTGGAATGTTGTACACACTAGCTACGTTACCTGAGCACCCTGAGTCCGTGCCAGTAAATGCGTTGGTACCCGTAGAAGGCACCCCTTTGGAAGATCAGGAAAAGGTATCGGTCTGGGAAATGGTGCGCATGATTGCGACAGCGAGGATTATTATGCCCAAAGCTATGGTGCGGTTGTCAGCAGGGCGAGTGCGAATGACGTTGGAGGAGCAAGCACTATGTTTCCTGGCGGGAGCCAACAGTATTTTTGCCGGAGATAAGTTACTAACCACCCCCAATCCAGCATACATAAAGGACAAAGAAATGTTTCAAGTACTGAGTTTGAAGCCGAGAGAGGCATATAAAAACTTGGAAAGTGCAATGGTGAGCTAGTTGCTACAGGTTATTTTTTGACGTTTTGCGATGTAAGATTTTAGTCGAGAATTGTATTGTTTGAAAGAATTATGACGTTTTTGGTCACTTTCTTTTGTTTGGCAATTGGCTGTTGCAGCATACAGAAAATATTTTATAACCGAAATCAATTTGAAGCCATTCAAACTGGTTGATTTTGAAAAAAAGCCTAATGCGCAAGATTATTAGAACCCAAAAAGTAGTCCTGCTTTTTCCTCCTCACTTGCTACTTTTTATCCTTATCTATTTGGTCAATTGCCTATTCATGTCAGAAGCAATCCGATTGTAACAAAGAAGACACGCGTAAGGAATTAATCTCGATACTCAAGAGAATCGACAAGCCCAAGCTGCAAAAAAACCTATGAAGTAACTCATAGGTTTTTTTTAAGGAATTGGTCAATTAAAACTGATCCTTATCTTGCAAAGCGAAACCGCTTTGGTTTGATTTGGTTTCGTTTTGAGTTTTGGCAACTGTCGCCTTCTTTGATGAAGTAAAGGTAAATGACAAAAGAGTAACAGTTGCAATAGCGATGATTGTTAATTTCGTTTTCATAATTTTTGATTTATAATTTTTGGGACTTTTAAATCTTGTCTTGAAGAGCAGTCCCGTTGCCTCCAGCCTTTGGTTTGATTTCCTCTTTAGTGCAGGAAGCAAAGGAAGTTATTAGGACAACAAGTGTGAACAATGAGATAATTACTTTTTTCATATTTTTTTATTAGTTTATATTAATGGTATTTAAATTTTGTCTTGGAGGGCGGTTCCATTGCCGCCAGCTTTAGGCTTGATCTCTTCCTTTGAACATGAGGAAAAAGATGAAACAATAATTGCCGTAACGAAAATAGACTGTAGAATTTTTTTCATAGCTTTATAGTTTAAGATTTGATCGCAAAGGTCGGTTAAACTTTTTTTTTCTTTTTTTTTACTATCTTGAATAAACTACAAACGTACTTTTGTTTTTTGATTGGATTGATTTTCCTAATCGGTCTTGAAGGATCAGTGTTTGGTCAAGGTATTGACAAAATAGACTCCATAAGTAACACTCTTAATAGCCTGACGAAAGTTGAAAGGTTCGAAGCCCTTAGAGATTTATACTCGCTTTATAATCAGTTTGATTACACGAAATCATATGACGTTTCACTTGATGCTCTAAGAACAGCGGAAGAATTAAAAGATAGTCTATTAATTATTCGTGCTTATCGAATGAATGGTCTTGCTTTGGGTCACCTTACTAAAAACCCTGAAGCTATTTCGGTGTTTCTCAAGGCGCTGAAAATGGCCGAAGCAAGTTCTGGTAACGCTAAAATAAAGGAACAAATAAAATACATCCTTAATTCTATTGCGACTACATACACTGATGCTGGAAATTACGCTAAAGCATTAGAGTATAATTTTAGGTCTCTAGTTATTCGACAAGAAGAGGGAAATAAAGCGGACGAAAGTATTGCGTTAAATAACATTGGACTGGTTTATTATAGAATGGATGATTATCAAAGTGCAATTGACTTTTATAGTAAATGTCTTGATATCAAAAGGCAACTCAATCCAAATGGAGATAGCGATCAACACTTTATACTTATTAATCTTGCACTTTGTCATATTGCTCTTAATGATTTTCAAAAAGCAATATCCAATGTACAGGAGGCTTTAGAACAATGTGGAAATGGCTGCAATAAAGAAATTGAAAGAGAAGCTTTCAATAGCCTCGGGATAGCGTATTTTCAGACTGGCAAAACAGAAAGGGCGGAGAAGTCTTTTTTGAAGTCGCTTGAAATCGCAAGGGTACAAAATAACATCCCCTCTGTTGCTTCAAACTTGATCTATTTGGGTAGAATCGAACGGCAAAAGGGAAGTATTGAAAATGCATCTATACTTTTAAAAGATGCTGAGACTATTCTGCTCAATACAGATTACCCTAAAGCAAAATTAGAGTTGTATTCAACTTTTTACGAATTGTATCAAGATGAAAAGAACTTTGAACTCGCATCAGATTATCAGGGAAAGTTTATACAGTTAAATAGGGAGATTTTTAGTAGAGATTTGATAAAAAACCTGAGGGAGGTTCAAACCAACTACGCTGAACGTGAAAACATCAAAACGATAAAAGAGCAAGATGAGATTTTAGAACTGCGCCAACAATTGATCAACCGACAACGCACTCAGTTTGCGTCCATAGTGGCTGTGACGTTGCTCTCACTTAGTATGGTGCTGCTATTACTTGTAACGAATAGAAAGCAGAAACAGGCAAGTGCTATTATCGCTATGGCGAGAAATAAAATAGAAGAGCAAAACAAGCAGTTGGAGGACCAGAATAAGGAGTTAGATAAAAAAGTAAAAGAGCGAACTAAAGAACTAAGTGAATCCAATCGCCAACTCACTGATGTAAATTCGGAGCTGGATAACTTCCTCTATAAATCTTCGCACGACCTCAGTGGCCCACTTGCTTCGTTACAGGGGTTGGTTAACTTGGCCTATATGGAGCCCAAGGATGAGTTTCACCAACTTAGGTTATTAGGTGACTTAACTTCGCAGATAGAAAAGATGTCAAAGATGTTGAGCCGATTGTCGTTGGTAAGCGAAGTGAATCACGCCAGTTTGGAGTCTCAAAAAATCGACCTTGAGAAAGCGCTGTCCGCGCTGTTTGAATTCGAGAAAAAAACCTACCAATCTTCCAATGTTCAACTCAGCTTTACCATACAAAGTGACGTTGAGTTGGTTTCTGATAAGCTCCTTTTTGAGACCATCGTAGAAAACCTGGTTACGAACGGCATTAAGTTTTATAACTCAAATAACCGCGCGCAGCGCTTTGTTCATGTGGAAATAAGTAAAGCTGGTTCGATGGTTTGCATACGTGTGTCTGATAACGGACTAGGTATAGCTAGCATACCCGACCAAGATGTATTTCGAATGTTTATGCGCGGATCTGAACGTTCTGAAACGGGCGGTGTAGGGCTTTACCTTACAAAAATATGCGTGAATCGCCTAGGTGGCAACATCCAGTTAGAGCAAACCAGCGGGGACGGTTCCACCTTTTTGGTTCAACTACCTTGTGACCTGACGCCAATTCTGGAAGAGCGTAAGCAATTTCAAGAAGCAGTAAAAAGAAAAGAAAGAGAAGCGTTAGAAGGGGCGGGAAAATTGACTTCTACCAAGTAAACTTTTTCTCTGCGCATTTTCTCATCTTTGCCCCGTTTTTATCACCACTATGAGCAAAGAATTCAAGAGATATCTTATTACCGCTGCACTTCCCTACGCCAATGGCCCAAAGCATATTGGGCATCTAGCGGGTGCTTATATTCCTTCTGATGTTTATGTTCGATATTTAAGGTCTTTGGGTAGGGATGTTGTATTCGTATGCGGCAGCGATGAGCACGGCACGGCTATTCCCAATCAAGCACTAAAAGAAGGAACATCCGCGCGAGCGATAATAGATAAATACGATGCCCAGATTCGGTCGTGTTTTTATCAACTGGGTATGTCGTTTGATATTTATCACCGCACCAGCGAGCTGATCCACCACCAAACTTCGAAAGAAATTTTTTTGAATTTATACAACAAAGGACTGCTCACTGAGGAGACCTCTGAACAGTATTACGATGAAGAGGCTAAAGCATTTTTGGCTGATCGCTACATTATTGGCACCTGCCCTAAGTGCGGGAATCTGAATGCTTATGGCGATCAATGCGAACGGTGTGGCTCCACGCTTAGCCCACGCGAGTTGATCAATCCAAGATCGACACTTTCAGGTAATTCGCCCATTCTAAAATCCACAAAGCACTGGTATTTGCCTTTGCAGGATTACGAAACTTGGTTGAGTGATTGGATTCTGAAGTCGCACAAAGATGATTGGAAAGTAAATGTGTCCGGGCAATGCAAATCCTGGATCGATGCAGGTCTGCAACCTCGCGCCATGACCCGCGATTTGGATTGGGGTATCAATGTTCCGTTGCCGGATGCGGAAGGAAAGGTACTCTACGTGTGGTTCGATGCACCCATTGGATACATATCGGCCACACGGGCTTTATTTGAAGAGCTGGCGAGTGGAAAAGCGAAATATGCTACACCCCAAAGCAGTTTTATCAACCCGTCTAAAGATGGTTGGAAACCCTACTGGCAAGATAATGAAACCAAGCTTGTACATTTTGTAGGAAAGGATAATATTGTTTTCCACTGTATTATTTTTCCGATCATGCTGCATGCCACGGGTGAATACATTTTGCCAGACAATGTGCCTGCCAACGAGTTCATGAACTTGGAAGGTGATAAGATGTCTACGAGTCGCGGCTGGTCAATTGAGATGCACGAGTATCTGGCCGACTTTCCCGATAAGCCAGATGTATTGCGCTACGCACTGCTCACGAATCTACCAGAGACAAAGGACAGCGAGTTTACCTGGAAAGATTTCCAGGCTAAGAACAATAATGAGTTAGTCGCCATTTTTGGGAATTTTGTAAATAGAGCACTGGTCCTCACCCAAAAGTATTTTGACAATCGAGTACCTACTCTCGGATCGCTGGAAGAAGTCGATCAAAAGGTTTTGAATGATTTGAAAGAGTTCCCTTCCAAAATTGGATCTTCCATCGAGTTGTACCGGTTCAGAGAGGCTACTGCTCACTTGATCGACCTCGCTCGTTTAGGTAACAAGTACCTGGCTGAAACAGAGCCATGGAAGCTGGCAAAGACTGACATGACAAGGGTGGCAACGATTTTGAATATTTCATTGCAGATTGCTGCTAGCTTATCCATAACCGTGGAGCCTTTCCTGCCATTTACTGCAGAAAAATTAAGAGGCATGTTAAATTTTAAGAAATCGAAATGGAGCGATGCGGGCTCATCGGATTTATTGAAAGATGGGCACCTGTTAGGTGAAGCTTCTTTGCTATTCGAAAAAATAGAAGATGAGGTAATACAAGCACAGATCAAAAAATTGGTAGACTCAAAAAAGGCAATGGAATTATCGAATCAACCTGCAGAGCCAGCAAAAGCTGAAGTTTCGTTTGACGAATTTGCGAAAATGGATATTCGCATAGGCACAGTAATAACCGCTGAGCGAGTGGAAAAATCGAAAAAATTATTGAAACTCCAAGTTGACACCGGTATTGACAAGCGCACGGTGATGAGTGGAATTGCGGAACATTTTTCTCCCGAGGATATAATTGGGAAGCAAGTGACCATACTTGTAAATCTGGCTCCAAGGAAAATTATGGGTGTTGAATCGCAAGGGATGATATTGATGGCCGCTGATAAAGATGGGAAACTACGTTTGCTGCAACCCAACGAAGTCGTAAGTCCCGGGTCTACGGTTAGCTGATTCAAATTCTTAATACTATTCTAAATTCCGACTTCCAAATTCCGACTTCTAAATTCTGACTTCTAGATACTGACTTCTAGATACTGACTTCCAAATTCTGACTTCTAAATACTGACTTCCAAATTCTGACTTCTAAATTCGGTTTGCAGCTCATTGAAAAACATTGATCCGAAATACATTCTAACAGGCATCGCTTTTGCGCTATTGTGGGCATCAGCTTCTACTGCTGGAAAATTTGGCATCCAATCCGTTGAACCACTGACTTTCTTTACCATCCGGTTTTTAGCAGCAGGCGTTCTTCTCTTAGTATTCTCGCACATGATTATGTGCTACTCCCTTCCAAGGGGTATAGAGTGGTGGCAGGTAACGGTCTTTGGTGCATTTAATACGGCTTTGTATTTGGGCATTTTTATCATTGCGCTAAAAAATGTGGCGGCAGGAATTACAACCATGGCCATTGCATTGAACCCATTGTTAATAGGTATTCTTTCCTCGCAGACCATGAAACGGAAAGTGCTTTGGCGCGAATGGCTTAGTATTTTTATTGGTATGTTAGGTGTGGCGTTAGCCACAACTCCCCTTTTAAAAACAAAGCATGCAACTGTTTCCGGGGTTTTGCTGATTGTTCTTTGTATGCTCATGTATTCGATTGGCTCTGTCTACTATGCTTCTGTAAAATGGAAGCTGCAGCGGACAACCATTAACGCCTGGCAAGTTTTTTTCGGAGGCTTGATGCTACTTCCCTTTGCATTGTTATTTGAAAGTGGCAACAACTCGTTCGATTTGAGATTTTTTCTTTCGCTTACCTGGCTAGTGATTCCCGTTTCTATTGGTGCGGTGCAACTTTGGCTTCGTCTACTTAAAGATGATGCTGTTCGCGCATCGATCTGGCTTTTTCTTTGCCCGACTTTTTGGGTTGACGTATGCAACGATTTTATTGAACGAACCCTTCACGCTATTGACTGCATTAGGTGCTGCGCTGGTATTAACTGCACTCTACATCGGGCAACGCGTTAGAGCTTCAGAATAGCCTTAGATTAATTCAAAAATCAAGATTCAAAATCGACTTCTAAACCAGAAATCTTGAATCTTGAATCTTGAATTTTGAATCTTGACTCTTGAATTCTATGCCAACTCCCTCAAATCAACCGGCACCACTCTGGAAATTCCTTTTTCCACCATGGTGATTCCGTAAATGACATCGGTTGTTGTCATCGTGCGCTTATTGTGCGTAACAATTACAAATTGACTGTCTTTACTAAAACTGCGAATGATGTTATTGAACTTGTCAATGTTCGCATCATCGAGCGGTGCATCCACCTCATCGAAGATACAGAAAGGCGCAGGCTTCAATAAATACATAGAGAACAGCAGTGCTGTAGCCGTTAATGTTTTCTCTCCACCTGAAAGTTGGTTGATGGTGAGCGGGCGTTTTCCTTTTGGCTTGGCAATAATGTCAATTTCGGAATCTAGTGGTTTGCTTGGGTCGGCCAATTTCAAATCGCAATCATCGCCTTCGTTAAACAATGAGCGGAAGACGCGAACGAAATGTTCTTTGATTTGACCGAACGCTTGCATAAACGTTTCGCTCGCTACTCCTTCGATTTCGCTGATCGTGCTGAACAAAGATTCTTTCGCCTTCAACAAATCATCTTTTTGGGCAATGATGAAATCATTCCGTTGCTTAATCTCATTGTAGGCTTCCATCGCCATCGGGTTGATCGGACCCATGTTATCGAGCTTTTCGCGAATCTTTGATACGTCCGCTCTCATCTTCTCATCATCCAACTTCATCAGAGCGTCTGCTTCTTCCGGGGTTGCTTCTCCCACTACGGAATCCAAATCCACGTTAAACTCAACCGATAGGCGCTCTTTCACTGAGTTCAATTGGAGTTTGCTTTCGTTTAGCTGATTTTGCAATTCCATTAACACGGTGTCAATGTTTTGGCGCTGATGCTGTGTTTCGCGGAGGTCTTTGTCGTATTGGTCTATTTCCCCCCGGCCGGTGTAGTATTCTTTTTCCGCTTCACTAAGTCCTTTCTCCATCTCCTCTTTTTCGCCATACATGCCGATGAGGTCGGTGTCGTTATTTTGAGTGGTCTCGACAATTGTTTTGGATTCCTCCTCATTCTTTTTCAATTCTTCGCTATTCGTTTCAATGCGCAAGCTGCTTTGCTCCATTGATTCTTGCTTGAATCGAATTTCTTGCTCCACACTCTTCACTCTGTTCTCCTGCTGATGGAAGAATATATTTTGTTCATTGAATGCTGATGATTTTTGACTCAGCAAATCGTTTTGAGTGGCCAAGTCACTCACGATCAATTTCATTTTCTCTTCGTGTTGGCTTAGCTCCATCTTTGCCAACTCCGATTTTGGCTTAATGTCTTCCAACTCCAAAGTCAACGATTCAATCTTTTCCAAGATATCTTCTCTTCGCAGATCCGCACTACTCAGCATGCTGGAAAATTGTTCTTGTTTAGTGCGCACCGAAATGTGTTCGTCACTTACCAGTTTGATGGCGCTCTGCGCTTCTTCAATTTGTTGCTTGAGCGTATTATTACGCAGGCGCTCCAATTCACGCTGTCTGTCAAGCAATGAGAATCGAATATCTTCAACTTTTTTCGTAAGGTCTTTGATCTCCTTGTCGAGCTTTTCTAAGTTTTTTGCACGGCCAATTTTCTTTCCTTCAAACAAACCCACCGATCCGCCTGAAATACTAAATCTGCGTTTGGTTACTTTTCCACTCTTCGTAATAAAAGTATTTTCGTCAGAGGAAGAAATGTTTTTAATATCTCCTTCGGCTACATAGACCTTGTCTAGAATGAAAGCCATCAACTTTGAGTACTTGGGATCGAACTCAATAATCTGGGTGGCTGGAAAAGCATCTCCATACATTTGAAGCGGGGAGGGCGTAAATTTTTCGAAGGCATCCAAAATGAAAAAGTTTGCCTTTCCTTTACTGGCGTCACTCAGAATATTGATCGCTTCGTAAGCGTGCGCCTCATGGTCTACGATGTAATAATTGAGGTAGGGCTCCAAATAGTTTTCGATGGCCACCCGATATTCTTCTGTGGTAGAAAGAATATCAGATAGGAGAGGAGCGTTTTTCGTTAACTCAACATTCTTTTTCAAGAACTTGATGGCTTCGGGGAAGCCTTCCAAATTTTCAACCAGTGATTTTGTTAGTTGAAACTCATTTTGACGCGCATCCAGTTTACGACTGTTCTCCGTCATCTCTTCGCGAATCATATCAATCGTTTTTTCCAATGATCCGATTCGTTGATACACCTCTTCCTCTTCTCTTTTTAGTTTTTCGAGGTAATTATTTTTTTGTCCGATGTCTTCGTTCAACAACACTAGCTTCTTTTCAAACTCCGCGAGGCTGGTACTTTGTTGATGGGTGTCTGTAGTCGTGCGCTCTAACTCTTGTTTAAAAGACGAGACTTGGATTTCACGAATCTCTAAACCTTTATTTAATTGAAATGACTCTTCTTGCTTGGCGCGATGTACTTGACGCAGTGCATCCGATTCTCCTTGCAGTGTGTAGGTGGTTGCTTTTTGACTTTCATATTCGTTTCGAAGTGCCTCGACTTTGTTGGTGATTTCAGTCAATATGGATTGTGCCGATTCTCTTTCCGATTCTAAGCTTTGAATGCTAAAGCGTGCGCGTTCGTTGCTCTTTTTATCCTGATCAATTTGGTCTTTTAAATTGTTAACACGATCCGTTAGAAAACGAAGACGTTCGTTCTTTACCTGTTTGTCGCTTTCATACTGCCTGATTTTAGAAACAAATTCATTGATTGATTTTTGACGAGACGACAACGTCTTTTCTTTTAAAATCAGTTCCGCTTTGGATTTTTCGATCAACGCCTCTTTCTCTGCCACTGCTGCGGCCAACTTTGTTTTGCGGTCGCTTTCGGTCTCAATTTGTTTGTTGAGTAACCCGAACTTATCCTTTTGCTTATTGACGACTACTTTTGCGAGGTGAATGCTCTTCTCTTTGTAGTCTTCTTTGATCTTATAGTACTGTTCGGTTTGTTTGGCCTGTTTCTCCAGGCTCTTCATATTTTTTTCGATTTCAAAAAGTAGGTCTTCTACCCGCTCTAAGTCAGCATCTGTATCTTCCAGTTTTTTAAGCGTTTCTTTTTTGCGTTTTTTGAATTTGGAGATACCTGCCGCTTCTTCAAACAACATTCTTCGGGAATTGTCGCGGTCGTTTAAAAGATCATCTACCATGCCCAGTTCGATGATTGCATAGCTATTGGACGCTACCCCGGTGTCCAAAAATAGATTCGTAATATCTTTCAGTCGGCAGGCTACTCCATTGAGTAGATACTCACTTTCTCCTGAGCGGTACAAACGCCTGGTAATAGTAATCTGAGAATACTCAGTAGGTAAAATGTTTTTTGTGTTGTTGATTGTCAGAGAAACTTCAGCCATTTGCTGCGCAGAACGCTGGCTGGTGCCATTGAAAATGACATTTTCCATTTTCTCTGAGCGTAACGCACTCGTTTTTTGCTCGCCTAATACCCAGCGAATAGAATCCACAACGTTGGATTTCCCGCAACCGTTGGGACCCACGATGCCGGTGATCCCCTCATCAAAATTGATGACGATTTTATCAGCAAAACTTTTAAACCCTTTGATCTCCAGCTTCGATAGTTGCATTTCTAGATTTTATCAATGTTTCCAGTTTCAGGTTTCCAGTTTGTTGTTGTCGGTTTTGTTAACCGGCAACTTGCAGCTGGCAACTAGGAACTTTTTTAAAGACGGCAAAGATAACTTTCGGTTTGGCATTTGAAAAACTACCTATTCCCAAACCATTCACATTTTATCCATGCCTAATTTGTTGCGAAAACCCCTTTTTTTAACGAAATAATCAATACCTTTGGTCTGAATGGATAATATTCAGTTTTGGATTTGGCTAATCGTGATCATCGTCACGTTTATTGCGCGGGCAAAAAAAAAGAAGCCTGAGGGTGACACAACCACATTTGGAGGCGAACCCATTGACAGACGGACTTCACCTTTAGACAAGCCTATTTCGTTCGAGGATTTACTGCGCGAAATTCAAGCGTCAAAGGCACCTCTACCAGCACCGGTTGTTACAAAAAAGCAGGAATACGTTGACTATGATGATGAGTTGGAAGAAGAAGCAGTTGCCGAGCGCGTAGATTATTCTAAGCGCGACCAGGACAGCACCTTTCAAACTTATGAGCGGGCAAAACAGGATGCATTCAATAGGGCTTCGTTGGAAGAGACCATGAAAATTGAGGACACAGTCGTGCGATTTGGTCAATTTAAAGGCTATCAACAAGATACAGAGGTAAATGTGCTCGCAGAGTATGTGAAAGACTTGCAAGATCCCAATGGTTTCAGAAAAGCATTTATCTTAAGTGAGGTACTAAACCGGAAGTTTTAGTTATTTTTTGATCTAAATATTACTTGGATGTTTTAATCGGGCTTTTCACAAGTCTATTTTTTAAGATTGATGCCATATTTATAAAAATTAAAGGTTACTATATTTTTTGACGGCTATTAATAATTATGTAATTTTTTGAACTTTTGATTTAAGATATGATCACTAAAAGTTTACTAAGCAAGTGTTTAACGATAGGGTTAATTGTTTTGTCGTGGAATGCGAAAGGACAGGGTGATTGCAAAAAAAGTAAGATCACTTTTGAGGCAATTGATGCCGTTGGAACCACTGAAACAGGCTTAGTAAAGCTGGATTTCAAGGGTCAGCCAAATGATAGGTTCGTGTTATCATTGATTGGGTCGAAAAGATATATTAATCATGATTTTAAGGAACTTGAGTTAGAACGCTTAAGTAAAGGATCCTATATTCTTATCATTGGAGGAAGAAATGAAACAGATAACTTTTGTCAGGAACATTTTGAATTTAGTATAAAGTAAGATGCGCAAGTCGATACTTATTTTTAGTACTACGATAGCACTACTGATTTTTGCAAGGTTTGCTTCTTTCGCTCAGCCTGTCTTTAGTATCAATAACGTGCGTGATGCGTGCAATGCTGCGCCCAATGGCTCCTTCGAAATTCTAGTAACAAGCGGTAATGGACCAATTTCTTGTAACGTTTTCAGTGGCGCCTTTAGCAGTGGAACTCTGCCAATAACAATTGGTGTTTCTCTAACAATACCTAATCTTAGTGGTACTACACTTGGTAGGAGTTATTTGGTGGTTGTTTCCGATGCTGACGGTACGACCAGTCAGAATACGACCATTCTTTTGTTCTCTGCGCCATCTATTACTTCTACAAATGTGACTAATAATACTAGTTGCGTAACTCCTAATGGAGCTATATCTGTGACTGTTTCGGGAGGAAGTGCCCTTGGAAATTTATCATATTCATGGGTTGGCCCTGGAGGTCCTTACTCTACTCAAAATTTAACGGGAAGGAGTGGAGGGTCTTATACGTTAACCGTTTCGGATTCTAGAACCGTATGCCAGGCTGTATCAAGTCCTCTTACTATAAATGACCCTTCACCGACTGTTTTTTCCGTAACGGCCTCTGATATAAACATTTGTGATGGAGAATCCATAACTGTAAACCTTTCGGGCTCTGAATCTTTTCCTCCAGATCCGGCACCCGGTACGCAGTATCAGCTTTTTAGTGGAGCTACACCCCTAGGCACCCCTGTCGCAGGAACAGGTGCTGCTTTGGTATTTAATGTAAGTAGTACTGAGTTAACTGTAGTAGGATCTCCGCATGTGTTTTCAATTGTTGCTACAAACGGTTCATGTCTTCAGGTTAATATGTCCGGAACTCCTTCTGTTACAGTCAATGCGTTGCCGACCGCGGCCGCTGGCAGCAACAGCCCTGTTTGCGTAGGCGGATCTCTTAATCTGACATCCTCGGGCGGGACGAGCTACAGCTGGACAGGCCCGAACGGATTTACCTC
>VYLD01000021.1_pt1 | contig 116476 bp, 107 predicted proteins | sample 5114401 | NCBI WGS metagenome assembly VYLD01 (sample SAMN12291783, study PRJNA351875) | freshwater metagenome | isolation source: freshwater lake | place: USA: Michigan, Gull Lake | collected 2013-08-08 | reverse complement strand
ACCATCCCTCCCCACGGGGTGATTTCCTTGTCTGTATAGCCAATTTCAAACTCCATAACACTAAAATAGCTATTGCTACGCATTAGAAAATCCTATTGCGTAATTTGGGTTCAAATGGTGTACGTGGTGAGACACTACATAAACCTCTTCCGGAAAAGTGCGAAGTGTTAAATTTTGTGTGATAAACCGCCAAACCGGATTGCTAAACGTAAACGCACGGTGCGTGCTGTATCGATGAAACCATACGGTTGCCGCGGCACTCATGATTACCATGCTGTATACTATAAATGCAATTAGCAGTTGCCACGAAAAAAACTTGAATAAAAAAAAGTATAAAAATGGCAACATCGTGATGGCCATAAACCAATTGATAAGTGGAATCCAATTCTTTTTGGTTTTGAAAATATTGATTCGTGAAAATGCTTCGCGGTACAGTCGGCCAACGGTGGGCTTTACTAACTTACCTTGCTGATCGGCCCAGCCATAAGAGGGCACTTGTAGTACATTGTCGATAAAAGCCATGCTGAATTCTAATGGTGTAGTAGTAAAAAAAAGAGTGCAAGACCGCTAAGAAGCGACCTTGCACCCTCGTGGCTCAAAGATAGTCCTTATTTTATAGCCTACCTAGAGAGTCAATCATTTTGGGTCTGGGCTTAATTTGTTATCTAATCCATTCACCGTTAGTGGAAAATCCTAACCAAAAATTTAAGTTTAACGTACTTACAGCATGCTTTCAATTAAAAATTTAAGAAAGGAATACGGAACTCATCTAATACTTGACATACACCATTTACAATTTGAAAGTGGGTCGTTTTGGGTAAAGGGCGCTAATGGCTCGGGTAAATCAACTTTGCTAAAGATTATAAGCGGGATGATTCCATTCGGTGGCGAAGTGAGTATTGATGGAGTCGATATGAGAGAACACCCTACCGACTACCGAAGGTTAGTAAACTATGTGGAGGCGGAACCACTTTATCCCCTTTTTCTCACAGGCATCGATCTGATTTCATTTTTCTCCACTACCCGAAAAGCAAACAAAGAAGATGTAGAGGCGCTGATTCAAAAATTCAACATTCAATCTTTCATCAAGAATCCCATTGGTACGTATTCAAGCGGAATGGTGAAAAAACTTTCATTGGTATTGGCTTTTATTGGTCAACCAAAGTACATTTTGCTCGATGAACCATTGGTCACCATCGACAAAGAAAGCGTGCCCATACTCTACGATTTAGTGAAACTCTATTTCAATAGGGGGGTAAATTTTATTTTTACCTCACATCAAGCGTTTGAGCTAGAGGGTATTGCGGTGAAAGAATTGGAAGTAAAAGACCACACAGTATGGGTGCTGTAGTTCGAGTGCTCAATAAGGTGTTGGTCAAAAAATTCTACGAACGCAACGTAGGGTTGCTGTTCTTTGTCTTCTATTTGATGTTTGGTGTAGTTGAATCCAACCAACTCATTAACTACCACCGTTCATTAATTTATGGTGTACTAAGTTCGCCAGTTTTTTTAGCAGGCGTAATGGGTGTTTGGTTGTTGTATAGCGGAAAGTATTTACAATTAGTTCTGTCTGAATTGGCCGAACCTCACAATCAATTCTTAAAGGATTATTCTCGGCTAGGCAAGCCGCAGCAGTTTTGGCCCATGTTGCTCTCCATTATTATGATGGATCAGCCTGTGCTGCTTTATTCCGTATTCATTGTAGGCGTAGGTACTTTCAGCCATCAGTATGTCGCAGTGTTTTTGGTTTTTGTTTTTCATTTTGCAAAGTTGGTTGGTTGTACCTGGATCGTGTTGAGAAGAGTCAATTCATTGCACGAACGAAAGGCAACAAAGCTATTACGGTCCATTCAATGGCCATGGAAAAAATACTTTCCCTTTTTCTACCTGGGGCATTTTACCAATCAGTTACCGCTCGCGCTTTTATTCACAAAGGCATTTTCACTTTTTGCCATCATTGGCTTTATGCAAATCACTACCGATCATTATGAAAATCGAACAGCTTTGATGGGGCTGCTGTTTGGACTGATGGCCCACTCCGTGATTATTTTTGAAAGCAGGCGATTGGAAGAAACCTACCTAACTTTTGTCAGGGGATTGCCGATATCAATGATCAAACGGTTTCTTTTTCTCGGCTTGTTTTATGGAGTTCTGCTTATACCGGAACTGGTGTTACTGGCAATAAACCATATTGTTTGGTTCGATCTTCTGATCATTACTCTTTTTGCCGTTTTCTATTTGGTTTATCAGCATACTCGACTGTTTCGAGGGAGTTTGACGATTGACGCTCATACCACGTTTACTTTTGGTCTGTTTCTCATTTCGTTTATGCTGGTGTTATTTAAACTGTATTGGTTGGAGGCCATTGCATTAAGTGCTCTGGGTTTTTATCAGTACAAGCGAGATTATTATAATTTTGAAGCTACCGCTTAACATTATCAGGATGTAGGTGTTTTGTGTACATGAATTAAAAGCACCACTATGTTCTCATTTTTAAAAAAAGATCCGATACAGACGCTCGAAAAAAAGCGTAAAAAGCTATTAGAAGAAGCCATGCACGTTCAGCGCTCAGGTGATTTGAAGCTGTATGCTGCAAAAATGGAGGCCATCGACAAACTCGAGAAAGAAATTGAAGACCTTCGGACAAAGTAAGCTAAGTGAATTGGTAGACAAAAGCACAACGCTTTTCTGGTTCAGACGTGATTTGCGGCTGCAAGACAATGCAGGTCTTTTCTATTCGTTGAAAGAAAATAAAGATGTTGTCACTGTTTTCATCTTTGATTCAGAGATTCTAAATAAGCTGGAGGATAAAACCGATTTGCGGGTTAACTTCATTCATCAATCGCTTGCACTGATCCAAAGGAAATTTGAAGAACTGGGCAGTTCATTGCTGGTTCTTCTTGGCAATCCGATTGAAATTTTTAAGGAGCTAACTCCTAAGGCTGTTTACACCAATCACGATTACGAACCCTACGCTCAGGCTCGCGATACACAGGTGAAAGAGATTTTAGAAAGTAAAGGCGTGACCTTCAAAACATTCAAAGACCAAGTCATTTTTGAAAAAGACGAGATAACCAAAGACGATGGTAAGCCTTATACCATCTTTACACCTTACAGCAGAAAGTGGAAAAGTAAATTGGAGGAGTCCACATTAAAGAGTTTTGCAACTGAAAAGTATGTTGACCATTTCAAGAAAATAGTTCCGATCGCTTTGCCGACTTTGAAAGAAATAGGCTTTCAAGAAACATCTTTCAATTTTCCTGAACGATTGGTGAAGCAATCCATTGTTGAGCAATACGACAAACAACGAAACTTCCCTGCCATTGCCGGCACCACCAAATTAAGTGTTCACCTACGATTTGGGACAGTCAGTATTCGAAAGCTGGCGCAAGTCGCGGTAAAGAAAAATGGGACGTGGTTGAACGAATTGATCTGGCGAGACTTTTATCATATGATCTTGTGGCATTTTCCGCAGGTGGAAACAAAATCATTTAAGCCCGCGTACGATAAGATTGAGTGGCGCAACAATGAGAAAGAGTTTGCAGCCTGGTGCGAAGGAAAGACAGGTTATCCCATTGTTGATGCTGGAATGCGCGAGCTAAATGCTACCGGCTTTATGCACAACCGCGTCCGCATGATTACAGCCAGTTTTCTTACCAAACACTTACTGATTGACTGGCGCTGGGGCGAAGGATATTTCGCAAAGAAATTATTAGACTTCGATTTAGCGGCAAACAATGGCGGCTGGCAATGGGCGGCCAGTTCGGGGTGTGACGCAGCGCCCTACTTCAGAGTGTTCAATCCTGAGTTGCAAACTGAAAAGTTTGACCCAAAAATGGAGTACATAAAAAAATGGATCCATGAGTTTGGAACAACGTCCTACCCAAAGCCGATTGTTGATCATAAATTGGCTAGAGAAAGAGTGTTGAAGGTTTATAAAGAGGCGTTGGGAAGTACCCAATAATTGCCTGCCTGTTAGTCCAATAGGGTCGTCCGATTTAACAATTTCATTACGAAAAGTGTAATCTTATGCACTTATACGTATGAAAAAGTGTAATTTATCTCATTTATTCGTATGAAAAAGTGTAATTTTGATGAATCCCTATGATTATGAACAGATTATACTTTGAAAAATTGAAAGAGTGGAAGAAAAGCAAAAAGCGGAAGCCTCTTGTCATACAGGGGGCCCGACAGGTAGGCAAAACATGGTTGATGAAGGAATTTGGAAGGCGCGAATTTGAAACGGTGGTTTATTTGAATTTCGAAAGCAGTAGCCGACTAAGGGAATTGTTTGTTGCAGATTTTGATATCGAACGAATCATTACCAGCATCGAGATAGAGGCAAATCAAAAAATCATCCCAAGCAAAACGTTGCTTCTCTTTGATGAAGTGCAAGAGGCCGAAAAGGGGCTCACCGTTTTAAAATATTTCTATGAGCAGGCACCCGAATACTACATTATAGCAGCAGGTTCTCTGTTGGGTGTTTCGATGCAGAAGCAGAACTCCTTTCCAGTGGGCAAAGTTGATTTTATAAAATTGCATCCACTAAGTTTTAAAGAGTTTCTGTTAAACCTTGGAGAAGAGAAACTTTATGAACAGTTAGCAGCAAGAAACTTCGAAGTATTGACGTTGTTTCACCAGAAACTAGTAGAGTATTTGCGCCTCTACTACTTTATTGGAGGAATGCCCGAGGTGGTTGCTCACTACATCGAGCATAAAAATATGGCAGCAGTTCGGGACATTCAGCAAAAAATACTGATAGGTTATGAAAACGATTTTGCAAAACATGCCCCTCATGAAATCATCCCCAGAATAAAACTAGTATGGAATTCTATTCTCAGCCAATTGGCCATGGAGAACAGGAAGTTTATGTATGGACAAATAAAAAAGGGCGCAAGAGCCAAAGATTTTGAATTGGCCATAAATTGGTTAGTAGATGCAGGGCTTATTTTAAAAGTAAACAGAATAACAAAACCAACACTTCCACTAAATGCATACATGGACATGGATGCATTTAAACTATTCCTTGTTGATATTGGTCTACTCAATGCGATGGGCAACTTAGACGCCAGAATATTACTCGAGAAAAATAGCATCCTCTTAGAGTACAAAGGCGCGCTGACCGAGCAATTCGTTTGTCAGCAGCTTACCATGGCACACCAACTATTTTACTGGACAGCCGAATCTTCCACTGCCGAGATTGATTTTGTGCTGCAATACGAGAACGAAGCAATACCTATCGAAGTAAAAGCAGAGGAAAATTTGAAAGCCAAAAGCTTAAAATTATTCGTGGAGAAATTCAAAATCAAAACTGCCTTCCGTACTTCCATGAACAAGTACCGAGAACAAGAGTGGCTAACGAATATACCCTTGTATGCGGTAGAGGAGATTTGAACTTGAGTCTAAAAAAATCCGTAAAACTTTGGTTATACCGCGATAGCAAACATATGTTAGAGAATTCTTCTAGATTGAGTTATGTCACCAATTTTTGTTCAGTTCATCCGAAAGCCCAAAGTGATTTTCTTAGTTGATGCACTAGGTGCATTTGCGACTGCCTCAGTCTTGTTTCTAGTGCAATGGCGGTTCCGGGAATATTTTGGGATGCCTCGGGAGGTACTTTCGTTGCTTTCCATGATTGCGTTCGCTTTTTCTGTTTATTCATTTTCGTGCTTTTTATTTATAAATAGAAACTGGCGAATATTTTTGAACGCCATCATGACTGCCAATTTGCTTTATTGTTGCTTGACAACAGGGTTAGTCATTTTTTACTATTCAACACTTGCGATTCTTGGGTTAACATACTTCTTGGCTGAGATAGCCGTAATAGCGGGATTAGTATACATCGAATTTCAAACGTGGAAGATGGGTATTCAAAAATGGCGATGATTTTTTAACGAAATAACCTCATCAATATTGGTTGTTTGTTGATAACAAAATGCCAGAAATAGGGTTTTGAATTCATGGCAAATACCTTAATAATTGGCGCCTCTTCTGGCATTGGCGCATCATTGGCAAAACAACTGATAGCGGAAAGGCATCAGGTTTTTGGGACATTTAATAAAACGACAGGCACATCGGCAGAAGGGTTTGTAAAGCTTGAACGCTTGAATGTATTTGATGACGTTTTGGATTTTAGCTTTTTACCGGAGGCGGTCGATGGATTAGTCTATTGCCCAGGCGCGGTGACCTTAAAACCGTTCGCACGTGTCAAACCGGAAGATTTTGTGTCTGATTTTCAATTGCAATTGGTAGGTGCGGTGAAAATCATACAAGCCAGCCTTTCTAAGCTAAAGAATGCGAACAGTCCCTCCATTGTATTGTTCTCTACCGTGGCCGTGCAGACCGGTTTCAATTTTCATTCGCTTGTAGCATCTTCAAAAGGGGCTGTAGAAGGATTTACCAGAGCGTTGGCGGCAGAGTTTGCACCAAAAATCAGAGTGAATTGTATTGCTCCTTCCATTACTGATACGCCTTTGGCGGGCTCTTTATTAAACACCGAAGAAAAAAAGGAAGCCAACGCACAGCGACATCCGCTCAAGAAAATAGGGAAGCCTGAAGACCTGGCTAACCTGGCGGCCTTCTTACTTTCAGAAAAATCAAGTTGGATCACCGGTCAGGTGCTGCATGTCGATGGAGGTATGTCAAGCCTGAAAGCTTAATCGAACTCTTATGAAGCGTCCGTGGAATTTGGCAAACATTCCAGTCTATAGTCTGGCCACGTATGAGGGGCAAAGGGTGAACATGAATATTTGTACGTATGTGTCGGCTGTGAGTATGACGCCCAAGCGCTACATGGTAGCCGTCTACCATCAAACCAAATCGCTTGAAAATATTTTAAAAGGTAAAACGGCTATTCTTCAGCTGTTGGGCAAGCAGCATATTTCACTCGTCAATGTACTCGGCAAAAAAAGTGGGCTTCGCTACGATAAAGAATCGTACTTGGTCAAAAGGAAACACATTGAGTTGTGGAACGATAGAAAAGTGCTTTCGCAGTGTGCCGGACTAGTTGAGTTAGAAAAAGTATGGTCGAAAGATGCAGGCGATCATGTCTTGTTTCTATTTGACGTAAAGAGATTTCAAACTAATCATGAAAATGTATTAATGCTGGATGATTTGCGGGAAAAGAAATTAGTTAGGATTTAAATTTGACAAATAAATGAGCATTGATCATATATTTATTTTTACAGATGACGAGGGTAAAGTGGCAGATGAATTAGTAGAATTTGGGCTGACCGAAGGCAGTAGTCGTATTCATGTGGGACAAGGAACCACCAACCGAAAATTTTATTTTGACAACTTCTTTTTAGAGATTCTTTGGGTGCATAACGAGTCAGAATTAAAGAGCGAGCCAATCCAGCAAACAGGGCTTTGGCAGCGAGCTGATTTCAAAAAGAACAACTCTTCACCATTTGGTCTTTGCCTAGTAAACAGTGAAGAAGTAGAGCCAATTTTTGAAAATTCGTATAGGTACCAACCTGACTATTTTCCACAAGGGCATGTGATAAGTATATTAAAACAAGAAGCTCAACCAACCTTGCCTTGGACATTCCTACTTCCCTTTAAAGGTCAAAAGAAAAATGAAACCGAACCGACAAAACATGCTAACGGAATAAATTTGTTGACAAAAGCGACCTTTGAATATCCAACCGATAATGAAATCAAATTCCATGGCTATTTCAAAAATGAAAAGCAAATTGCCTTTTTAAAATCTTCGCGAACTTGGTTAAACTTACTATTTGACAATGGCAAGCAAAACCAAAAAATGGAATTTGAGAAACTTAAATTGACCATTCAATACTGAGAAATAGTTTACCTGCTTTGCCAGGTAGAAGAATATTAAATGCACAAAAAACAAAACCTCCCCACCAAAACTTGCACCGTGTGCGGGAGGCCATTTGCGTGGCGCAAAAAATGGGAGAAGGTGTGGGAAGAGGTAAAGTACTGTAGCGATAGATGTCGCATAAATAAATCGAAGAAGTAGTATGAGTGCAGTTTCATTGATCTTCCCCCATCAACTTTTTGAGAAGCATCCAGCTATTTCGAATAATCGGTCTATTTTTCTCATAGAGGAACTCCTCTTCTTTACCCAATACAATTTTCACAAACAAAAGCTGGTCTTTCATCGCGCCAGCATGAAAGCATACCAACATTTTCTGGAGGGTAAAGGGTTTACAGTGAACTATATTGAAGCAAGGGAAAAAGTTTCCGACATAAGAGTTCTGCTTACAGATCTCAAGCAAAAGGGTATTTCTGAAATACACTATGCCAATGTGACAGACTATTTATTAGAGAAGAGAATAGCTGAACTCTCGCTTAAGTTAAAAATCAAAGTTATTAAAAGTGATTCTCCGCTATTCCTACTTACCGCTCAGCAAGTGGATCACTATTTTGTAGGTAAAAAGCGATTCTATCAAACGGACTTCTATACCCAGCAACGCAAACACTTTAAAATTTTAGTCGATGAGAAGCAGCAACCAGAAGGGGGAAAGTGGACGTTTGACACAGAAAACCGGTTAAAATATCCAAAAGGAAAAAGGCCACCGGAAATAAAATTTCCAAAACCAAATGAATATTGGAACGAGGCAGCTTCCTATGTAACTGAAAAATTCTCCAAAAATTATGGAGAGATCAGTAAATCATTTATCTATCCCACCACGTTTGCCGAAAGCCGAGCGTGGCTAAAGCAGTTTTTGCAAAAAAGGTTTGACGAGTTTGGTGCATACGAAGATGCAGTAGTCACCAGCGAAAGCATTTTGCACCACAGTGTATTGACGCCCATGCTGAATGTAGGGTTGCTCACCCCACGAGAAATACTGGAAGAAGCGGTTACCCATGCCACCGAAAACAATATCCCACTTAACTCATGCGAAGGATTCGTCCGACAAATTTTGGGTTGGCGCGAATTTATCCGCGGTGTGTACCAAATAAAAGGCAGTCAGGAGCGAACCACCAACTATTGGAAATTCAAACGGAAGATTCCCAACACATTTTGGAACGGGACTACTGGTATTCCTCCTATTGATCACACTATTAAAAAAGTACTAACTACTGGATACTGCCATCATATCGAGCGGCTGATGGTGCTCGGCAATTTTATGTTGTTGTGTGAGTTTGACCCAGACGAAGTCTACAAATGGTTTATGGAACTGTTCATTGACGCCTATGATTGGGTTATGGTGCCCAATGTATATGGCATGAGTCAATTTGCGGATGGTGGATTGATGGCCACCAAACCCTATATCAGCGGCAGTAACTACCTCATGAAAATGAGTGACTATTCAAAAGGTGATTGGCAACCGATATGGGATGGGTTGTTTTGGCGATTCATGAACGAGCACAGGGATTTCTTTTTGAAGAATCCCCGGCTGGGGATGTTGGTGAAAACATTTGACAAGATGCCGATTGCGAAACAGCAAGGTCACCTCGAGCATGCAGAAATTTATTTAAAATCGTTAGCAGGCTAATACGGTGCGTAAGACTTCCATCAATATAGTTTGGTTTAAGAGAGATTTACGTTTGAGCGATCACCAACCACTGCTACGCGCCTCTGAGGGTAATTTACCTACGCTACTGATTTATTTTTATGAGCCGTCTATCATGAATTTTAAAGATAGTGATGAGCGCCACTGGAGATTTGTGCAGCAATCACTCAATGAGTTAAATAACTCACTTTCCGAATTCAATCACTACATCCACACAATTCATGGAGAAGTGTTGCCAGCGCTACAAAAAATTGTAGAAATATTTGAGGTGAGTACGCTATTCTCACACGAAGAAATTGGAAACCACCTTACCTATCAGCGTGATCAATCAGTAGCCAAGTTTTGCAAAGGAAAAAATATTATTTGGAAAGAATATCCTACCAATGGAGTAATCCGAGGATTGAAAAATCGAAATGCATTTAGCCAAAAGTGGATGCAGACGATGAGCGAGCGTTTGTATTCGGTAGAATTTAAAGATTTAGCTACCATCCAACTTCCCAATGATTTTCTTGCTCGTTTTGCCAATACGTATGAGAGTAATCGTCAATTCCAGCCAGGCGGACCTACCGCTGCGAACCAATACCTCAGCAGTTTTTTATATCAGCGCAAATCAAATTATAGCAAACACATTTCAAAGCCGGAGGAGAGCCGGAAAAGTTGTAGTAGGTTGTCGCCTTATTTAGCTTGGGGCAATCTTAGTATGAAGCAGGTGTATCAGGCTACTTTAGAAGCTATAACAAAAACGGATGACAAACGAAATCTTGGATTTTTTATCAATCGACTCCACTGGCATTGTCATTTCATTCAAAAGTTTGAAAGTGAATGCCGAATAGAATTTGAGAATTTGAACAAAGGGTTTGATGAGATCAGAAATCAAACCAACGTTGAGTTGGTAACTGCTTGGGAGATTGGCAGAACAGGCTACCCATTGATTGATGCGTGTATCAACTGTGTAAAAACCACGGGGTACTTAAATTTCAGAATGCGCAGCTTGCTGGTTTCGTTTTTTACGCATCACCTGTGGCAACCATGGCAGTCGGGTGCTCATTTTTTAGCCCGACAATTTTTAGATTTCGAGCCAGGTATTCATTATCCGCAGTTTCAAATGCAAGCTGGTACGATGGGTGTGAATACCATTCGCATTTACAATCCCGTCAAACAAAGTATAGACCATGATCCGGAGGGCATTTTCATCAAGAAATGGGTTCCTGCGTTGAGAGATGTTCCTGTAGAGTTTATCCACCAACCTTGGTTAATGCCCTTAGAAGATCAAATTACTATCGGATTTAAAATGGGTGAGGATTACCCATTACCAGTAGTTGATATTCAACAGACTGCACGCTATGCAAGGGTACATTTATGGCAAACCAAAAAATCTAAAGTTGTGCAACAGGAGAATCAGCATATTTTGAAAAAGCACACGAAAAGAAAAACAGAGAAGGAAGACCCCTTACAATTAGTGTTGTCAAGTAGGGTTTCAAGTTGATTACCTGCCAGTCATACTCTCTTACGAGCAAATTCTATTGCCGAAAATAGTCAACTCATTGAAAACTAATTTCCACTTCTAGAGAAAGTCTTTTATTAGACACTCGGGTTAGTATGCCAATGTAGTGTAGAAAACATAGGTGTTTAATATCATAAATAGAATGGCAGGCAATGAAACCCTTAGACTATCTTTCACACGAACCCGTGCTAGTAAACCGAAGAACATCAATAACGCTAATCCACCAGAAGAAATTAAAAGGATGGGAGTCGAAAACAGCCCAACGAGCAGTCCTACGGCACCAACTATTTCTAAGATCGCAGTTAATACACCAAATTTTTCAAGCCCAAAACGCTTGAATTCGTTTTTCATGTGGGGAGTAAAGAAATAAGAGGCTCCGTAAATTATAAAAGATGCACTTGAGAAAAGTGTAAGCAGCAGGCACAAATTCATTTTTAGAAAGGTCTCTCCGATACCACCAAAAGAAAGATACACAAGAGCAACAAAAGGAAGGAAGGGATGTGTTTTGTCAGCGGGTTCTTGACTTTGAAATGGAAGTACTGAGCTGATAACATCAGAAAGCCCATCATTAGTGAAGGAATGAATACTAAAGATGGATACCAGATGCCTGCAACAATTAATGTCGCCAGGGCTATTTTGGCTGCACCTACAGCAGAACGGACAAGATCGCTTAACTCGTATTGCTTAAATTCAACGATTATGTTATCAAACCGAAATACCCAAACATAAATAATTGAGGCAGCAATTATAAGTTGAGCAACAATAGCGAGTGCGTTCATACGATTTAAAGTTTATGTTTTGCAGACGTTCAGCTTTTTCTAACGAGGGTTGTTGAAGCAGTTTACAATGAGAAATGTAATCAAACCTATTTTTTCCTTTTCATTTCCTGCAAGGTCAGATAAAATCCGGTTGAAAACAATAGCGTGATCAGACCAGCGAAATAAGGGATAAGACTAGTCATTTGATTTACCATTAATGAGTTTCAAATAAATTCCAAATCCTAATATTGAAGGCACCCATAAGCCGACAAATATTGCCGCTTCTTTCTCTCCCTTAAACCATGATATTTCAGCGAATACTAACGAGAGGATCGCTGAAAGAATTAACAACTTATCTGCGATTGTGAATTTTTTAAACATAAAAGCGATTTTTATTAGTTAACAAAACAGTTTCTGCACAAAAAAGTCTGCCAGTTAAACGGCCGAATGAAGCAAAAATTGATTATCCTTTAAAAGGAGAAAGCCCGCTTGGGGCTCTCCATTTTAAGATAATAGTTGAAATTAAGCTGGCAAAATCACCTTATTAATCACATGAATAACACCGTTATCCGCCTCTACATTCGCAACTACCACTTCAGCATCGTTGACCAATACTTTCCCGTCCTTCAAGTGAATAGTGATTTCAGCACCATTAACTGTCTTTGCTTTCATACCATCAGATAAATCTGTTGACATAACTTTCCCTGCAACAACGTGATAGGTAAGGATGCCTTGCAACTTCGCTTTGTTAGCAGGCTCAATCAATGATTCTACTGTGCCTGGGGGCAAAGCTGCGAATGCTTCATCCAAGGGCGCAAAAACGGTGAACGGACCTTCACCAGATAGTGTCTCGACTAATTCAGCAGCCGTTACAGCTGCAACCAATGTTTTGAATGAGCCGTGATTGACGGCAGTTTCTACAATATTCATAATTATTTATTTTGTTTAAACTTTATAAGGCAGGATATCGCTCTATTGTTCAACCCATGAGATTAATAAACTGTTAAAAGAAAGTAGGGGAGAAAGTCAATAAATTAATATTGGTAAAAGTGTGCGGCAAAAAATTTAGTAAGATCATATTTTGAGTCTACCGACCATATTCTATTTTTGAAAGACTCGTCTAACACGGTCTATCAGATAATGTTTGATTTAAAAAATTTAATTTAAAGTTAGATTGGGCTAACAATTAAGTCGATTATCTGTTCTGATTCAAAACTAAACAACTCGTTATGAAAAATTTATTTTTAGTACTCATTGCCTTCGCGGTGTCCGTTACTGCTTTTAGCCAATCAAAAGATGTAGTGGATATTGCCATCAGTTCACCTGATCACACCACTTTAGTTGCTGCCGTAAAAGCCGCTGATTTGGTTACCACGTTAAAGAGTGCGGGTCCATTCACAGTGTTCGCTCCAACCAACGCGGCTTTCGATAAGCTTCCAGCTGGAACAGTAACCACTTTGTTGAAACCTGAGAATAAGGCTCAATTGGCTAAGATATTGACCTACCATGTAGTAGCTGGTAATTTGGATGCCGCAGCTGTCACAGCAGCTATTAAAGCTGGTAAAGGCAAAGCCGTTGTAACAACGGTAAGCGGTGGTAAATTGACTGCCTCTCTGGACAAAGACAAAGTAATGTTAACCGATGAATCAGGTAAGACTGCCTATGTAGTAGTCGCTGATTTAAAAGGAAGCAATGGCGTGGTTCACGTTATTGATGGTGTAGTACTTCCAAAGTAATTCTTTCGAATTCTTTAAAATGGCGCTTCCTTAATTGGGTGCGCCTTTTTTTGTTTAGAAATATCCATTTTTCAAGTCCGTAAAATCAGAACACTTTTTGGTGTTTTATTATTATCCATATATGGAAGTTATATCTTCGTCAACCATCCAAACCTGGGAGCGCTTTTACAGAGCCAACTTTGTTAATAGTCTCACCGGTTTCAAATCAGTTAGCTTGATTGGTACAATTAATCAAAGTGGGCAAACTAATCTTGCCATCTTTAGTAGCGTGGTACATTTGGGCTCAGATCCTGCACTTATTGGGTTTATCAATCGGCCCATCAAAGCAGCCCCGCATACACTTGCCAATATTCAATCAACTGGGACATATACGATCAATCACGTTCATCCGTCATTTTTAGAATCGGCTCATCAAACAAGCGCTAAATATCCCGAAGAGATAAGCGAGTTTGACGAACTGGGGCTTACCCCGGAATTTTTTGATGCTACAGCGGCACCTTTTGTAAAAGAGAGTAAAGTAAAGTATGGCTTAACGCTGGAAGAAATCATTCCCATAAAAGTCAACAACACGTTTTTGGTAATTGGAAAACTACAAAGCGTAGCATTAGAAGAGGATATTCTTTTACCGGATGGTTTTCTCGAGCTTGATAAGGCCTCGTCAATATGCAGCAACGGAATAGACGCTTATTATTCAACTCAATTGATTGATCGCTATGAGTATGCTAAGCCCGGGGTAAAACCCGAGAAGTTAACGAAATAGAGCCCTCACCCATCTTTTGTTAGCCAGCAAAAAAGTGCGATTCTATAGTTATTGACTTGCTTTTGCTTGCCTAAAAGACAAAAAGGCACTTATTGTGTTTATACAGCAGGGTGTAAAAGTTTGCCATGACAACAATTTCTACCGTATTCAACTCAGTGTATTCAAAAATACTATCCGAAGAAGCTCGCAAAAAAAGTGAAGTCGTCATTGTGATTATCGCTATTGCCAGCTTCTTGCTTCATCTGCTGCTAATCGCACTGGTTGATTTAAAAGTGCTAGCGTTCGATGGCTATAAGGAACTTTTTAATAATCCCATTGCAGCTATCTACACGCCATTCTCCTTCATTCTTGTATATGAAGTGTATCTGCTTATTTACTACCTGCCCAAATCAACGACTACTTATATAGGTAAACAATACGAGATCATGACCCTAATTGTGATCAGAAGAATTTTTAAAGACTTATCTCAATTGCAGCTGACACCCGATTGGTTTAAAGTACCCAGCGATCTGCTACTGACTTATGATTTAATAGCAACTATGGTTCTCTTTTTGTTAATTCTTTTGTTCTATCGGCTTAATCGAAAAAGTACAGTCGATTCGGAGCCAGGCGAACTTTCATCGGAAATAGCACAGTTCATCAAGATGAAAACGATTATCGCTAAGTGCCTGGTACCCATCTTTGTGCTACTAGCCATCTTTAGTCTGGGCGAGTGGATCTATGATAGTTTTTTCTCGCCAAACCACCATATGACATCTATTCAGGATGTGAATAAAATATTTTTTGATACCTGTTTCACCATCTTGATTTTAACAGATGTACTACTACTATTGATCTCCTTTTTGCATACCGATAAATTCAATAGAGTCATTCGAAATTCAGGCTTTATTATTTCCACTATTCTTATAAAACTTTCCTTTGGAATTGATGGCTTATTAAACATTATCTTGATAGTGGTGGCTGTACTATTTGGTGTAATTATTTTGGCGATTCATAATCAATTTGATAGGCTGAAGCCAAAGCCGCTGTAGGTTTACGCGATAAACTTCTTCTTCAGCAGGGAGTGCTGCGAGAGCATTTTTTGATAACTATCAGGTTGCACAGATAGCAGGCTTTGCAAGGACTTAAATGTACTTACCGTTGCAGCTAAATTGTCTCGAATAGGGTCACTTGTTATCCCAATATATTCCGCCACTTCATTACCTAAATAAAATCTAATTTGCGAAGACACCAAGTCTGACTGGTCACGAGGAACACTCACTTTGTAATAACTCAATAATTCTTTGGTTAGGATAATCCCCTCTTCTGTCTTTTTGAAATTCCTGATCTTAATGGTAGTCGCTAATTGCCGTGCCTCTAGAAAGGACGATGGTAGTAGTGCCTCATCGATATTCATCTGATAGCCAATGTAGCGCCAGGTAAAAAGAAAATCTTCTTTCTCTTTGTCGGAGAGAATATGACCGGATTGCTGCATGCCCAGCAGAATCACATAAGAGAAAGCCAAATTCGTACCCGCCATGTCTTCTTGATTAATGGGCACGCCCCACTCCATATTCCAAGTCGGTTGCTTTCTTAAATAGTACCTTGAGAGTGCATGAATCAGCCGCACTTTGTTAATGTGGATGTGACCCGTCTCTCCATGTTCTAGAGTTCCTGGAGTTAAGACTGAAATAACGAACGATGCGGTATCTAGCAATCGCTTCCCGGGCGAATTGCGCATCTTGTCTGATAAATAAAGTGCTTTATTTCCGGGGGATGCCGCGTAGCAATAGGGTAGTGACATTGCGCCAAGCAAAGCCATCACCTCCAAAGCATACTGTTTGAAAATTTGTTGCCCTTTTTGCAATCGTTTTTGATTAAACCAAGCTGGTTTCGGCTTTTGATTTATCAAGAATTTCTTCAGCTCAGAATCAGGCTGAGATTCAATTGACTTTTCGTCCAATTTGAATAGGCCATACAATACGATCTGTTGATTGGCTGCAAAAGTCGCCTCGATGAGAGCATCTGCTTCAGGATCTCCGTGCAAGCGTTGACTGTCTAAAAATTTACTCGAAGTGACCATAGACTATTTTTGTTGAAGAGTGATGTCCTTTCAACAAACCAATTTCTTTAATGTTCTAAGTCATCTGACGACTGTCAAAAAGCCGAAAATGGAGATTCACAACTTTGGTTTTGTTTAATAATTAAGACATAAAAGTAGACAATAATAAACTATCCAATTGAAGCGGGTCTCATTTTTTTGAGCCTTTTAGCTGACTCTTTTCATGTTTTATTCTTTTTGTTTATTAATTATTTGCATAAATGGCAAATACATTAAACAGGAATAAAAATATTTAACAATTTTTTCAAACGATTGAAACAAGCGATAGTAAGCTGTGTTTAATTTGTAAAATAAATCCTTAAACACAAACTATATGAACACATTACTAACCGACATCGTGAAAATCCCAGTAGATGATCCGATCGCATTCACATTCTTCACCGGCTACATGGCCATGCTCGCTTCTGCTGTTTTCTTCTTCATGGAAAGAAGCAGCGTAGAAGGCAAGTGGAAACTTTCTCTTTTAGTTTCCGGTCTTATCACCGGTATCGCAGCAGTACACTATTACTACATGCGCGATTACTATTTGGCAACTGGTCAAACACCAACTGCCCTTCGTTACATCGACTGGACATTGACTGTTCCCTTGATGTGCGTTGAGTTTTATTTGTTGACGAAAGCTGCCGGTGCAAAGAAAAGTTTGCTATGGAAGTTGATCGCTGCTTCAGTTTTGATGTTGGTTGCTGGTTACATAGGCGAGGCATTTACTGACGGATCTACTGGTCATAGTGTAATGTGGGGTGTTATCTCAACTATTGGATATATCTACATTTTGTACACAGCATGGGTTGGTGAAGTGGCTCAATTGGCTAAGAATTCTGGTGATCCAGTAGTGATAAGAGGTATTCAAACATTGGCTTGGTTCGTATTAGTAGGATGGGCTGTCTATCCGATTGGGTATATGTGTATGCCTGGTGGATGGCTTAATACAGGGCTAGGATGGAGTGCATCAAACGTAGATTTATTCTACAACATTGCCGATGCGATAAATAAGATTGGTTTTGGTTTAGTAGTTTACAACATTGCTGTTACTAGCAAAGGAAAATAAACCGAATTCACGGTATCAAATTAGAAAGGCGGAGCTCGTAAACGAGCTCCGTTTTTTTTGGTCTTTCAATGGAAAAACAATCTTCATATAGCTATACCATTGTTGGCGCAGGCGCTTCGGGGCTCTGGCTAGCGAATGCTTTGTTGGAACAAGGTCTTCTCGAATTCAATACGCTGTGTATCGTAGAATCTGATTCGCACAAGGCGAATGATCGAACCTGGTGTTACTGGGCAACAAAGGCGATTGCACCTGATGAAACGGTTAGCAAAGCATGGCAGTCGATTTTACAGCTCAATATATCCAGCAATGCAAAAAGCTTGACTCCGTATAGTTATTATCATGTGCGCAGTGCAGATTTTTATTCGCAATTAAAGAGTAAATTAAGTGAGTGCCCTGCCATTTATTGGCATGATGAAGAAGTCATCGAAGTTAATGATCTAACAGCGCAGGTAGAAGTAAGAACAACAAAGGAAACCTGGCAATCGGATCGTATTTTTTTATCCGCACTTCCTCCATCATCTTCTAATCAGGCTGATTACAAACTTGCACAGGAACGCTATTTTAAAAAACCACTTTCTACAAAATCTGATTTGTTTCTCTGGCAGTCATTTGTCGGATGGCGAGTTGAAACCGCACAAAAGGTGTTTGATGAATCTAGCATGTCGATGATGGATTTTAACGTTGCACAAGGGAACTATACTCAATTCATGTACGAGTTACCTTATTCGTCTACCGAGGCGCTTGTTGAAATGACAAGATTTGGAGAGAAAAAGTTATCCATTCCGGAGGCAGAAGAAGAACTCAGGAATTACATGGATCGGAAAGGGTGCAGTTATAAAATCAATGAGGTCGAAATCGGGGCGATTCCAATGACCCCTCAATTTGATATGCATCGAAAGTACCTATCACCAAAAGAAAGAATCATTTATATCGGCACATTGGGCGGAGCTATCAAACCAACTACCGGTTTTGGCTTTAAGCGTATGCATGCTTATAGTGAAAAACTAGCCAAGGCGTTGAAAGAAGATAGCACTCTCCCCACGATGCACCGGCCATATCGATTTCGGCTGTACGATGCGTTGTTATTGCGGATTTTGCAAAATCAGCCCCATCGTGGAAAGGAAATTTTCGAGCAATTGTTTCTAACCCAGCCGATTCACCGCATTCTTCGATTTCTAGATGAAGAAACCACATTTGTGGAGGAAATTGCTATTTTTTCCAGATTGCCTATTCGACTATTTTTGAGATCACTATTAGATCATTTGTCCGGACGTTGATGTATCACCAATCCAAACTATTTCAAACGCAAATAGCACTGCAATTAATTTTGATAGTGATTGTTTATTTGTTTTCGTTTGCGGCAGACGTACAAGCCATTTTTTGCGGAATATTATTGTGTACGGTTGGAATTCCACACGGCTCAAACGATCATTTGTATCGACCTGATAAGTCGAATTTTGGAATGCTTAAATTTTTGGGCGTCTATTTGGGAACTATGTTTCTTTATCTCGGGCTTTGGTGGATAGCGCCCTTACTGGCATTGATACTCTTCTTTGTTATCTCCTTTCATCATTTCGGCCAATCGAATTTTGAGAATGACTCAATTAACTATTTGCCCTCATGGCTTTGGGGAATATGGGTATTAGTTTTTCCTGTGCTGCTTCATTGGAATGAGGCATCAGGTATTTTTCAACAGATGCTTTCATCGAATAGTTTGTTTACTCCAAGTTCCTTTGTTGACCAGAGCGCGATAGCCGATTTCAATTGGCCGTTGTGGGTAATGATCTCCTTGGCTATGCTTTATTTACTAAGCCTGATAATTTATGAGCGCAGAAATATAATTCACTACTCTGGACAGTTTATTTTGATCACGATTTGGTATTTAGTTACTCCGCTTTTGTCTGGATTTATTATCTTTTTTTGTTTGTGGCACGCATTGCAGTCGATGAGGCATCAAGCTATGTACTTCAAGCAATCAGCAGGTGGCACTTTAATGGAATTCCTTAAAGCGATGCTACCATTCAGTCTCTTGGCCTTGATTTCATTTGCGGTATATGTCTACTTCAGAGGTTTTCAAATCGCAGAAGCATTTATCTTATTGTCGATGATCACACTCCCACATGTGCTTGTGATGCATCAATTGTATCACAAAACAAGTGAGCAAAAGATATCGCACACTTTGAATGAAAATTAATAGGTGATTTAAAAGATCGTCCATATAGAATGGAAAGGAAAGAACTTACTAAAGAAGACATTGACCGTATCATTGAAATGGCTTGGGAGGATAGAACTCCATTCGAGGCCATCGAACTTCAATTTGGCTTGCTTGAAAAAGAAGTGATTGCGCTCATGCGTTCGCAAATGAAAGCAAGCAGTTTTAAAATGTGGCGCAAACGCACCAATGGCAGAGGAACGAAGCACCAATCTCTCAGTCAACTGGATAAAGGCAGGTTTAAGTCTACATTACAAAAGTCGATCTCAGGAAACAAAATCAGTAAACGATGAATGAGTTGTTTACGCGTAGCAAAAATGAAGTTTCATTTCCCACTGACTACAGCGCGATTATAGAACGAGTCGATGGTATTGATCCATTAAGATATGGCAAGACTAGGAATTTTATCGATGGCGCAGTAACCTATCTATCACCCTACATTTCCCGCGGGGTAGTCAGCATTAAGCAAGTGCAAGAGTTGGTATTGGCCAAAGGATATCCTCCTGCCACGATTGAGAAGTTTTTACAAGAACTTGCCTGGCGCGAGTATTTTCAACGGGTGTGGCAAGCAAAAGGCGATTTGCTTTTTCAAGATTTGAAACATCCCCAAGCAGATGTATTGCATCATCAAATGGTGCAGGCGGTGCTGGAAGCAAAGACTGGTATTGACACTATAGATAGATCAATCCGCGAGTTTTATCTAACAGGCCATCTGCATAACCATGTTCGAATGTATGTGGCCAGCATAGCGTGCAACATCGGGAAAGCGCACTGGTCAGCACCCGCGCAATGGATGTACTATCATTTATTGGATGGAGACTTGGCCAGCAATACCTGCAGTTGGCAATGGGTAGCAGGGGCATTCTCTTCCAAAAAATATTACTGTAATCAGGAAAATATAAATCGCTTTACCCACACCCATCAAATTGATACATTTTTGGATTCACCTGTTGAAAACCTGGAAAAGACCTTAATACCCGATAGGCTGAAGTCTACACTTCTCTTACATCTAAAAACTACCCTTCCTGATTCTAAAAGGCCTTCTGTTGATACTACAAAGCCAACGTTAATCTATAATTCCTACAATCTCGACCCACTTTGGAGGAAGGATGAAAAAGTAAATCGTATTCTATTACTAGAGCCATCACACTTTCAAAAATTTCCGGTTAGTGAAAAGGTGATTGCATTTATTTTAAATCTTTCCAAAAACATCCCCAATATTCAATTGATGGTAGGCGAAGTTTCTGAGTTAGAAAAACTTTACGTAGCTTCCGAAGTGAGTACCAAATGGCTGATTTCGAAAGAACACCCGGCATTTAATTATTATCCCGGACAAAGAGACGCACGCGATTGGCTATACCCCGAAATAAACGGGTATTACAATTCTTTTTTTTCGTATTGGAAAAAGTGTGAAAAACTGATAAAATAAAGTCTATGAAAATACTCCTCACTGGCTCTACAGGTTACATCGGCCGAAGGCTTTTGCCCGTTTTGGTAGGGGCAGGTCACCACGTCATCTGTTTAGTGCGCGACCAGCGTAGGTTTGATTGGGATGATTTTTCAGAAGATTTCCTAAAACAAGTTTCGGTTATAGAAGTAGATCTAAGCGATTCGAAATCATTTGGCTTAGTGCCCACAGATATAGATGTTGCCTATTATCTTGTTCACTCCATGAGCTCTTCTAACTTGGATTTCACAAAAATGGAAGCAATCTCTGCGCAAAATTTTGTAGCCTTCATCAATACTACCACAGCGAAACAAACCATTTATTTAAGCGGAATTGTTAATGATGCAGATTTATCTGCCCATTTACTATCTCGCAAAAATGTAGAAGATATTTTAAAGAGCGCCACTGCTCCTTTGACCGTTTTGCGTGCAGCCATTATTATTGGCTCTGGCAGCGCTTCTTTCGAAATCATTCGCGATCTCGTAGAAAAATTGCCCGTCATGGTAGCTCCTAAATGGTTGAAGACTCGCTGCCAACCGATTGGGATTCGAAATGTGATTGAGTATTTGCATGGCGTTTTATTAAAGCCCGAAAGCCTTCGCCAAACTTTTGATATTGGGGGCACCGAAATACTCACCTACAAGCAGATGCTTTATGGCTTTGCCAAAATGCGAGGATTGAAGAGATTGATTATCACCATTCCTGTTCTTACACCTAAGCTTTCTTCCTTATGGTTGGTATTCGTTACTTCAACCACATATTCATTGGCGCGAAGCCTAGTAAATAGTATGCGCAATGAAGTGATCTGCAACGATACACGGATACAGCAAATCGTACCAACGAAAATTCTTTCCTACGAAGAGTCGTTGCAACTAGCCTTTGACAAGATTAGTCAGAAAAGCGTGATCTCTAGCTGGAAAGATGCGATTTCACTTTCCACAATGGATAAGAATTTTCTCAACAATGTTCAAGTGCCTGAACATGGAGTATTCACTGACAAACGACAAATTGAATTTGTTAGAAATAGGGAAGAGGTCATCGAAAATATTTGGCGCATTGGCGGTAATCGCGGTTGGTATTTTGGCAATTGGATGTGGCGCATTCGCGGAGTCATGGATAAAATGATAGGTGGAGTCGGTTTGCGAAGGGGACGAAGAAGCGAAACTGATTTAAAAGCAGGTGATGCCCTTGATTTCTGGCGTGTGTTGGTGGCAGATAAACCAAATGGCAGATTGTTACTGTATGCAGAAATGAAATTGCCCGGTGAGGCCTGGCTTGAGTTTAGAGTGAAAGAAAGTGAGGGAAAAAAAATATTGTTTCAAACGGCCACTTATCGTCCACTGGGTTTATGGGGTCGCCTTTATTGGTATTCGGTATTACCTTTTCATGGATTGATCTTTCCAAAGATGGCTGAGAATATTACAAAGTAGACGCTTTTGACTATCTTCCTAAGATTGTTCTATTTTACCAATTATAAGTCTAGACTAAACGAACTATCAAGTTAATACACACCCTTCGGGATTGTAGCCACGAAAAAATGCCATCCGATTATTTGATGAACCAGGTCGAGACGGAACGTTTGAAGTTCAGGCCAATCAGCTTTGATGATACTGACGAGTGGCTCCTATTTTTCGAAGATCCGGCATCTTTTCAATACTGGAAAGGTGCGCGAGAGACACCTGCGGTAGAATGTGAGAATTGGTATGTCAAGCAGTTTAAAAGACTGACTGAAAACCGCGGTGGTATGAATGCCTTGATTGAAAAGGCAACGGGAAAACTAATTGGTCATGCCGGACTACTCGTGCAGACGGTGGATGGTCTTGCAGAATTGGAAGTGGCTTATTCGCTTTTATCGAATTTCCGGGAAAAAGGCTTTGCCAGAGAGGCTGCTAGAAAATGTAAGGAATACGCTTTTGACAGAGAGCTCGCGCCTTCGCTGATTTCAATAATCAGTTTTACGAATGCTCCGTCAGCGAACGTGGCGATTAAGAACGGTATGCGAATTGAAAAGCAAACCGTTTATAACGAAAATGAAGTAAACATTTTTCGGATTCATCGGTCGGAATACATTCACAACAAAACGACATGAAATACTACTTTTTCTTACTACTTATTCTTTCTTGCACAACTATGGAATCACAGATTGTTAAGTTGTACGAAACAACGATCCCAAATTCGAAGGTGGATATTTCTGTAAATGAGAAATCGGAAGTTGGGGAAGATGGAATTTTACGAATCAGTAATGTAATAGAACCTACACTCACTGTTTTTCAACCGGAGAATGGAAAAGGAAATGGCACGGCTGTCATCATTTGCCCTGGTGGTGGATATTCGATTTTAGCATCAGGTCATGAGGGCGCGGATGTGGCGAAAGAGTTTGTCAAGATGGGGGTTACTGCATTTGTGTTAAAGTATCGTTTGCCTGACGTACGCCTTCAACTCAACCCAGCGATCGCGCCACTTCAGGATGCGCAGCGCGCGATTCAATTGATACGAGAAAGAGCCAAGGATTGGAAAGTCGATCCAAAAAAGATCGGCATCCTGGGTTTTTCAGCGGGTGGACATTTAGCGAGCACAGCAGGTACAAAATTTGGCAAGCCTGTGATTGAGAATAGTAAACAAACTAGTGTACGTCCTGATTTTATGGTTCTCATTTATCCTGTGATCAGTTCTGACACGGCTATTTATCATGGCGGTTCGTTTGAGAAGTTATTGGGAGTAGCTAATACGACCGAAACACGGTTGGAGTATTCAGGTGATAAACATGTTTCGAAAAATACACCACCAACCTTTCTAGTACATGCGTCTGATGACGGGGGCGTGAGCCCACTGAACAGCATTGTTTTTTATGAAGCGTTGCTGAAAAACAAAGTTCCTGCTGAGTTACATCTCTACCAACACGGAGGACATGGTTTTGGACTTATAAACCCAACTACTTCTGATCTGTGGATGGATCGATTGAAAAATTGGTTGAAAGCTAACAAATGGATTTAGAATCGATGAAGGCTATCGATTAATCTAATGCCTTTAGTATATCTCGCACAAAAGCATTCGTATCAAAATCACGCTTTTGACTAAGCCCAAGCCGTACGATGACAACATCTTTTGAAGGCACCATCACCACATTCTGTCCTTCAAAGCCATCCATCAGGTACATATCGTTAGGCACATCAGGAAAACGTTTGTCATTTGGATTTTTCTTATTTCCTGCATTGAGCCAGATTTGTGCGCCATACTCTCCTTGCGGGGCAGCATCCGCTGGTGTGATCGAATATTTTACCCATCCTTCTGGCAGGATCCGTTCGTTATTCCAAACACCATCATTCAAATACAACAAACCAAATCTTGCCCAATCTCGAGCCGTGGCATAGCTGAAAGAAGAACCTACAAACGTTCCAGATGGATCGGGCTCTATTGTCATGCTGTAAGCTCCGATCTTATTGAAAATTTCCCGATAAGGAAACACATGATAGTCAGCTTCGCCAATTGTTTGCTTGGTAATGCGCGAAATAATATTGGTAGTTCCACTGCTATAATACCATTTTGTATTGGGCGCTGTTTCTACTTTTGATGCAGCCGCAAATGCCCCAGCATCTTTTTTTCTGAAGAGCATATTTGTGGCAGTGCTGGCACCAGCGTAAATCTCTTGCCAGGCTAATCCGCTGCTGGCTTGCATTAAATTATTTAGCGAGATTTTATTTCTGTCATCGGTTGCCCATTCTGCAACAGGGGCAGTTGAGTCTATTTTTAGTTTACCCTGTTTCACCAACACACCAACGATCGCATTGGTAATCGTTTTGGTCATGCTCCAGCCGATCAGTTTGGTATGCTCGTTAAATCCCGCTGCATATTTTTCTGCGATGATCTGTCCGTGGTGAACAATTATTACAGCACGGGTATTTACTGGGTTTGCTTTGTCCAATTCTACAAGAGCTGTTTCGACCACAGCATTTATTTTTTCAACTTTGTTGAAGAGCGAATATTTTGGCTTGTTTCCATTTGGCCACGCCATTGAATCCTGATCTACCTGTGGTTTGCCAGGCAGGTTGATTTTTTGTTTGCGTAGTTCTTCTTCACTTATTTCAGAAACCAACGTGCAGCCTAACCCTTTTCGATAGATTGCTTTACGTGTGCTCAATCCGAAAACGGAACTTGTTGCAGAAGAATCTTCATAATGAATTTTGGGACTTCCAAGATTGATGAGTGAGGCGCCCAATTCTTGTTCAATCACCTGCTGCGGATCGCGCCCGGCAACAAATACACACGAACACAAATTTTTTGCGCCATACCCAGCAATGATAGGAAGCGCTTGTGACAAATAGTAGCTTGCATAACCAACAATTGCTATCACTAATAGCAATAGGGCTCTTTTAAAATTTTTCATCAGGAAGTTTTTAGGCGGCTGATTGTGGGAGGCAAACTTTTTCTTTCCACTCGTGTAATAGTGGGTTCATCTTTGCAAACCAGAGAGGAGGTAGAAGCGCAATCAATATCATCGTGGGATATCCGAAGGGAAGTTGCGGACTATCATCATAGTGATTCAATACCTGGTAGCGTTTGATCGCATTCGCGTGATGACAGGAATGGCGCTGTAGTTGAAACAAGAAGAAGTTACTCACAAGGTGACTAGCGTTCCACGAATGCAACGGATTCACCCGTTCATATTTCCCTTCCACACTTTGATTTCTTACGATGCCATAGTGTTCGATGTAATTGACGAGTTCGAGCAATGTAAACGCAAAAAAACTTTGCGTAAAAAAGAAAACAGGAATTTCCCAAACGATTCTTCCTGTTAAAATAGTGCAGATGATGGTTAACGCAATACAAAAGAGAATTGGGAGAAGGGCAAACCAAATCATCTCGTTTTTCAAGCTCCATGTAGAAAAGCCTTTTCGATGTAAACTTTCTTTTTCCAGCTGCCAGGCATGTGCATATCCATGAAAAACGGAACGTAACCAGAACACATAAAAACTTTCATTGTGCCGTGAAGTGGCAGGGTCATCGGGTGTGGCCACTTGCACATGATGCCCGCGATTGTGTTCTATGAAGAAATGCATGTAGCAGACGGTCATCAAAATCAGCTTGCTGTAGAATTGCTCCAATTTTGATTTTTTATGCCCCAACTCATGTGCTACAGTAATGCCTATGCCGCCTGTAACTAAACTAAACCCTATTACGAAACCAACCCATTCAAGGGTTGTTGTAAGTCGCCCGGTTGTAACGGCAAACGCTCCCCACACCACAAAAGCTACTTGCACGAAAGTCCAGATATAGGTAACGAAGCGGTAATAAAATTCGTCACCCACTACTTTGGCTTCTGTTTCTTCGATGTTTTCTTTGTCGATACCGGTGAAGTGATCAATCACCGTGATAAATCCGAACACAAAAGCGAGAGCCAAAAAATTCCAACCTCCACCGGCATAGAAGCCGATCATCACCAATGCCGGAAGAACAAAAGCCGTAAAGAATCCAATTTTTCGTAGTGTTTTCATGCTTATTTCAAAATACTAAAATACAAAAAAAACCGAATGGGGTAGGGGCATTGATGGTTTTAGCCCTGTACCAAAAGACTAAAATCTTCCTTTTCGTTTCTATTAATTAGTTATCCGATAAATAGTTAAGTAATTGTGTGTTCGCTGGATGAGGAAGAAATGTATCAAACTCAAACACGTAGCCTTCCGGATCGAATCCGAAAAAGGTATGAAAGCGCGGATCAGTAGTAACGATCGTGCTATCAGCCCCGAAGGTGAGGCTTCGATTCTTTTTCGCATAGGTAAACCAACTTTCGAGGTCGTTCATAACGAACGAGACGTTAACGGCTTTTTTTTCAGTGAAATGATGCATACCTCTTCGCTCGTCTACTAGTCCGATGTAGCCACTTTTTGAGCTTTGATATACTTTTGCCCAGCCTTGATCAACAACTCGCGTAAGGCCCAGCGTCTCCTGGTAAAACCGTTCCATAGCCACCATGTCTTTGTAATACAACCACGTAATGGTTGCTTTAAATCCTAAACCTTGGGAGGGTGTTTTTGCAACGATCGTCCGTAACAAATTTAGTTGAGGTAAAAAATCTTCATTCTCAACATCTGGGTTAAAGCGTTCGAATTCTAACAAGTACCCTTCGGGATCAATGACCACAAAGCCATCGTGGGGCCGATTGGGTTTTAGGTTGTACTCATATTTGAATGGAGTGTTTGTTGTTTTTAAGTAGGTGTACCATTCATCTAATTGATCGGTCAACAGTGCCAACGCAACCGTTTTTGGTTCCTCGGCTTTGTGCATACTGCTTGCTGCATCAGATAGTACCAGATACGAATCAGCAGTCATGCGAAAGACCTTTGAAGTTTTGTAGTCAGCTACCATTTCCATGCCCAGCGTTTTTGCATAAAATTCAGTGGCTGTTGGAAGATCGTTGTAGTACAAATAGAGATTGGATGCCCTTATCCCAAAATCAGGAAGAGTGCGAAATGAAGTATTGCTAGCCAACAACTGGTTAATTCTTTGAGTGGGATAGCTCAGTAACCTTCCCATTCGCCTCGCTATTTCCTCGCGTGCTTTTCCTTGGTATAGCCCTTCGGCTTCCAGTTTTTTCTGATCGTTTTTTAGCTGAAGATACTCGTCTTTGGTTGTACCGCGATAAATGATCAACACTTCTTTCCCTTTTGTTTTTTCGATCGGGAATAAATCTGTTTCTATAGATTGCGGCTCTCGGTAGACTTGTACTCCATAGCCAGTGGCTATTTGCTCTGCTTTGGCAAAAATGGAATTCATTTCCTCTGAAGTCAGAGGAGCGCTAAGTCCTAGTTTTTTTACACCCGCTTCAACCATTTCACTGATGGCTGCTATCTCTCCAAGCGTACGTGCATCCTTTTCTGTTGAAGAAGTTGTGCAACCGTTGATAAAAATCAATGCACTAACAATTTGCAAAAATTGCCAGGTTGATTTATTTGAAATGCGAATCATAATTTAAAAACCTAAAAACTGACTAATTGGACGGAATGTACTTAGGCGCTTTTCGATGCTTTGTACTTTGCTCATATCCGTACGCGATCTCCAACAAAAGTGATTCCGTCCAAGCGGTACTAAAAAAGGAGATTCCTACTGGCAGCTCATCGATGAACCCCATTGGTACGGTGATAGAAGGATACCCAGATACAGCTGCCAACGAAGAACTTCCCCCAATAAAATGATCGCCATCAATTAAATCTGTTTTCCATGCCGGTGACCCAGTTGGGGCAATCAACGCATCCAAAGAATTTTCCTTCAACAATTTGTCAATGCCATTTTCACGAGTGGCTTTCCACATGAGTGCCAGGGCATCGACATATTCTTTGGTGGTGAGATCGCCTTTGGCAGCTGCCATTTCCAAAAGTTTCTGATCGAAGTAGCGAAGTTCGATGGAATCTTTTTTATTAAACTCGATCAATTCCTTTAGATTTTTTACGAGTGTCTTTTCGCCCAAGCTTGCAAAGTACTTCGTAAGTCCATCGTTGAATTCGTAGAGCAACACTTGAAAAGAAGAACCATTCGCTGCACGATCCATGCTAAAGTCGAGTTCTATAATTTCCGCGCCCTGACTTTTCAACTGTGCAACAGCTTGCTTCATTAATGTATCTACTTTTGCATGATAGCCAAGACTGCTTTTCAACAATCCAAGTCGCTTTCCTTTTAATCCATCTTTTTTCAATGACTTTGTATAGTCGGTAAGATATTTTCCAGCAGACACAAGTGTTTTACTATCCGATGAATCTACGCCTACCAACACGCCAAGGCTGACAGCAACGTCTTCCACTGAGCGTGCCATAGGCCCGGGAGTATCTTGTGTGAATGAGATAGGAATAATACCACTTCGGCTCAACAAACCCACTGTTGGCTTCAGTCCTACGAGGCCATTGTTGTTGGATGGACAAACAATAGATCCATTTGTTTCTGTGCCAATTGCAAACGCAGCCAGGCTAGCAGCAATAGAGGCACCCGATCCGGCACTGGAACCACAAGGATTGCGATCAAGTACATAGGGGTTCTTTGTTTGGCCTCCAGCACCGCTCCATCCACTTGATGACATATCTCCCCTGAAATTGGCCCACTCGCTAAGGTTTGCTTTAGCGATAATAATGGCACCTGCGTTTTTTAGTTGAGTGGTGATATAGCTGTCTTTTGGTGGATAAGAGTTTCGTAACACGGTGGCACCAGCTGTGGTGGGCATGTCTTGCGTATCAATGTTATCTTTAAGAATCACCGGGATTCCATGGAGTGGCCCACGTAATTTTCCTTCTGTCCTTTCTTTGTCTAATTCCTTTGCCAGCTCAATGGCTTTAGGATTAACAAACAAAATTGAATTAATGCCCGGTCCTTTTTTGTCAATCGCTTCGATCCTGGCCAGGTAGTCTTTCACCACTTGCTCTGCTGTAAAGGTTCCTTTGGCGTAACCGTCTTGCAGTTGTAGGACAGTGATTTCCTCCAGGTAGTCACCGGTGACTTTGGTTTTTTCTCTTTTTTGCTCGCATGAAGCGACCACAATAAAAAGAAAGAACAATAGAAGGGGCTTCGTTATTTTTTGCATGTCTGAGACTTTTGTATTTAGCGAAAGATAAACGAAAATGCATAGCCGCGCATGGAATTTGATATTTGGAAAGGTATTTAGCTTTATTTCAATTATCCTTTGAACTCTAGATATAAAAAACCCTTGTTGCTTTCCAGGCAACAAGGGTGAGTTAATAGCCTACACAAAAACCTACAGCGGTTTGCCTGACTCCAGTGTTTTGATCGCCTGTTCAATCAATTTTTTAGTTTCTGGGTTGGGCGCTTGTGCCAGCGCAAGTTTGGCATGTTCTAGCGCTTTCTTTAAGTCACCCATTGCGGAATAGCCGCGCATCATACCTCCATTAGTCGGCCATATGCCTTTATTCTTTTTGTAGTTCTTCTCAAAAATGGCCATCGCTTCTTTTACTTTTTTCTCAGCGAGCAATTGACGACCGTAAACATGCATCTCCATGGCATTGGCATTGAGCAATGCTTCTTGCATCATTTGCTCTGCTGCTTCTTTCTTGTTTAATTTTCCGAGCAAGCCGGCCTTTGTTGAAAGTGCGTTGAACGTTTTGACACCACCCATGTTTGGATCTACCGCCACATTGATCCATCCCAGCGCTTCTTCGTAGTTAACATTGTTTCGTAAGCACCACGCGGCAGCCGCCTCCAGGCTTGGTGGATCAAAACCTAATGCACCACTCATTTGAGAACGGATAGATGCTAAGGTGTTTTTTGTTAAATCAGTTTCTACCTTAAAGGGGATTCTCCAACGTTCCCACTCAAGGGCAACCTCTACCGCGCGGTCTGTTTGATTAGAGAAAACAAAGTCCAGTCGTTCTTTGCTTTCCTTCATCTCCTTTTGCTGACGAGTACCAATTCGTGCGACATCCATTTCACCATTGTAAAAATAACTTCCCCAGCCAACCGTGTTCTTGTTAAAAATGAGAGTACTTGAGTCTGCATACAGCGCGATGAAGAACCCATATTTGCCGGCAGCCAATGGCTTGCCATTAATCGTAACGTCAGTAGAGAACGAGATGGTTGTGCTTTCATTGGCTCCTGCTCTCCAGGGAGAGGCAACAGATGACCCAAAACCCAGTATGGTAAAGCCATAGGGCGCTATACCCGTTCCCCAGATTGCTCCTTCGCGCCCGCGTACGGCCGGAGCACTCCAGTTAATTTCGATATCTGTCACACCCACTCGGGTTCCTGTTTTTCGCTTTAGATTTACTCCGTCATCGGGCAACTGCAGTTGTTGGCCCGTTGAGTTGAACTGGATTAGTATCAACATACCAATGAGCAAAAGGAAATTTGTGGTTTTCATTTTCATAATTTGGATGATTTAGTGAGTGGATAACCGGGCTGATCATTGGCTTATACGGCTACCATAAATATGTGGACATGTATGGACAAACAAATTGATGAGCGGCTTTTTTGGTTGTGAATGTTTGAAAACACTCATCAACATCCGGATGGTACAATTATCGGCCCTTGCGAAAAGCCAAGTAACTTCTTAGTTTAGAAGCATGGATGAATTCGTAGAATACCTTCAGCGTTCGATTGCAGACGAAGTCTTTTCGAAAGATGAAAAGAGAACACTCAAATCGATGGTGCACGAAAGACTTTTGGATGCTAATCAATTGAATTTTCTGCGCGGAAAAGTATTTGAGTTGGCCAATGCAAAGATCACTCCCACCAACTATCCGTTTATTATGGATTGGATAAAAACCGCCACCAGTGCATTGGTGCTACCAACTACTTCAACAACAGATGCTTTTTTTAGCCCTGGTGATGCTTGTCGCAATACAATCATCCAGCGCATTGATGGTGCGAATAAGCAATTGCAAATTTGTGTGTTTACCATTAGTGACGATAGCATCACGAAGAGCCTCTTGGCTGCCCATCGAAGAAAAGTTCAGATTAAGGTGATTACAGACAATGATAAAAGTTTAGATCAGGGTTCTGATATCGATCAATTGGCACGAGCGGGTATTGCTGTTAAAATGGATATCACGTCAAATCACATGCATCATAAATTCATGATTGCAGATCTGCATACGTTGATTACAGGTAGTTACAACTGGACACTGAGCGCAGCCAGATATAATCATGAAAATATTTTGTTGACGCGCGAGTCAAATGTAATAAAATCATTTTCCAGCGAATTTGATAAGTTGTGGAATGAAATGAAGAAGATCGACTAGTCGGAATCCTTTAGGTCAGTGCAGCTGAATTGCACGCTTGACTTCTCAATGTATTTTATCCAAAAAGATCCAATTGCCTTTTGCTTACGACAGCTTGTTTTTGTTTCTGCTTGGCCTCAGGTGTTTCGATTGTTTTTCCATTTTCAGAATAACTGGCAACGCCAAGAATGTTGTATCCCATAATTCTTTCTACACCAACACCGTTTATTTTCTTTTCAATTTGCAATGTGCATGAAATCGTTGAACCGCTCTTGAATTCTACCTTACCAGATTGTACAAGGGTCATAAAGTCATCTGACTTCATCACAAAAGAAATCGGCTCACCTTTGTACATGCCTCTCCATTTGTGTTTGCCTTTCATCAATACAGGCGAAATGATTTCTATCTCTGCGTTCTCTACGACTTGCGGTGCTACCGTATTTGAATTAATAATAAACGCTTTAAACTCTTCCCTGGCTACCAATTGTTCTTCTGTAATGGGTTTCTTTGTTTCATCGGTCAATGCTACAGAGATGCTTTTCACTTTTTGATAGTTGCGTAGCAAATCATAAAAGGTAGATCTGCGTTTCTTTACCACGCTGCTTTGATCAAGTAACGGCAACAGATTGGCGAACTCGTTCTTCAATGCATGGATTTCTTTTTGAAGCTGTTCCTTGCTGGCTTCTTCGGAAGCGTTACCTGCAAGTGAATCCAACAGGGCTTTGCCCATCTCACCCATTGACGTTTGGCCAGTCGCAGCAACACACGCGGCCACCACCGTATTGACCAATGCGATTTTAGCTGGGGCTGTTTTTTTGGGAGATTTCACGGTTATAGTCAGCCAACTTTTTAACCCGCCCTTGCCCGAAGGTTCGGTCTCCATTTTTACGTTCACCCCACAGATTTTTGCAATTGCTTTGGTCAACTCAAGTAGTTCACGCTCGCACTTATTGTGGATCAGGGCGTCCATCGTATGTGATTTATCGCTAAACCAGTAATGAAATTGTAGTTTGAAGGTCATTCTATGCGAATCTCCGGCATTGGCCATTATTTCAACAGTTCGTTAAAAAGGGCTGCCAAAGTATTGAATTCCTGTCTTAATTAAAATGGAAGGGGCGTGAGTGAAGATTGGAGGAGAGAGTTACTTGCCCCACGCCCGCCTTGCATGTCTTTTTGAAGTATGATTACTCGGTTATTTGGAAGCTGCTAGCTTGAAAGAGCTTACAAAGTCACTTTTTAAAAATATTACTTTCGATCGCCATTTTTTTATACTCCGGCAGTATTCTCTCGTAAAGTGCTTCGTCTACTTTCTTCAGCGAATTCATGAGTCCACCAATGCCCGAGTCTTTTAGGCTCACGCGCTGTTTTCTAATCTCCTCCATTTTATTCCGGATGGTGGCTTCCAGCTTTATGAGTTCTCGTTCGGTCATCAGATAATATTATGAGGGTAAAGTTAATGATGATTATCTACATCCCGCATCCAAACAAATTCTCATTTTCGCTGTTTCCAACGTTATGAAGATTTACAACCTCCAACGAAAACAGCTATTGCCGATATCATTGAAAGAAGCGTGGGATTTTTTTTCGACTCCCAAAAATCTTTCGAAGATTACTCCCGAGCATATGGGGTTTGAAATTTTATACATTTCAGGAGGTGAAAAAGCCTATGCCGGGCAGATTATAAGGTACAATGTGAGTGTATTGCCGGGTATTAAACTTCATTGGGTTACTGAGATTACCCAAGTAAAAGAGCCCCTTCATTTTATTGACGAGCAGCGCTTCGGGCCTTACGCACTTTGGCACCATCAGCACCATTTCAAAGAGGTAGACGGAGGAGTAGAAATGACAGACGAAGTGAACTATGGCATAGGCTACGGTTTTATTGGTAGACTGGCTCACTGGCTTTTTGTTGGCAAAGAGGTAAATCGTATTTTTGACCATCGCTACCAAGTGTTGGAGCGGTACTTTAAGCGGTAATGAACGGTCTCTCAATTCTTTTTTGTGCGATAATCATCATCGGCACATTCCTAGCGATGGAGGGTGTGGCTTGGTTTTCCCATAAATATATCATGCACGGATTTTTGTGGACATGGCACCGATCGCACCACCGCGTACACACACACACGTTTGAAAGGAATGATTTGTTTGCGGTCGTGTTTAGTATTCCTGCTATGACGCTGATGGTTATGTCTACCACGCTGTTTCACAGTGTTTATGTTTTCTCCATAGGCATTGGTATTATTTGCTATGGCATTTTTTATTTTGTTTTTCATGATGTAATTGTTCACCAGCGCATTAAATGGCTGCCCAAAAAGAGAGGAAGTTACCTTCAGCGGATGATTCACGCCCATTACATCCACCACAGCAAGCACACCAAAGAGAATTGTGAAGCGTTCGGGTTTTTGTATGCGCCCAAAAAATTTGAGCCCAAGAAATTTGTTTTAAAAAAGGAGCGTACTGAAACGCAGTAAACCATAGGCTTTAAGCCGCAAGCTACAGGCTGCTAGCTTGTGGCGCGTAGCCTGAGGCGTATAGCCATTTAAAGAAATGATCCCAGACATATACCTCTACGCTATCGTTGATTTTCTAACGATCATTTTTCCACTTTTTCTAAGTTTTTTACCGATCAATCCCGTCTACAAAAAATGGAGAGCGATCGTGCCAGCCATTCTAATTCCGGGTATCCTTTTTTTGTTTTGGGATAATTTGTTTGCCTCTTGGGGTATTTGGGGATTCAATCCGAAATACATCGTTGGCATATATTTCTTTCATCTACCTTTAGAGGAGGTGCTTTGGTTTATATGTATTCCGTATGCCTGTATTTTTTCCTACGAGGCTGTTAACTATTTTTTCTTGCGAGATGTAGTTAAGGGGAAGTCAACTACTTTTTCAGTTGTGATCATTGCTGCGCTGATGCTAACAGCATTGTTGAATTATAATAAGCTATATACAGCTGTTACTTTTTTTTCGATGTCAGTTTTGCTTTTTTGGGTACAATGGATTTGGAGACCAGATTTTATTGGCCGATTTTATTTGTCTTTCTGTTTCATCCTAATACCCTTTTTTATAGTGAACGGAATTCTCACGGGAACAGGTATTGAAGAACCAATCATTTGGTATAACAATGATGAGAACCTGGGCATTAGAATCGGCACCATTCCAATTGAGGATATTTTCTATGGCATGCTGCTGGTACTGCTGAATATTAGCCTATTCGAGTTCTTTCAAAAAAAAAGCGTCAAGACTAATTCCTGACGCGTTCTAAGTTATTTGGGTGCTTCTCAGATTAGGCAGCTACCGCACCTTTGGTTGATTTTTTAGACTCCACGTTCTTTTTCATTTTGTTGGTTTTCTTCGAGTCCTTTTTTATTTGCTTGCCTACGACAGCCGCAATTTTCTTCGCGCTGCGCTCGACTAATTTGTCAGTCTTTTTAGTGGCTTTAGAAACTCCAAGTGTTTGAATAGTTTGGTGTAAAGAGTCAACCAATAAATTTTTTACTTCTTTTTTTCCTTTTAAAATGAGTTTTTCCATACTGTTTTTTGGCTTGTGTGAACACGAAAGTATAATGTTACCTATATATTACCAAAAAGTTAATAAAATTTAATATTGGATTACTTTTTCTGCTCAATTCGCTTGATTTCAGGGTTTTTTCGAATCAATTCAAATTGGCTTTGCACCTCTTCTAGTCTTTTTACAGTGAGTTCGTAAACCTCTCCCTGCTGGTCGGTCGGTGGGGTGTCTGCACTAAATACCTGGCTTTCTTTCCCAAGTGCAAGCAATCGTTCCAATACCTGTGCACCACTTCTAAAAATATCCCATCTAGCACCGGTTTGATTAATGTCAAACAACACAGCTTCGAGCTGATAGATTTTTTCTTCCAATGCTGCTGCTTTGCGGTCGCCCTTTTTTGCCAGCAAAACACTTCGCATTTTTTCCATTTCGTCAATCAGCTGCAGAGCTGTCTTGGTGGCGGTATAGAGTTTTACTCCAAGTGCATACTGCTTGGCCATATGCTCGTCAGTAGATGGCGTGTTGGGATCTTTTAGAAGAGGCAGCACTTGTTTATACTCTTTTCCATTTGCTTTTAATACAATGGTATAGTTACCTGCCGGAGCCATAGGAGGTGTTAATCCAGGGCCAATATCTAAATCAGGTATAAACAAATTGCGTTCTCCTTTCTCATCTAATGCTACCCAGTCTTTACCCCGTGGTCTTGTGCGCAACTTGGGCATAGTGTGTTCTTGCAGTCTCAGGTTCCACCACATCCGTTGGATGCCGGGTTGATTCTTAGCCTTCAACTTCTGAACAAGTTCACCACTCGAATGGTACACCAAAAGTTCTACACTGTCTTTCGACTTTTCTTTCAAGTAATAAGAAATAGCTGCACCATCAGGTGGATTTTGTCCATTGACAAAACTGCGATCTGTTTTTATTCCGTTTACATCTTGAAAGCGGTAGGTGGGCCTGAGTGAAAATAAATGAGCCTCTCCATTTTTTACTTGCTCACTAAACTCGCGAATAGGCGTGATGTCGTCCAATATGTAAATTCCTCTTCCATAAGTACCGATCACCAGATCTCTAAAATTCTTTTGGATTTCAATTCCGTAAATCGGAACAGGTGGCAAATTGTTTTTCAGATGAATCCAGTTTTTTCCATCATCGGGCGAAAAATACAACGACTTATCGGTGCCCATCCACAAGAGCCCAGCCTGTGTGGGATCTTCTTTGATCTGATTCACGAAATTTGAATTGGAAGCAGGAAGATCAATTTTCAGTCGCGTCCACGATTTTCCAAAATCGGTCGTTTTAAAAACATAAGAGCCAAAATCATTGACGTGATGCGCGTCTACCGACAAGTAGCAAGTGCCTGCATCAAAATTAGAGGCATCGATATTTCGAATAGTGCTCCATTTGGGCAAGCCTGAAATATTGGCGGAAACATTTGTCCACGTTTTACCACCGTCTTGTGTCACGTTCACTTGACCATCGTTGCTACCTGTCCACAGCACACCTTCCTTCAAAGGAGATTCTACCATCGAGTAAAGTGTACATCCATCCCATGTCATTAAATTATCATTGGCAATTCCTCCCGAATTTTGTTGATGCGTTTTATCGTTGGTGGTTAAGTCGGGACTTATCACTTGCCAGTTTTGTCCTACGTTGTTGGTTTCGTGCACAAACTGACTGCCAACCCACACACGGCCTTTTACGTGTTTGCTTAACACCATTGGAAAATTCCAATGCCAACGATACTTAGCATCTGCCGGCTTTGAACCAATTTGCGTTTGTGGCCACACGCGCACATCGCGTGGGTGCATCGTTTTTAAATCAAACACATCCAGGCCTCCATCGTAACAGCCACTCCATACAATCGAATTGTCCAACGGATCGGGTTGTGCAAATCCACTTTCACAACCGCCTACTCCATGCCATGCGCCCAATGGAATGTTGTTGCCGCCCAAATATCTACTCGGCCCTCGATAGCTCCATCCGTCTTGGCGATTGGAATATACATTGTAGGGAATCTGATTGTCAACGGCCACGTGATACATCTGAGCTATGGGCAGGTTAATATTGCTCCAGGTTTTACCTTCATTGAAGGTCATGTTGAGACAACCATCATGCGCACATAAAATACGTTTACCATTCTTGGGATCAAACCACATGTCATGATTATCACCACCAGGCGCCCATTGATTGAATTTCTTGTCGAATGTTTTACCCCCGTCTGTAGTTTTCATGATGCCTACTGAAATGGTGTAGACGGTGTTTTCATCAGCGGTCGAAACGCGCAATCGCGTATAATAGCCAGCGCGTTGCCCCATGCCGTGGTGTTGATGCATTAACTTCCAACTGTCTCCGCCATCTTCCGACCGATACAGCCTTGGTTCTTTATCTTCCACCAATGCGTACACCACTTTTGGATTGGAGTAGGCTACGTCTACCGATGTTTTTCCAACAGGGTGTGTGGGTCCACTTTCTAATCCATTGCGCAGCGGTTGCCACGTCTTACCACCATCTTTGGTGCGATAGATGCCGCTGCCTGCGCCACCACTATTTAACTTCCATGTTTTTATTTCCACCTCCCACATCGCTGCATACAACACATCTGGGTTTTGAGGATCAATAGACAAATCTGAGCAGCCCGTATTCTCATTCACGAAGAAAACACGCTCCCAATTTTTTCCACCATCTACTGTTTTGTAAACACCACGTTCTTGCTGGGGGCCATGTGTGTGACCCAGTGATGCGACATAAACGGTGTTCGTATCGGTCGGATGAACAATGACACGGCTGATGCGAAATGTTTTTTCTAGGCCAAGATTCTTCCACGTCTTCCCCGCATCAGAAGATTTATACACGCCATTTCCCACGGCATGAGCAGGGCGGATCAAAAATGTTTCACCTGTGCCCGCCCAAACTTGCTTATGATTGGAGGGAGCGATAGCCAATGCCCCAATGGAAGAATCCTCGGTATCATCAAAAATCGACTTCCAAGTGGTGCCCATGTCCTCGGTTTTCCAAATGCCACCGCTAGCCGCGCCAGCGTACGACACCATGGGGTTTCCCGGTTCGCCAACTGTTGATATCATGCGATTGCCGTCAGGCCCAATGAAACGGAATTTGAGATTAGAAAATGTTTTAGGGTCGAAGGACTGGCAGAATAGTGTTGTGGTTGTAAACCAACACAGTACGACTAGTAAGTATCTCATGTATTTTATCGGTTGTTTGAGCAAAAGATAGAAAAGAGATTCGACTTTTATCTGGACATTTTTAGAGAGCGAATCAGTTTTATTTTAACGGCAAACGCCTGCTATTTACTCGCATAGGATGCCAAACACTGAAACTCGGGATGGTTAACAATCAACTTAAACCAATACGTGTATTGATCAGGATTTGCTGCCATTTCATTTACCAAATCGGCAATGGAGATAAATTTCCAATCTTCCACTTCCTCAGCGTTAACACTGGGTACGCCATCATAAATACCCTTGAAGACATAGTCGACTTCGTGCTCAATCAGGTTCTGATCGAGATTTGTTTGGTACACGAATTTGTAGATAAATTGAGGAGAAAGTTCGATGCCCATTTCATAACGAAGTCGCTTTTTGACCGTCAATTCAATTTCTTCAGTTGGTGTGGGATGGCTGCAGCAGGCGTTTGTCCATAAGCCTCCGCTATGATATTTTTTCGCTGCCCTTTTCTGAATGAGCATTTCGCCTTGCGAATTAAAAACGACTACCGAAAAGGCTCTGTGCAATTGCCCTTTTTCGTGCGCCTCCATTTTTTCCATGATACCGATGGCGTTGTCTTCCTTATCCACAAGTATCACCGAGTCCATCAAATGAGATTTAGCTGATGTTTGACGTAGGAATAGGCCAGAATCGATAGCTTCCTTCTATTTCTTACCCTGATTCGTTTTGTCAACACCGTGCTGCTAGATGTATTTTTAATTTTTTCAAATAGTGCTAGGTAATAGACATAGGCAACATAAACGCCAAACCGAGCTGACTTTGGAAGCTGTTTAATGCCTTCATACCCTTCTTTGAAATCAGCCGCAACATCTTGTTCGATTTGCTTTTTAGTTGATTCATCGAAGCGGGACAAGTCAACACCAGGGAAATAGGTGCGACCCATTTGATTGTAATCTGCATTCAAATCACGTAGAAAATTGATTTTTTGGAAAGCCGAACCTAACTTCATTGCGGAAGGCTTCAAGCGCTCATACATTTCCCTATCATTTTTACAAAATACGCGCAATGACATCAGACCTACCACTTCTGCGGAACCTAAGATATATTCATTAATACCTTGTTCATCGTACGAGGTATTCTTCAAATCCATTTCCATACTTTTCAGGAACTGGTTATAAAGGGCTGGCTCTATTCCGTAAAAATTAACTGTTTTTTGAAAGCTATTTAGAATTGGATTGAGACTAATTTTCTCTTCGATGGCTTGGTATGTTTCTGTTTTGAAACGAGAGAGTAGCAATTCTTTATTGTAATCATGGAACGTATCCACTATTTCATCAGCAAAACGAACAAATCCATAAATCGCATAAATTGGTTCACGAAATTCTTTCTCTAAACATTTAATGCCTAGTGAGAAGGAGGTGCTGTAAGCGCGAGTTGTTACACGGCTACACTGTGCTGATACCTTATCAAATAATTCCTTACTCATGGTCTTCGGTTTTTACCGAGAAGTAACCGACAAAATTAACCATTTTGCTTTGCTAGTTCGCTAGCCACAACCTGCCCCGAAATCAATGAGGGAGGCACACCTGGACCTGGCACAGTCAATTGTCCCGTATAAAACAGGTTTTTAACCTTTTTGTTTATCATGGAGGGCTTGAGGTTGGCCGTTTGAAGAATGGTGTTCGCCAAACCGTAGGCATTTCCTTTAAATGCGTGATAATCAGACACAAAATCCGAGTGCGCATAGCTTCTTTTAAAGACAATGTGCTGTCGCCAGCTGTCGCCTGTTAGCTTTTCAATTCGATCCATCATGACGTTGAAATATTTTTCTCGAGTTGTTTCATCGTCTTGCAGACCGGGTGCGACTGGCATCAACAAGAAAATATTTTCATGCCCTTCTGGGGCAACAGATGGGTCGGTTTTGGACGGTACTGAAACGTAGAATAATGGATCAGTTGGCCATTGTGGACTAGTGTATATCTCCTGGGCATGCTTACCAAAATCGCGGTCAAAAAATAAATTATGATGTAGCAGATTTTTGACTTTCTTAGAAACGCCCAAATAGTAAATCAAGCTGGAAGGCGCCATCACTCTATTTTGCCAATAGCTTTCCGTATACCTGCGGTGTGTTTCGGGCAAAAGGTTCTGTTCGATGTGGTGATAATCGCCCCCCGCCACTACATAGTCGAAATCTCTTTGGATCCCCTTCACCTGTAGACTCTGGGCCTGAGTGCCATTAACATTTATCTTTTCTACTTCACTGTTAAACTCAAACTTCACCCCCAAATCCTCTGCTACCTTTACCATTCCTTCGACAATTTTATGCATACCATCCATCGGGTACCAAGTGCCTAATGCCATGTCTGCATAATTCATTAAGGTGTAGAGTGCCGGAGTTTTATCCGCAGGTGCGCCCAAAAACAAAACCGGAAATTCCAATAATTGAATAAGCCGAGGATCTTTGAAGTACTTTTTTACGTAGGCTGTAACAGATTCAAAAACATGTAGCTTAAATGCACCCTTTAGTAATTCAAGATCAGCAAGTTCCAAAATGGACAATCCAGGTTTGTAAACCAGCTTATTGACTCCAATTTCATATTTGTATTTTCCTTCCTTCAAAAATTGAGTTAGGTGAACGCTGCTTCCTTTCTCAATACTTTCAAAAAAATCTAATAATGCTTTTTCTCCAGCAGGAATGTCTTTGTGATCGGTCTCGGAAAAAAATACGCGGTAGGAGGGATCAAGCCGTTTCAGCTCATAGTAATCAGCAGGCGTTTTCCCGAACAAGGCGAAGTACTTTTCAAATACATCCGGCATCCAGTACCAACTAGGTCCCATGTCAAAAACAAAGCCATCGGTTTCAAACTTACGTGCTCGGCCACCAGCCGATGCATTTTTTTCAAAGACGGTTACATCAAATTTATTTTTGGCAAGGCACGATGCAACTGCCAACCCTGCGAATCCTGAACCAATGACTGCTACTTTTTTCATCGTCAATAATACCCCTTAAAACACAAAAATCCTTTCAGTGTTGAAAGGATTTTAAAAATGAGAACAGATTTTATCCTATTCGTAGCCCGTTAATTTTTTTTGAATCTCTTTGCGGGCATGAAAAATTCTGTTTTTTACAGTTCCAATCGGAAGTTTCAAATGCTCTGCAATTTCATGGTACTTATAACCTGTCGTGTGCATTTTAAAAGGAATCAACAACTCATCCTTCACCGAATTGACATTTCTCCACACTTCCTTGAACTCAATGCTACCTTCCGGACGGTTGAAGGTATGAATGTCTTCCACATTCAGGTGGTATAGTTCTTTGGTACTGTCAGTGGAAGTTCTTTCTCTCTTTGACTTGCGATAATTATTGATGTATGTATTTCGCATGATCGTGAAGAGCCAACCTTTTAGGTTAGTGTCTTCTCGAAACTTTTTACGGTAGGTTAATGCTTTCAGGATGGTGTCTTGTACTAAATCCAGCGACTCCTCTCTATCACGAGTGAAGCGGTGCGTGAAACTTCTAAGTGTCGGCCTCATGCTGGCAAGCTGCTGATCGAAGTCAATTGCTGTCATTTTGTTCATTTATTTATGTGAAAAGATGAACAAAATTACTTATTTAAATGACTCAGGCAACATTTTGTTTAATTAATTATACAAAAGAATAAACACCTAATTTTTGCCAAGTAAATCTTTAAGAACCAGCACGTTAGGAAAGATTGATATGTTTTTTGGCGGGCTAACATCCGCTTTTTTCAATGCATAACCCGTAATTAAGATCCTGGAATTTGGGAAATCGGCCGAAAGTTGGTCGAGGTACTTTTGCATTTCAGACGGTTTTGGTCCAGCCGTTAGAGCTGTTATTATCAAGTCGGGTTGATGCTCTCCACAAGCCGATATTAGTGATTTGTGTGGTACTGTTTGCCCCAAATAGTAAGTCCGTATTCCCATCTTTTTGATCATGTAATGATAGAAAAGCAGACCTAACTCGTGAATTTCCGTCTCTCGCAAAAACAACACTGCTTTCCTTTCGGTTTTTGGCGCTAGGGGCAGCGCATCAATGGCTACGATTATTTTTTGACGGATCAAGTGTGAGATAAAGTGCTCCTGAGCCGGTGTAATATTGTCGGTCAACCAAAGAACACCTATCTTTTCCATAAAGGGATAGACAATCTCTAACATGGTTTTTTCGAAACCGTATTTAAGTGTTAGCGACCCCAACAGCTTCTCAAACACCTCTTCTTCCATGTCAATCATAGCCACGATCAGCTGCTCAATAAAGATGTCGATATCATTTTTAGACTCGCTCAGATCTACCACTTGCTGATTTATTTCGGCAAGGCTCAACTGCACTATTTTAGAAATTTTTACTCCGTTATTATTAAGTACAGCTACGTTGATAATTTTCTTAAGGTCATCATCTGAGTAGGACCGGATGTTGGTGGTGGACCGCTTGGGTTCGATAAGTCGATGCCGTTTTTCCCAGATACGAATGGTGTGAGCTTTAATCCCAGAAAGCTGTTCTAACTCTTTTATTGAATATTTGCCCATATTTTCCTGCCAAACTTTAAACAGAAACACCCAAAAATATAAATTGTTACTTTGAGCCGATTAAATAATTGAATGGATCCTACTACTTGGGAAAAAGGGGAGAGTTGGTTTAAGACGCAGGGATGGAGTTCATTCGAATTTCAACGGGAGGCATGGAAAGCCTACTCGGACGGTTATTGCGGGCTAGTGAACGCCCCAACCGGCAGCGGGAAAACATACTCGCTTCTTATTCCTATTTTATTGGAGCCTAGCGCAAACAGCAAGTCAAAAGGCCCTCGTGCAATTTGGATAACGCCCATTCGTGCACTGGCGAAAGAAATTGAACTCTCAGCTAACAAGGCGACTAAGGGGCTGGGTACCAAATGGCGAGTGGGCGTTCGCTCAGGCGATACATCTACAAAGGAAAGAGCCAAGCAGAAGGAAAACCCTCCAGAGTTTCTCATCACAACGCCTGAGAGTTTACACCTACTCCTTTCGCAAAAAGGAGGCACTGCTTATTTCGAAAACTTACGCGCCATTGTGGTTGATGAATGGCACGAACTCATTGGCTCTAAGCGTGGCGTATTGATGGAGTTGGCACTCTCTCGATTGAAAGGAATTTGCCCTTCACTCAAAGTATGGGGTATTTCAGCCACCATCGGCAACATGGATCAATCGTTGCAGGTATTATTTGGAAATTTTTACGAGGCAAATCAGTTCAAGGTCATTAAAGCGCAAATTGAAAAAAAGGTAGAGATCGTTTCCATTTTTCCAGATGAGCTCGAACGCATGCCTTGGTCGGGCCACTTAGGCATCCAACTGCTCGACAAAATTATTCCAATCATTGCTGGCAGTAAGAGTACACTCATTTTTACGAACACGCGATCATTTGCAGAAATCTGGTATCAAAAGTTATTGGCAAAAGCACCCGAGCTTTCAGGCATACTGGCCATGCATCATGGATCCATCAGCGCGGTGACCCGAAATTGGGTGGAAGAACAACTGCATGAAGGAAAACTAAAAGCAGTAGTTTGCACTTCTAGTTTAGATTTGGGAGTTGATTTTCGTCCCGTAGAAACGATCATACAAGTGGGAAGCCCAAAAGGTGTTGCCCGGTTTTTACAACGGGCTGGTAGGAGTGGGCATCAGCCCGGGGCTACTAGTAGAATTTATTTTCTACCAACCAACTCACTTGAATTGACGGAAGCAGCAGCTTTACGCGAAGCGATCCATCAAAAAATTGTAGAAGATCGCTTACCGTATATTCGGTCGTTTGATGTGTTGGTGCAATACCTCGTGACGCTTGCGGTGGGAGATGGATTCAGGCCTGAAGAAATTTTGAGTGAAGTAAGAGGAACGGTTAGTTATTCATCGATAACAGATGAAGAATGGATATGGTGTTTGAATTTCATCACTTCGGGTGGTGAGGCGCTCACCGCCTATGACGAATATCGGAAAGTGATGGTGCACGATGGGGTGTATAAAGTAGAGAGCAAACAGATTGCCCATAAGCATCGTCTAAGCATCGGAACTATTGTGGGAGATACACTGATGCACGTAAAATATGCTACCGGAAAATACCTGGGCACTATCGAAGAGTATTTTATTTCCAGTTTGCATATCGGTGATGTATTTTGGTTTGCCGGGCAATGTTTAGAATTGGTGCGCATCAAGGAAATGGAAGCGCATGTCCGAAAATCAAAACGCAAATCGGGTAAGGTTCCTTCGTGGCAGGGAGGAAGGATGCCGCTTTCATCTCAATTAAGCGAAATGATCCGATTGAAGATCGATGAATCCGCCAGCAATAGCGAATCGGATGACGAGATGCGTTTCTTAAAACCGTTGATGGATTTGCAAAAGAACCGTTCGCATCTTCCCACCAAAAGTGAATTTCTCATTGAATATTTTCAAAGCAGTGAAGGATACCATGTATTGATGTATCCTTTCGAAGGGCGAAATGTACATGAAGGGATGGGCGCGTTGGTAGCGTACCGCATAGCTAAAATTCTTCCCATCACCTTTTCGATTGCGATGAATGACTATGGTTTTGAGTTGCTGTCAGATCAACCCATTCCGATCTTTGAAGCCGTAGAAACCAATGTATTAGGCATGGAAAATTTGTCAACCGATATTTATGCGAGTATCAACTCCACAGAAATGGCAAAAAGGAAATTCCGAGATATCGCAGCAATTTCCGGCTTAATATTTAAAGGAATGCCCGGCAAACGAATGAAAGACAAACATCTGCAATCTTCTTCGCAACTTTTTTTCAACGTGTTTCATGAATACGAGTCAGATAATCTATTGTTACTTCAATCCTTGGAGGAGGTAATGGATTTTCAACTAGAAGAAGCACGATTGCGAAAAGCGCTAGAAAGAATAGCTACGCAAAAGATAATCATCACACAACCCGAAAAGCCAACTCCTTTCGCGTTTCCGATCATGGTGGATAGAACCCGAGAGAAGCTGACTTCCGAAAAGCTAGAAGACAGGATCAAAAAAATGAAATTGGAGTATGGGGATTGAAATAGCCAAGGAGCTAACTCCATGCTGGCTTCATGGTAAGATAACATTACGAAGCTCTAGGCTCAAGATTTAATTCTTTTAAGCACAATCCCTATTAAACGCGAATTTGAATGACTGCCTGCTATGATGTAGGATTGTGATTGGAACGTTACTAAAAACCGTTGTACCCCAAAACCTATGTTGATTTTTAGATACACAAGACCATCTTTAAATTCGAAATTGGTTGGTTTGATTTCAAAATCAAAAAACTTAAGAATGAACGAATTTTTCGGTTTTCGATTGTCAATACCCAAAATCGACTTATCGGACAAACGATATTTTCCTCCGATTACATTCTTAAACAGACCAACGGTGTCTAGTTGCATGGTGCGATAGACCATGCCAGTCAGTTGTGTTCGGGTTGAGCGAAAAACAAAAATATTACCTTCAACGGATTGATTGCTAATTAAAACCCTATCCCCGCCTAACATGGCCGCGGCATACTTCAGTTTTCGAAAGGCTCGGTTTTGGGTATTGGTAACACTTGATACCGAAAGGAAACCTGTTGCTTTTACCGAAACCATATCAACTAACATCAAGCCTCTTATTTTTTCTTCAAGGGTAGTTAGCTCTACGTTCTCCCAATCTTTAGAAGTTCGTATTTGAACTAAGTCTTTTTTTTCATTAAAAACTTCTTTGCGCCCCGAAGAAAAAGTTATGCTGAACAAAGAGTGCTTGTAAATGTGGTACACCACATCTTCATTTGGCAGTGTATAGAACACTTCTTGCTGGCCAACTTCTTTAACCTTTCCAACAATTGGTTTGGTAAACGTAAAAATAGTATCCGCTTTTTCTTGAGCGTTGGAGAATTCAATCGTTAGAATCAACCAGAAGACAACTGAAAATGAAAATCTCATGTTTGAAATTATTTTATCACCACCAACCTTTTGGTCTCTTTGCCCTTGCTCGTTTCTAGGGTGTAAATGTAAATGCCCGCGGGCAGGTTGCTGGCATCATACCCAAACTCATACGGCCCGGCTTCTTGGTAAGCATCTATGGGCGTGGCTACTACTGTGCCTGTGGTGCTGACCAAATTAAGCCGCACTTGGCTGGGTTCTTCTACATAGTAACGGAAAGAGACTTTGCCTGTGGTAGGGTTGGGGAAGGCGGTGGTTCGTTTTTCAGCAGTGGTTTGTCTTTCAACCAATGCCATTTTTGAGGAATCTGTTTGGTGGCTTCCCTTCCTTAAGAACTGGTCTCGTTTGGAAATATAGTTTGAATTAATGCAGTAAGGAGTTGGGTCTGTTTCTGGAACATTTGCACTTCCGTTACCCGATGCTACTTTCATGGTAATGCCAGCACCAATGGCAGAATTAGTACCGCCAATTATTCTTAATGTGTTATCAGACAGATAGGTTGCTTGAGCCCCACTTGTAGTTGTGTAATTACCAAACAATGTCACAGATTTTGAGCCATAGCGAACAAAACTAGAATTAAATCGCCCTGATGACCCTCCCCATGATGGCGTTACCTCAACCCAATCACTATATGGAGGAGTGGAGGGAGAGGAAGAGGGTATAGTTAATTTTGTTGTGGAGACAATTTGAGTTTTGTACTTGGCGATAAAAACAGCCTCGTGCAAAACTCCGTTGGCATCCGTTTTCCTTAAAATTGCCGTTACCTTAAGATAAACCGTAGGCGGCAAAATTGAGCCGTTTGGAAAAAGGTTGCTTCTACTCGCGTGGTGGACGGCCGCCCTTGCCTTACAGGTGGTTAGCAAACTGATGGGGACAAAGCTGGAAACCAACGTTGAATCATTGACATAATTCATGTTCGTAAAATATTTAAGATAGGAGAAATTAGGTGGAGCGGAACGCTCATACACATAAGCGGCAGTTATCGTAGAGTTGGAAAGATCAAAACCAGCATTTGGATTAATTGCATATTTCAAATTTTCAGCTAGGGTTACATCATAAAATGCGCCATGTATAAAAATGGGCGAAAAAGCACCTGAAATAACAACATTAAGCTTGGGTGGTTCAAGTAGAGTAAAAACGCCCATAATGTTTTTGTAATTTATGATTGTAGGGGGAATAAGCACAGACCCTGGATTGCTCATAATAATCTGCTTATGGCTTCCTGACCATGTGATTTCCCCATTGCCTTTCAAATTTATATCAAAGGCTACGGGTTCGCTCGCATTGGGAGTATTAGTGAAAACACCCACCAACTTAGTGACAACACCAGCGGCACCCCCTAGTCCCGTTAAAGCATTCCACCAAGGATTTTCCGCAAAGCTTATTGATGGGAAAATTTCTTGGAGCATAGAAAGCCCTGACTTAGCACTTGCATGATAGCTCACCCCCCCGTCCACAATGGTTTTTATTCCCTCAGTAACTTGGGAAAACCCCTGCTTGCCATCGCCCTTTCTTCCTTCTTTGTCCATTTGAGGGACTGCTGTTCCATTTAACTTAAAAGTTAAGGTATTGGTTTGTACCAGCCTTACATCAAAAAACAGCTGGCTGTTTACATCGCACGTACAGGGATCGTAGTTCATGACAAAGTCTGCATGAAGCCAGTATGGCAAATCAAAAGCATAGTCGTTAGCAACAATTGTTTCGGGCACTTGGTTATCAAAATCTGTAAGCGCATTCACATGGTTATTTGGCGATAATAGTTCTAAGATTGCTGATCTCCTACCTTCTGCATATTTTAATGTAATCAAGGCTCTGTCGTTTTGCCCAATAGTGGTAGATATGGCCACAAAAATTCTAAGTATGCCCGAATACTTATTGTAGAGTATGAAATAGGGATGGTTTATTCTTTTACTAGCCGTACCAAAATCACGTTGTACTAATACCCATCCCGCTTCAGGCTCAAAATCTTTTAGGCTCTGAACCTGAAACTTGTTAATGTTATTGTTGTTGCGATCAATAGGCTGAAAGGGTGATTCCATTGTAAATTCACCGTTCGGGCTATTGGGGCCTGTATAGTTTGCCCCGGCTAAGTAAAAGTTAAAATTTGGCTGCCTCCAATCCCAATTGTCAGCTCCGTTTGGCTGAGGTGGGCAATGTGGAGCTACCGTTTGTGCATGGCTCACAAGAGCACAAAAGTAAAAGATTGTGATGGGCAAGTGTTTTCTCATAACAAAGGGTTAGTTGACTCTGGTACCTATAAACTTTCTTTTCGAAAAAAGATTTATATCTTGATTCTTTCTATAGAAATAATTTATCTCCAGCGTTTTGTGGTCAACAGATACTTTGCCGTAGACTGAACTAGTTGCATACCTGCAATCTGTGTCGATGTAAGGCAAGTAGAACTGCCTGTATGTATACTGATTAATACTAGGACTTCTGCTTAATAGATCAAAAACAGCACCATCGCACCCATCAGGCAGGTTGTATATTCGCACGCCATATCTTTCATCTCCAGTATAGCCTGGAGGATAGGGGCCGAAATCTTTAATCTGGACTATAAATTTTTTTGTTGGCTCATCGGTATGGTATCCTTCGAACTTTCCTTCAAAAGCCAGTTTATGGTTTTCCGCTGGCACAATGTGTACTGATCGAGACTGTACGTCCATGCCATCGTCTTGCGGAAAACAGTTTAAGTAAGTTTTTCCTGTAGCCGTCAATGTCACTTTAAGCTCACCGATAGCATCGTGTTTGAAAATAAGTGCAAAGGATCTTTTATCGAACTCCCTTGGGTCATCACCCACTTTCCACTTGTAAGTGGTGTATTCATCAGTGGCTTTAAACCCAATAGACTGCTGAGAGCGTGTGTTAGATTCGCCAATCCAAACAGTGTCAACCAAGTAGGAACTGTCACCGATAGCCTGATAGATTCCAAAATTGGCAGCAAAAGATTTCTTTCCTATGCAATTGTCAGTATCTGAGCCACACCCTTCTAGCAAGAATACAAAAGCCCCCAACAAAGCCAACAGAACAAGAAAGGTCAGTCGTTTTTTCATTTATCTTTTTGATTTCTCTTCAACTCCTCAATCTCCTTCTTCATATCAATCAAGTGCAGCGTCAGTTCCTCTACTTTCTTCAATAAGATCACGTTCATTCCATTCAAACTCATGCCCTCTTTTTCTATTTCGGCTGCACTGGGCACTTCCGGCAGGTGGCGGTTTTCTTTTACATAATTTTCGGTCTCTTCTAAGGTAGGCAGTTTGTAAGAGGGGTCAAATACGTAATCGGGGAAGGCACTGCCGTTGGTGAACACCCTTACCTCGCCCCATGCGCCAATTGAACCTGCCACGGCAAGTTTGTAAGAGCCAGGGGTGCTGGTACCTATGCCTACTCTTCCACCCAACGTAAAAGTCATAATCATTGAGTTGGCATTTTGATCGCCTGATGCTGAATAACCTGTGCCAATCCCTAAGCTATATTCACCGCCAATGCTTGTGTTTGAAAACTGACCTACAAACGCATTGTGTTGAATGGAGCCACTGCCTATCCATCGAGTAAACCTCAAGGAAGGAAGGTTTCGTCCATCGACTCTAAGATTGATGTTATCATAATTGACATCGCTTGTCATTAATTGTCCATCGCGGACGTGCAGTTTCTCCACTGGTGAGTTGGTTCCAATACCTACACGCCCAATCGAGCTGATCATCATTGCTTCCGTTAGCGCACCTGCATTCCATGTCCTGATCTGCAAATGAGTAGATCCTGTATTGTTTGCCCTCCTTGCTTGCAAATAAGTAACATCGCTTCCGCTGATGTAAGGAGAGAGGTAGATATGCCCGGGTAAATAAATACTTTGTCCAATGCCTGAATTGGGATTATTGGATAGGTAAATGTCTCCAGTGCCAGCTACATCAAAAAGTCCCCTGGGAGAGGTTGTCCCAATGCCCACATTGCCAGAGGCCGGAAAGGTATTTTGAGCGATTGCAAAGTCAATGAGCCCTAAAAATAATAAAGCGGTAAGTTGATTTTTCATATGGGTCGGTTTTGTTAAACAAATTTAACAACGCCTCCACCAGATTATTTTTGGATTCTTTCTTTGTAACTTACTACGTGGAAAACCACGTATTTCTACACGTGGAAAACCACGTATGGATTCGATTTTGTTCTGGAATCTTACTTTTTTGGAGACACTCCCAATTGCATAAGCTTGAAATAATTGAAATCGTATTAAAATCTTACACGCCAAAAAATGGCCACAAGGTTATCATAGATTCAAAACCGAAGTGTAAAAACTGTTTTTACATCCAGCTCTGATTCCACACTTAACGAGCCATTGTGCATTTGCATGATTTGTCGGGAAAGCGCTAACCCAATTCCAGACCCTGTTTTTTTGGTGGTGAAGAAGGGAACAAAAATCCGCTGGATGGCTTCTGGAATGATACCCGGCCCGTTATCGGTCACTTGAACAATTATCGAGTTTCCAGTATATAATCCGATCAACTCTACTTTTGGATTTTCTGTTTGATAGAGCGCTTCAAATGCGTTTTTAAGAAGGTTGATTAAAACCTGACTAATCATTTCTTCATCTATTTCTACGGTCAAGTAATCGGATTGGCAGATAAGCGAAAATTGAATAGCCGATTTTTTTATCTCGGGCTTCATCAGGTTGGCTACGTTTTCAAGTAGCTCTTTTAGTTTTACAGTTTTAAGTTTTGGCTGGGGTAAGGAAGTGTATTCTCTGTACGCATCGATGAATTGAATCAAACCCTTGCTTCTGTTTTCGATGGTGCCCAATCCTTCCCGCAAATCATCTGCCGCTTCTCCCTTTAGTTCATAGTGACTTTCTTTATTTACTAAATCTTCTTCGAGTATTTCGCGCATGGTAGAGGTAAGCGAAGAGATAGGAGTGATCGAATTCATGATTTCATGCCGAAGTACACGAGTGAGATTTTGCCAAGCCTCAAGTTCTTGCTTTTGCAATTCCGTCTGAATGTTTTGTAGCGTCACCAACTTTACGGTGTTCCCTCGGATGCGAAGTTCGGTAGCTTGTATAGTCAACTGAAACTCGTTACCGGATTTGTACAATGTACTTTTGCCTGGTTCCGCTTCGCTCAGGGATTCATACAGTTTGGGGTTGATAGCCTGGAGTTCTTTAAGGTTTTTTAGATTACTCACACCAATAAATCGTTTTGCGTTGGCATTCATTAATTGTACTTCTCCATCCGCGTCAAACGATAAGATACCGGTTCGCACCTGTTGCACTACCGTGTTTAGGTATTGCCAACTTTCTTCTTTCTCTGATCGCGCTTTTCGAAAGGCTTCTAGCACTTCGTTGAAAGCCGTATTTAACTCACGAAAGCTTTTGCCTAATTTATTATCGTTGGCGAATCCGGAAATAAAATCAGAATACTTAACCGATTCCAGAAAGCGCGTAAGTTTGCGATTGGTTTGTGAAGTAAAGCGGTATAACTCCAACAATTGAAAAACGATAATCAAAACAGTAAGCCCGGCAGCAAAAAACATATTGGGGCGACTTACCATAAACATTACCAGCCCAACTGATAATGCCAGAAGGGCTACCCGGAACGCTACCCGAAAACGAAAGTCGTTGAAAAGCATCTTAGAATTTGAAAATTTGAAAATTGGCTAATTTGAAAATGAATCTATTTGTGCTGATTGGCATTGAGGCTGTTGTTAGGTTTTTGCATCTTCAAATTTTCAAATTGATTAATTTTCAAATATTTAAAGTCCATGTTTTTCAAGTCTGCGATAGAGTGATGATCGTGTCAATCCCAATTCAGAGGCGGCTTGTGTGATATTGCCGTTGTATTTCTTTAATACTTTTCGGATCAGCAGTTTTTCAACTTCATCCAGATTGTATTGATCCATATTCATCGATTGTTCGGTTTCTTTGTTGCTCGAAACGGTGAAGTTAAAGTCTTCTGGTTGCAATACAGTGGAGTTGCTTAGAATGATCGCACGTTCTAGTGAATGTTGCAGTTCTCTGATATTTCCAGGCCAAGGATGTTTGTTCATCCTCGTCATGGCGGCTTCGCTGATCTTGCTCACACTCTTTCCATATTTGGCAGAATAGTGCTTTAAAAAATGATTGGCTAGCAACGGAATATCTTCCAGACGATCGCGGAGCGAAGGAATTTGTATTTCGATGGTGTTGATACGATAGAGCAAATCTTGCCGAAAGCGATTTTCTTTTACCATGTCGTAAAGCGGCATGTTGGTGGCGCAGATCAATCGTAAATCTATGGCGGTGTCTTTATTGGATCCTACACGACTTACTTTTCTGTTTTGCAAAACGCTTAGTAATTTGGCTTGTAAAGGCATTGAAAGATTCCCAATCTCATCTAAAAACAAGGTGCCTTTATTTGCTAACTCAAATCTTCCCGGACGATCTTCTTTTGCATCGGTAAAGGATCCTTTTTTATGACCAAATAGTTCGCTTTCAAAAAGTGTTTCAGTGATTGACCCAAGGTCAACCCCAATAAATGATTCGCTTTTTCGAATGGAATTGCTGTGAATGGCGCGAGCAATCAATTCTTTTCCGGTTCCGTTTTCACCTAGTATTAATACGTTCGCATCTGTTTGAGCCACCCGCTCAATCGTCTGAAAGATGCGCTGCATGGATTGGCTTTGACCGATGATATCACGAAATTTTTCATTGATCGTGTGATTAATTTCGTGGTTCTTAATCTTTAGCGTCTCAATTTCATCTCGCGATTCGCGCAATCGCATGGATAAGTATAGTGTGGCGAGCAGTTTTTCATTTTCCCATGGCTTCAATACAAAATCTGTAGCGCCTGCTTTTATCGCCTTCACGGCCATCTGCACATCGCCATAAGCAGTTATAAGAACAACCACTGCGGAGGGATCGATGCTTAGGATTTTCTCCAACCAATAGTACCCTTCGCTTCCACTGCTTACGTCTTTCGTGAAGTTCATGTCCAATAAGATCACATCGTAATCTTCCTGATTCATCAAGCCAGGCAGTGCCTCTGGATTTTTTTCGATATCGACTTGGGCAAAATGCCTCTTGAGATACATCTTGGCTGCCTTCAACAGATCTTCGTTGTCATCTACGATAAGAATTTTCCCGTGCTTAGATTCGGACATAATTTTTTCCATTAAGATTTAGGCCACAGGCTTCAAGCTGCAAGCTGTTTCAGTTCTGATGATCAGCTTGTGGCTTGTAGCCTGAGGCTTGAAGCCTTGGTTTGACCTATCAAACACAATATTGATACCGAAAGGCCAATACCTTTCAAACGCTCTAATTTGCTCAATTAATGCATTCAAATGTATTAATTATCGTCCGCAATCGAACAGTTAAGTTCACATGTGAACGGATATTTTGCTCAAAAAGCTTCAAATAGGCCCTGAAGTCGTGAAAAGGGTCGTTGGCACACTTGTTGGCAATAGGTGACCGAAATGGATAGCAAACAATGGACAAACAGATAAAAAAGAAGTACTGGACATTTAAGCGCATTGGAACCTTTGCCGGGATTGCATTATTGGTTGGGTTCATTGGGTATCAGTTCATTTTTGCTGACAGGCGTTCGAAATTGAAAATCGAAAAAGATAAGATCACGATTTCGGAAGTGAAGATGGGGCAGTTTAAAGAATACATTCCTCAAACCGGAATAGTTGAGCCCAGCCGCACCGTTTACCTGGATGCCATTGAAGGGGGTAACATTAGAAATATCGTTCGTGAAAGCGGAGCGATGCTGAAAAAGGGAGATGTAATATTGGAGCTCACAAACTTGAATCGCGAGTTATCAGTATTGCAGCAAGAAGCTTCGTTTAATGAGAGCATTAACCGTGCACGCGAGACAAAACTAAATATCATGCGAAACGACTTGGATCAACGTCAACAACTTGCGTTGATTGATAATCAACTTCAAATTCTCGAGCCGCAATACCGCAGACAGAAACAGTTGTTTGAAAAGAAGTTGATTGCAAAACAAGATTTTGAAAGAACAGAAGCTGACTATCGATACAATATCGAACGGAAAAGAATTACATACGAGGTTTATAGAAATGACTCCATCGATCGTATTAGACAATTAAAAGCAGTAACAAAGTCCGAACAGCAAATGACGTTGAGTTTAGACGGAGTTAGCAAGATTCTGGATAACCTGTTGATTAAGTCTCCAATTGATGGGCAACTTTCAACTCCGCATTGGGAAATTGGGCAGGCAGTAAGTACAGCGCAGCGCCTCGGGCAGGTAGATATTGTAGGTAGTTTTAAAGTACGAGTTCCTATTGATGAATTGTACCTGCCAAAAATTTCGGCTGGCCTTCCGGCAACCACAGACTTCGCGGGAAAGACCTACCAGCTGTCGATCACCTACATTTATCCAAACATTACAAACGGAAGATTTGAAGTGGATATGAATTTTGTCGGAGAAACACCTCAAGGTATAAGAAGAGGCCAGTCCCTGCGAATGCGAGTTGAGCTTGGACAACCGTCTCAAGAACTCTTGCTCCCTATCGGTGGATTTTACAAAGACACCGGTGGCAATTGGGTTTTCATTATGGATGGAGAGGGCAAGGCAGTTAAGCGAGATGTGAAGTTGGGTAGAAAAATGGGCTCCGAATATTTTGAGGTGTTGGAAGGTTTGAAGCCAGGCGATCGTGTAATTACTTCATCTTATGAAAATTTTGGCAACAACGAAGTATTACTTTTAGATTAATGCAACTAATTAAGAAATTTAGCGTCTAATGATGCAACCATCTTAGAAAAAAACAGTATCCAATAAAACTATATCATAAACAGAACCATCACACTTAAAATCATACCCCACATGATCAAACTAAAGAATCTCGAAAAAGTCTACACCACCGAAGAAGTGGAAACCACTGCTTTGAACAGCATCAACATGGAGATCAAAGATGGTGAGTTCGTGGCTATCATGGGTCCATCCGGTTGTGGCAAGTCTACTTTGTTGAATATCCTTGGGCTGTTGGATAATCCATCGGGTGGTGAGTACTATTTTGGCGAAAGTGAAGTGGCCAAATACTCTGAACGTCAGCGTGCACAATTGCGTAAAGGTTCTATCGGCTTTGTATTCCAGAGCTTCAACTTGATCGATGAATTGACCGTTTTTGAAAATGTAGAACTTCCCTTGTTGTACATGAAAGTTCCCTCTGACGAGCGCAAGAAAAGAGTGGAACAAGTGCTGGAACGCATGAATATTATGCACCGCAGAAATCATTTTCCTCAGCAGTTATCAGGTGGTCAGCAGCAGCGCGTGGCGATATCTCGAGCCATTGTTGCTAAACCTAAGGTGATATTGGCCGATGAGCCTACTGGTAACTTGGACTCCGCCAATGGCGAAGAGGTGATGAAGTTACTCTCAGAATTGAATGCGGAGGGTACTACGATCATCATGGTGACGCATTCTCCTTATGATGCCAACTACGCACACCGGATCGTTAACTTGTTTGATGGTAAGGTAGTAACCGAGAATATCAAGGAGCAATTCCATATTTAATTTCATAGGTTTAGGTTAAGAAACCCACTTCGATTTTCATTGAAGTGGGTTTTCTTTTTGAGGAATAGTTTCGTACAGTTCTCTGTTCAAAATTGAACATCGAAAGAACGAGAAGATGAGAGAAGCAGACCAATACCGCATTTTTTCTATTGGCATATTTATTGGCATCGCGAAGCAACCTTTGTTTTATTAGAGTCGTCTATTAAACGCACCCAAGCTACCCCCATGATTAAGAATTTTCTGTTGATTACTCTTCGAAGTATGATGAAGAACAAGTTGTACTTGTTCATCAACATCTTTGGCATGGCTATCTCCATTGCCTGCTGTATTATTGGTTTTTTTAACCACGATCACAACGCAGGATTTGATGAAATGCATAAAAATGCATCATCCATTTATCGAGTGGGTTCTGTTCGCGAATTTCAAAACGAATTAACTGAATTTGGTCATGCTCCAATTGCTCTTGGCAACGCCATCAAAAAGAATGTGCCTGATGTTGACAACGTTGTTCGGTTTTCTCCTGACGGGGGTAACTTCCGTATCAAGGAAGAGCTTTTCAATAGCAACCTTACTTATGTGGACTCGGGTTTCTTCAAACTTTTTACGTTCGAGTTTGTAGCCGGCAATGGAGAACTAAAGAATCGCAATGAGATTTGCATAAGTGACGAGTTAGCCAGGAAGTATTTTGGAGAAGAACAAGCCCTTGGCAAGCCAATGACTCAGTTACTTGACAGCGGTAAAAAGAAAGAGTATGTAGTGGCAGGCGTTTTCAAAAAGCAACCGAGTAATTCAAGTTTTGGTGGGCAGGCTTATTCTCATTATGACAATATGTTTGAATTTGCAAAGGGCGACTTCAATGAAAATAGCTGGAAGTACAGAAACAATCTATTTGTTCAGATAAAGGACCCCGCCAGGGTAGCTGCTGTTCAAGAGCAGTTGAAACAGTACACTGAAAACAATAATAAAATCAGAGAAGATTTTATAATTAAATATTTTCTGGTAGAGCCATTTGTTGGGATGGCAGTGCGCGACAGCTATGCGGATAAAAACGGAACATGGACGCGCGATGGATCACCTTTAGCCGCTGTTATTGGTATTGGTCTGATGGGTTTATTTGTTTTGTTAATTGCTATCTTTAATCTTACCAATACGGCTGTTGCCATTTCATCTCGTAGATTGAAAGAGATTGGAATTCGAAAGGTAATGGGCAGCACGCGAAAGGATTTGATCGCTCAGTTTATTGGTGAAACTACCTTGGTATGTTTTTTTGCTTTAATCGTAGGAATTCTCATTGGTGAGTTTCTTCTACTCCCCGCATTCAACAAGCTCTGGCCGGATTTTGACATGGCTACAAACTACTTTGGACGACCAAATTTTTTGATCTTCATGGTCCTTACATTGATCTTTACCAGTTTGCTTGCTGGAAGTTGCCCCGCCTTTTACATCAGCAAGTTTGAGCCGGCCAGCATATTAAAGGGCGCATTAAAATTCGGAGGTACTAATGCGTTTACACGTGTGTTGTTGTGTCTTCAATTTTCAATTTCACTCGCAGGTATAGTATGTAGTTTCGCATTTACTGATAACGCCACCTTTCAGCGTAACTTTGACATGGGTTTTGATAGAAAGGGTGTGGTTTATACGAATGTAAATGGACGTTCGGAATATGAAACCTATCGTAATGCACTGGCTGAAAATCCTGATATCCTTTCAATCACTGGCTCTCAAACCCATTTGTATGCCTCTGGTTTTAACGATCCCATAAAGCACGAGGACAAAGAAATTGAAGTGGATATTTTGGATGTAAGTGCGGAATATATTCCTACCATAGGAATTACTTTAAAAGAGGGAAGAAATTTTGAGTCTGAATCTGCCACAGATCGAAAAGAATCTGTGATTATCACCGAAGGTCTTGCAGGTAAACTCGGTTTAGTAAATCCAATTGGCAAAGAAATTATTTGGCTGGATACTGTCAAGTATTATGTAGTAGGTGTGGTAAAAGACATATACACTAACGGACTATGGGAAAAGATGGATCCAGTGATGTTTCGATATGCACCCAAAGACAATGTGAATCACATTTTGGTAAAGGCAAATGCAGATAAACTGGTTGACATTAATAAATTCATGGAGGCAAAATGGAAAATTCTATTTCCAGAGAAGATGTATGAGGGTAGGTTTATGGACCGGGAAATGGTAGAGGCAGATACAGTTAATAAAAACCTAGTTAAGATGTTTAGCTTTTTGGGATTAGTAGCATTAATGCTTTCAGTGACGGGATTATTCACATTGGTGTCATTGAACATCATAAAAAAGATGAAGGAAATTGGAGTACGAAAAGTACTTGGCGCTTCTACGTGGAATATTACAGCTATTGTCAATCGTGAGTTTGTTGTCATTTTGTGGATCGCAAGTGTAGGTGGTGGATTTTTGGGCTATTGGTTGTCCTCTATTTTTATGGAGAGCATTTGGGATTATTACCAAACGGTAAGTATTCGGTCAATGATCATTGCAGCAGCCATTCTTATAGTGGCTTCTGTTCTATCCATTGGCTATAAACTTTTTAAAACAACTCGATTGAACCCGGCTCTTATTTTAAGAGATGAATAGTTTAGAAATTTTAACCAACACGCATAAGTACTTCTAATTTTTAGTTTATCCTATACAATCACTATGATAAAAAATTACCTCCTCATTACTTTCCGCAATTTGATGAAGAACAAGTTGTTTATTTTCATCAACGTTTTCGGGATGGGCCTTGCCATCGCTTGTTGCATTACAGCCTATCTAAACTGGGGCTACAGTTCTAACTGGGACAAAATACATGATAAAGCACAAAACGTTTATCGCGTTCAGTTTTGGAGAGAGTTTCAGGGGAAGAAGAATCGTTTTGGAATGGCTCCTATGCCTTTGGCCAGTTTCATCAAGCAGAATATAAAAGAGGTAGATAAGACGGTTCGGTACATGTCTTCGTATTGCGATATGCGGATTGGCGAAGAAGTATTTGGAGATCAAATGGCGTATGCCGATTCTGCTTTTTTTGACTTGTTTACTTTCCAACTCAAATACGGATCCTACTCAAATTTTTATGATAAGGGTAAAGTTTTTATTAGTGACAAGATTGCAAAAAAGTATTTCAATAAGGAAGATGTAGTAGGTCAGTTGTTGACGCAAATTGTATTAGGTGCTGATGGTGTGAGGCGACCGAAGGAGTTCGAAATTGGTGGCGTCTTCAAAAAGCCTCCGCAAAACAATAGTTTTGGTTTTGACGTGATTACGCTGTTCGACAATTTTTGGGATGTCAATTTGGATAAGGAGTTGAGTGAAACAAACTGGAAGCGCTGGGCACACGTGCTGTTCCTGAAAATCGAAGATCCCGCTAAAGTTGCTATTGTCACGAAGCAATTGCAACAATACATTGAACCTCAAAATAAAGTACGCGAAGACTTTAAGATCTCCGAATACTACCTTGAAAATTTCGTAGGCTTGATGCAACGCAATCGCGCGAACCCTCGCCTAGATAGTGATTACCTCGGTGGTGGAATTCCAGATGAAGCTATTACAGCGCCAGCTATTATGGCGGTCTTGCTGTTATTGTTAGCTTGTTTCAATTTTACCAATACATCTATTGCCATTTCCGGCAAACGACTTAAAGAAATAGGCATACGGAAGGTGATGGGTAGCCTTCGTAAACAATTGATCATGCAATTTCTCGGAGAGAATTTGATTCTTTGTTTTCTCGGTTTGCTCGCAGGGCTGCTCATGGCCGAATGGTTAGTGCCAGCCTATGATAATATGTGGACCTGGTTGGATCTTAATCTAAGTTACACCGAGAATGTAGGATTCCTTTTGTTCTTGGTACTTCTCTTAGTTGCCACTGCACTCATTGCCGGTTCCTATCCTGCATTTTACGTCACATCATTCGAGCCGGTCAATATTCTTAAAGGCAAGGCAAAATTTGGTGGAACAAATTGGTTTACGCGTATTTTGTTAGGAGGACAGTTTGTTATTTCACTGTTGGCAATTATTATGGGCGTAGCTTTTTATCAAAATGGTAAGTACCAGAAAAATTATGACTTGGGCTTTGCTACACAAGGTGTTATTTCCGCTTGGGTTAACAATGAGAATTCCTTTAATACCTATCGCGATGCACTCTCTTCTAATAAGGATATTCAGTTGATTGCAGGCACACGCCACCATGTAGCAAATTCGCGTTACAATGATCCCGTTAAGTATGAATCTATTGAGCGGGAAGTTGACATCATGGATATAGGCGATAATTACCTGGAGGTGATGGACATGACGTTGTTGTCTGGCCGAAAATTTCAAAAGGATTCTGAAACCGATAGAAAGGAATCTATTCTCGTAACAGAGGAGTTTGTGAAACAGTATGGATGGAAAGACAGCGCAGTAGGGAAACGGGTGGTGTGGATGGATACAGTTCAGTTGTATGTGATAGGTGTTGTAAAAAATGTTTATACGCAGGCCTTATGGGGTCCCATTCAACCGCTGATGCTACGCTACGCAAACAAGGATAAATACCAGCAACTGTTGGTAAAGGTGGAACCAACTAAGATCGCGTCTGTCAATGATTACATGGAGAAGAAGTGGAAAGAGGTGTTTCCAAACACATTGTACACAGGTCAGTGGATAGATCAGGAATTACAAGAGACAAATGAGATCAATAAAAACGTTTCTGTGATGTTTGGTTTCCTTGGTTTTTTTGCCGCATTGATGACAGGCATAGGGCTTTACACGCTTGTATCACTTAATATCGAAAAGAAAATGAAAGAGATTGGGGTGCGTAAAGTACTCGGTGCTTCTGTTGCTAACATTTCAGGTGTTATCAATTTTGAGTTTGTTGTCAATTTAGGTATCGCTACGGTGATAGGTGGCGCGGCAGGCTATTTTGCAGCAGATACCTTAATGGATTCCATATGGGAATACTACATGAAACTGAATGTGGTAACTCTTTTACTGTCAATTACAGTGATGGTCATAATAGCAGTAGCTGCTGTAGGTTATAAAACAATTAGCACTGCAATGTTAAATCCAACAAAGACATTGAGAGATGAGTAAAAGTTTAGAGCAGGTCTAAAATCGTATTAGTGAGATGAATCGATCAGCTTGATAATGGCACTCCGGATGAGTTCCGGATTACTCCATGGAACAAAGTGATTCATCTCGTCAACCATCACTAATTCCACAGGCGCGTTGACGATCATTTTCTTTGCGAAGTATGCATTCGAAGGGTCGACAAGCACGTCTTTTTTTCCTTGAATGATAATGGTAGATGCTTTAATTTTTTCCCACAAAGGAAGCATCTCTTGAAGTTCAGGTTTCAAATGATAGATTTCTTGATTAGACGCACGAAAGGATCTCGGTAATATCCAACGCAAAAAAGGCGTTGCTAACGGAGCCCTGAACCAGGTTTCGTTTGGCTCCAGATCTGGGTCAATAGAACCGGCAACAATCACTAGCCCATCGATGAGCTCGGGATAATCCATTGCCATGCGAGAAATAACAGGACCGCCCATTGAGTGACCGACCAGAATGACACGTCTGCTTAGCTTGTTTTTTTCTATCAATGGTTTTAAAACAGATGATTGCCTCGCCATTGATTTTTCTCCATATCCAAAATTAGATTCACCAAATCCGGGGCGATCAACGGTTATTAACTGCGCTTTGGAAAGCAAAACCGTATCGGCCATAAAATCGATGAACGCACTCAATGAGCCAGGTGACCCATGCACAAACACTACGAGTGGCAATTCCTCGTCACCGACCTCTAAATAGTTTATTTTCTGGTGATCAAATTCATATTGGTGAAGCGTTCCTTTTTTTTCTTTCTTTTCGAAATAGGAGTTAATCTCTTTCTTGCTCATTCGAAACTGCAGGCAAGAATCCATCAGCACGATTAGGATCAGTGACCCAACTACAGAAATTACACCAAACTTATAAGAGAATAAACCAGCTATCCGCATCGATTAATTGCTGCCAAGAATTTTTTTGTAGAAGGATTGATCATGAAAAATATCCACCGCCTTTTTAATTTCAAGATCATATTTGAATCTTGCCTCGACAGCGCCTTTTTCTAAATAGTAGCGAGCAGCAATTTCCTCTTCTAGTAAAGTTTTGATTTGATCTTTAAAGTTCATCAGATCGTTTTTTCGACTTTCTTTTAATTTTGCTTGTAGCGTTTCGATTGATGGCTTTAGTTGATCGAAGTACTTTTCTCTCTTAGCCTCTTCCTCCAAGGCAGTCAATTCGCTTTGAAGCGCAGTATGGTAAGTATAGTTTTTATCCTTCATCCATTGAACAAAATTGTCATACTCCTTATCGGTCAATGCAAAAGTTTTTGGATCTTGAATAGTCGAATGGCTAAACGCGTATTGTGTCGCATAGTCAAAGATAAAACCACTTACATGAAGCGCCTGAGTAATCGAAGAGGCTTCTTGGGCTGGCAATTTGACGTCCGGATCAATGCCTCCACCGTCATACACTTTTCTTCCTTTAGAGGTTTTGAATTCCTTTTTTAACGAATCTGGAACAGACCCCGCACTGCCATCTTCTCTCCGATGTGTGTAGTCTAAAACTTGAATGCACCTGCCCGTAGGAGTATAATATTTGGCAGTGGTAATTTTTACCTGCGCATGATAAGGGAGTGGTCTGCTGAGTTGAACGAGACCTTTTCCAAACGAACGTTCACCGACTATAACAGCTCGGTCGTAGTCCTGTAGTGTGCCCGCCACAATCTCTGAGGCTGAAGCACTACCACGATTAATCAATACTACAACTGGGATCTCAGTATCCACAGGGTTATTTAAGGTTTCGTACGTCACATTGTGTTCTGCCAGCTTGCCCTTTGTGTCGACAATTTTTTTGCCTTTGGGCACAAAGAGATTACAGATATTGACCGCTTCAAACAGAAGACCGCCTGGATTTCCTCGCAAGTCGAGTATGATATTTTTTGCGCCTTTTTCTTTTAAACTGACCAGTGCAGTTTTTACTTCTTTACCAGCATCAGGTGTAAATTCGGTCAGCTGGATATAACCCACATCATCGGCAAGCATGCCTGAGTAAGGGACATTGTTGATCTTTATTTTTTCTCTCTTAAATTCAAGATCGAATGGCTGATCTTGTCCGTACCTTTTAATCGAGAGTTTAACAGGCGTCCCCACTTGTCCTCGCATGAGGTGATTCGCTTCTTCCAGAGATAACTTGGAAAGCTCTATACCATCCATTTTTATCACTTCATCTCCTATTCGAAGACCGTTTTTGTACGCTGGGTAGTCTGCGTACACCATGGTTACCATTGTCTTTTTGTTAAATACCCTCGTCAAAGCTCCAATTCCGCCATACTGTCCTGTGTTCTGGGTTCGATAGTCTTCTACTTGATCCTCAGAGATGTAATTGGTATAGGGATCAAGCGAATTGAGCATTTGATCGATTCCGGTGTGAGCGATTTTCGTTGGACTGATGTCGTCTACGTAAAGCTTGTTTACTTCCTTAAACAAGGAGGCGAAAATGTCAATGTTCTTGGCGATTTCGAAATAGCGGTCGGCAGGAGAAAAAGCCAATACACAAAGTAAAACCAATGCCATTAGCGCAAAATGTACTTTCCTGATTCTTCTCATCTTTCTTGTCTACAAAAATTGAATGAGCAAAGTTAACAAGTTCTGATGCCTTTTGCGAATGGACAAAAACTGCTGCAATGAGTTTTAGAATTGGATAAGCTGCTGGTAGACTTTATGCATGGGAAGACCCATTACATTGAAGTAGCTTCCATTGATTCTTTCTATACCCACCATTCCCAACCAGTCCTGTGCACCATAAGATCCTGCTTTGTCAAAAGGTTTATAGGTGTCAATATAAAATTCAATCTCATCAGCGGTCAGCTTCGCAAAACTTACTTCTGTACGGTCGTCAAATGACACCATTTTGGTTTGGCTTAACAAGCAGACAGCTGTGATAACTCGATGGGTTGCACCACTCAAGAGGCTTACCATTTGGATTGCGTCTTCTCTATTTGCTGGCTTGTTGAGTATTTGATCACCCAGTATCACAACTGTATCTGCAGCAATGACAATCTCATCATTGATTTTGGCTGAAAGTGCTCTCGCTTTTTTTTCCGCCAAATAGATAGGTACCTGGTCATGTGGCATTGAAGCTGGAAATGATTCATCGATATCGGGCGAATCAATGGTGAACACAAAACCAGCTTCTTTCAGAAGAAATTGCCTGCGTGGTGAACTAGAAGCGAGAATAAGGGGGTGTTTTGGTGCGTTCATTGACTAGTAAAGAATTTTTACATGTTCCATGGTCACTTCGACCAACCCACCATGTTCCAAGCTTTTTATAATTTGATCAAATTTGCGCGCAAATAGATTGGTGAGTACACTTGTTTTTTGATTTCCAGTTCTCACAAAAACAACTTTGAACGGCTCTTTTTTCAAGATATAAGAATCGAAAAAGTCACTATCCTTAGTAACTACAATTCGCTTTTCTTGTATCGATAAGATTCGAATAGTATTGTCAGTAGTCAGATTTTTGTCGGGGAGCTGAGAAGTATGTACTGAGTCATGTCCTTTCTCGGTGAACAAAACACTCAAACCAAAAGGAAGTTGGGCGTCAACTAAAAAATTCATCTATTCATTCAGCTTCTGGAATCGCTCCCTTCATTTTCATAACTCGATTTGCATAAGCAATGCATGCAAGAATATCGGATTCATTGAGATCTGGGAAAGACTTAATCAGGTCACTAATCGTGTCTCCACCAGCCAAATACTCTAATATACTTTCTACCATGTATCGAGTGTTTCTGATAGTTGGTTTACCGTGACAAACTGCAGGATTTAATGTAATCCTTGAAAGTAGATTTGTTTCCATATACCTAAAAATAGAAATTTTGATCTATAAGTTCAAAACGGACAATAAGAGGTGGTTTGAAATTCATCTTCTTTAATAGAACTAAACAGGAAACCGCTAATCACTTTAGGATAGAAATAGGTTGACTTTTGAGGCATTGTATATCCACTGGCACACACTTTCTTGATCTCTTCGATGCTCACTTCTTGTGTGATGATAGCCATTTGTTGCTCACCTTGATTCACTTTTGCCAGGCAAACCGAAAAATTCCGCTCAAAGGAAATGTTGTCAGAACCGCGTTGGTCTTTACCAGGAATCCCAAGAAGCCGTTCGATAATGAAATAATGCAATACAGTCAGATCAAGGTTCTTTATTTCATCCGGAAAATGCCACGTCATTTGATAGATGGCTTCTGGTTTCAGCCGAATCTTCAAGGCATGGTTTTTCAGAATGATCCCAAAGGCCCATTTTTTCCCCATGATGATTTCATGAAGCGAATCTGGGTTTTCAATTACTTTGACTTCAAAGTCTGTCGATAATTTATTGACAACATCAGTTTCATTAAAACCTTTTATTCCATTGATCAGGCGATGGGTGGGCAGAATGCGCAGGTCGCCCGCTTCCGTATTAGTCAAGTACATCAAATGAAAATGATAACCTTCTTGTCCTGTCGGATTCGGATTTGCTTTTTCGAGGCGATGTTTTAGTTCCAATGAGCTCTCATATCGATGATGACCATCGGCTAAAATAATTTTTAATGGAGCGATCACATCGATGAATCGTTGGATGATTTTTGCATCGTGGATTACCGCAAGCACATCACGTACTCCCTGGTAATCCTCCGTTTCGTAGATGGGCATCTGGATTGCTTCATCCATATAGACTTCAAGTTCAAACGTAGGATCTGTGTATAGCCCATGGGTTGGGCTCACATGAAGCTCTGTTTTTTCCAATAGTTCGACTCGGTCATTTACCGCTTTGGGAATGGTGTTCTCATGGCGAAGGATAACATTCTCTTTCCAGTCGTATGCCCGAATGTGGCTAACAAACCCTTTTCGACAAAAATCTTTTGACGAGCCTGCTAACTTAAAATATTGGTAGTACACATAAATTCCCGGAATCACATCTTGCTGAATCGTTTCATTTGCTTTCCACCGGCTGAGCAATTGTTTTGCTTTTTCAGCAGGATGTGAACCCTGTGGTACCGACAGGTGAATAGAGTTAAGTGGATTTTCGTAGAGTTTTTCTCGCTGTTTGTCAGAGACTACATCAAACAATGGCGCGGTTACGTCTTCTATGTTGATACCGAGTGTTGACGCATATCGCCAAGCCCGAATAGGTTTTATTTCTGCCATCTCTACAACCTATTTTTTCTCCATTTGCTGGTGGTGGTTGATTGCGTTGCCTCGGTAGACACTTCAGCCTTAGATGCATTAATGACCTCAACTGCAAAGGCCGCAGCAAGAAGTTCCTCAACAGGGTCTTCCTTAGTGTTTAAATATTCAGGTTTGAAATGATTTTCAATAAATCGGGTATTGAAGTTGCCAGAACGGAAAGCCTCATGCCCCATCACAAAATGACCAAAGCCCAGTGTAGTGGCAACCCCGCTTATTTCAAAATCCTCTATGGCTCGTTTCATTTTATCCATGGCCAATTCGCGTGTTTCTGCGTGCACCACTAGTTTGGCCAACAACGGATCATACTGGACCGGAATAGTCATCCCCTCTTCAAAACCTCCATCTACTCGTACACCATGTCCTTGCGGCACGCGATAGGTTTGCAATGTTCCTATATCGGGCAAAAAATTATTTGTAGGGTCTTCTGCACACACCCGCACTTCAATGGCGTGTCCGTGGATGGCCAGGTCTTCTTGCGTGAATGGGAGTTTCTCTCCTTCTGCTATTTTGATTTGCAACTTTACGAGATCCAATCCGGTGATCATTTCCGTAACGGGATGTTCCACTTGCAAACGCGTATTCATCTCCAGAAAATAGAAACTCATGTCTTCATCCAGAATGAATTCGATGGTGCCCGCATTGTAATAGTTGGCCGCTTTCGCTGCGTTTACGGCTGCCTCTCCCATTTTTTTTCTAAGCTCAGGAGTCAACACAGAAGAGGGCGCTTCCTCAACTACTTTCTGATGTCTTCGTTGGATGGAACACTCGCGATCAAATAAATGAACCACATTTCCATGTTGATCTCCAAAAATCTGGAATTCAATATGGCGGGGTTTCATAATATACTTCTCGATAAACACGGATCCATCCCCGAACGCAGAGGTTGCTTCGCTGATGGCTCGTTCCATTTGATTTTGAAAATCCGCCTCATTCTCTACTACCCGCATCCCTTTACCACCGCCACCCGCGCTGGCTTTAATTAGAATCGGATAACCAATCTTTTTTGCAATGTCTTTTGCTTCCGCGATATCTGTAATTGCTGTTTTGGTACCGGGTACCAACGGCACATTGAATTTTGAAACAGCCTCCTTTGCCGCCAATTTGTCGCCCATGGTTTCCATGGATTTGGCCGAGGGTCCGATAAAGATGAGTCCCTCCTTTTTTACCAAATCAGCAAATTCTTCATTCTCCGAAAGGAATCCATACCCAGGATGAATGGCGTCTGCCCCTGATTTTTTCGCCACGTCAATGATCTTGTCCTTTCGCAAATAAGACTCCGAGGAAGGAGGAGGGCCAATACAGTAAGCCTCATCGGCAAATCGCACATGTAATGCATTTCGATCCGCTTCACTAAAAACGGCAACGGTTTTTATTCCCATTTCTTTGGCGCTCCTCATAATCCGAAGCGCTATTTCCCCACGATTTGCGATGAGAAGTTTATGAATTTTTTTCATTTGGATTACTCAATTACCTTTCCGAATAGAATTCTTGCTGAATGATGAATTGTTAAAATATCAACTCGGTTTGTGCTGCTTTTGTATTCCTTTACGGGTTTCCCAGATAAAGGGTGTTTACTAAGGATTCTTGTTCTATTCCTGATTCTGAGTACCTGAATTTTTGCATATTTCTCGGAGTCTCGTGAGATGTAGGCATAAATTCCTTTTAGATCATTCACGGCCAATTTTGTCCACTTTATTTGAACCATTTTGCCAGTTCAATATCAAGTTCTTCCTCAGAAAATGTCTCCCCTTTTTCCGATTGATCGTTGCCCCTTTCAATCTTATCAATTAAGATAATCTTGTCCATCAATTCATCCAGTGTGAATTTCTCTGGTAAGTTGTCAATGGATTGCTTGAGTTGGGTCTTCGTTATCATATTCGATAGAAAATGAGGAGGTGATTGTTTTTCGAAACGGTCAAGCCAAAGTTAAAAAATTAATTGATCGTTTGGCTTTGTTTTCCAGTGCCATTTACGAGCTGCCTAGCCTACCTTTAAAAAGTACTTAATCTAAGCAAACACTAATCAGTTTTGTGTTAAGAAGTTTATGAATTTTTGCCATCTAATTTTCTTATTTTTGCGCCACTTTAAAGTTCTAGTCAATAACAAATACATCTTAGGGCTTAAATGTAAAGTATCTTATAACCGAAAACGAAAAAAGAATGGTTGATTTATTTGAAAAACTCCGCATGGAAGAAGGCCCGTTGGCCAAGTATTCTCACTTACCAGACGATTATTTCTTCTTCCCCAAATTGGAGGGCGAAATAGGCCCGCGCATGAAGTTTAATGGAAAGACTGTTTTAAACTGGAGTTTAAACAACTATTTGGGCTTGGCCAACCACCCTGAGGTTCGTAAGGCAGATGCCGATTCTGCGGCTCAGTTTGGGTTGGCGTCTCCAATGGGCGCGCGAATGATGTCTGGTAATTCTGTTTATCACCTAGAGTTTGAAAAGCAGTTGGCTGATTTTGTATCCAAAGAAGATGCGATGTTATTGAACTTTGGATATCAAGGCGTCCTGTCAATTATTGATGCGTTGGTCGATCGCAAAGATGTAATTGTATACGACTCAGAATCGCACGCTTGTATAATTGACGGTGTTCGACTTCATATGGGTAAGCGATTTGTTTACCCGCATAATAACATGGAGAACCTGGAAAAACAGTTGCAGCGAGCTACCAAGTTAGCGAATGAGACTGGAGGGGGGATTTTGGTAATTACCGAAGGAGTTTTTGGAATGTCCGGTAATATGGGCGACCTGAAAGGTGTAGTAGCTTTAAAGAAAAAATATAATTTCCGTTTGTTAGTTGATGACGCACATGGTTTCGGTACCATGGGTGCCACTGGTGCTGGAGTTGGAGAGGAGCAGGGCGTGCAAGACGGCATCGATTTATACTTCTCTACATTTGCCAAAGCAATGGCCAGCATTGGTGCTTTTGTAGCAGGTGACAAAAAAATTATTAAGTTTTTGAGGTACAGTGTCCGGTCACAGATTTATGCCAAGAGCCTGCCGATGCCATTAGTAATTGGCGGGATGAAAAGGTTGGAGTTGGTAAAGAAACATCCTGAGCTTCGCAGTAATCTCCACACCATTATGAAGGCAATAAAAACGGGATTAAAAGACCGAGGCTTTGCAATCAATGAAACAAATACACCACCAACTCCCGTTCTTTTTAATGGTGGAGTAGGAGAGGCAGCCAATATGTCCATGGAATTGCGCGAAAACTACGGCATCTTCTGCTCCGTGGTTATCTATCCCGTAGTGCCCAAGGACGTGATTATGTTCCGGATTATCCCCACGGCATCACATTCTTTGAAGGATGTGGAAGAGACGCTAACCGCGTTTTCAGCCTTAAAAACGAAGTTAGATAGTGGTTTTTACAAAAAGGAAGAGCTTGTAAGTGTGACCAAATTTTAAAAAGTTGGGTTTTTTGATTGTTTTTGAAGGTTTTTAGCTAATTTGGCACTAGGAATAGATCACAAAAAACTAAACACACCGTAACAATGAAAAAATTCGATGAACTAAAAGCATTGATCGCATCACTAGAAGGCGATGCAGACAAGTTTTATAACAAAGCAAATAGTGCGGCAGGAACCCGCGTAAGAAAGGGTATGCAAGACCTAAAAAACATAGCACAAGCTATACGTGCTGAAGTTCAGGATCTTAAGAATAAGGAGTAAATACTGAGTTTTAGAATCAAAAAAAGGGGACGTGCTGAAAAGCAGTCCCTTTTTTTATGCTTTTTTCTTAAAGCTTTCTTTGATCTTTTCGATGTCCACCGACTTAGCCACTGGTTTGAAGCCTTCTGTCTTCAACGCTGTTCTTCTACGAGCTGATTTGGCTTTGTCTTTACGGTTCTTTCTTTTTAGTCTGGTAACTGACATGATGTAATGGTTAAAAAACGAGGGGCAAAAATAAGCATCATTTCTCATAATACAAGGCGGAAACAGTTACCAGTTGCTGGTTTCTGGTTCGTTCACTCCAAAAACTGACAACTTGGAACTGGTAACTGCTAACCGAAAGCCTTAGATTTGGCGGTTTATAACATGGACAAACCCACTATTCCAAAAGGTACCCGCGACTTCGGCCCGGCACAAATGGCCAAGCGGCAGTTTATATTTGACAACATCCGCAAAGTATTTCAGAAGTACGGATTTCAGCCATTGGAGACTCCCACCATGGAGAACCTTTCGACCCTTACAGGCAAGTATGGTGAAGAGGGTGATCAGCTGCTGTTTAGAGTATTAGACACAGGACAATTTTATGAGAAGCTCCTTCTAAAAGTCAATGAAGCAGAAGTAAGACATAAATTTATGCGGGGACTGCTCATTGTTCTAAGGCGTACATCCGATTTGATTTTTGCAGAGTTTGAGGAAAAAGACACAAGGCATTCAGGTAAAATCCAAACACTGATCGAAGGCGATAAATTTGAAAGATTTTTTATCGGCATCGACATACAGGATGCCGAAAGGTCGCTCCTCAAAAAATTCATAATTGCCGAAAGCGTAATTACATCAATCAATTTGGCATATTTTTTCATCGATGCAGGAATTCGAAAAGACAATTATAATCAAGTTATAGATCATCACTTTAATCAGTTCACAGACAATGTTATAATTAAGGGTTATAGTAAGATACTTGAGAATTTCCTGGTCTCAAATTTACAGTCAAAGGAGGTAGCTTCAAATATTTCCGAAAAAGGCCTTCGTTACGATTTAACAGTTCCCTTCGCCCGCTATGTGGTGATGAATCGAGGTGAGATAACATTCCCTTTCAAGCGTTATCAAATCCAACCTGTGTGGCGGGCAGATCGACCACAGAAAGGACGTTACCGCGAGTTTTACCAATGTGATGCGGATGTGGTAGGCACAGATTCGTTGATCTGCGAGGCGGAGATTGTATTGATGATCAAAGAAGTTTTTAAATCTCTTGGCATTAACGATTTTACGATCAAGATAAATCATCGGGCAATCCTTTCTGGCTTGGCTGAATTAACGGGTTCTCAAAACGAGTCCTCTCTATTCGTTGCTATTGATAAACTGGATAAGATTGGCGAAGAAAAAGTAAAAGAAGAATTGCGCTCGCGCGGATTTGAAGATGAAGGCATCGATTCGGTTTTTGCTATTCTAAATTTCGAAGGCAGTACTCCACAGAAAATTGATTTCTTAAGATCAAAATTCTCAAATTCTGAGAAAGGAAAAAAAGGAATTGCTGATTTTGAAGAAGTCTTGAGCTTATTGCAAAGCTATGGAGTGACAGAGCAGCATGTGGAGTTTGATATTTCTCTCGCCCGTGGCTTGAGCTATTACACAGGCTGCATTTTTGAAGTAAAAATAAATAATGTGGCCATTGGTAGTGTAAGCGGTGGCGGTCGTTATGATAATCTAACCGGTGTTTTTGGTCTGCCCGATGTTTCAGGTGTGGGGATTTCGTTTGGGGTAGATCGCCTCTACGATGCCATGGAAGAACTATCACTGTTTCCTAAAGAAGCGCAGGCGACTTCCACAGTAATGATCGCACACTTTGATGATGCCACGTTGCGCTACTCATTGCATGTCGCCAACCAACTCCGTGAAAGCGGCATCGCTACAGAAGTTTACCCTGATGTAGCTAAATTGAAAAAGCAATTGGACTACGCGAACAAGAAGGAGATACCATTTGTAATTGTCATTGGCTCAGGTGAAATGGAAGAAGGAATGCTTACTTTAAAGAATATGGAAAAGGGAGAGCAGGAGAAGTTGATTTTGAAAGATATTTGTTTAAAGTTGGCAGTTGGCAGTTGAGATTTTTATACCAAACACTAGAGAACAAAAAAACCGTATCTTCGATAAAATGAACAGGTTATGGAAGCAATAAATATCCAATCAACAGAAAAAAGATATGTAATCAGTATTGATAAGAATGCTGTAGATAAAGACTTTTTATTTGATTTGCTGGAGAGATTGAGTATTGAAAATCTAGCTCAAAAAGTAAATATGGATGATTCCATCATTGACTTGGGAGAAGATATCAAAAAAGAGTGGTGGCAAAACAATAAAGATCGCTTTTTAAAAAGCGGCAGATGAAGTCAATCATTGTAGATACAAACATCATTTTTTCCGCTTTGCGTTCAAAAGATTCTCATACTAGAGCCAAACTTTTGACAAGTGGGCATAAATTTTACACGCCTAACTTTCTGATTGTTGAGATATTCAAGCATAAGAAACGGATTGTACAAAAAGCCAAAACAAGTGATGAAGAGATTTTTGAGTTTCTAAATAAGATTTTACAGAAAATTCATTTTGTAAGCGAAGAGCTCATCGCAGTGGAGCACATTATTACGGCCTATCATTTATGTAAAGATGTAGATGAGAAGGATACACCTTTTGTAGCATTGGCCATTGAAATGGAAGCTGAACTATGGACGAGGGATCAAGACTTGAAAGAGGGGTTACTTAAAAAAGGATTCAATAGATTTTTTGATGAAAATGAAGAGGGTGTCTAACACCAAGTACCGTGTTGGCGGGAATACATAAAACCATGAACCTTGAATCATATATCATATCCGATAAGCCTATTACGGTAACTGACCTCGACCGCATCCTCCAAGGCCATGCTAAAATAGCTCTATCTGAAGATTCAAAAAGGAAAATCATCCGCTGCCGTGAGTACTTAGATCAAAAGATAGCCTCATCGACCACACCGATTTATGGAATAAATACCGGATTTGGATCATTGTATGATCGCAACATCCCAAAGGATCAACTTGAAAAATTGCAGGAGAACTTAGTAATGTCTCACGCCTGCGGTGCAGGACAAGAAGTGCCCCGTGAGGTTGTTCTACTCATGTTGTTTCTAAAAGTGCAATCCCTTTCATATGGTCATTCCGGTGTTCAATTGGAAACGGTTGAGCGTTTGGCCGCTATGTTTAATGAGCGTGTTCTGCCTCGAATTTTTGAAATTGGCTCGTTGGGCGCTTCAGGAGATTTGGCTCCTCTTGCGCACCTGGCGCTCCCTTTAATAGGAAAGGGAGAAGTGCATTATCTGGGAAAAGTATATCCAAGTGCCGAGGTTTTAAAACTTTTGAGCTGGAATGCCATCCACTTTCAAGCCAAAGAAGGGTTGGCGCTGTTGAATGGAACACAGTTTATGAGTGCCTATGGTGTTTGGTGTTCACTTCATGCGCAGCGCCTTCAACGTTTGGCAAATGTTATTGGTGCGCTTTCGTTGGATGCTTTTGATGGTCGTATAGAACCCTTCGATGAGCTAGTACATCAAATTCGCCCCCACAATGGGCAGATGAAAGTGGCGAAAGAAATTCAGCGGCTACTTGCTGGTAGTGAGATTATTTCTCAGTGTAAAAAACATGTCCAAGACCCGTATTCATTTCGGTGTATACCGCAGGTTCATGGCGCAAGCCTTGATGCTATTGAATTTGTCGTCAACACTATTCTGACAGAAGTCAATAGCGTTTCAGACAATCCCAATATTTTTCCGGAAGAGGATAAAATAATTTCAGCGGGTAACTTTCATGGTCAACCCTTGGCACTTTCACTGGATTTTTTGGCGATTGCCTTAGCAGAATTGGGTAGCATATCCGAAAGAAGAACGTATCAGTTAATTTCCGGATCACGCGATCTTCCCAATTACTTAGTGGCTAATCCAGGTATTAACTCGGGCTTGATGATTCCACAATACACGGCAGCTTCGTTAGTCAGTCAGAATAAACAACTCTGTACCCCCGCCTCGGTCGATTCGATCGTTTCGTCCAATGGACAAGAAGATCATGTCAGTATGGGCGCCAACGCAGCAACAAAAGCATTTCGAGTGGTCAATAATTTGTATTCTATTTTGGCCATTGAATTGATTACCGCAGCCCAGGCATTGCATTTCAGAAAGCCAGCAAAGACATCTGACAAGCTTGCTGCATTTGTAGATACTTTTAGGGAAGCAGTTCCGTTTATAGAAACAGACCGCTTATTGCATGACGACATGGTGGAAGCGGAGAAGTTTTTGAAGCAGATAAAGCTAGACGAGTGAGAAAGCAGTTCATTTTACTGGCTATGCTTTTTTCGGCAATTGCGGGGCAAGCTCAATATGTTAGCCGGTTAGGTCGATTTCAAGTAGATCAAGTGAGAGGGTGCGCTCCATTCACGATCACGATTACAAATGCAAATTTGATCACTTCTGGCGAGTGTACCCCCGGAAAGCCCTGTTTGATGGATTTTCTAGGTAACAATACACAGCAACAAAATCAGTTCACCTTTACTTATACAAATCCAGGAACCTACAAGCTTTCTGTTTTTTACCAAAGCATTTTGAATGACGATATCACAGTTACCGTTGATCCAAATATTCAGCCAGCTTTCGAAATATATACCTGTACAAATTCGCAGGTTTCTGTTAAAGTAACTGACAAGAGCTACGATCAGTACTCGATTGATTTTGGTGACGGTTCTCCAGTCGTTCAAATTCCATTTAGTAACAATCAGGTTGCACAACATACCTACGCCACTGCGGGCAGTCGAAATATTTCGGTTCGGGGCAAGAAACTCAATGCGGCCAATAACTGCAATTCACTAAGTAAGCCGTTTCAGGCGATACTTGTTTTACCGACTACACAGATAAGTTCGTTGACGGCTATTGATGCCTCAACACTCAAGTTGGACTTTACCCCACAAACAAATATCCAGTACAAATTAGAAATCGCGATCAACTCAACCAACTTTCAACAGTTTCAAACACTGTATGGAGTGAATACAATTACGATACCGAGTTTGCGATTGGACGACAACTACTACTGTTTCAGGCTAAGTTCGTTTGACCCCTGTAGTGGACAAAGTATTAATTTCTCACAGCCTGTTTGTAGTCACAACTTTGATCTTGCGTTGGTTAGTGATGTCAATCGACTCAATTGGCTGACCTCTTCTGCTGGAGTAACAAGGGTTGACATATTTCGCGATAGAAATTTGTATACCGGCATTCCGGGCGCTCCGATAACATTTGCCGATGTGGATGTGGATTGTAACGTTAGCTACTGCTACCAAATTCGAAGCACCTTTGTTGGAGGGGCTACTAGCACTTCGCTCGAAAAATGTGGTATTTCTTTTACGACAACTAAGCCAACCACCGTTCTAAATACGAGTGCAGTTGTATCTTCATCGGGTGTTCAATTAGATTGGATTCAGGAACCTCCATTCAAGGCATCTACCTATACCATTCTGCGTTCTTTTAATCAAGGAATTTTTACCCCAATTTCAACCACAATTCCGCCTAAGTTGGTTGATGACACATATACCACCAATGGCTCATTTTGTTATAGGATCAATTATATAGATGAATGTAAAAATAAAAGTGATGACAGTGAGCCGGTTTGTCCCATCCGACTACAAGGAACGATAAGTAATAGCAATGAAGTAACACTTACTTGGTCAGATTATACCGGTTGGAGATTGGGCGTTCAAAGTTACTCGCTAGAGAAGTACGACAAAGCGGGTGTATTAATTCGAACATTCAATCTCGGCAAGACCACCACATTCATCGATGATCAGCCCGACACAAAGAATCAGATTGTTTCCTATCGGGTAGTTGCAAAAGCTAACCAAGCTGGTTTGGTTGCCTCTGCTTCTAATCAAGTAATATTTACCAAATCGATAAATCTGGTTTACCCGACAGCCTTCACCCCCGATGGGGGAGGGCCCACAGAAAATGAAGTTTTTGAGCTAAGGGGTCAATTTATTGCTAGACTCGAACTATCAATTTTTGATAGGTGGGGCGCGCTGGTGTTTTATTCTGACAAGAATGAGTCGTGGGATGGCAACCAACTTGGGTTGCCAATGCCCTTGGCGTCCTATGTCTGGACAGCAACGATCACTGATTTAGCAGGTCGCTCGTTTAAACGCACGGGGACAGTTGTATTGCTTCGGAAGTAGTTATTCACTCTCCTCTATCTATATTTTTGCACTTTTTCCCAAAAACATAAAACGTACCTTTGTACCTTAAACTATAGTGCTATGTTTGACATGATGAAAATGATGGGCAAAATGAAGGAGGTGCAATCGCGCCTGAAAGTAGCCCAGGATAAACTCGCTTTTGTAACTGCTGTTGGGGAATCCGGTGGAGGTATGGTGAAGGCAACAGTGAATGGAAAAAAACAAGTGGTGATGTTGGATATTGATCCTGCGATATTGACGTCAACGGATAAGATACTCATTCAGGATTTAGTAATTGCCGCAGTAAACATTGCTTTCGAAAAGGCCGATGTTTTAGCGAAAGAAGAATTGAAGAAAAGCACGGAGGGATTATTGCCAAACATTCCCGGTCTTGATCTAAGTAATTTGATGGGATGACCGAGCTTGCCGTTGTAATCCTTAACTATAATGGAAAGAGATTTTTAGAACAATTTCTACCAACGGTCATTTCACATAGCAATGGAGCTCTGATTGTTGTCGCGGATAACGGGTCCACTGATGGCTCTGTTGATTTCATCCGGAGTTTTTTTCCATCCGTCCAGTTGATTAATATCGAACGCAATTTAGGTTTCTGTGGTGGCTATAACTTTGCGCTAAAACAAGTCTCAGCCACTTACTATGTTCTTCTTAATTCAGATGTAGAAGTTACCAATGGTTGGTTGCATCCAATCGTTTCATTGTTCAATAGGGATCCGACTATTGCAGCTATCCAACCAAAAATTTTGTCATTCAGGCACAAAACGCATTTTGAATACGCTGGTGCAGCAGGAGGGTATTTAGATGCATTGGGCTATCCATTCTGCCGCGGAAGAATATTTGACAAATTGGAAGAGGACCAAGGTCAGTTTAATGATGCCGTTCCTATATTTTGGGCTACGGGTGCCTGTCATTTTGTTCGCTCAACCATTTTTCATGAAATGGGTGGGCTCGATGAAGACTATTTTGCGCACATGGAAGAGATCGATTTTTGTTGGCGACTAAAGCGTGCAGGCTATCAGATTTATTTTGAGGGGCGTAGCACTGTTTATCACGTTGGTGGGGGGACTCTGTCATCAGCGAGTCCAAAAAAGACCTATTTGAACTTTCGAAATGGATTGAGTCTCATTTTTAAGCATCTGCCTACTTCCCAATTGATTTGGAAACTGCCCGTAAGGGTTGTCTTGGATTGGGCAGCCGCATTCAAATTCCTTTTACAGCCTTCACCAAAGGACTTTTTTGCGGTTTTTCGTGCTCATTTTGATTTCTTCAGGAACATCCAAATTGAAATCCGTAAACGCAACGGGCTGGCAAGCAAACTCCATAATTATAATGTTACTCAGATTTACCCCAACTGGTTGGTGGTAGATTATTTCCTTTTGCGCAAAAGCAAGTTTAACCAGCTGCGGTTTTAGAGATCCCAAATAGTACTTCGTTTCCGAAGATGCGCCCGCATATTCATGACAAAAGCAAGGGAAAGGTAGATGATAATGGGCGACCCAAGGGTCAAAAAAGAGGCGTAAATAAAAAATAGCCGTATCGAGGAGGTTGCAATTCCGAGCTTATCTCCTAAGGCAGAGCAAACGCCAAACGCATGTTTTTCAAAGTAATGTTTGATTGGCTCAACGAACTGCATAAAATTCAATTAATTTGACTCTTTACCCGAGTAAATCGGTTTTTCAACGATTATTCTTTCAAACGACAAATATAAGCGTTCCAAAGGGGCTTTCTACCACCGAATTTTCTATTTTTTTGAGTATTATTGCAAAAAAAAAGGCTTACACCTAAATTTGCCATTCTTTAAAAAAGACCACTAACACCAAATCCATGAGAAAATTAGTTTATTCACTGCTGATCATCGGAACTTTAACTTTCACAAGTTGTACGCTTCCGCAAATGATTAAAATGGCTAAAGAGCAGAAGCTCGAAATTAAGCCAAATCCGCTGGAAGTACACAAAGACACTGTCAATTTTGACCTGTCAGGCAATCTACCGGTGAAGCTTCTTAAAAAAGGAACTGTTTATACACTCAATACTTTTTACAAGTATGGAGAAAACGAGTTAGGACTGCCAGCTCTTCCATTGAAGGCTGAAGATTATCCCAATAGTGCTAAAGAAGAGACTAAAGTTAGCAAAGCTTTTATGTTCCCTTATAAGGACGCCTACAAAACCGGAACGGTAGAAATTCAGGGGGTAGCATCAAAAGGCACGAAATCCAAGACAACTCCTAGGTTGTCATATGCCACTGGCATCATCACAACATCTAAACTAGTTCAAAATTCTTACTATGCTGCCTTTGCATCTCACAGCTACAATCCACAAGAAGAGTTGATTCCGGTTGTTATCCCTGATTTTATTTTTGAAAGGGGCAAATCTGTTTTGCGTACTTCGGAAACGAAAGCTGAAAAAGGAAAACAATTGGACGCATTCATTGCTTCTAAGAACGTAACTCGCACGGTAACGATTACAGGAACTCACTCGCCAGAGGGTTTAGAGAGAATCAACACCAATCTATCAAAAGAGCGTGCTGCTGCCATAGAAAAATTCTATCGCGCACAGATGAAGAAATACGACTACAAGGACGAGGCAGCCAAGATCAATTTTATATTGAAGCCCATTTTTGAAGATTGGTCAGAGTTTAAAACTGCCTTGGCCGCTTACGCTGGGATAACAGCTGATGAAAAAGCTGCTTATTTGAACGTAGTAAATAATGGTGGGTCTTTTGAAGATCAGGAGAAGCAATTGAAGAAATTAGCAACCTATAACAAAGTGTTTAAGGACGTTTATCCTGGCTTACGTACTGCAAAGACAGAAATCTTAACGATCAAGGTTAAAAAGACAGAAGCAGAGATCTCTGTTTTGGCTAAGCAAATTACAACAGGCCAAGCTGGGCTAGATGCATTGACATTTGACGAACTTATGTATTCCGCAACACTTACACCTTCGTTGGAGGAAAAGACAGCGATCTATGTAGCGGCAGCAAAAAAAGGAACAAACTGGGCCGCCCATAATAATTTGGGAGCTTCTTATCTGCAGGCAGTAATCGAAAATCCTGCAAAAACTGATTTGATCGATAAAGCAGCGGCTCAGTTTGAAATTGCAGCTAAGTTGAATCCATCACTGGAAGTTCACGCGAACCTTGCGTCTATTGCGTTGATGAGAGGAAACCCTTATAAAGCGTACAGTCATGTTCGTGCATCACTATCTGGCGCAAACAATGATGTAACACGTGGTGTAAATGGAGTGAAGGGTGCTTGCGAGATTTACATGGCCAATTATGGTGCTGCTGTAAGTTCTACATCTTCTGCAAACGCCAACTCTGTTAATCTATTCAATAAAGGTTTAGCTCAGGTTTTAAGCAAAGATTTTAGCAATGCTTCATCTTCTTTTGCAGAGTCGATCCGTTCCAATGCAAACTATGCGATCGCCTACTATGGTGCGGCAGTAGCAGCCGCTCGCTCTGGCAATGGAGATGCAGTGGTTAGCAATTTGGTAAATGCCGTTAAAATTGACTCATCATTGAAGGAAAGGGCGCTAACTGATCTTGAGTTTGCTAAGTTCAATACTACGGAATCATTCCGGAATGCGCTGAAATAAGCAATACCAATAGATTGGAATCAAAACCCCCGTCAGCTGCCTGACGGGGGTTTTTATTTGTGTGGTCTTAAAAAGAACAGCCAAAATTTTCTTTCTGACTGTTCTGCCATTAATTTTACAAACTTGGTTCATTAACTAATAATCCGATTTCTATGAGAGAGATTCAGTTTAGAGAAGCTTTGCGCGAGGCTATGAGCGAAGAGATGAGAAGAGACCCCAGCGTGTTTTTGATGGGCGAGGAGGTAGCTGAATACAATGGAGCTTACAAGGTAAGCCAGGGAATGCTGGATGAGTTTGGTGCCAAACGGGTTATTGATACACCTATTGCTGAATTGGGTTTTGCCGGATTAGGAGTTGGCGCAGCGATGAATGGTATTCGACCGATTATCGAGTTTATGACCTTTAATTTTTCGCTTGTAGCCATCGATCAAATAATCAACTCTGCAGCGAAGATGCTGTCGATGTCAGGCGGTCAGTTTAATATTCCAATTGTATTTCGTGGACCTACCGGAAATGCCGGTATGCTTAGCTCACAACACTCGCAAAATTTTGAGAACTGGTTTGCGAATACCCCAGGGCTAAAAGTAGTTGTGCCCTATACACCTTATGATGCAAAAGGACTTTTAAAAACCGCTATCCGCGACAACGATCCTGTTATTTTCATGGAGTCGGAATTAATGTATGGAGACAAGGGTGAAGTTCCTGTAGAAGAGTATTTAATTCCGCTCGGAGTTGCAGATATAAAACGAGCCGGAAATGATGTAACCATCGTCTCTTTTGGAAAGATCATGAAAGTCGCGCTTGCTGCCGCTGTTGAGCTGGAGAAGGATGGTATTTCTGCCGAAGTAATCGATCTGCGGTGTGTGAGGCCTATCGACTATGCTACAGTAGTCGAATCCGTTAAGAAAACAAATCGCCTGATTATTGTGGAGGAGGCGTGGCCACTTGCGGCCATCTCTTCTGAGATCACGTATCATATCCAAAAACATGCTTTTGATTATTTGGATGCCCCAATCCACCGTATCAATAGCATTGATGTACCGCTACCTTATGCGCCTACGTTGATTGACGCTATTTTGCCAAATGTTGCTAGAACGGTGAAAGCAGTTAAAGCTGTGTTATACAGGGACTAAAAGACTTAAAGAGCACCTCTTTTTCCGAGTTCAATGGCTTCCATGTTAAATATGGAAGCTTTTTTTATTTCAAATCGAATGACCGTTTTGATGGTATGGAATCCATGATTGCCTGCCGCTCCTGGGTTGATGTAGAGCATATCCTTGTAGGCAGGGTCTTTCTTTACTCGCAGAATGTGCGAGTGACCGCAAATAAAAACATCGGGTACTTTTTCTTTTAGAATTTTTTTTACTCGAGGATTGTAGTTGGGAGGTGCACCGCCAATGTGAGTCATCCAAATGCTCAATCCTTCACAAGGAAACCAGAGGTCTTCTGGGAGTGAATTTTGTAGCTCTTTGTTATCGATGTTCCCAAACACGGCTTTTAGTGGTTTTACTTTTTCTATTAAATGAATTATTTCCGGATATCCGATGTCACCTGCATGCCAAATCTCATCGCAGTTTTTGAAGTACTCAAAAATCATTGGGTCTAAAAAGCTATGTGTATCTGACAGAAGACCTATTTTCATTCCTATTTATTTCAAAGGTAAAATTAAGTGAAATTTTTTTATACGTATAAAATAATTAATTTTGTCGTATAATAAATGGATTTAATTATGGACGCCAAGATCACATTAAGTTTTGATGATGCTACCATTATGCGGGCCAAGAAATTTGCCGATGCCAATAACATTAGCTTATCAAGACTGACTGAGTTTCTTTATTCTAAGATGACCCAAGTAAGATACAAGCAGCTGGAAGATTTACCGGTGGCTGATTGGGTAAGCATGGTGGCAGAGGGACAAGTACAATACCAAAGAAAAGTACGTTCTCGTCAGTCATTAAAAAAGGAATATTTCAAAACTAAGAAATGAAGTTGTTCTTGGATGCGAATATTTTGGTTTCAGTTCTTAACAAAGAATATCCACTCTTCACGTACTCATCGCGGGTTTTGAGTTTAGCAAGTAATCCAAGTTTTCAGGTTTACACATCACCTATATGTTTGGCCATTGCTTTTTATTTTGCCGAAAAGAAGAACGGCCCGTTGGTGGCTAAAAAAAAACTGGAAATTCTCTGTGACAAACTGAATATCGCGGCAGTCGATGCAGCAGCGGTACGGAAGACAATTCAGAATAAAGCCATTCGTGATTTTGAAGACGGCCTTGAATATTACTCGGCAGAGGCAGTTAAATGCAAATGCATTGTTACGGAGGACGCAGATGATTTTTCCTTTTCGGATATAGAAGTGCTAGATTCTCGATCATTTCTGGAGAAGTACTTGATGAAATGAAAGTTGGACAATGCTACTATTCCGAAAATAAAAAAGGAGCGAGATTTCTCCCGCTCCTTTATGTTGATTGTTTTGCGCCTAATTTTTGTTTTTCAAATCCAGCGCAAAATCTTTGGCCGTTTTTGCTGTCATGATATCCATGAAGTTTAGTGCGCCATTGGTTGTTGGGCCGCCTCCTGTTTGGATTTGTGGCACCACTGCTCCCGTGTATTTGCTAAAAGCATCGGCCCATACTTTTTGCACTTCTACTTGTGCTTTTAACTTCATCTCCAACGCACCGTCAGCCTGCATGATTCGTTGTCTAGCATAAGCATTTGCATCTGCTAACTCTTTGATCTTTTTTGCTTCCAAAATAGAGCCTTCGTAGGCAATTTTTTGTTGCAGCTTGTCTTGTTCGGCCACCTTTACTTTGGTTTGTGCTTCAACAACCTGCTTGGTTTGATCTTGTTTTTGTTGGTATTCAATTTCAACCAATGCTTGCTCACCTTTCGCTTTTGCAGTCAAGGTTTGTTGTTGAGCCGTCATCAATTCTTGTTTTGAAATAGATGACTTGGTAACCGCATCGATAATTTTTACTAATTTTTCATCGACCTTGTTTTCATAATCCACGTCAGTGATTGCTGCATCCGCGACAGTGATTCCGTATTCCTTTATGGAAGAAAGTTTACGTTTGGGGACATTTGTCTTTTTGTCGAATTGAATTTCTGTCTGATATACTCTTTTCTTTTCCATCTCCATAGAATCGAACACAAGATTCTCCTCTGTCTTTAATAAATATACTCCTTCTTTCAGCTGATCTAGAAAGTCCTGAGCCATTTGAGCACGCCCACCACCATAGTGCTTTTCGCTACTCATTAATTGGGCAGATGACTGCAAACACTCCTTGGTGTATGGAGCAAGTCTCTTTACTACCAACGACTGAGGCGTGCGGTGGGTATTGTGAATCAATATCATTTCTTTTTCATCGGATGGTAAAATGAATTGTGTGATACCGCGTACATCTGCTGTAGTAGCATCGCTAAAGCGGATCATGATCTGACCCACTTCAATTCCATTATCCTCAATATCTAGATTTGGTTTTACCTCCTGATAAGTTACAGAAATTTGATTAGGCCACTCTTTTTCCTTGGCAAAAAAACCCGCATAGAATATTCCTGGAGCGAATTGAACGATCTGTTGACCATTGGTTCGTTCTACCACTGTTCTGTTCCCCGCGTCATTCCATGAAAATGGATTGACGATAAGGAAGAAGATGAGAAAGATAATGGCAAGCACGCCAAATGCAATAGTTTTTCTTGAAACGATAGGGTTGTTTGTGTCCATTTGAATTAGGGGTTTTACTTTTTGTTAGAGTTGTTTTTATTTGAAAAATAGTTGGTCAGTAGCAACACAATTGCATACGCCACAATACCGAATACGGCCAGAAACCCGACCGCGAGAGCTAGTCTAATCATAATAATGTTTGTTAAATTGAGTGTGAAAAAACGGAGACGTGATTGTCTCTAACCTGCAACAAGAATAGTTGGTTACATGCCTTTGTTAATTTGGCTATCTATCCACTGTCAATTCGAAATGAAACCAGACTAGCCCGTCTTTTTTTTAATGCCACTTTTTGGCGTTTGCAGGTTAGTTTCAAAGATTTTGGTCTTTGAAATTCATTTTCTTCCGGTGATTCGGTAGAGTCAGAACCTTTTTTTGATTTTTGATTCCCATTGCTGCGCAAGTTTTTGAGTTCTTAGTTTTCCACTCTCTATGTGGTCTTTTAACTTTTTATTGGGGGTGCCTTGTGAGGTGAAATGAAAGTATCCACAATCGTCACAAAGATAGACCGCGATAGGGCCACCCTTTTTGCCGTATTCGAACCGTGTATGTGCCTCGATTAGAGCATCTTCCGCAATTTCTTCTGTTGGGTACATCCTTTTGTGACTAGGGCACGTTTTCATTTTGTTGTTGTCAATTGGAGAATCTGCTAGTACCTTGCTCAAAATTTAAAAATACCAATGAAGATAGCAGAAATCCACACTAAAAAGGGAGTCATGAAGATTAATTTCTTTGAGAAAGATGCTCCTAACACAGTCAAAAATTTTATTACTCTAGCTGAAAAAGGTTTTTATGACGGACTTACCTTTCATAGGGTGATTCCCAATTTTATGATTCAGGGAGGTTGCCCAAATGGAATAGGCAATGGCGGACCTGGTTATAAAATTGATTGTGAGTTAACAGGTGACAATCAATACCATGATCGTGGAGTTCTTTCGATGGCCCATGCCGGACGCAACACAGGGGGATCACAATTCTTCATCTGCCATTCGAGAGATAATACCAAACACTTAGACCGCAATCACACTGTGTTTGGAAAAGTTGTGGAAGGAGTGGACATTGTTGATGCCATCCGCCAAGGAGATGTAATGGAGAAAGTGGTAATTAAAGAAAAAGCTGTTGCCTAAATCTTAGGCACCTCGGCTACACATTCAATCTCAACCAGGGCCTCTCGTGGAAGTCGGCTTACTTCCACGGTAGTTCTTGCCGGCTTATGATCACCAAAAAAAGCTTCATAGGCTTTGTTCATTTTTTCGAAATCAGCAAAGTTTTTAAGAAACACCGATGTTTTCAAAACATTGGCGCGCGTGCAGCCTGCCGCAATCAATACGGCTTCAAGATTGGTTAGCACTAAAGTGGTTTGTTCAGTTACCGTTGCTCCTTCTATTAACATCGTAGCTGGGTTTAAGGGAGTTTGACCAGAACAAAAAATTAAGTTACCCGATTGAATCGCATGGGAATAGGGTCCAATTGCTTTAGGCGCGTCATTCGTAAATATTTTTTTCATAGCGGTTTTAAGTGGTGTAAATATTATTGATACATCTTGGCTATATCCAATTGGTAGTTTTTCTCTAATTGACTTCTAATGGGTTTCCAGGTGGGTGTTACTTCTCCTTTTTCAATACTCCAATCCTGATGACATAAAACAAAATTTCTAATGGTTTCGTAGTGTGGCAGTTCTTCATTGAGCTTGTCTACCTCTTGTTGAAATTTTGCCCGCACTTTGATATTGTGAACCATAAATTGTGGAGCCGTCCAATGGATATCATTTTGATCGCACCATGACATCACACTTTCAAATTGAGGGACTATCAGGGCAGTGACATAAGGACGCTGAAATCCGATAATCATGCAGCGTTCGATAAAGAGAGATTGCTTCAGATGATTTTCTAGCTGCTGGGGTGCTACGTATTTACCTGAAGAAGTTTTGAAAATGTCCTTCTTTCGATCAGTAATTTTTAGGAAGCGCTGATAAACGAACCTACCGATATCACCGGTATGCAGCCAACCATCAGCTGAAATAGTGTCTGACGTTAATTCTGGTTTTTTAAAGTAGCCTACCATTACATTAGCGCCTTTAACTAAAATTTCACCTTCGTGATTTTCATTTGGGTTATCTATTCTCACTTCAATGCCAGTAAGGGGCAAACCGACTGTTCCAAAGCGATTTAGTCCAGGCTCGAACCGATTCATACAGATGAGTGGAGAGGCCTCCGTCATACCATAACCCTCAACGATGTATATGCCAGCGGCCGAAAAGAGCCTTCCAATTGCCGGCCGCAAGGATGCAGCACCTACGGCCATGTATTTTATTCTCCCCCCTAAACGTTGTCTCCATTGCCTCAACACTAGAAGTCGCGCCATCAAGAGCTCCAACTGATAAAGAAGTTTTAGTTTCTTTTCCGGGCCGTAATGTTTGCCCACGTTCATAGCCCACGTGATGAGTTTCTTTTTTAGAATATTTTTTCCCATCGTTTGTTCCTCCATGAAATCGTACATCTTTTCGAGCACTCTGGGCACGCTACTGCAGAAGATTGGTCGAACGGTTCTAAAGTCGTTAACAAAACTTTCTTTGTTTTGACTGAAATAAAGAGAAGTGCCAAAAGCAATATATACATAGCAGGAGGCTCGTTCGAAGATGTGACTGAACGGAAGGAAGCTTAACACCCGATCTCCCGGCTCGAGCGGCAGAATAGTTAAAACTGCTTTGATGTTGTGTACAATGTTTCGGTGTGAAAGCATTACACCTTTTGATAGCCCTGTACTCCCCGATGTGTAAAGTATGGTGACGATATCGTCTTCCCCGATCGTATTTCGAAAGGAGTTCACCATTGTCATGAGTTCGTGATTGGTTTTGGACTCATGAATAGGTTTAAAAAAATTTACTTTTTCTGGTTGTAGGTGAAATAATTGAAGACGTGGATTTATTTTTTCTTTGAAGGCGAAGAACTTAAAGTACAGACCTTCGTCCAACATGATGCATAGTCGAGCTTCTGTTTCTGTTACGATTGTATTAAATTCTTCTTCATTTAATGTCGGATGAACGGGAACAGTTACCAACCCTACTTGTTGGCAAGCAAAATCCAATATCATCCAATCAGCGCTGCCAATGACCGGAACTAAAATAATTTTTTCTCCTGCCTTGAATTGATTTGCTAAAAACCAACAGGATAGTGCATTTATTCTGTTTTGAATTTCCTCTGTGGATTGACTTTTCCATTGACCTTGTGAAAATGAATTGAAAGCTTTTTGATTAGGGTATTTTTCTTTTTGATAATGAATCAATTCAAAGACACGGGTGAAATCAACTTTTTTTGTTACGATAGCCATATCTATTCTGCTTTTTCTGATTTGGGTTTCACATACAGAACCGAATAGAGGATTTCAAAAAATTCCGAGTAATCAGGCAGGTTGTTGTGGCGAGCACCTTCGATAGCATGCAATTCAATTTTAGCTGGGTACAGGGATTTTAGCTTTTCACTCTGTTCAAAAGAAACGAGCCGATCTTTTGTGCCGTGGATGATATGTATGGGGCATTCCGTTGTTTTTAAATATTGATCTGTTCTGATATCATATTTTAGCATCCACCGAAGAGGAGTAAAAAATATATACCGATTAATGTTGTAGAAGAAACTAAAATACGGAGAATCCAGAATGAGCATGCGAGGTTTATTCCAAGAGGAAATTCGCGCTGCAATACCACTGCCCCAAGATCTTCCGTATAAAACTATTTTTTCTTCAGGATAGCTTTTTGTTAGCCATTTGTAGATAAACTGAGCATCGTTGAATACTTTTTCCTGACTTCGTTTCCCCTGGCTTTTACCAAAGCCACGATAGTCCATCATAAAAAAATCATACCCGTTACTCAAAAAATCTTTCGCGAACTTTCCCCATCCTTTGATGCTCTTAGAATTTCCTTTCAGATAATATACTACTCCTCGTGAGTTGGGTACTTTAAAATAGATAGCGTTGATCCGCCCGCCATCCTCCATTTCAAAATCTAATTCTTCGAAGGGGAAAGCATACTTGTATTCAAAAGCTCTGGTTAGTTTTTCTGGACGAAAAAAAAAGAGATGTTGGAAAAAATAAAAGAATAGGCAGAAGCCAATATAGATACCCGCGATAGAAAATAGCCACACCATTTAAGCCAAGATAGTAAAATATTTCCGGAAGTTGACTTACGTAATCAGATTGAGTTCAATTCAACACTTCAGCAAGCCCCTCTTGAAATTCTTTAAACTTGTTTAGGTTTCTATGTCCACCGCCTTCAATCACAAAGAAACGATCATCATGGCTTAGTAACGGTTTTAGCTTGAGTGCAGAAGATAATGGGACCACCCAGTCAAGGGTTCCGTGAAAGATTACTTTTTTGCATTTTAGTAGAGGAATATTCTTATCATTTGGAAAGTGATATCGCGCAGGGAAAAGAAAAAGTAATGGCTGCAAAGGAGTGTTTATCGCTCCCCTCAATTCATTAAAGGGTGTTTCAAGAATAAGGAGATCCGGTGTGTTCTTGACAGCCAGTTGGGTGGCTACGCCAGAGCCTAGTGATCTACCATAGATAATTAGACGGGAGAATGGGATGTTTTCTTTTGCCCAATCTAAAACAACTTGTGCGTCTGCGTAAAAGTCAACTTCACTTGGCTTGCCAGTACTCTTTCCATAACCTCTGTAGTCTACCATTAAAATATCATAACCGAGTTCAGTGAAGTCGATAGCGTAGGTTCCCCACCGCTGCAAATTGCCCGCGTTACCGTGGAAGTAGAGGATGAATCCTTTGGAAGGAGTAGAGGATTTAAACAAGAGGGCGTTCAATGTTTCGCCATCTGGTGTTTTGATGAAGTGCTCGCTAAATGGTTGATCAAATTGAAACACGTGATCTGCAGCCAATATCTTAGGTTGAAAAATAAATTTTTCAGGAAACAGATAAAATAGACCGGTGGAGATAACAACCAATAATGACATTAGGCCAATGATCAATAACATGCGTATAATAATTTTTTTTTGTAGCCACGGCTCCAAAAATACTCGTTTTTTCATTCACGCCTTTTGATTACTTTGTTTCTGTTAATTACCTAAACTAAGAATGAAATGAAAAACTCAGGTCTTTTCCTCCTCTTTTTTCTGTTTGCCATCCCTTTGCTTCAAGCCCAGACACAGGCTTCTGCAAGCGGCAGTACCGTTGATTCCAAATACTACGACAAACTCAAGTGGCGCAACATAGGCCCCGCGCGGGGCGGGCGTTCATTGGGCGCTTCAGGAAGCCCGGGTAGAATCAATGAATATTACTTTGGCGCCACGGGTGGCGGATTATGGAAAACTACCGATGGTGGACAAGAGTGGGCTCCTGTAACTGACGGACAAATTTCAAGTTCTTCGATTGGCGCAGTGGCGGTTGCCGAGACCAACCCAGATGTTGTCTACATCGGGGGAGGAGAGACACAACTTCGTGGAAGCATCACACAAGGTGACGGGGTTTATAAAACGACCGATGGTGGAAAAACATGGCGCTCTCTAGGCCTGAAAGAAACACAAGCGATTTCTCGAATTCGTGTTCATCCAACCAATCCTGACATTGTTTATGTGGCTGCACTCGGTCATCCTTACGGTGATAATGAAGAGCGAGGTGTGTTTAAATCTGTCGATGGGGGTAATACATGGAAGAAGGTTTTATATGTAAGCCCAAAGGCCGGAGCTGCTGATTTGATTATTGATCGAACGAATCCAAAGATATTATATGCGTCAACATGGCAAGTCTATCGTAGAACGTGGAAGATGTGGGGCGGTGGGCCTGATTGTAAATTATGGAAATCTGAGAATGGTGGAGAGACTTGGAATGAATTGACCAAAAACCCCGGCATGCCGGAAGGACCATTGGGCAAAATTGGAATCACCGTTTCACCGGCTGACAACAAAAGACTGTGGGCAATTGTAGAGGCGAACGATGGTGGAGTCTACCGAAGTGATGATGCCGGTGCCACGTGGAAGAAAACAAATGATGAAAGGAAGTTACGCCAACGGGCATTTTACTATTCGCGCATTTATGCCGATCCATTTGATCGCGAGACCGTCTATTGTTTGAACGTGGATTTTTGGAAATCGACCGATGGCGGTGTGAAGTTCGACACGGAAATAGAAGTGCCACACGGTGATAACCATGATTTGTGGATTGACCCTAACAACCCACTGCGAATGATTACCTCTAACGATGGTGGCGGTTGCGTGTCTGTGAATGGCGGCAAGAGTTGGACCGATGAAGATTATATTACTACACAGTTTTATCATGTTACCACCACCAACCATGTGCCCTATCATGTGGCGGGGGCGCAACAAGATAATTCAACTATAGCCGTCCCGAGCGAAGGCTGGCGCCACATGAATGTGCTGGGCGAATGGGGTTATGACGTGGGAGGTGGCGAGAGTGGCTACATCACTTCTCATCCTGATAATCCAAATATTTATTATGCCGGTAGTCAGGGTGCATTACTCACGCGTAAAGATGTTTCGACCGGACAGACACGCGACATTCAAGTTTATCCAAGATTTTTTTCTGGAGAGCCTGCGAGTTCACTGCCCGAGCGTTGGCAATGGACTTATCCAATTGTATTCTCGCCAAGAGATTCAAAAATTTTATACACCTGCTCGCAGCATGTGTGGAAAACTACTGATGATGGACAAAGTTGGGAAAAAATTTCTCCTGACTTAACCTATGCTGATCCGGAGACACTAGGAATATCTGGTGGAGAAATCACGCGCGATATGAACGGTCCGGAAATCTACGCTACAGTGTTTGCGCTGGCACCATCTTTCCATGATGTCAATACCATTTGGGCAGGCTCTGATGATGGAAAAATAAACATCACACGCGATGGCGGAAAAAGCTGGACGAACATCACACCAAAAGATTTGCCTAAAAATTCTGTTGTTGCGATCATCGATGAATCGAGGCATAAGGCCGGCACTGCGTATGTAGCTGCATTCCGTTATCAAGTAGATGATCGCCAGCCTTATGTTTTTAGAACAACAGATTTTGGAAAAACATGGACGAAGATTGTAACCGGAATTAAGGACGGGCATTTCTCCAGATCAGTACGTGAAGACCATGTGCGTCCCGGGCTTTTGTTTTTGGGAACAGAACATGGAGCGTATGTGTCGTTCAACGCGGGCGATAACTGGCAACCACTTCAATTAAATTTACCCGATACACCTATTCGCGATTTAGTAGTCAAGAACGATGATGTGGTATTAGGAACACACGGTCGTGGCTTTTGGATTTTGGATGACATCAATCCACTGCGTCAACTCACACCTGAGTTGATGAAACAAAATGCGATTCTGTTTCAGCCGAGCGATGCGATACGAGGTGTATACGATGCGGCTTTTCAATATTATCTAAAAGACAAAGTCGACACGGTTAAAATTGAAATTTTAGACGCCAATGGAAATCTGGTGCGCAAGTTCATTGGCACAAAGTCCGAAGAGAAACCGATTGCCGGAGACTTTTGGGGTGGTGGCGAGAGTAAACCTACCGCTGCCGCGGGATTGAATACTTTTAGATGGAACGGTCGCTATGAAGGGGCAACGATTTTTGAAGGCATCATTATCTGGGGCGCACGCCCTCAGAATGGACCGGAAGCACCTATCGGAAAATATCAGGTTCGCTTTAAAGCGGGTAGCTATTCGCAAACATATTCATTCAATGTAAAAATGAATCCGAACGTAAAGGGAGTGAGTGACGCAGATTTGAAAGAGACGTTCGACTTAGCGATTAAGATCCGTGACCGCGAATCGGCTGCCAACGAAGCCGTGATCCGCATACGAGATTTGAAAAAGCAAATTGAAGAGCGAGCCAAAGAAGTCAACGATCCAACTTTCTCAGCATCAGCGAAAGAACTGATTGCCAAGATAACTACTATCGAAGAAGATTTGTATCAGACCAAAAACCGCAGCGGCCAGGACCCACTGAACTTCCCCATCAAGTTAGGTAATCGTCTTTCTGCTTTAAGAAGAAGTTTGGAGACAGGCGATGGCAAACCTACAGCTGGTGCGTACAAAGTTTTTGAAGAACTTAACAAAGAACTGGATAGCCATCTTGGAAAATTGGAAACCACACTCAAGACAGGCATCGATGCGATCAATCCTGTATTGATGAATAAACAAATGAAAGCGATTATTGACAAGAAGAAATGAACAGTTAGGCTATAGTTCAGGAGACGGTTTTTATTTTGTCTTTTTCTGTTGTCCTTGTTAGTCAGATAGCCGAAGAAGCGTTCAACACTTAGAAAGGATACTTACTGCCAAAAAAATGCAAACTATTCATTAAGTGATAGTTAACGTATTTTTATTGCATTATTTAGAATAGTTATGAATAATGAGCTACCTTGCATTGTTTATAATCATTCTAAATAATACATGAAATTGCCAAATGGACACCTGGCTGCGCTGGCCTTTGCATTGATCACTTCTTACAGCTTCGCTCAGAAAGATGTAACTAAAAATGATACATTAACTACACAGATACTTCCCGAACTGACCTTCGTTGGTCGTGGTAGTAAGTCAGATATTCATCAGCTTCCTCAGATCGTTGGCACTTCCATTTATGCCGGAAAAAAAAGCTCGCTGGTGGTGATGGACAATGTGCAAGGAAACATTGTCTCGAATACAATGCGCCAGGTGTTAGGGAAGGTTCCGGGTATTTTTGTTTGGGAAAGTGAAAGTAGCGGCATTCAAATAGGAATAGCTGCGAGAGGCTTAAGTCCCAACCGATCATGGGAATTCAACATACGTCAAAATGGTTTTGACATTGCTGCCGATCCATTTGGATATCCCGAGGCTTACTACAATCCACAACTTCAATCGGTGCAGCGAATAGAAATTGTGCGAGGACATGGCTCTTTGCAATACGGACCTCAATTGGGTGGGATGGTCAATTATATATTGAAGAACGGTAGTGACTTTACGAAGCCATTTCAATTTGAGACGAACCAGACAGTGGGAAGCAATGGTCTCTTCAATTCTTACAACGCGATAGGTGGCAACACAAAAAAAATAAACTACTACGCATTTTATGATCACCGATCGGGCAATGGTTGGCGTGACAACAGTCAATTCATTAGCGGTACTTTATCTGGTACCATCACTTATAAAATTTCTAACCGATTCTCGCTAACAACAGAAATAACAAAATGGGCTAGTCGTAGCCAGCAGGCAGGTGGCCTTACCGATAGTCAGTTTTTGCAAAATGTTAAGCTAAGTCTAAGAGCCAGAAATTGGTTTGACTTAGATTGGCTCACCCCGGGTATAACTGCGGAATATAAAATAAACCGTAATCAACACCTGAATGTAAAAGTGTTCGGGATAGTAGCCGACAGAAATAGTGTGGGCTTCTTTCCAAGTGGAGGCATCTTGGTGAAAGATACGATCAACACAACGATCGGCACCTATAACTCACGCACCGTTGATATTGATAAGTACAGAAATTTTGGCACAGAGGCACGGTACCTTCTTCAATACAATATTGGCAAACAACAAAGTAATTTAAGTGCTGGTTTGCGTCTGTACCGAGGTAATACACTAAGATATCGAGGTGGTGTTGGCACAACGGGGACAGACTATTCAATCGATCGCAGAGAAGGTACTCTTTGGGTTAGCGACATCAACTATCAAAGTGGGAACGTGGCTGTTTTTGCTGAAAATCTTTTTCAGCTAACCGATAAGTTGCTGTTGGTGCCCGGCATTCGGTACGAATACATTACCTCTCAAGCGAGTGGCTATAACGGATTGAACAATAATGTTCCTGTTGCCATACAAGATCAATCTCGTAGCAGAGGATTTTTGTTGGGTGGCCTGGGAGTAGAATATTCCCTGACACGTACTACTTCACTTTATGCGAATGCCACTCAATCGTATCGGGCAGTTCAATTTGCTGATCTCACAGCTGCACCAACTACTGATGTAATTGATACTAACCTGACGGATGCAAAAGGCTTAAATGTTGATGTAGGATATCGCGGTAATGTAAAGCAGTATTTGAAATTTGACGTAAGTTTGTTTTTGCTCGACTACCAAAACAGAATTGGCACCATTCGGCAGCAGCGGCAAGATGGATCTTTTTTTAATCTCCGAACAAATGTGGGCAGCACCACAACCACCGGTGTAGAGATTTTTGCTGAGAACGATATCAGCGAGTCGATGGGTATTCCAGCTATGTTTGGGAATCTCTCTTTCTTTGTTTCTTATGCCTACAACAACGCTCGCTACAATAGCTTCAGAGTAGTAACGGTTGTCGACAATCAGCTATCGGAAAGCAACTACAAAGACAGAAAAGTGGACTATGCACCCGAAAATATTTTCCGTGCCGGGTTAACTTATAGCTATAAAAGTTTTTCTGCCACGCTTCAGCGGAGCTATACTGATAAAGTGTTTACAGATGCAAATAACACTGTAACACCGACCGCCAATGGACAAAATGGGATAATCCCCGGGTATACCGTTGATGATCTTACGATCAGCTACCGGCACAAAACGGGTGTGAAGATAAAAGTAGGCGCCAATAATCTGGGAGACGTGCATTACTTTACCAGAAGGTCTGGCGGCTATCCGGGGCCAGGCCTTTTGCCAGGCGATGGAAGAACGTTCTTCTTTTCGTTGGGTTATATGTATTGAGGTAGTGGATCGGTTGCGCAAAGTCGACTAGTAGAGATTTAGAAGTCCAACCGATTCAATTCGCCTTAAATGGTGCTGGTTGCGAACTTAGCTTCATACTGAAGGTTCGAGAGGGGCTTATTTTGTTATTTCGTTTGGTCTTCCGAAACTATTTTTGGCTTTATGTTCAAATAGCGACCTACTTTTCCTCGAATGATAGAGATTTCTGTTTGAAATCGTACCTTGCAGTAAATCAACCACTATTATTAACTATGGCTAAATCGCAAGACACCTGGAACAAGAAGGAAATGGAGAAGAAGCGCCTGAAGAAAAGGCAGGACAAGGAACAAAAGAAAGAGGAGCGGAAAGCCAATGCCAAGGAAAGTACCAGTTTTGACGATATGATCGCCTACGTGGATGAGTATGGAAATCTAAGTTCTACACCTCCATCTGCCATTCGCAGAAAGGATACTGTCCGCGCTGAGGATATTCAAATTGGAGTACCAAAGCGGGTTGATGTAGTGCAAGACACCCTACGCAAGGGAATTGTTACCTTCTTTAATGATTCTAAGGGCTACGGCTTTATTAAAGATTCTGAAACACAGGAAAGCATTTTTGTGCACGCAAATGGTTTACTAGATCCTATCAAAGACAACAACAAAGTAACTTTTGAAGTAGAGATGGGCCACAAAGGGCCAAATGCTGTAAAAGTTAAATTAGCGGTTGGCTAGTTTTGCCCACGCTATTTCCGACAATTGCTCCCTCATTTAAAATTCAACGTGAGCGCGAAGACCGATAACGTGTGCGGGTCCACGTTCCATATTATAGCCCGGGTTAGTTACATATTGGTAATTCGCAGTTAGGTAAAACGTATCAGAGAATAACTTTGCTTTATAGTAGAGTTCAGTAATCAATTCAGCTCCATAGGTTAATCGTCCATCTCCAATAATAAATCCATACCCACCTGCGGCCAGGTAGTTTTTGTGCTCTTGCGATAGCCCGCTAGCCACCGATCCAATTCCGAAAACATCGTTAGCTCTTTTCCAGCGCACACCCTGTATTACAACGCCAGCACTTGCCGAATGATCGATTTCAGTAAACGCCCACGTTTCATTTTTACCATCGTTCCAACTGGCTCGAGTAAAAAAACCTATTCCTTTTGCAATTTTTTGTTCCAAGTTGATTCCCATTCCATACTTATTTCTACCGTATTTTCGCGTGCTTGTAATATCTGGGTTGATGGGGGATTGACTTGTAGCCTGATTATAGACACCCATTTTGGCAGAGGTGTAGAAGCCGAGTACCCTAATAATTCCTTTCCTTTCAACTAGTTTTATTGGCTTTTCAAACTCGATCACGCTTGAGTTTGCTTGGCCGATATTCAAATCAAGATCGTTTCCATTTGCCTCCTTTGGAACCAAAGTCGTTGCTCCTCGTATTTTGAAGTTTTTATCTCCATACTCAAGCATTGCTCCCCAGGTGTATCCTCTCACATTTGCAGGATAGTCCCAAGCTCCGTTACTCATCAGACCCCAGTTGAGAAATTGTGATCGGGGGTCGTGACTGTACGAGTTGTTATCAAAAAAGTCGGCAATACTGAATTTTCCCGCTACCGCCATTAGATATTTTCTTGATCTGGTTTTATATACTTCGTTGGCGCCTTCTCCGATGTAGTCTAATTCCCCTCCAAGGTTGATGATTTGCTTCAAAAAAGCCCGAGCGGCATAAATTTTCGGTTCTGGGTCGCCTACCCGAAAAGCTTCTCCATTTGTAAAGGCAGCGATTCCTTTGGCACTGCTGATTCCACTGCCGCCTGCTACTTCGGGGTTAATATAGACAGCAGCTCCCTTCCAGAGTTTGGTACCCCAAAAGATGGTGGCCGTTAATGTGCTGGCCGATTCATCGCCCACAGAAAGACTGTTGGCTCCTTCATAAGTTGGAGGTAGTGCAAATTTATATTGTGTTACACTCGTCAACTGAAAGTGAAAGTTGGTGTTTGCATTTATAGTACTGTCGCTTATAGTTGGTACTTGCGAATAGCTGACGAAACCGACCAGGAAAAGAGAAATGGAAAGTAGAACTTTTGTCATCAAAAAAGGATTTCCGATAAAGAGAATCAAAAACGCCTAGCAAACTTACCTTGTAATACCGATTTTAAAAGCAGAAGTTCTTTTATTTCAACACCGCTAGAAATTCATCTACCGCTATTTCTGGCGGTTTAGCTTGTTCGTTAAGAGTAAGTCTACCGAGAAGAGCTAGTTTAGTGTGCTCAAAAAGATTTTATGAAATATCCATTCCTTGTATGTATTGCGTTGGTTGGCACTACCGCACTCTGTCAGCCTGATTCAGCAAAACCGAAGGAGATCAATCTACAAGATCGTTGTAATTTAATGAAAACGACATCACAGACGTTTCAAGATTACAAAGTAATCAAAGAAGTTGTGCTAGATGGTGTTTGGAAAATTTCGCAAGACTCTGTCAACCGTTTAAAAGGAGCTCTAGCAACTCAAAGAGCATCCATTGCTCAATTGGAAAAATCCCTCTCAGACGAACGTAGTTTAATCGAGAAGGTGCGAGCTTCGCAGCAAGGGTTGGAATATCACAGCACTCATATTTCTGTTTTTGGAGTTTCATTCGGCAAGACACTATTTGTGTCGGGAGTCTTAATCGTGTTTTTAGGTCTGCTATTTCTTTTGGGCGGTCTTTTGGGAAAGCTAAGGTTGATTTCAAGTGAAGCGAATGAGACAATGGATTTATTGAATTTTTCAATGCACGAGCTAGAAGAGTACAAAAAGAAATCCCTTGAAAAACAGGCCAAGCTTTCAAGGGAACTCCAGCCAGAAAGGAACAGAATCGCGGCTGAGAGAATTCCGGTATTTACGATAAAACCACTTAGTTCCGCTCAAACTATTCTTTAGGAAAAAACCTATCGCTTTAATTTTCCCTTGTACGTTTTTTTGAAAAGTTCGTATCTTGGAATAGACACGCCCATTACGTACGGACTGTAGGGGTTGTGCTCGATATAATCCTGGTGATAGTCTTCGGCTTTGTAAAATGCGGTGAGTGGTTTTATCTCTGACACAATAGGTTTTTTGAATTTAGGGGCATAAGCAGACTTGGCCTTCTCCGCCAATTCTTTTTCTTCCGGTGTGCTATAAAAAATAATCGAGCGATACGAGTTGCCGCGATCAGGCCCTTGTTGATCGGGCGTGGTTGGATCTTGCGAGGTAAAAAACACATTCAGTAACTCAGCATAGCTCACTTTCTTCGGATCGTAATACACCAGTATAGTTTCTGCATGACCAGTCGTTTCGGTGTTTACCAATTCATAGGTCGGATTAATTGTGGTTCCACCTGCATAGCCTGATATTGCAGCATCTACACCTTCTACTGCTTCGAAAATATGTTCTGAGCACCAAAAGCACCCTTCCGCGAAGGCAGCTACTGCTTTGCCAGTAGGCGGAACCAGATTCATTTTTAAATCACCTTGTTGCTTCTTACCCGATTGTGCATTGCAAGAAGCGAGCGTTAAAGAAATCGTTATGGCGAGAATGTGAGTGAAGTATTTTTTCATTTTTTTAGATGTTGTTTGCGAATATACAAAGCGTTTCACTTTGTGGTTTTATGCAAATGGTTGATATGTCGTATTCACGTCAAAAGTTGCATACACGTTCCAACCTTCAACGTTCGAGAATCTAACCTTCGGCCTCGTACTTCGTAATTCTTACCTCGTATTTTTTACTGATAAACCCTCACCCAATCCACCTCCATTTGTTGTGGCCAAATCAAATCATCGATTCCTTCTTTCCCGCCCCAATTTCCTCCCACAGCAATATTCAAAATCAAATGAAAACGCTGATCAAACGGCCATTGTCTAAACGTATCATTTGCCCCTTTGTTTACCACATGATATCTTTTATCATCGACCAAAAACTCTAATTTATCGGCCGTCCAGCGAATGGCGTAAACATGAAATTCATCTTGTGCATCTGCAACCATTACCTTACCTCCTTTTTGCGGGTCCTCAAAATGTTGATTGTAGAAGTCAGTATGAATCGTTCCGTGGATCACTCCCGGATCATAACCTACATGCTCCATAATATCGATCTCACCACTCTCAGGCCAGCCTCCATATTTCCAATCAGTAGAAAGCATCCAAATCGCAGGCCAGGTGCCTTTGCCACGGGGCGGCTTTGCTTTGACTTCAATGCGGCCATACCGCCAATCGCCTTTCATTTTTGTGACCATACGAGCAGAAGTGAACACCTTTCCGCCCTGCGAATCTTTTCGAGCCTCAATGATCAACCGACCGTTTTCCACCCGCGCATTTTTAAGGTCTTTCGTATAGAACTGCGCCTCATTATTTCCCCAACCACAAGCATTTGGGCAACCATCGCCCAAGTCGAAGTTCCATTTCGTTGAATCGGGCGCACCTACGTAGTCAAACTCGTCTGCCCAAATCAGTGTTTTGCCTGGTTGATTTCTGCAACTGATCAACATCGCGATGATAAAAATTGAGAAATAAAAAGGAACTTGTTTCATAGAAATGGGGGACGTGTTGATATAGACTTTGTGTTCAAGTAAAATTAGACATAATTCTGTAACCATCGTCATCACCCGATTTGTGTGATTGGTTAGTAGTTATCGGAAGATTTCAATCTATCGATGACTGTTTGCCTTTACTTATTTCTTCGAATAAGCAAACTTGAAATAGATCAGCAACAGACTTAGAAAAAAGATGAAGCCATTCGCTAAGATCACCGGCCAAAGCATTAATGCAATTCCGTAGACGAGCCAAATCAATGTGCTTGATGCGACAATCAACATCATTGCCAGGCTAAGATCTTGAACGCTCTTCGTTTTCCAGACTTTATAAACTTGTGGAATAAACGTGATGCTGCTTAGGAATGCACCAACATGTCCAGCAATTTGAATCCAATCCATAGATGTTAAGTGTTAAAAAAATTCATTGTTCGTTCTGCGCCAATCGTACAAAAGGAAAGTATCATTTCACCTGCTTTATCCATGATTGTTGGCAGCTCTTTAAACTGATCTTGGCTAAAGTTACTCAATACAAAATCCACTTGTTGCCCCTTTGCGAAATCATTTCCCACCCCCATGCGCAATCTGCAGTAGTCTTGTCCGCCCAACAGTTGTTCAATATTTTTCAACCCATTGTGACCTGCCGCGCCTCCCTTCGTACGCATCCGTAAACTCCCAAAAGGCAACGCAAGTTCGTCAACCACCACCAGTAAATTTTCTTTGGGAATTTTCAAGTCTTGCAACCAATACGCAATCGCTTTTCCACTCAAGTTCATAAATGTGTTGGGCTTGATGAGGTGCAACTGTTTTCCCTTATACTTGAGTTCTGCTTTGTTTGCCAGACGATCAGTTGTAAAATTAATTTTATGAAGATCAGCCAATCTATCCAATGTTAGAAAACCAATGTTATGCCGTGTAAGTTCATATTCCGGGCCGATATTTCCCAAGCCGGCAATCAGATACTTCATAATAGCGATGCAAATTAGATCTGTTGCAAATTACATAAATAAAAAATCCCGCCATTGGCGGGATTTTTTATTTCAATGATCGAAAGTTGATTACTTTTTCTTCTCATCTTTCTTAGGTGCTTCGGCCTTCTTTGCATCAGCAGCAGGTGCAGCAGCTCCAGCAGCAGGTGCAGCAGCAGCTCCGGCAGCAGGTGCAGCAGCGGCAGTTTCCTCAGCTAATTTAGCAGCACGAGGCACCTCAACAGAGGCAATGGCCGCCATCTTAGGATCAAGGAATTCAAGGTTAGCTATTTTCATGTCTCCGACTTTTACCGCGTGGTGAAAATCAAGAGATGAACAATCAACATCAATATGGTCAGGCATGTCTTTCGCAAAGCCATAAATCTTTAGCGATGCACGCTTGCGTACGAGCGCGCCTCCTTTAGCAACTCCCGGTGCTTGCCCAACTAGGCGAACGGGGATGTCCATTTTAATTTTGCGCGCGTCTGTAATGCGTAGGAAGTCCACATGAAGTATAATTTCACTTACAGGGTGAAATTGAATTTCTTGCATGATGGCTTGGCACTCTTCTCCTTCAATATTCAGGTGCACAAAGTGCGCCTCATTGGTGTAAACTAAGTCACGGAATAAAATCACTGGCGAGTAGAAATGAATCTGGTCATTACCTCCATAAAGCACACATGGCACATTGCCTTCTTCACGGATTTTTTGAGAGTCAGTCTTGCCGAGATTTGCTCTGCGATACCCTATAATCTCGATGGTTTTCATAATTGTTTATTGGTTAAATTTAAATTGTTTACAAACGGATAAATAATGAACTGATCGATTCGTGATCGTGTATCTTCCGAATCGCTTTGGCGAATAGGTCAGACACACTAAGTACTTTGATCTTTGATGTCTCTTGTTTAAGTGGAATCGTGTCAGAAACGACTAACTCTTCCAACACAGATCCCTGAATATTTTCATACGCCTTTCCAGATAGGACGGCATGCGTGCAAATGGCGCGCACTGAACTTGCTCCTTTTTCTTTCAACAAAGCGGCTGCCTTGCAAATGGTGCCAGCCGTATCCACTAAATCATCAATCAAAATAACATCCTTCCCCTCTACCTCGCCAATCAATCGCATGGATTCTATTTTGTTGGCTTCTTTTCTGTACTTATCACAAACTGCAAGCTCAGCATTAAAAAATTTGGCAAAGCTGCGAGCTCTCTTAATTCCTCCTACATCGGGAGTAGCAAACATGACATTGGGAAGATTCAGCGACTTCACGTAGGGAACAAAGATGTAGTTACCATCCAAGTGATCCACTGGTATATCAAAAAAACCTTGGATCTGATCGGCATGAAGATCACACGTCATAATACGACTTGCACCGGATGCAGAGATAAGATTGGCAATTAATTTTGCCGCAATAGCTACCCTCGGCTTGTCTTTTCTATCCTGGCGGGCATACCCAAAATAAGGGATGATGACATTTACATTCAGTGCACTCGCACGCTTGGCAGCATCTATCAATAGCAGCAGTTCGAGGAAGTTATCAGCGGGAGCAAATGTCGATTGGACAATAAATACGTCATGTCCACGAACCGACTCGCCAATCAATGGCGACATTTCGCCATCGCTAAATTGTTGGTAATCAACCGTACCAAGACGCTCGCCATACGCATTAGCAATCTTTTCTGCCAAATAGGTGGTGGCGCGCCCAGAAAATATCTTTACTGACATATTTTAAGTAAAAACCCGCACCAATTGAGGAGGCGGGTTTCTATTGTTGTCCTACTAGGATTCGAACCTAGAAAGGCAGAATCAAAATCTGCAGTGTTACCATTACACCATAGGACAATCTATCCTTTAAAAAGGTGTGCAAAGGTAAAACTAATTTCCAAAAGCGAAAACTGAATTTTAGGTGATTTTGTCAGTTTTTATGGCAAACAGATAGGTTAAAGTTCGGTCTCCTTCACTTCCTGACCTTCGACAAAGCCTTCCGCCCAAAAACGATACTTGTCCAGAATTGAAATGACCGCGTTGCGGAGATGACGCTGATTATTAAAATCTATTCCTCCATAGAGGGTGGTTGCATATCCCTGCCAAACAGAGCGATTTTGACGCCTGTCAAAAAACTGTATAAGCAAGGTGCCACTTTTCATGTCTAGCTTTTTTTTGTGATAATCCAGATCTTCATCTTGTGTTTTAACCCATGCTTCGATATCTGGTTGATCGTAGCCATTGAACTTAAGGCTATCGGAATACATTTTGAAACCTACAATCAAATGCGGTTTACTTACCGTTTGCCGATACCCCAAAAACTTCATGCGGGCGATGATTGATTTTTCGATCATCGCATTTGTCATGGTTGAATCAACAATACCAAGTGGTTTCATGATGCTGAATGTTCGGTATCGTTTGAAATTACCCCTGTAGCTATAATCATATTCCACAGGCAATTCTTTAAATCCCAGACAGGAGGTAAAAAGTGTTAGGGCGATAAAATACCAAAATATTTTCTTCATAGTTGTAATATCCGAAATGAAAAGATAAGCTAAATTGAAACGAACTGCAAAGGACGGATGTAAATAGTTCATCACATTTTTGTTAATAAAGATAAACATTTCGGCTAGCCATTCGAATTATGCCCAATTATGACCAAACGGTAGGTTCTCGCTACCATATCTACAATAGTTTGTTTCTCAATTTGCCTTTCCGAAATGTGAGTCGTACAGGAATATTGCTGCCTCTTTTGCAACAATATTGTACGACCGGCTTCGCCAAGGGCAAATCGGCTGACGAAATTCTACGCGAGTTTTTTAAAGAGTTGGTGCCCACACTTACCGAAGAAGAGCAGTTTGACTTGTTGTTTAGTTTTATTCAATACATCGAGCGGCAGGTGGCATTATTTGATTCGGTGGAAGATGCAGCGTTTGAGCAAGTGCACAACCTCAATGGAAAAGGCACGGTACCAGCTTTGTTACTCCGCACAAAAATTGAAAAAAAGGAAGCTGAGTTAATATCTCGTCTCGATCAGTTTAGCCTTCGAATAGTGCTTACTGCGCACCCGACTCAATTTTACCCAGGCAATGTGTTGGGTATCCTCACCGACTTGGAAAATGCCATTCGTGTAAGCGATGTCAATCAAATCAATTTACTGCTTCAGCAATTAGGGAAGACCGGGTTCATCAACCAAAGCAAACCAACACCTTATGACGAGGCGCTAAGTTTGTGTTGGTATCTCGAGAACGTTTTCTATTATTCGATTCCCGAAATTGTAAGCGCGCTTGCTGCTGGACTAGAAATACCCTTGCCTGACTGGAAGAACGACCGATTGATTGTTATTGGATTTTGGCCAGGAGGCGATCGCGATGGAAATCCATTTGTGACGAGTGAGATTACAATAAAGGTCGCAGCACGTCTTCAGGAATCGATACTGAAGTGTTATTACAAAGATATTCGTTTGTTACGTAGACGACTTACTTTTCATGGAGTAGCAGAACGGATCACAGCTATTGAGCAAAAAGTGTATGGATTGGTATTCCGCCAGCAAAAAAATTATTCGTCAGCCGATGAGTTGTTAGTGGAACTAAATGAAGTGAGAAATCGCCTCGTTGCGGAGCATGATGGTTTATTTTTAGAGTTATTAGATGCGCTTATCATCAAAGTAAGAATTTTTGGATTCCACTTTGCCGCACTTGATATTCGACAGGACAGCAGAAAACATGACTCTGTTTGGACATCAATTTTAGACAAACTGAGCGCTACGAAAATGAGTATTTCCGCATCAGAATTTCAAAAGCTGCCTTCTCACGAGCAGATTAACTATTTGCTTTCCTTGAAAGCGAATTTGGTTTTTGTTGACTTTGATGATGCATTGGTAAATGAAACTATACAAAGTGTATTGGCGATCAAAAAAATCCAGCAGGAGAATGGCGCAGCAGGTTGCCATAGGTATGTAATCAGCAATTGCCAAAGCGCGCTGCATTTAATGGAAGTTTTTGTACTGGCCCGGTTACTGATCGGAAAGGAAGAAGTATTGGATTTGGATATCGTTCCTTTATTTGAAACCATCGATGACCTGGCTCATGCACCCAATATTATGGAAGAGCTTTATTCTATTCCAGCCTATCGGGAACACCTGGCGAGACGAAAGAACCATCAAACGATTATGCTTGGGTTCTCTGATGGAACGAAGGATGGGGGATACTTGCGTGCGAATTGGTCAATTTTTAGGGCCAAAGAAAACCTGACGGCTGTATCAAGAAGATTTGAACTAAAGGCATTATTCTTTGATGGCAGGGGAGGGCCGCCCGCACGAGGCGGAGGAAACACACACGACTTTTATGCCTCATTGGGCGATACGATTGAACATGAAGAAGTACAAGTGACAGTGCAGGGCCAAACGATTAGTTCAAATTTCGGCAAAATAGTTTCCAGTAAGTACAATTTAGAGCAGTTGATTTCAGCCGGCTTGGAGGGCTCTGTTTTTGCGCGTACTGAAATGCAAATGACCGAAGCCGATAAAAATTTGCTGGATCATTTGGCAGAACAGGCGTACCTGGCTTATCTGGATTTAAAGCAACATCCCAAGTTTGTTCCTTATTTGGAGAAAGTAACACCCCTTTCGTTTTTTGGTGATACTAATATTGGGTCGAGACCGGTGAAGCGAAGTGCTTCTGAAGGCCTAAAATTTGAAGATCTCCGTGCCATTCCTTTTGTGGGCTCCTGGGCGATGATGAAACAGAACATTCCGGGTTTCTATGGTGTAGGAAGTGCACTAAATGCATTGCAACAAGAAGGGAAAGAATGTCAGTTGAAAGAACTCTATCAAAATTCATTGTTTTTTAGAACGTTGCTGGGAAACAGCATGATGTCTTTGACAAAAACTTTTTACGAAGCAACCGCCTACCTGAGTGATGATCCTGAATTCGGTGAATTTTGGAAAAAGATGTATGCGGAGTTTTTATTATCCAGCAGCCAGACTTTGGATGTTTCTGGGCTTAGCGAATTGATGGGAAACAATCCAACGATTCGGCAATCGGTGCATTTGCGCGAACAAATTGTTTTGCCACTTATTGCGATTCAACAGTCTTCACTTATGAACCTTCGCAATTTGAACGAACACAATAAAAAGCACGAGCAGCGTTATCGTAAACTGATCATTCGAAGTATGTTCGGTATTATCAATGCTGCCCGCAACTCCGCCTGATCATGGATCTGTCAAAATTCGCTGTTGAAGCAAAGAAGAAGTCGGCTGAAAACCGCACGTTTTTACAGAAACTAAAAAGCAAAAACGCGAGAGTTATTGATGATGCTTTTCACCAATTGCATGACGAGGTCTTTGAAGAGATAGATTGTCTTTCATGCGCCAATTGCTGCAAAACGACAAGTCCCATTTTTTACCAAACCGACATAGAACGCGTGGCCAAATCGCTCCGCATGAAGCCGGGCGATTTTATTGAAAAATATTTGCGTGTAGATGAAGACAAGGACTTTGTTTTAAAATCTTCTCCCTGCCCGTTCTTGGACGCTGAAAACTATTGCAGCGTTTATGAAGATAGACCGAAAGCGTGTCGCGAGTATCCTCACACCAATCGAAAAAAGATGGTGCAAATCATGGAATTGACCTACAAGAATACACTCGTCTGCCCAGCCGTTTTGGAGGTGGTAGAGAGGTTAAAGAAAGTATTACCTGCAAAAAACGCTGGTTGAGTTGAATAAAAAAAGCCAACGACTCTCATCATTGGCTAATTTTCAAATCGACTAATTTTCAAACACTCAAGCTACTTGAGCCTGCAATTTTCCAGCTAAAACAGATTTAGGCACAGCGCCCACTTGTTTGTCTACAATTTGGCCGTTTTTAAAAACCAACAATGTAGGGATTGAGCGGACGCCAAATCGAGCAGTTACTTGAGGATTTTCGTCCACATTTAGTTTTGCTATTACTGCCTTTCCTTCATAGTCATTAGCCAATTCTTCTACAACGGGGCCAATCATTTTACAAGGGCCGCACCATTCTGCCCAAAAGTCAACTAAAACGGGTTTATCGCTTTTTAAAGTCTCGTCAAACGTTGCATCGGTTAGTTCTAAGGTTTTTCCCATAACGGTATTGAATTTATAGTATGTTTTTAAATTAGTATGTTTTTAAATTTCTACTTCTTCCAACACAAAGGTAGGAGAAATTGTTCCAACCTCCGTTTTTTGGGTCAATTTTAGTGATTGCTCTGTCAGCCAGCGTACTTCTTGTTTGGATTAATATTTTTCAATTTGATGATTTGCGACCTATTGCTGGTACTGCCAACCCCGTAGTAAAAAGCAGCTTCACCAGCTCAGCTATATTTTTTGATTTTGTTTTATGCATGATTGATTTCTCGTAGCTGCTTATTGTAGACGGCCCCAAGCCTGTTTCAATCAATCTCACCAGAGGTGCTCTTAAGGGAGTAGTAGCCAAGAATAACGGCTTATGAACGGTTAATGAACGGCTTATGATTTGATTTCACCCTAATAGTAAATACCTTAACGAAAGCAATTGCTCTATGGCACGACTGAAAAGTAACGTATTATAGCGGTCGTATTGATCGGTTGCTCTTCAAACAGTATAAATAGGCAACGGTAGTATCCAAAATGCCCGACCGGAGCAAGGTAAAGCTAACCGCCAATCAAAAAAAAGCGAACAAACGATTTAAGCAAGCGGTAAGCTATGCGCGATCTGTATTGGCGGATGTTTCCTTGCAGAATCAGTACGCCAAGCAAGTGAAAAACGGAAAATCTCTCTATCATATCGCACTTGCTGATTTTCTAAAAAGAGATTTTGATTCAAAATAATAGCTAAATTTGGGTAACATTTGTTAAAATGAACTATCTAACTCGGATCACAATCAATCCGGATATCTGCTTTGGTAAGCCGTGCATTCGCGGCATGCGATGGCCTGTAGCGGTTGTTTTGGACCTGCTAAGTTCAGGAATGTCATTTGCCGAAGTATTAGAGGATCACCCTGAATTGGAAAGAGAAGATATTCTGGCTGCTCTTCAATATGCAAAGCTCACCACATCGGGCAAATCCATCTACGACATGGCATCTTAAAGATGAATTTTGTTTGCGATGTTCATATTCCTTATCGGCTGGTGAACTTTTTAATAAAAGTCGGTCATCAAGCGGTACATCTAAATAATTTGTTGAGTGGATCGAAATCTAAAGATATCGAGATTGCCAGATACGCAGATTCTCAAGACCATATTGTAGTAACAAAAGACGAAGATTTCGAAAATTTGCATTTCGGTTTGAACACTCCTAAAAAGTTGATTCGCGTTCTCCTTGGCAATATTAGTACCAATGACCTCATAACTGTCTTCGAAAAACACCTAGTCGAGATCGAAAAGCTACAAGAATCAGAACGTTTCTATATAGAAATTGGTAAGAACCAATTTACGTATACAACAGAATATACCATAGAATAGCACTTGCTTGGTTTGGCGCTTCAGCACCGCAGAATCATGATTCCCTTCGCAGCGGAGTATCCCGCTTCGGGGACTCCGCGTACAAATGCGAAAGGAAATGGTCAATGAATACGAAGTCTGAAGAAAAGAGAAGGACAATACGAAGTTTAAGAGCAAAGAAAAGCACGAAGTCCAGAGACGGAGACTTCCCCAAGGAAAAAAAAAGAGAAGTACAACGTAATTAGCTTTCTACTTCGTCCAGCGCGAACGGTGTGGGGATCATTCCAACCTCCGTTTTTTGACTCAGCTTTAGCGGTTGCTCGGTCAGCCACCTTACTTCTTGTTTGTCGGTTACTACACCGACATCAGCGAGCCGCTTCAATTCATTGATCAAAAGATTTGTTGGTTTAATTCGTGCAGACCTTGAAAGAACCTCTGCTTGAAGCGAAGCGCCTTCGTCTTTCAAATACATCCGCAGTGCAGCACTACCCGCATTCTTTTTGCACAGTTTGTCGATGGAGTCTATGAATTGCGATGTCACTGACTGCACATCAAATCGAAGAGCAAGGCCATTTACCTTTTTAGTAGCTAGTTCATTGAGCAAATCGACAGACCGGATTTTAAACTCCAGATTTTGTTCGCCCCAGGATTTGCGGACGATGTTACCTTCAATAAATAAGAACAGACCGGGCATCAAAAACGATTTAAACTTCAGGTAATCGTCACTCCACAGCACGATCTCACTTTTTCCACTGTAGTCTTCTAAGAATAACTTTCCAAAAGGCCGCCCCGTTTTTGTCATGCGATGTTCTACAGAGGCTACAATTCCACCGACCTTACATTCTTTGCCTTCGTTTCCTTCAAGTTCGGTTAAGGAAGCAACCGGTGTGTTGCAGAAAACTTCCATCTCGAACTTGAAATTGTCCAGTGGATGCCCTGAAATATATACGCCTACTACTTCTTTTTCAAAATGTAGTTTTTCGATTTCGCTGAAAGGCTCGATTGGGTCAATTTTAGGTAGCGGCATTTGTGTGCCGCTGGCACTACCAAATAAACTAGCTTGAGCGCTCTGCGATTCTTGTTGCATTTTGGCGGAGTACTTAATGACTTTCTCCGTCAATGAAATATCTCCCTCCTTCGCGGCAATATATTGTCTTCTGTGATATTCCGGAAAACAATCAAAGGCACCAGACAGAGCCAAACATTCAAACGTTTTTTTGTTCACCGCTCGTTGGCTGAGTCGTTTCGCAAATTCAAAAATATCTTTGAAGGCACCTTTGGCTTCACGCTCTTGAATGATGGCCTCTACCGCGGCATCGCCTGCGCCTTTGATCGCACCTAATCCAAATCGAATTTTGCCTTCTTTGTTTACTTCAAAGTAAACGCCCGATTCATTGACGTGTGGGCCTAGTACTTCTATATTTTGTTTTCTACATTCTTCAATAAAGTAGGTAACACTATCCAAATTACTTTGTGAATGCGTTAACACAGCCGCCATGTATTCAGCCGGGTAGTTCGCTTTTAGAAAAGCCGTGTGATAAGCAACGAGCGAGTAGCAAGTTGAGTGTGATTTATTGAACGCGTATTGAGCAAAAGCTTCCCAGTCTTTCCATATTTTTTCTGAAATGCGTTCATCATGATTATTCTTTTTACACCCTTCGACAAACTTGCTTTTCATTTTGTCGAGAACGTCTTTCTGTTTTTTACCCATCGCTTTCCGCAGCACATCGGCATCGCCCTTTGAAAAATTGGCAAGCTTTTGCGAAAGCAACATTACTTGTTCCTGGTAAACGGTAATGCCATAGGTATCTTTCAAATACTCCTCCATTTCCGGCAAGTCGTATTTGATGGGCTCGCGACCATGTTTTCTAGCAATGAAATTGGGAATGTATTCCATCGGACCCGGCCGGTACAAGGCATTCATGGCAATGAGGTCTTCAAACTTATCCGGCTTTAACCCTTTTAGATAGGCTTGCATGCCATCCGATTCGAACTGGAAGGTGCCTGTCGTTTCTCCTCTTTGATAGAGTTGGTACGTTTTTAAATCGTTCAAGGGAATCTGATCAATGTCGATGCTGATTCCCTTGCGTTTCTTAATGTTTCTAATGGCAGTGGTTATAATGGTTAGGGTAGTCAATCCTAAAAAGTCCATTTTCAACATACCCGCACTTTCTACCACACTGTTGTCGAACTGCGTAACTAGCATTGATGAGTCTTTCGCTGTCGATACAGGCACAAACTTGGTGAGGTCATCGGGTGTAATGATGACTCCACAGGCATGCGTTCCTGTATTTCGAAGAGAGCCTTCTAGGATGACGGCTTGCTTTAAGACCTGTGCCTTTAAGTCGGTTCCTTTTTTTACATCGCTGAGTTCTTTTACTTCTTCAAACGCCTTTGCCAGCGTAGTGCCCGGACGCTCGGGGACAAGCTTGGCTAAGTTGTTCGATTCTGTCAGCGGTAATTCCATCACACGCGCGCAGTCGCGAATGGATGACTTGGCTGCCATGGTGCCGTAGGTAATGATTTGTGCCACCTGGTTGTGGCCGTACTTTTCGATCACGTATTGCAATACTTTGTCGCGCCCTTCATCGTCAAAGTCAATATCAATATCTGGCAGAGAAACACGATCGGGATTTAGAAAACGCTCAAAGAGTAGATCGTAAGCAATGGGGTCTACATTGGTAATTCCGATGCAGTAGGCAACTGCTGATCCTGCTGCCGATCCACGTCCTGGTCCTACGGAAACGCCCATTTCGCGTGCCTTTGAGGTAAAATCCTGAACGATCAAAAAATAACCGGGGTAGCCGGTTTTCTTTATCGTTTCTAATTCAAAATCAATTCTTTCTTTCGTTTCTGGTGTTAGTGTAGGATATCTTTTCTTAGCTCCTTCGTAGGTGAGGAAGCGGAGATACTCGTCTTCGGTAGAAAATTCAGCAGGGATGGTAAACTTCGGAAGAAGTACATCTCTCTTAAGTTCATACTTTTCTACCTTATCAATGATTTCGCTGATGGTTTCAATCGCTTCCGGCATATCGCGAAAAAGCGATTTCATTTCATCCTGCGATTTGAAATAGAATTGATTGTTAGTTAACCCGTACCGGGTTCCCCTTCCGTGCCCAATGGGTGTTGACTGAAATTCACCTTCTTTGATACAAAGGAGTACGTCATGGGCATTCGATTCTTCTTTTTCCAAATAGAAACACTCATTGGCAGCGAAGTAGCGCACGTTGTATCTATGAGCGAACTTTAGAAGAGTTTCGTTCACGCGATCTTCTTCAGGCATTCCATGTCGGTTCAATTCAATATAAAAATCAGCCCCGAATTGTTGGTGCCACCATTTGAATGCTTCTTCTGCCTGACGCTCGCCTACGTGTAAAATCAGATATGGAACTTCTCCCAACAGACTTCCGGTGGTAGCGATCAATCCCTCCTTATATTGAGTGATAAGTTGTCTGTCGACACGTGGATAAATTCCATAGAGTCCTTCGATAAACCCGATCGAACTTAGTTTTGCCAGATGTTGATAGCCTGCTTTGTTTTTTGCGAATAGTACCTGCTGAAATCTTTTGTCTGGATTGTCTTTTGTAAACTTAAGCGTCTTCCTTTCTTCAGATACAAAAAATTCACAACCGACAATGGGTTTGATATTGTGCTTCAAGGCCTCGCTAACAAATTTGAAAGCGCCATACATATTGCCAAAGTCGGTGAGAGCCAACGACTCCATGTTGTTGGCTTTCGCTTTCGCTACTAATTCAGCCACATCGGGTACGGCCTGCAACACCGAATATTGTGAATGAACATGGAGGTGAACAAATGGTTTGTTTATCAGTTGAGTTTCCTTCGCGTCACTGTAATCGACCCCTTTTGCTTTTACCCTTTTTGTTGAATTACCTGCATCTAGCGTTGGATGCTGGTAGACGATATCGTTAATGTCGGTTGCATCATATGGGGAAAGAACTCGGTTTTCGAGCAGCCCAAAGAACGATTTGGCGGTGGCATCCACGTCATAAGCGGCATCGTGGGCATCTTGAAAATTTTCGCTAAAAAGTTTTTCGTATAGTTCTGAAAGTCGCGGCATTTTCAATTTGCCACCAACGCCTCCCGCCAATTGGCAAAACTCAATCGATGAAAGCCCGGTATCCACTTTTTGGAGAGACAGAAAACGCTCGGTAGAAAGGAGAGATCGGAGTAACTCTGCGCCAATGATGGAAACATCAAATTCAATGTTGTGCCCAACGAGTACTTCTGTTTTTTCGACATCTGACGAGAATTGAGCGAGCACGGATTTTAAGTCGTGCCCTTCTTCTATAGCACGGCTGGTGGAGATTCCATGCACCTGCTCTGCCTTAAAGGGTATGTCAAATCCCTCGGGCTTGATGATAAAATTTTGCTGAGACAAGAGCTTGCCTTTCCCATCATGCAACTGCCAGGCGAGCTGCACCAGGCGAGGCCAATTTTCTACATCAGTTAAAGGCGCGTTCTTATTTCTCGGAAGCCCGGTGGTTTCCGTGTCGAAAATCAAATACATGGGTTACAATTAGTGGCTGTAAGCGGTAAAAATAGGACATCCATCTGAGCACGCCAATTGTCCTAAATAGGGAATGAAATCCCAATAAGGTATAAAAAATGAATCTATATTTTGTGACTATCAGATAATCAAAGATTATACGATTGGTGTTTGGTAAGTACACAGAATGGCATGTTCAACTTAACTTCAATGAAAACCCTGATTAACAAGATTGTGGCCTTCGTGCAGAGAGAATGGTTCCTTTTAATAATGGTAGCGACAATCGCCTTGATTGTCATTCTGTTCGAGTTAAGTTAACGCGTAGTCGTAGTCGATTGACGCCAGACTTTTTAGCCTGGCGTCATTTTATAAACTTGAGTTTAAAAAGATAATTGTTTCGTAATCCTTTGCGGAGTATTTTTGAACGAATCAATCACACAAAAATATTCTCAAATGAAATGGCTCGTTGACCTTTTTTCCAGTTCCATCGGTCGTAAAGTTGTGATGGCTCTGACCGGTCTCTTTATTATCCTTTTTTTAACGGTTCACTTAATTGGCAATCTTCAGCTTCTGAAAGATGATGGAGGCGAAGCGTTTAACGTTTATGCCTATTTCATGACGCATAATCCACTTATTAAAATGGTGTCGTATGTGAACTATGCCTTCTTCTTGTTCCACATAGGCTGGGCCTTGCTTCTCACCATTAAGAATCGTCAAGCCCGGGGGACTGAAGGCTATGCTGTCACTAGCTCCAAGTCATCGATTTGGTCAGCACGCAACATGGGTATTTTGGGAACAATTATTTTAGTTTTTCTGGTGATCCACATGAAAGATTTTTGGGGGCAGATGCATTTTGGTGAAATGCCTACCAAAACGTATGGCGATCATGAGGTGAAAGATCTTTTCACTGTAGTTGGCTCAGCGTTTACGCAATGGTGGTATGTCGCCTTGTATTGTATTTCAATGGTGGCGATCGCTTTCCATTTGTGGCATGGCTTTGCAAGCGCATTTCAGACACTTGGCTTAAACCATATGAAGTATAATCCTGTTATTAGTTTTGTTGGCAAAGCATTCGCAATTGTGGTTCCAGCAATGTTTGCTATTATCCCAATTCTAATGTTTTTTGTTTAACGAAAAGTTTGAAATCACACTAACTTATTAATCACTTATCATGAAGCTCGATTCAAAAATCCCGGAAGGACCCTTAGCAGAGAAGTGGACCAAGCACAAGTTCAATTTGAAATTGGTGAATCCTGCCAATAAAAGAAAGTATGAAGTGATTGTGGTTGGAACCGGTTTGGCAGGGGCATCGGCTGCTGCTGCGCTGGGTGAGTTGGGCTATAATGTGAAAGCATTCTGTTTTCAAGATAGCCCGCGGAGAGCACATAGTATTGCTGCACAAGGAGGTATCAATGCCGCTAAGAATTATCAAAACGATGGCGATAGCGTGTATCGCCTTTTTTATGATACGATTAAAGGGGGAGATTATAGAGCGCGCGAAGCAAACGTATATCGATTGGCTGAGACAAGCGTGAGTATTATTGACCAGTGTGTTGCTCAAGGTGTGCCTTTTGCCCGTGAATACGGTGGACTATTAGCGAATCGTTCGTTTGGAGGAGCACAGGTATCTCGAACATTTTATGCTCGTGGCCAAACGGGACAGCAATTGTTATTGGGTGCCTATGGTGCCTTGAACCGTCAAATTGCAAATGGTAAAGTGACCATGTATAATAGGTCTGAAATGTTGGACGTGGTGGTAGTAGATGGTAAGGCTCGCGGAATAATTACCCGTGATTTGTTAACCGGAAAGATTGAGTCGCATAGTGCGCATGCAGTTTTGCTGTGTACCGGAGGATATGGAAACGTGTTTTATCTTTCGACAAATGCGAAAGGATCAAATGTGACAGCTGCTTGGCGAGCACATAAGAAAGGCGCCTTGTTTGGCAATCCTTGTTTCACACAGATTCACCCGACTTGTATACCTGTATCAGGAGATCACCAATCAAAGCTCACCTTGATGTCAGAGTCGTTGCGGAACGATGGTCGTGTGTGGGTGCCGAAAAAGGCAATGCCGGGTTTAAAAGGCATCGATGCCATGAAGTTGCCAGAGGCCGACCGTGATTATTTCTTGGAAAGAAAGTATCCTTCTTTTGGAAACCTGGTTCCACGAGATGTGGCTTCGCGCAATGCCAAAATTGTTTGTGATGAAGGACGAGGCGTGGGCTCAGGCTTAGCCGTATTTCTAGATTTTACAGATGCCATCAAGCGTGATGGAGAAGCAACGATCCGTGCGAAGTACGGCAACTTGTTTGATATGTACGCTCAGATTACAGGAGAGAATCCGTACAAAGGCCCGATGATGATTTACCCTGCGGTGCATTATACAATGGGTGGATTGTGGGTGGATTACAACTTGATGACCAACATCCCTGGCCTTTATGCATTGGGCGAAGCCAATTTTTCAGACCATGGTGCGAATAGATTAGGAGCCAGTGCGCTCATGCAAGGGCTGGCGGACGGATACTTTGTTATCCCTTACACCATAGGAGACTACCTGGCTAATATTGGTTGGGCTGATAAAATCGGAACCGATCATCCAGCCTTCAAAGAAGCCATTCAAAGTTCTACCGACAGAATGAATAAATTGGTAAGTATCAAAGGGAAGAAAACGGTAGACGAATTCCACCGCCAATTGGGATTGACCATGTGGGAGTATTGCGGAATGTCACGTAGTGAACAAGGGTTGAAAAAAGCAAAGCAGATTATTCAAGATATTAAAAAGGAATTTTGGACAAACGTCTGTGTGCTGGGTGGTAACAATGAACTCAACCAAGAGTTGGAAAAAGCAAACCGTGTTGCTGATTTTATTGAACTCGGTGAATTGATGGTCGATGATGCATTAGCTCGTGGCGAATCATGTGGCGGACATTTCCGCGAAGAATCACAGACACCAGAAGGAGAGGCGTTGCGTAAAGATGACGAATATGCCTTTGTGTCTGCTTGGGAGTTTAAGGGAGAGAACCAACCGGAAGAACTCCACAAAGAAGAACTGAGATTTGAAAACGTCAAATTGACGCAGCGGAGTTATAAATAATTTGACATCGGATGATTCGATGATTTAATTAATATTCAAAAGAAAATCACTATGAAAATTAAGTTAAAAGTTTGGAGACAAAAGAATAAAGACACCAAAGGTGCTTTTAAGACATACAATGTAGATCATGCGTCACCTGATATGTCTTTTCTGGAGATGATCGATGTTTTAAATACTGAGTTAATAAAAAAGGGGGAGGAGTCCATTGCCTTTGATCATGATTGCAGAGAGGGGATTTGTGGAATGTGTAGTTTGTATATCAATGGCCATCCGCATGGGCCTCTACAAACGACTACCTGCCAATTGCACATGCGCACCTTTAAAGACGGAGAAACAATCACTGTTGAACCATGGAGAGCTAAAGCGTTCCCCGTTATTAAGGACTTAGTAGTAGATCGTTCAGCTTTCGATCGAATACAACAAGCAGGCGGCTACGTAAACGTAAATACAGGTGGTGTCCCCGATGCCAACGAAATACCTATCCCAAAACGAGTTGCTGAAGAAGCATTTGATGCAGCCACTTGCATTGGTTGTGGAGCCTGTGTAGCAGCTTGCAAAAATGCGTCTGCCATGCTTTTTGTAAGTGCTAAGGTCTCCCAGTTTGCATTGTTGCCACAAGGCCAAGTAGAGCGAAAGGAACGGGCAGAGAAAATGGTGGCGCAGATGGATGCAGAAGGGTTTGGCTCATGCACAAACACCTATGCGTGTGAAGCCGAGTGCCCCAAAGGAATAAAAGTAGCTAACATTGCTCGCATGAACCGTGAATATTTAGGAGCCATGATGACTTCTTATGAAGGAAGTACAGGCGGAGGTGGGGAATAAACATGAATTACAAAACTAGAAAGCCCGTACTTTCGGGCGTTTTGCATAACGTACTTCGGCCTTTTTGCTTTATCCCTCACCCAGCCTACTACAACTTCAAATACACGCCAAGTCCAAAATTAGGCGATGCTAAAATATTTCGTGCGGCCAAAGCGGTTGCCATGTAAGCAGTTATGCCCACTTTCTCTTTCAATTGATAATTCAATTCTAATGCGGGCGAGATATATTCAATGTTGTTTGAGAAAACACCATTTTGTACCACGCCAACATCTCCATTGAAAAGTGAGTGCACGGTACTTACTTTCAGAATGGGAATGAATTTTTTTAACGTCCACCCAATCTCCGCGCCAAAACGAACTTCATCCGAAAATCCCTTCGTGCGGTTATTGAAAGCGGCATAGGCTGAGACGTAGAATTTCTTTGGATAAAACGAATGGCTCGCGTCAACGCGAAGTATTTGATTAAACTCACCATCTCCTGTTTGCAATGCATTGGCGTTGGTCGCACCGTTGTCGCCCAGAGGTAGTCCAAACAAAATGGTAGCGCTAACAACAATCGGTTTGTTTACAAGCAAGCCATACTTGATGGCAATATCGGTATCACCAAATGAATTCAATGCGGCACCAGGTTCGGTGGGAACACCGGGTTGATTGTATTGCAGTTCAGTTTTTGTCGCTCGTGCAAAAAAAGGCATATATATAATTCCGGTTAAGCGATCAGTGAATCCATATTCGCCATAAAAACTTGTTGCAAAGTATCCGTAAGAAGGAGTGAGGTCAATCACATTCCCATTGCCATCAAAAATTCTGGAAGACAAAATATAAGACTGCGACAGTTTGAAATAACCTTTGTTTTTGGGTTGCGGCCACCCCCCTCCGGCTATTGCAATAGATGCGACAGTAAAATAAATCAAGATTAAAATAAGATGCTTCTTCATAAAAAAATTAGGGTTTTAATTTACACATATTGGGATGGTTGAAATCCCACGCCTTTAGGCGGGAACTTTAGTATATTGGAGGCATGGATTATCGAGCTGGGTCTCATAGCCGTTATGATTTAAAGGT
>VYLD01000010.1_pt1 | contig 157859 bp, 171 predicted proteins | sample 5114401 | NCBI WGS metagenome assembly VYLD01 (sample SAMN12291783, study PRJNA351875) | freshwater metagenome | isolation source: freshwater lake | place: USA: Michigan, Gull Lake | collected 2013-08-08 | reverse complement strand
GGCGTGGCCGGGCACGCGGACGGCGACGCTGTCCAGGCCGGCGCGGGCGAGGTCGGACACGCCTGCGCGGTGCGGTGCGACGAGCGTCAGGGGACCGGGCCAGAAGGCCTCGGCCAGGCGCCGGGCGGCGTCGTCGAAGACCGCGATCCGCTCGGCGGCGACGGCGTCCTCGACATGAGAAATCAGAGGGTTGAAGCGCGGTCTGCCCTTGGCTTCAAAGATCTTCGCCACGGCCTCGGCGTTCGCAGCATCGGCGGCGAGGCCATAAACCGTCTCGGTCGGCAGGATCAGAAGGTCGCCCGACCGCAGGGCGGCGACGGCGGCGCTCAGCTCGCCGGACGCGTCGCCAGGACCACGTCCACCCTCACCTGTCGTCCGATCAGTCCGTTCCAAGGTCCACGCGTCCCGATACCGAAGGCTGCCCGATCCAGTGAGAAGCCACCGGTCATCTGCGCCGTCTGCCCGTCGGTCCGCAAGGTCACCGGAAAGGAGACGGGGCGGGTGACGCCCTTGATGGTGATGTCGGCCTGGGCCTGAAACCGTTGGGCCCCCAGGGGCGCGAGTGTGCGTAGTTGAAACCGGATGCGGGGAAACTGGCCGGTATCCAGAAAGGCCGAGCCGATCGCCATGCGGGTCAGGGCCCCGTCATCCATGCGCAGCGACCCGGCGTCGACATCGATCGAGACCTGAGACTGCTCCGGCGCCGCAGGATCGAAGCGGATGTCGCTGCTCCAGCGTTCGAACCGGCCGGACCGCTGTCCCAGCGGTGAACCGACGCGCATGGCAATGGAGGACTCCGACGCCACCACAGTCCAGGGGCGCATATCGGCGCGCGCACCGACGGCCAGCATGAGACCGACGCCGATCAGAAAGGCAGCGACGATCCGGCGCATCACGGTCGGCGCGGGATGATGGGGATCATCCGGTGCAGGACGTTGTCCCGGTCGAGGAAGTGGTGCTTCAGCGCCGCCAGAACGTGGAGCGCCAGCAGGACGTAGAGGACCTTCACTCCCGCCTCATGGGCGTCCATGAACTGGCCGGCCAGCTCCCGGCTCTGCGGCAGAGGCAGGAGCGGCCAGTTGAACAGGCCGAAGAAATCGATGTCGCGCCCGGCCGCGCTTGAGGCTGCCCATCCGCCCATCGGCAGGCCGATCAGCAGCAGGTAGAAGCCGATGTGGGTCGCCCTGCCCGCGATCTTCTGCCAGCCTGGCGTGCCCGGCGGCATAGGCAGAGGCGGGTTCATGAAGCGCCAGCCGATGCGCGCCAGGGACAGGACCAGAATGGCCATGCCCAACGCCTTATGGGCGGTGATGAAGGTGCGGGTTCCCTCATTGGCTTCATGCGCCGTGATCAACAGGACCTGCGCCAGCACGGCCGCTGCGATGCCCCAGTGAAAGAGCAGAGACACCGCTGAGTAGCGATTGCGCGGTTCGGCCATGATGCACCTCGGGTCCAAGCGACCGCGACAGCTTGGCCCAGAAGCGGCTTTCGGCCAAGTCTTGCCTGCCGCAACGGCATCGCTTCAAAGAGAACACACGACATCGAGGAACGTTCATGACCTATCGCGCGCCCGTCCGTGACATCGCCTTCAGCCTGACCGCCATCGCCGGGATCGACGAGCTGGCCGCAACGGGGGCCTTTCCGGATTACGACGCCGATGTGATGGGCGCGGTGCTGGAGGCTGCCGGACAGTTCTCGGAAGAAGTGCTGGCCCCCCTGAACCGCCCCGGCGATCTGGCGGGCTCGACCTATGCCAATGGAGCGGTGACGGCGGCTCCGGGCTTCGCCGACGCCTATCGCCAGTTCGCCGAGGGTGGCTGGACGGGTCTGGCGGCACCGGTCCATTCCGGGGGTCAGGGCCTGCCCAAGGCGCTGGAGCTTGCGGCCTTTGAAGCCGTGCACTCGGCCAACATGGCGTTCGGCCTGTGTCCCATGCTGTCGCTGGCCGCCATCGAGGCGCTGGAGGCGCACGGCACCGAGCATCAGAAGACCGCCTATCTGCCGCGTCTGGTGTCGGGCGAATGGACGGGGGCGATGTGCCTGACCGAACCGCAGGCGGGGTCGGACCTGGGGGCCCTTTCGGCCACGGCCACGCCGAACGGCGACGGGACCTACAGCCTGACGGGCCAGAAGATCTACATCACCTGGGGCGACCACGACGCGACGGACAACATCGTCCACCTCGTGCTGGCCCGCCTGCCCGACGCCCCGCCGGGCCCCAAGGGCATCAGCCTGTTCCTGGCCAACAAGTTCGAGGTGAAGGGCGACGGTTCGCTGGGTGACCGCAACAGCTTCCGGCCCGTCGGTATCGAGCACAAGCTGGGCATCCATGCCTCGCCGACCTGCGTCATGGCCTATGAGGGCGCGCGCGCCGAGCTAGTCGGTCAGCCCAACGAGGGGCTGTCGCACATGTTCGTGATGATGAACGCGGCGCGCCTGGCCGTCGGCGTCGAAGGGGTTGGCATCGCCGAGCGCGCCTATCAACACGCCCTGGCCTATGCGCTGGACCGGCGTCAGGGGCGATCGGTCTGGACCGGTGAGGCCTCGGCTCCGATCTTCGACCACCCGGATGTCCGGCGGACCCTCTCGGTCATGAAGGCCCGGATCGAGGCGGCGCGCGCGATCTGCCTGTCTTGCGGCGTCGCCGCTGACATGGCGCGGCATGCGGGCACCGAGGAGGCACGCCGCCACTGGAAGGGACGCGAGGACCTGCTGACGCCCATCGCCAAGGCCTGGTCGACCGATATCGGCGTCGATGTGGCGTCGCAGGGCGTTCAGATCCACGGCGGCATGGGCTTCGTCGAGGAAACGGGCGCGGCCCAGTTCTATCGCGACGCCCGGATCGCGCCGATCTATGAGGGCACCAACGGCATCCAGGCCATGGATCTGGTGGGTCGCAAGCTGTCGCAGGACGGCGGGGCCTCGGCCCGCGCCATCATCGCCGAGATGAAGGCGACGCTGAAGGACCTGACGGCCCTGTATTCGGGCAAGCCGGTCGAGCGCTTCGCCGCCGCGATCGAAGCCGCCCAGGACGCCACGCTCTGGCTGCTGGACAAGAAGGGCGATGCGAATGGGGCCGCCGACGTGCTGGCTGCCGCGGACCCTTATCTGAAGCTGATGGGCGACGTAGTCGGCGGCTGGATGCTGGCCAAGGGCGCGCTGGCGGCCAAGGCGCGCCTGGCGGCCGGAGACGGCGATCCGGCGTGGCTTGAAGGCAAGATCGCGCTGTATGAGGTCTATGCGGCCAATGTGCTGGGCCATGCCTCCAGCCGCCTGGCAGCCATCGGCCAGGGGGGTGCCCTGCTGCAGCGGATGACCAAGGAAGCGCTGGGGGCGGCATAAGCCTCCCACTCCCGGCGGGAGAGGGCTTTAGGCTCGGAGAGCAAAGCGATCCGCAAGCCGAAAGGGTGCGGGGTTGCCGTGCGATCCGGTGAGGGCTGATCCCCTCACCCTTTCGCGCAAGGACGACGCTCTGCGCCGTGCGCTCAAGCCCTCTCCCTATGGGAGAGGGTCGAGCTGGGCAATGGCTTCGCGGACGAACACCGCGTGGGTCACCACGCCGATGTCCAGCTGATCCTCCCCGACCCGCACTTCCTGGCTCAGCAGGCCCGCGATGAAGGCATTCTCGGGTTCGGTCGATCCGGGACGCTTGCGCGCGCTGGGTGTCCAGAAGACGGGTCCGCCGGAGTTGCCGGGGAAGACGGTGAAGTCCAGCAGGAAGGTCGGAAACGCCTCGACCGGAGAGAGCGGATAGGACGCGATCCGCCCGACCCTGAGGATCGGGAAGCCCGCCCGGTTGGCGGACAGGCCCCGCGGAAAGCCCAGCGACAGCAGTTCATCTCCCGGCCCCACCTGCCAGGCGTCAAAAGCGTTGCGGTCGGCCAGCCAGCCCAGCGGAATGGCGGCGCGCGCAAAGGCCTCCGGTGCCTGGATTTCCATAACCGCAACGTCGCGGTCGGGATGGCGGGTCCACAGCGGCTCACCGGCGTCGTCGCGGATGGTCAGGGGCTCCGGGTCAAAGCGCCAGCTGCCGTCGGGCAAGGCGGTGCGCCAGCCGATGCGAGCCTCGGGATCCTCCATCCGCTCCAGCACGTGGGCCGCGGTGACCAGCACGATGCGCGGTGTGCCGTCCGGTCGCTCAGCCTGGATCAGGAAGCCTGTGCCGACCGTGCGGGTATCGGGCCCGGACGGCTGATCCAGCTGGACCGTCGCCTCGATCAGGCCGACTGTCAGATCCCAGGCCGGCGGCGCGACGGGCGGGGGAACAGCATCGGCGGGCGGAACCTGAATCATGCGATCTCGACGGAACGAAGCGTTTGACGACCTTCATCGGGTCGCACACCTTGAGCGTCCAGCCTAGACCTTGATCGGCATCAGCAAGATCGCTTCGTGTTCTCGCTGATGCCGTGACTCACGGTCCAGGAGTTTTCAGGGGTCTGATCCGACCGGAAAACCGCTGACATTTTTCCGGATCAGACCCTAGAGGGATGCCTGTCATGAACCGCCGCGAATTCGTCGCCTCGACTGCCGCCACGGCCCTCGCAGCGGCCGCCTCCCCCGCCCTCGCCCGTTCCGGAGCCCAGATGTCGCCTGTTCCCCCCGTCGCCAGGAAGATCCCTGTCACAATCACACAGCTGGGCCGGACCCGGACTGACGACTATCAGTGGATGAAGGACGACAACTGGCAGGCCGTCCTGCGTGACCCGACGCTGATCAAGGCCGACGTCAAAGAGCACCTGGAGGCCGAGAACGCCTATCGCGAAGCCATGCTGACTTCGACCCTGCCCCTGCAGGAAGAGATGTTCGAGGAGATGCGCGGGCGCATCAAGGAAGACGACAGCTCCGTGCCCCGGCCCGATGGCCCGTGGGAATACTACACCCGCTTCAACACCGGCGATCAGCATCCGCTCTATTGCCGGCGACCCCGTGGCGGTGGCGCCGAGACTGTCATGCTGGACGCCAATCAGCTGGCCGAAGGCAAGGCCTATTCCGACATCTCCTACGTCGAGCACAGCCCCGACCACACCCTCTACGCTTACTCCGAGGACGCCCAGGGCTCCGAGGTGCACCAGATCTATATCCGCGACCTGGTGACCGGAGAGGTGCTGCCGGATCCGATCCAATCGGCCTATGGGGGTTTTGCTTTCTCGCCCTGCAGCCGCTGGATCTTCTGGACCAACCGCAATGAGAACGGACGGCCCGACAAGATCTTCCGGCGTCCGGCGCGCGGCGGCGAGACGGCCCTTGTCTATGAAGAGACCGACGAGGGCATGTTCATCGGGGTGGGCCGCAGCTCCGACGACGCCTTCATCCTGATCAGCGCCGAAAACCAGGAGACGTCCGAGGCCCGCTACATCCCGGGCGACGGGCCCACCTCGGAACCGCAGATCATCGCCGAACGCATCGTCGGCCAACGCTATGACGTCGACCATTGGGGTGACCGCTGGGTCATCCGGACGAACGCCGATGACTCGATCGACTTCAAGATTGTTGAGGCACCCACAGCGTCGCCGGACCGCAGCTCCTGGACCGATCTGGTGGCGCACAGCCCGGGCCGATTCATCGAGGGCATGGCCCTGGTGAAGGACTTCATCGCCCGCCAGGAACGCGCCGACGCCAACACTAAGATCGTCATCCGCGACCGCGCCGGCACCGAGCACGAGATCGCCGTCGACGAGCCGGCCTATGCGCTGTCGCTCGCAGGGGCATCGGAGTTCGAGACGACGACGATGCGCTATGGCTACAACTCTCCGTCCACGCCGACGTCGACCTATGACTACGACCTGGCCACACGCGAGCGGACGCTCCGGAAGGTGCAGGAGGTCCCGTCAGGGCACGATCCGGCCGACTATGTGGTCGAGCGGCTGAATGCTCCGGCCGAGGACGGGCAACTGGTGCCGGTGACGGTGCTTCGACGGCGCACCACGCCGGTCGACGGTTCGGCTCCGCTGCTGCTTTACGGCTACGGCTCCTACGGCATTCCCATGGCGGCGAGCTTCTCGACCGGGCGGCTGTCGCTGGTGGATCGCGGCTGGATCTATGCCATCGCCCATATCCGGGGCGGGTCGGACAAGGGCTGGGGCTGGTTCCTCGACGGTCGCAAGTTCAAGAAGAAGAACACCTTCACCGACTTCACCGCCGCCGCCGATCACTTGATCGCCCGCAACTATGCCCGGGCCGGGAAGATCGTGGCCCAGGGCGGGTCGGCCGGGGGCCTGCTGATGGGGGCGGTGGCCAACATGCGGCCCGAGCTCTGGGCCGGGATCATCGGCCAGGTGCCGTTCGTGGACGTGATCAACACCATGTCGGACACCAGCCTGCCGCTGACGCCGCCCGAGTGGCCGGAGTGGGGCAATCCGCTGGAGGACCCCGAGGCCTACGACTACATGATGAGCTACAGCCCCTATGACCAGGTAGCACCACGCGCCTATCCGGCCATCCTGGCGACCGGCGGCCTGTCCGATCCGCGCGTTACCTACTGGGAGCCGCAGAAGTGGGTCGCCAAGCTGCGTCCGGCGACGACGTCGGGCAATCCGGTCCTGCTGAAGATCAACATGGAGGCTGGACACGGCGGGTCCTCGGGGCGGTTCGACTATCTGAAGGAGGTCGCACACGACTTTGCCTTCGCGGTCTGGGCCGTGGAGCGGGGTTGGGAGCGGGCGTGATCCGGGACGCCGTCGAAGGCGACCTGCCGGCGATCACCGCGCTGTATGGGCGTGAGGTCCTGGGAGGCACCGCGACCTTCGAGCTGGAGCCGCCGTCTTTGAGCGAGATGACGGCAAGACACGCGGCAGTCCTAGACAAGGGACTACCGTGGCTGGTCGCCGAGGTCGACGGGGCCTTCGCCGGCTATGCCTATGCCTCACCGTTTCGGCCCCGCCCCGCCTATCGATACGGCGTGGAGGTCTCGATCTATGTCGAGGCGGCCGCCCGTGGCCAGGGCGTGGCAAGGACCCTGCTTTCTGCCTTGATCGAGCGGGTGCGCGCGCTGGGTCTTCGGCACATGATTGCTGCGATCAGCGACAGCGCGACCAGCCAAGCGTCAATCGCGCTGCACGAGCGGATGGGGTTCGTCCACGCCGGCCGTTATGCCCAGGTCGGCTGGAAGCATGATCGCTGGCTGGATGTCACCCTGATGCAGCGTGATCTGGACCCCACCGGGAAGCCGCCAGAGGCAGACGGGCTAAGCCTGGGCGGCGGTCTGGCCTGACGGTCAGAGCGGAGGGGCGGCGGTGGCTGGGGAACTAGGAAGCGGAATTTTCGCCGAAAACCCTTATAAAACAAGACCCTAAAAATCAGTTCGGGGCCGTGTGATGCACTTTTGTGCATCAGTTGAATCGGGTTGTCGAGAGTCTTGGTGGATCAGTTTCCCAGCCAAAAGTGATGCACATGGGATCACTGTAACTCCATACCGACCACGCGACTCCGAAGGGCGACGATGTCGCCGATATGCCAAGCCGTCGTCGGTGTGAAATAGAGTTCGGCCTCTACGACAATCGTGCTCCCAGGCGGGATGCCCGCGAATGACACCCCTTCAGCGGGCGAAACTTGGACCCACCGGCCTTCAGTGCGCCCATATTCGTCTTCGACACAGAATGGCAAAGGCGAGACAAGAAACGCGCTCCTGATCACCGTCCCGTTGGGATGCTGGGTCTCGACAAACCGAAGCTCGCCTCTGATCCGCTGACCATCGACTAGGCACGGCTCTTGACCGATCAGAACGGTCAGGAGGAGCCCCATCCCGATCATGATAGCGGCTCCAGTCCTTCGTTCGCCAACGCCTCGTTGATTTGGGTCTCACACAAGCGGCGCATTCCCCTCAGCATCATGGAAATCGGCGGAAGCGACCAATTGGCGACATCCGCCGCATAGCCTTGATCGATCATCTGGACGAGTTCCACCGACGTGATGTTGTTGTCCTGAAGGCATCGATGCCAACCGGCGGAATAAGCAGCATCCTCCAGGCTGTTCGACGCTGTGACGGCGAGGCCGTCATAGAGGCCCATCACATAGCTATGACGATCGTCTAGGCGGTTCCAGTCAGCCTTATTGTTTATGTAGCCCGCCGATGCAGGGGTCGCTGCAAAGGCCAGAAGCCCGACGAAGATCACCCCGGCTTTGATCATCACAGTCATGGTTCCTCATTCGGGTTTGCATCTTCCGGCGCGGCCTTCGACGACCTTCAGCAAGGCCAACGACTGCCATGAACGGCGAGCCCGCTCTTCAATGGCGTCGCCTTCAGCGAGACGCGCGGCTGGGTCCATTTCCCCCAGGATCAGAACGCCCTCTGATCGCGTCATGGCAACGGATTGATCGATCGCTGACGAGCAAGCCTCAATGACCGCGCGGGCGACAACGTCGGCCTCATCCGGACTACCGGCGATCCGATAAGCGTTGCGATGGACACAGGCTTCAGCGCGAAGTCGAACCCAGACCGGGTCACGGTTCTGTTGCTCAGCTTGCTCGATCGAAGTCGGCGACAGCGGATCGGTGATCGGCGTGCAGATGGCGGGGTCGCCGTTCTGACAACCGGTCAGGACGGTGATCATCAATCCCGCTGATGCGATGGCTGCCAAACCCCTCATCAGAGGAGCTTAGCCGGTCGCACCGGGACGAGTAACCCCGCCGATAAATAGCTTCATGTCAGCGGGAACCCTCTCCACCCCCATCGTCGTCGGGACCAATGAAGACCTGAGCGAGCGTTTCGTCTTTCGCGAAGCGGATGGCGATCCCGTGAACCTGGACGGCTACTCCGCCACCTTCGGTCTCAGGAAAGCCCGTCGCGGCGAAGCCGACCTCGAAGCCACCTCCGCCAACGATGAAGTCATCATCGACGGTGACGCGGTCGTCGTCCTGATCCCATCCGAACGCCTGGATGACCTCGCCTCCGGCGACTACGCCTTTGAGGTCAAGATCACGGCTCCCACGGGCGTCCGAACGGTCAAGGTCCGTGGAACGGTCACCCTCCTGGAGGGCATCGCGCCATGACCATCACAGTCGTCGAACCCATCCGCGACCACATCGTCACCATCGTCGATGAGGGCGCATCGATCGCCGATCGCGATCCCATCACCGTCACCCAGACCGTCGAAGGCGAACAAGGCCTCTCCGCCTATCGGATCGCCGTCCTGAACGGCTTCTCCGGCTCCCAGGCGGAATGGCTCGCTAGCCTGAAGGGTCAGCCCGGCGACTCCGTCGTCACCGACCCAGGCGACTTCACCCTCATCTTCACAAACGCGCTCATCTGATCGCCAGCAAAGGAGCCCAATGGCTACACTCGTAACCCGCATCGAAAATCTGGCGACCCGGATCGCCACCGAAAACAAGGCCCTCAGGACGCTCCTGAACGGCAACCTCGCCGACCTCACCACGCTATCGACGACCGCGAAGAACAACGTCGTCGCCGCCCTGAATGAGATCGTCGGTCGTCTCAACACGATCGAGAGCGAAGCCGCCTCCATCAATGACACGGCGACCGCTTCGACGACTGAGACGTGGTCGGTGACGAAGATCGCCTCTTCGATCTCAAACGCCACGACCGCCGTGAAGAACGAAATCCTGGGCGGAGCCGGAGCCGCGTTCGACACCCTGAACGAACTCAAAGCCCTCCTGGACGATAGTGACGCCGACATCTCGACCCTGACGACGGCCCTTGGCCTTCGCGTTCGTGTCGATACCGCGTCTCAGGGTCTGACCACCCTCCAGCAAACCAACGCGCGGACCAACATAGCCGCCGTGGGATCATCGGAGATCGGCAACCCTGACACCAACTTCGTCACCACGTTTGAGTCGGGCCTGAGCTAACGAGATGGCGTCGTTGGTGGCGCGAATTGGTGATCTTGCAACGCGCATCGCCACTGAGATCAACGCCGTCAGGACGAGCCTCACCGGCTACGCTCTGAGCGGTCACGCGCATGACCACGCCACCACATCGGCTCCCGGCTTTATGTCAGCGGCCGACAAGGTGAAGGTCGATGCGATCCCGGCCAAAGCCACGACGGCCAACATCCGGGCTCAGACCTCAGATGCCACCTACATCACGCCCAAGGGTTTGAGTGACGCCGGGGCCTTCGTCGCCCTCTTCAATCAGACTGGGACGGTCACGCTCGATTTCGCGACCGGCTCAAACTTCGTCCTCAACCTCACCGGCAACATCACCCTCGCCGTTCCGTCGAACCTCATCGATGGTCAGATGGGGGTGATCTACTACGTCCAACCGGCAACCTCGCCGGGGAAGACCCTCGCCTTGAATGCTTCGATCCGAAAGGCCGGATCGGCCCCTACCCTCTCGACATCAGCCAATGCGATCGACCGACATTCCTACGTCGTCAGGAATGGCGTCCTGGAGCTAACCGCTCTGGAGAAGGGTTTGTCGTGAGATCGGCGGCGGCCCTCATTGGCCGTGCTGCATCAGCCCACCCGATCGGTCAGGCCGTTTGGTGGAACGCTGACCCAACTATTTCATGGAATGTCTCCTGGACGGTTCCGGCTGACGTCACGGCGATTTCCGTGGTCGCCATTGGTGGGGGCGGAGCGAGCTATCCCATCTGGAATGAGGAATACACAGAGGTCATCGGCTACGACTACGCCGGAACGGGTGGTCTGGGCTGGATCAACTATGTCGCCGTTACGCCTGGGGAAAGCCTGACGGTGATCGTCTCGTCCTGGGCGGGATCAGGTGGTTCGGCGATCCTCAGGAGAGCATCGACGACCATCGTCTCCGGTGGAGGTGGTTCGCGAGGCGACTACGGCGGCGGAGGCGGCGCCGGGTATGCCAACCCGGCTTTCGGAACATCAAGAGGCGCGTTCAACGGCGCCACCCAACTCAACGGCGCGGCCGGAGCCGCGAAGTATGACCGCAACGGCTACGATTCCGGTGCTGACGGGCCGACCTCTCTCAACGGGATGGGCGCGTCAGGCCGACTTTGCGGAGCGGCTTATCCGTCGCCCGCCGGTCTCCGCATCATCTGGGGTGATGGCCGGGCCTTTCCCAACACCCTCACTGGAGACATCACATGACCGCCCTTGCCCGGAATCTAGCCCAGCCCATCGAACTCTTCGGCGAAGAGATCACCATCGGCGACGCCGTCATCTCTCGCCAAAGCCTCCTGAGTTGGTCACCCGGCGACCTCGCTGAGGCCGACATCCACCCGATCGTGGAACCTGAACCGACCCCATATGGCTTTGAGGCCGTGGGGTCTGAGCTTGTCGTCGTAAATGGTCAGGTCGTCCGTCAGCCAATCCTTCAGCCGATCGATCTCAGCACTCTGAAGCTCCAGCGACTGGAAGACCTCGCCATCCAACGGAAGGAAGCGGTGAAGACCTTCACGTTCGCCGGTCAGCCGCTCCGGCTCGATACCCAGACCGAAGATGCCATCTCGAAAGCGAAGGCCGGTCTGGAGCGAAATCCCACATCGGTCATCGACTGGGAGATCAGTCGCGGCGTCTTTGTGACCTTCGATCTCGCCACGATCCTTGCTCTTGCTGACGCGGCCTTCGCTCACGTCCAGGCATGTTTCAGCCGCGTCCGTGTCCTCACTGGAGAGATTCAGGATGCGACAACGGCGGCCGAACTCAACGCGATCGACCTCACCTCAGGTTGGCCCCAGGCGACCTAAATACATCATGGATGAGCAAGCCGAACGCCTAGTCCGGGTGGAAACGAAACTGGACGGACTGATCAATTCGATGGACGTCCGGCTGACCCACAACGAGCAAAAGATTCTGGAGGTCGAACGCGAAGCCCGTGAGCGAACCCGTCACGAAAAGGCCAACCAGGATCAGAAGTTCATGGCCCTGAAGTCAGAGATCGACGCCAAGGCCGATGCCAAGGATGTCACCCTCCTCCAGCGGATCGTCTTCGGCGGATGCGGCCTCATCTTGGTGGCGGTCATCGGTGCGATGATCGGCGGGGTCGTGGTCGAAAAGAGTGACGGAACGACAAGCCATACCCCTCAGGCGGCGATGGCGACGGATAAGGGGAATTAGGCCTCCGGCTCCGGCAAGCTCAGCGTCGTCCTGATCAGGTTCTGATGAAGGCTCAACATCCCCTTCAATTGCTCCAGGGTCGGCGGGAGCCCTCCCCACCACGTCGTTGAAGCTTCAGAATCGATGAGGTCGCGAACGCCATCCAGGGCGTCAACGATCGCTTGGCCGTGAGCCTTTTTGGCGATGATGTCAGGGGTGTCGGTCATGCCCCTATTTAGGGCGATCAATAGTAGCTGGATGAGTAGTGGAGGAAGGACGTGACCCGGTTTCCACCCGTCAGGTTGTCGAAATAGATTCCGCCGTAGACCGACCCTTCGGTCGGCCCAAGCCCGCCGGAGTTGATCGCCATGTGGGTGATGAACTGGACCGTGTCGCCGGGGCTGAAGGTGACATCCACGAACTGGAATTGCTCCGTTCCGGAATACGACCCGCTGAAGCTATGGCTTGCTGAGCCGACCGTCTGACCGTTGCGGACCACGAACATGGTCGTGGCGCCGGTCGAGTCCACGGAATTGACCTCAAAGGGATCGGAGTTGCCATCGGTGAGGGCGACCCATTGCTGGAGGCCGAAGTAACACCGCATCGTCACCGGAGAGGTGAAGCCGGTCATGGTGTAGGTCGGACTATTGTTGACCACCAACGACCCCCCGTATGCGCTGATATTGCTTGCCGAGATGGCGTCTGGGACATTGTCGGCCTGGGCGGTCGAGTTGTCGGCGTCACAGGTCAGGGCGAAGGTGAAGGTGTCGATGACCGCACCGGTCGTGACGTTGACGGCCTGGACCGTCACCACGCCGGATCGTGTCCCGTTGTTGGTGTTGGCGTAGCCGACGAACGATGCCTGATCGTTATTCACGACCTGGGTCGATCGGGTGAACGACGACCCCAGGCTGAGACCGCACTCCCCCTGATAGACGCCATTGATATACATCTGGACGCCACCTCCGGAGAGGTTGCCGGTCAGGCCGGTGACCTGATGGCGAAGCGTGATCGGCACGTCGATGCCGCTGAGCACCTGATAGCCATTCCCGACCGCCGCTTGTTCGGCGTTGGTCGAGTCGCCGACATCGGGCCAGTTCACCGGGTTGAGGTTGGGATCGGATGTCCCGAAATTGTTGTCGTCATCGACCACGCCACTGAAGCCGAACTCATTCAGCACCTGACCGGCGTTGGTCATGTTCTGGACCCGAACGATCGCCGATCCGGTTTTGCGACCGCTCGTCGTTGACCCGTCGAACTGGAAATAGATCGACGACCCGTTGGTCACCGTGAAATCGAACGACCCAATGGAGGAGCCATTCCAGGCGTGTCGGTGGGAACCAACCAATTGGCCGTTCACATAGCCCCTGACGTTCCCGTCGTAGAAGTTGTCATTCACTGGGAAGACCGTGGCCCTGAGGGTCAGCGGTTGATCGAACCCGCTGATCGTCCTGACCTCTGAATTGACCGATCCGTAGTTGGCATTCGTGACGAAGCTGGCGTTCGGCCAAGAGATCGCATTAGGAGTGATGTCGTTGGACGGCGGGGCCGACCCCAGGCCGGAAACATCGACCACAAACCACGCCAACGACCCTTGCGTGACCGCGTCGCTCCCGGTTCCAAAAGCGGCTTGGTAGTTGGACGCTTCACCGGTCGTGAGGCCGACTTCGACGCTCGATCCTGAGAACCGCGCTCCACTGTAGAGGATGCGGCGGTCCATCATCTGATTGCCCGGCGAGACGATGTAGTCGGCTTGGTTGGGGCTGACGTAGTCTTCCTGACGACGACAGGTCGCCGCCTGGACGACCGCATAGGTCTTCCCCGCCGGATAGGAGCGATTGGTCAGGTAGACGTCCATCTGAGACGTCCCGTTCCAGCCGTCAGGCGGTTGGGAAAGGGTGACGAAATCGATGACCTTCAACATGTCCTGACCGCCATGGGCGACCAAGGTTCCGAACTGATCGAAGATGCGGAAACCCTCAGGAGCCGATGAGCCCAGCGACCGGCTGGCGACGTCGAAGACCCAATAGGCCATGCTCAGGGATGATGTGTTGATCGCACGGAAGCGGAACGTCCACTGATCCCCGGATCGCTCCACCGCATATTGGTTCACGGGAACGCCACCGCTGTTGAACGCCACTATCGGGGCCGTTCCATTCACGGTGAGCGAGGCCGACCTCATATAGTTCTGGAAGCCGAAGAGCGGGCCTTCCGAAAAGGCCAATGTCCCACCCTGGACGAAGCCGAAGTTCGGCGTCTCGCCATCAATCTGGAGAACGCCATGATCGCCGTAGATGCGGATTCCAGCGGTCATCAGTAGACCCCCACGACGACCGCGCAATCGACGTTGTAGGACGCGCCTGGGACGGTCCAACTCCAGGTGATCGTCCCTCCACTGACACTGATGAACGGGACGCGACCCGCCTCACTGGGATCGTTGTTGAGGATCGCGAAGAACGCCTGACCCGGAAGGGTGATGGACCCGTTTGACTTGCCGGTCTGGATGACACCGACGACCCGCGAAGTCCGATCAGTGATCTCCAGCCGTAGCGACCCATCGGCTTTGTAGGTTCGAAGGCCGACCGTCATGACAGGATGCCGATCTCAACTCTGAGAACGCCATTCGATCCATAGACCTTCATCCCCGTGTTGGTGGTGACGGTGCGTTCGCCAGACGAAGCGGACTGGAGGGTCAGGTTCTGGGCGTAGACCGCGCTTCCGATCACAGCGAAGGGGACGATGCCCGTTCCGCCATTGCTGAGGATGAACTTGTCGGCCTGGACGCCGAAGGTGGACGACGTCCCGTTGTTCGTGAGTTGATATCCACTGATGTAGCCGTTGGCGTTGAGGATCACGCCCAGCTTGGCATCCACCGCACCCTGGAGGTTGGCCGTCGTCGATTGGATGGTCTGGATGCTGGAGGAGAAGCCGCCGACCGTCGTCTGAAGCTGACTGACGGTGGAAGCCTCCGCCTTTCCCGCCAATCCATCGGTTATCGTCTGACCGACTTGTGTGAAACGAGCCGAAAGGTCGGCTTGGCCACCCCGCGCGGCGGTGATCTCGCTGGCGAGAGTGGAGACCGAGGTCGCGGTCGCCTTCCCAGCGAGATCGACTTCTACGGTGTTGAGACGGGCGTTCTGACCGGTGATCGAACCTTCGGCGGTGGTGACCCGTCCCTGAAGGTTGGTGAAGTCGGTGAGATTGACCTTGCCGCTCAGCCCGTTGCTGACAGTTTGCTGGAGGGTGGTGACGGTTCCGGTCAGGCCATTCAGGTTGGTCGTCAGTTGCGATGTGACGCTGGCGTCGGCCTTCGTTGCGATGTCATCGGCGAGGTCGATGTCGGCCTGTTTGAGTTCCAGGATGCGCGCGAGGGCTCCTGGGTTCTCCGGCGTTCCATCACCGTCGATCTTGGCCTCCAGGCCTTCGACACGCTGGGTCAAGAGCCCGTCAGGACCGCTCGATTCCAAGGTGACGACACGGTTGATCAGCCCATCGGGATCGCCCTCTTCGGCACCGTAGAGGATTTCCAGTGCGCCATCCAACTGGGTCTGGGCTTCGACCTGGGTGTCTTCGACTTCGATCAGGGCCTCTTCGACCGTGCGGGTCACCTGACCGCTCAGGGCGACCAAGTCGGCGCGGATGCGACCCTCTAGGAGGTCGGTCAGAACCGGTGGGATTCCGATCAGAGGAGGGTTGGGAGTATCGGGGCCACCCGGCCAATAGCCGACGACCATCTGACCCGTGGTGATCGAGCCGAGTTCGCGACGTGGCGAGACGATCCCGATGACGGTTCTGTAGCTGACCGCGACCTGATAGGTGACGTCGCTAATGACTTCAGTGATGGCGAACTGGGTCGATGCCGCCGGACCTTCGCGCCCCATCTGCCATTCGGTTTCACCGACCTTGCGGAATTCGACGATGATCGAAGACGTTGTCGGATCGTCGTTCTCACCAGCAACGAGAATCGCGGGCGTGACGAGATCGCCTTGTTGGATGCCTCCGCCGACGATCGCCCAGGCGTCTTCGCCGGGAGCTTCCGGATTGGATGGATCATAGGCGGTCAGGCCGGGCGACGGAGGCGCGACCTGGGATTGACCCAGGGCATAGGCATGTTTGGCGTCGGTCTCTGAGCGGAGGCTGAGCTTGACCTGGAAGGTCGCGGGATCGAACTCCCGACTGACCACCATGAACTTCTGACCCGTCAGAGCCGCGTCTGGGATGTTGACGGTGATCGCATCGCCGACGCGAACGCTCAGGAGGCGTGGCTTGGCGGTGAGTTCGACCTGAAGGAACTCGCGCGAGTTCACCAAGTCATAGGCGGCTAACTGATGGGCCTGGGCGGCTTGTTGGACGAGCGGATAGGTGACCTCAGCCGACCGCTCTTCGCCGTTGTCTTCGGCGACGTAGGTGTTGGCGGTGACGGCCTCACCGGGGACGAGATTCCAGAACTGACTTTCTTCCCGATACGTCGGGACGATCCGGTTTTTGCGTTCCCTCAGCGGGGTCGAGTTGACGACCTGGACCGGTCCAACGACGTCATCGCGACCGATCGCATAGACGGACGTTTTGACCGTGTTGGTCACACAACTGATTTGAGCCCCGCGAACCACGGGGACGGCGCCACCGGCCTGAAGGATCGAACCCAGGACGGAGAACTTGTCGTCGGTCGTTGTGACGACCCCGCCGACCTTCCAGCCCAGCGCGTCTGAGATGTTGGCCCCGGCGACAAAGGCCTGGATATCGACCTCAGAGGCGGGAGCCCCGATGCCGAAGACTTTCTTCCCGTTTTGGAAACGACCAAGCGTCCAGTTGAGGGCGCAGAGATGGGGGTTCTCTGAGAAGGTCCAGGAGTCGGGTTGATCGATCCGATGTGAACCTGATCCGCCGGGATAGGTGGAATCGAGGCGGGGGTCGTAGACCCGCTGACCGCTCACCACCCATTGGAAGCGCGGGAGCCCCTGAGGAAAGGCCTTCTGATCATAGTCGGCCTGGATCGCAGCGGTGGCGATGCCGCTATGGGCTCCGGCCTGGATTGTCAGCCCGGTGTATTGGGAAGGCGTCTCCGTTTCTGGCGTGGCCCCCAGGCGATGCCAGAAATGGAGGCTGTTCTGTTTGAACATTTTGGAGTCGGCGTTCTCATCGCCGATCGCCGCCACACAGGTCTGTTTGCCGCCGTTAAATCCGCCGCTCAGGCTGAGTTGGTAGTCGTTGGCTCTGACCTCACTGACCCCGGCGATAGGCCCGCCGACGCTGAGCGCGACCAACATCGCGAGCGTCTTGTTCGACCGGCCGAAGGTCTCCCGGTGATAGATCGTCCCGCCGGTCGCGGTTCGCCCATAGGCGACCGGAAGGGCGTCAGCCCCGGTGAGCTTCATATTGAGTTGCTGACCCGCCGATTCTGGAACCTTCGGCTTTGGGATCGAGGCGGCGAGCGCGAGCCCGCTGACCAACATCCCCACGGCGCCGATAGCGGCCCAGGTTCCGATCCCGACGCCCAGAAATGCGCTGACGCCGATCGCGGTTGCGACAGCGGCCCCGGCTGAGATGACACCGAATGCGGCGGCGGCTACGGCCGCGATCACCGGCATTAGATCGACCTCCAGGCCGTCGTCGCGGCGATCAGCGAGCCCATTTCCCCGCGTGGTCCAGAGCCCAGGTCAGCGAAGGCGATGACCCGATCCTGATCCAGAACGACACCCAGGGCTGACCATTCGGCGTTGTCGCCGCCGGGGATCGCCACGATGTCGCCGGGAAGGGCCGACGCGGGTGGAATGCGGGTCAGGCCGACCTTCTGATCCAGGACGTCTTCGATCGTGGCGAAGCCCGCCTTCAGGAGGGCTCGCTTCGCTCCAGCCTCCGTCGAATAGCGACGGAAGCCCTTCAGGGGATCGGGATGGTTGAGTTCAGTCAGGGCCAACGACGCCAGATGGGCGCAATCCGCGCGGCCCCAGACGAAGGGCTCAAACATGAAGGCGTCAGCGCATTTCTGGGCGGCGTTGACCCGGTCGATGAGAGGGAAATCCATCTCATATTTAGGAGGTCAGGCGGGTGAGCCGGTCGGCGTCAGAACGCGAAGGAATCGACGAACGGGTCGCCTCCGCCACCTCCTCCACCGCCGCCTGGATTGCGGGTTTGCCCCCCTCCGCCGCCAGTCGATCCGCCACCGGTTGATCCACCGCCAAAGCCGGTCGATCCGCTTCGCGGTTTGCCAGCATCGGCTCCCCACATCGGGTCGCTCAAAGCCGCGATGTTGAAGTCCAGGCCGGTCTCACCCGGCCAAATGTGCTGATGCCAAACGCGGTTCAGTCGTTCCGATTCCAAGGCGTTGAAGAGGCGTTCAAAGGCCGATGCGACGTCCAGTTCGACCAACCGACCATTCTCAGTCAGGGTCTCTTTTGCGGTGTCCAACCGACCCGTCCACAAGAGTTCAGGGACACCGATACAGAGGCCGGTGGTTTCGTTGATCAACCCGACCCAAATCCTCACAAGGCTTCCTTGGGTTGTGACCGACGCCAGGGCGCCGACCGCGTTGGCGGTGGGTGGCATCATGGCGATCAAGACCCGTGGCGCCGAAACGGCGAGGGCTTCAGTGATGGAGCCGACGCTCGCCAGAGTTCCAAAGACCGCGTTGGCGGAATCGAAGGTCGTCACGACCCCATCGACGGGGAAGCTGACGAAGCCCGATCCGTCTGTGAGATTGATCGGATAGCCGGGAAGTTCGACCCTGACGGCGGTGAAGGCGCGGATCGAGGCTCCAGAGAGGGCTTCCTGAAGGACGGTATTCAGAGGCATCAGGCGGCCTCGTTGATCTTGAACGTGAGGCCGACGTTTTCGACGAAGCCCAAGCTCCAGCCTTGTTCGTTGCCGTCGATGAACCCTTCGATCTTCGGCTCAGCGAATTCGCAGATTGAGCCCGCCGGAGGGCTGACCTTCAGCATCGGAAGGATTGAGACGTTGGCGGCTCCAGACCCGTTGGCCGTCACGTCAGCCCTGACCCGGTGGAGGTATCGGACGCCGTTGGCGACAATTGAGAAGAACTGACCGTTCCGGATCGGATAGCCGGGCGTGAAGCCCGTCAGGGTGATGGATGATCCAGCCTGACCCGAGACGGCGACGGTGGGGTTGCCGGGGTTGCCAATATCCCAGCCGTCCTGAGGGACGCGGGCCATCACCTTTTGGCTCAATCCGTCCAGGAGCGCGGTGAGGACCGGGCCGACCTGGGCGTTACGCATCGGCTGACAAACGACTTCCATCGTCCATCGGTCGCCCATGCGGCTGACCCGCTGATCCGGCCCTCCCAGACTGGAGTTCAGCATTAGGGCCGTGGATTTGAGCTTCAGGTTTGTTTGCGTTCCACGCGGGAGCGCAGGGATGAGGATTGCCATCCCATATTTACCTGGATGGGGTCGCCGACCTCAGCGTCCCAGTCGCGCCCTCGCCCCTCTGTTCTGATCCTCACGAACCGCCATTCGGGAGGCGTTCACCGCCTGGGTCATCCCCTCGTAGACCCACCCCTTCACCGTCTGAGCCAACACGGCGTCGTTCGCCGACACGTTGACCACGTTGGTGATGTTCTGGGTTCCGGAGCCGCCACGGGGCTGAACGCCCATGGCCCGCTGAACCAAGTTTGCCGGGATGACCTGGGAGCCCGTTGGAAGAGTGATGATCTCATCGCCCTTTTCATTGATCGACGTCGGTCCACCGCCCCAGAAGCGCGTCCCCATGTAGTTCTTCCCCGGTGCTTTCGGAGCCGCGATTCCAAGGGCGGCGCGACCCATGCCTGGGACGCCGAACGCCCGGCCGATCGCTTCGAAGACCACGAACTGGACGGCCATCTTGATCAACTGGGCGATGATCGATTTGGCCATATCCGCGAAGGCTTCCTGGAGGGTCTTCGCTCCCATGATGGCGTCAGTGATCCCATCGGTCAGCGAGTTGATCCCGCCTTCGGCGATGTCGAAGAGTTGCTGATTGAAGGTCTTCCCCGCGTTAGTCGCGTCGGTGAAGGACATCAGCCATTCGTCGATCGTGCTGGGGCCATTCTCTCGATCTTGGGATCGAGCCTGGGAGGCCCGATCTCCGGTTTGACCTCGCATGAACGCGGCTTCCCGATCGGCGATTATGCGATCGATCTCAGCCTGAACCTGACCGTTCTTTTCAAGCTGAAGGCGGAGCGCGGCTTGTTGGGCGTCGAACATCAACCGGTCGGCGCGTTGCTGAGCCTCCAGGGCCTGACGCTCATAAGCGTGACGTTCAGCCATGGTCGCGGCGTTGCGCGCCAAGTCGTCTAGCTCTTCGGCGTCCAGGCGGGCGGCTTCGACCGCGTTGTCATTCCTCAGGGCGATGAGTTCCCGCTCAGCTTCTCTGAGTTCTTCGGCGCGGCGAGCCGACTCAGCCGCGACCCGCGCGGCCAAGGTTTCGGCGTTGATTTCCTTCAGGCGGTCGCGAGCCGCCGCCGTGATCTCACCTTCGGCGAACTGGCGATCGATCGCGATGTCGGCCATGGCCCGGTCATCCGCCAAGGCATCCAGAGCGGCGACGGCCCGCTCAGCGGCCGTGTCGGCCTGAGCCCGGATGGCGTCCCTGAGTTCGCGTTCTGCCTGGGCTATCGCCTCGTCTGAACGATCTCTGGATTGCGAGCCCGATCTCGATCCACCTCCACCGCCGCCGCCGCCTCCACCGCCACCGGAAGACCGGGTCGGCGCGAAGGTATCGAGGGGCCGTTGTTCGGCCTCGCGAAGGGCTTCGCGATCAGCGGCTTGGACACGACGCGCGTCAGCGAATGATTGGCCGGTCTCCGATGCGTTCGCTCTAGCGCGGGCCTGGGCTTCCGCTTCCTGAGGGCTGATAGCGACGTCATAGCCGCCATCCATTCTTCCCGATCGGGTCATACCCGGCCGGGTCGCGCGGTTGCGCTCCCGTGCATAGACATCGCGATAGTTCTGGGTTTCGGCGCGAAGATCAGAAGTCGATTCAGCCAATCGCGCGCGAAGTTGAGCCAACTCAGCCGCCTTCGCGGCGGCGGCGACACGGTAATAGGCCGACTCCAGTTTGCCTTGCTCGTTGGTGAGGGCGGCGGCGGCCGTGGCGGCCTCCAGTTCAGCGGCGGTTAGGTTGCCGGTTTGCTGGCGAGCCGCGTCAGCGGCGTTTTGGGCCTCATCCAAAGCGGCGGCTTTTTCACGGACCCGATCGCGAAGCTGACGGGTTGCCTCGCTGGCGCGGTAAGCCCGCGCGGCGAAGAATCCGACCGCCGCCGTGATGGCAACAAGGGCAAGACCGACGCCGGTCGATGAGGCCAACATCCTGAGTGCGGTTCCCGCAACGACGGCGGCGCGGCTTGTCCCAGTCAGAGCGGCGGCGAATCCGATTTGACCCGGAATGGCGGCGATGGTGGCTCCGGCGTTGGCGATTGTTGACGCCGTGAGGGCGGTCATTCCGACGACGGCTTTTCCGACCGCTGGGGCGACCGTGGCGGCGAGCGCGATAGCTATGACCCCCAGGGCGTTGGCGACGCCGTCGATGTTGTTGGCGAGAAAGGTCAGGGCCTCCGTCAGGCGGTCGGTGATGCCCCACGTTTCGTTGGTGGCGCCCATGTATTCGACCAACTTGGTCTTCAGGCTTTCGAAGCTCTGAGCGACCGTTAGGGGAGCCTTCGCCGCCTTGGCTTCCAGAGAAGCCGACCCGGCTACGATGAGGTCGAAGAATTCCTTGGATGACAGTTTCCCATCCAGGACGTCGGCCCGCATCTTCGCGACCGATCCACCATACTTCTCAGACGCTCCGGCGGCGGCTTGAACCAAGGGGAGCATCCCCTCGATCATTGAGTTGAACTCTTCAGCCCTGACGGTTCCTCCGCCCAGGGCCTGAGCCATCTGGAGCATGGCGCCAGACGCTGACTCGACCGTTCCGCCGCTCACCCGGATCGCGGCTGAGACCGCGTCGGTGACGGTGAGGATTTGGTTCTGGGTGACGCCCAGTTCGGCCGCTGACTGGGTGACCCGGCCATAGAGTTGACCCAGGCTTTCAACCGCCACGCCGTTCCTGACGGCGGATGCGAAGAGGCGTTCCTGGACGACGGCGAGATTGGCGCCTTCGACCCCGGCGACCTTCAGCGAGTTGGTGAAGCGGTTGTAGGTGTCAGCGAGCCCGATAGCGGCGGCGACACCGGCCCCTGAGGTGATCGCGGCGATCGAACCCAGGAGTTGGGCCTGGAGGTTGCCCAGCCCGTTTCCAAGGCTCCGCTGGATCGCCCCGCCGATGTTGGCCGACTGCCATTGGCGGTTGACCGTGTTGATGGTGGATTGGTTCTGCTGAGCAATCCGCGCACCAGCCCGCGCGTTGATTTGTTGCATTCGACGAAGCTGGGCGTCGAATTGTAAGATGTTGGCGGTGTAGCGGGCTTCCAGTGTGGCAATCGTCGTCATCGACTATTTAGAGGGATGACGACGAATGGCCTCAGATGATTCTTCCCAGACGATCTATGGTTTCCCAATACTCGTCTTCAGATGGGGCTTTGACTGTGTCCCCATGACCTTGGGCCTTGGAATATCCGGCCTGGACGCAACGGAATTCCCAGACGGTCATCTCATCCAACTGGCGAGGGGTGAATCCGGCGGCCCCGGCGAATTCGACGTAGGTTGACCACTTGATCAGTCTTCGTGGGTCGTCGTCTTCGTCGGGGCCTGGGGCTCCCCCGCTTCCGGCTGATCCTCCTGATCACCGATGAGCGAGGCCATCAGAGCCATCAGGGCCACCGGAAGGTATTCGATCAGGTGGCCGTCACAGATGTAGGAGTTGACGAAAGTATGAGCTTCCCGATGAGCCATCCCGCCGCCGATCAGAGCGAGACGGATGGTTTCGATGATGTCATCGACCATCCACTCGCCATTCTGAAGGCGGGTCAGGACCGCTGAGGGTCCAGAGTTGAGGCTCGTTTGCAAGAGCCTCAGTTCCCCGATCCGAAGGTGAAGGGGATAGTCCCCATCGCCGACGAATGCCTCAATCCGCCCAGAGCGGATCGCCATTAGACCACCTCAGTGATCGTGACGGGTTCGGCTTGCTCCAGGGTGATTTGGTTCTCACCGGGCTTGGTCCGATCGGCCGACAGTTGGAAGTTGGTCAGGACGAACTTCCCATCGATGATCCAGTTTCCGTCCGTGATCTTCGCGTTGAAGACCTCACCGGTCTGCCACCGCTGCATCCATTCGAAGGTCGAAGCCGCGTCCATCATTCCGGCGCCATCGATCTTGCAATCGTTGGACTTCACCCGACGAAACTTCCCAGCCGGAAGCGACTGATCGCTCAGATTGGTTAGGTCATCGGCTTCGACTTCAGTCGATAGCGTGACCCCACGGGTCGTGTTGACCGCGTTCGCATGGGTGAAGACTTCAGGCGTCGCACCGTCGCCGATTTTGATGAGGATTTGCGAACCCAAGACGGGGACGACGTATGCCATATATTTTCTCCTTATAGGGGCTTCGCTTTATTTATCGCGACGACCCATATGGGAGATGATCAGGCGATCTTCTGGATCATGTATTCGAACTCGACTACAATGGTTTCAACGATATCACTCCCTTGTATTGATCGTGACGGCCTTAGGCCGACGAAGTGGTGTTCGTGACAAGAGAAGCCGTTGAGGACTAGGGGAGAGTTCAACGCGGCATGGATGCGCTCAGCGATGGCCTTGGCCTCAGGAATCGTGGTGGCGAAAACCTCGATCTCGACCTCACAGTCGTAGAAGTCGCCAGCGTCGTCGTTGCCGCTGATGAGATCGCGGCCGATCTCCAGATATGGAAGCGGAGTCGAGGCCGGAACCCGATGGAAGACCTTCGAACCGACGCCTGGGATGTTGGCGGCGATAAGTCGGGCGTAGACGGCTTTCTGAACCTCAGTGGAAGGTAGGGTCATACGAAGCCACCTCCCCTGAGGACGCGACGGAAGAGCGCGCGGATGGCGCGGCCGTGCTTTTTGTTTTGGATTTTGACGGCCGGATAGAAGACCTTCTCAGGCGGGATCGTGACGCCGTTGTCGGCTTTGTGGCCGAACTCCAGGTGACCCGCGTAGATGAATGATCCGCCGCCGATGGAGACTTCCCAGGTGTCGGCATCGACGGCACTCACCGTGATGGTGTCGCGGATATGTCCGTTCCGATCCGGCCCCAGTGGGATCGTCGTCTTCAGGCGCGCGGCGAGTTGATTGGCCGACTTCTCACTGATCTTGCGAGCCGATGCCTGAGCCTGGGCGCGGGCCTGTTGAAGGGCGGCATCGAACGAAGCCTGATTGATGAACCCGTTAGCCATCGGTCAGCCCTCCTGTCTCACAGGTAAGGACAACGAACCGGCGGTGGCCATTCAGGTCGAGAGCCGGGCAACGGATATTGAAGGTCTGACCGGTGCGGAGATCGACGGCGCGATCCTGGGCGGTGATTGATGCGGCCGTGGGTGTCCACCGGATCGTGATCTCGGTTGGGACGATACCGGATGAGCGAGCCGCGCGAACTTGTTCGCCGCCTTTGGACGGCGTCACCAAGGCGTCAGTTTTTTCGATCAGGGGAGCCCAGGCGGTCGTGAAACCACCCATTTGATCGGAGGTCTGAACCTTCCGATCTATGCGGATCAGATGCCTGAGGTCGCCCGCCTGGGGCGCCTTCCAGGCCATCAGCCTTCATCCTCGCCAGAGATGCGGAAGCCGCCGGAATCGACCTTTATGAAGATTTGGGCTTCGAAGCCCTCTTGGACCAAGGCGCATCCCGCCAAGGTCGCCCTCAGAGCGCACTCCTCAGACACCTCGGCGAAGTATCCGGCCTTGTAACAGATGGTGACGTTTGGATCGTCGAACGACGTGAAGTCGTAGTCTTTGATGAATTGAACGGTCGTTGCCATCCAGTATTTAGGTCAGGCGACGCGATATCGGTTCAGGATGGCTTCGACCCCATGCGGGATCGACGACACGTTCATCGCGGTCGTGTCAGACCGTTCCTCATACCAATGGCCAATGAGGAGAAGGATCGCCTGACGGAGGATCACGGGAATATCCTCAGGATCAGAGCCATAACCGGCTTGGAAGGTGACCTTCACCGATCCGGGTCGGACGGTCAGAGCGGGCCAAGATGAACCTGGAGCGCGGTGAATTCGGCAGGGCTCCTGATCGAGATCGACGTCATATCGATCGGCCGAAAGGGTCTGCATCTGACCGGCGCCGTCACGGTATTGGATCGAGGTGATGGACTGGATCGGACCCAGCGGGATCAAAAATGACCCGCAGGGGAAGCCGTCGAATGACGCCCTCCAGGTCTGGGTCAGGAGGCTGACGCCGATCCCATTCGGACCCTCCACATAGGAGGTCGCGGCCTCGATCAGGTTGATGATCAGGGCGTCTTCGTCAGCGTGGCTGACCCGCAAATGGCCCTTCGCCTCAGCAAGGGTGACGACGGAATCGAGAGGGGCGGTGACGCGGGAAAGGTTGGTCCAGGACATCACATATTTACCGAAAAGCCCCGGCTTTTGACCGGGGCTCATTCTTAGCGGACCTCTTTTCGGGGCCGGGATCGGACGGCCTTTTCGACCGTCCTTTCCTCAACCACTGGGACGGCGAAACCGGCTTCAACGAAGCGGATCGCCTCCGGCCCTTCCACGATCTCACCGATCTCCCGCATCGGGTGACCGGCGAGGCCGATGATCAGACGAGCCCTCATCAGGCTTGAACCAGAGCCTTGACGGCGCGGGTGTCCAGGAGTTCGCCGTCGTAGCGGGCGAAACCGATGAAACCGACTTGATCGGAGTCAGCGTAACGCTCGTTCAGACGCTTGAACTCAAAACCCTTGACCTGACGGACGGTGTATTTGCTGAAGTCACCGAAGAGGACCGACTTCGCACCGGTCGCCATACCAGCCATATCTTGGTTGATGTAGAAGCGGTGACCCAGGAGGGTCGCGGCGGCTCCCACCGTCAGGCCGGGTTGCCAAATATAGCGGCCTTCCGCGTCCTTCAGTTTGCGAAGGGCCGCCAGAGTCGAATCCGCGAACATGAAAGCCGCGTTGGCGCGATATGCGGGGTCAACGCTGTGCTGGAGGTTGATCAGTTCATCAGCGGCGATGGCGGTGGCCGACGCGGCGGTGACACCGGCCGACGACGCCGTGGCGATACCATTCGGATCGTCAGAGCCATCACCGATGGTCATCACTTCGTTGATGATGCGGCCCATCCGCTCCGCCATGGCGGCGGTGATGTAAGCCTGGACGTTGTAAGCGGAGTCCTGGAGGAGTTCGCTCGATACCAGGACCACGTCCGTGGTGTATTTGTAAGCGTTCAGAGCCTTCGAACCGAACGCCACCGAAGCCGAGTTCACTTGGGTGTTCTCAGCGACCTTGCGGCCCTTGTTGGCGGTGTCATCCAGGCTGGGCAGGTTCAGTTGACCACCACCCGACGTGATCAGGTAGCTGACCACACTGGCGTCGTTGAGCGGGCCATAGGCCTTCTGAGCCACGATGATGTCGTTGGCCCAAGACGTCGGGACAAGGTAGCCACCTTCAGAGGCGGTTCCGACCGACTGAGCGCGAAGCTCTTCGCGGTTACCGCTTCTGGCGTAGCGTTCAAACGCGGCGGCGGCGCGCACTTCAGGATCACCCGACGCCTCGATCTTGCGCTCTTCAGCCGGGCGACGTGAGTCAGCGGCGTCATAGGCGGCGGTGAAAGCGTCAGCGCGATCCATCTTGGCGGCGCGGGCTTCCAGGCCATCGGCCTCAGCCATCATTTTGTCGAAGGTTGCCTCGACATCAGAAGCGGTTTCAGCGGTTGCCGAGTTGAGAAGTTCTTTGGCCTTGTTGGCGATTTCGTGAGCCTTGGCGCGAAGCTCGACTTGCGTATTCATGTAATAGTCTCCGTCACGCCGGAATTGGCGAGTCGGACTATTTATTTGCGCGCGTCAGTTGGCCGGTGTTGGCTCAGCGAGGTCGGTTCTTCCGTGCCTCTTCAGCGAAGAAATGCGCTCGTTGACCACACCATTTGGCCCGCTCTTCTGCATATCGGTTGAGAAGTTCCAGCCGCTTGACCTCCCAGGCTTCAGCTTTCGCCCTCACCTCTTCGTCAGAGGGTTTGGGATCGCGGGCTTCATCGATCTTCCAGGCCGTCATCGATCGGATCGCGGCTGAAGTATCGGAATAAACGGGGCTGACGACTGGGCTGACTTCGACGAGATCGACATCCAGGAGGGTTCGTTCGTCGGTTCCATCCTGAGCCGTCTTCCAGGCTTGCTCACGGACCCTGAAGCCAAAGGACATCCGGAGTTCACCATCACGGGCCGCGTCCAATTGAGCCGGGGTCATCCGGGAGGTGTCGAGTTCGAAACGGAGACCGCGCTCATCCTCAGTCAGTTTGAGCTTCCCACCCTGGATTGATCCCAAGGGTTGGCTGGAATCGTGGCTCCAGAAGGCGAAGATGTTGGCGTTCTGATCTCCGCCGGTTGACGCCTCCAGAGCCCGCCGGAATGCGCCTGGAGCGACGAACTCACGAAAGCCGCCCAGATCGTGGGAGGCGGAATCGAAGACGGCGGCATAGCCAGTCAGGATCGGTGTGGAAGCGTCGGTCTCAGCGGCGCGGATTTCCGCGTCGGTGATGGCGAAATGGCGGGTCTCAATCGTTGTGGTCATTCATCTCCAGTCTCATCCTGAGCGGGCTCAGGATCGGGTTCAGGTGTGGGGTTGGCGGATTGGGCGGCGAAGGCTCCGGCCTGATCGGCGGGGAGCAACGCCCCCTGGATCATCAGCTTGTCGCCACCCTCCAGGGGTTCGCGATCTTCGATGGCGCGGACCTCATTCGCCGTCAGGAATCCGGCTCCGCCGGTCGCGGTGTTGAAGGCCGCGTAGCGCGCAGCGAGGTCGCCACGGGTCAGGCTATCGAGGTTGAACTTGACGAAGTGGGAGCGGTTCTTGTCGCTAAAGAGCTTCACCAAAAGCTCAGCTTCGATTTGTTCGACGAAGGGGGCGATGGTGTCTTTGACGAAGGCCAATCCCTGTTGCTCAGAGTTTGAGAACGTCGATCGGGTGTGGTCCTGGATTTTGCTGGGTTGGATTCGGAAAATCCGCGCGACCTCTTCGACCTGGAACCGCTTAAGCTCCAGCATCTGCATGGCCTTGGCGTCAAAGCCGACCGGCGCGAGGTCCATATCGCCGAAGACCGGTAGGACCATTCCCCCGTTTGAGAGGGCTCCGCTGACACCTTCCACGGCCTTCTGGGCGGCGGCGGGTGACATCGTGGCTGGGACGCTGAGTTTGAGCGGGCTGATCCCACCGTTCCGGAAAGCCCGCTGAGCGAACTTGTCGGCCGCGATGATGGCGCCGAAGGTGTTTCGATGAAGTTGGATGGGATCGAGGTGAAACCCGATCGTCGATCCCGGCATCCAGATGAGATCGATGATCTCCCCGGCGTCGTAGACGCGATCCGATCCACCATCGACCCGTTCGACATACTGACGGCGATGACCTCTGACCTTCACGGTCACGCGGTCCACATCCAGCGGCCAAAGGTTGGTCGCCCTCCCCGCTCGATTGCGTTCGATGAAGGTCAGTGACCGGCCACGGGTCAGATACTGGGTGGCCACATAGCCAAGCCAATCGGAGGTCGTGAGGTAGTCGGAATTGACCTGATCCCTGAGCATTCGCTGGAGGGGATCGGCGTCGCTGACCTTCTCACGGCCCCCGTCTGGGGTCTTGCGATAGAGGTGAACCGGAAGGCTCTTGATCGTCGATGAAATCGCATCGACCGCCGCGAAGACGGCCGGAATTCCCAGGGCGGCTTCGACCGTGACGGCTTCGCCGGAGTAGGACGCTGACGAGCCGAAGAGGTTCGCCCAGGCCCGTGAATCGTCCAGGCTGACGGAAGGGTTTTCAAGCGAGGTTGAACGGGATTCAGCGGGCTTGGAACCGCCTCCAATGAAGTCTGACCACCATGACATCAACTATTTAGGTCGATGGCCTCAGTGGCTGATCAGCCGAAGAAATAGACGAAATCTGGGTCTTCGAAGGGGCTTGGCGCGTCTTCCTTCGCCCGATCTCTGGCCAACATCGCCAATCCCATGGCGAGGGTAACGGCGCCGTCGATCCGGAAGCGCGATTTGTCTTTGTCGAGTTTTCTCAGCCCAGCCGCGTCCTGGGTGACGACGGCGTTCGTGACGCAAAAGTTCATCACCGGGTTGTCGTCGTGGCGGAGACGGTCATCCAGGACCGCCGCCTGGAGGGCGTCCACCGCTGGGCTCATATCGCGATAGCCCTGACCCCAGGGTTCGACCCTCAGACCGTCGCCGGGTCCGACCTGAGCTTCCAGGCCAACGACATCCAGACACCGCATGAACTCATCGATCTTCCACCGGTCATAGACGAGCCATTTGACCTGATGGGTCTTCACCGTCTCAGCCACGGCCAAGGCGACGACCATGGGGTCGATGGACTTCCCCGGCGAGGTCAGGAGGTAACCCCGCTGGGCTTGGACGACGTAGTCGAAGCCATCCCGCCGGGCGTGATCAGCCAAGAGGTCGGCGGGCTTCCAGAACCGGGTGGACGTTCGGATCAAACCGTCCCCGATCGTCACCATCGTGAGCGCGGTCAGGTCGAATCGACCCGACATATCGAGGGCTAAGCCGACCTCTGACCTGGGTTCGATTTCGAACTCGTCAGCGAGGGGACGCCATTCCGAAGCGGGGATCAGGCTCGCTATGCCGCTGACCCGCTGATTGTAGAGATAGAGGCGAAAGCCTTGCTCCTCAGCGGGAAGACGCGCGGCGCGGGACGCCTGGGCGTCGAAGTCATCAAGATCGCGGAAGTCGCCCAGGGCTGGATTGCATTGAAACCAAATCTCCTGATCCAGGATGTCAGCGTCATCAGGAGCCGCGTAGAGGTGACAGACCGTCGTCGGATCGTTCCCGGTGAGGCCGTCGTCGATCAGGAGGCTGAGCGGGTGTTGGGGATCGGCGGCCTGGGTCGAGATGACCGCCAACAACGGCTCTGAACGGGCTCCGAACCCATATCGGAGAGCCGTCAGGAGGCGATTGTCTAAGGCCTCACCAAGCTCGTCGTAGACAACTAGAGAGGGCTTGTAGCCCTGCTTTGTCTTCGCATCGGCCGAAAGGGCTTTGAATCGCGATCCCCGGCAACGGAGGTCAGACCGATGAACGAACATCGTCTTCGTCGATGGGACGACGGTGATGATCCCGGCCAAAACGGGGTTGGCTTCGACCAACGCTTTGACCGCATCGAAAATGATCGAGGCTTGGGCGCGGTCGTTTGCGGCTGAGTAGATTTCGCCATTGGGCTCAGCGCATGGGCCGACAAGGAACGCCAACAGGAGCGGCGCCATCAGGCCGGTCTTCCCGTTCTTCTTCGGCATCGAAAAAATGGCTTGTCGGATCAGGCGACGGCCATCTGGACGGCTGGGGCTGAAGACGTCTCTGATCCAATCTTTCTGCCATTCCCTGAGGGTCATGGGCTGACCCGCCTGAGGGCCTTCGGTGACGAGACAGAAGGTTTCGACGAACCTGATGACCTCTTCGGCCCGCTCAGGATTGGTCGGCGCGGCTGGAGGTGGGGATCGGTGGAAACAAGGGTTGGGCGTCACTGGATAAGCCCACCGAACTCCTCCTCCACAGAGGGCTTCTCCGCCCCTCGTTTCATCGATTCACGGGCGGTCGGTGTCGCCCAGACAGAAGGGCCGATCTTGTCGATCAGCGCGGCGGCATCTCGTTGAATCTTGACCCATGGGCTGGGCAGGGACTGACCCGCCGAACCGGTGACGATGTAGCCCTCCTGGGCCAACATCGCGGTGGCGAGTTGGAAGGTGGCGACGGCCTCACAGAAGACGGCGAGTTGATGCCGGTCAGTGGTCGAATAGGTTCCAGCCGGATAGCCGCCGACGACCTCTTTCCAGATCAGGAGAGCGGCCGGGGTCAGCGACTTCGGCGGGGTAATGGGCTTGGCCTTGGCCTTCACCTGGACGGGATGTTGGCCGCGTTCGAACGCCCTCATCTCAGCCGCCGGAATGCGCTTTCCGGGGTCGCCAGCAATCAGTTTGAGTGCGGTGGGTTTTGGAGGTCTACCTCTTGCCATCCCATATTTAGGAGGAGGGCTCAGACCGGCCGGGCGAACTCGCCGTGATGCTCCAGAGCGGCTGCCTGATAGGCGGCGGAGGCCTCCTCCAGGGTGTCAAAGTATTTATTCAGCACAAATCGACCATCACGCCAGCACTGGGCTCGATAACGGCCACTCGCCACACAAACACCCTTTACGCCGAGCTTGTTGTTTTTGAATATTCTACGGTTCTGGACATTTTGACCGCGAGTAGCGAGACGAAGGTTCGACAATCGATTATCGCTAGGATCACCGTTAATGTGATCTATCTCACGATCCGGCCAGACACCGTAGACGTAGAACCAAATAAGACGATGACACGCATAGGGCTGACTATCATAGTATATCACTCGATAATTGTTTGCTCTAAGATGGCCTGTTGAACCGGCGTATCTCCCCGTTCTTCGACTCAATTCACCTGAGATGGGGTCGTAGCTGAAATTGTCTCTGGCTTGCTGATATGATATTCTTGGGCATGCATTTGTTCTTGTCATCCGCTATTTAGCGCGACTAATAAGTTCACAAAGTCCCACCTTAACTACATGACGAGCATAAACTTTGCTTTTTCTTGGTCATTTGGGAAGCTGACGATCACCTGAGACGAGTGCCAGGGCGTCAGCATGTTGAACGAGATGTCAGCCCTGACCCTGAACTTGATCCCCGCGTCCTGGGCGCGATTCAGGACATCCAGGAGGGCAGCGGGGTCTTCGTCGGTGAACTCCATCGCGGGTCGAGTGGTCAGCATGAAGCTATTTACCGGCGCGGGAGGGCATCTAACGGTGGCCACTCACATCTAGCGTTCGCTTAATCTCAGCGGGTGAGCATAGACTCGTTTCATGAACACCTTCGCTGACATCTTCGACCCACTGATTGGGGTCTTTGGCGCGATCATTGCCGCCCTGATGGGGCGCCAAACGGTGCCTCCGGCCCAGCAAATCCACATCTACGGCGACCATGCCCAGGTCGTTGTCGTCAACGGTTCGTTGGACCGACTTCAATCAGTCGGTATGGTGTCGGCACAACCGGAAGGGAATGATGATGAGGGCTTTGGGGATTTCGGTTGCGATTGCGCTGGCGAGCGCGGGGGTGGCCAACGCCCAGACCCCAAGGCTCCCTTTCGTGAGGGTCGAACCCGTTTTTGTGGACGGGCAACACACCGCCTGTAGCGTTCAGTTCATCGTCCAGATGGGCTTGGATCAAAGGCTAAGCTCATCGGGCTTCGCCTCAGGCTCTTTCGGCCTTTGGAGGGAGGGCGGAAACATCGCTGCTTTGCTGAAGATCGCCTTGATCGATGGCGACCGTCACACTCAGCCTGAGACGGCATATTTGATCGATGGTTTCGAGACGAACGCCGAAGACGCGGTCCCCGGCCGGGAACAATCAGATGACGGCCGCTATGCCCTGTTCGGATATGAAGTAGGGGTTGACACGTTAATGGTGATGGAAGGTCTTGGTAGCAGCGACCGGGGCCTGACGATTGGCTTCACTCTTGACGACGGGTCTTTGACACGCCGGTTCAATGCCCCTTTGACATCAGCGCAACGGCTAGAGTGGTCAGAATGCTGGGCTAAGGTTTTGGACGATTGGCTGAAGGTGGACGTTGCGGCTGCTGCCGCTGCTGATGCGGCGGCGGCGGCGGCTGACGCGGTTGCTGCGGCATCCGCCCCACCCGAACCGGTAGACTGAATGCTCTGAATTTCGCGGAATTTCGCGCGTGACTGGGGCGCGGTCGCCAGACGACGGCCTGATCAGAGATCAGACCCACCCCCTCCCCGTCTGGGAGGCTGAGGCTGGAGCCGGTGGATGACCGGGAGAGGTCACCCACCTAACAACCAAGAACATCGAAGGGTCATGCGCTACCCTTCGACAAATCTATTTAGCAAGATCGACCCAAAGCCGCTTCGAAACCGATTCTCTGACCTTGGCGACCTCTGACTCTCCATCTTCCAGGAGGACTTCCCGGCTCTGGAAGCCAACTTCTCTCCGGCTTTCTGGGTCACGTTGAGCCATCCTCATTTCATTGAGGGCTCTCACGATCAGTTGGCTCACCTTCATCATCTGATCGTAGATGCCGGGCTCTATGAAGACCGTCTTCGAAATGATGTAGTTCTGGAAGTCCGCATGATCACGGAATGCCTTGCTCACTCGATACCAATCTTCGGTTTCGACGAACTTCTTCTGACGATCTTGACGGGTTGAATCCATAACTGATCGGCGATCGGTCTCTGACCAATCTCTTGTCGCGATGATCGCCTCAGCATCTTCGTCGCTCAGCCATGTGATGTCGGCGTAGTGTTGAATCTTCACCGCCACATCGATCGCCGACCCATACGCCTGAGACAGCTTCGCCCAGGCCTCAGGTAGGACTTCGAATTCCATGCTGTGGAACTTGACCGCGCGATCGAGCAAACGGGCCGCGTCATCCCGGAACCGTTCGACCTCCATCGTTTGACGGTGCTGATAGTCGGCGAGAGATCGCTGGAATCGATCGTCGATCCACTTCGCCCCGAACCATTTGAAGAACTGGAAGGCGATCCCCACCAACACGGCGAGCGTAAGCCCGCCTAGCCCGAGGAGACCGACGATTCGGATAAGCGGGTCGAGACTGTTCATGCCTCAGCTTGTGGGTCCAGAGCCAACGGTGTTCAAGGCCGTCGAAAAGGTTAACGCGTGTCAGTCAACTACACTGGGAAGGTTAACACGGGAAACGTGTTAATACTCCCTTTACCAAGAGCGTTGAGCCGAATCAGAATTTGCTGTTGCGCGACGCCTAAGCATTGTGCATATACTGTGGCATTAACCACGTTGGAGCCCGCCAGCCAGTTCAGCCTTTGAATGCCCGGATCAACCCCATCGGTAGCAAAGCCATGCATATGCCACGGGATTACGACAGGTTTTTCAGAAAGGCAGGGCTCGATTACGTCGAGTCCAGCATCAGAGACGGCTCATTTACAGGGGAAACCTTAGCGCGCGCTGAGGTTTGGAGAGCGCATTACTTAGAACAACGCAAACGCCTGATCGAACGCTTGCTGTTCGCCGCCGCTACGGCGGGGCCTGCGGCCACGCTGATCACGCCGTTCGTTGATAGATAGGCGTCCAAAAGCCCCGGTCAACGATCGGGGCTTTTCTTCACTGAGGCGTGATGAACTCTCCCCACCGGAGCATCACCTCAACCTCTCGCGCTGGGTCGATCAACACGGTCAGGATCGGGAACCACCTTCCCTCAGCCCGGCCGATCCGTGTCTCAGCTATTTGGTGGAAGACCTGATTATCAGCCGCCCAGGCGATCCAGTCGAAGGGTGGGAGGTCATGAAAGGTCAGAACCTTCATGGCCTGGGCTTTCGGCGAGCCGCCCAGACGTTCTGATGGTGGTTGGGATCGATCGGATATCCATCGGCGTCAGCCATCGACGACCATCCACCTCGCTCCATCTGAGCCTTCGCCCCATCGTGATGAGGCTTGCACAGGCTCTGGAGATTGGTGGGATCGAAGAACAGGTCGCGATCACCACGGTGAGGAACGATGTGATCGACGACCGTGGCGAGCGTGATTCGACCCTGGGCTTCGCACATGCGACAGAGGGGGTTGGCCTTCAGGTGAGCCGGTCGAAGTCCCCGGCGCCACGCGCTCAGGCTGTAGAGGGCTCGCCATTCAGAGCGGCCGTCATACCTCCTCATCCGACTCCAGACTGACCGTGACCTTGGACACGACCAACCGCCCATCCCGGATCGAGATCATCTTCCCCTTCACGGCGCGGCTGACCGTTCCGTCCAGGTGGGTCAGTGTCAGGACGCCATCCTGATCAACGCGGGCGTCGATCGTCTTGGTGGCCGCGCTCCAAAGGGGTCTGAGGCTTTCCTTTCGACCCCTCCAGATGAAGCCCTTTCGGTTCACCGGTTTCACCGATCCTCCAGGCGGCTGACCGCCGCATCCGTCCGACGATGAGCCGCGTGAAGGTCGGTGATCGACTCTTCGATGACCGTGAGGGTGGTATCGATGCGAGAGACCGCCTCTTTGATTTTCGCTTCCAGGTCATCATGGGCCGACCACAGGATGGTGATGTCGGCGGCGGTAGCCTTCCTGGATTCCTTCTCCGCTTCGCGTTCCGCCCATCTCTGATGGATGGCGGCGAGGCATTCCGTGGGGCTCATTCGAATTTGCCCCTCAGAAGCCTCAGGAGCGGCCTGGACGGTCTTCTGGACCCTTGGGTCGTCTGGAAGCGAGTTGGGGCTGTAGGGTGCCTTAAAATCGACTCTAGAGGCAATGCTGTGAAGTAGTTTGGCGGTCTTTATTCTCAGGTATGCAAGTTGTGGGTAGAACATTGGGCTCCGTGGTTGTTCGTGTTACCCAATAGTTATCCCACATATAGACACATTAAGCCAGTATATAAATGCGGAATACACCCACAGTTGCGCCCATCTCCGCCCCATTTTCCCCAAGTCGGCGTGTGGATACACTAATACAGTAATACCTAATATTTACGTTTCAGGTTCGAACTAATTTTCTCATTAGATTTCATCTCCGCTAACTCGAATCTCTGTATAATTATAATATTCAATTTTTCAGTATTAGAATATTAATTACATATAAAACCCTTACCACCACTGACCAGAGGGTTAATACTGAAAATTATTTTGAATATTATTTCAGTATTATCAATATGCGGTCGGACCCCGTCGATGGCGATTCTGTCTGATCGAGCAACAAAAATATTGTGTCTGGAGTTAATGGTATGAGATCATCACTAAATAGAAACAGAACCTCGCCGGGTCGGACTGTATAGCAAGTTTCCTAGAGCGCGCATTCGCGCTTTAGAAGATGGGCTCCCGATCTTGACCCGGCAAAATGATTGATCGGGAGCCCATGAACCCTTTTGTAGTATCATTCTTTGATGATTGTCGGGATCGCAACCCAGACGAACTGGAGACGACTTGGCCTGATTTCGTAGAAGCTCTGGAATCGACGTGTCGGATTCCCGCTCATCGTGATGCCAAGATCGATCAGATGGCATTCACGCCATGCCGGTATCGGCCGGGAACGCGGCGCGGCAAGGCAAATGTGGAAACCGTCTACGCGATCACCGCCGATATCGACGACGGTGATGTCCTTCCGATGTCGGCGATGGTGTCGAAGCTCAACCAACTGAGCCTGTATTACGTCGTCCATTCGACCACGAAATCAACCCAGGATCAGAATCGCTACCGGGTCATCCTCCCCCTGGACGAACCCTTTCCGGCGGACGAGTTCCCTTCGCTGTTCGCGAGCTTTCGCCTTTCCCTGGACGGCCTTCCGGATCGCGCGTGTAGCGACGCCAGCCGCCTCAACATCGTCCCGCGCTTTTGGGTGGGATCGCCAGACGACTCGATCCTCATCTGGGATGACGCTGAAGCCCATCACGATTTCCAGGCGGAAGTGAATGGTCTCCCTTTGGACGCCAGACGGCTGATGACCGACTTCCCCGTCACCCCTGAAATCGAGAAGGCTGTTGAAGTTCGACCCCTCACCCCAACTGAACGTCAATCCATAGAGATCGAGCGCGACCGATTGGTCAGCCCGGCCATCGTGAAGAGCTACATGGAAGCCCCATCGCGTGGGGGCCGACTCTTTCGGTTTATGTCGGCCGTGGCCGTGCGCGCCATCTATGCCGATCAGCCGATCTCCGCCGCTGTTTTGGCTGATCTCGCCCTGGAGATGAACGCCAAAGGGCCATCGCCATCCCGGCGAACTGGGCTTCACCGGGAGGCTCAACGGGCCATCGACAACGCCGCTCGATATGTCGGCGCAAACCCGCCCAAACCCGCGACCTCAGCGCGCCTATCCGTGGCCGACGCCCTGAGGATCAAACGAACGCGCCACGCCAGAAAGTAAAATGGAGATCATCAAACTCGAACAACCCTCTTCCGTCGTTCTTTCCCAGGCCATCGCTCAGATGGACGCCGCGATCGCGGCCCTTATGAAATCGACCGATCCCGCCGATGCCCAGGAACTGGGCAAGCTTGCGACCCAGCGCGCCCAGGCCGTCAAGGCGATGAATAACGCCCAGAGGGCTGAAGCGCGTGACGCTGCCAAAGCCCGTGACGACGAATACTCAGACGAAGAAATCCGCGCGGCGATTGAGGAGGAAATCAGAGCTTTCCTTGCTCAGAATGACTACCGGTATGTGTTGGCCGACAACACGTTTTGGCTTCACCACGCCGGGTCATGGACTCCAGTGACTGAAGCCGCCCTGGGAAATCACGACACCCGGCTTCGCGATCGATCCTTCTATGAGGCCTTCATGAAAGTCCTGAAGGCGGATGGTCGATGGTTCCGCGCCCAGACGATGACCTTCGCTGATGTCGATCCCGACACGATGAACCGCCTGTGTTGGTCTTTCCTCCAGCCGCTCGCCGACCGCCCTCACCACTGGGTATTCGATGCCCTGATCGAATCCCTGACGGGAGGGAAGGCGGAGAACGTCGAACATCTAGAAAAGGTGATCGTCGCGAAGTGGCGCCGCCCTTCCAACTACCTCCTCCCGACGATCTCGATCTCTGACTCCGGTGGGACGGGGAAGAGCCTTTTCGCTGAGGTGGTCTTGCCCGCGATATTCGGCCGGAACCTCGTCGCTCCCAATTTGAGCATGGGTGACCTCACCGGTCAGTTCACCTCCCACGCGGTTGGGAAGGCGGTCCTTTTCGTCAACGAGTCCGTTCATGACCGTTACGACGACAACGCCCTGAAGCGCATCCTGGGATCGAAGACGACACGTCTGGAGCGCAAGGGCAAAGATGCCATTGAGGTCGATCACACCGCATTGGTTTTCGTGGTCGGAAACGGCGTCCAGGGCGCCGTCAGGTTGAGCGGGTCAGACATCGACCGACGCTTCAGCGTGATGACCAACAACCGACCCCTGAGGGAAGTCCTGGCTGATCGGATGGGAACGACCCCGGATCAGGCGAAGCGTTGGCTGGAGACGGAAGGTCAGGCCATCCTCAAAGACACCGACGAAGTCGCCCGATGGCTCCACACCATCTCAGAGCGTCATCCTGAGCAATACGTTCCGGCCCTTCATGGCGCCGACTACCACTCCATTCTGGGAACTCAGAAAGACCTTGGACTGGAGGTCATTGAAGCCTTCCTCAACGACCGCAAAATGGCTCCGTTGGGCTCCTATGTGAACCGGTCTCTCATCGCTGATGCCTATCTCGCTGAAGCCAAGCGTCAGGGGCTCAGAACGTCGTGGTCACGGAAAAGGTTTATCGCAACCCTGGAAGCCTGGGTGGCCAAGGAACCCGACCTCAGGGTCGTCAAGACGAATTGGCGCAAAGGCGGCCAATTGAGCACCGCCAACGTCGTCGCAAGGGGTCAGGTTTCCGGAACCCTCCAATGCAATGATGATCGGTGGCGATCTCACGATGAATTCGGTCGAGTCGAATGGGCGGTGGAACTCCCATGACCGATCGCGAACAAGCCTTCCTAGCCGTCTTGGCCCTGACGCCTCATCGGGAGTTGGTGGTCAGGCATACGACACAGATTACGGCCGACATCCCCACTGCTTATGAGGCTTATGACACCGTCCTCACAGAGTGCGGCGTCGGCTGGGTGGTCGAAGACCTCCACCGCTATCCCAGCGTTTTTGAGATCGTTCGTCCCCAACTGGAGAAGGTCGTCACCCAGTTTCCCAGCCTGAAGGCTGACTTCCTCAAAGCTTTGGCGGTCTGGGAGGCAAGCTGATGAAGTTCATCCCCATCCCGACTGATGTCTGCGATCGCGACGACCTGACATCTCAGTTTTTCAAGGCCGACCTCCGTGGCCTTCACGAAGTTATGGGCTGGGTTCTGGAAAACCTTCCAGAGAAAAAGTTCGACCTGTGGCTCGATAACTATTCCAACCTAGGCTTCGCTGAGTTCCACACACTGGACCATCGGGTCATGACGGCATTCCGGCTCAGATTCGCCGACGCCTGGGTCAGGGTGGTGGCCGATGATTGACGTCGCCGTTGTCATGATCAGGGACTCCGTTCTCATCACTAGGGATTGGATCACAAACGATGAGATGATCGAGGTCTTCGAACGGTTCGAACTGGATCGATGCCTCCCCCGCCATCCCAATCCCTATGGCCCGCCGGGTTGGCGGCTGGAGCCGCTACAGCCCGGTAGATTCACGCCCGCTCACATCGCGTTTGTGGGTTGCCGGTCGTTCGCGACCTTGGCTCAGGCCCTGGAGTTCAAGTTCACCAACGAAACCCCTGAGTTGAGCTTCGAGATATTCGAATGCCCTCACTCCACCGTGTAGGTGTCGTTGGTCATCAGTTCCCCCATTGAGAACGTCTCAACGGTGATCGTTGGGCCATCGACCGTGAATCGGATCGTGTCTTCGTCGCGCCAACGACCGGGCTGACCGTCTGTGATAGCACGCCATTCCGCCGTGCCTGAGCCGACCCGACACTCGTTGGTCCAGACCGTGCCGTCGTCGCGCCTGTAGCGGACGCGGTGGGTGAAGCCCTGGGATGAGATCACTTCGATGATCGCCGGATCACGGCCATTCAGGCTGGCGATGATGGCCCGGCAAACGCGGCCCTTGTCGGCATCGGAGAGGCTGACCGGCTGAGGCTCGACATCGCCCCGGATCGCGGCGGCCATCTCATTGGCTTCGTTGAGTTCCCTTGTGCTTTGGGTGAGGTCTCGTCCCGCCTGTTCGTAACCGTCGTCACAGGCGGCCACGACCATAAGCGCGCCGAGCGCGACAAGACGTTTCATGATTCTTCCCTCTCAAACCGGGTGCTTAGCCCGACAATCTGAGAGGGAAAAGGCAGACTCCACCGGCAACGCCACGTTTCATCGTTAGGTGACCACGGGGCAGCGAAAATGGCGGTGGACAGAACGGCGTTCACAACGCGAGAAATGCTGATGGTCATTTCCTGGACGATTGCCGCCCTCATCTCCACCGGAGCCCAGGCGGAGGAGCGTCCCTTCGGCCGCCCCGATCTCCTGAGGGCGATCCATGCCAACGCCTATCTGTCGCCTGGGATTTGTCCTGGCGCCGATCAGGTCGCCGTCCAGGTCTTCAACGTCAGCGACAACGATAGGACCGGGGTCATGCCGGTCGATTTCGGAGCGATCGAGATCATCCTTCACGGTCGATCATCCGACATCGACCGGCTGATGTCCGATGCCCCCCAGACCATTACCGGCAACCTGACGAGTGGCGAGGACTCGATCCGATGCGTGGAATCATCAGCCCGCCGCGCCGGAGCCACCCGCTTCACCGTGGAAATCGCTGGGGCGACCTTCAGACTTCGCGATTAGACGGCGGATCAAACGGATCGTCTTCATCCCCGCCCCATCGACCCCTGCCTGACCGTTCATCCAAGGCGTCACGCCTCGCCTTTATGAGCCCGGCGGCGATCGTGAGGAGCCCGATGATCCCGGACTCTGTGATTGAGATCGGTTCACCCGTGAGGGTCAGTCGGCCGATCAGGAGCCCGCCGACCAACATCGAACCCCAAACCATCACGCGGGTCTGACTGATCCGCCGGGGCTGACCGGCGGTGCGATCTTCCAGCACGGCGGCGAACTCCAGGGTGGCGATAACCGCCTTCCAAACCCGCCGGATCAGTTTCGTGAAAAGTTTTACGATTCCAGCCCAGGTCATCTCAGGCCCTATTTAGGGGCTGGGTTCACGCCTTCTGGACGGTCGGAATCGCAACCCATGCGACCGGCCTGAAGATTTCTTCTCAGACATTTTGACCCGCTGACCCCAAAGGCGTTGAGGCCAGCAAAGCCCGGCTACGCTTGGATTCCACGGTCACCGCTGACCCCTCATCTTCATATATTCGGTGAACGAAAATATTGCATAACATTTACTTGACAAATATTTTCAGTTGACGCAGCCGCGATCTATGGCATTTTGAATGCAAGAGCCGCCATGAGCTTACATTTACTTGACAAGGACTGACCATGAACCTCCAGCCGTTTGAATCTGTATTGGCTCGCAACCCGTTTGCTGACTCTGCCTTGATCGAAGAGGGCGCACGACAGTTCGAACGACTCCTGGAGGAGGTGCGGCGTGAAGAGGAAGCGGCGGCTGAGAAGGCTCGTCAGGAGGCCCGTGAGGCCTTCCTGAAGAGGCTGGGCTCAACCTCAACCTCACAGGTGACCAAGCCGGTGGCGAAGCCGAAGACCACCACCCGCGCTCAGCCTGACAATGTGATCAAGCTGAAGGCCCCAGCGGAATCGGTCGCTCCGGATCGAACTCTCCGGTGGACGAAGCGGAGCCAAGCGAAGGCTTCCGCCGCCTGGAAGGTCGCCTCCCGCGCCAAGCTGACCGGTCGAAACGCCGAACTCAAAGCGATCATCGCCACCGCTCAGACGGCGGATCGCGAGTCAGCATTTCAAGCCATGAATGAGGCCGTTCGGATCATCCGTTCGGCTGACTGGGATGTCGATGACCGCCTGATCGGCGTCGCCGCCGCCTGGGGTCAGCGGTTCCGCTCAGCGATGGCCGGGTGACGGCATGAAGTATCCGAAATGGGTTGAATGGAACGGTCAGGAGCGGATGAGGCTTTTGGTGCCCGACGTCGCCCATGACGATAACGACCACACACCTGACGTCCGTCTGGAAGTCTTCCTTCGCCTTCACGGCGTCCCTTTTATGAAGATCGCAAGCGGGCAAGAAAGTTTTCGCCCGGCGTTCCTTTTGGTGTTCGACCCGCATGGGGACGTCATGCGCCTTATCCGGAGGCAAGGCCCAAAGGCCTTCGCGGAGCACGATCGGGATTACTTATGGGAATACCTGGATGAATACGGCGATCGATATGTGATCGACAACCCAGCTTGACCCTTCACAACCCTCAAAAATGGCGCTCTATCTGAGCGTGTAGTAACGCCTGGGAGGCACAATGTCTAAGGTCACAGTTCACGCCGGGGATTGGGCGAAGGGCGGAAGCCACGCCTTTGACTTCGGCGTCTTCAGCCTCCGCCGTGAGGGGGCCTTCATGGCTGAGACCATCCATTCGAACCAACTGGAAGAGGTCGCCATTGCCTCCGAAGAGTCGGTCAAAAAGATCGGTGGGACGGTCGGCTGGGGGGCGGTGGGCGCCCTTGCTCTGGGGCCGGTCGGATTGCTCGCCGGGGTCATCCTGGGCGGCAACAAGAAAGAGGTCACCTTCGTCGCGAAGTTCAAAGACGGTCGGAAGATGCTCGCCACGACCGATTCCAAGGCCTTCACGAAGATGCAAGCGGCGGTCTTTTGACCGGCTTCAGCCGCATAGGCTGACGATGACGAACCGGCGGTGGGGATATCGGTCAGCTTGAGCCCAGGTCTCCTCACCGTCGAACTCCGGATATTCGCCGGGGTTAAGCCGGGCCAAGACGCCAAAGTCGCTCCCGCTTGATGTGACATTCACCCAGAGGGTTCGTCCGTCCTCATAGGATTCCAAGGCTCTGACACGGCGCAGATGAACGCGGCATCGAACGGGCTTGGGTCGGCGGGCCATCATCGTTCTCATCCAGGGCGCCGACCCACACCAATGAGAACGCAATAAGAACATCAGGACAAGGCGGGGCTCATCTCAGCTTGTTGATGAACCCGGCTAGGGTGGGGATCGCCCAGGTCAGCGAGGCGGCTCACAGGCGATCCCGTCGCCATCGCCATCCATACGCGACCGGTAGGAAGGATCGCTGATGCGGATGTTGTAGCGACCCGCCGCGTGAGCCTGATCGCAATTTCTGAAGTGCTGATCCGGCTGAGGAGAGAACATCCGCACAGGCTGAGCGGACTGAGCCGATGTGACGGGTTGGCCGTCGATCAGCCCTCTGACGTCGGCTTCCAACTGATCCCGACCGATGAATGCCAACCCGGCCATCACGGCGAGCGCGATCAGCGCACTACCCACGTCGTCTCTGAACCTTCTCCGGCGAGCCATGCCGGATGTTCCCCAGGCCCGGTTGAGAAACCCCTGAGGAGAAGCCTTAACAGGCGTCGGCCCCGGCGGGAGGTCCACCGGGGCCTGGGCATTCAGGGTCGTCACTCAGAACCGTCCTCAAAACGCCACCGATCAGCGTTGGTTCACGCCCGCCGCGACGAACCCATCGATCGTCCATTCGTCGCCTGACTGATCGTCTTCGATCCTGACCTCGCGTTCGCCCTCCCGCTCCCACGACCGGGCCAACGCCAGAGCCGCGTCAGCCGTCATCGGATAGGAGCGAGCGCGACCCAGGTTGTCGTGAAGATAGCTGACACGGAACTTCATTTGGGATCGACGAAGGTGGGGAAGTCGATGAGGTCCATGGCTTCCTTCAGCTTTGCGATATGGGCGCCACGGCCATAGCCGCGCGCGACCGCGTTCCCGCCTTTGTGACCGCTGATGAGGTCGTGGATTTCCTCTTTCGCCGGGCTGTTGCGGGCCGCGCCCTTCCAACTGTGCCTGAACGAATGGAAGACCTTTCGGGGATCATCGAACCCCTCGCCTTTCACGTCAGCGTTGGCCTCACACCACATCCCCCACCAACGGGTGAAATACCGACCGACCTTGTCGGTGTCAGGGTTCAACTCGGGGAAGATCATATCACGGGGTTTCAGGCCTCTGAGATGATCGAGAAAGCCGATCGCGATCAGTCGGTCGTGGATCGGAATCAGACGTTGGGCTGAGGAGTTCTTCACCCGCCTCGCGGCCCCTGCCTTGATCGGTCGCCCAGTGAGGTCGATGAGGTGAACGCCCTCTTCGACCTTGATCTCCTCACGGGTCAGGGTCGCCAACTCCTCCAGGCGGGCTCCCGTCCAGAGCGCGAGAATGGGGAGCCAAAACCGATGATCGCGCGTGACGATCGAGCCGGGCTCAACCCGATAGGCGCGATCGGACGACGCCCCCTGAAACATCGGCTTGGCGAAGATCGCCGCGATGTCGGCGCCGCTGTAGGGGGGCCGCTCTTCGGATTCCGCAGCGGACGGCTTTTTCATCGTCTTTGCCGCCGGGTTCTTCGCGATCAGGTCGCGATCGACGGCGAAGTCGAAGAGAGCCTTGAAGACCGTCGTCCAATTCCAAACGGTCTTGATGTGGAGCCGCTGATAGTCGCCCTCAGCCTGGAACCGGCGGATGACCTCATCGAACGGAACGTCATCCAGCGGTCGCTTCGTGACCGGCCAATCTCTGAGCGCGACCAAGAACCGATCCAAGTCTAGGGCCGTGATGTCGCTGATATCTGGGTCGCCCAGGAATTCGCTCAGGCGTTTCACATAGCCGCGTTGGCGGGGTTGGGTCGGCCGGGTTTGAGCCCAGAGGTCGAAGACAGCCAGAAGCTTCATCCCGCTCTTCGCTTGGGTGGGGGCGACCACCTGGGGAACGGTCGTCTCCTGACCTTCAGGCCACCCGTCGAAGCGATCGTGACGGAAGTCGTCGGTGAAGCGTTCGACATCCAGCCACGCGGATCGGAAAGCCTGAACCATCTGGGTCCGATCCAACACCGGATGATCGGGTGAGATGTTGACGCCTTGGCTCGTCAGGGCGGCGGCGAACCGTTGCCGGAAATCGTCCGGAAGGGGTTCGCGCGGGTTGTCCAGTCGGTAGCGAAGACGGCTGGCGTCCACCGCCTCCTGGGACTGACCCAGCGGTTTTAGGAAGCCATTCCAGGCCCTGTCATGGGCCGACTGGATGGAAGCGCGACGCCATTTCTCGATCGCGTTGAGAGCGGTCTGACGATCGATCAGAGGATGGGGCTGGAGGTCCAGGACCGGGGCTGGATCAGCCTGGAGGGCGCGGGTCGCGGCGATCTTTCGATCGATCTCTTCCAGGATCGGAATCGCCAGCCTTTGGGCTTCCCGTTTGTCCTTCGTGCCAAGACTGACGGTCACGAATTCCTTCACGCCGAAGGCTTCCAGACAGTCGGCTGGAATGCGCCGTCGCACCTTGTAGATGCCCGAATTTGGGGCGCGGATGACGTTCTCCATGAGGGCCATGTGTATCACCTATGTGCATCAGTGACACGGCCTCAAACCCTTATGGGGCCTGGAGTTTAGGTTTTATATGGGTTCGGCGAAGCGGTGGCTGGGGAACTAGGACTCGAACCTAGAATGACGGTACCAAAAACCGGAGTGTTACCATTACACCATTCCCCAGCAGGACCGGCGCAAACCCGGACCTGTCGGGCCGGGAGGGCGGTCAGATACGCCAAGGCCCGAGGGGATGCAACACCCGCTTTTCGGACATTTTTTCCGGACGCCAGAACGGCGCTTGCGGCCCTGTGACCCCGTCGCTATAAGCCCGCCTCCAAGTCGGAGTGTGGCTCAGTCTGGTAGAGCACTGCGTTCGGGACGCAGGGGTCGCAGGTTCGAATCCTGCCACTCCGACCATGGATTTACGACGGTTCCCGGCCGTCGATCCCGCACCTAGGTCGATCCGATTTCCTTGAGCCTGTGTCCGACGGTCTCGATCGTGCGATCACCGAGCGCGCGTCGCCGCGCCAGCAGTTCCGGTGAGCCGGCGTCATAGTCGGCCATCAGACGGCGAACGAACGAACCGTCCTGCACTTCTCGCAACACCTCGTCCATCGCTGCCCGCGACGCTTCGCCGATGACGCGCGGGCCGGTCAGATAGGCACCGTATTCGGCGGTGTTGGAGATCTTGGCGAAGGCCCCGGCGACGCCGCGTTCGAACATCAGGTCGGTGACCAGCTTGACCTCGTAGAAGCATTCGAACCAGGCGACCTCGGGCGGATAGCCGGCGTTGACCAGCTTCATAAAGGCCGCGTCGATCAGTTCGGCGACGCCGCCGCAGAGCACCACCTGCTCGCCGAACAAGTCGCTCTCGCATTCGGCGGCGAAGGTGGTTTCAAGGATGCCCTTGCGGCCACAGCCGAGCGCCGCCGCGTAGGAGAGGCCCAGTGCATGGGCACCGCCCGTCGCATCCTGATGGACCCCGAACAGGCAGAAGACCCCCTCCCCGGCCTCGAAGAGGTCGCGGATACGCGGGCCGATGCCCTTGGGAGAGGCGAGGATGACGTCCAGGTCGGGACGCGGGGTCACAAGGCCGAAGCGGACCGACAGGCCGTGGGCAAAAATCAAGGCCGCGCCTGGACGGATGTTCGGTTCGATCTCCCGGGTCCAGAGATCCCGGTGGGCTTCGTCGGAGACCATGACGGCGATGACGTCGGCACCGGCGGTTGCCTCACCCGCCGTCAGCACCGGAAAGCCATCGGCCTCGGCCCTGGCACGCGTGGCGGACGCGGACTTCAAGCCGACGACCACATCGGCGACGCCGGAGTCGCGCAGGTTCAGGGCATGGGTCCGGCCCTGACTGCCGTAGCCGATGACCGCGACGCGCTTGCCCCGGATGATCGACAGGTCACAGTCCTTGTCCTTGAAGACAGGCAGGGGGGCGGGCGATAGGGTCTGGCTCATGACCGCCCTTCTAACGCCATCAGACGTCGTCGGCTTCTGGAAAGCGGCCGGGCCCCCGTGTTGGTACAAGAAGTCCGACGCCTTCGACGCCGAGGTGCGGGAGGCGCTGGGTGAAGCGCATTTCGCCGCCGCGCGGCGCGAGCTGGACGGGTGGATGGAGACAGCGGACGGCGCGCTCGGCCTACTGATCCTGCTGGATCAGGTGCCGCGCAACATCTTCAGAGGCACGGCGCATCAGTTCGCCACGGACGCGCTGGCAAGGGTCTTCTGCAGGGACGGCATCGCCCGGGGATATCCGGCCGCGTTCGAGCCTGAGCTTCGGCAGTTCCTGCTGATGCCCCTGATGCATTCCGAGGCGCTGGCGGATCAGGACGCGCTGCTGCCTCTGGTGGCCGACATGCCGGAGACTTTGAAGTTCGCCCATGTCCACAGGGACATCATCGTGCGGTTCGGTCGTTTCCCGCATCGTAATGCCGCGCTGGGCCGCGAGACGACGGCCCAAGAGCAGGCGTTTCTGGATCAGGGCGGGTTCGGAGGCTGAGACGATTGGACTCGCGGACTACCGAGTCTCACGAGTCCAATTTCTTCGTTCTTACTTTAGCCTATGCCTATACCCGTCTGAATAAACGTATTGTTTTTGGTTCGGCGCGAGAGCGCGGCTTTGCACCTCCGCAGGTCGGGTCGCCCGGTGCGACAGCGTGGCTGCGCGTTCCTGTGTGCAACTGATTCGTCGGCCTGTCGGGTGTCGCGAATCACCGGCAAAGTGGACGGATGAACGCCATGGCCGCCCTCTCCGACCTTCAGGACCGCACCGGAGCGCAGTCGGCCGTCTCTACCGACCATCCCGAGTGGCAGTACCTGAACCTGCTGCGGGACATCCTGGACAACGGCGCACGGCGCGATGACCGGACCGGCACGGGAACGCTCGGCGTGTTTGGCCGCCAGATGCGGTTCGATCTGTCCCGGGGCTTCCCCCTTCTGACGACCAAGAAGCTGCACCTGCGCTCCATCATCGTGGAGCTGCTGTGGTTCCTGCGCGGCGAGACCAACATCCGCTGGCTGAAGGAAAACGGCGTCAGCATCTGGGACGAATGGGCCGACGTCGAGGGCGAGCTGGGGCCCGTCTATGGCAAGCAGTGGCGGTCGTGGGCCGCGCCGAACGGCCAGTCGATCGACCAGATCCAGCGTCTGGTCGAGGGCCTGAAGACCAACCCCAACAGCCGCCGCCACATCGTATCGGCCTGGAACCCCGCCGACATCGAGGACATGGCCCTGCCGCCCTGTCACTGCCTGTTCCAGTTCTTCGTCGCGGACGGGAAGCTGAGCTGCCAGCTGTATCAGCGCTCGGCCGATGTGTTCCTGGGCGTGCCGTTCAACATCGCCTCCTACGCCCTGCTGACGCACATGATGGCGCATGTGACGGGACTGAAGCCGGGTGAGTTCATCCACACCTTCGGCGACGCCCACCTGTATCTGAACCACGTCGAGCAGGCCCAGCTGCAGCTGACCCGCCAGCCGCTGCCACTGCCAACCATCACGATCGCGCCGCGCGATGACCTGTTCGCCTTCGAGCGCGAGGATTTCGTGCTCAGCGGCTATGAAGCCCATCCGCACATCAAGGCGGCGGTCGCGGTCTAGGATGGCGCTGCCCCACATCGCCATCGTCGTCGCGCGCGGGCGCAATGGCGTGATCGGTCGGGATGGCGATCTGCCATGGCGGCTGCGGTCGGACCTGCAGCGGTTCAAGGCCATCACGCTGGGCAAGCCCTGCATCATGGGTCGCAAGACGTGGGAGAGCCTGCCGCTCAAGCCCCTGCCCAGCCGACTGAACCTGGTGCTGTCGAAGGACGAATCGTTCGAGCCGACCGGGGCCGTAGCCGTGACCCGGTTCGACGAGGCGCTGGAGATCGCGCGTGAACAGGCGCTGGACGACGGCGTCGACGAGATCTGCGTGATCGGCGGCTTCGCCCTGTTCGAGCTGGCCTTGCCCCGCGCGCGCCGACTGTACATCACCGAGGTCGAGGCCGAACCGGAAGGCGACGCCTGGTTTCCGGCCCTTGACGAAAGCCTCTTTGCCGAGACAGCCAACGAACGCCATGATGCGGGCGAGAAGGACGATCATCCTTTCGTCTTCCGCGTCCTTGAACGCCGCTGAGATCAGGAGCCCTCCCCATGCTGACCTCCACCACCAACGACATCCACGGTCACCGCATCGTGCGCCACATCGGCGTGGTGCGCGGCGTCACCGTGCGGTCCAGGAACCTGGTGTCCGACGCCATCGGCGGCGTGCAGTCCATGCTGGGCGGCCGCGTCGGGGCCTATGTGAAGTTGGCCGAGGCTGGCCGCCAGGAAGCCTTCGACCTGCTGCTGGAACACGCCCGCGCTGCCGGGGGTAACGCCCTGCTGGCGGTCCGGTACGAGTCCAACGAGATCATGCCGGGCGTGACCGAAGTTCTCGCCTACGGGACGGCCGTGGTGGTCGAGCAGGGCTAAGATGAGGGATTAGGGCGTAGTGAGTAGGGAGTAGGGATTAGCGGACTGGTGCGTGGACGCCCCGTCTTGGCCGGATGTGCTGAAGACCTGAGCCCTACTCCCTACTCCCTACTCCCTACTGCCTTCATTTCTGGCATCGCATCCGTGCCGCATAGCCGGTCCCAGAAGCGGAAGTAGAGCCCGAAGTTCGTCTTCATGTGGGTGTGGTGACGGCTATGGTGGGTCGCGGTGATCAACTGTGATCCCACACGGCCTCGCACCCAGTTCTGGGGCCACATCTCCCAGCCGCAGTGGTTCATGACGGCCGTGGCGGTCATGACGGCGAGCAGCACCGCCAGCATCCAGATGTTGAGCGGCATGACGAAGGCCAGAAGCGGCAGGAGCCAGGCCGTCAGGGCGGCCTCGGCCGGGTCGAAGGCGAAGCTGGCGAAGGGACTGGGATCGCGCGCACGGTGGTGCGCAGCGTGGGCCCAGGGGAAGAAACGCCGATCATGCAGCAGGCGGTGTGTCCAGTAGTAGTGGGTGTCCTGGATGATCAGCAGCAGCAGGAAGCTGACCGGCAACCACCAGAGCGGATAGGCCAAGGGATCGACGTAGATCATCGTACCGCCCGCCTTCCACGCCTCCAGCGCGATGGCGGTCGGGAAGGCGTAGATCGGCGTCGACAGCAGCGAGAACCGGATCTCGTGCAGCATCAAGCGCCGGGACGGACGCTCCCGGTTCAGTCGGGTGCCGACGCCGGACGCCCGCCCCCAGACGGCCCACCAGACGGTGCCCGCGATCACAAGATAGCGAGCACCGATGATCAGGCTGAGCCAGAAGGTGGAAAGCAGGACGCCGGTGAGGGTCATGGCTCCGCTTTACCCAATCCTCCCCCATTGGGGGAGGTGGCGCGACGCCGCTTGGCGTCGGGACGGAGGGGGCATTCTACAAAGGCGGTGTCTGGGGTCCACCCCCTCCACCACTTCGTGGTCCCCCTCCCCCTACGGGTGAGGATTAATGAAGGACCGCCATGTCGCCCCGGGAGAAGGCCTTCAGTTCGTCCTGACGGCCGTCGCGCACCTTCAGGACCCAGTTGGGATCTGACAGCAGGGCGCGGCCGACGGCGATGAGGTCGAACTCCTCGCGTTCCATGCGGGCGATCAGGCCGTCCAGCGACGCGGGCTGGGACCCGGCCCCGCCGAACGCGGCGATGAACTCGCCGTCCAGACCCACAGAGCCGACGCTGATGGTCGGCTTGCCCGTGATCCGCTTGGCCCAGCCCGCGAAGTTCAGGTCCGAGCCCTCGAACTCGGGCTCCCAGAAGCGGCGCTGAGAGCAGTGGAAGACATCCACGCCCGCATCCGACAGCGGCATCAGCCAGTCCGCCATCTCGTCGGGCGTCAGGGCGATCTTGGCGGCATAGTCCTGCTGCTTCCATTGCGACAGACGGATGATCAGAGGCAGGTCGGGCCCCAGGCCCTCACGCACCGCCTTGACCACCTCGACCCCGAACCGGGCCCGTTCAGCGATCGACGGGCCGCCCCAGCGGTCACCGCGCGCGTTCAGCCCGGCCCAGTAGAACTGGTCGATCAGATAGCCGTGGGCGGAATGGATCTCGGCCGCGTCGAAGCCGAGCTCGCGCGCCGCCCGGGCGGACTTGCCGAAGGCAGCGATGGTGTCGGCGATGTCCTCTTCGGTCATCGGCTCGTACTTCTGCTTGCCGGGCGCGACGAGGCCGGACGGGCTGTCGACCTGACCCAGCGGCTGCCACTCCGCTCCCTGCCCGCGGGCGGAACCGACGTGCCAGATCTGCGGCGCGATCAGGCCGCCGGCGGCGTGGACCTCGTCCACCACGGTCTTCCATTGCGGCAGGGCCTCGCCGTGGAAGACGGGCACGTTGAAATCGTTGCGCGCGGCCGGACGTTCGACCACCGTGCCCTCGGTGATGATCAGACCCACCTGCCCCTCGGCCCGGCGACGATAGTAGGCCGCGACGTCCGACGTCGGCACGCCGGCCGGGCTGAACGACCGGGTCATGGGGGCCATGACGATGCGGTTAGGCAGGGTCAGCCCCTTGATGGTGAAGGGGCGGAACAGGGTGTCGACGCTCATGGGGATCCTCGGACGGAACGATGACGGCAAGGTGGCGTGTGGCGTTGCGTTTGAAAACCCGCCGGAGCGACTTTTCTGACCTGTTCACCTGCCGGAACGGTGTCGGCCCTAGATGAGGTTGGGCGCGCTAGAGGCCCAGCTGGCCTGCCAGCGCCGTCGCGATGGCATCGAACCGGGCCGCGAGGTCGCCGGTCGACAGGGGTGCGCCGGCGTCGCCGGCCTGACGCACGGAGGCATCAAGAGGCAGATCCCCCAGGAAGACGATCTCAAGCCGCTCGGCCGCGGCGGCGGCCCCGCCGCGCCCGAAGACGTCGCCCGACATGTTCTCGATCAGGCCGAGCGTGGGGACATTCACGCGCTGGAACAGGGTGTGGGCGCGGCGCGCGTCGGCCAGCGCCACCTCCTGCGGCGTCGAGACGATCACCGCGCCGTCCAGCGGCGTCTTCTGGATCAGGGTGAGTTGCACGTCGCCGGTCCCGGGCGGCAGGTCGACAACAAGGACGTCCAAAGGCTGCTCGGCCGTGCCCCAGCGGGTCTGTGTCAGCATCTGGGTCAGGGCCTGGGAGGCCATCGGGCCGCGCCAGACCATGGCGTCCTCGGCCTTGGTCAGCAGGCCGACCGACATAGCCTTCAGGCCATGGGCGAGATGCGGCTCCATCATGCCGTCGCGGTAGTCGGGCTTGCCTGAAATGCTCAGCATGGTCGGCAGGCTGGGGCCATGGACGTCCGCATCCAGGATGCCGGTCGACAGGCCCGCGCGAGCGAAGGCGGCGGCCAGGTTGACCGCGACGGTCGACTTGCCGACCCCGCCCTTGCCGCTGGCGACGGCCAGCACGCGGCGGACGTGGGCGGGACGATCCGTTGGCACGGGCGCGCGGGGCCGGGTCTGGTCTACCGCCTGGGGCGACAGCGAGGCCTTGCGCGACGGCGGCGCGGCTTCCGCCGTCAAGATGACGGAGACCTTGGTCATACCGGGCATGGACGTCAGAGCCGCCTCGGCCGCGTCGCGCACGGGGGCATAGGTGGAGGCGGCCGATGAGGGCACTTCGATGACGAAGCCTGCGCGATCCGGCGCGACCGTCAGCCCCTTGACCACGCCCGCCTCGACCAGACCCAGTCCCGTTGCGGGATCAGGGATGGCGTTGAGGACGGCTTCGACGGCGGCGCGGTCGATCACGGGGTAGCTCCGGCAGCTTGCGGGGGTCGGGGGCGCGTTCTATCCGCAGAGCCAGTCGCAAGCGAGCATTCCGTGTCCAGGACCTCTCTCATCACCCTGATCGTCGGCCCGACGGCCTCGGGAAAGTCGCGGCGCGCGCTGGAGATGGCCGAGGCGACCGGCGCCGCCATCATCAACGCTGACAGCCAGCAGCTGTACGCCGACCTGCGCATCCTGTCCGCCCGACCGTCACCAGAAGACGAGGCCCGGGTTCCTCACCATCTGTATGGGGTGGTCGATGCCTCCGATGCCTGGTCCGTGGGCCGATGGACGCGGGCCGTCCTGCCGCTCCTGGCCGAGCTTCAGGCCACAGGACGACCGGCGCTGGTCGTCGGCGGAACTGGGCTCTATTTCTCTGCTTTGACAAAGGGTTTGGCTGACATTCCTGCCGTATCCGGTGAAGCCCGAGACGCGGCCATGGCGCTTTACGACGCTGAGGGCGAACCGGCATTTCGCAGGATGCTCGCCGAGCTGGATCCGGCCGCGGAAGCCGGGATCGAGGCTGGCGACCGCCAGCGCCTGACCCGCGCCTATGCGGTGGCGAGCGCGACGGGCCGATCCCTGTCGGACTGGCGCGCGACGACCAGGCCGTTGCTAGCTCCCGGATCCTACGAGCACGTGGTGATCGAGCCGGACCGGGCGGCGCTTTATGCCGCCTGCGACGCGCGCGTGGACGCCATGATCGCGGGGGGGGCTCTGGACGAGGTCCGGACACTGATCGCGCGCGGGCTGGACCCGGCCCTGCCCGCCATGAAGGCCGTGGGGGTGCGGGAGCTGATGGCCTGTCTGGCGGGCGAAACGACGCTGGCGGATGCCACGGTGGCGATGAAACAGGCCACGCGGAACTACGCCAAGCGGCAACTGACGTGGTTCAGGAACCAGTGCCGGGATTGGCCGCGCGCCACCTAGCGCAACATCCAGCTCAGCAGCAGCAGGACGAACAGGCCCGCACTGACGGCCTGCCAGAAGCGGACGGGCTCGCGCTCCATGAGGGACAGGCCGCGGCGGGGCGGGACGGCGGCGGCGCTGCCGGCCTCGAGCACATGGATCAGTTCCTCGACGCTGTCGAAACGATCGGCCGGATCGACCGACAGGGTGCGCAGGATGGTGGCTTCCAGCCAGGCGGGCATGTCGGGGCGATGCTGGGTCGGGCGGGTGGGACGGTCGAAGCGTATGCGGCTGAACTCCGTCTCCTGACCCGAGGGGTATTCAGATGTGAAGATGCGATAGAGGGTGACGCCCAGGGCATATTGGTCGGTCAGGGCGTCGCCGGGGTTGCCCGCGAACATCTCCGGAGCCTTGTAGCCGGGCGTGCCGGGGGCCTCGGCCTCGGCGAACTCCTCGACGCGCGGCAGGCGGGCGACGCCGAGGTCGATCAGCTTCAGACCGCCGTCGGCTTCGAGGATGACATTGTCGGGCTTGATGTCCCGGTGAGCGATGCCGAGCCTGTGCAGCGCCGCCACGCCTTTCGACAGTCGGATGCAAAGATCGAGACCTGTCGGGATATCAAACGGTTCCTCAGCGATCTTTGCATGCAAGGTGCGACCGACGTAGAGCGGCTGGGCGATGTAGAGGCCGCTCTGGCGACCGGGCTCCAGACTGATCGTCTTGCCGACATGCGGGCTTTCGATGCGGCGACCGATGAAGCTCTCGCGCAGGAAGGCACCGCGCGCGCCGCTTTCGGACAGCAGGGCGGGTTTGGGGAATTTCAGCACCAGGCGGTCGCCGCCCTCCCCATCCCTCGCTGAGAAGACGCGGGTGTATTTGCCGTCTGACAGCACGCGGTCCAGTACGAAGCCGTCGATGCGGTCGCCGGCCGTCGGCAAGGCAAGGATCAGCAGGTCGGCCGCCTCGGCCCCGATCGCGTCCTGATCCACAGCACCGGGGCGGATGACATCGATGACCAAGGCGGTGGCGTTGTCGCGGGTCTCGGCCTGCCCGGCCGCAGCGACCACGGCCTGGGCATCGGCTTCGGGCGAGGCGCGCCGGGCGAGCAAGTCGGCCAGCTCGGCCTCAGACACGACACCGTGCACGCCGTCTGTGGTCAGCAACAGCCGGTCATGCGCCTTCAGGGTGACCGCACGGGTGTCCAGCCTGAGATCAGGCTCGATGCCGACCGCGCGATAGAGGACGTGGCTGAGACCGGGTTGGGCCAGGACATGGTCCTCGGTCAGCCGGGTCAAGACACCGTCACGGAAGTGCCAGGCCCGGCTGTCGCCTACGTGCAGCACCGTCGCCTCTCGGCCGCGCATGACCAGGGCGGTGAAGGTCGTGGCGGCACCCGCCATGTCCGGATCAGATCGCCCCTTTGCATGGAGCCAGCGATTGTAGCCCGACAGCGCCGCCACACCGGCCGCCGCCACACCCTTCAGCGGGTTCTGATCGACATAGGCGTCGATGAAGGTCCGCCCGGCCAGTTCGGACGCGATCCGGCCAGCCCTCGATCCACTGACGCCGTCAGCGACCAGGGCGACCATGCCGTGCAGCGCCTGTTCCGACGGGCTGCCGATGTGGACGGCCCCGAAGTCCTGATTGTCCGCGCGCGGCCCCTTCGCCGTGGCGAACCCCGCCGCGATCTGAAGCCGTGCGTCCGCGCTCATCATCGATCCCCCTGCCGATGAGGAGACGTCGTTTCGTAACTTGGAAGCAAGAGGCTTGACGCCTATATTGATCGTGCCGGGGCTTCGGTCCCGGCTATGGTGATAAAAGCGCCTGTAATAAGCGGACCGGACCCGGGTGCGATTCCCGGCGGCTCCACCATTTCTCCCCGCGTTATCGGCGGAGCGAGCATGGGGCCGACTAGCATCGACGGACGTGTAAAGAGGATTGCCTTCGCCCGTCCTGGCCCACCGTATCGGGCCATTTTCTAACTGCGAACGATAACTTCGCTGGAGAAGTCCGCCTCGCCGCGTAATGCGGTTCGGTTGATTTCGAACACTTAAGTCCTGGGGGTTCAGATCCCCAGGCGGGGCCTGTCGGGAGCCTGGCAACAGAATCCCGGCGCTTTGCCGCAAAATCCCATCTTTCGCCCGTCGCGCGTGGCCGCTATCACGTGCGGTCAGTGAGGGTTTTCATGGCCGACGACGCCCAGCCGATCGACGAGATGCAGTACGAGAAGCTCGCGCAGGACGCCCTGCGCGGGGTGATCCGCGCCGCCCTCGAACGCGCCGCCAGCCCACAGGGCATTCCTGGAGCCCATCACTTCTACATCACCTTCAAGACCCGGGCCGCCGGTGTGTCGGTGCCGCCGGATGTGGTGGCCAAATACCCGGACGAGATGACCGTCGTCCTGCAGCACCAGTACTGGGACCTGACCGTCGAGCACGACCTGTTCTCGGTCATGCTGAAGTTCGGTGGCATGCCCAAGGTGCTGACGGTGCCGTACAATGCGGTCACCCGCTTCTATGACCCGAGCGTGCAGTTCCTGCTGCAGTTCGAGGCGCCAGAGCCCGTGGCCCAGACGGTGGCTGAGCTGCCCGCCCCGCCCAAGCGTTCCGAGCCCGTGGCGTCGGGTGACGACGGCCCGAAGGTCGTTTCGCTGGACCAGTTCCGCAAGAAGTAGGCTTCACGCCCGCTTCGTCCGCGCTAACCTCCGAACATCGGTTTCGGAGACACCCGTGGTCAGAGCCCTCGTCATCGTCATGGTCTGGTTGGTCGCCGGGTCAGCCTCGGCCCAGAGCCGGTTCGACGGCTGGGCTTCGGCCATTGTCGCGGCCGACTGGAGGACCAGCACCGGGGAGCCGATCCAGGCCTTTGACAACGCGCGCCGCGACCTGACCGAGGGCTTCCTTGCCGCAGGGTTCAGCCGGGCCGACATGGTCGATGTGACGTTGAGGCCCGATGCGCGCCCCGTCACAACAGCCGAGGACGCCGTGCAGCGCATCGCCGAGACGACCTCGCGGGCCCAGCGCGGCTGCTTCCTCTACATCACGTCGCACGGCCTACCGGAGCAGATCGTGTTTGGACCGGACGTTATCCTGACGCCGACGCTGCTGGCGACCCTGATGCGCAACTGGTGCGGCGAGCGGCCGACGGTGCTGGTGCTATCGGCCTGCTTTTCTGGATCGTTCACCGATGCGCTCGCAGGCCCGAACCGCATGATCCTGACGGCGGCGCGGCGGGACCGGGCCTCTTTCGGGTGCAGCGAGGATGCGGTCTATCCCTATTTCGACGGCTGCGTCATCGAGCGACTGCCCACAGCGACGGATTTCATCGCGCTTGGCAATGCGGTGAGGTCCTGCGTCAAGGACCGTGAGGAAGCCGAGGGCTTGAGCCCGGCCTCGGAGCCCCAGGTCTTCATCGGGGCCAATATGCAGCTGCTGGTGCCGACGTTGAGGTTCAATCGGCCGTCATCCTGACACCCCGTTGGCAGCAGCGAGGCCGCATACCCGAGGTACACCCAAAAGGAGACTCACATGCTGACCGGAGGCTGCCACTGCGGGGCGATCCGCTATGAGACGGCGAGCGAGGCGATCCACCACGCTCTTTGCCACTGCTTGGACTGCCGCAAGGCCGCGGGAGCCCCGGCCGTCGCCTGGGCGCTGGCTCCGGCGGACCGGGTGAAAATCTCGGGGGAGCCCGTGTGGTACGCCTCGTCCGAGCATGGACGACGCGGCTTCTGCGGTGTGTGTGGGACCGGCTTGTTCTACACCAACGACGTGATCTTCCCCGGCCAGATCGATGTGCAGAGCGCCACACTGGACGATCCCGACGCCATTCCGCTCCAGGGCCAGATCCAGATCGCCGAACGCATCGGCTGGATGGGCCATCTGGAGCAACTACCCGCCTTTGATCGCTATCCCGGGCCGCCCGAGGCCTGACGGGGAAAGGCGCGGATGGTGATGCGCTCGCGCTCGCCCTCGCGCCGTTCGACCAGCAACCGCGCCACCTGAGCGTCGTCGTGGAAGAGATAGCCTTTGATGGCGTCGAGCAGAGCCTTTGCGAGGTTATCGAGGTCCATCCAGGGCGGCTCGCCAACGTGCTCCATCACGATCTCGACGACGAAATCGCCATATGAGGGCCGGGCCCCGCGCCATTCCTTGCGGAAGAACTCATAGACCAGCGGCTTGTAGTACTTGGCCTGGGTGGTCAGGCCGTCGATCATGACGACGACAGCGTCGCCCTCCTCGCGCGCACGCACCTTTCCCGACACGATCCAGTCTGAAGTCACGCGCGTCCGCCTTGCCCGGTCATGTGCCCGTGCTACACGCCTGCGCATTCTCCCGCCACGCCTTCGCGAGTGCTCCAGACCATGACCGCCCACCGCACCGAGACCGATACCTTTGGCCCCATCGAGGTCGCCGCCGACCGGTACTGGGGCGCTCAGGCGCAGCGCTCGCTGGGCAACTTCAAGATCGGTTGGGAGAAGCAGCCCCTGCCGATCGTGCGGGCGCTGGGCATCGTCAAGCGCGCGGCGGCCGAGACCAACATGGCGCTGGGCCGGCTGGACCCCGCCATCGCCACGGCCATCATCAAGGCGGCTGACGAGGTGATCGAAGGCAAGCTGAACGATCACTTCCCCCTGGTGGTCTGGCAGACGGGCTCGGGCACCCAGTCGAACATGAACGCCAATGAGGTGATCTCGAACCGGGCCATCGAGATCCTGGGCGGCGAGATGGGCTCCAAGAAGCCGGTCCACCCCAACGACCACGTCAACATGAGCCAGTCGTCCAACGACACCTATCCCACGGCCATGCATGTGGCCTGCGCCGAAGAGGTGGTGCACCGCCTGCTGCCGGCCCTGGCCAAGTTGCGGAACGCACTCAATGACAAGGCCGAGGCGTGGAAAGGCATCATCAAGATCGGCCGGACCCACACCCAGGACGCGACGCCGCTGACGCTGGGTCAGGAGTTCTCAGGTTACGTTCAGCAGGTGACGAAAGGTATTGAGCGCATTGAACAAACTCTTCCCGATCTGATGCAGCTGGCCCAAGGCGGAACGGCGGTCGGTACGGGCCTGAACGCCCCCATCGGTTTCGCCGAGGGCGTGGCTGACAAAATCGCCCAGATCACCGGCCTGACCTTCACCACGGCCCCGAACAAGTTCGAGGCCCTGGCCGCCCACGACGCCATGGTCATGAGCCACGGCGCGATCAACACAGTGGCCGCCAGCCTGTTCAAGATCGCCAACGACATCCGCTTCCTGGGGTCTGGTCCGCGGTCGGGTCTGGGCGAACTGGCCCTGCCGGAGAACGAGCCGGGGTCGTCGATCATGCCGGGCAAGGTCAATCCGACCCAGTGCGAAGCCCTGACGCAGGTCTGTGTCCAGGTGTTCGGCAACCACGCGGCCATCACCTTTGCCGGGTCACAGGGGCATTTCGAGCTGAACGTCTTCAACCCGGTGATGGCCTACAACTTCCTGCAGTCGGTGCGACTGATGGCCGATGCGGCCGTCAGCTTCACTGACAACTGCGTGGTGGGCATCGAACCCCGGATCGACAACATCGAGCGAGGCCTCAACAACTCCCTGATGTTGGTCACAGCCCTGAACGGAAAGCTGGGCTACGACGCCTGCGCCAAGATCGCCAAGACGGCGCACAAGAACGGCACGACGCTGCGTCAGGAAGCGGTCGGCGGTGGCTATCTGACTGATGCGGAGTTCGACGAGGCGGTGCGCCCCGAGAAGATGATCTCGCCGGGTTGAGACCAAAGTGGCCGCTCTGACCCGCCCCTACTGGATCGAGGCGCGCTTCGAGCGACGCGAGGGGTGGGACGATGGCGGATATCCGTTCAACCTGCCGGCGGTGCGATCGCTGCACAGTCTGATGTTCCACCCCAATGTGACGTTCCTCGTCGGTGAGAATGGATCAGGCAAGTCGACGTTGATCGAGGCCCTCGCCGTCGCCTGGGGCTTCAATCCCGAGGGCGGCGGACGCGAGCACAGGTTCGGTACACGTGAGAGCCATTCACCGTTGCACAAGTTCGTTCGGCCCGTTCGGGCCCCCGTTGGCGTCAAGGACGGCTTCTTCCTGAGAGCCGAGAGCTTCTTCACCGTGGCCAGCTACCTCGAGGACATCGGCGCCATTCGATACGGCCAGAAATCGCTTCACGAACAGTCACATGGCGAAAGTTTCTTCGCCTTGTTCGACAACCGCTTCGTCGGTGACGGGCTGTATATTCTTGACGAACCGGAGGCTGCCCTGTCGCCCAGCCGACAGCTGTCGTTCCTCGCGCGGATGCACGAGCTGGTCATGGCCCGGTCACAACTGATCATCGCGACCCATTCGCCGATCCTGCTCGGATATCCGAACGCCTGGATCTACCAGGCATCGCGGCACGGGCTGGACCGGATCGAGTACGAGGACACCGATCACTATCAGGTCACACGGAACTTCCTGACCCGACGCGAGACCATGCTGAAGGCCCTGCTGTCAGACGACTGATCAGGGCTTGTCGCGGATCGTTGCGCCGACAGGCGCCAGGGCCAGCTTCGCCAGCTCCAGATCCTTGAGCGCGAAAGGAATGCCGATGATCGAGATGAACTCGACGATCGCGATCAGCAGGTGCGAGAGGGCGATGTACCAGCCGGCGAAGATGAACCAGATGACGTTCAGGCCGATGCCGAAGCAGCCGATGCCCTGCCCTTCGGCCTCGCCGGCCCAGACGACCTCGCGTCCGAAGGGCCAGAACGAATAGCTGGCGATGCGCCACGCCGCGCGGGTCCAGGGCAGTCCAACGAGGGTAAGGGCCAGGATCGCGCCGCCCAGCAGCCACAAAAGGCCGCTGATCCACCCGCCGAAGATGAACCACAGGATGTTCAGGATCAGTCGGATCAAGCGCGTCGTCTCCCCGTCGGCCGATCGCCGACCCCCGATACATAGGCCAAGGCTCGGCCTTTGACAGCGGCGGCCTGGTGAATTCGCCGTAAGTGGCGTCAGAGGCCGGTGTGTCCAGGTCGAGGCGGATCGGCCTGTATCGGGCTTCAACGCCGGGCCACAGGCCTGATAACCCTGACAGAGGCAAATGACGGGATGCCGTGGCGCTTGATGGCGGGCGCGGCTACCTTGGTTTGTCCCGGCTTCGGGAGCGCGGTCACGCCGCTCCGCGGCGGTACTTGAGAGATCGAGATGGGCGAGGTCATCAACCTGAACCGAGCACGCAAGGCCCGCGACAAGGCGGAAGCCAAGGCGAACGCGGCCAGCAACCGCGCCGCCCACGGCCGAACCAAGGCTGAGCGCAAGGCCGCCGACGTCGAGCGCGAGCGGGTCGAACGGCTTCTGGATCAGTCGAAGCGGGAGGACTGACATGGGCGGCTCATCTGACCCTCGGCGGCACAGCCTGATCGCCCTGATGGCCCTGCAGCGCGCCAAGGCGATCCGCGAACGCGAACAGCGGGAAGCCGGGACGGCCGGGGCCGAACCGAAGCCGAAGAAGAAGGGCTGGTTCGGCTAATCTGTTCGTGGTGCACGCGCGAGCAGCACCTGCCCACCGAGCACCAGGGCCAGCCCTACCGCCGCTGGCCAGCCGAAACGGGCGTCCTCGAACAGGGCTGACACGAGCATAGCGATCGGCGGCGTAAGCGCGGAGATATAGCTGGCCAGCGCATAGCCCCGTGCCTTGGCAACGGCGAAATAGGTCACGAAGGCGATGACCGAACCGAACACGGCCAGATACAGCAGCGAAATGACGTAACCGGGGCTCGGGTCGATGGTGAACCGTGCGCCGGTTGCCAGCCCGAACACAGCCAGCATCCCCGTGCCATAGGCCATGGCCCATGCGGTCTGAGGCAGGATGGCCGAACCCGACTGCTGACCGCGCCAGGAGAAGTAGTTGCCGATCGCCGAGCTGAGCACGGCCAGCAGAGCGAGACCGATGCCGACCAGGGCCCGCTGATCCAGCCCTTCGCCCAACGCCTCTCCCCCCGACAGAACCGCGACGCCGACGATGCCGAGCGTCGCCCCGATCCAGGCGGCGCGGTGGGCCCTCTGCCCCACGACGAGGCGAAACAGGACAAGATTCAGGAAGGCCAGGGCGGCGAATACGACCGCGACGATCGCCGAGGTGACGTTCTGCTCGGCGGCATAGGTGAAGGAGTAGCTGACCGCGAAGACGAAGGCCCCCTGCCCAACCGCCGCGAGATGCTGGGCGCGGTTGAGCGTCAGAGACCGTCCCGTAACGGCGCATCCTGCAAAGATCAGGAGCGCCGCCAGTCCGAAGCGCCAGGTCAATGAGGCGGCGGGGTCAACGGTGCCGAGCTGCCAGGTGATGGCGTACCAGGTCGTGCCCCAGATGACGGCGCAGACGATGACGCCGGCAATGGCCAGCGCGCTGGCTGACGGCTTCACAAGGGACTGAAACGGCAAGGCGGCGACTCGATGGTGGGAGCGAAGGCGGCTCCGCTTGCGCCCATCCCTACCGCGGCGCAACCGCGGCCGGGCAGACTGCTGACAGAAATCAGGCGCGCAGCTTCAGAGCGGCGCGAGAGGCTTCAGGCACGCGGGCGTAGACTGTCGGGGGACGAATGCCTAGGCGTGCCCGGGCCGTCTCAAGCGGTTCGGCGAACAGGGCCTCGTAATCCAGCGATGGCAGCCACTGGGCTCGGCGACCGTTCCGCCACGCCTGCCAGACCGCTCGCCGCGCCGGGATCGAGCGGTTCTCGCGCTGGATCTCCCGGGCCGCGCCCCAGCCGATGAAGGCGAAGCCAAGGTTCTGGGTCTGGCCATAGGAGAAGGAGACTACACAAGCCTCCCCCAGCGCATCGGTGCTGTATCCGGTCAGGACGTGCCAGATGTCGTGGATGTCGCGCAGGCGGCGCGAGTACCAGACGACCGGATGCGGCGCGTCGATCTCGGGCGCGACCTCACGCGCGGTCTCGGCCAGGCCATCGGCCGTAAAGCCGCGCGCTTCGCGAAAGGCGCGATACTCGCCGCCGACCGTCCCCGGCGCAAAACGGGCCAGCCAGGCCGGGTCATCGAGGCGATGCGCCAGTTCCTGTCGCAGAAAGGCCTGGCGACCGCCCTCGACGGTGCGCAGCATGCGGTTATAGCCCCTGGCACCGGAGGCTCCGGTCAGGGCGCGCATGATCTCGAACACCTGGGCGGTGTCTTCCTTGTCGCGGATCAGGCGGTTGAACGCCTTGAGCGCCGCCAGCGGCCGCAGCCGCTGGGGTGCGATCTCCTGAAAATCGTCGGGATAGACGGCCGCGTCCATCGTCATCGGTTACATCCGGCTGAGAGGCGCATAGTCTATCGCAACTGACGCCCCTGCCCAAGCGGTCATACGGATCTCGCCCGTGCTCAAGAAGCGCTCTGTCGTCCTTGCCGGCCACGCCACCTCGGTGGCGCTGGAACCGGAGTTCTGGGCGGTTCTGGACCAGGTCGCGGCGCAGCGTGGACTGAGCCAGGCCGGGCTTCTGGCCTGGGTCGACGAAACCCGCGGGCGACGCTCGCTGGCCTCGGCGTGCCGCCTGCTCGCGCTCGAAACGGCGGCGTCAGGAAGGATCACTGGCGAGACCGACCAATAGGGCGCAGGGTCGAGGCACAATCAGGAGCAACCGACGTGGCAGCCTTGGATCGCAATCTTCTTTCGCCCATCATCTTCGGGGTTCTGATCGCGGTTGGACTGATCGGGGCCGGCGTCGCCATCGGCGGGGGCGTGATCAACGCCCAGACCGGTAACCGGCAAGTCACCGTGCGCGGCGTCGCAGAGCGCAACGTGATCGCCGATCTGGCTGTCATGCCGCTGCGGTTCACAGTGGCGGGCGAAGACCTCCCTACCGTTCAGGCCCAGATCGACCGGGATCTCGGCCTCGTGCGGACCTTCCTGCAGCAGCAGGGCTATGCCGACGACACCATCAGCATCGGCCGGCTGGAGGTCACCGATACCCGCAGCCAGACCTATGCCCCCTCGGAGGGCACACCCCGGTATGTCGTCGCCCAGAGCGTGACGGTGCGCACCAACGACGTCGCGCGCGTCGCCCAGACCGAGCGGGCGCTGAACGACCTGGTGCGCCAGGGCGTACTGCTGGACTTCACTGCCCCTACCTATGTCTTCACCGGCCTGAACGACGTGCGGCCCGAAATGATCGCTGAGGCGACAGCGTCCGCGCGGTCTGGCGCCGAACAGTTCGCCAACGATTCGGGCGCGCCGCTCGGACCCATCCGCCAGGCCACACAAGGATCGTTCGAGATCCTGGCGCGCGAGGATGTCGACAGTGAATCCACCTCACTCAACAAGCGGGTCAGGGTCGTGGCGACCGTGACCTATCAGCTTCGCTGACGGCCCCATGAAAAACGGCCCCGGATCGCTCCGGGGCCGTCGTTTCTCTTCAGGAGGCGAAGACCTATCCGGTCCGCGCCTCCAGACTGGTGATCTCCTCCTTGAGCCGGAGCTTTTGTCGCTTGAGCTTCCTGACCTGCAACTCATCCACGGAAGGTCGGCCGAACTCGCGCTGAATGGTCTCATCCAGCATGCGGTGACGGTTTCCCAATTCGCGGATACGAGCTTCTATGGTCATGGCTTGCGCCTCCATGTCTAAGGGACGAGGGTAGTGAGCGCCCGGATTGACGACTTGGGGAATCACGTTTCGGTGACGCAAGACGTTGTTATCCAAACTTCCGGACACAGACTTTCCTCAGGACCAGCCTCCCCGAAAAGATGGACCAAGTTGTGAACGGAGCCGCACAGCCCCCGCGACGCCTTGTTGTCGGCATTTCCGGCGCATCAGGGGTGATTTACGGCGCTCGCGTGCTGGATGCGCTGAACGAACTGGGGGTCGAGAGCCACCTGGTCATCACCCGCGCGGCCCTGCTCACTTTGTCGCAGGAGACCGACCTCTCGCCGGATGATCTGACGGCGAAGGCCAGCGTGGTTCATCGTCTCAATGACGTCGGCGCGACCATCGCCTCGGGCTCATTCCGGACGCTGGGCATGATCGTCGCGCCCTGCTCTGTGCGGACCATGAGCGAGATTGCGACCGGCGTGACGTCGACACTGCTGACCCGTGCGGCCGACGTGGTGCTGAAGGAGCGACGGCCGCTGGTCCTGATGGTGCGTGAGACACCGTTCCATCTCGGCCACCTGCGAACCATGACGGCACTGGCCGAGATGGGCGCGACCATCGCTCCGCCGCTCCCTGCCTTCTATGCGCGGCCGAACTCCATAGCGGAGATGGTCGATCAGTCGGTGGGTCGGGCGCTGGATCAGTTTGGCCTGGACTGGGCTGCTGTGCGCCGGTGGGAAGGGCTGAAGGGCCCCAATGACGCCGAATGAGCGGCTTCTGGGACTGGGCGCTCGCCGCCTACAGGGCACCGGGCGTGCCGGACGCCTGCCTGACGCTGCAGGACACACATGGCCACAACGTGCCTCTGCTTCTCTGGGCGGGGTGGACGGCGGCCATGGGCCTCGCCCTGGACGAGGAAACCATCGAGGCCGCCTGCGATGCAGCTAGGGCCTGGGACGGCGCGGCGGTCGGGCCGCTTCGTGCGGTGCGTCGCACGCTGAAGGCCCCAATTCCTGATATCGGGGACGCGGGTCGCGAGGCATTGCGCGAGCAGGTCAAGGCGATCGAACTGGCTGCTGAGCGCGCCCTCATGTCGGACCTCGAGGCCCTGGTGCCGGCTGCCAGCGGGCCGGCGATGCCAAAGCTTGAGGCGCTCGTCGCGGTCGCCAGGGTCTGGGCTCGCGTCGTGCCGCGTCCAGCTCTGGCAGCGCTCGCTGAGCGCCTTCCGGCCTGACCCCGGCTGGAGTATAAGCCGCGCTTCACGGGACATGCGATGAACGACGACACCCCTTTTCTGACAGAGGAAGAGCTGGCGCTTCATGCCCAGGTCAAAGTCCTGCGTCAGGAGCACGCTGACCTGGACGCCTCCATCGAGGCCCTGGCGCACATGCCGATTCCGGATCAGCTGCTGATCGCGCGCCTGAAGCGCAAGAAGCTGTTGCTGCGCGACGAGATCGTGAAGCTCGATAGCCGGATCCTGCCCGACATCATCGCCTGACCGCACCCAGGGCCTCTCGGGTCGCCTCGGCTTCGGCCAGCAGAGCCACCCTCTTCTCAGGACCGAAGTTCTCCAGCGTCCGATAAGGCATGGCGAGACGAACGTTGTCGCGCAGGCGGTCGCGGTTTCGCTCCAGAAAGCCCCAATACAGGCGATTGAACGGGCAGGCCTTTGCTCCCGCCTTGGCCTTCACGTCGAAGCGGCAAGCTCCGCAGTAGTCGCTCATCCGGTCGATATAGGCGCCCGACGCTGCATAGGGCTTGGAGCCGACGATGCCGCCGTCGGCGAATGTCGCCATGCCACGGGTGTTGGGCATTTCCACCCACTCATAGGCATCGGCGTAGACGCTCAGGTACCAGTCATCGACTTCATCCGGGTGGACGCCCAGCAGCATCGCCAGATTGCCGGTCACCATCAGCCTCTGGATGTGGTGAGCGTAGGCGTTCCGTTTCGTCGTTGAGACTGCGTCGGCCACACAGGCCATATCGGTCTGCCCGGACCAGTAGAACTCCGGCAGGGTCCGGTCTGCGTCGAGGAAGTTTCGATGCCGGTACTCCGGGACCTTCAGCCAGTAGATGCCGCGAACGAACTCCCGCCAGCCTAGGATCTGGCGGATGAAACCTTCTACCGCGTTCAGGGGTGCGCGGCCTGCGCGGTACTCAACCTCGGCCCGGCGGCAGACGTCCAGCGGGTCGAGGAGACCCAGGTTGATCGAGGTCGAGATCAGGCTGTGCCACATCCACGGCTCGCCCCTGGCCATCGCGTCCTGCCAGTCCCCAAAACCCGGAAGGATGGTTCGCAGGAAGTCGGTGAAGACAGCCTCGGCCCGCTCTGCCGTCGTCGGCCAGCCGAAGGCGTCCAGCTCACCGAAGTGATCCGGAAACAGCCGCGCCACGTCGGCGATCGCTTCGCGTGCCACATCGTCAGGCGGAATGCGCAGACGGCTCGGCGTCCGCAAGCCCTTGGGCAGCTTCTTGCGGTTTTCGGCGTCGTAGTTCCACTGACCGCCGACCGGCTGGCCGTCGTCCAACAGGATGCCGGTGTCCTTCCTCATTTCGCGATAGAAGAACTCCATCCGCAGCTGGCTCTTGCCTGAGGCCCAGCGCCGGAAGCGGTCGTGCGAGCAGATGAACCGCCGGTCCTCGCGGATGTCGACCGGAGTTCCTGCAATGCTTGAAAACGCAGAGAGCGCCTCGGCAAGACGGCACTCGCCGCATTCGGTCATCACAACCGCTTCGAACGCCTGGGTGTCCAGGGCTCGGTGGAGTTCGCCCACAATGGAGTGAGTGTTTGCCGGATCATCGATGCGGACGTAGCGCACAGTGACGCCGCGCCGCTCCAGCCGAAGGGCGAAGCTGCGCATGGCGGCGAATGTCAGGGCGATCTTCTGTTTGTGGTGAGGAACGTAGGTCGCTTCATCCTGGACCTCCGCCATCAGAACGACGTCGCGCGCGGGGTCGAGCCCTTCGAGCGCCGACAGGCGGTCGGACAGCTGGTCCCCAAGGACAAGTCTCAGCGTGCCTCGGGTCATGCTAGGCTGGGACATGGCATCCTTTCTGATCTCGACCGACGACCTCGCCGCCCAGCTCGACGCGCCCGACTTGCGGATCGTTGACGCCAGCTGGCACCTGGACGGGACGGACGCGCGCGCCGCGTTCGAACAGGCCCGCATCCCGGGCGCGGTCTTCTTCGATCTCGACGCCGTCTCTGACCACACCACGGACCTGCCGCACATGCTGCCGGACGCCGCAGCCTTCGCCGAGGCGGTGGGCGCGCTCGGGATCGCCGTGACCGACCGGATCGTGGTCTACGACACCCAGGGCCTGTTCTCCGCCGCCCGGGTCTGGTGGACCTTCCGTCTCATGGGGGCTGAGGATGTCCGGGTGCTGGACGGCGGCCTTCCAAAGTGGCGCGCCGAAAGCCATCCCATCGCCTCGGGATCCGTTCAGGCCCCTGCCCCCACCGTCTTCACTGGCGGCCCACGTCGCGGTGCCGTCGCCGATTTGCCCACGGTTCTCGCGGCGCTGACGGGCGACGCGCAGATCGTTGATGCCCGACCCGCCTCACGCTTCTCTGGAGAGGCCGCTGAGCCCCGTCCTGGCCTTCGATCGGGCCACATGCCCGGGGCGCTGAATGTGCCGTTCAGGTCGGTGCTGGACGAGGCTGGCCGACTGCTCCCCGCCGAAGCCCTGCGCCAACGCTTCCAGCAAGCCGGCGTGACGTTCGATCGGCCGATCATCACCAGCTGCGGCTCGGGCGTGACGGCAGCGGTTCTGACACTGGCGCTCGCAGAACTGGGCGAGGACAGCGCGCTTTATGACGGAGCCTGGGCCGAATGGGGGAGCCGCAGCGACACCCCCATCGTCACAGGCCCCTGATCGATCAGGCGACCGTCGCCACGGTCGGCTGAGGTTCCGGCGCGGGAGCCACGTCCTTCTCACCGCGCGACACGACGGTGGCCAAGACCAGATCACCCGTCACGTTCAGAACCGTGCGGCACATGTCCAGGAAACGGTCGACGCCCAAGATCAGTCCGATCCCCTCGGGTGGGATGCCCACCATCACCAGGATCATGGCGATGACCGGCAGCGACCCTGCCGGCACGCCCGCCGTGCCCACACCGCCAAGGATACAGACCAGCATGACAACGACCTGCTGGGTGATCGACAACTCGATCTGGAAGAACTGGGCCAGAAACAGGACTGTGACCCCTTCGAAAAGAGCGGTGCCGTTCTGGTTGGCCGTCGCGCCGACGGTCAGGACGAAGCGGGATATCTTCTTCGGGAGCTTCAGCTCTTCCTCGGCAGCCTTGAGCGAGACCGGCAGGGTCGCGTTCGACGACGCCGTTGTGAAGGCGACCAGCATGGGCCGCTGCACCCCCTTGAAGAACCAGAGCGGGCTGCGGCCCGCGCCGATCAGGATGACAAGCGGGTAGACCACGAACATATGGATGGCCATGGCACCCACGGCCACGCCAACAAAGGCCGCGAGCCGGACCAGCAGGTCCCAGCCGAACAGAGCCGCCAGATTGAACATCAGGCAGGCGATGGCGATCGGTGCCAGCTTGATGACCATGTTGATCAGCTTCATCGTCACCTCGAGGATGCCCTCGATGGTGATCTTCAGGTGATCCACGTTCGGCCCCTTGGCCATGACCAGGCCGATGCCGAACAGCAGGGCGAAGATCATGATCGGCAGGATCTGGTTGGCTGCCGCTGCGGTGAAGACGTTGGACGGGATCAGGTCCAGGAAGAACTGGCCGAACTGCACACTCTCTGGCGCGTTCTCGACGATGCCCGCCGCGCCCTCGGCCCCTTCGGCCAGAAGGCGCTGAGCGAGCGCTGGGTCAACGCCGTCGCCGGGACGGAAATAGTTCACCAGCCCCAGGCCGATGATGACCGCGATGGCAGACACCACAACCGTCAGGGCCAGCGTCTTGAAGCCTGCCCGCCCCAGCGATTTCAGATCGCCCATCTCGGCCACGCCAACGACCAGCGCCGAGAACAGCAGCGGGATGACCAGCATGAACAGCAGACGCAGGAAGATCTGCCCCGCCGGCCCGGTGACGTTCTCGGTCAGCCACTGCACCCAGGCCGTCTCGGGGCCGACATACTGGTTGACGTAAAGCCCCGCTCCAAGGCCAACCACAAAGCCGATCAGCATCAGCCAATGAAGCGGGATCCCGCCGCGTTTCGTCGTGTCCATTCGTCCCCCGATGGGGCCGCCCGCTGCTGACGAGGCGGCTCGATATGCCTAGCGAACCGGCAGGCCGTAGATCAGCCCGCCCGGTCTTGCGTTCCATTGTGCATTCAAGCCGCGGGCAAGGTCGAGAGGCGATTGCGAACCCAGGTTCCGTTCGAAGATCTCGCCATAGTTTCCGACCGCCCCGACCGCATCCGCCGCCCACGTCGCCGGCAGGCCTAACCGCTGCCCGAACTCGCCCTCTGCGCCCAGAAGACGACGCACGCGCGGGTCGCGGGCGCCCTCGGCCTGTTCATCGACATTGGCCCGCGTTACCCCGTACTCCTCGGCCAGGATCAGGGCGTTCAGGGTCCAGCGGACGACTGATGTCCACTGCTCGTCGCCCCGGCGTGTGACTGGCCCCAAGGGTTCCTTGGAGATGACTTCGGGCAGCATGACATGCTGCGCGGGGTCCGACAGCGTCGTCCGCGCCGCCGCCAGCGCCGAGATGTCGGCAGAAAAGGCGTCGCAATCCTCGCGCCCGTAGGCCTGGCGGGCCGCCTCCTCGCTTGGCAGAACCACCGCCTCGTACTCGATGCCCCGGCTTCGGAAGTAATCTTCAGCGTTGAGCGCGCTGGTCGATCCGGCCTGGACGCAGACCCGCGCGCCGTTCAGCTCGGCCGCGCTGGCGAGATCCAGCGATCGGCGCACGAGAAAGCCTTGGCCATCATAGTAGTTGACGCCGGCGAAACTGAGTTGACCGCTCGTGTCCCGCTCCATCGTCCATGATGTGTTGCGCCACAGCACGTCGATGCGGCCATCGATCAAGGCCTGAAAGCGGTTCTCGGCCGTCAGGGGCACGAAGCGGACCGCATCCGCGTCCCCGAAGATGGCAGCAGCCAACCCCCGGCAGAAGTCCGCGTCGAACCCGCGCCATTCCCCTCGATTGTCGGTGTAGGCGAAGCCCACAAGCCCCTGATGCACGCCGCAGTTCAGACGTCCGCGCTGTCTGATGGCTGCCAGTGTCGGGCTTGCGATCGGCTGAGAAGCTCTGGCCGTCGGTGCTGCCGGGGGAGCGTCATCGGCTTCATCTTGTCTCGCGTCGCGGCTGCAGGCCGCAAGGAGGAGCACGGCGGCCAGAGAGGCGGCCCAAAGCGAAATCCGGCCTGAACTCAAACCCATGATCTGTCCCGCGTCACGGTTCGAAACGACTCGCGTCGTCCCTTCGCGCCCCGGCCGCTATAGAGGCCTTTGGACGACGGATCGCAACCCGTGGAGCGCCATATGGACCGCCATTCCGACCGGACGCGCCTGATCGCGGCCGCCACACAGCGCGGGAAAGGGCGTCGCCCGGTCAACCCGCCCCTCGAACGCGCATCCACCCTGCTGTCCGACCGGGTCGCCGACATGCGCGACGACAGTCTCGGGCCCGTCTACGGAATCGAGGGCACGGCGTCACAGAACGCGCTCCGTGCCGCTGTCGCTGATCTGGAAGGGGCCGCGCACTGCTGGCTCGCGCCTTCCGGGCTGGCGGCTGTGACCCTGCCGATCCTGGCCCTGACGCGGCCGGGCGACGAGGTGGTGACGACAGATGCCGTCTATGGGCCAGTTCGTCGCTTCCTGACACGTCATCTGGCGGCGCGAGGCGTGACGACGCGCTTTCACGCACCCGAGGCGACGGTCGATGAAATCATGGCCACGGCGACCGAAAGGACCCGGCTCATCCTGATCGAATCGCCGGCCTCTCTCACCTTCGAGATGACCGATGTTCCGGCGCTTGCCGTCGCGGCCCGCGCTCGGGGCCTGTTGACGGTGATGGACAACACGTGGGCCGCCGGGCTGGCCTTCAAGCCCCTCGCGCATGGTGTTCACGTGAGCGTTCAGGCCCTGACGAAGTACGCGGGTGGCCATTCGGACCTGCTGCTCGGGTCGATCTGCGCCAAAGACCCCGGTGTCGCGACATCTGTTGCCGCGACGATCGAGGACCTCGGCATCTGTGTCTCTCCCGACGACGCCTGGCTGGCGCTGCGGGGTCTTCGAACCCTGACCCTCCGCTACGCCGAACAGGCTCGCTCGGCGCTGAAGGTGGCGACATGGCTGGCCGACCGGCCCGAGGTGGCGCGTGTCCTCCACCCTGCCCTTCCGAGCGATCCCGGCAATGCGATCTGGGGGCGGGACTATTCCGGCGCGGCCTCGATTCTCGGCGTTGTGATGAAGGGCGGTGATCCCAAGGCCGCAGAAGGCTTCCTTGAGACCCTGACCCTGTTCGGGCTCGGCTATTCATGGGGCGGATTTGAAAGCCTGGCGACGTTTGAGACCCCCCAGCTGGCCTTCCGCAGAACACCCCCGGCCCTAGAAGGACCGCTCCTGCGCCTGCACATCGGGCTTGAGGATCCCGCCGACCTGATCGCCGATCTGGAACAAGGACTCAGAGCCTGGCGCGCCCTGCAGGATTCGAACCTGCGACCGTCCGCTTAGAAGGCGGGTGCTCTATCCAGCTGAGCTAAGGGCGCTGACCGGGCAGCCGGGTTAGACGGAACGTCCGCGGGGCTCAAGCAGAGAGCCGCTGCACTGGGAGTGTTAGCCCCACTGGCTAGTGCGTCCAGGGCTGCTTTCTGCCCGTGGCGAAGTTGTCGGCATAGGCCTTGAGGATCACCGGCGCTTCCTGCGGCTCATGCAGGCGGAAGGGGATGCCGTGGCGCTCGGCGTAGGCGACCGCCTCTTCCTTGGTCTCGAAGGACAGGCGCACCTGGCCATTCATGTCGCTCGACGATGTCCAGCCCATGAGGGGGTCGATCGTGCGCGCCGAGGCCGGCTCGAACTCCAGCCGCCAGTCCTTGGCCTTGGCCTTGCCGGACTGCATGGCGGTCTTGGCGGGGCGGTAGATGCGGGCGAGCATGGGCGGTCTCGGGTCTTCTGAGGTGGGGCGGACTTACAGGGCTTTGGCCCCCGGCGTCGAGGGCTGCGGCGTCTACTGGCGCATCATCTCCCGGGCAGTGATCACGCGCATGATCTCGTTGGTGCCTTCCAGGATGCGGTGAACGCGCAAGTCGCGCACGATGCGCTCCAGCGGGTAGTCCTTCAGGTAGCCATATCCCCCGTGCAGCTGCAGCGCTTCGTCGGCGATCTGGAAGCAGGCATCGGTGGCCAGCCGCTTGGCCATGGCGCACCATTTGGTCTTCTCAGGATGGCCGGTGTCGATGGCCCAGGCCCCGCGCAGCACCATCAGCCGTGCCGCCTCCAATTGGGTGGCCATATCGGCCAGCTTGAACTGGGTGTTCTGGAACTCGTTCAGAGCCTTTCCGAACTGCTTTCGCGTGGTGACGTAGGCCTGGGCCGTCTCCAGCGCCAGCCGCGCCCCGCCCAGCGAACAGGCCGCGATGTTCAGTCGACCGCCGTCCAGCCCCATCATGGCATAGCGGAAGCCGTCGCCCTCCTTGCCCAGAAGGTTGGCCGCCGGCACGCGACAGTCATCGAACGAGACCACCGCCGTCGGCTGGCTGTTCCAGCCCATCTTCTTCTCCTGAGCGCCGAAGCCCAGGCCGGGCGTTTCCTTGTCCACGACGAAGGCGCTGATGCCCTTGGGTCCCGGCTCACCCGTGCGGGCCATGACGACATAGACGTCCGACGTTCCCGCGCCCGAGATGAAGGCCTTGGACCCGTTCAGAATGAAGTGATCGCCATCCCGCGTCGCTGCGGTGCGCATGGCGGCCGCATCGGAACCAGAGCCCGGCTCCGTCAGGCAGTAGGACGCAATCAGCTCCATCGTCGCCAGACGCGGCACATAGCGGCCCCGCAGATCGTCCGAGCCGAAGCTGTCGATCATCCAGGTCGCCATGTTGTGGATGGAGATGAAGGCCGCCGTCGACACGTCACCGCGCGACAACTCCTCGAAGATCACGGCCGCCTCGACCCGGCCCAGCGCCATGCCGCCGTGTTCCTCGCCCGCATAGATGGCCGCAAAGCCCGTCTCGGCGGCGCGCCGCATGACGTCGACGGGGAAGTGCTTGGTCTCGTCCCACTCGGCCGAATGAGGCGCCAGCTCAGCGTCAGCAAAGGCGCGCGCGGCGTCCTGGATGGCGCGCTGATCGTCGGTGAGGGCGAAATCCATGGAGTCTCCCGGAAGTTTTCGGGCCTTCTAGCCGCTTCCCCAGTCGGGGAGAAGAACGCTAAACTGAGCGGATGACCGCACCCTTCGCTCCCGCCCCCTACCCTCTCGCTCGGCCGCGCCGGCTGAGATCGAGCCCCTGGGTCCGGCGGATGGTGGCCGAGACGACGCTGACGCCGTCTGACCTGATCTGGCCGCTGATCGTCCATGACGGGGCCGAAGACCGCGTCCCGGTGCCGTCCATGCCCGGTGTCTTCCGCCTGTCTCCCAAGGCGGCTGCCGAGGCCGCCAGGGAGGCTCAAAGCCTGGGCATCCCCATGGTCGGCCTGTTTCCCAACGTCGATCCGTCGATCAAGGACATGGTCGGCACGGGCGCGACCGACCCGGACGGCCTGGTTCCCGACTGCATCAGGGCGATCAAGGACACAGCGCCCGATATCGGCGTCATGACCGACATCGCGCTGGACTGCTACACCGACCACGGCCACGACGGCGTTCTGGAGGACGGCCGCATCGTCAATGAGCCGACGCTGGAGCGCCTGGCCGAACAAGCCTTCATCCATGCCCATGCTGGGGCCGATGTCGTGGCACCGTCGGACATGATGGACGGCCGCGTCCAAGCCATCCGAGAGGCGCTGGAGGCCAATGGGTTTTCGGACACCCTGATCCTGTCCTACGCGGCCAAATACGCCTCGGCCTTCTACGGGCCCTACCGCGATGCCGTTGGCTCGGCGAAGCAGTTGAGCGGTGACAAGAAGACCTATCAGATGGACTACGCCAACACCGACGAGGCCCTGCGCGAAGTCGCCATGGACATCGCCGAAGGCGCGGACATGGTCATGGTCAAGCCGGGCATGCCCTATCTCGACATCGTCCGGCGCGTGTCGGAGACGTTCAGGGTGCCCACTTTCGCCTATCAGGTATCCGGGGAATACGCGATGATGAAGGCCTCCATCGCCAACGGCTGGCTGGACGAGGACCGGGCCATTCTGGAGACGCTGCACGGCTTCAAGCGGGCAGGATGCGCGGGCGTCCTAACCTATTTCGCGCCCCAGGCCGCGCGCCTTCTCGGCGCCTGAGCATGACAGAGCCTCTGGTTTTCGACCGGATCAACCCGTTCTATCGCGGCTGGGCGGAGGACTATCTGCACCTCGCCGGCTTCGACCCCGCCGCCTTCCTCGCCGCGCCCCAGCCGGCCGAGGACGAAATGTTCTTCAAGGCGCTCCTGCCCAACTTCGAGGGCGACCGCGGCATCGGTGCCTTCAAGTTCGTCGAGGCGACCATGCGCCACTATCAGGCGCTGGATCAGATCGTACGGCAGGCGTTCGGGGGGTTCGACGGGGTCACCAGCCTGCTCGACTTCGCCTCAGGCTACGGCCGCCTGACCCGAGCCCTGCTTCAGCGCATGCCTGCCGAACGCATCTGGGTGTCGGACATCTACGGCGAGGCCATCGACTGGCAGGTCCGAACGTTTGGCGTGAACGGCTTCGCCTCCGTGCCCGATCCAGCCGCGCTCAGTCACGGTCGCAAGCACGACGTGATTTTCGTCGGCTCGCTGTTCTCCCACCTGCCAGCCGAGCTATTCCGCGCCTGGCTGCAGCGCTTGCACGGCATGCTTAGCCCCGGTGGCGTCCTGGCGTTCAGCGTCCATGACGCCTCCATCCTGCCGCCCGACCAGAGCATAGACGGCAGCGGCATCCGCTTCTTCCCGTGGAGCGAGAGCGGCAGCCTGGACCCGGCCATCTATGGCATGACCTACGTCACCGAAGCCTTCGTCGCCGACGCCATAGCCCGCCTGAATCCGGAGCACCCGCCCACGTGGCGCGTCTTCCACAAGGGGCTCTATGAGAACCAGGCGCTTTACGTGGTCGGCGGCCCGGAGCGGAACCTGTCGACGATCACCGTAGCCAGTCCGCCGATGGGTGGCTTCGAGCGGGCAACGCTGCTGACTGACAGCTCGGTCGAGTTTTCGGGCTGGGCTATCGAGCGCACGCCGGGTGGATCACTGGATCTGTTGGTCCACGTCGATGGAGAGCCCGTCCTTAAGGCAACCAAGACGGGCGATCGCCCCGACATTCAGCCCACCTTCCCGACTTCACCTGCCCTGCCCTTCGGCTGGACCTTCCGCCTTGCGCGCGAGCAAGCCGCCGAAGGGCAGGCCATCCGTCTGACGATGCGAAGCACGACAGGGCTGGAAACCCACGCCTATGCCCGCATGCCATCGGATCCTGCCCTGACCTATTCAGGATGGTCTCGACGAGCGCTTCGACCGCGCTAGGCAGTACTTCGCGTCCAACCGCATGTAAGCGACGGAGTGGTTCTGGACCCCGCCGACCGGATCGGAGTGAGGACGGCGAGTACCGGCATTGCTGCCTGGCGACTACGGTGCCAGATTTCCCAGGGGAGGTTGCGCGATGCAGGAGCTATTGATCTTTGCAGTGGTTGCAGCGTCCAGCGTTGGCTTTTTCGTCCTGCTCAAGGTGCTGGCGGCCAAGGTCGGCGGAGCCAACCTAGAGAGCGCGCGAACCGCCTTTGGCGCGCTGGACGGCTTCACGCCGTCTGACATACTCATCTACCTCGGCAGCGCGATCGCATTCGATGCTGGGACCACGGTCGTCGCAATCTGGGAGAAGGGGCCGGGTGCGCGCATTGTGGACGTGGCCGAAGTAGACACTTGGCATTGCGGTGAGCTGCTGACTACGGCTCTTGATGAGACGACGAGTTCGCTGATGGTTCAGCTCTACGGGGCAAACGCCGAGTCCCCCTTCTTCAAGGTCGGCGTTCTCAGAAAGCCGGACATCGTGGTTTGGCGGCTACATTTGTCCGAAGCCTTCGGTGCCGACAAGGAGCGGGAATTCGCCCAGCGGACGATCGGTCCCGATCTCGGCAGCTAACCCTCTTCGCTCGGGGCTCAGCCAATACCTGCCTCGAGTGGAAACGATCCGACCCGGCGCAGGTCAGGCCAAGGCATCGATTCTGTGGTAGGCGGCGACGGGTTCGAACCGCCGACCCTCTCGGTGTAAACGAGATGCTCTGACCAGCTGAGCTAGCCGCCCATCCACGAGCCGTGTTTGCCTGTCCCCGCGTCCGGGTTCAAGGCGGACTACTCGATCTCGACCACCTCGACGCGCGGCCCGTTAAGCACAAGAGCGATCTCGCCCCGTTTCAGCTTGAGGGCATCGTCACCGAACAGCTGACGCCGCCAACCCTTCAACGCTTCGACATCGGCGGCGTCGGACAGGGCGATCTTCTCGAGGTCGGCGACATTGGCAATCAGCTTGGAGGCCACGCCGGCGTTGTCGCTCTTGGCCTTCAGCAGGACCTTGAGCAGCTCGACCACGCTGGGCGGTGCCGGTTGATTGTGCGCCGGACGGTCCATCTTCGGCGCGTGAGCCTCGGGATCGGCCAGAACACGCTTGAGCACATCAATCAGTTCCAGCCCCAGCCTGGAGCCGCCAAAGCCCTTGGGCACGGAGCGCAGCCGGTTGAAGGCCTCGATGTCCGTCGGGGCCTGAGTCGCGATCTCGTCGATCGCTTCGTCCTTCAGGATGCGGCCGCGCGGCTGGTCCCGCTCCTGCGCCGCCCGCTCGCGCCAGACGGCCGTAGCCTTGAAGGCCGCGAGATACTTGGCGGAGTACTTCTTGGGTTTCAGTCGCTTCCAGGCCTTTTCGGGATCGGTGTCGTACAGTTCGGGATCGACCAGATCCTCCATCTCCGACATGACCCAGTCCAGTCGGCCGTCCTTTTTCAGCCGGTCCCGCAGCTTGGGATAGAGGGCCGCCAGATGGGTCACGTCGCCCATGGCATAGTGCAACTGGGCGTCCGAAAGCGGCCGGCGTGACCAGTCGGTGAACCGGCTTCCCTTGTCGAGGTCGATCTTGAGCATCTGCCGGACCAGCGAATCATAGGCCACCTGATCGCCGAACCCGGCCGCCATCGCCGCCACCTGGGTGTCGAACATCGGAACCGGCATGGCTCCCAACTTGACGAATATCTCCGTGTCCTGACGCGCCGCGTGAAAGACCTTCACGATGTTCGGATCGCGCAGCACGTCGAGGAAGCAGGTGAGGTCCAACCCTTCGGCCTGAGGGTCGATGATCGCCTCATGATCAGCCGTCGCAGCCTGGATCAGGCAGAGCTTGGGCCAATAGGTCGTCTCCCGCATGAACTCGGTGTCGACCGCGATGAAGGGGGCGCCCCGGACGGCGTCGCAGAAGGACGCGAGCGCGTCGGTTGTGGTGATCGGCGTCATTGAAATGCTATAGCCCGCCGCGACGCCGTCGTGGCAAGAGCCGCGTCCATATTTCCGCACTCCTTTCAGGCCCGTGAGCGATGAGTGACACCTCTGATTCCATCCAGAACGGCCTGACCTATGCCGACGCAGGCGTCGACATCGACGCCGGCGACATGCTGGTCGAGCACATCAAGCCGCTCGCGAAATCCACGGCGCGGCCTGGATCCGAGCCTTCGCTTGGGGGATTCGGGGCCTTGTTCGACCTGAAGGCTGCGGGCTTCGTCGATCCGCTGATCGTCACCACAACCGACGGCGTGGGGACCAAGCTCAAGATCGCCATCGAGACCGGTCGCCACGATGGGGTCGGCATCGATCTGGTGGCCATGTGTGTGAACGACCTGCTGGCGCAGGGAGCCGAGCCGTTGCTGTTCCTCGACTACTACGCGACCGGCAAGCTCGAGATCGACGCAGCGCGCCGCGTCGTGTCCGGCATCGCCGAGGGCTGCAAACAGGCGGGCTGTGCCCTTGTCGGAGGCGAGACAGCCGAGATGCCGGGCATGTATTCCGGCGGCGATTACGACCTCGCGGGGTTCTCACTCGGCGCGCTGGAGCGCGGCCACGGCCTGCCCCGGCTCGATCTTCAGAACACCGGCGACCTGATCATCGGCCTGGCCTCATCCGGCCCCCACTCCAATGGCTATTCCTTGATCCGCAAGGTGGTGGAGCGTTCGGGTCTGTCCTGGGGCTCCGACGCACCCTTCGCGCCGGACCGGTCGCTGGCCCAGGCCCTGATGGCACCGACCCGCATCTATGTGAAGTCGGTCCTGCCGTTGATGAAGGCTGGCAAGATCAAGGGCGCGGCCCACATCACCGGTGGTGGTCTGATCGAAAACCCGCCGCGTTGCCTGGCCGATCACCTGTCCGCATCGTTCGACTGGGACGCCTGGCCCCTGCCGCCGGTATTCCGCTGGCTGGCCGAGACCGGGGGCATCTCGGACCACGAGATGCGCCGCACCTTCAACTGTGGCGTTGGCTTCATCCTGGTCGTCGCGCCCGAGAACGCAGAAGACGTCCTCGCCGCCCTGCTGGAAGCCGGCGAAACCGCCTTCGTCTGCGGGCAGCTGGTCTAGCGCGCCAGCTCGCCCCGGGCCCCGGCCTCGATCAGTTCGACGGTCTGGGGCAGGCCATAGATCGCCGCGAACGACCCGAAGCGCGGTCCCTGCGAGGCCCCCAGCAGCACTTCGTAGAGCGCTCCGAACCACGCCCTCAGCGGCTCAAAGGCGTGCGCCTTGCCGACCGCATAGACCTCATTCTGGATCGTCTCGCCGTCGGTCGTGTCCGCAGGCAGGAGCTTCAACCGCGCGGCCAGGTCCAGCAGCGCCGCCGCCTCGACCTCTGTCGGGGCACGATAGGCCTTCGTCGGCTTCACGAAGTCCTCGTAGTAGTTCAGCGCCCGATCCATCAGTTGGTCCAGCACGGGCTCGTTGGCCGGTGTCGCGTCCGGCAGATACTTCGCCATATAGGCCCAGAGCTGGCCCTTGCTGGACGCATTGGCCACGCCAACGAGGTTCAGCAGCAGGGCGAACGACACCGGACTGGCCACGACCGGCGGCGCACCGGCATGGATCGACCACACAGCGTTGTCGATGCGCTTGGCCGGTTCCTGGGCCTGATACTGGTCGATGAAGCTCAGATAGTCGTCGATGGCGCGCGGAATGACGTTGAAATGCAGGCTCTTGGCCGACTTCGGGCTCTGGAACATGTACCAGCTCAGGCTCTCGGGCGTGCCGTAGCGCAACCACTGCTCCATCGTCAGGCCATTGCCCTTGGACTTGGAGATCTTCTTGCCCTCGATGTCGAGGAAGAGCTCGTAGTTGAAACCCTCCGGCGGCGTGCCACCCAAGGCCCGACAGATCTTGCCGCTCTCGCGCACGCTCTCGATCAGGTCCTTGCCCGACATCTCGTAATCGACGTCCAGGGCCGTCCAGCGCATGGCCCAGTCCGGCTTCCACTGCAGCTTCACGTGCCCGCCGGTGACGGGAACCTCGGTGCGCCCGCCGGCCGGGTCGTCGAACACAATCGTGCCCTTCGCCACATTCCGTTCCAGCGTCGGCACCTGCAGCACATGCCCGGTCACCGGGCTGATCGGCAAGAAGGGCGAATAGGTCGCCCGACGCTCCTCGCCCAGCGTCGGCAGCATGATCGCCATGATGGCATCGAACCGCTCCAGCAGCGTCTGCAGCGTCTGATCGAACCGCCCAGACCGATAGGTCTCGGTCGAGCTCATGAACTCGTAGTCGAAGCCGAACCCGTCCAGAAACGCCCTTAAGCGAGCGTTGTTGTGCGCCCCGAAACTGTCGTGTGTCCCGAACGGATCGCGCACCTTGGTCAGCGGCAGGTGTAGGTCTTCCTTCAGCATCTCCGGGTTTGGCACGCCCTCAGGCACCTTCCTCAGCCCGTCCATGTCGTCCGAAAACGCCACCAGCCGCGTCGCCCAGTGATCGCCCGTCAGCGCCCGAAAGGCGTTCCGCACCATTGTCGTGCGCGCCACTTCGCCGAAGGTGCCCATGTGCGGCAGGCCCGACGGCCCATAGCCGGTCTCCAGCAGCACCGGCCGGCTCAGGGCCTCGAACGTGGCCAGGGCTTCGTCCGCGCGCCCCGCATCGATCAGCAGCCTGGCCGCGTCCCGCTCGGCGTCCGACAGCCGCTTTTTCAGCACATGGTTCAACAGGGCGCGCGCCTGTTCGAACGGCCAGGACTTGGCCTCGCGGGCCAGGGGGACGAGATCGGTCAGCATGGGCGCGGGTTTGGCCGCTTAGCTTCTAGGGGTCAATCGGCTCGCTGTTGCGAAGCCAACGCGGCAGTAGCCGTCTGTAGGCCTCATCAGCGCTGACGCGGTCCGTCCGTGCTCTCCAGTAAATCGAAAGCGTCAGCGCGACGACATATCCCGCCACGATTATCCAAGTAACAGGATGAGCGGCGACGTCGAACCCGATCACCTGCAAAAGTCCCGCCGGTGCCAGGACGACGGCTGGAGCGGTGATCATGGCGAATACCAACGCCTTCCCCAGAGTGCCTCCGGCCGTCAGTCGCCTCTTGTGCCGCACGATCTCTGCGTGAGTGCGTAGGGCGGCAAGCTTCTCAAATCTTCGCAGCTCATCTCGGATGGTCGCGGATCGAAGCTCAGTTCGCTCGAATACGTGCCCCTCGCGCCAGATCAGGCCAGCTCTGATCGCCGCTGTCTTCAGCGCGTCGATGTCCTCCACACGACGATAGGCCCAGAGGCGCCACCTTGGCACCTGAAGAGACCACGCCGTCCAAGCCGTGACGAAACTAGCGGCCAACAACCCGAGCGCCAGTACGAGTGTGCTCGCGCCTGAAAGCCGGTCGAAGGCCCCCATCTCGCCGAGCACGCCCATGAGCACGAGCGGAAAAGCGAACCCGAACAAGACTGACCCATTCACCCAGATCAAACCGATCAGGATCGCTCGCTCCACGCTAATGCGTTTGCTCATCGAAGTCCTCGAATCCGCGCCATTGACGACGGAAGGCTAGCATGGCCTTTGCCCCACCCTATGCGCACCGCCGACTTCGACTTCGACCTGCCCGAGGACCGCATCGCTCTGCGTCCCGTCGAACCCCGCGACAGCGCCCGCCTGCTGGTCGTGAAGGACGGCGCGCTGGACGACCGCATCGTGCGCGACCTGCCCGACCTGCTCCAGCCCGGCGATGCCCTGGTCTTCAACGACACCCGGGTCATCCCTGCCCGGCTGTCGGGCGCCCGCACCCGCCCCGGCCCGGACGGTGAGGCGTTGAGCGTGGCGGTCGAGGCGACCCTGCATCACCGCGACGCGGCGGATGTATGGTCCGCCTTCATGAAGCCCGGCAAACGGCTAAAGCCCGGCGACCGCGTCGACTTCGCCGACCTGACCGCCGTGATCGAGGCCAAGGGCGAGGACGGCCTGATCACTCTGCGCTTCGACCGGTCCGGTCCGGCGCTCGACGATGCGATCCGCGAGATCGGCGTCATGCCCCTGCCACCCTACATTGCCGCGAAGCGGGCCGAGGATGATCGCGACCGTTCGGACTACCAGACCGTCTATGCCGCCCACGACGGCTCCGTTGCCGCGCCCACGGCGGGTCTGCACTTCACGCCCGGCTTGCTGGACGCCCTGCGCACCCGGGGCATCTCGACCCATGCGGTGACGCTCCATGTCGGTGCCGGTACCTTCCTGCCGGTCAAGGCCGACGATACGGCCGATCACAAGATGCACAGCGAATGGGGCACGGTATCGGAAGAAACCGCAGCCTCATTGAACGCCGTCCGGGCGTCAGGGGGCCGCATCGTTTGCGTGGGTACGACCAGTCTGCGGCTGCTGGAATCTGCGGCCACGCCGGACGGCGTCATCCACCCGTTCCACGACGATACCGCCATCTTCATCACGCCTGGCTATCGGTTCCGCGCAGTGGATGTCCTGATGACCAACTTCCATCTGCCGAAGTCGACTCTGTTCATACTGGTCAGCGCCTTTACGGGCCTGGAGACGATGAAAACGGCCTACGCTCACGCGATCCAGACCGGCTATCGATTCTATTCGTACGGTGATGGATCGCTGCTGTTCCGCGGCTGATACTCAGGACTGGACGTTTCCGCGTCCTTGCACCCAAGCCACGGCGGGGCTTCAGGAGCCGTCGATAACCGAAGGGTCTTCGATCACGATCCCGGGGCCGAGCACCATCACGCCGGCCAGCAGCACAGCCGAGATCGCAGTGAGGGCGGTCGCCGCGAGAAGCCCCAAGGCACGGGATTTCGGCGCGGGATGGTTCAGATGCCCGCGAGCGGTTTCAATCTGGGTCAGCGCATCGGCCAAGGCTGGGGCCTCTAATCAACGAATGTGCGACTTCACGCCCATTCGGTTAACCGAAGGTTGCCACCTCTCCTCGCTTGGCGGCGGCCAAGCCACAGCCTAGAAGCGGCCCATGATCCTCGTCGTCGATAACTACGACAGCTTTACCTACAACCTCGTCCACTACCTCGCGGAGCTGGGTGCGGAGACACACGTCGTCAGGAACGACGATCTGACGGTGGAAGAAGCTTGGGCGCTGAAGCCGGAAGCCGTCCTCTTGTCCCCTGGGCCCTGCGCCCCGGATCAGGCCGGCATCTGCCTGCCGATCCTGACGACCGCGCCCGATGACATGCCGATCCTGGGCGTTTGCCTCGGCCATCAGGCGATCGGTCAGGCCTTCGGCGGCGACGTGATCCGCGCCAAGACCTTGATGCACGGCAAGACCTCGCCGATCACCCACGACGGCCGAGGCCTGTTCAAGGGCCTGCCCAGTCCCTTCACGGCGACCCGCTACCACAGCCTAGCGATCAGCCGCGCGACCCTGCCCAACACGCTCGACGTCACCGCCTGGACCGAGGACGGCGAGATCATGGGCGTGCAGCACCACGACCGGCCCATCCACGGCGTCCAGTTCCACCCGGAATCCATCGCCACCGAGCACGGCCACGACCTGATCGCGAACTTCCTGGACCTGGCCAACGTTCGCCGCCTCGCGGTCGTCTGATGTCCGACACCATCAAGCCCCTGCTGGCCAAGCTGGTCGACGGACAGGTCCTGACCGAAGCGGAAGCCGGCGACTTCTTCGCCGCCTGCCTGCGCGGCGAGCCCACCCCCGCCCAGGTCGCCGCCGCCGTCACGGCGCTGCGCATCCGGGGCGAGACCGTGCCCGAGATCACCGCCTTCGCCCGCGCCATGCGCTCGGCCGCAGCCCCGTTCGAGACCCCCTTCGACGTCATCGACACCTGTGGCACCGGCGGCGACGGGGCCCACACCTTCAACATCTCAACGGCGGCGGCGCTGGTGCTCGCGGGCGCAGGCCTGAAGGTCGCCAAGCACGGCAACCGGGCGCTCAGCTCCAAGTCCGGCTCGTCCGACGTGCTGGCCGCGCTCGGCGTGGATCTCATGGCCCCGGCCGAGCGCCAGAAGCAGGCTCTGGATCAGGCCGGCATCTGCTTCCTCTTCGCCCCCGCCTATCACGGGGCCATGCGCCATGTGACGCCAATCCGGGCCGAGATCGGCTTCCGCACCGTCTTCAACCTGCTCGGCCCCCTGTCGAACCCCGCCGGAGCCCGACGTCAGGTCATGGGCGTCTACGATCCCCGCCTGCTGGAACCGCTGGTCGAGGTACTCGGCCGCCTCGGGGCCACCCGCGCCTGGACCGTCCACGGCCAGGGCCTGGACGAGCTCACCACCACCGGCCCGACCGACGTCGCTGAGTGGAAGGACGGAACTGTCCGACGCTTCCAGATCACGCCCGAGGAGGCCGGCCTGCCGCGCGCGCCGCTCGCCGACCTGCGCGGAGGCGACGCTGAGGAGAACGCCACGGCCCTGCGCGCCCTTCTCGCCGGCGCTCCCGGCCCATACCGCGAGGTCGTCCTGTTGAACGCCGCCGCCGCCCTGGTCGTCGCCGACCGCGCCGCCGATCTCAAGGACGGTGTGGCGCTGGCTGCCCGCGCCATCGACGACGGCTCGGCTGCCCGGTCGCTGGAGACCCTGGCCCGCATCACCTCCGCCCCCGCAGAGGCCCCGGAGGCATGACCGACATCCTCGAGCAGATCGCCGCCTACAAGCGCGAGGACGTCGCCGCGAGGAAACACGCCCGCCCCTTCGCCGAGATCGAATCCGAGGCCCTGGTCGCCGGCATGCCGCGCGGCTTCACCGCGGCCCTGCGCAAACGCGCCCAGCTCGGTCGCCCCGCCCTGATCGCCGAGGTCAAGAAGGCCAGCCCGTCCAAGGGCCTGATCCGCGCCGACTTCGACCCGCCTGCGCTCGCCCGCGCCTACGAGGCTGGCGGCGGCGCCTGCCTCTCGATCCTGACCGATGGACCGAGCTTTCAGGGCGACGACGCCTATCTGGTCGCCGCCCGCGCCGCCGTCGCCCTGCCCTGCCTGCGCAAGGACTTCCTCGTCGACCCCTGGCAGGTCGCCGAGAGCCGGACGCTCGGTGCCGACTGCATCCTGATCATCCTGTCGATGGTCGACGATTCGCTCGCCGCCGACCTGCTGTCGGAAGCCCGCCGCTTCGGCATGGACGCCCTGATCGAGACCCACGACGAGGCCGAGATGGCCCGCGCCGCCGCGCTGGGCGGCGAGCTGATCGGGGTCAACAACCGGTCGCTCCGCACCTTCGAGGTCGACCTGAACACGACCGCCCGCATGGCGCACATTGCCCCACCGAACGCCCTACTGGTCGCCGAGAGCGGCATCTTCACCCCCGCCGACGTCGCGGCGGTCGCGAAGGCTGGTGCGGGCGCCATCCTGGTCGGCGAGAGCCTGATGCGTCAGGCGGACGTCGAAGAGGCGACGCGGGCGCTGCTCGAGCTGTCGATCTAGACCTTCGCGAATGCCCGCCAGGCCACCAACGCCAGCGGGATCAGCGCCGCTGCATCGACGATGGCGATCAAACGCAGGGACGTCGGACTCCCGCCGAGACCGAACAGGACCAAAAAGCTGATAATGCTCATCCCAACGACCACGACCGCCAATTGACGAGTCTCCGGTCTCAACGCCGCCCAGATGCAGACCGCCGCGACCACCAGAAACAACGCCGCCCGATGTTGCAGCAGGAGGAAGGACTCAGAGGAAGGCTCGACCCCATACAGTTGGGAGATCATCGCGGGCCGAACGAACGCCAGACCCGGAAGCACATGGATCGCCGCGAGCAGCAGCCAGGATATCGTGGTCATCGCGTCCGCCCGTTTGGTTCTCAGGTCACCACAGTGCGAACCGAAAATGACCGCGCCAAGCCGCCTGTGCTGTTAAGTTGACATTCACCAAGAACACTTACAGAACATCGCTAACGGTTCACGACTTGTTCTGAAGGCGGCCTTTCCGATGCTCACCCGCAAACAGCACGAACTCCTGATGTTCATCCATGAACGCATCAAGGAGACGGGCGTCTCGCCGTCCTTCGACGAGATGAAGGAGGCGCTGGATCTGGCGTCCAAGTCGGGCATCCACCGCCTGATCACGGCGCTGGAGGAGCGTGGTTTCATTCGCCGCCTCGCCCACCGCGCCCGAGCCCTCGAAGTCATGAAGCTGCCCGAACAGGCCACGGCGGGCGCCCCGCGTGGCCGGGCGGGTTTTACGCCAGCGGTCATCGAGGGCGGTGGTCGCAGTGCGGCCGCTGAGCCCGCCAATGATACCCGCGAACTGGTTCTGGTCGGCAAGATCGCCGCCGGTGCTCCCATCGCTGCGCTTCAGGGCGACAACGGTCGCTATTCGGTGCCGGAAGCCATGCTGGGCGCGGGTGAGCACTACATGCTCGAGATCGAGGGCGATTCGATGATCGAGGCCGGTATCCTCGACGGCGATCTGGTCGTTATCAAGAAATCAGACACCGCGACGTCTGGCGAGATCGTCGTCGCCCTGGTCGAAGGCGAGGAGGCGACGCTCAAGCGCCTTCGCAAGAAGGGAGGCTCCATCGCTCTGGAGCCCGCCAACCGCAACTACGAGACCCGCATCTTCGGACCCGACCAGGTCGAGGTCCAGGGCAAGCTGGTGGGACTGATCCGACGGTATCACTGACCCACCCCATCCTTCCGCTCATCCCGGCGAAAGCCGGGACCCAGTCCTCTGGACGATGATCGTCACTGGTGGGGATGCGAATCCAATCCTGGGCACCTTGCCTCACTCAAGAACTGGGTCCCGGCTTGCGCCGGGATGAGCGGAAATCATTTGTATCACCCCTCCCCATCCGGATTTCCGATCCGGCTCCACGGCCGGTCGCCGCGCACGTCCGCTGTCCAAAGCGCCCGCCAGCCGTCCCCGCTGCGCCAGAGCTCGACCGCCCCGCCCCGCGCGAAATCGACGCCGTCCAGCACCAGCCGGTTCTCGCATGACGGCGGCAAGGCGTTGACGACGGCCCGCACGCTCACCACCTCGGCCGCGCGACACAGTCCATCCAGCTGAACCGCCGAAGGTTCCCGCTTTCCCCACCACAGGGCGACCGGCTCCGCCCCATCCGTCGGCGCACATGCCGTGCGCTGACAGGCCCACCCCTCCGCCGGCCTCGGCGTCAGCTCCAGCCCCCGCCGGCGCGACCAGAGGTCCGCCGCGAACTGCCGCACCCCCGGCCGCACCACTATCGCCCGGCCGTCCTCGCTCCACGCTGCGTTGGTGCCTGCGTCGCCCACCCACAGCGTCGGCGTCTCCGCTCTTGGCCACAGCACCACCGCACAGGCGAATGGCAGACCGAGCCACCTCAGTCGCCCTCTCCAAAGGCAGACGAACAGCACACCAAGGAATGCGATGGGCAGCACGAAATCCGGAGCGCTCGCCACCGTCACCACCGCTCCCGGCAGTCCCGCCGTCCAGTGACCGACGGCCAGCATCGCATCCACGCCCTTGCCCGCGACCCACAAGAAAGGAGCGCCCAGCCCCAACGGCTCCAGCGCCGCCCCGAGCGCCAGCATCGGCATCATCACGAAGTCGGCGATGGGCGAGGTCGCCAGATTGGCCACCAGCCCATAAACGGCCGCGCGGTTGAAATGCTGGATCGCGAACGGTCCCGTCGCCAGGCCCGCGACCAGACTGGCTACCACCGCCACGACCAGCCAGTGCCGCGTGTTCTGAACCGCCGCGATCGGCCAGGGCACTTCCATGTCTCTCGGTCGGGGTGGCCAGCTCTCGGCCAGCGCGACCAGTGCCGCAGTCGCCGCGAACGACATCTGGAACCCCGGGGTGACGATGGCCTCGGGCTGGATCAGCAGGACGATCATCGCCGCCAATGCCAGCGCATGCATGGTGATCGCGGGCCGGTCCAGCAGAATGGCCACGAAGGCTACCGAGGCCGTGATCGCTGCCCTCTGGGCCGGCGGCGGCGCGCCGGACACCACCAGATAGCTCCACACGGCGATCAGGCCTGCGACCGCCGCGATCTTCTTGCCGTTGACCCTCAGCGCCAGCCAAGGCCAGGCCGCCACGCCCAGTCGCACGCCGAAGAAGACGAACCCGCCCACGATGGCCATGTGCAGGCCCGAGATGGACAGGATGTGCGCCAGACCGCTGTCACGCATGGCGTCCAGGTCCTCGCGCGCGATCCAGGTTTCGTGCCCCGTGACCATGGCCGCTGCGATCCCTCCCGTCCGCTCGCCCAGCCGCGCCACGATCCGTTCAGCGAGTGCAAATCTGGCGGCATTGATCGCCATTGTCCGCCTCAGCCCGTCAGGGGGCTCTGGCAGGATTGCCGCGCGCGTCTCACCCAACCCGAACGCGGTGCCGCCCATGCCGAGGAAGAAGGCGTTGCGCCCGAAGTCGTACGCCCCCGGACTGGCCGGAGGCGGGGGCGGATTGAGGATGGCGAACAGGCGAATCGCCTCGCCCGGACGCGGCGGCTCGCCTCGCACGGTGGCTCTGAGCCGGATCGGCGTCTCCTCCGGTGCCAGGCCCCCGATGCGCACCGGTGCCAGCACGACCCGGTGGCCCCGGTCGCCCGGACTGTCGACGTCCAGCACCCAGCCCTCGACAATCGTCGGCTCAGCCATCGCGGGCGCGATCGGGGCCGTCACCCTCTCGGTTCTGACCTTGGCGACCGCGATGCCCAATGCGAGGCACGCCAGCAGCATCAAGGGCAGCGTCACGGTCCGCCGTGCTCCCAGCCGCCGCGCCACCAGCCAGATCATCGACGGCAACGCCGCCAAAAGCAGCAGAGGCCCGAGCGCAGGCTCGGTCTTCATGGCGAAGTAGATCGCCGCCCCGCCTCCAAAGGCCACTGGAGCCCACAGCCGCCACCGCAAGGTCTGCGCCGCCGCCTGATCTTTCAGCCAGCCCGTTACACGCTCCGACACACTAGGCGTGGCGGCATCGGGCGGTATAAGGGCGGCCCGATCGGACCCCGCCCCCATGCCTGCAGCCTCCTCCACGCCCGTCGTCACCCGCTTCGCCCCCTCGCCGACCGGCTACCTCCACATAGGAGGCGCAAGAACGGCGTTGTTCAACTACCTTTACGCGAAAGGCCGCGGCGGCAAGTTCCTGATCCGGATCGAAGACACCGACCGCGAGCGCTCCACCGACGACGCTGTCAAGGCCATCTTCGATGGTCTGTCCTGGCTGGAGCTGTTCGCCGACGAGGAGCCCGTCTTCCAGTTCGCCCGCGCCGATCGACACCGCGTGGTCGTCGACCAGTTGCTGGAAGCCGGCCACGCCTACCGTGACTTCCTGTCGGCCGAGGAAACGGGTGCCCTGCGTGACGCAGCGAAGGCGGAGGGCCGCGAGTTTGTTTCTCCCTGGCGCGATCGCGAGCCGTCGGTCGACGACCTGGCAAAGCCCCACACGGTTCGCTTCCGCCGCCCGCTCGACACTGCCGTGGTGGTCGAGGACGCCGTGCAGGGAACCGTCCGCTGGGAGACCTCGGCGCTCGACGACCTTGTTATCCTGCGCTCCGACGGTGCCCCCACATACAACCTCGCCGTGGTCGTGGATGACCACGACATGGGCGTGACCCACGTCATCCGGGGCGACGATCATCTGAACAACGCCGCGCGTCAGAGCCTGATCTACGATGCGCTCGACTGGCCGCGCCCGGTCTTCGCCCACATCCCCCTGATCCACGGCCCGGACGGAGCCAAGCTGTCCAAGCGTCACGGGGCGCAGGCGGTCCACGAATACGCCGAGATGGGCTATCTGCCCGAGGCCATGCGCAACTATCTGGCCCGGCTCGGCTGGGCGCATGGCGACGACGAGCTGTTTTCGGACGATCAGGCGCAGAGCTGGTTCGACCTCGACGGTGTCGGCAAGGCTCCGGCGCGGCTGGACTTCGACAAGCTGGCCCACGTCAACGCCCACTGGCTGCGGCTGGCCGCCGACGATCGCCTGGCCAAGCTGACGCTCGACGCCCATCTCGCAGTCGGCCGCCCCCTACGCGAAGGCGACGAAGCGCGGCTGCAACAGGCCATGCCATTCGTGAAAGATCGGGCGAAGACCCTCTCCGAGCTGGCCGACCAGACCGCCTTCATCCTCGCCTGCCGCCCGCTGGTCCTTGACGAAAAGGCGCGTGCCCTGCTGTCGGCCGAAACCGCCGGGCGGATCGCACGACTGCGCAATCGCCTGGGCCTGTTTCAGTCCTGGGACGTCTTCGCCCTGGAAGCCGAACTGAAAGCCTTCGCCGGGGAAGAAGGCGTGGGATTCGGCAAGATCGGCCCGCCCATGCGCGCGGCGCTGACCGGCGGCCTCGTCTCGCCCGACATCGCGCGCATCCTTTCGGCCTTGGGACGCGAAGAGGCTCTCGGGCGCTTGGATGATGCGCTGCAACAGACTAAGTGAACGTGCGTAAGTTTTCGGGCCGGCGCCTCCCGCCGCCCGCACCCAGTCCAGCATGAAGGGGCGCCTGATGAGCGAAGTGTCCAAACCCGCCGGTACGGCGACCCTGACCTACGAGGGCAAGACGGTCGAGATGCCGGTCCTGTCGGGCTCGACGGGGCCCAACGTCATCGACATCCGCAAGCTGTATGGCGCGACCGACGCCTTCACTTTCGACCCCGGCTTCACCTCGACCGCGGCCTGCGAAAGCGGCCTGACTTTCATCGACGGCGATGCCGGCACCCTGCTGCACCGCGGGTATCCGATCGACCAGCTGGCGTCGAAGTCGACCTTCCTGGAGGTGTGTCACCTGCTTCTGCACGGCGAACTGCCGACGGCGGCCGAGTTTGAGGCCTTCGAGACCGTGGTCACGCGCCACACCATGCTGCACGCCCAGTTCGATCGCTTCTTCGACGGCTTCCGTCGCGACGCCCACCCGATGGCGATCATGGTCGGCGCGGTCGGGGCGCTGTCGGCCTTCTATCACGACAGCCTGGACATCCACGACGCTCGCCAGCGCGAGATTTCGGCCATCCGCCTGATCGCCAAGATGCCGACGATCGCGGCCCGGGCCTACAAGTACCATATCGGCCAGCCCTTCGTGTCGCCGCGCAATGAGCTGACCTACTCCGAGAACTTCCTGCGCATGTGCTTCGCCGTCCCGGCGGAGGACTATGAGGTCAACCCGATCCTCGCCAAGGCGATGGATCGCATCTTCATCCTGCATGCTGACCACGAGCAGAATGCCTCGACCTCGACGGTGCGTCTGGCCGGTTCTTCGGGGGCCAATCCGTTCGCCTGCATCGCCGCCGGCATCGCCTGCCTGTGGGGCCCCTCGCACGGGGGTGCCAACGAAGAGGCCCTGAACATGCTCAAGGAGATCGGCTCGCCAGATAAGATCCCGGAGTTCATCGCCGGGGTGAAGGACCGCAAGTACAAGCTGATGGGCTTCGGCCACCGCGTGTACAAGAACTACGATCCGCGGGCCAAGGTGATGAAGGAGAGCGCCGACGAGGTGCTGGCCGCCGTCGGTGACCCCAACGATCCCCTGTTCCAGGTCGCCAAGGAATTGGAGAAGATCGCGCTCAACGACGAGTACTTCATCGAGCGCAAGCTGTTCCCGAACGTCGACTTCTATTCGGGCATCACCCTGTCGGCGATGGGCTTCCCGACTTCGATGTTCACCGTGCTGTTCTCGCTGGCCCGCACGGTCGGCTGGATCGCCCAGTGGCAGGAAATGATGGCCGATCCCAGCCAGAAGATCGGCCGCCCTCGCCAGCTCTACACGGGCCCGACCCAGCGGGACTACGTGCCGATTCAATCGAGGGGCTAAATGGACCGCCGCAGCCTGCTGGCCGGTGGCGTCGCTGGCTCAGCCACGCTACTGGCCGGAAGCGCCAGCAGCCAGGTTCGGCCCGGCGTGGTCGTTCATACCCTGCTGAAGGCGTTACCTGGCCAGAAAGACCGTCTGGGTCAGTTCATCGCGCTCAACTGGCTGGTGATGGATCGAGCCGCCATCAGCGCCGGACTGTTCACACACGCCGTTCTGCACGCCGCCGATGCCGGCGAGGCTGACTTCGATTTCATCGTCGAGGTTGGCTACGTTGATCCGGGCGGATACGAGGCCATCGCAGACCAGTTCGACACGATCCGCCGAGCCCATGTGACACGACCGGTCGATGGCCTGCTGCTGAGGGATCTTGGCGTGATCGTCGGCGAACGACGGTTCACCCCCCAGGCCTGGGCATAAGGCGCATTGCCAAAAATCGCCATGACCGCCTCAGCCGCGATCTCGGATGGGTCGCATACCTGCCCGTGAAGAGCGGCTCCATGATCGCAGCTCAGCTGCTGTAAATGCAAACCGCTCACCATGGCGGAGCCGGCCATCGCTAGTCCGGCAAAGAGGCGACATTGGACACCAGTTGCCCATCCTCAAGGGTCAGGCGACGACTGCACCGGGCGGCAACGCCTTCATCATGGGTGCAGATCAGGAAGGTGGCTCCGTCCTGCTGGTTCACCTCGCGCATCAGGTCCAGCACCTGATCGGCCGACTTCCGATCCAGATTGCCGGTGGGTTCATCTGCGATGATCAGGTCAGGCCGGTTCATCAAGGCACGTGCGATCGCGACGCGTTGCTTCTGCCCCCCCGACAGTCGCGTCGCTGGAAAGTCGATCCGATCTTCCAGCCCGACCCGCATCAGCAGGTCCCGCGCGCGGGCACGCATATCGGAGGAGATACCGCCCGCCGGAGCGGCCGCAGGGAAGGCGACATTCTCCAAGGCCGTGAAGTCGGGCAGCAGGTGATGGAATTGAAAAACAAACCCCAGTCGGCGGTTCCGAAACTGCGCGCGTTTCTGCTCACTGAACGCGCCCACCTTTTCTCCGCTGATGGTCAGGCTGCCTGCCGTAGGTCGCAGCAGCAGGCCAATGATCGAGAGCAGTGTGGACTTGCCCGATCCGGACGCGCCCAGGAGCGCTGCCAGCTCGCCCGTATCCAGCGTCAAGTCGATCCCCTTGAGCACCCGGGTTTCCTCGTCGCCGTTCAGGAAGACCTTCTCGATCCCTTCAGCGAGAACGACCTGCGTCATTGCTGGATGGCCTCAAGCGGGTCGACCCTAGAGGCCGAGCGGGCCGGCAGGATCGATGCGATGACCGCGCCCAATGTGGTCAGGACCAATGCAGCGATTTAGCCGCCCTGTTCAGGTGCGATCGGCAAGATCGGGACCCCCTCGGCATTGGTAATCCTCTCCAGCCACAAACAGAGACCATATCCGGTGGCGCAACCGATCAGGGCCCCAATCAAGCCGATCAAGAGCCCCTGCAGCAGGAACACCCAGAGGATAAACCCGCCGGGCACGCCAAAGGCCCGCATGATCCCGATCTCGCTGCGCCGCCTGTAGGCGGACAGAACCAGCGCGCTGGCTATGCCGATGATGATCGAGATCAATGAGAAGACCTGGATCATGGTGCCGGTCCGTCCCTGGGCCACAAGGGCATCCTCGAGATTGACGTTCTTCTCTTGCCAGGGCGTGGCCCGCAGGCCCGTCGCATCGGTCAGAAAGCGCGCCATGGCGCGAGCGTCGTCGGGGTTCCGCAGCTTGATCTCGATGTTGGTCACACCCTCTGGCAAGACGAACAGCGGCCTGGCGGTCTGCAGAGAGACAAAGGCGACCCGCTCGTCGAGACTTTCGAGGCCGGTGCGGAACACGCCCTTGACGGTCAGCTGTCGCTCCACCCCCCGTTCAGTTCGCAGCAACACGGACTCTCCGGCACTCAGCCCCAGGTCCTCGGCCATACGCACGCCGATCAACAGGCCGTCCGCACCCAGATCGCCATCGCCATCGATGATTTTGGGCGTGATCTCCGAGATTGCGTCGAGTCCCTGGGGCTCGATGCCGATGACCGAGACCGCCGTCACAGCCTCACTCTTGATGAGCACAGCGCTTCCAGAAATCTGTGCGCTGATGGCCGAGACAGATGGATTGGCGCGCAAGAGCTCGACGATCATCGGCCAGTTGCGGATCTGCTTGCGCTGAAAGGTGGAGATTAGCGCCACGGATTCGACCGGCATGTCGGGTCCAGCCAGGACACGCGCGACCCGGGTCGGCGGCTCCAGGCTGATGTGGGCCCCGTTGCCCGTCACCTGGTCCGTCAGTCGGACAGCGAGGCCGACGATCAGGGCGGTGATAAAGACAAAAACTGTCACACCCACTGCGACGCCTGCGATCAACAGGAAGGTCTGCGAGGGGTTCGACAGCATGTAGCGCCGGGCGACGTGAAGAGCGAACACGGCTCAGTCGCCCGGGGACTGGGCAACAGGGCGGACGTGAGCTCCGGGGTTGGTTGCGCCCGGATCCAGCACGACCCTGTCCCCCGCGTTCAGCCCGCCTTCCACGATGGCGTTGAGCGAGGGCCATCGTGCCACTCGGATGGACCGTGCGAGCACAATGCCGTCGTCATCCACGACATAGACCTTTGGAGCAGCAGTCGCGTCTACAACGGCACGACGCGGCACGACAATCGCCCCCTGACGCTGGGCAACGACGATCGTCACATCAACCGAGCGACCGGGTGCCAAACCCTCAGCGATGGCAGGCGATAGGCGGACCGTGCGCCCGCCGGTGCCGGAATCGACCCGGGGGGAAATCTCGGTCACCCGGGCGAGAAAAACATCCGATGAGCCGGATAGTGCGGCACGGGCAGCTTGGCCGGGTCTGATGGCTTCGGCGTAGGCTTCCTCGACCTCGGCCCGGATTTCGACATCGGTGGCCGAGCCCAGCTCGAATAGGGTTTCGCCTGCTCCGACCACCTGACCGTTGTCGATCGGCCGGACCAACAACACACCAGCCATGGGTGCGCGGATCGTGAACTCTCGCGCTCGCTCGGCTGAGGCTCGCACCATTGCCGACGCTGCCGCAGCGTTGGCCTCCGCCGCGTCCAGCGAAGCGCGCGCAGCCTCCAGTGCCGCGTTCGAGGCAAAGCCGCGCGCGTGGAGCGTTCGCGTTCTCTGGTGGATCAACCTCGCCTGGTCTGCCTCAGCCCGCGCTGCACGAGCCCGTGCCACATCGACGTCGGTCTGGGCCTGTTCGACGGTCGCCAGGATGATCGCAAGCGGATCACCGACCTCGACCTGTGCACCTTCATCGTGAAACAGCCGAATGACCTGCCCGGGATTGGGAGAGGTGATCAGGACAAGCTGGGTTGGGCGGGCACGACCGACCACCGACAGCGCTTGCTCGACCGTCTGGGGCCGGATCTCCAGAACCGCGACCTCGGGCGGCCGTCGCACCATGAACACCCCGGCACCTGCAATGCCGACCAGAACAAGCGCCGCAAGGATCAGGACCGGTCTGGAAGGGGCTTGCATGCGGTCTCTTCGCGCCGTGCCGCTTGGAGAAGGGTCGTTGCCGCGCGCCGGGCCGCCGGCTTGCAAGCGATCCGGTCCTCGGCCACGGGAAGGGATGGCACCGACTGGTGACACTCGGCAGCAACGCCCGGCTCGCCGATTGGCTCCATCGGACCCGACGATGGTCGGCCACTGGCCAAGCCTGTCGGCCACCTCCGGGACAGGTCCGTTCAGGCAACGATTCCGAATAGAGGCGGAGCCTCGACCAATCAGGCAGCGTGAGCGCCTTAGCTTCCATCCTCGCCAGCAACCACTCCAAGCACCGCCTCGGCAGCGATTTCGGATGGGTCACGCCCTTCGCGCCCCATCAGGTCCAGTGCCGCCGTCTGCCGCATTGCCTGGTCGGCCCGACTGACCGGATCGTCGAGCAAACGCCCGACCTGTGCAGCGAACCGCTCGGGCGTCGCGTCCTTCTGGATCAGTTCGCGCGCGATCTCCGCGTCGGCGGCGTGATTGAACAGGGTCGCGTACTTGCCCGTGAAGAAGGGCTTCATGATCGCGTAGCTGAGCGGCTGGAAGCGATAGCCGATGACCATCGGCGCACCGGCCAGCGCGAGTTCGGTCGAGACGGTGCCCGACGTGGCCAGCGCGACCGTCGCCGCCTTCATGGCCGAATACTTGTCCGCTTCGGAGACGAGGTGGGCGCGGAACGGCCAGGCCGCGACGCGCGTGGTGACGTCCGTCGCCACAGTCCCCGCGGCCACGACAGCGACCTCGAGCCCCGGCCTCTCAGCCTTCAGTTGAGCTACGGCCGCCTCATAGACCGGCGTCATCAGCCGTATCTCGCCTGGGCGGCTGCCCGGGAGAACAAGCAGCAAAGGCGCGTCATCACCGATGCCTCGGGCCCGGCGGAACGCCACCGGGTCGGCCCCGCTCATGTCGACATGCAGGGCCTGGGAGCCGACGACCGTGGTCGGCAAGCCTTCCCTTTCGAACCACGGCGCGTCGAAGGCATAAAGCGCCAGCAGGTGATCGACTGCGCCGGCCAGGGTCTTGGCCCGCCCCGGCCGCGATGCCCAGACCTGGGGCCCGACGTATTTGATCAGCTTGACCTCAGGCAGGACCGCCCGGATCGCCTTGGCCACCCGGATCGTGAAGCCCCAGCTGTCGATCAGGACCACAGCGTCCGGCCGCTCTCGCACGGCAAAAGCCACGGTGTCGCTCACCCGCGCCTTGACCCGCCCATACGCCCGCAGGCCCTCGATCCAGCCCAGAACCGACAGTTCGGCGATATCGAACGGACTGCTGATCCCCTCGGCCGCCATTTTCGGCCCGCCGACGCCGACCAGTTCGATGCCTGCACGCTGCGCCTTCAGCGCCCTGGCCAAACCGGCACCCAGGGCGTCGCCGGACGCCTCGGCCGCGACCAGCATGACCTTCATCGGCTTTCACCCCAGACGTACAGGCCCAGCCGGTCCGCAGCCTCGATGATGGCCGGGCGGTCGATCAGGATCAGCCGCTCCGCGACACCGCCGACGCCCGCCAGCCCGGCGGCGTGCGCCATCTCGACGGTTCGCGCCCCCATCACCGGCATGTCCACCCGCAGGTCCTGGATGGGCTTGGGCGCCTTGCCGAGCGCGCCCTTCAACTCCTTCGCCGAGCCTCGGAGATCCGCCGGCAAACCGGCGACCCGGGACAGCATGGCATCGGTCCCCTCCTGGGCTTCGACCGCAAGCACCAGGCCGTCGCAAACGACTGCGCCCTGACCGATATCCAGTTCGCCTGCCTTTTCCGCCACGTGCAGCGCCTTCCTGAGGTCCGAAAGCTGTCCTTCCGTCGGCTCGACCTGCCCCAGCGCCCCGGCCGGCAGGGTCTCTCCGCCCAGAATGTCGTCGGCACCCTCGATGGCGTAACCCTCGCCCTCGAACACCGACAGGATCTTGCGCAGCAGGGCGTCGTCCCCCTTTGTCGCCGCCGCGATGATGCCCGGCAGCACGGTCGCGCCCTTAAGATCAGGCTTCAGGCTCTTGAAATCCGGACGATTTACCGTGCCCGCAAAGCAAACGGACGCGCACCCGGCCTTCTTCAGCGCCGACAGCACCTTGCCGATCTCGGCCATGCCGGCCTCGACGCCCGGATAGCGGACCAGATGGGCGTCAGCGAAGCCCGCCAGCCGCACCACGAACACCGCCCGCCCCTCGGCCTCGCACCGCGCCGCAATGGCCAGCGGCAGCGCGCCGCCGCCCGCGATCAGGCCGAGCTTGCCCGCCGCCACCTCAAGCCTCCGGCAGGCACAGGGGCCGCTTCGAACTCTCACGAATAAAGGCGACGATCTCCATGATCTCGATCAGATCGCCGTATTCGATTTCCATCTTTGACAGTCGCTCGGCGAAGACGCCGGGCCCCTCGAACAGGTCGCGATAGGCCGCCAGCAGCCGCCGGATCGCGTCCTTGCCATAGCCCTTGCGCTTCAGGCCGATGAGGTTGAGCCCGTGCAGCTGCGCGTGATTGCCCCAGGCCGAGCCGTACGGGATCACATCCCGCGTCACCGCCGCCAGACCGCCGACGATCGCCCCCTGCCCCACCCGGCCATTCTGGTGCACGGCGCAAAGTCCGCCCAGGAACACCCGGTCGCCGATCCGCGCATGGCCGCCCAACGTCGCCTGATTGGCCATCACCACATTGTCACCGACTACGGCGTCGTGGCCGACGTGGGCCCCCGTCATGAACAGGCCGTTCGATCCCACACGTGTGACGCCTGACCCCTGCGGCGTCCCCCGGTTGAAGGTCGCATGCTCGCGGATGGAATTGTCCGATCCGATCTCAAGCCTCACCGGCTCGCCCTTGTAGCCGTTGTGCTGGGGATCGCCCCCGATCACGGCGAAGGGGTGGATGACCGTCCGGGCACCCACGCTCGTGTCCTGCTGCACCACCACATGGCTGACCAGATGCACGCCCTCGGCGAGGACAACCCCCGGCCCGACCGTGCACCAGGGGCCGATGACGACGTCCCCCGCCAACTGGGCCGAACCGTCGACGATAGCCGTTGGATGGATCCGGCTCATGCGACCGGCTGCTCGACCGTCACGGCCATGGCCATGGCCATGAACTCGGCCTCGGCGGCCAGCTTGCCGTCGATGAAGGTCTCGCCCCTGAACTTGTAGGCATCGCCCCGCGCGCGGGTCACAACCACCTTCATGTGCAGCTGATCCCCGGGCCGCGCCGGCTTCCTGAAGCGTACGCCGTCGATCGACATGAACATGATGACCTTGTCGGCCACATTCACGTCCAGCGACTTCGACATCAGCAGCGCGCCGGTCTGGGCCATGGCTTCGACAATCAGCACGCCCGGCATGACCGGGTCGATCGGGAAGTGTCCGGGGAAGAAGGGTTCGTTGTGGCTGACGTTCTTGATCCCGGTCAGCGACGTCGCCGGCACAAAGTCCTCGGCCTTGTCGACCAGCAGGAAGGGATAGCGGTGCGGCAGCCGCCGCATCACCTCGGCGTAGTCAATCTTGCCGGTTTCGTCAGTCATCAGTCCGCGCTCCCTTGCGTCCGGCCTGTCTGGAGACCCAGACGGTCTCGCGCAAGAACTGGCGGATGGGCTTCGCCGGATACCCCGACCAGGTTTCGCCCGCCGGAACATCGGCCAGCACGCCTGCGCCCGCCGCCACCCGTGCACCCACACCAATGGTGATGTGGTCGCCGATGCCTGCCTTGCCGCCGAAGATTACGCCATCGCCCACGATCACCGATCCCGAAATCCCGGCGTGGCCTGCAATCAGGCAGTTGCGACCGATCACACAGTTGTGGGCGATCATCACGAGGTTATCGATCTTGGTGTTCTCGCCGATCACGGTGTCATCGAAGGCCCCACGATCGATGCAGGTGTTGGCCCCCACCGTCACCCCGTCCTGGAGGATGACCCGCCCCAGTTGGGGAATATCCACGGCCCCGGACGCACCGCCCGCCGCGCCGAAGCCCGCCTCGCCGATCCTCACGCCCGCATACAGCTTCACCCTGTCACCAATCAGAGCGAAACCGACCGTAACGTTGGGGCCAATCAGGCAGTCACGGCCGATCTGAACACCCGGGCCGATCACGCTGTTGGCCCCGACCCGCGTGCCGCGACCGATGCTGGCCCCTTGTCCGACCACCACGCCCGGCTCCAGGACAACGCTATCGTCCTCGGCCCATCCCCCAGCGGCCTGGGCCAGGGCGATGGGCTGATGTAGAGCTGTCGAGGCGGCAGCCCAGGCGGCCTGAGGTGTGCGGGACACAATCACCGAAGCGTGCTCGGGTGCCGCCTCGACCGAGCTGGCCGGCACAAAGACACAACCGGCCGCCGAGGCTTGCAGCGCCGCTGCGAACTTGCGGTCTCCCATGAATCCGACCGCATCTTCGGTCGCCGAACCCAGCGGAGCCACCCGCCGGATGGTCTGGCCGCAATCGCGAACGACCTCGCCGCCTGTGAGGGCTGCGAGGTCTGCGACGCTGAGCGGAGACAGCGTTTCGAAGAAACGGGGATCGGGCTGGACGCCCATCCGGCTTACTGAGCCGCTTGGGCCGGAACCGGCAGGCGGTTGAAGCTGAGCGACGGCAGTTGCGCGTTCAGACGCTGGATGACCGTCTCGGTGACGTCCATCGCCGGGTTCAGGATGAACACGCTTTCGCGGTCCAGAAGGATGCCACAGCCGCGCTCCTGATAGACGGCGACCAGGATCGGCTCGACGGCTTCCGAGATCAGGCGGCGCTGTTCGGACAGGGTGTAGCGCAGCTCGTTTTCACGCGTCTGCTCCAGTTGCTGGGCTTCCTGGATACGGGCTTGGACCGCCTGGCGGTCGGCGTCAGTGACAGCGGCGCCGCCCGTCTGAAGGCGCTGGATCTCGCTCTGGATCGACGTGCCATAGGGTTGAAGCTCGCCCTGAACTTCCAGGGCCAGTTGCTCCATGCGGGTCTGGACCGACTGGCCGACCGTCGATTGGGCGAGCAGCAGCTGGTTGAAGAAGACGCAGACGCCTGGAATGGCCGGGCCAGGGTTGGTCGGCCCCTGAGTCTGGGCGGCTGCAGAAGAGGCGGCGAAGGAGACGAGGGCCGCGGCCCCGATGGCGAGGAGTTTCATGCTTTACCTTTGCAGGGCCCTGGCGGCCCCAGATCAGAACTGGGTTGAAGTCGAGAAGCGGAAGTTCTCAGTGCGATCGTATTCCTCTTCGCTGAGGATCTGGCTGAAGTCGAAGCGGATCGGCCCCATGGGGGAGCGCCAATGGACGCTCAAGCCCGCCGAGGCCCGCAAGGATAGGTCGTCGGCGATCGCAGGATCGCGAAGACCGTTCGATCCGATGGTGTAACGGTCATCAAGCACCCCCAGCGTGCCGACATCGGCGAAAAGGCTGGTCCGAATGCCATACTGTTCAGGCAGACCATTGGGCAGGGTCAGTTCGACGCTGCCGACCGCATAGAAGTTGCCGCCCAGCGCATCGTTGGTCGTCAGGTCGCGCGGACCCATGCCTGCGTTCTCGAAGCCCCGGAAGGAGTTCCCGCCCTTGAAGAAGCGGTCGTTGATGCGCACGGCATCGCCGTTCCAGCCGCTGACGTAGCCGGCCGACCCGGACACCGAGACAATCCAGTTCGGCGTGAAGCCGTAGTAGGCGGTCGCGTCGACCTCGGTCTTCACATAGTTCACGTCGCCACCGAGACCGGCGAAGTCCTGACGCAGCGAACCCGTCCACCCGCGCGTCGGGCGGATCGGTTCGTTGCGGCGATCGATCAGGAGGGTGTAGCCGGCCGAAGAGTTCAACGAGGCACCGACCTGTTCGCACAGGGCGCGCGAACCGAAGCCGCCAGTGTCACAGTAGCCGAACGGGACGATGATCTCGTCGTCCTTGATGAAGTAGCGAGTCGAAAGACGGCTATAGCCGTTCAGCGGATAGGTCAGCCTCAGGCCTGCGCCGGTGGACCGGTAGTCGAAGGACGACTCATCCTGGAAGTCGTAGCGCGAGTGGAACAGGTCGAAGCCCGCGCCGATGTCACGACCCAGGAAGCGCGGCTCGGTGAAGCGGAAATCGATCTGCTGGCGCAGCGACCCCCACTCGACCCGGGCGACCAGGTTCTGTCCGCGACCCCGGAAGTTGCGCTCGGAAATGCCCAGGTTGACCACGAAGCTGTCGACCGAACTGAAACCGGCACCGACCGACAATTCGCCCGTCGGCTGTTCCTCGACCGTCACATTGACGATCGAACGGTCCGGGGCGGAGCCCTGAGTTTCCTCGATCTCGACTTCGGCGAAGAAGCCGAGAGCCCGAAGGTTGTTGCGCGACCGCTCTACCAGCGAGCGGTTGAAGGCGTCGCCCTCCGTGAGCATCAGCTCGCGGCGGATGACCGGATCGATGGTGCGGGTGTTGCCCACCACGTTGATCCGCTCGACATAGACGCGTTGCCCTTCGGCGATGTTGAAGGTGACGTCGATCGTGTCGGTTTCGGGGTTGGGCCGATAGGTCGGATTGATGTCGACAAAGGCGTAACCCGCAGAGCCCGCCGCGAAGGTCAGGGCATCGACTGAGCTCTCGATCTTGTCGCTTTCGTACAGATCACCCGAACGGATCGGCAGCAGCGCTTCCAGCAGTTCCGTGTTCAGCCGATCGTTCTCAGTGACGACGTTGATCTCGCCGAAATTGTAGCGATCGCCCTCATCGACCGTCAGAGTGATGGCGAATGCGCTGTCATCGGGGGCCAGTTCCGCCACCGCGGAGACGATGCGGAAATCGTAGTAGCCGCGGTTCGTATAGAAGCTACGCAGTTGCTCGCGGTCATAATCCAGACGGTTCGGATCGTAGTTGTCGTTCTTGGTGAACAGCCGCCACCACTGCGACTGCTTGGTCACCATGACCTCGCGCAGCTCGCTGTCAGAGAAGGCCTGGTTGCCCAGGAAGGTGATCGCCTGAACCCCGGTCTCTGGGCCCTCATCGATCTCGAACACAACGTCAACGCGGTTTTGGTCCAGTTGCACCAGCTTGGGCGTCACGGTTGCAGAGATGCGCCCCGAGAGACGATAGAGCTCGATGATCGAGCCGACATCATCCTGAACCCGCGCGCGGGTGTAGATCCCGCGCGGCGAGATCGTCACCTCTTCGCGCAGCTTGTCTTCACTGATGGCGCTGTTCCCCTCGAACACCACCTGATTGATGATGGGGTTCTCGACGATCTCGACGATCAGATCACCATTCTCCTGCAGACCGATTTGCACGTCAGCGAACAGCTGGGTGCGGGTCAACGTACGGATCGCGACGTCCAGAACGACGGGGTCGATAGTGTCGCCCGGCTGGACGGGCAGGTATGACAGGACTGTGGTCTGATCGATACGCTGGTTACCGCGCACCAGAATGCGGTTGACCGTCCCGGACTCGGGGGCGGCCGTCTGGGTTGCGGTCGTCTGCCCGGGCTGTGTTCCTGTGGCAGGAGAATTCTGGGCCAAGGTTGGCGTTGCAGCCATCAGAGCCAGCAAGCTTGCCGTCGCTGCGCAGTTCCGGCGCCGGATGCGGGCCGCCGAGGTCTTCGCGTCGCGGGGATCGGTCAGGGTCATGCGGTAAACCATCGGGGGCTGGCGTCGGCTCAACTGGCGAGCCCGCCGAGGAATTGGAACAGGTTCAACTTTTGCAGATCGTTCCAGGTCGCGAACAACATCAAACCCGCCAGCAAAGCAAGACCGACCCGGTACCCCGCCTCCTGAACAGCGGCCGCGACTGGCTTCTTGGCCACAGCCTCGTAGGCGTAGAAGACCAGGTGACCGCCATCGAGAACCGGGATGGGCAAGAGGTTTAGAAAGCCGATTCCGATCGAAAGTATGGCGGCGAAGCTGGTCAGGGTCAGAAGCAGGTTGATCGTGGTCGCAACGGGGTCTGGATTGGCCGCCACGGCAGCGGTGGTCAGGGCACCCGAGGCCTTGGCGATACCCAAAGGTCCACTCAGCTGGTCGCCGCTCTCCCGTCCCGTGAAGATGCGACCCAGATAGGTCAGCGTGGTTCCGAGGATATCTCCAGTTTCGCGGAACCCCTGCCCTACCGCTTCAATCGGATTATAGCGGACCTGCCGCGCCTCCGCCCGCGATGACGCCAGCGCCAGACCTATGCGGCCGACGGTGACCCGCCCGGCGATCGGGTCGTCCATCACCTGGCGCTCCGGGGTGGCGATCAGCTCGATTTCGCGACCCTGACGCTCGACCGTGAAGCGAACCGCGTCGCCGCTCGACAGGCTGACCTTGCGAGTCACCTCGCCGGCATCCTCGATCGGCCGTCCGTTCAGGCCGGTGATCAGGTCGCCGGGCAGAAAGCCTGCCTCGGCGGCCGGGGATCCCGGTGTAACCTGTGCGACCCGCGCAGGCCTGAGCTCCACTCCAACCAGCGAGAACAGAACTGCGAAGATGGTGATGGCCAGCACGAAGTTCGCGAACGGCCCGGCCGCCACGATCAGCATGCGCTGCCACACAGGCTTGAAATGGAAGTAGTCGCGTTCAGCCCCGGTACCCTCGCGGGCGTTGATTTCCGACTTCAGAGCATCCAGCCCCCGGCTGTCGGGCACGCTGGACGCATCCATGTCGCCGGAGAACTTGACGTAGCCGCCCAGCGGGATCCAGCCGACCCGCCATTCGATACCGTGACGGTCCGTCCGGCTGAAGATCGCCCGGCCAAAACCGATAGCGAAACGATCGACCTTCACGCCAAAGGCTCGCGCCACCCAGAAATGGCCGAGTTCATGGATGGTGACGATGAGCGTCAGCACCAAAAGGAAGGGCACAATGTAGGTCAGGGCCGTGGTCAGGGCGTCAAGCATGCGGCGTCTGCGTTTCCTTTACCGATTGACCGTCGCCGAGGAGGCGATACCCAGAGCCTGGACGAAACCGGCCGCGACGCGTCGCGCCTCGGCGTCCAGCGCCAGAGCCCCTTCGCAGCCGTCACCGGCATGAGAAACCGCCCCCGTCGCCGTCATCCGTTCCAAGGTTTCGGAGATGACCGTGGCAATATTGAGAAAGCCCAGACGCCGGTCAAGGAACGCTAGGGCCGCCACCTCATTGGCGGCGTTGAACGCCGTCGGCGCGCCCGCGCCCGCTTCCAGCGCCTCACGAGCCAGCCGCAGAGCCGGGAATCGCTCAGTGTCCGGTGCCTCAAAGGTCAGTCGACCCAACGTCGCCAGATCCAGCCTGGGGGCCGGCCAAGCCATACGGTCAGGCCAGGCAAGGGCACAAGCGATCGGCGTCTTCATGTCGGGCGGACCCATCTGCGCCAGGGTCGAGCCGTCGATGAACTCGACCAGGCTGTGGATGATCGATTCCGGGTGCACAACCACGTCGATGCGGTTCGCAGGCATACCAAACAGATAGGCCGCCTCGATCATCTCCAGGCCCTTGTTGGCCATGGTGGCGCTGTCGACGCTGATCTTGGCCCCCATGCTCCAGTTGGGATGAGCGACGGCCTGCTCGGGCGTCATGGTGGCCATCGCTTCCCGCGAGGTCTGCCGGAAGGGCCCACCCGAAGCCGTCAGGATCAGACGCGCCACCCGCTCCGGTGCCTCGGCAGGAAAGACCTGAAAAATTGCCGAGTGCTCGGAATCCACCGGGATCAATCGTCCCCCTGCCGCCCTGACCCGTTCGATGAGGCTGGAGCCACAGCAGACGAGGCTCTCTTTGTTGGCCAGGGCCAGGGTCGCCCCCGTCGCCGCCGCCGCCCAGGCGGACTTCAGCCCCGCCGCCCCGACAATGGACGCCATAACCAGATCGGTCGGCCGCGTCGCCGCCTCGGTGATCGCCGCTTCTCCGGCCGCCACGGCGATGCCCGTGCCCACGAGTGCATCGGACAGCTCGCCAAGCCGCGTCTCGTCGGCGGTCACGGCCACCTCCGGCCGCCATCGCCGTGCCTGCTCGGCCAGCCGGGCGATATTGGCCCCACCCGTCAGTGCTGCGACGCTGAACCGTCCGGTGCCGGCAGCCTCCGCTTGCGCCATCAGGTCGAGCGTCGATGTTCCGACCGATCCGGTCGACCCCAGAACCGTGATGCGCTGCTCGATCATGCCGGACCGTCCAGCATCATGAAGCCCAGCCGTCCCGCTGCCATGACCACAGCGGCAAACATCAGGCCGTCAACCCGATCCAGCAACCCGCCGTGACCAGGAATAAGGCCGCCAGCATCCTTGACACCGAAGCGCCGCTTAAGGCCCGACTCCCAGAGATCTCCGGCCATGGTTGCCAGCGCGCCGGCAAGCCCGAGCGCGAGACCCCAGATCGGATCCGGCAGCCCCATCGGCAGGAAGCTGGCCACCAGCCACCCGGCCGCAGAACCTGCGACCAGACCGCCGACAAAGCCCGACCAGGTCTTGTTGGGCGAATACCGCGGCCACAGCTTGGGGCCCCCGACCAGACTGCCGACCAGGAAGGCCATCACGTCCGCGGACCAGGCGACAACGAAGACAAGGATCGTCCAGCTCAGACCGACACCGGAATCGCCGTCACGCAGCCAGATCAGCAGAACGGCGGGCCAGCCCAGATAGAGCACGCCATAGGCCGCATCGACGCCCTCATAGCCCAGCCTTCGGGCATAGATCGCTACGGCGGCCGCCCCAAAAACCAGAACGACCAGCGCGGCCGACATGGCTCCCGTCTGGGCCGTAATGGTCGCAGCGATGATCGCCAGCGCGACCCCCCAGGCAATCAAGTCCCGTCGTCCCGGCGTGCTCATCGCAGCCCACTCGCGGGCCAACAGCACGACCGCGGCGAGAATGATGGCCAGGAACCAGAGGCTTCCCGCCCAGATGGCAAGGACCGCCAGGGGTGCGAGAACGAGGGCGGACGCCGCCCGGATGCCGAGGTTCCTGAGCGAAACCATCAGCCGGCCGCGAGCACCGGGCGGGCGGCGATGGCACCGAAGCGACGGTCGCGTCCACGGAACTCGTCCACGGCCAGACCCAGGGCCTCGGGCCCATAATCGGGCCACAGGACGTCCTGATAGATCAGCTCGGCGTAGGCCGCCTCCCACAGAAGGAAGTTCGACAACCGCTGTTCGCCTGAGGTTCGTACGATCAGGTCCACCGGCGGTCCCCCGGCCGTAGACAGCCCGGCGCCCAGGGCCGCCTCGTCCAGCGGACCCGTCGCATGACCGGCCAACAGCTGATCCACGTACTTCTGGGCTGCGTCGACGATGTCCGCCCGGCCACCGTAGTTGAATGCGACCTGCAGCAGAAACCGGCTGTTGTGCGCCGTCGTCCGCTCGGCCCGTTCCACGATGGCAGCGATGTCGGCAGGCAAACCCGTCCGGCGACCCAGCACGCGAACCCGAACGCCTTCGCGCTCGAGGCGGCTCAGATCGCTGGCGACATAGGAGCGGACCAGACCCATCAGGTCCGAAACCTCCTCGGCGGGCCGACGCCAGTTCTCGGTCGAGAAGCCGAACACCGTCAGGCATTCGATGCCGAAGTCCGAAGCGGCCTGAACCGTGCGCTTCAGCGCCTGAACGCCTTCGCGATGTCCCATGGCCCGAGGCAGACCCCGGCTTTCCGCCCAGCGCCCGTTTCCGTCCATGATCAGGGCGACGTGACGAGGTCCCGCTTCGGGATCCGCCAGGGCGCCGGGATGGGCCGTCATCCGATTGTCCAGTCCTGTCGCAGTTCCTGAGCCCAGGCTCAGACCTGCATGATCTCAGCTTCCTTGGTCTTCAAGGCTTCGTCGATACGTTTGATGGCCGCATCGGTGTCCTTCTGGACCTCGGTCTCCATTTTCTTCTGCTCGTCCTGGCTGATCTCGGCCGCCTTTTCGGCCTTCTTCAGGTCGTCGTTGGCGTCGCGCCGGACGTTGCGGACAGCGATCTTCTGCTGCTCGGCGTACTTGCCGGCCAGCTTGGCGAGGTCCTTGCGACGCTCCTCGGTCAGGGGCGGCACGGGGATGCGCAGCATGGTGCCGTCCACGATGGGGTTCAGGCCCAGGCCCGCTGCGCGGATGGCCTTTTCGACGGCACTGACCATCGACTTGTCCCAGACACTGACCGAGATCATGCGCGGCTCAGGCACGCTGATGGCAGCGACCGCGTTCAGCGGCGAGGTCGAGCCGTAGGCCTGGACCTGAACGGGATCCAGCAGACCCGCATTGGCCCGGCCGGTGCGCAGGCCCTGGAACTCTTCCTTCAGCGAGGCCACCGCCTTGTCCATGCGGTCGCGATAGGACTTGAGGTCAGGCTTTGCCATGAGTGACGTCTCCGTACGTTTCTTGTCGCTGTATCAGGCTGCGCCCTTGGGCGCATCGCCGATGACGGTGAAGGTCCCCTCGCCGTTCAGCACCTTGCGCAGCGAATCTTCCTCGCGGATCGAGAAGACCACGATCGGGATCTTGCTCTCGCGCATCAGGGCGATGGCCGAGGCGTCCATGACCCGCAGATCACGGCTGAGCACATCCTGATAGGTCAGGGTGTCATAGCGCGTCGCGGACTTGTCCTTCTTCGGATCGGCCGAATAGACGCCGTCCACGGATGTACCTTTCAGCAGGGCGTCACAGCCCATCTCTGCGGCCCTCAGGGCGGCGGCCGTATCGGTCGTGAAATAGGGATTGCCCGTGCCGGCGGCGAAGATAACCACGCGACCCTTCTCAAGGTGCCGCACGGCCCGCCGCCGGATATAGGGCTCGGCGATGGCCGCCATCGGGATGGCGCTCTGGACCCGAGTGTCGACACCGATCTTCTCAAGGGCGTTCTGCATGGCCAGCGCATTCATGACGGTCGCCAGCATGCCCATATAGTCCGCGCTGGCCCGTTCCATCCCGGCTGCCGCCGTCGACAGGCCACGAAAGATATTGCCGCCGCCAATCACCAGACAGACCTGCACCCCGCTCCGGACCACCTGCGCGATCGCGGCCGCGACGGTATCGACGGTGTTCATGTCGATGCCGTAGCCCTGCTCGCCCATCAGGACCTCGCCCGAGACTTTCAGCAGCACCTTGTTGTAGCGCGCGGACGCAGGCGTGGTGGTCATCGGGGTCTCATCAGGCGGGGAATCGGACGGCGCATCATAGACGAAGGGCGCGACCGGCGTCCAAGCCGACCGCGCCCCAATGTCATCCGTCGTGTGACGGCTTAGGCCTGGCCGCTCATCATCGAGGCGACTTCCGAAGCGAAGTCCGGGCCTTCGACCTTCTCGACGCCTTCACCCAGTGCCAGACGGACGAAACCGGCCAGGTGCAGGCCGGGCGCGCCCAGTTCCTTGCCCGTATCGGCGACCAGCTGCTCGATGGTCACGTCGGGGTTCATGACGAACGGCTGCTTGGTCAGCACCACGTCCTTCTGGAACTTGTTGATCTGGCCTTCCACGATCTTGGCGATCATGTTCTCGGGACGGCCTTCTTCCTTGGCCTTCTCGGTCAGGACCTGACGCTCCTTCTCGACCGCGGCCGGGTCCAGATCGTCGGTGTTCAGCGACAGCGGAGCGGTCGCGGCCACGTGCATTGCGATCTTGCGGCCCAGTTCGCGCAGCGCAGCCTTGTCGCCGCCGCCGTGCAGGGCGACCAGCACGCCGATGCGGCCGACGCCCGGCGACACGGCGTTGTGGACGTAAGAGGCGACCACGCCCTCATCGACCGACAGGCGGGCGGCGCGACGCAGCTGCATGTTCTCGCCGATGGTGGCGATCATCTGGGTCACTTCGTCCTGGACGGTCTTGCCGTTTTCCAGCTCGGCGCCGTGCAGGGCCTCGACGGTGTGGTGCTCCAGGCCCAGCTGGGCGAACGACTTGGCCGCGTTCTGGAACAGCTCGTTGCGGGCGACGAAGTCCGTCTCGGCGTTGAACTCGATGGCGGCACCGATTTCGCCCTTGCCGTCCTCACGGCTGGCGACGGCGACCAGACCTTCGGCGGCGACGCGGTCGGCCTTCTTGGCAGCCTTGGACAGGCCCTTGGCGCGCAGCCAGTCGATGGCAGCGTTCAGGTCGCCATTGGTTTCCTGCAGCGCCTTCTTGCAGTCCATCATGCCCACGCCGGACTTGGCGCGAAGTTCCATGACGAGGGCGGCGGTGATCTCGGCCATATCGGCTCTCCTGGTGTCTTCGTATGCGGTTGAGGCCGGGGGTTAGCCCGGCCTGATGTCAGTTTCTCGACAGTCAAATCCGCTCGTCTCCCTCCCACTCGGGGGAGGGTGGTCGGAGCGAAGCGAAGACCGGGTCGGGGCGGCCCGGCGAGCCGGACACGAAGCGGATGCTTGCGTGGCCTTGCCGCCCCCACCTGGCACTTCGCGCCTGCCCTCCCCCGAGGGGGAGGGAGAAGATCAGGCGTTGGTCGTCTCTTCGGCGGCCGGAGCCTCTTCACCCGAAGCGGCCAGCATCTCTTCGGCGACGGCTTCAGCGCCGGCCGGAGCGACGTCAGCGGCGACCGGGGCCGAGGCCTCGCGCAGCATCGGCTCTTCCGGGTTGATCGAGGCACCCAGGTCGATGCCCTGAGCCGAGGCACCAGCGGCCAGGCCGTCCAGTACCGCGTCAGCGATCAGGTCGCAGTAGGTCTGGATGGCGCGCGCGGCGTCATCGTTTCCCGGGATCGGATAGGTGATGCCGTCCGGATCGCAGTTGGTGTCCAGGATCGCGATGATCGGGATGTTCAGCTTGCGGGCTTCCTGGATCGCGATCGCTTCCTTGTTGGTGTCGATCACGAACATGATGTCGGGAACCGAGCCCATGTCGCGGATGCCGCCGAGCGAGAGCTCCAGCTTGTCCTTCTCACGCGACAGGTTAACCAGTTCCTTCTTGACCCGGCCTTCGCCGCCGCGCTCCAGGATGCCTTCCAGCTCGCGCAGGCGGGCGATGGAGCCCGACACGGTCTTCCAGTTGGTGAGCGTGCCGCCCAGCCAGCGGTTGTTCATGTAGTACTGGGCGCAGCGCTTGGCGGCCTCGGCAACCGGCTCGGCGGCCTGGCGCTTGGTGCCGACGAACAGCACGCGACCGCCCTTGGCGGCGACTTCGCGCACGGCGACCAGGGCCTGGTGCAGCAGCGGCATGGTCTGCGACAGGTCGATGATGTGGATGTTCGAGCGCGATCCGAAGATGTAGCGCTCCATCTTCGGGTTCCACCGGTGCGTCTGGTGGCCGAAGTGCGCGCCGGCTTCGAGCAGGGTGCGCATGGAGAATTCAGGCAGAGCCATCTGTAGTCAGTCCTTTATCCGATTGATCCGCCGCGGGCGCTTAAAGAACCCGGCTGGGTCCCTCGGAACGGAGCGGCCGGGATGTCTCCCCGGACGCGCCACGCCACGCGTGTGAAGTGCGCGGGGCTTCTAGGCGGATAGATCGAAAAAGGCAAGCACGATCAGGCATCTTCAAGCATGAGCACGCCCGGTGCCGACTTCAGCGCGCCCCTGAGCGCACCATCCAGGCAGTAGCGGCCCGGCAGCTTCAGCTCGATTTCTCTTCGGCCGTCCAGAGAGGCGACCAGGGTTATCTCTCCGCCCTTCCCTTTCGCTTCCGCCCGCGAAAGCCGGGCCTGAAGCGCCGCCGCGTCGGTGCCGCGCGACGACACATGGACCCTCAAGCCCGCGACCGCGTCGTCCACGACCGTGTCCAGCGGCCGGATTTCATCGGCGAAGAAGCGGACCTCTCCGTCCGCCGACTTGGCCCGAACCTTGACCATCAAGGCCGCGCCGACCTCCAGCAGATCCCGACTGCCCCTCAGCAGCTCGGCCCCGACCAGGCATTCGAACTCCCCGGTCGGATCGGAGAAGGCGCAGAAGGCGAACTTCTCGCCGGTCTTGGCGCTGGCCCGTTCCTGACGGCGACGCAGGACGCCCGCCATCTGGAAGGCATCGTGACCCTGCTCGGCCCGTTGCACCGCCTCGGCCACAAAGGTCACGCGCTTGCGACGCAGCGCGCCTTCCATGTCCTCCAGCGGATGGCCGGACAGATAGAAGCCGACAGCCGACAGCTCGTGGTCCAGCCGCTCGGGCCCCACCCAGGGCTCCACCGCCTTCAGACGCGGCCGGGCCGCGCTGGCCTGATCGGCCCCGAACAGCGACACCTGCGACGAGGCCCGCTCCGCCGCCACGCTCTGGCAATAGGCCATCAGCACATCGGCCTGTTCGAACAGCTGACGCCGGTTCGGATGAATGCTGTCGAACGCCCCGGCCTTGGCCAATCCTTCCAGCGCCCGCTTGTTCACGCTGCGCGGATCGACCCGCTCCAGGAAGTCGAAGATGTCGGTGAAGCGCCCACCGCTCTCACGCACCTCGACCACGTGCTTCATGGCCTCCAGGCCGACGTTCCGGATGGCACCGAGCGCATACAGCACCGCGCCGGCTTCGCCTTCCCACGTCACGTCGAAGTCGGCGGACGAGGCGTTCACGTCTGGCGCCCGCACCGGCACGCCGAACTTCCTCGCATCCTGATAGAAGACCGCCAGCTTGTCGGTGTTCGACAGGTCAAGCGACATGGAGGCGGCGAAAAACTCCACCGGATGGTTCGCCTTCAGCCAGCCGGTCTGATAGCTGATCAGGGCATAAGCCGCCGCGTGCGACTTGTTGAACCCATAGCCCGCGAACTTGGCCACCAGGTCAAAGATGCCGCCGGACTGCTGATCCGGGACCCCCTTCTCGGCCGCGCCCTTGATGAAGCGCGCCCGCTGGATGTCCATCTCCTCCTTCTTCTTCTTGCCCATGGCGCGGCGCAGAAGGTCGGCCTCACCGAGCGAGTATCCCGCCAGGACCTGGGCGATTTTCATCACCTGCTCCTGGTAGATGATGACCCCGTAGGTCTCGGTCAGGACGTCGGTCAGGCTGGGATGCAGATAGTCAACCTCGGCCCGGCCGAACTTGCGGTCGATGTAGGTGTCGATCATCTCCATCGGTCCTGGCCGGTAGAGCGAGATCAGGGCGGTGATTTCCTCGATGGAGCCGCAGCGCATCTTGCGCAGCGTGTCGCGCATGCCCTGGGATTCCAGCTGGAACACCCCGACCGTCTGGCCTGACGCCATCAGCTCGTAGGTCCGGGTGTCATCCAGAGCCAGAAGGTTGAAATCGACCGCCGCCCCGCGCCGCGCCAGGTATCCGTGCGCCCGGTCTAGCACCGTCAGCGTCTTCAACCCCAGGAAGTCGAACTTCACCAGACCGGCGGGTTCGACCCACTTCATGTTGAACTGGGTGGCCGGGATGTCCGAGCGCGGGTCCTGATACAGCGGTGTCAGCTCAACCAGCGGCCGGTCGCCGATGACGATGCCGGCCGCGTGGGTCGAGGCGTTGCGGTAGAGCCCCTCCAGCTCCAGCGCAGTCTCCAGCAGCGTCTTGACCGAGGCCTCGGCGTCGCGCGCCTCCCTCAGCCGCGGCTCGATCTCGATGGCCTGGGCCAGCGTCGTCGGGTTCGCCGGATTGTTTGGCACCATCTTGGCCAGGCGGTCGACCTGGCCCAGCGGCATCTGCAGCACCCGGCCGACGTCGCGCAGCACCGCTCGCGCCTGCAGCGTGCCGAAGGTGATGATCTGGGCCACCCGGTCGCGGCCGTACCGCTCCTGGACATAGCCGATCACCTCCTCGCGCCGCTCCTGGCAGAAGTCGATGTCGAAGTCGGGCATGGAGACCCGCTCGGGGTTCAGGAACCGCTCGAACAGCAAGCCGAACCGCAAGGGGTCCAGATCGGTGATGGTCAGGGCCCAGGCCACCAGCGAGCCCGCGCCCGAGCCCCGTCCCGGCCCCACGGGAATGCCGTGCGCCTTTGCCCACTTGATGAAGTCCGACACGATCAGGAAGTAGCCGGGGAAACCCATCTGGGTGATGATCTGGACCTCCCAGTCCAGACGCTTCCAGTACTCCTCCTCCGGCGCGGCGGGCGTGACCTGCTTCAGCCGTTCCTTCAGCCCCTCGCGCGCCTGGTGCGCCAGTTCCTCGGGCTCTGTACGCCCGGCCCCGGTATCGAAGCGCGGCAGGATCGGCGCATGGGTCTTGACAAGGAAGGCGCAGCGCCGGGCGATCTCAATGGTGCTGTCGCAGGCCTCGGGCAGGTCGGCGAACAGGGTCCGCATCTCCTCGGCCGTGCGGAAATAGTGCTGATCGGTGATCCGGCGGCGATCTTCCTGACCGGTGAAGGCCCCGTCGGCGATGCACAGCAGGGCGTCGTGGCTCTTCGCCTGCTCACGCCTGGCGTAGTGGACGTCGTTGGTCGCCACCAGCGGGGCGTCATGGCCATAGGCCCAGTCGACCAGCCCCTTTTCCGCGGCCGTCTCGTCGGGCAGGCCGTGGCGTTGCAGTTCGACATAGAAGCGATCGCCGAACACCCGGGCCATCTCTGACAGGGCCTTGACCGCATCCTTGCTCTTGGACTGCACGAACAGGGGGTCGATGGGCCCGTCGGGGCCGCCCGACAGCAGGATCAGGCCTTCAGAGCGTTCTGCGACCTCGCTCCAGGCCACGCACGGCTCACCCTCGGTCGCGTCGTCACCGGCGGCGTCCATATACGCCTTGGACGACAGGGCCGACAGGTTCCGCCAGCCGATCTCGGACTGGCAGATCAGGACGATCGTCGGCACCTTGGCCCAGCGCTCGGCGCGGCGCCCGCCGATGCCGGTGACCGGCAGGGCACAGGCGATCAGCGGCTGCACCCCCGCCCCCTTGGCAGCCTCGGAGAACTCCAGCGCCCCGAACAGATTGGCCCGGTCGGCCACGCCCACCGCCGGCATGGCGTGATCGGCCGCCAGCTTGCCCACCTTCCCCGCCTTGATCGCGCCTTCCAGCAGCGAATAGGCCGAGCGGACCCGGAGGTGGACGAAACCCTGTGCTGAGCCTTGCGCGGTGATGGCCTGATCCTCTTGGGCAGGCCGGAAGCGACTCATCGCGCCAGCAGGGCGACCTGCCAGACCATCCAGACAAAGCCGCCGCACGACGCAAGCGACAGTGTTTCGCGAACCACCTTCGACATCGCCTTATCCCCAGATTGCGTGTTCCGGGAATGTTCTATGTTGCGGCTTTGTTCTCGTCAACACCTTTAGAACAAACCACGCACGGAGTTATCCCCGCGACCGCTCCACCGTGTCCACACTGGGGTTGGCCCTCAACGCCGCCATGATCGTGGTGGCGTGTTTGGCGTCGGCGACCTCGACGTCCAGGTCGACGTCGAAGAAGTCCTGCTGACGGTGGGCCATCTTCAGGTTCAGGATGTTGCCGCCCGCCTCGCCGATCACGGTGGCCACCTGGCCGAGAACGCCCGGTGCGTTCTTGATGGTGGCGCGGAAGCGGGCCATGCCCACGGTTCCTTTCTCGGCCTCCGGCGTCCATTGCAGGTCGTTCCAGACACTGTCGTCGTCGGCGAAGTCGGCCAGGCGCTGGCAGTCGATGACGTGCACCGTCAGGCCCTTCTCAGGCTCCAGGATGCCGACGATCCGGTCGCCCGGCACCGGGGTGCAGCATTCACCGAAGTGGATCGAGACGCCCGGCGTCAGTCCTCCGCCGCGCACGAACAGCCGCGCCTTGTCATCGGCGATCTTGGTTCTTTCGGTCCCGTTGGCCAGGGTGCCTTTCAGCGCCGGGAACAGGGTCTCGGCCACCTTGTTGACCGGCAGGCGGCCGCGCCCGATGGCGTCGAACAGGTCGTCTTCAGACCCCAGCGCCAGGGTCTCCAGCGCAGGCTTCAGCGTCACCTCTGCCAGCGTCTTGCCCGCCCGGGTCAGGGTCGCCTCCAGCGTGGTCTTGCCCAGCTTCAGGAATTCGTCGCGTTCCGCGTGGCGGATGTGTCGCCGGATGGCGGAGCGCGCCCGGCCCGTGACCGTCAGCGAGCGCCAGTCCGCCGGGGCCTCGCGCTTCTTGCCGCGGATGATCTCGACCACGTCGCCGTTCTGAAGCCGCGTGCGCATGGGCTTCAGTTCACCATTGATCTTTACCCCCACCGCCGTGTCCCCGACCTCGGTGTGGACGGCATAGGCGAAATCGAGCGGCATCCCGCCCTGCGGCAGGGTGATCAGCATGCCCTTGGGCGTGAAGACGAACACCTGATCCAGGTACATCTCCAGCTTGGCGTGCTCGACCCAGTCCTCGCCGCCCTCGCCGTGCTCGATCACCTGCACCAGGTGGCGCAGGTTCTGGAGCGGATCGCGCCCCCCTTCCCGCTCCATCGCCTCCTGATCGAAGCCATAGGACTTGTTCTTGTAGGCCCAGTGCGCCGCCACCCCGTCCTCGGCCACGCGGTCCATGGCCTCGGTGCGGATCTGCATCTCGATGCGCAGTCCGCCGGGCCCCACCACTGTCGTGTGCAGGCTGCGGTAGTTGTTCGACTTGGGCGTGGAGATGAAGTCCTTGAACCGCTCGGGCACCATCGGCCAGTTGCGGTGAATGACCCCAAGCGCGCGATAGCAGTCGTCCTCGGCCTCCAGCAGCACCCGAAAGCCATAGATGTCGGACAGGGACGAAAAGCCCACCGATTTCCGCTGCAGCTTGCGCCAGATCGAATAGGGCGTCTTCTGTCGGCCATACACCCGGGCCCGGATGCCGGCTTCCGACAGCACCTTCTGGATCTCGGCCGCCACCTTGTCGGTCGCCCGGCCGTGTTCGAGCTTCAGCGCCTCCAGCCGCCGCTCGATGGCGGTCCGCGCCGTCGGGTTCAGGTGCTCGAAGGCCAGTTCTTCCAGCTCGGACGCGATGCGGTGGATGCCGATGGACCGGCCCAGCGGCGCATAGACCTCCAGCGTCTCGCGGCTGATGCGCTCGCGCTTCTCCGGCTTTACGTACTGCAGCGTGCGCATGTTGTGCAGGCGGTCGGCCAGCTTGACCAGCAGCACCCGCACGTCCCGGCTGATGGCCAGGATGAACTTTCTCAGGTTCTCCGCCTGGCGCGTATGCTCGGCCTGGAGCTCCAGCCGGCTCAGCTTGGTCACGCCCTCGACCAGCACAGCGACCTCTTCCCCGAACCTGCGGGCGATGTCGTCGCGGGTCGCCGAGGTGTCCTCGACCACATCGTGCAGCAGGGCGGTAACGATGGTGGCGGTATCCAGCCGATAGTCGGTCAGGATGCCCGCGACCTGGATCGGATGGGCGAAATAGGGATCGCCCGAGGCCCGCAGCTGCGAGCCGTGCATCTTCATCGCATAGACATAGGCCCGGTTGAGCAGGTCCTCGTCGGCGGTGGGATCATAGGCCCGGACGGCCTCGACCAGTTCGAACTGGCGCAGCACCGAAACGCGCTTCGCCGCCGGAGCGGACTCCGACGGCGAGGATGCGTCATTGGCGATGTCGATCTTCGGCGGAGTCTGACCGGCCCGCGCCGGGAGGATAGTGATACCGTTGGCGGGTTCGGCCGTCAGTACCGCTCCTCCTGGCCGCCGTCGCGGTCGCTTTGCAGCGCGCGGATCAGTTCGGCCTCGGCCATGTTCATGTGCTGCGGCTCGGCCAGCAGACCCACGATCTCGGCTTCGTCCTCGGCCTCGGTGCGCTCGTCGACGCGCTGCAGGGCCACCACGACCGTTTCGGTCAGGTCGTCCGGCTTGATGGTCTCTTCTGCGATCTCGCGCAGAGCCACGACCGGGTTCTTGTCGTTGTCGCGATCGAGCGTCAGGGCCGCGCCGTTGGCGATGGCGCGAGCGCGGTTGCCGGCCAGCAGGACCAGGCCGAACCGGTTCGGAACTCTCTCGATGCAGTCTTCGACGGTGACGCGAGCCATGGGAATCCTTCGAGGCGGGGAGAACCGCGCTCCTTACAGATAGGGAGCCGATTGTGCAACGCCACAGTGGCCCAGGGACGGGGCTGTCTTCAGGCAGTTACGGCAACGGCCTCGCATCGACCCCCACCGTCGCCGCCTTCGCCAGCGCCTCCGCCGTCTCGCCCAGCACCGGATGGCGCCACCCCGGCGCGATCTCCGCCAGCGGCCCCATGACGAACAGCCGGTCCGACGCCCGGGGATGCGGCAGGATCAGTTCGTCCCGTTCCCCGACCTCCCGGCCATAGGCAATCAGGTCCAGATCCAGCGTTCGGGGCGCGTTCCTCGTCCCCCGCGTCCGCCCGAACGCCTGCTCGATCCGGCCCAGCGCGGCCATCAGCCCGTGGGCATCCAGCGCCGTTCGCACCCGTGCCACCCCGTTCAGGAACGGCGGATCGGTCGGATCCGGCCAGGCCTGCGACCGCCACCACGACGACCGCGCTACCACCTCGATCTGTTCGGATGCAAACTGCTCGAGCGCCGCCTCCAGCGCCTGAGCGCTGTCAACCCATCCCCCCTTGTCATTGGACCCCAGGGCGACGAAGACGGCGGCGTCCAGATCAGGGTCCGCATCCATTTCGACGCAGACCAGGACGCCCATTTCCGATGAAGAGATACTCATGACGCTCTACCCGACCGACCGGCTCGCCCTGTTCATCGACGGAGCCAATCTCCATTCGGCGACCAAGGCCCTGAACGCCGATCTCGACTTCAAGAAAATGCTCGAAGGCTTCCGGGAAAAGGCCATTCTGGTCCGCGCCTACTATTACACGGCGGTGGTCGAGGGCGAAGAGTTCTCCGCCGTCCGGCCCCTCGTCGACTGGCTGGGTTACAACGGCTTTTCGGTCGTGACCAAGCCCGTCAAGCGCTTCACCGATGCCCAGGGACACAGCCGGATGAAGGGCAATATGGACATCGAGATCGCGGTGGACATGCTCGAACTCGCGCCCCGCATGGACCACGCCATCCTGTTTTCCGGCGACGGCGACTTCCGCCGGGTGGTGCAGGCGGTGCAGGCCCGGGGTGTCCGCGTCACAGTCGTCTCGACGATGAAGTCCCAGCCGCCCCAGATCGCCGACGAGCTGCGCCGCCAGGCCGATACCTTCATGGAACTGGCCGACCTGCTGGTCGACTACGGGAGGCCGAGAGGCGAGCGGCCCTGACGCCTACGTCCGTTTCTGACGTTTCGCCGGTCTAGAGTATGGGCATCGTCACCGCCTGGTGGGAGAAGTGAGAGTCACTTCCACCCTGCATCGCGACTCTCACCGCAGGAGCCCTCGTGACCCCCGAACCGCCCCGCGACTGCCCGCTCTGCCCCCGCCTCGTCGCCTACCGCGCCGACAACGCGGCCCAGAACCCCGAGTGGTGGAACGGCCCGGCCCCCTCCTTCGGTGACCCGGACGCCCGCCTGCTGGTCGTGGGTCTGGCCCCCGGTCGCACAGGGGCCAACCGGACCGGACGCCCCTTCACCGGCGATGGCGCGGGCGTGATCCTGTATGACACCCTGCTCAGGACCGGGTTCGCCACCGGTCGCTACGACGCCCGGCCCGACGACGGCCTGACGCTCATCGACTGCATGATCACCAACGCCGTCCGCTGCGCCCCGCCGCTCAACAAGCCCACGCCCGCCGAGGAAGCCACCTGCCGCCCCTTCCTGATCGACCGGCTGGCCGCGCTTCCCCGTCTCAAGGTCATCGTCACCCTGGGCGACATCTCGCGAAAGAATGTGCTGAAGGCGCTGGGCCTGCCCGCCTCGGCCGCCCCCGCCGGCCATGGGGTGGAGGCTCCGGTCGGCCCCTACACCCTGCTCAACAGCTATCACTGCTCCCGGCTCAATACGAACACGGGCCGACTGACGCCCGCCATGTTCGAGGCCATCTTCCAGCGCGCCCGGACCCTGATCGACGCCTCGCGGTAAACGCGTCCTGAACCCTCTCGTCGCGCGACTGTTGTTCGCCGGACACACGAATCACATGTGCTTCGTGCTAAGGGAACCCAAGCGGAACGTCCCCGCCACGCTTGCGTTTGAAGGGTTCAGCCGGGAGGGGCTGCCATGCGTAAGAAACCGTCTCTGTTCACCGCCCATGAGCGCCGGATCGCGCTCCTGGTCCTCATCACCGCCGGCGTCCTGACGCTGTCCATCATGGCGCTGGAGGGCCTCTTCCGACCCTCGCTCGGCCTCTACGGCGGCCCGATGTCGGCCCCCAGCCTTCCCGACGTGATCGACGCCCAGCCGCTGGCGAGGCTGTAAGCCGCGCTCGCGGGATGCGGGTAACGCCGATCACCGAAAGTTGAGCGCGGCTTGCGTAGATCGTTGTTCTCGGACCGGTCGTTCGCTGGTAACCTCTGGCTGCACAACGGAGGCTTCCACAACGGAGGCTTCCACAACGGAGGCTTCCACAACGGAGGAAGCCGTCATGAAAATGCTTGCTGCCGCCTTACTGCTGGGAGCGCTCGCGCCCTATCCGACTTCAGCGTCTCAGCCCGAACTGCCCCCAAGATCGCTCGCGCCGACGGAAGCGGCACAAGACTTGGATGACTGCCAGATCGCCTTCATCATCCGCTGCATGCAACAAGGTGGGTCCTATCAAGGTTGTGAGCTGGCGGCCCAGGGTGAAGTTTGTCCCTAGTCCGATCAGTGCGGCTTGGATTGCTGGCCCTAGCAGTTCTGCTGGGGCCAGTCCTCACTGCCGCTGCCGGCCAGGCTCAGGACGACCCCACCCAACTCGAAGAGATCATCGTCGAGGGGCGCACCCTGTCTGACACGGTTCGGCAGTTCGTCGATGAAGTCATAGCCGCACCGCTGGATCGCGGACCGGCGCGCTGGACCCGCAGAGTTTGCGTCGGCGTAGTCAACCTGCGGCCCGAAGCGGCGCAGGTCATTGCAGACCGGGTCGGCCTCCTCGCAGCGGAAACCGGCCTGCCCGTGGGCGAGCCTGGTTGCGGGCCGAACATTCTGGTTATGGCGACGGATGACGGTCCTGCTCTGGCGCAAGCGATGATGGTTTCCAACCCCAGGATATTTCGTCCCGGCTATGCCGGCGCGACGCTCGGCTCCGTCGCGCGCGAGCGTTTCCAGTCAACCGAAGACGCCATTAGATGGTGGCATGTCAGCATCCCGAGGCAAGTCGACAACAATGTAATCGCGGTACGTCTGCCCGGACTCACCCCCCCATTGGTGCGTCAGGACGCCAGCCGCCTGACCACCCGGATCTACAACGACTTCGCTGGCGTCTTCGTCATTCTCGACATCAACCGGGCGGCCGGTCTCTCCTTCCAGCAGATCGGCGACTACATCGGCATGGTCGCCCTCGCCCAGATCGACCCGGAGGCCGACACCCGGGGCAACGACACCATCCTGAACCTGTTCGAGGACGGTCGAGCCGTCGATGCCGCCACCGACTGGGACCGATCCTTCCTCGCGTCCCTCTATGCCGCCGAGCTGAACCAGCGCAGGGCCAACGCACAGACCGGCGAGATATCCTCCATCATGATCCGCGACCGCGATGCGGCCCAGCGCGACGCGGAAGAGGCCGCGCCCGACCGCTGAACCACCGGGGGTTGCCGCTCGAGGCTTGCGGGCATAGCGTTCACCGGCTCTTTCCGACGCGGAGTTCTGCCGGTGCTGACCTCGACGCTCGCCCTCCTCGCGCTCCTGTCGGCCGGCCCGGTGGCCGCAGCCGACCGGGGGTTGCTGGCCCTCGTCCAGGATCCGCCGCCCACCACCCTCGAAGACGTCGTCGTCGACGGGCGGCGGCTGGATCAGGCCATCGACGATTTCGTCGCCGACATCGTCGCCCCGCCCGTCAACCGGGGCCCGGCGCGCTGGCACCGGCGGGTCTGCGTCGGCGCGATCAACTTCCGCTCCGATGTGGCCCAGGCCCTCGTGGATCAGGTTTCCGCTGTCGCGGCGGATACGGGCCTCGAGATCGGCGAACCGGGATGCAGCGCCAACGTCCTCATCCTCGGAACCGACGATGGCACGGCGCTCGCAGCAGGGCTGGTCGCGCGCGCACCGCGTGCCTTTCGACCCGCATACGGCGGTGCCGCGCTCAGCAGCGAAGCCCTGGAGCGGTTCGTGACGACCGATCGCCCGATCCGCTGGTGGCACGTCAGCCTGCCGGTCAACCGCGAGAGCGGCGCGCCGGCGGTCAGAATGCCCGGGGATACCGGACCTCGTTTTGTCAGGGGCGAGGGCCGGCTTCGCACGGGCGTCCGCAACGATCTGGCCAAGGTCTTCATTATCGTCGATGTGGCCAAAGCCGGTGGCATCGATGTGCGTCGTCTTGGCGACTACGTCGGCATGGTGGCCCTGGCCCAGATCGATGCCGAAGCCGACCCCTCCAGCTATGACACCGTGCTGAACCTCTTCGATGTGCCCGACAGTCAGCGCGGCCTGACGGAGTGGGACCGGTCCTATCTGGAAGCGCTGTATGGCGCGGAACTCAACGCCCGGGCCGCCAACCAGCAGGGCGGAGAGGTGTCGTCCTCCATGTACCGCGATCTGCGCGACGCCCGGCCGATCGACGACGCCGAGGCGGACCCAACCCCCTGATCCCGAAACGGCGAACGGCTCGGGCAACGGTACGTCCAAAACTGACGTAGGTATCGTCTAGGGTGTTCTAAAGACGGTCTTTGACATTCAAAACTCGCACGTCTCGCTACAGGCTCCGTTCTTGGACTGCGTAGACTCTATGGACTGCATGGACTCCGTACACTGTGTAGACTCCATGCACTGTGCTTTTTCATTGGGACAGGTCAGCCCTTGTCCCGCAACAGCCGGGCCTTGTCCCTCTGCCAGTCGCGTTCGGCGGTCGCCTCGCGCTTGTCGTGCAGCTTCTTGCCTTTGGCGAGCGCGATCTCCAGCTTCGCCTTGCCGTCGCCGTTCAGGTACAGCCTCACCGGAATGATGGTCTGGCCGTCCTTCTGCACCGCCCCGATCAGCTTATCGATCTGCTTGCGGTGCAGCAGCAGCTTTCGCGGCCGGCGCGGCTCATGGTTGAACCGGTTGGCCTGGGCATAGGGCGGGATGTCGGCGTTGATCAGCACGATCTCGCGCCCCTCCACTGCCGCATAGCTCTCGGCGATGTTGGCCCGGCCCATGCGCAGTGACTTGATCTCGGTGCCCAGCAGCATGATCCCGGCCTCGAGGTTGTCCTCCAGGAAGTAGTCGAACTTGGCCCGCCGGTTCTCGGCGATGGTCTTGGCCGTGGTGATCGGGGCCTTTTCCTTCGGCGGCGCCATTACAGCCCCGCCGCCGCCATCGCCGCATCGATCACCGGCCTCGCATCGGCCCGCGAGGGCACCAGCGGCAGGCGAACGTCTTCTCCGCACAGGCCCAACCTCGACAGGGCGTACTTGGCCGGCGACGGCGAGGAATCGATGAACAGCCCGCGATGCAGGCCGATCAGCCGGTCCTGCCAAGACCGGGCCAGCGCCAGATCCCCCGCCTGAAGCGCGTTCCACAGGGCCACCATGGCCTCCGGGGCGACGTTTGACGTCACGGAGATCACCCCCACCCCGCCATGGGCGACATAGCCCAGGAAGCTGGCGTCATCGCCCGAGATCAGGTCGAACTGCCCGGCGATGTTGGCCCGCATCCAGCTGACGCGGCCCATGTCGCCGGTCGCGTCCTTGATGCCGACGATGTTCGGATGGGCCGACAGCTCGGCCACCGTCTGATCAGCCAGATCGACGCCGGTCCGGCCAGGAACATTGTAAAGCATTACAGGCAGATGCACGGCTTCGGCGATCGCCTCGAAGTGCGCCTTCAGCCCCGCTTGAGACGGCCGGTTATAGTAGGGCGTGACGACCAGGGCCCCGTCCGCCCCGACCGTCTTGGCGTGACGGACCAGTTCGATGGCCTTGCCGGTCGCCGAAGCGCCCGCTCCCGCGATCACCCGCACGCGTCCGCGCGCCAGCGCCACAGTGCGTTCGACCAGCGCCTTGTGCTCTTCTGTGGTCAAGGTAGCGCTCTCGCCTGTCGTGCCCACGGGAACCACGCCGTGCACGCCTGCGGCGATCTGCCGTTCCAGCAGGGCCTCAAACGCGGCCTCGTCCACGTTTCCGTCACGAAGAGGTGTGATCAGGGCGGTGATCACGCCCTTGAACAAAGGGGCGGTCATTGGAACAGTCAGGCCTTGCGTGGGGAACGGGCGATTGTCGCCCGCTAGAGAGCGCGAGAGGGTAGGTTGCCGGGGTCGCCCCCGCAACTGTCACGAATGGGGATCGGACACTTCATGCTAGCCATCAGCCTTGCGGCCCTCCTCGCCGCGCTCGCGCCGATTCCCCAGACGACGGCTGATCTGAACCGTCAGGGCACGCCCTACCTGCAGTCCGGGACGATCGTCCCGACGGCGGGCTATCAGCCCCGCGTGCTGAACGAAGCCGACACGGCCCTGTTCCGCCAGGGGCTGGCCGCGGCTCGCGCCCGTGATGTGGCGGGCACCCGCAACGCCATCGCCTCCATCGGTGATCCCACGGCCAGGAAACTGGTCGAGTGGGCCCTGATCGACACCTCTGCAGAGATGCTCTCGTTCGCCGAGCTGTCTGAGGACGTGCGCGGCATGCAGGGCTGGCCCCGCGAGGAGGCCCGGCTGTCGGCCGGCGAGCGCGCTCTGGATCGCGCCGGCGTCGGTGCGGACGCAGCCCTTGTCTTCTTCGGCGATCGCCGCCCGGTGACGGTCGAAGGGGCCATCGCCCTGGCCGACGCCTGGGAACAGCGCGGCCGCTCCGCCGAAGCCCGCGCCCTGATCGGCGAGTGGTGGCGTACGCGCAGCTTTGATGCGGCCGTGCAGACGCGGATCCTTGGCCGCTGGGGCACCTGGCTGACGCAGGCCGATCACGAGGCCCGGCTGAATATGCTCTTGCTCGGCCCGCATGGTCCGGCCACCCGCGCCATGGTCAGCATGGTCTCGCCCGAGCGTCAGACCATCGCCAATGCGGCGATGACGCTGCGCACGGCCTACAGCCCCGACGCCGTCGTCGCCAACCTGTCACCCGCCCAGGCGCTCGATCCTGTCATCGCCTTCGAACGCGCCCGTATCCTCCGGGCTGCAAGCCGCGAGTCCGAGGGGTTCGCCGTCCTGTCCGCCCTGCCCGCTGCCCCGCTGCATCAGGAAGGCCAGGACAGCCTCTGGTCCGAACGCCGCAACTACTTCATCGACGCACTCGAGCTGCGCGAATGGCGCGCGGCCTATAACGCCATGGCGGGCCATGGCTTCCCGTCGGGTGAGCGCAAGGTAGATGCCGAGTTCTTCGCCGGCTGGGTCGCCCTGACCAAGCTAAACGATCCCGTGCGCGCGGCAGGCCACTTCGAGACCCTGCGCCAGTCCTCCCAGACGCCCATCACCCAGGGCCGTGCCCTGTACTGGCTGGGCCGTGCGGCCGAGGCCCAGGGCGACAGGGCCTCGGCCCAGAACTACTATTCGGCCGGCGGTCGCCATATCCAGACCTTCTACGGCCAGCTCGCGGCTGAGAAGGCCGGCGTCACCACCCTCACGCTGCCCGCTGACCCCGCCATCACCGACGCCGACCGCGCCCGCTTCGAGGCCAGCGAACTCGTCCGCGCGGCCCGGATCCTGGGCGAAACCGGCGAGATGAGCCTTTATCGCGTCTTCGCCTACCAGGCCGACGACGTCTTGCCCGGAGCGACCGACCTTGCGCTGCTCATGGACATGACGCGGGGCTACGGCGACGGCTTCGCAGCCATGATGGTCGGTCGCGCCGCCAGCCAGCGTGGCTTCCTGATGCCGGAGCGCCAGTACCCCATTCGCATCCCACCGGAAGTCCCGGGTGCCGCTCCGCTCGCCTTCACCCTGGCCATCACGCGCCAGGAATCGAGCTTCGATCCCCGTGCCCGCTCCTCGGCTGACGCGCGCGGCATGATGCAGTTCCTGACCTCTACTGCCCGCGGCGTGGCGCGCCGTCTGGACATGCCTTACTCAGCCGACCGGCTCTGGGACCCGGACTACAACATGGTGCTCGGCAGCTATCACCTTGGCGAGCTGACGGCCCAGTTCCAGGGATCGATGCTCCTGACCACCGTCGGCTACAACGCCGGCCCGGCGCGTGCGCCCCAGTGGGTGGCGCGCTGCGGCGATCCGCGCGGCGGCGTCGCCGGAGGCGGCATCGACCCGGTCGACTTCATCGAGTGCGCCCCCTTCACGGAGACGCGCAACTACATGATGCGGGTCATGGAGAACATGGCGGTCTACAAGGCCCGCCTGAACGGCGGCTCTGCTCCGCTGACAACCTCACAGGACATCGCTCGCGGCTCGAACGGACCCAGGGCCTATGCGCCCTGAGCCCTTTGGCTCAGCGTCGGATCAAGCCCGAGAATATGGCGTCGAACTGGGTCCGAACGAGCAGGTCGCGTTCGACCCAGTCGAAGTACGGCTTCGTGATGACAATGGAAACGATCCCATGCGCGGCGGCCCATAGCGCCTGGGCCGAAGCCCGAACGTCACCGTTCAATCGGCCTTCCGCCTCCACGGCTGCAACCACAGCTTCGAAAGACCGGTAAAGCTCCGCACCCAGCATCTGCGCCGCGCTCTCCGCCCCTTCCCGGGCCTCCGTCGGCCGCGTCAGATAGATCAGCCGATAGGCATTGGGGTTGGCGAACCCGAACTCGACGTAGGCCTCGATCAGACGCCGCAGACGCACTTCCGGGGCGACGTCGGCCGCGATGACGTCAGCGTTGGCCTCCTTCAGCCTCTCGAACGCGCTCCGGCAGATCTCATGGAGGATCTCGCTCTTCTCGGAGAAATGCATGTAGAGGGCAGTCGACGACAGCCCGACCTCGTCGGCGATCTTCCGGATCGTCGCTCCCTCGTAGCCGACCTCGACGAAAATCTTCTCCGCCGCCCCCAGGATTTCAGCGCGCCGAGCGTGCCCCTCCCCCTTCGGCTTGCGGGTGGACCTTACAGGGGTATCTCGGAGGATCGGCGATACGGACAAAGGCCGCTTCCAGACAGTTTGGCGACAGCGCGCCGGGCCCCACTTTCATAGCGCCATTGCCGAGCCAAAACCAAGCACTTGCTGGTTGTGTGAGGCCGCGCTAGCCATTCAGAGTGGAGGGCCAACGAAACGGACATCGCGAGCCGCCGACGGCATACGAGGAGTACGCCGCCCGGCTTGCCCCTTCATGGGGTCAGTTCATTGTATGGAGTGCCGGAGCCGGGGGACTGTTGTGGGCCCTGGTCGCAGACTTCGAACTCACGCTGATCCTGATGATCTTCGCGGTCCAGTTGGGCTTTCTGATCAGCGCAGGCTGGCGCGGCCTTTTGCTTGCCGCCAGCCTCAAACCACCGGTTCCCTCTCCGGGTCTGTCGGATCTGCCACGCTACTCGATCCTCATCGCTCTCTTCAGAGAGGCTGAAGTCGTCGGCCAGTTGATCGAACGCCTGTCCCGGATCGACTACCCGGCCGATCGGCTGGAAGGCTTTCTGATCCTGGAGACGGACGATCCAGAGACCCGCAATGCAGTGAACACCCTCGTTTTGCCCGACTGGCTGAGTGTCATCACTGCGCCGGTGGGCGCTCCCCAGACGAAGCCGCGAGCGCTCAACGTCGGCCTGGCGCTGGCAACGGGTGAGCTGCTGACCGTGTATGACGCCGAGGACGACCCGGACCCGATGCAACTCCGCGAAGCGGCAGCCCGGTTCGCCGCCGAAGATGCTTTCGACCTTTGGGCCCTGCAAGCGCCCCTTCGCATCCAGCCGCCCGAGGTGACCGATAGCCCCTTCCTCGATCGCCAGTTCGCCATCGAGTACGCGTCCCTGTTCGACGTCACGTTGCCAGGCCTGGCGCGGCTGGGTTTGCCCTTTCCACTGGGCGGTACCAGCAATCACTTCAGGGTCGCAGCCCTGCAGGCCGTCGGCGGGTGGGATGAGCACAATGTGACCGAAGATGCCGATATGGGTTTCAGGTTGTGGCGCGCAGGGGGCAGGCTCGGTGTTCTGACCCGGCCAACCCACGAGCCTCCACCGGGCAATCTGGAGCACTGGCTTCCGCAACGAACCCGGTGGCTCAAGGGATACATGCAGACCTGGGGCGTCCACACCCGCGACGTGCGGGGCCTGGGCTGGAGCGGCGGCGTCTCTTTGGCGTTGACGGTGGGGACGGCCCTGGCCTCCGCCGCGGTCCACGCGCCGTCGCTGTCGTGGTTGCTTTCGACAGTGATGATCGCAATGGCTGCCGATTTGCCGCCAGAAACGCCAGCCTTCGCCCTTGGCGTCCTGATGATTGGGGCGCTGGCTGCCTGGGTCAACGCTGCGATCGGCTGCCGTCGCGCCGGCATGAGCTATACGATCTCGGAAATGGTCTCAGCACCGGCATACTGGTCTTTGCTAAGCCTCGCCTTCGCTCATGCAGCGTGGCGGCTGGTCACCGAGCCTTTCGCCTGGGACAAGACCCGACACTTCGCGCAGGCCGGGCTGCCCGCTACGGCGATGGCTGGACGCGAGGCAGACTAACGGCCTATGGCCTGCGCCATGCCGCCCGTTCTCTCGCCAGAGCCTGAAACCCTGCTGACCCGTGCCTGGCCAGACTATGCCCTGTTGGACAGTGGCGACGGACGCAAGCTTGAACGATACTGCTCCCACACGGTTGTCAGACCAGAACCCCAGTGCTGGTGGAGGCCGCGCGATGCGACGGCTTTCGAAAGACCGGACGCTGTTTTCGATCCGGACGACGAAGACGAAGCCGGTCGCTGGCGCTTTTCCGGACGGCCGATTGAATCCTTCCCGCTGGCCTGGCGAGATGTGCGGTTTACCGGTCGGTTCACGCCCTTTCGACACCTCGCCTTCTTCCCGGAGCAAGCGGCCAACTGGGATTGGCTCGACCAACGCATCCAGCAGCTGCAGCGTCCAAAGGTGCTCAATCTCTTCGGTTACACGGGAGTGGCCAGTCTGGCCTGCGCCGCTGCCGGGGCGGAGGTCACTCATGTCGACGCCTCCAAGAAGTCGGTCGCGTGGGCGCGAGAGAATGCGGAACTGTCCGGGCTGGCAGACCACCCCATCCGGTGGATCGTTGAAGATGCGCGCAAGTACGTGGCCCGCGAAGTCCGGCGAGGATCGCGGTATCAGGGCATCATCCTCGATCCGCCGAAATACGGCCGAGGTCCGACAGGCGAGGTGTGGCGGCTGTTCGAAGACCTGCCGGGACTGCTCAAGGACTGCGCCGCCCTGCTCTCTGACGACGCCGACTTCCTGTTGCTGAATGCCTATGCCGCACGCATCTCAGGCCTGTCACTGGCTCACCTGATGGCTGAAGCGATGCGAACCCGTTCGGGACGGATCGATTGGGGCGAGTTGGCTCTGGCAGAAGATGGACCCGATGCCCGCGCCATCGGTCTCAGTTTCTTTGCCCGCTGGACAGCATGAGCGACGGTCGTGTGATCACCTCCCTTACGAACGAAACGGTCAAGGCCGTGCGGGCGCTTCACATGCGCAAGGAGCGAGAGGCGACCGGCCTGTTCCTCGCGGAGGGGTTGAAGTTCGTCGGTGAGGCGCTTGATCAAGGCCGGAGCCCAAGGCTCTTGCTCGTGGGACTGGACGCCCGTCCTCATCCCCTTCTGGAGCGGGCCAAGATCGCGACGGTCAAGGGGGGCGGCGAGGTCGTGACCGTAACCCACCCGATCCTAGAAAAGGTCAGCCGCAAGGAGAACCCCCAGACTGTGCTTGGCGTGTTCGAGCAGGTCTACACGTCGCTGGACGCACTGAAGCCCGAAAGCGCTCCATGCTGGATCGCGCTCGAACAGGTCCGCGATCCCGGCAATCTTGGAACGATCATTCGCACAGCCGACAGCGCCGGATGCGGCGGGGTCATCCTGATTGGCGACAGTGTGGATCCCTTCTCGGTCGAAGCTGTCCGGGCGACGATGGGGTCGGTGTTCGCCGTCTCGATCACGCGAACGACGCCAGAGGCATTTCTCGCTTGGCGTTGTGATTGGCGGGGCTCGGTCGTTGGCACCCGCCTTGACGCCACCGTCGACTACCGTGATGCGACCTATACCCGCCCCTGTCTTGTGCTTGTGGGCAACGAGCAGGCAGGCCTCACCGACGCGCTGGCCGCCGCCTGCGACGTCAACGTGAAGATTCCGATGCGCGGCCGCGCCGATAGCCTGAACCTCGCCGTGGCAACGGGGATCATGGCCTATGCTGTGACTGACGGAATCTAGTCGATCGGGGCCGCCAGCGTGGCCTTGTGCCGCTTCTTGACCATGGCAGTCTCAAATCTCCTTACCGCCTCGGTCTCCAGAAACTCGGCAGTGAACGCGTTATACTCGTCCATGTCGTGCACCACCACGACAAGCAGAACGTCGAATGGACCGGCGATATCGAAGTACAGTTGAACGGCCGGACTGACGGCCAAGCGTCGTCGTAAACCAGCTGTTTCATGGGGGATGTGGCGTTCCAACTGCACATGGACGACAGCCGTAAGTAGCCCCCCAAGGACCGATTCAGACAGCACCGAAACGTCTGCGGCGATGGCCCCTGAAGCCCGAAGAGCTCGCAGGCGGCGTGCGATCGCCGACGGAGAAAGGTGAACCTGTTCAGCGAGGCGTTCAGCCGTCTGGAGGTTGTCGCGCTGCAGGCTCGCGAGTAACCGCCGATCAATCAAATCCATCATGCCGTCCCATCCTGGTGCCAAATTCTGGCATCGCACCGTCGACCTTTGCGCGAAACGCTCGCAGTGCCCAAGCCATAAACAGGCCGAAAACGGAGTTCCTTCGATGCATCGCGCCTTTTGTCTCGCCACGCTAATGCTGACTGCAACGCAGGCCGCAGCCACTCCGCCACAGGCCACCGAGCAGGTGGCTCGCCCCGACGCTGCCGCTCTCGTAGCCGAAATCAGGCGCATCATCGCCGAGCGCTATGTACTTCCGGAACGCCGACCAGCGCTGGACGCCGTTCTGGCAGAAGGTTTGGCGACCGCGCGCTACGCGACCCCTGACCCGGTCCAATTGGCGGAAAGGATCAACGCAGATCTCGCGCGCGTTGGACAGGACAAGCATCTCGGCCTGCGCCTTGACCAATCGGCAGGGACCCCGGGGCCGCGACGCCCCGGGCCGTTCGATCCCGCCGCCTTCGCGCGCCAGATCAGCCAGATGAACCACGGAGTGCGCGAGTTGCGCGTCCTGCCAGGAAATGTCCGGGTCATGACGTATGACGGCTTTCACCACACCGGGCCGGAAAGCGATCAGGCCATTGACGCGGCTCTGAGCTTTCTGTCTGGCGGTGACGCGGTGATCATCGATCTGCGCGCCAACGGCGGCGGAAGCGTCGCCGCAGTCCAGCGCCTCATCAGCGGATTCCTGCCGCCCGAAACGCCGTTGGCCACCTTCCACATGGGCGGCGAGCCCGTGGAAACAGTCAACGCTCTTGGCGCAGGCGTCGTGCCGCGGATTATGGATCGGCCACTCTACGTTCTGGTCAGCAACACCTCCGCCTCAGCAGCTGAGGAGTTCGTCGGGCACGTTATCGGCTACAGGCTGGGAGAGGTAGTCGGCGAGACCACCGCGGGTGCCGCATTCAACAACGAGATTGTACGTATCGACGGCGGGTTCGTGCTGAGCGTCTCCGTGGGGCGACCGGTGCTGGCTTCTACGGGAGGGGACTGGGAGGCGACAGGCTTCACTCCGACCCGCCCTACGACTGCCGCTACGGCGTTGAACGTGGCCTATTCCGCAGCGCTCACGAAGCTTTCCGAGGGCGCAGAGGGAAGAGAGCGAGAGCATTTGCTGCGTCTCGCGCGCGACGCCGCGCTGACCCCCAGCTAGCTGCCCCTGGGCTTGGCGCGATTGGTGGCCACAGCGCCTGCCGGGTCCTCGGGCCAGGGATGTCGGGGATACCGGCCACGCATGTCAGCGCGCACCTCCTTCCACGAGCCGCGCCAAAAGCCGGGCAAGTCCTTGGTCATCTGGATCGGTCGCCGTGCCGGCGACAGGAGAGCGAGCGTGAGGGCGACCCGCCCGTCTGCGATCATCGGGTGAATAGTCAGTCCAAACAATTCCTGCACGCGAATGTCGACGCGTGGGCCGCCTTCGGCGGCGTAGTCGATAGCAGCCGACCCGAGTGGCGTGTTGAGCCGTGCCGGTGCCAGTCGGTCGAGATCTCTAGCGCGATCCCACGGCACAAGAGCGCGTAACCCCTGTTCAAGCTCAGCGTCGCTAACGGCGTCGAGCGCCGTTACGGTATCCAGCAGTGGCCATAGCCACGTCTCACGAGCGCTATGCAATCCTGCGTCGGAGACGTCAGGCCAGCCCCCGTCCAGCGTTTGGAGAAACGCGAGCCTGGCTCTGAAGGCCGCTGACCGATCACCCCAGCGCACCCCCTTGAGGCCGTTGCGCTCGACTTCGTTGCGCAGAGCGGCCGTCATCTGTGCCCGGTCTGGTGGCCCGACGACGACTTCATCAATGACGAGCGCTCCGAACCGACGCACCCGCCGCAGCTCCAGTCGCCCCCCAGGGGTGCGGACAAGCCGTTCCTCGATTTCGAGCCGCTCAGCCAGAGCCGCCGGATCGAGCGGAGCCGCAAGACGGACCCGGTCACCGGTGTCGCCACCCGAGAGCTCCGCTACGGCAAGCCATGGCTCATGGGCCAGAGGGTCCGTCGCGTCGATGAAGGCCCCCCGGCCAGACGCCAGCAACATCTCTCCGGGCTTGCCCCTCGACCGAGCCACCCGTTCTGGAAAGGCCGCTGCGATCAGGGTGCCGAGGTCGGTCTGGCCAGTCCGCTCGCAGCGCACCTGTCCGGCCCAGCGTTCCGCCAATTTGCGCGCGTCGCGAGCCCGATCCGAGCGGTCTCGATCCAGCGCCGCCAGTCGTTCCGCCAGGTCTGTGGCCGCACCGCCAAGGCCAGGCTCGCTCAGAACGGCAGCAACCCTCGCCCCTGTCATGGCATCGCCGAGCGAGGCGGCAGTAAGCAGGAGATGGCCCAGTCGTGGCGACAGCGGCAACGCCGCCATCTGGCGACCATGGGCCGTCAAATGCCCCTCTTCGTCGATGGCACCGAGGCGGCTCAGAACCGCTCTGGCCTCGGTAAACGCGCCTGCCGGCGGGGGATCGAGCAGAGCCAATCCATCCAGCGAGCGCGCCCCCCACCGCGCGAGGTCCAGAGCGAGCCCCGTCAAGTCCGCTTCCAGCATCTCGGGACGTTGGTGAGGGATCAGCCCCCGGGTGATCTCCTCCTCCCAAAGACGGTAGCAGACACCGGGTTCGGTCCGACCCGCCCGACCCCGGCGCTGCTCGGCCGATGAGCGGCTCACTCGGACGGTTGCCAGTCGCGTCAGGCCGCTGGCGGGTTCGAAGCGTGGCACCCGGGACAGGCCGGAGTCGATCACGACACGGACACCCTCGATGGTCAGGCTGGTCTCGGCGACAGACGTCGCAAGCACCAGCTTGCGGCGGCCAGGGGGTGCCGGTTCGATCGCCCGATCCTGCTCGCCCTTGTCCAGCGCGCCGTACAGAGGGACGACATCAACATTGGGCAACCGCAGACCGTCGCGTACCCTCCCCGCGACACGGTGGATCTCGGCTTGTCCGGGCAGAAAGGCCAGGACCGAACCTGTCTGCTCACCGAGCGCCTTCAGGCAGGCGCGCGCCATCGCCTCCTCAATGCGTTCTGCGGGGTTGCGGCCCAGGTAGATGGTCTGGACGGGGTAGGCCCGGCCCAAGGCTTCAACCACCGGAGCGCCGCCAAGCAACCGGGACACGCCCGAGATGTCGAGGGTCGCCGACATGACGATCAGCTTCAGATCGTCGCGCAACAGACCTTGGCTGTCGCGCGCCAGAGCCAGTCCAAGATCGGCGTCCAGACTTCGCTCATGGAATTCGTCGAACAGAACCGCTGCGACGCCTTCGATCGCTGGATCGTCCAGGATCATTCGAGTGAAGACGCCCTCGGTGACGACTTCGATGCGCGTTTTGGGGCCGATCCGGCTTTGCAGTCGGGTGCGATAGCCGACGGTCTGGCCAGGTGTTTCGCCAAGCGTTGCCGCCATGCGTTCTGCGGCTGCCCTCGCCGCCAGTCGGCGAGGCTCAAGCACGAGGATGCGCCGATCCCCACGCCACTCGGCGTCCAGTAGGGCCAACGGCACGATCGTGGTCTTGCCCGCTCCAGGGGGAGCGGCAAGGACGACGGCCGGATGGACGGCAATGGCCGTCTTCAGGTCCTCCAGAACGGCATGGATGGGCAGCATAGCCGTGCGGGATAGCCTTTCGCCGCATCCAGACCAACGATTCTGCGCCCCTCCAGCCACGTTTGCGGTCACGAAAGCGTCGTCACCCGTTCACGGATCGGAAACCGCGTTGCCAGTGAAGACGTGTCTCGCTAGCGTCCCCGCCGGAAGGCGATCCGGGGAGGATCCGCCGGTTAGTAGGGGGCGAGACGCTTCATGTCCGCAGATGGCCTTAGGCCCAAGGGGAACCGCCTGTTCCTCAGGAAATCCGTAGCCCAGATCCAGAAGGAGGCCGCCAAGAGCGAGCTGAAGCGGACTCTAGGCCCAATCAACCTGATGAGCCTCGGTATCGGTGCCATCATCGGTGCCGGCATCTTCGTCCTGACAGGTCAGGTTGCTTCGGCGAACGCCGGTCCGGCGATCATGCTATCGTTCGTTGTCGCCGGCATCGCCTGTGCTCTGGCTGGCCTGTGCTACGCGGAACTGGCCTCGACCATGCCCGTGTCCGGTTCGGCCTATACCTATGCTTATGGCACCCTCGGCGAAGTGTTCGCCTGGATCATGGGCTGGCTTCTTGTCCTGGAATACGGAGTGGCGGCTTCCACGGTGGCGGTCGGCTGGTCGGGATACGTGGTCTCGATCCTCTCGGATTTCGGCATAAGCCAGCAGATATTCCCGACAATTCAATACGCAGGTGGTGAGGGTCCGCAGTGGGCCACGCCTCTTGTCCAGCTCGTTCAGGACGCCGGCGCAACCACCTTCCCAATGACGGGAACCTTCAACCTGGTCGCCGCCATCGGGATCGCGGCCGTGTGCGGCTTGCTCGTGCTGGGCGTTTCGGAGTCGGCGTCGATCAACAATGCGATCGTGGTCATCAAGATCATTGTGCTGCTGACCTTCATCGCGGTTGGGGTGTCCTATGTGAACCCCGCCAACTGGCAGCCCTTCATTCCTCCTGCAGAGGGTCCGGGCGAATTCGGTGTCGGCGGCATCTTTCGCGGCGCGGCCATCATCTTCTTTGCCTATGTGGGCTTTGAAGCAGTCTCGACCGCTGCGGCGGAAGCGAAGAACCCGTCCAAGGACGTACCAATTGGTATTCTGGGCGCCCTGTTCGTTTGCACCTTGATTTACATGGCGGTCGCAGCCGTGATGACGGGTGTGGTGCCCTATCTGGAACTGGCGTCGCCGGCCCCGATCGCGGTCGCCATCGACCGCATGGGCCTGGAATGGGCGGATCTGCCGATCATCCTGGCGGACGGTAGCCCCATGAATCTGATCAGCTTCCTGATCAAGATCGGTGCCATCACCGGCCTGTCATCGGTTATGCTGGTTCTGTGCTACGGTCAGACGCGAGTGTTCTACACGATGGCGCGCGATGGGCTGCTGCCCAAGGCGTTCGCAGTGATCCATCCGAAGTATCGCACGCCCTGGATCGGCACGATCGTGCTTGGCATCCTGATTTCGGTCGCGGCGGCTTTTCTGCCGATCTCGATCCTGGGTGACCTGGTTTCGCTCGGCACTGCGACGGCGTTTTCAATCGTCTGCCTCAGCGTCATCGTGTTGCGGATCAGTCACCCGGAAATGCCGCGCCCGTTCCGCGTCCCGGGGGGCATTCCCACAGCCGTGGCCGGCATCGCAGCCTGCCTGTTCCTCGCCTACAACAATCTGGTTCCGATGTTCCAGCACGCGGCCGAGGACAACCCGCTGCCGCTGATGCTGCTGGGCGGCTACGCGGCCGTCGGGGCGGTGCTTTATGCTGCCTACGGGTTCTGGAACTCAAAGCTGGCCAAGGGCATCGACATCACCGAAGAGACGACCATCGCCTCTCCCGCCGAGGCCATGGGTCGCGGTGTCGACAATCAGAAAGACTGATCTTCGGGTCCGTCGATAAAGCGAAAGGCCCGGGAGCGATCCCGGGCCTTTTTCTTGCGACTTGCGCCGCCATGACTGGTGCGGATGAGAGGACTCGAACCTCCACGCCTTGCGGCGCTGGAACCTAAATCCAGTGCGTCTACCAGTTCCGCCACATCCGCGTGGCGGCGGGTCTAGGGGTTGCGAACGACGCTGGCAACACTCGGGAATGAAAGGTCGCCTTAACCCTGTTCGCGCCAAGATCGTCCATCCGCGCTCGGGGTTCCGTCCATGTCGTCCATGAGTGATCGTCCGATCCTCATCAAAAAGGTCAAGAAGGTGGTCGGCGGCGGCCACCATGGCGGCGCGTGGAAGGTCGCCTATGCGGACTTCGTCACCGCCATGATGGCCTTCTTCCTGCTCATGTGGCTGATCAACACCACAGACCCGGAACAGAAACGCGGCATCGCCGAATACTTCGCGCCGGCCAGCGTCAGCCAAACCACGTCGGGCTCAGGCGGCATCCTTGGCGGCACCGCCCTGGGTGAGGACGGGGCCAAGAGCGCAGGCTCCATGTCAGTACTTGAACAGCAGGCTCCGGAAGCACCTCAGGACGCGCCGGAAGAAGCCGGAGCAAGCCCCAACCTCGCCGCGGCCTCCGAAGAGGAACTTCGGCAGGAAATCGCCGCCCGTGAAGCTGCTGAGTTCGCCTCCGCCGCCGAGTCGCTCCGCCAGGCCATGCAGCGGATGCCCGAGCTTGCCGAGCTCTCGCGCCAGCTGATTGTGGACCAGACGCCCGAGGGCCTGCGGATCCAGCTGGTGGACCAGGAAGGCCGCTCCATGTTCGATCAGAACTCTGCGCGGCCGAACGCCCGGGCGCAGGTGCTGCTGCGCGCCATCTCTACTGTCATCAATCGTCTGCCCAACCGTATCTCGATCACCGGCCACACCTCGGCCGTACCGGGTTCGGGCCGAGCCTCCAGCCCCGGCGATTGGCCACTGTCTGCCCAGCGGGCCGACGCCTCGCGTCAGATCCTCCAGGGTGCCGGTGTTGACCCTGACCGCGTCTACTCGGTGGCGGGCAAGGCGGGATCCGATCCTCTGTACCCGGACGATCCTTCGCTGGCGGGGAATCGCCGGATCGCCATCGTCCTGCTGCGAGAGGCACCGGTCCTGCCGACGGACACAAGCCTGTGACGATCATGCGTCGCGCGAACTGTCTTGCGGCGCAGCCCGGATTAACGCCAAATCTTCTCATGGAGAAGCGGCGGCCATACTGGCGACGAGATCGGATGCGGACGATCTGACGTGACGCAACATGTACCGACACGCCAGCTTCGCTTCTTCATGACGGCAGTTGCACCGTGCCCGTATCTGCCCGGGATGACCGAACGGAAGGTGTTCGCCAACCTGCCGTTCTCGAACGGGGCTCACGTTAACGACGAACTGACCCACGCGGGTTTTCGGCGAAGCCAGAACATCGCTTATCGACCCGCCTGCGAAGGCTGCGACGCCTGTGTCTCAGTGCGGCTCCCGGCGGAGGACGTCCGGCTATCGCGCACCCAGAACAAGATAATTGCGCGCAATGCCGACCTGTCGCGCGATCTTGTCGAGGCCGAAGCGACGCAGGAGCAGTTCGCCCTGCTCAAACGCTACCTGTCGCGACGCCATCCGGGCGGCGGAATGACCGACATGACCTGGCTGGACTACATCGCCATGGTCGAGGACACGGCGGTTCGTACCCACCTGATCGAGTATCGCCTGCCTTCGCAGGACGGCGGCCCCGGCGATCTGGTCGCGGTGACGCTGACCGACTTGCTCTCAGACGGCCTGTCGATGGTCTATTCCTTTTTCGACCCTGATCTGGAACGACGGTCTCTCGGCGTCTTCGCCATCCTGGATCATGTGCGGCAGGCTCGCGCGGTCCGTCTGCCCTATGTGTACCTTGGCTATTGGGTCGAGGGCTCACCCAAGATGGACTACAAGGCCCAGTTCCGGCCGATGGAAGCGCTACGCCCTCTCGGATGGACCCGCCTCGACTGACGGCGACAAAAGCGTTGAGCCAAGCTTGGCGACTCGCAGGAGCTAGGCTGCAGAACCGCTGAAGGACAGTCGCTGATCCAGACTGTCGCGAAGCCTTGGCCAGTCGCCATCAGTGATAGCGAACATGACGGTGTCGCGAACCCGACCGGTGTGGGTGGTCTTGTGTCGACGCAGCACGCCTTCACGGACGGCTCCGAGCTTGGCGATCGCAGCCTGACTGCGGGTGTTCAACGCGTCTGTGATGATTTCAACCCGGACTACGCCTGACCCAAAGGCGTGCTCAAGCATCAGGCGTTTGCTGGCGGGATTGACCGGCCCACCCCGGGCGTCCGGGTGAAAGAAGGTCGAGCCCAGTTCGACCCGTCGATGCTCCGGAACCAGATCGTGCAGGCTACTGGTGCCGACAATGCGACCATCGAGACACCGTCGGACCGCATACGACACGCCGCCTCCCGAGTGCATGTGTGCGATCCGGTTCGCCCACCAGCGATCGAACGCGGCTCCATGGGCCGTGCTGACCATGACGGCCCAGGCGTCGGGGTCGACATCGATCGCCGCGCGCACCTCCTCCGGATCGACCGTATCGGCAGGCTCCAATCGAACCCAGGCGTTCTCCAGCACCGCGGGTTCGATTCTCAAGCCGCGCCCTCCTCCTTGAGGAAGGTCAGCACAGTGTCGGGCGTCTCGGTCTTCGACACAAACGCCTCACCGATGCCGCGCGTCAGGATCAGGGTCAGCCCCCCGCCTTCAGCCTTCTTGTCGCCGGCCATCCTAGCCAGCAGGTTGGACGCCGCGAATTGACCCGCCTCGGCAAGTCGAGTGGGCAGACCCGCCGCCGCGATCACCGCCTCAACGCGCGCCGCGATCGCTGGAACACAAAGTCCCTGACGAGCGGAATAGCGAAAGGCCATGCAGCAACCCAAGGCCACAGCCTCACCATGGGCGAGGGCCGCTTCCTCGAAACCGAGCTCTGCCTCTATCGCGTGACCGAAGGTGTGGCCGAGGTTCAACAGCGCCCGCCGCCCTGCTTCCTTCTCGTCGGCCCCGACAACGGCAGCCTTGATCTCGACCGAACGGACAACCGCCCCCTCAAGGGCCGCCGGGTCGCCTCGGACTCCGGCTCCACCCTCGCCGCCCAGCCAGTTGAAAAAGTCGGCATCACAGATCAGACCGTGCTTGAGCACTTCAGCCCAACCCGAACGAAGCTGTCGCTCCGGCAATGTCGACAGGACATCGATGTCAGCCAGGACGAGCCGTGGCTGATGAAAGGCTCCGACAAGGTTCTTGCCCCGGGGCGTGTCGATCGCTGTCTTGCCACCGACCGAGGAATCCACCTGGGCAAGCAGGGTCGTCGGGACCTGGATGAAGTCTATGCCGCGCATGTAGAGCGCCGCGGCCAGTCCCGCGAGATCGCCCACGACCCCGCCGCCCAGCGCGACGATGGCGTCCTTTCGGTCCAGACCGAAGGAAAGGAGGCGATCCATCAGCCGTTCCAATTCGGCGAAAGACTTGGAAGCCTCGCCCGGTGGAACGGCAATGATTTCACTACGGATGCCCACCGCTTGCAGAGAAACCTGAAGCGCCGGGCCATGCAGGGCCGCGACCGTCTCGTCGCTCACGATCGCGGTTCGCCCACGTACGAATGGAGCGATCCGCTGGCCCGCTCCCACCAGCAAACCACGGCCGACAACCACGTCATAGGGTTGAAAGGCTCCACCTCCGACCGAAACAACGGTCATGCCCTCTCCTCGCTGGTCCAGTGCGCGCTTAAGGCCTTCAGGATCGCCTCTACGGCTTGGGCATGGGCCCCGGAACCCACATCGACGGCAACGTCCGCAGCCTCCGCGTAGATCGGATAGCGGACCTCCGCCATCGCGCTGAGCGCCTCAAGCGGGTCCCGGCCTCGCAGAAGAGGTCGTGTGTCCCGTCTCTGAACTCTCGCAGCGATAACCGGTAAGTCGGCCCTCAACCACACAGTCGTCGCCCGCTCCTTCAAGAGCGCCCTAGTCCCGGAATCGAGCACAGCGCCACCGCCCGTTGCCAGGATGACCGCCGGTCCCTCAAGCAGACGCCGCATGACGCGCGCCTCGCCAGCACGGAACTCCGCCTCCCCAAGCTGCCCGAAGATGTCCGAGACGGTCATTCTGGCCGCCGCCTCGATCGCTTCGTCACCGTCCACGAAAGGCAGGTCTACGCGCTGCGCGAGACGACGCCCCACCGTGGATTTACCGACCCCCATCAGCCCGACGAGCGCTATGGTGCGCTTGGGTCGGGGAATCACTGGCGTGGGCGAGCGTACGACCTGACCGCTCACGGGCGGCCTCGCAAAGGAAGAAGAGCAGGCGACATGTCGGCTTCAGTCTCTACACCAAGCGTCGCTTCAGGCCAGCGTTCGACATGACCACGCCCCAGGTCGAGGCCTTCCTGGAAATGATGGCTGTCGAGCGGGACGCCTCGCCGCACACCCTCGCGGCCTATGCCCGCGATCTCGCGGACGCCGAGGAGGGACTGGGGGCCGGCGGCCTCATGACCGCCGATGAATCGGCTCTGGAGAGCTGGTACGCCAGCCTGTCGACTCGTGGCCTCTCAGCCGCAACCGCTGCTCGCCGACGGTCGGCTGTTCGACAGTTTTATCGCTTCTGCCTCGGCGAAGGCTGGCGCAGCGACGATCCTTCACGACGGCTCGATGCGCCCAAGCAAGGACGTACCCTGCCAAAGACGCTCTCGACCGAAGAGGTTTCCCGTCTTCTGATGGCCTCTGCTACCCGGGACGGCGCATCGGGACTGCGCCTCGTCGCATTGGTTGAGCTAGCCTACGCCTCGGGCCTGCGGGTCTCAGAGCTCCTCGCTCTTCGCCTGGAGGCGGTCCAGCGTGATCCTGCGTTCCTGATCGTGCGCGGCAAGGGCGGAAAGGAACGGCTGGCCCCACTCAACGCGTCTGCGCGAGGCGCGGTAAAGGCATGGCTCGTCGCCCGCAATGCCGCTCGGCCCGAGCCAGTGCAAGAAAGCCCCTGGCTGTTCCCGTCCACAGGGTCGTCGGGTCACCTGACACCCCGTCGCTTCGCCCAGATGTTGGACAAAGCCGCCACTGGCGCGGGCATCGACCCTGCTCGGGTAAGCCCCCACGTCCTTCGCCACGCCTTCGCGACACATTTGCTGGAGGGGGGCGCAGACCTGCGGGTCGTTCAGACCTTTCTGGGGCACGCCGACATCGCCACGACGCAGATCTATACCCACGTTGCCACCGATCGCCTCAATCAGGTCGTTGCCAATCATCATCCCCTGGCACGGGATGAGTGAGCGCGCTTGCCCCCTGCGCGGGGCACGACTAGTTTCCGCCGCCTTGTGACCGGGCCGCTTCGCCCGCCCTTCCGGACGCCTCATGGCCGCGCATTATCTCGAGTTCGAAAAGCCGATCGCCGATCTTGAGGCCAAGATCGAGGAACTGAGTCTGCTCTCCGCGACTTCGGGATCCTTCGAAGCCGAGATCGACGGCCTGCGCAAAAAGGCGGAACAGCTTCGCAAGAAGACCTACGCTGAACTCGATCCCTGGAAGAAGACCCAGGTCGCCCGCCATCCTCAGCGTCCTCATTTCGTCGACTACCTCGCGGGACTGTTCACGGATTTCACCGAGCTGCGGGGGGATCGCCAGTTCGGTGACGATCAGGCCATTCTCGGCGGCCTTGCGCGCTTCCGGGGGCAAGCCGTGGTCGTCATGGGCCACGAGAAGGGCCACGACACAGCCACGCGGCTGACCCACAACTTCGGCATGGCCCGACCGGAAGGCTATCGCAAAGCCGTCCGGCTGATGGATCTGGCCGAGCGTTTCGGCCTTCCGGTGCTGACCTTCGTGGATACCGCCGGTGCCTATCCGGGTCTGGGTGCCGAAGAACGCGGCCAGGCCGAGGCCATCGCCCGCTCGACCGAGCGCGGCCTGGTCCTGGGGACGCCGATGATTGCCACGGTCACCGGCGAGGGTGGCTCAGGCGGGGCCATTGCCCTGGCGGCCGCCAACCGCGTTCTGATGCTGGAGCACTCGATCTACTCCGTCATTTCGCCCGAAGGTGCCGCCGGCATCCTGTGGCGGGACGGGGCAAGGGCGAAGGACGCCGCCATGGCCATGAAGATCACCGGGCCCGACCTGATGGAGATGAAGATCGTCGACCGGGTCATTCCCGAACCGATAGGCGGCGCGCATGCCGATAGCGAAGCGGCCATCAAGTCGGTCGGCGACGCAGTGTGGGAGGAGCTCCAGGCGCTTCTGCCTCTTTCGCCAGCAGAGCTTCGCGCACAGCGTTCGGCACGGTTCTACGCTATCGGCCGAGCCGCCTAGGCGCTTACAGCACCTGTCCGGGCACCTCGGGTCTGCTTGCGCCACAAGGCCGCGTACTCGCCATCGACACGGGCAACCAGTTCATGGTGGGTGCCGCGTTCGACGATGCGCCCGCTCTTGAGAACCAAGATCTGGTCCGCATCAGCGATCGTCGAAAGACGGTGGGCTACCACCAGGGTGGTTCGCCCGGCCCTCGCCTTTCTAAGCGTCTTCTGGATGGCCGCCTCGGTGCGGCTGTCGAGCGCGCTGGTGGCCTCGTCGAGAATGAGGATGGAGGGTTCGGCCAGAAGGGCGCGGGCGATGCCGACCCTCTGGCGCTCGCCGCCCGAAAGCTTCAGGCCACGTTCCCCAACCTTGGTCGCCATGCCGTCCGGCAGGGAGCGAATGAAATCGGCAAGTTCGGCAGCTTCCGCCGCTGCCCAGACAGCTGCGTCGTCGGCCTCAGGGCGAGCGAAGGCGATGTTGACCCGGATCGAGTCGTTGAACAGGGCGACGTCCTGCGGGACAAGAGCCACGGCCTGACGGAGAGACGCCTGGGTCACATCCCGGGCATCAACACCTTCGATTAGCACACGTCCTTGCTGCGGATCGAGCAAACGAAGCGCCAGCTTGACGATTGTCGACTTTCCCGAACCCGAGGGTCCAACCAGGGCCGTGGTGGTGCCTGGCGGCCCGACGAAGCTCACACCTTCCAGCCCGCTGGATCTGGCGTCATGGCGATAAGACACATTCTCAAACGCCAAGGATGCACCACCTCGATCCGGTGACCGGGGCAGTGGCGGCGCATATGGCATGTCAGCGACCAGAGGTTGCTGACGCGTCACCTTGAGCATTTCCTCCATGTCGATGAAGGACTGGCGGATCTCCCGGTAGGCGAAGCCAAGGATGTTCAAAGGCGCGTAGAGGGAGATCAGGATCAGTACCGCAGCCATAACGTCGCCCGGCCCCATGCGCCCGGCAGCTGCTTCGTAGCCCGCCATCACCGCCATGACACCGAGGCCGACATTCATGATCAGGGCCTGCACGCCGTTCAGGAAAGCCAGTGAGCTGTTCGCCTTGAGGGCTGCTTCGCCATAGACGCCCAGTGCCCGGTCGTAGCTTTCTGCAGCGCGGCTCTCGGCACCGAACGACTTCACCGTCTCGTAGTTCAGCAATGCGTCGACCGCCTGACCTGCTGCTTCGGTATCAGCGGTGTTCATGGTTCGCCGATGCTCAATGCGCCAGTTCGAGATGGCGAAGGTGAAGACGGCGTAGACGACGACAACCACCACTGCGACAGCGGCGAAGCGCCAGTCGTAAGCCCCGCCAAGGACGCCCGCAGCCAGCACCAGCTCAAGCCCTGTCGGCACCAGGTTGAAGGCGAGGATACGCAGCAGGAAATCGACGGCTCGTGACCCCCTGTCCACCGTCCGCGACAGGGCTCCGGATCGCTTGGTCTGGTGAAAATCCAGCGACAGGCTCAGCGCATGGGCGAAAGTCTCGGCTGCAGCACGCCGCTGCGCCGCCTGGCGGACGGGCGCAAAGACAACGTCCGACAGTTGGGGTGCCGCGGTCGACAGAAATCGCACCACGACCCAGCCGACCGCAAAGCCGGCGAAGCCGAGTCCCACCGCGATACCTGCGGGCTGATCCGCGGCGAGATGGTTGACCGCTGCCCCAAGCACCAGCGGGGCCAGCACACCCAGCGCCTTGCCAACGATCGTGAGAAGCACGGCAAACGTCAGACGCAGCCTGAGTTGCGGAGCCTGCGACCGGCCGACGAGCCGAACCAGGTCAAGCAGAGCAGGAAGAGTCTTTGGATCGGCGGGAGGCAAGGCGACGGCTCCTGCAGCCTGAGCCTTCGCCTCCATAGACCCCCCTCGCCTGCCCGCCCGTTCGCCTCTAGCCATAGGCTGGATATGGGCCGCGCCGGGCCTGTACGAAAGGCGCTAGTTCAGAGCGACGATCGCATCGAGCAGTTCGTCCACGGCGGTCTCACTGGTCGCCCAGGAGCAAACGAAGCGCACCGATCCGTCGTCGAAGCGATAGCATGCCCAGCCGGCGGTGTTCAGCGCCTGATGCGCCTTGGCCGGCATCCGCACGAAAACGGCATTGGCCTCGACAGGATGGGCCAGGGCGAAGGGGGTTCGGGTGGCGATGCCTTCGGCCAGTCGCCGGGCCATGAGGTTGGCGTTCGCCGCGCCGCCTTCCCATTCACGGCTCTCCAGCATCCCGAGCAGGGGAGCTGCAAGATAGCGCGCCTTGGAAGCCTGCTGGCCCGACTGCTTCAGACGATTGTCGATCCGACGGGCCAGAGACCGGTCGAACATGACGATCGCCTCGGTGCACAAGCCGCCCGCCTTGGCACCGCCGAACACCAGTACGTCCACGCCCAGCTGCGCGATCTGCCTGAGGTCGAAGCCGGCGGCCGCTGCGTTGGCCAGGCGGGCCCCGTCCAGATGCACCCCATAGCCGCGCGCCTTCACTGGCTCAATCAGGTGACGCAGTTCCTCTTCGGTATAGACCGTCCCGTACTCGGTCGATTGGGTCAGGCTCAGCGCGGCAGGCGGCTGACGGTGACCGACCTCGGGTTCCTCAAGCGCAGCCAAAAGTGCCTTGGCGTCGATTTTGCCTGAGTATCCCGGCAGGCCGATCAACCCTACACCCTGGCCAAAGAAGCCAGGTGCCCCGGTCTCGTCAGTGCAGACATGAGCAGCATGATGCGCCAAGACCGCCTCGTGAGGCCAGGCCAACATGGACAGGGCGATGGCATTGGCCGCAGTCCCGGAAAAGACGAAGCGGATCTCGGCGTCCGCATCCAGGCGCTGTCGGATCTGATCGGCTGCACGGGCCGTGATTTCGTCGGCCCCATACGCCCTGGCGTACCCTGCGTTTGCGTCGATCAGGCCCTGGAGCGCGGCCGGAGCCAGGCCCGTAGTGTTGTCGGAACCGAAGTCGTAGCGCATGTCGGTTCAGGCCTCGTTGGGATCGTCGTCGCGGCGGGTCTCAAAGCTCGCGCTGCGCGGATTCGAGCGGCGACGCAAACCCTTGCCCCCACTGATCGACTGGGGTCGTGCAGCGTCTAAAGGGACTGGCACGGGCAAAGGCGCAGACGCCACCATCTCGATTCCAGCCCGCTCCAGGCCCTCTTTGGCCGCCTGCATGACATCGGCCCTTGTTTGCCAATAGTCTTCGGACCTGGTCCATGCTGCGAGGGTCATCTCGACAGAGCCAGGCAATAGGTTCGTCACGCCAACCCAGGGGGAAGGGTCTGCCAGAACCAGGTCCTGCATCGTCGCGGCCTCCATAAGCGCCGTCTTGGCCGCATGCAGATCTGAACGATGGCCGACGCCAATCTTGAGCTCCATCCTCCGAGTCTTCTGGCCGGACAGGTTCAGGATGAAGTCACCGAACACCTTGCCATTGGGCGCGACGATCTTGACGTTGTTGGCGTCCGAGAGCTGGGTGAAGAACAGGTCCAGCCGCTGCACTTTTCCAACGTTTCCGCCGATGTTGACCAGATCGCCAACGCGATACGGCCTGAGAATAAGCAACATGACGCCTGCCGCCACGTTCGACAGCGTGCCCTGAAGCGCCAGGCCGACCGCCAGCGAGGCTGCACCCAGCACCGCAATGATCGAAGTCGTCTGAACGCCCAACCTCTGGAGCACGGCGATAAAGCCGATCAGCAGTACGACGACCCGCACGACCTGCACGGCGAAGCTGAGCACCGTTGGATCATGGCGGAAGCCGCGAATGCGGCTCAGTCCCCGTCGCGTCGCGCTGGCGGCCCAGCGCGAGACGAACACCGTGACGACGAGGATCACCAGCGCGATCGCCAGGTTCACGGCAAGATCACCGGCGACCTCGGTCAGCCTGGAGATCATGGCGGCATCAAGGGTGATCGCCTGATCGCCGGACGACACGAGCGTGTTCAGCAGAGTATCGGGAGAGGCCATGCGGGCGATCTAACGCCGGGGGCGACGAATGGAAGCGTTTCGACCAAAAAAGCCGTCGTCAGGGACCCTTCGTGATCCGGCCACCGCCGCTCTCGATCGCCGCCAGCAATCCCATCACCTCGTCGATCGTGGCGGCTTCCCTCGCCGGCTTGTCCCAGCGAATGCGGCTGATCCGCGGAAACCGCATCGCGACCCCGGACTTGTGTCGCGATGAGCGGTTCAACCCCTCAAAGGCGACCTCTAGGACAAGTCCGAAATCGCGTTCTGCTCGCACCGATCGCACGGGGCCGAACCGTTCGACGGTATGGTCGCGCACAAACTTGTCCAGTTGCTTCAGTTCCTCATCGGTGAATCCGAAGTAGGCCTTGCCGACAGGCGCAAGAGCTCCCTGCTTGGTCCAGACGCCAAAGGTGTAATCCGAGTAGAAACTGGATCGCTTTCCGTGCCCGCGCTGGGCGTACATCAGGACTGCGTCGAGCGTGTGGGGATCGCGCTTCCACTTGAACCACGGGCCCTTGGGTCGTCCCGCCAGGTACGGGCTGTCCCACCGCTTCAGCATGAGACCTTCCGCCGCCGCGCCAACCGGCGGATCCGCGCGCAGGAGCGCCAGTTCTGGCCAGTCGGAAAAGGACACAAGGGGTGAGAGATTCAGCCGCTCACCGCCATGCGTGGTCGCCATGGCCTCCAGCCTGGCGCGCCGCTCTCGCAGCGACAGAGCTCTCAGGTCCTCCCCATCCAGGGCCAGGGCGTCATAAGCCAAGATGGCGGCGGGAAAGGCGGCAATGGTCTTGGCGTCGACGGACTTTCTGTTCAGGCGCTGCTGCAAATCGCCGAAGGGGGCGATCCGGCTTTCGTGAATCACCACCAGTTCACCGTCTATGGCCCCTTCAAAGCTGAGCGCCGAGGCGACATCGGGAAACGCAGACGCGATCTCATCGCCTGTTCGGGAATAGAGCCGTGTGACATCCCCCTCCCGCACGGCCTGCACACGGATGCCGTCCCACTTCCATTCGGCGGCGTAGTCGGCCGGATCCAGCCTCTGGAAATCAACCGTCTCGTCGATGGCGACGGCCAGCATGACCGGACGAAACCGGCCGGGGGCCTCTGGACTGGGGCGGGTTGCCCGTCCCTCAAGCCAGGCGAACAAGTCCCCGTAAGGCGGCTCGATCGCGTGCCAGATCTCCTCGATGTCTGAGACATCGACGCGCTCGAGCCGCGCCTCGGTCTCGCCGCCCTCCGGAACCAGGGACCGGGTTAGGGTCTCTGGTCTGATCATGGCCGTCGCCGTTTTGGCGAGTCGCGCGGAAAGACCGATTCTGAGGGCTCCGGTAACGAGCTTGAGCAAAGCCCACCGGCCATTGGGCTGAAGGGCATCCAGCCAGCCCTCGATCAAACCCTGAACCTCACCTCTCTTGGCGTTGCGCAGAGCTTCGACCACCTCGCCCAGCTCGGGCTCGCGGTTTGGACGATGATCCGCATGGGTTGGCCAGATCAGGGAGACCGTCTCGGCCAGATCACCCACATAGTCGTAGGACCAGCCGAACAAGACCGGATCCACCCGGGCCTCGACTGCCTTTCGGATCATCGCCGGCTTGGCCGCATCGAAGGTCAGATCGCCGGTCAAGGCTGCCAAGGCCCACCCCCGATCCGGATCGGGGGTGACGCGGAGATAGTCGCGAAGCAGGACGAGCTTCGCATTTCTTGAGCCTGTGAGGGCAAGGCGGTCCAGGAGTTCGGCGAAGGCGCGCATCAGGCATCATCTAGGCATGGACCGAGGCAAACGCGAAAAGGCCCCGGAGGTCTCCCTCCGGGGCCTCACTTCCGGGCGCGAGCCCTAGTTGAACAGGCCGGCGATGACGGCAGTGATCAGTCCACCGGCCACGGCGGCGAGGACGACGTCATTGCCGCTGCGAACGTAGTGATAACCACGGGGCGGAGCACGCAGACCGTACCGAGTGTAGTCATTGATCACATAGCCGCGGGAATAGTGTGCGGGCATGCGCTGGCCATAGCTCCAGGTGCGAGCCTGGTAGCCACGTGGGCATGATAGCGCCCGGCATTGTACCGGCGCTCTGCGCGCTGCCACCGCTCATAGGCGCGAGCCTGCTGACGATAGTCCTGACGGTCATCCCGCCGGTCTTCACGCCATTCCCGGCGATCTGCTCGCCATTCGCGCCGGTCCTCGCGCAGTTCCTGGCGGTCGTCACGCCGATTCTCGCGGCGATCCTGTCGCTGTTCCTGGCGGTCGTTGCGGTCATGGCGCGATTGGGCATCGGCGGCCGAAGCGGTGGCCATCGAACCCCCCGCGACAAGTGCGACCAGGCTGGCGGTGATAATCTTTTTCACGTCGGATACTCCCGGGTGTGTCGGGAACTACCGACTTGCGCCCACCCTAGGAGTCACGGCTTGAGCCTGATCTGAACGGACCGGGTCTGGCGAGGTTCAGGCGGCAGCCTGATTCTCGGCGCAATCCGACAACTCGCGGACTGCGGCGCGACCCGCCCCCACCGAATGGATCAGTTGGGCGAGAGCCGCGAAATCGATGGGCTTGTTCAGGTAGGCATCCGCCCCAGCCTCGAGACCCGCCTCGTGATCCTCATGCCGCGCGGAGGCCGAAAGGACGGCGATCGGCGTATTCTGGTTCGCCCCGGCCTGACGGATAAGACGGGTCGCCGTCAGTCCGTCCATGACGGGCATATTCACATCCATGATGATCAGGTCGAATCTCTGATCGGCCGTAAGATCCACCGCGATCCGCCCGTTCTCGGCTGCCGTGGTGGAGTGCCCCGCCGAAGCCAACCACGCCTCAAGGATCATACGGTTCACCGGGTGGTCCTCGACGACCAGCACCGACAGGGCCAGGCTTTCGGTGTCTTCGATGTTGAGGGCCTCAACGGCGGCCACCGGCTTCCACTCGACCACTTCGGCCTCGACCGAGAGGGTGAAGGTCGACCCTTCGCCGACAGTCGACACGACGTTGATGTCGCCGCCCATGATGTTGGCCATCCGTCGAGCGATGGTCAGCCCGAGACCGGTCCCCCCAAACTTGCGGGTCGACGACACATCCGCCTGCGTGAACGGCTGGAAAAGGCGTTCAAGGTCATCAGGTGCAATGCCGGCCCCGCTGTCAGTGACAGCAAACTCGAATGCACAGCGGCGGTCGCTGATGCGGCGAGTGCGCACGACATAGTCTACCGAGCCGCGCTCGGTGAACTTGACCGCATTCGAGAGCAGGTTCTGGATGACCTGACAGACGCGCAGGGGATCGCCGCGAACCACCGCAGGCGGCTCACCTTCGAACGTCGAGCGGAACTCGAAGCCCTTGGCCTCGGCCTGAGCGATGAAGGGCCCCGTCACGCGCCGGTGCAGGTCCTCGAAGCTCACGTCGATGACCTCGAATGTCATCTTGCCTGCCTCGATCTTGGTCATGTCGAGGATGTCATTGAGCAGGCTGAGCAGATTGTCGCCGGAGTTGCGGATGATCGACAGATACTCGCGCTGGGTGGCTTCCAGGCGAGTCGCGCTAAGCAGCTGTGCCGCACCGAGAACCCCATTCATGGGGGTCCGCAGTTCGTGAGAGATAACGCCGAGGAAGCTGGACTTCGCCTGGTTCGCGGCGTCAGCCTTGTCGCGGGCGGCCTGAAGTTCCTCGATCAGATGCGCCTGATGCTCCTGGAAGGCCTTGATGCGCTCTTCGCGCAAGAGCGTCATGGTGACAAGAACGAACAGCCCAGCCGCGGTGAACGGCATGATGGCGAGGAAGGGCCAGAAGTTGGGGGTGCCCCATGCGCTGGCAAGGATGATCACGGCCACCACGGAGTATGGTGAAGAGATCACGATGGCTTGCTTGGGCGAGCTGCGCAGTTGCGAAAAGACCAGCACATAGCCGCCGATCAACAGGGCGACCGCCAGTGAATGTCCGAACGCATGACCAGAGAACCACGCCAGCAGGGGCGCCGAAGCCCAGGCGGCCGTGGTGACCGTGGCGATCGCCGGAAACACCAGTCCCCAGCCGGCAGCAACCTTGTGTGCCATCCGGCGTTCGAAAGCGCCTCGCACAGCCCCGGCGGCAACTGTGCCGCAGAACCACACCGAGGCCTCTACCCAGCCGACTGTCGCGAGCAGGCCTACCGCCCAACTGGCGATGGTCAGGTATCGAAGGTACTGGGTCTGGAGGATGGCGGTCAGAGCCTGGGCAGCGTCGCCCGCAGCACCCTGCGCGGCACCGAGGCTCTTGCCGACTTCCTCGGACCCAACCATTCCTACCCCATCCTGCAAACAGTCACGAGTGCGACCCTAAGGCGAACGTTCTAAGACAGGGTGAATGCAGTTTACGTTCATTCCGCTTCTGCGGGCGTCAGGGCTCGGATGGAAAGTGCATGGACCGGTCCAGCCAGTTCTGCGGCCAGGAGGGCGTTAATCGTCCGCTGTCTGACAACACGGCTCTGACTTTCAAAGGCAGCCGAGACAACCGTCAGGTTGAAATGGCTCTCGCCGCCCGGCTTCGCGTCCATGCCCCCCTCGTGATGATGCCCTGCATGGCGAGCGCTATCGTCCTCGATGTCCAGTCGCGTCGGCGACAGCGCCGCAGTCAGCTTGTTGCGGATAATCGTCGCGATCGGGCCTTCGGCCATGAGGAGTTCCTTGATGGTGACCAATTCGACCCTACAGTGGGGTCGATGCCTGCCTCGTTCCAGTACAAACCCCGCTTCAAGGATATGCGGATCAAGCCGCCGCGCCCCGAGGAGGAGGCTGCGGAGGCCGACGTCCTGCGCCTGAAGCCAGGCGAGAAGCCCTGCCAATGGCCGGACTGCACCCGTGCCGCGACGGCCAGGGCCCCGAAGTCGCGCGAGCGGCTGAACGAGTTCTACGACTTCTGTCAGCCCCACGCGGGCGAGTACAACAAGGGTTGGAACTTCTACGCGGGCATGACCGAGGGTCAGATTCGCGCGGCCCAGGAGCGGGAGGCCATGACCGGCGGCCGTCCGACCTGGGAGATGAAGGCCGGCAAGATGTCGCGCGAGGCGGCCGCCTTCGCCTCCAAGATGGGCTCGGCGAACACAAGCGGCACCGGCGGTTGGCACGATAGCTTCGGGCTATTCGGCCGCCGCGTGCGCGAACAGGCGGCCGCCGAGGAAGAGGGCTTGCGCCTGGGCAAACTAGAGCGCCAGGCTCTGGCTGACCTCGATCTTGATGCCCGTACCGACAAGGCGGCGGTCAAGGCGCGCTATCACGAACTTCTGAAACGGTTCCACCCGGACCTGAACCAGGGCGACCGGGGCGCAGAGGCCAAGCTCCAGCGGGTCATCAAGGCCTACAAGACGCTCAAGAAGGCCGGGATGGCCAACTGATCCCCCTCCTGCTGTCCTACGGACGCACTACACACGCCCTTCACTCTCACAGGAGCCCCCATGGACATTCTCTACAAGGCCCACGCCACCGCCTCGGGCGGCGGGCGCGCCGGTCGGTCGCATACCGATGACGGCAAGATCGATGTGGCGCTTTCGGTGCCCGCGGCGATGGGCGGCGACGACGGTCCGGGCACCAATCCGGAGCAGTTGTTCGCCGTGGGCTATGCCGCCTGCTACCTCGGCGCACTGCGACTGGTCAGCCAGCAAGCCGGCACGCCTGTCGGACCGGACACCAAGGTCCATTCCGGCATCGGCTTCGGCAAGAACGACCGGGGCGAAGGTTACAACATCTCGGTCGATCTCAAGATCACCGACCACGGTCTGGACAAGGCGACCATCGACGCCCTGATCGCCAGAGCGCATCAGGTTTGCCCCTACTCCAACGCCACGCGGGGCAACGTCGACGTCGACCTGTCGGCGGAATAACCGCACCAAAACAGGCCGCGCGCGTGTTGAGCCGCGCGCGCGGCCGCTTTAGATGAGCCGCATGGCTTCCTCCCCGCTCGACTCGACGCCCGACCCGCTGCTGACGTTCGAACCCCATCGCAAGGTGACGGTGCGCGAAGCCTTCGGCGTCGACTCTGACATGACCGTGCCCTGCTTCGATCCGGGCGACAGCCATGTCCCCGAGGTCGATCCGGCCTATCGGTTCGACCCCCAGACCACGCTGGCGATCTGCGCCGGCTTCGCACACGACCGCCGGGTGATGGTCCAGGGCTATCACGGCACCGGCAAGTCGACCCATATCGAGCAGGTGGCTGCCCGGCTGAACTGGCCCACCGTCCGCGTGAACCTGGACAGCCACGTCAGCCGCATCGACCTGGTCGGCAAGGACGCCATCGTCCTGAAGGACGGCAAGCAGATCACTGAGTTCCGCGAGGGCATGCTGCCCTGGGCGATCCAGCGCCCGATCGCCCTGGTGTTCGACGAATACGACGCCGGTCGCCCCGATGTGATGTTCGTCATCCAGCGCGTGCTGGAGGCGCAGGGCCGCCTGACCCTGCTGGACCAGAACCGCGTCATCCGCCCCAACAAGTGGTTCCGACTGTTCGCCACGACCAATACCATCGGTCTGGGCGACACCAGTGGGCTGTATCACGGCACCCAGCAGATCAATCAGGGCCAGATGGACCGCTGGTCGATCGTCACGACGCTGAACTATCTGGACCACGACGTGGAAGCCGAGATCGTGGCCGCCAAGGTGCCGGAGTGGGCCGACGCCGAGGGTCGCAGGAAGATCGCAGCCATGGTCCGCGTCGCCGACATGACGCGGAACGCCTTCATGAACGGCGACATCTCGACGGTCATGAGCCCGAGGACGGTGATCACCTGGGCCCAGAACGCCATGATCTTCGGGGGCGACCTCGGGCTGAGCTTCCGGCTGACGTTCCTGAACAAGTGCGACGAGCTGGAACGGCCGACCATCGCGGAGTTCTACCAGAGGGCGTTTGGGGAGGACTTGCCGGAGGCCGCGACGCGGGTGAAGGTGGGCTGAGGATCGGGCTTCGGTCCAGAGACCCGTTCGTGCCCCACCGCTCGTGGGGTCACCAAGATCAGTCTGCCGCCGTGGGTTGGCCCGCGACCTGAAGGAGCCGCCGGCGCGCATCCGATAGCCGCAGCCGCAGACCCGGCGGGATGGCGGCGCCTAACTTTGGTTGAATCGGCCCTCCGAATGGTCCAGCGCCCGCAGGAGATCCACCGCCGAGGCACGTGCGGAGAGGGGCTCCGTGCTGCCCACATGATCGATCCACACCGGCTGGGTGTGGGCGAAATGGGCGTACGACATGATGGGCCAACCCGTCTGGCCGCCCATGGCGCGCGCCGCGATCCATCCGCCCGAAGGCAGCTCGACCGTTCCGGTGTAGCGTCTGCGCCCATTGCCTTCGAAGCCGTCCAGTGTCTGGACGACCTGCCCGTTGACGATGATCTCGACCCGCTCGACCGGACGAACGCTGATCAGGTCGATCGACCAAGTCTGATGGCCCTCGGGCACGGTCCCTCCGGGGGCCCGGCCGTCGACGTCGAGCAGCAGCGCGGGTCCCGTGGTGACGAAGCCCTCGCCGGACCGCACACGATCGACGGCGGCTGAGTATCCCTGCTGAGTGTCAGTCGTGGGAACATAGGCCCGGGCCGTTCCGACTGCCGGCACCCTGTAAAAGTTGGCCATCATATCGGTGCCGGAGGTGGCCGGCATCGCGCGCCCGATGTTGAGGAACCGGTACCAGGCCTGTGCCGTACCGATGGGGCTGGTCCACTGGCAGACCAGTTCCAGACCCATGCCGTCGGACAGAACCCCGTCGACGACCAGTTCCAGAGGCAATCCGTTCGCGTTCAGATCCGCGAACGGATCGCTATCCCCGCTCACCGGGTGAACATAGGTCGCCAGCGCCCCCTGCGCCCTCGCGAAGGGGTTCACAAGCCCGTTGTGCAGATCACGATTGCCATAGACGGGGTTCGTGGGGCCGAAGAACCAGGGCTGAAACGCTTCCGTCGCGCCGATCATCCCGACGTGACCGTGATAGTCGGATCGCACCTCCTGCGTCAGCCACGCCGTGGTGCCGTCCTGGGCCGTCGCCTTTTGGCCGATGCGATCGGCATCGATGAACCGGTTGTACTGGTTCCAGGCCATCGGAGCCGAGAAGTCCAGATCCTCACCCTGCATCGGAAGCAGGAGATCGTCGAGCTCGAGCTCGTTCACTCCGCTGCCGTTCAGATGGACGTGGTGATCGGCCGAGGCAAAGCCCGCGGCCGCTGCGTCCCAGATTCGCGGGATGTTCAGCGACACGGATACGGTGCGGTCTGCGCCGACGCGGACCGACCGGGTCTGCGGAAGCGAGAAGGGCCCATGCGTGGCGACGATCCAGTACTCGCCTTCAGGCAGGCGCAGGGTGGTGCGACCGTCCGCGTAGAAATAGACCGGGCCATTCTGGTTATCGACATAGGTCGGCCCGGCGGGATTGGCGACCGGGTGACCGTCCGCCCGCGTGATCGAAAGCCGCGCGGGCGTCGAAGGCCCGGCCCCGTCGGACCCTGCCAGGGTCGTGGTGATCGAAAGCTCGCCTGTTCTCGGGCCGTAATCCCATCGCTCGATCTCGACCGGTCGGGCCGTCCCGCCGGCGGCGGGGATCACCATCAGCGCGAATTGCTGGTCCCGGTCGGCCAGGACGAAATAGATCTGCGAGCCATCGGCCGACCAGGTCGGAAACAGCGCCTTCTCGCCCGCAGGTGTCAGCCAGCGCGGAAAGGCCGGCCTGTCGACGTCCATGACGGCCAGCCGGACGCTGTTGCCGTCGCCGACCCCATAGACGATCGCGCGCTCCGCCGGATGCGTATCGGGGTTCAGATGCGCCATCCAGCCCTGCTCGACCAGGACCGGGCCCTCGGTCCCGTCCGTGTTCCGAAGCTTCAGAGCGACGGCGGGCCCGACGGCTTCCTGATAGACGATCCGTCCGTCACCCAGCACCCTGGCCGCCCGCGCCGCCCGGGCACCGGTGGTCACGGCCTCGTCCGTGCCGGTCTCAAGATTCCGTCGCCACAGATCCAGCCGCCCCTCACGAGCGGAGGTGTAGATCAGGAAGTTTCCGTCTCGCGTGAATTCAGGGTCGAGGTCGATCGCGGGGGTGTCGATCTGCGCCAGCATTGCGCCATTGACCCCCACGATCACGATGGCGGTGTCTGTTCCGGTGTCGCGAACGAAAGCGATGCGCGTTCCGTCCGGCGACCAACGCGGTCGCGCATCGATCGCGCTTTCATCGGTTAGCCGCCGGGCGACCCCACTCTCGCGGTCGAGCAACCAGATCCAGCCCTGATGCGCGAAGGCGATTGTGGTCCCGTCTGGCGACGCCGCCGGATAAGTCGGCCCGGAAGAAAGGATCGGCAGGTTTTCCTGCTCGAGATAAAGCTGGTGCCCGAAGCCCTCGACCTTTGGATACTGATGCGTCCATTGCGCCGACACCGCGACGGGAGAAGCCAGCCAGACCGCCGCCACCACGATGGCCAGGGGCCCTCTTCGGATCATCGCCATGAAGGTCACTCTCACTCGTCTGCCGCAAGTGTCCTCCAAGCCGCACGACCTGACAATGGTGGAGCTGTGGCCGTGGTTTCCGGCTCGAGAGTGGAGGACTTCGGGCGTCAGCCGTCCCGCCGCCTATCGTCCTGGATCGCGGAGCCGACCACCCAGCTGACCAGCCCGGTCACGATCGCCGCGCCGATCCCCGCCCAGAGCCCGTCGACCTCGAATCCGCCGAGGAAGCTGGCGACGAAGCCGATGGTGGCGGCGTTCACCACCAACAGGAACAGACCAAAGGTGAAGACCGTCAGGGGGAAGGTCAGGATCACCAGGATAGGCCGCACGACGGCGTTGGCGATTCCCAGCAGAACGGCCGCCGCGATCAGTGAGCCGGTCTGGGTGAAGGCCACGCCCGGTACGACGTAGGCCGCCAGCCACAGACCCAGCGCCGTTACCATCGCCTGGAGAATGAACCTCAGCATCGTCGCGCCGCTCCGTTTTTCGCCACCGTCGTCGGGACTGATATCGCGACCGCCAGCCCCGCCCGCAACCACGTTTGTTGGCGGAACCGTAGCGGTTGGTATGCGCTATTCACGCAAGCCTCCCCGGCGTCATCAGCAGAAAGACCTCTTCCATGACCGACCAACGTATCGAAGGCGCCGCCAACGGCATCAGCGGCAAGATCAAGAACGGCATCGGCAATCTGACCGGCGACACCAAATTGCAGCTCGAAGGCAGGTTCGACGAGGTCAAGGGCAAGGCGCTGGACGCCTATGGCCGGGCCATCGACAAGCTGGAAACGCTCTCTGACCGTGCGCCTGCCGACCTGCGAGAACCTGTCCGCACGGGACTGGATTTCGCTCGCAGGAAGCCTCTCGTGACGACCGGGATCATCGCCGTTCTGGCCTTCATCCTGGCCGGTTCGGGTCGCCGTCGCCGCTGATCAGCGCCTGTCGACAAACGAAAGGCCCGAGATCGCTCCCGGGCCTTTTGCTTTGCCGCAGAGCGAGGTCAGACCGCCTCGCCGTCCACGGTCTCCTTGGCGGGCGCGCCGGCCGTCGGAGTGACGTCGAAGACGATCTTGCCGTCCTTGAGCTCGACCCGGACGTGGCCGCCGCGCGTGAGTCTGCCGAACAGGATGTCGTCAGCGAGCGGCTTCTTGATGTGCTCCTGGATCGTCCGGGCCAGAGGCCGGGCCCCGTAGAGCTCGTCGAAGCCGTTCTTGGCCAGCCAGTCGGTGGCGTCGTCGGTCAGTTCGATGGTGATGTTGCGATCCGCGAGCTGGGCTTCCAGCTGCAGAACGAACTTGGTCACCACCTGGCGGATGGTCTCGGAATCCAGCGCCTTGAACGCGACAATGGCGTCGAGACGGTTGCGGAACTCCGGCGCGAACAGGCGCTGGATGGCCTTGTCGTCCTCGCCCTCGACCTTGCCGCGACCGAAACCGATGGACGCCCGGGCGTTGTCGGCGGCTCCGGCGTTGGTGGTCATGATCAGGACGGTGTTCCTGAAATCGACCTTCTTGCCGACAGCGTCCGTCAGCATCCCGTTGTCCATCACCTGGAGCAGGATGTTGTAGACGTCGGGGTGGGCCTTCTCGATCTCGTCCAGCAGGACGACGGCATGAGGATGCTGGTCCACCGCGTCGGTCAGAAGCCCGCCCTGGTCATGGCCAACATAGCCCGGAGGAGCTCCGATCAGGCGGCTGACGGTGTGGCGCTCCATGTATTCCGACATGTCGAAGCGCAGCATCTCGATGCCGAGCGTCGCCGCCAGTTGCTTGGCCACCTCGGTCTTGCCGACACCCGTCGGGCCCGAGAACAGGAAGGCACCAATCGGCTTTTGCGGATCGCGCAGGCCGGCGCGGGCCAGCTTCATCGCAGATGACACCTGATCGATCGCCGCATCCTGGCCGAAGACGGCGCGGTTGAGGTCGTCCTTCAGGGCCTTCAGGCTCTCGGTATCGGACTTGGAGACCGACTTCGGCGGGATGCGGGCCATCTTGGCGATGACGGCCTCGACTTCCTTCTGACCGATCACCTTCTTGCGCTTGGACTCGGCGACCAGCATCTGGCTGGCCCCCGCCTCGTCGATGACGTCGATGGCTTTATCGGGCAGCTTGCGGTCGGTCATGTAGCGCGCCGACAGCTCGACCGCCGAGCGGATCGCCGCGTCGGTATAGCGCAGCTTGTGGTGGCTCTCGTAGGAGCTCTTCAGCCCCTTGAGGATCTTCACCGTGTCCTCGACCGTCGGCTCGTTGACGTCGATCTTCTGGAACCGGCGAACCAGAGCCCGGTCCTTCTCAAAGTGCTGCCGGTACTCCTTGTAGGTGGTCGAGCCCATGCAGCGCAGGCTGCCGGACGCCAGAGCGGGCTTCAACAGATTGGACGCATCCATGGCCCCGCCCGAGGTCGCACCGGCCCCGATCACCGTGTGGATCTCGTCGATGAACAGGATGGCGTCTTCGTGGTTCTCGAGTTCCTTGACGACCTGCTTCAGCCGCTCCTCAAAGTCGCCGCGATAGCGGGTCCCGGCCAGCAGCGCGCCCATGTCGAGCGAGTAGATGGTCGCGCCCTTGAGCACGTCCGGCACCTCGCCATTGACGATCTTGCGGGCCAGACCTTCGGCAATGGCGGTCTTGCCGACGCCGGGCTCGCCGACCAGCAGGGGGTTGTTCTTTGTGCGGCGGCACAGGATCTGGATGGAGCGCTCGACCTCTGCCATGCGACCGATCAGGGGATCGACCTTGCCATTGCGCGACTTCTCGTTGAGGTCGACGCAGTAGGCCTCCAGCGCCTCTCCGCCCGACTTGACGGCGGCGGCGTCCTCGGCCTCCTCTGGCGACTGACTGGCGGCCTTGGCGGGGCGCGTTTCGCCGGTGCCTGCCTTCTTGGCGATGCCGTGGGCGATGAAGTTGACCGCGTCGTAGCGGGTCATGTCCTGCTCCTGCAGGAAGTAGGCGGCGTGGCTCTCGCGCTCGGAGAAGATGGCCACCAGAACATTGGCGCCCGACACTTCTTCGCGGCCCGAACTCTGGACGTGGATCACCGCGCGCTGGATCACGCGCTGGAAGCCTGCGGTGGGCTTGGCGTCCTCGCCGTCCGATGTGGCGAGCGCGGCGAGATCGGTGTCGACATAAAGGGTCAGCGCGGTCTTGAGCGCCGTCAGGTCGACGTTGCAGGCCTTCATGACGGCCCCGGCATCGGGGTCATCCACCAGGGCCAGTAGCAGGTGTTCAAGGGTAGCATACTCGTGCCGGCGCTCGTTGGCATAGCTGACGGCGCGGTGAAGGGTCTCTTCGAGAGGACGCGAAAACGAGGGCATGGGGAGGTTCCTCTCAGTCCTTTTCCATCGTGCATTGAAGGGGGTGCTGGTGACGCCGCGCGGTTTCCACCACCTGGGCGACCTTCGTCTCGGCCACTTCGTAGGTGTAGACGCCGCAGACCCCGACGCCATGCTGGTGCACATGCAGCATGATGCGGGTCGCGTCCTCGCGGCTCTTCTGGAAGAACCGCTCCAGTACGTAAACGACGAACTCCATTGGTGTGTAGTCGTCGTTGAGGATCAGCACCCGATAGAGCGAGGGCTTCTGAAGCTTGGGCTTCGTCTCGGTGACGGTAGCGGCACCGATGCCGCCTGCGCCCTGTTCGCCTGGTCTTCGCGTCGCCATTCTCGGTCCGTCGGGGAGTCGATGGATCAGATAGGCAATCATGGCCGGATTTGAAGGCGCGTCCAGTCACGGCTTTTTGCAGACCCCATGCGCAGGCGCCCTCGCCGGCATCCGGCGAGGTGGGAAGGGCGGGCGGAGCGTCCCGGCTTTCGCCGGGATGACAATGGAATACCGTTTCGCGAAAGCTTCGACGCTCCGCGCGGTTGGTCTGATCGGAAGCGGACGGCCCCGCGTCGTTCGGACGCGACTGACCGGGGACCAACGGCCCTGTTAGAGCCTTGCCGCTACTGACGCCTCCGGCGGGAAGGTCGGCGTGC